>Ga0180009_10000006_pt1 | contig 438625 bp, 351 predicted proteins | sample OS_PC_MetaG_FD_123537 | JGI IMG/M metagenome (GOLD analysis project Ga0180009, IMG submission 123537) | Groundwater microbial communities from the Aspo Hard Rock Laboratory (HRL) deep subsurface site, Sweden - OS_PC_MetaG | ecosystem: Environmental > Aquatic > Deep subsurface > Groundwater...
TAATGTTAATGTTACTTTGTATCTCATATGGTTTTTTGCCAAAGATACAAAAAACAAATAAAACGTCAATTGAAAGTTGACATGACACTAGTGTCATGTCAACACTACTTTAGCCGGCCCAAGGCTTGATCTTTTTCCTCATATCTTCAAAATAAATCCTTTACTTAGCTATGGCTATGCGCAGATTTTCTTTTTCGATCTGAGAAAAAATCGCTGCGACTTAACCGACACAGTAGCATTGACACGACACAAGTTGGCGCTTTGGTTGGTTGATAAAGTCGGCGATGCACTATAATACCTGATCATAAAAAAAGCCGGAACAGCATGTCCCGGCTTTTGCAAATGTCGTTTTTGTTGTTTATGATTTCAACTCCTTTGCTGCTTCAATGAATTGTGGCAGCACTTTGAAAACATCACCAACAATGCCATAATCTGCAGCTTCGAAGATTGGTGCTTCGGGATCTTTATTAACAGCCACAATTACTTTTGACGAACTTACGCCACCCAGATGCTGAATAGCGCCCGAAATACCAAAAGCAAAATACAGATTGGGGGCAATAATTTTGCCTGTTTGTCCAACATGCTCTGCATGAGGCCGCCAGCCTTCATCGGATACCGGCCGCGAACAAGCTGTTCCGGCACCAAGGATTTCTGCCAGGTCTTCAAGCTGTCCCCAGTTCTCAGCAGCTTTCATGCCCCGGCCTCCCGAAACCACAATTTCAGCATCCTGCAATAATATTTTGCCGGTTACTTTATTGGTGGCTTCGATATTGGTCACAAAATCAGCTGCCGAAAGTCCGGCATCAAAGGCTTCGACAACTGTTTCAACAGTTTTTTCGATCAACTGGAAAGAATTTGGAGCGAGCGTAAGTACCTTATTGACTGATTTAACTTCAATATGTGCAAAAGCTTTGCTCGTAAAGACCATTTTCTTCACCACAAAAGGCTCAGTACTAACAGGAAGTCCCTGAACAGCACTTACCAGACCGGCTTTCATGCGCACAGCTAAGCGGGGCGAAACAGCTTTTCCGAGGTTGTTGTTGGCCATCACCACGATGCTGGCGTTTGATTTAGCTGCTGCTTCGGCCAAAGCTATAGCAATAGCGCGATTGTCAAGTGTTTTATAAAGCTCGTTATTGTCCGACATCACTTTGCTGATGCCGTAGTTTCCGAGCTTGCCGAGTTCTGTTTCGTCCACTTTTCCCAGCGAAATAGCAGTTACGGGAAGCTGAAGGCTTTCAGCAAGTTTTGTGGCATAAGAAGCCAACTCAAAGCTAATTTTCTTGAGTTTTCCGTCCCAGTTTTCAATATATACTAATACTGACATAATTCTTTTTTCTTAGGTTTTACAATACTTTGGCTTCTTCATGCAAGAGTCTGATAACTTCTGCGGCTTGCTCTTCGTCTATCATTTTGCAGGCGGCTTTTGGCGCAGGCAGTTCAAAACTGTTATAGGCAGTTAATGCTTCCGCTTCAACAGGAGCAATAACATTTAAGGGTTTTTTGCGAGCCATCATAATACCCCTCATTGCCGGAATGCGTGGTTCTTTGGCAATGCCTTTTTGCACCACAGCCAGCAAAGGCAAATCCATTTTCAGTGTTTGCGATCCGCCGTCAATTTCCCTGCTGATTTTGAGGGCATCGTTGTCAATATCAATACCTGAAACTGCTGACACCGATTTGCGGTCGAGTAGCTCTGCCAGCATGCCTCCAACGGCAGCACCATTATAATCAGCTGCTTCAATACCAGCCAGCACCAGCTCATAATCTTTTGCTACTTCAGCCAACTGGCGGGCAACATAAAATGCGTCAAGCGGATCTGCATCGATGCGTATGGCTTCGTCGGCGCCAACAGCAAGTGCTTTTCGCAAAGTGCCTTCGGTAATGGCTCGGCCAACATTGGCTACAACAATACTGTCGATTTTTCCGGCATGGGCTTCTTTTAGCTCCATGGCACGGGTAAGTGCCAGCTCGTCCCAGGGATTAATAATCCATTGTACACCGCTGGCGTCAAAGGCCGTGTTATCGGCATTGAATTTAATTTTTGTGGTAGTGTCGGGCACATTACCTATAAGAACAAGTATTTTCATAGTGTATGATTTAATTTCAAAATATCGGATAAGGCCACAAATATAATAACTCTTGTTGTTTCGCTACACCGAATTTTAATAGTTCAAAAGTGGGCAGTAGTCTGCTGGAAAATTTTTGAAGCGATGTTATTTCAACAAATCCCTCGAAATCACAATCTTCTGAATTTCGGAAGTGCCCTCATAAATTTGTGTCAGCTTGGCTTCACGCATCAGGCGTTCCACATGGTATTCTTTAACATAGCCATAGCCGCCATGAATTTGAACTGCTTCTGTAGTCACTTCCATTGCGATATCGGCAGCATATTGTTTGGCCATTGCGCTTGCCACGCCATAAGGTTTTCCCTGATCTTTGAGCCAGGCTGCCTTGAGGCACAGATGACGTGCATTTTCAACTTTCACAGCCATATCGGCCAGTTTAAAGGCAATGGCCTGATGATTGCCTATTTCAGTGCCAAAAGCTTTGCGCTCTTTGGCGTAGGCAACGGATCTTTCCAGCGCACCCGAAGCAAGGCCCAATGCCTGTGCAGCTATACCAATACGACCACCTTCGAGCACTTTCATGGCAAACTTAAAACCAAAGCCATCTTCTCCAATGCGATTTTCTTTGGGAACTTTTACATCGCTGAACATGACCGAATGGGTGTCGGAGCTGCGCATGCCCATTTTGTCTTCATGAGGCCCAATGCTAATGCCAGGGCTGTTTCTTTCCACGATAAAGGCGTTGATGCCCTTGTGTTTTTTCTCGGGATGTGTTTGGGCAATTAAAATATACGTTGAGGCCGAGTTTCCATTGGTTATCCAATTTTTTGTGCCATTGACCAGATAATAGTCGCCTTTATCTTCGGCTGTTGTGCGCTGACTGGTAGCATCTGATCCGGCTTCCGGTTCTGACAAAAGAAAAGCACCAAGAACTGAACCGCTTGCGAGGGGTTTAAGGTATTTTTGTTTTTGTTCTTCTGTTGCAAAAGCCTCTACGCCATAACAAACCAGCGAATTGTTTACCGAAACGATCACACTGGCAGAAGCATCTACTTTACTTAATTCTTCCATAGCAAGCACATAAGATACCGTATCCATACCACTTCCATCATATTTTGGATCGGTCATGATGCCCATAAAACCCAGCTCTGCCAGATTTTTTACATGCTGAGTTGGGAATTCCGCCTTGTTGTCGCGTTCGATTACATCTTTAATAAGTTCGCGCTGTGCATAGTCGCGGGCGGCTTGCTGGATCATCAGCTGCTCTTCGGTTAATTCAAAATTCATGGTGTTATTTGTCTTAATTAGTAATAATTTATTATAGCTATCCTATTGACAGATAGTTTATTTCATCTTTTGCTTTTGCGTAATCTTCGATAATTTCTTGCATTATTTCCGCAGCTGATTTTACTTCATGGATGAGTGCTGCCACTTGTCCAATCTCCAGCTCTCCTTCTTCGAGCTCGCCCTCAAACATGCCTTTTTTGGCACGTGCTCTTCCGAGTATTTCTTTTAAAACCTCCCGATCAGCACCAGCCAGTTCAGCAGATTTTACTTTTTTATAAAACGAATTTTTCAGTAATCTAACCGGAACGAGCTGTTTCATAGTCAGGTCAGTGGCTCCGTCTCCTGCTTCCAGAATGGCTTGTTTAAAAGCCTGATGCGCCGACGACTCTTCGGAAGCAGCAAAGCGCGAGCCTATCTGAACGCCATCAGCCCCCAGGGCAAAAGCGGCTAACATTTGTCTGCCGGTTGCGATACCTCCGGCAGCAATCACCGGAATATTTACGGTTTCTTTGATAAGTGGAATCAGCGTAAAGGTGGTGGTTTCTTCCGACCCGTTATGACCGCCAGCCTCAAAACCTTCGGCAACAATGGCATCCACACCGGCCTCTTCTGCTTTGCGGGCAAATTTTTGATTGGCAATCACATGAACGACCATACGCCCATGCGATTTCAGCAGTTGGGTGTATTTGGCCGGGTTTCCTGCCGAAGTGAACACAACAGGCACGTCTTCGCGCAGAATGATTTGTATAAGCTCGTCGGTTTGCGGATATAGCAAGGGCACATTTACACCAAAAGGCTTATTGGTGGCAGCTTTGCACTTACGGATATGCTCTTCAAGCACCTCCGGATACATCGAACCGGCACCAATCAATCCAAGTCCGCCTGAGTTACTCACTGCGGACGCCAATTTCCAGCCGCTGCACCAGATCATGCCGGCCTGAATGATGGGGTACTTTATACCGAAAAGCGAATTTATCATAAAGCCAGGTTTATTCCTCTTCCGCTCCGTTCATACTTTTCAGTATGGCATCCACAATATTGTAGGCGCCGTCCCAGATGTCGGTGATAGTAGCCTCGAGCATATAGCAGGGTGTTGTGAATACCAGATTGGTCGCATCAAATACCACATCGCCATGCTCGGTTAGCACATGCGATCCTCCCATGCTTTCAATCACATCAATAGTGGCCTGATCTGAACCAATGGTTACATCTATTTCGCCAAGCACCTTTACCACGAAGGTAGGAGTGATGCACATGGCACCAATAGGTTTTTTGGCGACATGCATGCTTTTGATTGCCCGGGCAACTTCCGGGTTCACGCTGGCATTAGCGCCCTCGATGGCTACCGTGGAGAGGTTTTTGGCTGCTCCAAACCCACCCGGAAAAAGAATAGCATCAAAATCAACTTCCTTAAATTCACTCAAGGGCTTGATATCACCACGGGCGATACGTGCCGATTCAATGAGAACATTACGTTTTTCGGGCATTTCCTCTCCCGTGAGGTGATTGATTACATGATGCTGATCGATATCCGGAGCAAAGCATTGGTATTCGGCTCCGGCCTGAGCAATGGCAAGCATAGCCAGTGTTGCTTCATGGATTTCGGCACCGTCGTAAACACCACATCCGGCCAAAACAACTGCAAATTTCTTCATAAACTATTTTTTTTGGTTTGTTATCCTCTTTTATAAACAATAGCAACTACCGTAACATCATCGCCGCCCATATTGATGGTCAAACCATAAGGACGATCGGCTGGCAAATTAAGCTGTGCCTGTCCGGCATTTCCGGTCAGTTGTTGCCAAATCGTTACGGCCTGATGTACTCCGGTGGCACCTGTTGGATGACCCCATCCGATTAATCCACCGGTGGTGTTCATCGGCATGGCTCCGTTGCGGGCAGTGTTTCCTGCTGCTACATATTCGGCTCCTTTGCCTTTTTCGGCAAGGCCAAGTGCTTCTACGGCAAGCAGACCAGCAATGCTAAAACAGTCGTGGGTTTCGACAGTAGCCACCTGATCGATGGTGATACCGGCCTTGGCCAATGCCTGCTCCGCAGCTTTTTTGATGGTAGTGAGCTCAACCGGATCAATGGGATCTTTGGTAATATTGCGCGTTACCTGCGCCCAGCCGGCGATTTCAACGGCCTGTGATTTAGCTATTCCCAGCTTTTGCAGGCCTTGCTCTGAAGCCACAATAATTCCGGAGGCTCCATCGGAAACCTTGGAGCAGTCGAGCACATTCAGGTGCTCTACGAAAGCCTTGCCGTTGGGTTTCATTTTATCGTATGAGCCTGCCAGATCGGGATTGGTATTGTGGTTTTCCTGCGCATCCGGATCAAGTCTGGCATGCTCCATCGCATTTACAAACCATTGTTTCATGCCATTACGTGCGTAATCGTAGCCGTATTTTTCGTAATAGACACCAGCGCGATCAGAAAACTGACCCGGAAAGAAATAGGCGTGGCCTGTTTTTCGGTTTTTAAACCAGCCGGCTCCTGCTAAAATATCGGCTCCGTAAATGGCTTTCACCGTATTTTGAACTTCCACGCCCAACGACAAAACCACATCGGCACTTTCCGAAAGCACCGAACGCATGGCCGAAATCAGCGACAAACCTCCTGAGGCACAGGCGCCTTCAACGCTTAACGAAGGTTTATTTTCGAGCTGATCATCAACCAGTGCGGCAAAACCACCTAAATGCGCTTGCTTGTTAAAACGAGCCGCCATGAAATTGCCAATGACAGTTTCGTCAATTTTAGCGGCATCGCCAATTTGTTTTACAACGCCTTTGCCGGCTTCGCTAATGTAGTGCTCGATGCCAGGTCGTTCTTTTTTTGGATTGAATTCTTTACGGCCGGTTCCCATTGAAATGGTATTGTAACCGGCGGTCATATAGAGTTTTTTTGGCATTATTATCAGTTTTTGGCGTTAAGCAAAATAGTTATTTACTGGTCCGTAGGCATGGAAAAAGCCCGTAAGCATCACAGTATTTACATCATTGTGATTGTTGGCAACACCATCACTTACGAGTTTACGCCCGATGGCATCGGAATTTTTGCCGTATTTTACTGCCAGCTTTGCACCAAAACCATCAGACAGTTTCATGGCTTCAAAATAAGGAATAAAATGACTGTCTTTGTCGGCAATACGCACGGCGGCTTTCCATGGTTTGTAGTTTTCGGGCAGCTCTCCCAGCTTTTGGTCGCATTTTCCGGAAAAACTTTCCAGACTTATATAGGCTTTTTGAGTCGGGTCGTAAACAGCAGTAATGAACCCTTTTTCATATTTCAGGAAACCGTCTTTTTGGGCGCCGCTCGACATTTGTCCGCCCTTAACACTCAGAGCTATCATCTGATCCAGCAGATCGCTATGTAAATCTTCATCCTGCATGTGAGGATTCATCACCTTCATAATAAACTGAACCACATCAATGCCTACATAATCAATAAGTTGAAAAATTCCCATCGGGCGAACCAAAAAATCCTGGCTCACTTTATTCACCATATATATAGCCTCAGGTAAGGGCCGGTCGCCAGCCAGCTCAAGTGCTTGATTTATCCCATAAATGGCATCGCGCATAAAATGGCCGTTTCCAATAAATCCAGCGATATCATTGCTTGGAACAACCACTTTGCGCAGTGCTTTAGCATAGTCAAGCGCAAATTGATTCATTTGGGGATCAGTGGATTTGGTCACGATGAGTTCAACCAGTTTTTGCACGGCTGGCGGATTGTAAAAATGGAAGCCCAATACCCTGCCATTCAAGCCGGCTTCGGATTCGATCAGGTGGATCGGTACCGAAGAAGTGTTGGTGAAAACCCAGGGCTTATTGGGGTTATGTTCATCAATTTGTTTCAGGATCTTTACTTTTAAGGCCTTATTTTCGGTCACAGCTTCAAAAACCAAGTTGGCGTGATAGGCTGTTTCCATCGCCGTTGTAGGTCTAACGAGCTTCAACACATCATTGACATATTGATCGATGATGTCGTAATTTTCTATCAGATCAGTCCTGTCGGCATATAACTGACGGAGTTGTATCGTTTTTTTCTCAGCTATTTTAAGCACCTGTGCACGCAGGTAATCCATTAACCCGGCCAGACCTTCGTCTGAAAGGTCGATGGCATTGAGCACAAAAGTTTTTCCTTTATTTTCGGGTTTCAGGCTTATATCGGCCATTTCAACGGCAGTGAGCAGGAGTATTCCACTGCCCATTTTACCGGCAGCACCAAGTACTGCCACCTGCTGTAATCGTTCGTCGTAAGTCATAAATGAAGGGTTTTTAGATTTTTTACCATTTGGGTTTACGTTTTTCCAGAAAAGCTTTCATGCCTTCCTCTCCTTCTGAGTTTTCGCCAAAGAGTGATCCAAAATGATCAGACTCAAGCAAACTGCCTGTTTCAAGATCTGTTTCCAGGGCTTTGCGTGTTAGGAGTTTTACTTTTTTAACGGCTTGAGAGCCTTTTTGCACAATAAGCATTGCCAAACGCATGCTTTCATCGATAAGCTCTTCGTGTTCAACTACTTTCTGAACAAGGCCAATGCGTAATGCTTCCCTGGCATCGATCATTTCGGCAGTGGTGAGCAAAAACAGGGCATTGCCTAAGCCAACCAATCTAGGCAGCCGTTGTGTGCCAGCGTAACCGGGAGTGAGACCCAGGTTTACTTCAGGTTGTCCAAATTTTGCTTTTACTGAGGCAATACGGAAATCGCAAGCCATCGCCAATTCCAGTCCGCCACCCAATGCAAATCCATTAATTGCGGCAATTACAGGGAATGGCAAAAGCTCCAGCGAGCGGAAAGTTTGCTGTCCGCGTCGTCCGAAAGCAGTGCCTTCCAGAGCAGTTTTGGAGACCATTTCGGCAATATCAGCTCCGGCAACAAAGGCCTTGCCCTCACCGGTGATAACCATCACACGAATCTCTGGATCCTGCGATAATTGCTCGACCAGCCTGTCCATCTCTTCAAAAAATAATGAATTGAGGGCATTGAGTGCTTCTGGCCTTTTAATGGTTACCACAGCTATCCCATTTCGTATTTCAGTAGTTAAAATCTTGAAATCAGACATGAAATTTTGTTTTTATTTTGTTGTCAAATATAAAGAGATTTCTTCAATTTGGCCTAATTACAATCGATTTCGGAAGACAAATTGTGTATTTTAAAAGCGTTAATATGCATCAATTGCGATAAATACATACGTATTTAACATTGTTTTAGTATTTTTTTAAAAGGGTTTAAATTACTTTTGCGTTGTGAAAAATAATTTGATCAGGCGATGGTTTTCATTATTGATGGCTACCGTATTCCTTTTTGGGACGGTGGGGCTGACAATTAATGCGCATTATTGTTTCACGACCAACACGCTTAAGCAAAGTATTTTTTTAACTGACATTCGGTGTGAACATAAAAACGACAGCTGCGTCATTGATCAGCTTGTAAGTGATGAAGAACAAAAATGTTGTTCAATACCCACAGCTCAGAAAAAAACTGATGAATGTTGCATCGATTTCACAAAATATGTGAGGTTGGTTGTTGATTTTGACCTTCCAAATATTAAACCGGTTTTTAATGGGTTCCTTAAATTTGTGGTACGAGTTTTTGAGTTCTTCGTGCCCAGATCTGAAGAAATAGCAATGACTATTCCATCCGATGCTTTCAGCGAGAATACTACGAAGCTGACCGGGCTGTCATTTTTAATTTCCTGCTCACAGCTTAAATTGAGCGATCCCCTGCTTTAATCTTGATTTTATTTCCAGTTCATGATTTTCGGAATGGTTCCGGAGGTCCAATGTTTAAATTTTAAGATTTTAGCAATGCATTTCTTTCGATTTCAATATCTGTTTATAATGTTACTGCTCATGCCTTTTTCGGGAGGTATGGCACAAAAACTAAGTGGGGTTGTTTATGAACCAGGCGAGCATGGCGAGCAGCCTTTGCCGGGCGTAAACATTTACTGGTCGGGCACTCAAACCGGAACGATAAGCGATGCGGAGGGTAAATATAAAATCAAACGTCCGCCACACGCTCATATGTTGGTATTTAGCTTTATAGGTTATGCCAATGATACCATTCATGCACCACATGATGGAAATGATTATAGCCATGTGATGTCGGGCAGCAAAACGCTTGATGAAGTGGAGGTTGTTAATCGGGCCAAGACCAATTATGTGTCGCGTTTGAGTACGGTAAACGCCCAAACTATCACTTCGGGTGAGCTGCAAAGGGCAGCCTGCTGTAACCTTTCCGAAAGTTTTGAAACCAGCGCCAGCGTGGATGTTTCTTACAGCGATGCTGTTACGGGAGCCAAGCAGATCGAGCTGCTCGGCCTGAGTGGCATTTACACCCAGATGATGAGCGAAAATATCCCCAATCTACGCGGGCTTGCTACTTCATTTGGCCTGGGTTATGTGCCCGGAAGCTGGATGGAATCCATTCAGGTTTCAAAAGGTGCTTCATCAGTAATCAACGGATACGAATCCATCAGCGGACAAATCAATGTGGAATACAAAAAAGCTGAAAGCAGCGAGCGTTTCTTCCTGAATCTGTTTCAGGATCATATGGGTCGTAGCGAGATCAATTTCAACACTAAAGCCGATCTAAACGAGCAGTCGCATGCCATGGTGATGGGGCACTGGAGCCGCAACGGCACAAAGCACGACGACAATGGCGATGGCTTTCTGGACGATCCGCTCTATACCCAATACAACCTTTTTGCCCGGACGGATTTTCATGCCAAAAACTTTGAAGGACAGTTTGGTATCAAAGGCTTAAAGGAAGATCGCCGTGGAGGACAAATGCGTTTTGATCCCGACAAAGCGCGTGATGTTGACAACGGCTATGGCATCGAATTGCTTACCGAACGTGTGGAAACCTTCCTGAAAACCGGTTTTATCTTTGCACGTCCGCAGACCAGCCTGGGTATTCAGCAACAGTTTACCTATCACCATATGGATACCTATTTTGGCTTGAGGGACTACGAAGGCACACAATACAGTTATTATGGCAATGCCTTGTTTCAGAGTTATATAAGTGACACGCGTCATACCTATACAACAGGTTTCAGTTATTTGTACGACCGTTATGAAGAACAACTGAACGACAGTATTTTCAACCGCATGGAAAGCGTTCCGGGCGTATTTTATCAATACACCTATAGCGATGGCACCAAACTCAATATGATACTGGGCATGCGACTGGATCACCACAATGAGTTTGGCTTTTTTGCCACGCCGCGCGTACATTTTCGTTATGGCTTTAACGCGCATAATATTCTGCGTCTTTCAGCCGGAAAAGGCTATCGCAGTGCCAATATCCTGGCCGAGAACACTTCCATGCTGGCGTCTTCACGACAACTTGTTGTACGCGAACAGCCCCGGATGGAGGAAGCCTGGAATTATGGCTTGAATTTTAGCAAGCATATTTATCTGAACAACAGAGAATTGACTCTTGGTCTGGATATTTACAGAACCGATTTCATCAACCAGGTAATTATTGATCGCGATGCAGATGCCCAAAAAGTACTGATTTATAATCTGGATGGCAGATCTTACTCCAACAGCATCCAGCTAGAAGCCAATTACGAATTGCTGAAAGGACTGGATGTGACGGCAGCCGTGCGTTTTAATGATGTACAAATGACGCTGAACAACGAACTGCAGGAAAAACCGCTGGTGAATAAATATAAAGGACTTGTGAGCCTTTCGTATGCCACCAATCTGCGTAAATGGCAGTTCGACCTCACCACGCAATTTAATGGAGTGAGTCGTTTGCCATCAACAGCAGGCAATCCGGAGCCTTACCGCCTGGATGATTATTCGCCGGCCTACACCATCGTGAATGCCCAGGTGACCAAATTTTTCCGCAAGTGGAATATTTACCTCGGCGGAGAAAACCTTACGAATTTTAAACAAAAAAGCCCCATATTGGCGGCTAATGAACCTTTCGGCCCTTATTTTGACTCTAGTATTATCTGGGGGCCTATTAACGGCATTAAGATTTATGCCGGTTTGAGATATACCATTGAATAACCTTAAAAACTAATGAATATGAAAAAGTTAGCATTAATAATTATCAGTATCGTATTGATTGTTCCCATTAGCGTTTTCGCGCAGGGCGACAAGAAAAAGAAAACAGAAACCGTCGAAATACAAACTTCGGCCATTTGTGGTATGTGCAAGGAAAGGCTGGAGAAGAACCTGGCTTTTGAGAAGGGCGTGAAAGCGGTTGAACTGAACGAAGAAACCAAAGTGATCAGCATTACCTACAAAAAAGGTAAAAACGACAAGGAAAGCCTGAAAAAGGCCATCACAAAAATTGGCTACGATGCCGATGATTTAGTGGCCGATCAGCAAGCCCATGATAAGCTGCCCGACTGCTGCCAGAAAGGCAATGAGCCGCATTAGGAGGTAATAGTTTTAGTAAAAAACAAAACCACGAAGTGCACAAAGGTTTCACAAGGGGATATGGGAATGGCTTAGATAATTCCCTAGTGCTCTTAGTGACTTCTTCGTGTGCTTAGTGGTAAAAAATCAAACCACAAGGTTCACAAGGATTATACAAAGTTCACAAGGTGATTTAGGAATGGCTTAGATAATTCCCTGGTGCTCTTAGTGACTTCTTCGTGCGCTTAGTGGTAAAAAAACAAAACCACAAGGTTCACAAGGATTACACAAAGTTCACAAGGAGATTTGAGAATGGCTAAGATAATTTCCTAGTGCTCTTAGTGCCTTCTTCGCCTACTTGGTGGTAAAAGCCTGCTGAAGTGACAAGCTGTACTGAAAGCTGAGCGTCCTGTTTTAGGATTCTTTTGGGCTTATCTCAAACAATTAGGAAGCATTTTTAAAAATTCAACACAATTATCAAAATTCAATGTGTAAAAATTCACACCCAGATTAATGGTTTCATAGTATCTGGCCTGGTTGTTTTTATAATATTCTTCTGACGGTATTTTCCAAAAATCAGTACCCAATTTCTCTGCTATAAACCATTTTTCTATCATGCGAGCTGCTCTGCCGTTCCCGTCTCTAAATGGATGTATATGGGCAAATCGCAGATGAATCAACGAGTCAAAATAAAAGACTTCCACTTCATTAAGGTCAGCTGAAATTAACTCACCTAAATCCATGAAAAACACTTTCATTTCTTTCTCAACATATTCAGACTCAACAGCCATATAGGCTAAACCTGATTTTCCATAAACACCAACCTGCTCAGTGCGGTATTTCCCTCTTTTACTTCTTATCAATAAAGTGTCTGAAAATATTTTATGGCAATTCAATAAATTTTTCTCGTCCAATTTGTTATTCTGCGCAAACTCATAGGCTTCAATCAAATCCTCTATTTCTTCAATTTCTTTTCCTGCTTTGAATCTGTCTTTGTTCAATTCATAATTCATGTAAGAATTCAAATCGATACTATTTCCTTCAATATTTGATGAATAAACAGCAGATGATTTTGTCAAATACGCAAAATCACCACCATGCTCCGAAAAATCAAAATTCGCGATTAGTTTAGGAATCTCATTCCCGATGGTCTTTATATAAGAGTCTATATATTTCCTTGCTGTAATTCTCATTTAGCCAAATTATTTTTCAAACAAATATAATCATTTTAATAGTTAAATCCTTCAGTTGCATTGGTTTTTCGTAGATGAGCTTAAGGGCAGGGGTAATGATTGTGCCGATTTATTTTTCAAGTTTTGTTTTCCATTTCATATGCTTAGTGGTAAAAAATCAAACCACAAGGTTCACAAGGATTACACAAAGTTCACAAGGAGATTTGAAAATGGCTAAGATAATTTCCTAGTGCTCTTAGTGACTTCTTCGTATGCTTAGTGGTAATAAATTAAACCACAAAGTTCACAAGGATTACACGAAGTTCACAAGGGGATTTAGGAATTGCAAGGATAATTTCCTAGTGCTCTTAGTGTCTTCTTCGTGTGCTTAGTGGTAAAAAATCAAACCACAAGGTTCACAAGGATTACACAAAGTTCACAAGGAGATTTGAGAATGGCTAAGATAATTTCCTAGTGGGCTTAGTGTCTTCTTCGTGTGCTTAGTGGTTTAAAAAAAACCACACAAATCTAACACCCAATATACCGCGAGATCACCAGACGCTGGATTTCGGATGTGCCTTCGCCGATCTGCAGCAGACGCTGATCGCGATAAAAACGTTCCACAGCATAGTCTTTCATCAGGCCGTAGCCGCCGTGAATCTGAACCGCTTCGTCGGCCACTTCCTTGGCGATTTCGGAGCAGTAGAGCTTTGCCATAGCTGATTCCAGTCCAAATGGCCGGCCTTCGTCCTTGAGCCAGCAGGCTTTGTAGAGCAGGTTGCGAGCCAGTTCTATCTTCATGGCCATATCGGCCAGTTTAAAAGCGTTGATCTGGAATTTGGAGATGGGCTGTCCAAACTGTTTGCGTTCTTTGGCATAGGCCAGCGCCAGCTCGTAAGCGCCTTGTGCCGCGCCCAGACCCATGGCAGCTATCGAAAGTCTGCCCGCATCCAGGGTGGACAGCATGATTTTTGAACCCTGTCCGATTTCTCCCAAAATGTTTTCTTTGGGCACACGCACATCATCGAAAAATAATTCGGCAGTATCAGAAGCACGCCACATCATTTTGTTGTGCATGGGTACCCGTTTAAAGCCTTTGGTATCGCCATCCACCAAAATGGTGGTAAACTGTTTTTTGCCATCTTTCTCGCTCGAAACGGCCTGCACCGTGCAACCCATATTGATTTCGGAAGCACCATTGGTGATAAAAATCTTCGAACCGTTGATCACCCATTCGTTGCCCTGAATTTCGGCCGTGGTTTTCGATCCGCGCGAATCCGATCCTGCTCCGGGCTCGGTAAGGCCGAAGCTCCACAAAGCATCGCCTGTGCAGAGCCGGGGAAGGTATTTCATTTTCTGTTCCTCAGTGCCGTAATAATACAGCGGGCCGATGCCCAAAGAATTATGCGCAGCCAGCGTGGCAGCCTGCGATCCGTCAATACGGGCAAGTTCTTCTACCGCAATGATATACGAAAGTGTGTCGAGTTCCTGGCCGCCATATTTTTCGGGCAGATACATCCCAAAAAGTCCCAACTCGCCCATGCGTTTGGTTAGTGCGGCTGAGAATTCAGCTTTTTCGTCCAGTTCCTGAGCAACGGGTTTAATCTCGCGTTCGGCAAATTCTCTAACGGTTTCGCGAATAAGTTTATGTTCTTCTGATAAATCGAAATTCATAGTGTATTGTATTTTGTTGGTTATGTTTGGTTTTCTTTGTTTTTAAGCTGCACAAGCTGTGTTTTTGAATCCACCATATCGCCGGCTTTCACATGGATTTTTTCTACCAAGGCGTCTTTTGGAGCAACAATATTGTTTTCCATTTTCATTGCTTCTACAACAAGTAGAACAGTTCCGCGGTTCACTTCGTCTCCAGCTTTTATGTTTACCAGAATAACGCGGCCGGGCATTGGAGCAAATAAATTGTCCTCATTAGCCTGATCAGCATCCTTGCCATGATCCAGCTCCTCGTTCAACTGATCTTTTCTGTCGCATTCGAAAGTAAAACCTTTATGTTGAAGCAGATAGGTTCCATCTACTGTTTCTGTAATAACTGCTGCCTCCCTATTTTCGTTGAAGGCAAAAGTTATTTTGCTGCCATCAAATGCCACCAATTTCAACGCTAGCTGCTGATCTTTTTGAGCAAGGACAAGCCCGGAATGGTCGAAGCTGACGACATCAAATTGAGTAAGTTGTTTATCTACAGTTATTTGAGGCTGCATTTGAAAACGCCAGTAACCGATTTGCTGCCAAATGTTTTCGGGGTCGAAGCCGCTGAGTTGCTGCTGATATAAATTGAATAGCAAAAAGGAAGCAGCCACCAACGATTTGTTTGTTTTTGCTTTTTCGGCTTCCAGATCGGCTAACAGGGTGTCGGTATATGTATCACAAAAAGCAGTACTGATCGTATTTTCAATAAACTGCTCATTGGCAAGAATGGCTGTAAGATAGGGGATATTGGTATGAATCCCATGAATGATATACTCCTGCAATGCATTTTTCGCCGTGATCAGCGCCTGCTGACGATTTGAACCCCAGGCAATCAGTTTGCTGATCATAGGATCATATTCGCTTTGAACCATTGCCGGGCCATCGAGGCTGCTGTCGATACGCAGGTTTTCAAACTCGGGCTCCCGATAGTTGGTTATTTTTCCTGGTGAAGGGAGAAAACCATTAGCCGGATCTTCGGCATAAATGCGGCATTCAATGGCGTGGCCCTGTTGCACAATATCGGACTGACTGATTCTCAATTTTTCGCCTTGTGCAATATAAATTTGTTCTTCGACCAGATCGATATTTGTAACCAATTCTGTAACAGGATGCTCAACTTGTATGCGTGTGTTCATCTCCAAAAAATAGAAGTTAAGGTCAGTATCCACTAAAAATTCGATGGTTCCTGCGCTGCGGTAGCCTATAGAACGACAGATATCAACAGCAGCTTTACCCATTTTTTCTCTCACTTCGGGGGTTAGTGTCGGAGAAGGAGATTCTTCGATAATTTTTTGATAACGTCTTTGTATGCTGCATTCACGCTCGAAAAGATGGACAATGTTTCCATGCTGATCTGCTAAAACCTGTACTTCAATATGGCGTGGGTTCTCGATAAACTGTTCAATATACACGGTGCCATCGCCGAAGTAATTTTTGGCTTCACGGGCAGTAGATTCTAAAATTTCGGGCAAATCTTCCGGCTTTCTAACAATGCGCATCCCTTTTCCACCGCCGCCGGCAGCAGCTTTTACTAAAACCGGAAAGGGAATTTGAGTGGCTTTATCACGCAACGCCTTCGTATTTCCAGTAACGCCTTTTGTTACCGGCAAGCCCGATTTTACCGCATATTCGCGGGCAGTGATTTTGTTGCCCATCAATTCCATCGATCTGCTGTCGGGGCCAATAAAAACGATATTATTTTTTTCGCAGGCAGCCACTAAAGTGGGATTTTCCGAGAGAAAGCCATAGCCCGGATGGATGGCCTGTGCGCCACCTTTCAGTGCAGTTTGAATCAACTTTTCGACCGATAAATAGGTTTCGGCCAAAATGCCATTTCCTAGTGAATAAGCTTCGTCAGCCATTCGCACATGCAATGCACTGGCATCATTTTCTGCGTAAACCGCCACCGATTTAATTTTCATCTGCTGCAAAGTGCGAATGATTCTTACAGCAATTTCACCGCGGTTGGCAATGAGTATTTTTGTTATTTTATGTTTCATGTTTAGGATATCCAGTTGGGTTTTCGTTTGTCAAAAAAGGCAGCAAGTCCTTCTTGCCCTTCCGGTGAAGACCTTTGGCGGGCAATCATGGCTGTTGTTTCATCAAATAGCAGCGCTGGGTTTTCTGCTTGCTGACCAACTAATTTGATCAATTGTTTACAATCACGCAGCGCATTGGGCGCGCTACTCAGCAGTTGTTTGATGTAGTAATCAGTGATTTTTTTGGAAGATTCATCTGTAAAAATCTGGTTCACAAGCATAAAACGGAAAGCTTCGGAGGCTGTGAATTTTCTGCCTGTCAGCATCAGTTCGCGCGCTGCTGCCTGTCCGCAGCGTGCAATCACAAAGGGTGAAATTGTTGCAGGTGTAATGCCTAGTTTCACTTCACTGAAAGCAAAAACAGTTTCCTCATGGGCCAAAACGATATCGCAGGCTGCCGTAAGTCCATTGGCTCCGCCAAATACAGCGCCATGTACAATGGCAAGCACCGGAATAGGACAAGCGTCAATTTGTATAAAGAGCCGGGCTAATTTACGGGCATCTTCCAGGTTTTCGGCCTCACCATAAGTAGCTATTTCCTTCATATAATGCAGATCGGCTCCGGCGCAAAACGACGGACCGTTACCACTCAAAATGATTAATCTGATATGTGGAAGCGCAGCAATTGTTGCAAAAGCTGCAGTAAGCTCAGCGATCATTTTGGGGTTGAGGGCATTGTGTTTTTCGGGTCTGTTAAGCCTGATGTAGGCTACAAGGCCATCTTTTTGAATTTCAATGTTTTCAAAGTTGCTATCCATAATATTACATTCTGAAAACGCCAAATTTTTGTTCAGGGAATGGTTTGTTGAGCGAGGAGGCTATTCCGATAGCGAGCATTTTACGGGTATCAACAGGATCGATGATGCCGTCGTCCCAAAGTCGCGCTGTGCTGTAATAAGCCGATCCTTCGCGTTCATATTTTTCGAGAATGGGTTTTTTGAGGGCATCAATTTCTTCCGGCGACATTTCGATTCCTTTGGCTTTGAGTTGATCTTGTTTAACGGTAGCCAGTACATTGGCAGCTTGTTCGCCTCCCATCACCGAAATTTTGGCATTGGGCCACATAAAAAGCAGACGGGGACCAAAAGCTCTTCCTGCCATGCCATAATTTCCGGCGCCGAAAGAACCGCCAAATATCACCGTAAATTTAGGCACATTGGCATTGGAAACAGCATGTACCATTTTGGCGCCGTCTTTGGCAATTCCGCCCCGTTCAAAGTCTTTACCCACCATAAATCCGGTGATATTTTGCAGAAAAACAAGTGGAATATTCCGGGAAGTGCAGAGCTGAATAAAGTGTGTGACTTTGAGTGCTGATTCGGAAAAAAGTACGCCATAATTTGCAATAATTCCTACCGGAAAGCCCATAATATGGGCAAAACCCGTAACAACAGTAGTGGCATAACGAGCTTTAAATTCCTGGAAACGTGAGCCATCGACCATTCGGGCTATTATTTCGCGCGGATCGATCAGTTTACGGAGATCGACAGGAGCGATGCCATACAGTTCTTTGGGGTCGTACAGTGGCTCTTCCGGTGGCATTATGTCCAGCAATTGCCGTTCCTGAGGCTTCAGGCTTTCAAAGATGTTCCGGCAAATTTGGATCGCGTGGGTGTCGTTTTCTGCCAGGTGATCTGCCACGCCGGAGATGGCTGTATGTACCTCAGCACCACCAAGTTTTTCGGTTGTAACTTCTTCGCCTGTAGCGGCTTTTACAAGGGGTGGTCCCCCTAAAAAGATGGTGCCTTGATTTCTTACGATGATGGTTTCGTCACTCATTGCAGGCACATAAGCGCCTCCTGCTGTGCAACTTCCCATCACAATGGCGACTTGCGCCAGACCCATGGCCGACATCTTTGCCTGATTGTAGAAAAATCGGCCAAAATGATCCCTGTCAGGGAAAACAGTGTCTTGCTCGGGCAGAAAAGCCCCGCCTGAATCAACCATATAAACACAGGGCAATCCATTTTCCATGGCGATTTCCTGTGCCCGCAAATGTTTTTTTATGGTGTATTGCATATAAGTGCCGCCTTTTACGGTAGCATCGTTGGCGATGATCATGGTTTCGCGCCCATGGATTACACCGATTCCTGTGACAATTCCAGCAGAAGGGAACCCATTGTTGTAAAGCTCATAAGCGGCCAGGGGAGAAAGTTCCAGAAAAGGAGTGTTTTTGTCAACAAGCAAATCGATGCGCTCACGTGCCAATAGTTTGTTGCGCGATTTATGCTTGGTTACAGCTTCCTTGCTGCCTCCTGAAATGCTGTTGTGTAAACGCTTCCGATAGGTTTGCATCAAAGCTTCGAAGTCCTTTTTGTTGGACAGGAAACTTTCTGAACTGGTGTCGATTTTGGAATTGATTGTGTACAAAGTTGTCGTTTTAAGTTTAGCTGAATTCAAAATGCGATCCGCAAAGGCGGAATTTTTATCTGTAAAGGGTAAAAGTAAAAAAAATGTGTAAACCACAGTATAATTATGCTGTGGTATTTGTGGGAAGCCATTTGGATGAAGCAATTAAAACGGCCTTATCTTGTTAATATGCTTGCTTTTTGCACAGATCGAAAAATCTATATATTTTAGCACATTGAGTTAGTAACAGCCAACAGGCCTAAAAAAATGAAATTAATGATGAATTACCCCAAAAAAGTAGTTATTGGCGATATAACCGTCAGAGACGGTTTTCAGCACGAAGAGAAGTTTATTCCAACAGCCGCTAAGCTTTGGCTTACTGAGGAACTGATATTATCCGGCTTCAAGCACCTGGAGCTTACTAATTTTGGAAACCCCAAAGGGATGCCACAGTTTAAGGATGCGGACGAGTTATTTAAACAGGTTCACAAAAGCAAACGCATTCAGCATTTGCTGCCTGCTGTTAGTTTAACCGCAGTAACCATTCGTGAAAAAGCCGTTGAGCGTGCTATTCAGGCCAAAAAAGAAGGTTATGGTCCCGACAGGATTTTGCTTATGGTAAGCACCAGCGAATCACATCAGTATAAAAACTCGGGACTTACCATCGAGGAGTATTTTAAAATGGCCGAAAAGTATATTCCTATGGCGCAGGATGCCGGTATTAAAGTAAATGGAACAGTGAGCACAATCTGGGGCTGCCCAATCGAAGGGCCTACAGAGATGAGCAAGGCTGTCGACTTTACTGAACGATGGCTTGCCATTGGCGCCAATGATGTGGAGCATGCCGATCATGATGGATCAGCCTCACCGGATCGGGTATATGATTATTTTTCGATGTTGCTCGACAGGGTTCAGAAACCCGAGAAACATATAGTTCACCTGCACACTACTCGTGGCTGGGGCTTGGCCAATGTGCTGGCAGCATTGCAGGCCGGGATGACCAATTATGAGTCAACCATGGGTGGCATTGGCGGACAGCCGGCTAATTTTGTTGATGGTGTGCCGGTTTCAGGAACTGGTGAATATTATTACAAGGAATCAACGGCTGTTGGTCTGGTAAGTACCGAAGATATGGTGGTGATGATGGATGAGATGGGTATCGCAACAAACCTGGATATAGATAAGGTGCTGGAAACCGGTAAAATGGTTGAGCGCATTGTTGGCCGTAAGCTGCGTTCCGAATCTGTGCATCAGGGAAGGATACCTAAATCATTATCGGGAAGAGAATAAGATGAAAAGGCTAAAGTTAAAAAAAAATACAGGATATTTTCGTCAACTAGCCTAATTTTGTGCTTTAGCCTTTAGACACCAAATTTCAGCATGATACGAATCACCGAAACAGCCCGCGATGCCATGCAAGGCATCAAAAATTTTATTCCCACAGCCAATAAGTTGGCCTATGTAAATGCTTTATTACAAGTTGGCTTTGATACCTTAGATGTTGGCAGCTTTGTTTCACCAAAAGTGATTCCGCAAATGGCTGATACGCGCGAGCTAATCCAAAAAATGAATATCCCGGAAAATGCTCCGGAAATCATGGTGCTGGTTGTGAATAAGCGCGGAACAGAAGATGCATTGCGCTGTGAACGTGTGCAATGCCTTACTTATCCCTATTCTATCTCGCCCACTTTCTTGATGCGTAACCTGAATGCAGACGAAGCTAAAGCACTTGGTATTGTTAAGGAAATCACGGAATTGGCATTTCCCAAAAATCGCGAACTGGTTATTTATTTGTCCATGGCATTGGGCAATCCTTATGGCGACGACTGGAGTATTCAAATGGTGATTGACGGCGCAGCGCAGCTTTATGATTTAGGCATCAGACGCATGCCACTTTCTGATATCCTGGGCGAAGCTACTCCGGATACCATTTTTAAGGTTTACGAAAAGTTGATTCCGGCTTTTCCCGATGTAGATTTTGGATTGCATTTGCACACCAAACCTTCTCATAGCTACGACAAGCTGGAAGCAGCCTGGGAGGCCGGTGTGCGAAGTTATGAAACCGTGTTTAACGGATTAGGAGGCTGCCCAACCGCTGCCGATGAAATGGTGGGTAATTTGAGTACGCAGGATCTGCTGCATTTTTGTGACCGGAAAAAGATTGAAACCAAACTCAACCGCAAGGCACTGAACGAAGTCGTGCTGATGAGGCAGGTGATATAAAGGTTAAACTGCTATAAAATCAGATAATTTTCCTTGGGCTTTCACACGCACGCCTTTGGGTGTTTCGTGCAAAACACAGGCTTCGTTGTAGAGGTCGTGTTCCAAAAACAACACATAATCATGCGCGATTGCTTCGGCATAAAAGCGTTCTTTGTCCTTCAGTGTTTCCAAAGGCCGGGTGTCGTAAGCCATGATCCAGGGCATAGGAATATGTGCTGCCGATGGCATTAGGTCAGCACAAAACACCACTGTTTTCCCATTGTAATTGATAGCAGGAATCACCTGGCCTTCGGTATGTCCATTATACAGTTTGAAAGTGATATTCGGGATGTATTCGCCTTCTTCTTCGATCAATTGCAGCTTCCCGCTATCCTTGATCGGAAGTATATTTTCTTTTAGGTAGGAGGCTTCCTCGCGCCTGTTGGGATTTGTAGCCCAGTCGAATTGTTGCTTGCTGGTCCAGTAAGTAGCATTGGGAAAGGCTAACTCAAAGCCTGTTTTATCAGAATTCCAGTTGACACTGCCACCACAATGGTCGAAATGCATATGCGTAATCACCATATCGGTGATATCTTCTGGTTTATAACCGGCTTGCGCAAGTGAGGTCTCTAGTGTGGCATCGCCGTTGAGGTGATAATGTTTTAACCATTTTTCTTCTTGTTTGTTGCCAATGCCATTGTCAATCAGGATACGACGGTCGCCATCAACAACCAGCAGGCAGCGCATGGCCCAGTTGCAGAGGTTGTTTTCGTCGCAGGGATATACTTTTTGCCAAAGCGTTTTGGGCACTACGCCAAACATGGCACCGCCATCGAGCATAAGGTTTCCGGTTTCTATTGGGATAATTTTCATAGGTTTTATTGTTAGGCGTGTTTATAAATCAATTGATTTACAAAAGTAAACGTTTACACTGATTGATTGTTTTAATGGATGAATACTTGAATTGGATTTAGGATTTAAAATAGCTTTTGTCGCATCAAAAATGCAGTATTTTTGCGACTTATTCCATGTCATGCATATTTTGTTGATCGACAATTATGATTCTTTCACCTATAATCTGGTGCAGCTGCTACGCGAAAGCGGTGTAGATCATCATTTGGATATTGTGCCTAATGATTGTTTGCTCAATGAGTTACCACAGCATATTGACAAAATACTAATTTCTCCGGGTCCCGGGATTCCGGAAGAGTCGGGTAATTTAATGCAGCTGATTGCACATTTTTCAACTCAAAAACCAATGTTGGGTATTTGTTTGGGCCATCAGGCGCTGGCCTTGCATTTTGGGGCTACAATGCATCAGCTTCCGCACAGCTTTCATGGTGCCGACGATCGGCTGATTCAGACAAAATTTGCAGCAAATATTTTCAAAAGCATTCCAACGGAATTTATAGCCGGGCGCTATCATTCCTGGATTGTGCGGCATGATTCGCTGCCCGAAACACTTCTTCCCACAGCTTTTGACGCCGCCGGAAACCTAATGGCTTTCCGGCATAAATTTCTACCAATTGATGCGCTGCAATTCCATCCGGAAAGTTATATCACCGATTTTGGCCTGCGCATGATGACCAATTGGCTCAACTATTAATGGTGCTTTCAGGCTTTAATAGCAATCATTTCTATTTCAACCAATACATTAAGCGGCAGGGTTTTTACCGCGAAGGCGGCTCTGGCAGGAGGATTTTCTTTGAAACGGCTGCCATAAACAGCATTCATGGCTGCAAAATTGGCCATATCGCTGAGCAGGCAAGTCGATTTAACAACATGACTGAAGTCGCAGCCTGCAGCTTTTAAAATGGCTTCCAGATTTTTCATCACTTGCTCGGTTTGTGTTGTGATATCGCCATCAATTGGTTTTCCAATGGCAGGATCGATGGGAATTTGCCCGGAGATAAATACCATTCCGTTCGCTTCAATGGCCTGACTGTAAGGGCCTATTGCGCCCGGTGCTTGTGAGGTGCTGATTACTTTTTTTATCATGGTTTTTCTTTTAAGGTGTTAGCTGTAAATTTTTTAAGTGCTTTTTTACGAATGATGAGCTTCACGGCTTTTGGCACAATGCCGAAATCAAGGGGCGAATTACCCAGTGATTCTCCATCAGTTTCCAGATCAATGGAATGGGGTGGGAGAGAGGTTATTGTAATTTGCTTGCCGGCGAAAGTGCTTACTTCCGGAAGATTAATAAATGACCCATCATAGAGGTTTTTGATGTTTTTGATCACGGTGAATTTACTGGTCTTCCGGATTACGGTCATATCCAAAAAGCCGTCATCCGGAACGGCATTGGGAAGTTGCATCATTCCTCCGCCATTGTATTTGCAAATGCCAATGCTTAGGCTAAAAACCTTGTCGTTAAGCACCTCTTTATCATCTACTTTGATGTGAAGCTGTGTATGTTGATACTGGAAGAGTCCGGTGATCAGGTTATACAAATACGCCAGTGTTCCGCCTTTTCCTTTGGCTTTCATCAGATTGGTTTTTTTGGCCACCAGCGCATCGTAGCCCATGCCGGCCATATTGATGAAATAGCGGTTTTTGTCTTCGCTGTCGAAGCGGTACTTTACTGTGCCCACGTCTTGCAGAAAACAGCGCTCGTTTTTCAAAATGTGAATGGCTTTTTTATATTTTTTGGGGAAGTTGTACATACGACCCCAATCGTTACCGGTTCCTATCGTTATCATTCCCAGCATGATATCGGTAGTAGCAAAGCGTGTTTGTTGAAAAATGCCATTCACCACTTCATTCAGCGTTCCATCGCCGCCCACAGCAATTATTTTCGAAAAGCCTTTCTCTTGTATCAGTTGGCTTGCCAGCTCTATCGCATGAAACGGATGTGTTGTGAGTTGGCTTTCAAATTCAAAGCCCTCGGCTTCGAGTAAACTTTTTATCAGTGGCCAATCTTTTTCGCCCTGCCCCACCCCGGCAGTGGGATTGACAATTACAAGCCATTTGTTGTTTTCGGTCATTTAGTTAGTTTTGAGGAGCATTTAAAAGCGCATTGATTTGTTGCAAAGTTTGCTGTATCGTAAAATGTTCGACTATCCTTTTCCGTCCGTTTGCACCCAGCTGATCACGCAGCATTTTGGAATCCATTAGCTTGCCGACATGCATTTTAAATTGCTGCATATCAGCATAAGGACATAGAAATCCGGTGATTTGATCTGCAATAATTTCGGGATTGCTGCTGATGTCGAAAGCCACAACCGGTTTTTTGTCAGCCATGGCTTCAACAAGTACATAGCCAAAACCCTCCCAATGGGCAGTGTGCACGTAGATATCAATGGCATCCATAAAGGCTTTCATCTGTTCAACAAATCCCAGAAACAGGACATGATCGCTTACGGCATTTTTTTTGGCCAGGGTCATCAATTCCTGCTTCAATGGACCTGAGCCGGCAATTAGTATTTTGAACGAGCGGTTTTCTGCATTGAGCTTTACGGCCAGGTCGATCAAAAAATCTTGTCCTTTTTGATGATCCAGCCTTCCGGCATTGCCAAGGATAATTTCTCCGGGTTTTGGGTCATAAAGTTTTGTATAATTGGGCTTGTCAAAGGCTTCAAGATCAATTCCGTTGTAAATCACCTGAATTTTTTCTTCAGGGAAAAGCAGTGGATTATTGGCCAGAATAGTTGCTTTGGTTTTTTTCGAATTGGTAATAACCCGAGTGATCACGTTTTTAAACAACCAACGATTGCTGTAACTGTTTTTGATCGGTATAGCACTTCCCCGGCGATAAATGCGTTGAGGAATTTTTGCCAGCATGGCGGCAGTACCAGCTGTTTTAACATCTGACGGCAGGTTCATCAACACACTTTCGGGCTGGTATTTATGAAATTGTTTTTTGAGCCTGAGCAGCTTAATGATGTTCAAAAAACTCAAGTTGCCACTCTTTAGTGGAAATAACATGACTGGATATTGCTGTAGTTTCTGAAACAAGCGGCTTTCAGGATGCGCGTAGGCAATTATTGTATAGTGTTCACAAATCCTTTCGATGATTTCAGCAAACCATTTTTCGCCTCCACCCCAGGCTTTATTCGTGTTTACAAAACAAATTACGGATTTGTTTTTAGTCATTTTTCGGCTGTTTGTATTGTTTCCAGAGTTCCCTGAGTTTACTATATTTAAGAAAGGTAGCGTGGGCCGAGTTGCGACAAATCACATAGCCGTGAAAGCCATCCAAAAAGCCAAGTTTGAAGAAATAGTTGCGAAAAAATTTAAAAGTTGGGCTAAGCCAAAGTCTGATCCAGTAACATTTTTTACCGCGCTCAAACTCTCCTTCGGCTTTGATGGTCGAGAACTTATTGATTTGAGCGATGTGCTGTTCGATGGTATAATAAGAGTAATGCAACAAATCACCTTTTAGATGGCTGAGCACAGTGTTTTTATCAAAAAACAGAAATTTGTCGTGTGGGTTTTTGCCGCCCCATTCTCCGCTGGTTTTTTCAAAAAGTCTCAGTTTTCGATCGGGATACCAGCCAGAATGCCTGATCCAGCTTCCACAAAAATTAGTGAGCCGGTTCATGCTATACCCCCCTTTGAAACCCCGTTTTTTTTCGTCGAGAATGGAATTACAAAGCTCTTCAGATAAAGCTTCATCGGCATCCAGCGAAAGCACAAAATTATGGCGGCAAGCTTTTAAAGCAACATTTTTCTGTTCAATATAGCCTTCGAATGGATGTTTGCTGAAACTAACGTCAAATTCACGACAAATGGCTTCGGTTTTGTCCGTGGAAAACGAGTCTACCACCACAATTTCATCTGCAATTGTTTTTACTGATTCCAGACAGCGGCGGATGTTTTTTTCCTCGTTGAAACTTATAATTGATACCGAAAGTTTGTCCATTATTAACGAATTATTCCAGGATCAGTTTTGTTGATGATTGAAGGTGCTTTCCCTGAAGTTTTATTATGATAATTCCTTTAAAATTATTCAATTGCAAATCGTTTCGATGGAGTAGCACAGTATTATTTCCTGCCTTTGCGTCAATGGTTTGCTTGTGAAGCAGGCGCCCCTGTTGATCCGAAATTTCCATTAAAAGTTCATCTGACACTTTGCTATTGAATTGCAGCTGTACACTTGCTTTTATCGGATTTGGATAAAACCGGACCGGCTGCTTAAGCTGTTGATTATCATCAACCCCAACTAGCTCGATTGTCACCTCATTAGAAGGCGGTGATTCATACATATCTCTTGCTGTTGTAACAACATAGGTGTTTTCGTTCATCGGCTGCTCATCCAAAAAACTGAGTTCATCTGCCGGCACTTCGGCAAGCAGCATAAAATTACGCCAAACATTGAAATGCGTATAATTCCAGCGGAAAGTTTTTCCCTGATTTTCAAGGCTGATTTTTTCGGGAAGTCCTGAATTTTGCGGAATCGAATTGTCCAGAATTTGTGTTTCTTGTCTTTCACCGGGAGCTTCAACCAAAAAACCACGGATATTCCAGTTGATGTTCCATCCAAAATAATCGGACATGCTTAGCCAATCGGATCCATATAAAATCATATCACCTTTAAACGGGACTGCCGGGCCATTGTCGGTTCCGGCCGGATAACCGTTGCCAGTATTGATTATTCGGTATCCCATCCACAGTTCCTGTGTGGCATCAACCAATACCGGATTTTCTAATTCAATGGTGTTCCATTCGTTAGCCACCGGATCTGTAACCAGCTGATCTGTAACAAGGTTTCCAGCAAAATACTGATTACCTCCTGTCCAAACCCTCATCTGAAATGTGGCATCAACATCGCCAAAGAAGGCAACAATTTTTGTGAGATAAAAACCGTCAAAATTTTGCAAATCGTTGGTCGTAAACCTTATTGCAGCATCAAACATATCAATGTTTTCGCCGCCCACAGCATCAGAGTTTTCGCCATCATCCCAGTACATCCATTCACCTTCAGAAGCTGGGGCATCCCACTGTAGCAGCACAGATTGATCCACAACTTCGCCTGTGAGATGAAGCGGAGGAAACAAAAGCGCTTCTAATGCCATGTTGAGCGCTGTGTCTTCAAACAGTTCAAGCGAAGCATCCTGATAACCGATAAATCCGTCGGCAGTAACGGATAAGTTGTAAGTTCCGGGTATCAGCTCAATATTGAAAGTGCCTGCGTCATCTGTGTAAAACACATTTCCATTGAGTGTGAGCGTTGCATTGGCGATACCATTTTGGTAAGTATCAGTAACCTGCCCGGAAAAACTGATGTTTTCTTCCAGTTCGTTTTCTGCCCTAACACCCCAGACCTGATAATCGAATGTGCCATCGTGTGGACGGAAATAGGTCATAAATAACTGATCGGTAGCACCATCGCGATAGCCATTGATTTGAGGCCAGCTGGCATCTTCTGTGTCCTGTGAGAATGGTAGCATATCCGACCAGGATGCGCCATTGTCAACAGAGTATTTCATATAGGCTTTGTCGTTTTCTGTATAGCTGCCATCGCTCCAAACCGCGTAAATACGGTGATTTGCGGCATCATCGCGCAGTACAAATACGTCAGGCCGTTCGGAGCCTCCGCTGTTGTTCGACAGGTTGATTGCTGGTTCCCAGTTTTCGCCCAAATCGGCAGAGCGATAGAGCATGGCATCGGTTTGTAAGCCATCTATTTTTGAAGAAACGATGGTATAAATGCTGTTGTCAACCACTTTTGTTTTGAGTCGGGCATTGTAAGCCTGATTGTTACTCAAATTTTCGGGTGTGCTCCAGTTTTGTCCAAAGTCTTCAGATTTGCTGAAAAACAGGTCTAGGTTGTCATAGGTATCGCCTGTCTGATCGTTCCAAAAAGCAAAAAGCTGATCTCCTTTCATCGCAATATTACACCAGTGTGCACCTTCTGTGGTGCTTGAAACCTGCTGTGCAGCAGACCAGGTTTGGCCGCCATCAATTGATTTCATTACCCAGATCTGATAATCAGAAAAGCTATTGCGGTCTTCATAAGCCAGAACAAGGGTGTCGCCCGATACGGCTATCTGAGGTATCTGAGCGTTTTGTATGGCATCGGTGATTTGAATTTCGTTGCCAAAACTTTGTCCGTCGTTGTTTGAGCTCAGCATAAAAATCTGGCTTTTGGACGAAGTGTTGCGGTAATAAAAAACATATACATTGCCATTGGAAGCAGCAATTACAGGATAATTGGCGCCATAATCCAATCCAGAATAGATGGTTAGCTTATTTCCCCAGCTAAGTCCGCCATCGGTACTTTTCCGAAACATCAGGTCGCCCCATTGATCCCAAACCAGGTAAAAATCATCGCCAATATTGTACATGGCATGATCTTGTGAAGGACCATATTCATCAGAGATGTTTTCGGGAGGGAAAAATTGCATTTGTGCTGTAGCTGTGAGAAAGCCAAAAGCCATAAAAAAGAAAAGCAATATGTTTTTCATAGGTTTCATAAATTTTTAGGTACAAATGTAGGGAATTTGATAAAGACCTTTTCGCAAAAAGAATACTGTACTAAAGGGATGGTTCTGGCTCAAGGCGATTTCAGGGGGATCTCTTGCTCCACCAACTGCAATTTATCAACATTGTAACCCCTATCGGCAGCTTTTTGAACTAACATGCGGTAAGTTTCTTCGTTAAGTTGAGGGCTGCGTGACATAATCCACAAATACTTATCCGAACTGCTGCCAATCAGCACGTATTGATAATTTTCATCCAATTCCAAGATAAGATAATCTGCATAAAAAATCCAGAAAAAGGAAACCCTCAGATGCGCCGGATTGCCTGATTTAGCCACTTTGGCTTTACCAATGGCGGTTTTCAACTCGCCATCGAGGCTGTTTTTATAGCCCTGATTGATTACTTCAATTTTACCGTTTTCTTTCAAATTATAGGTTGCTGTTACGCCAACTAAATCTTTTTCGAAACGGTGCGGAAAGCGTGCAATTTCATACCAGGTGCCGGAATAGCGTTCCAGGTCAACATTTTGTGCCAGTTTCATAGAATTGATTATTTTGGAGGAGTTGCAGTTCGTAAAACCTATCGCGACTAACAGAACGCATGTCCATTTTAAAAATAGTTTTATCATGATAGCAAGTTAATTTGGTGTAAAGTTAAAGAAAATGACGGGGTTTTGTATTTTTAAAGTAGTAGCAATCTTTTGTTGGCATTATACTGCCGAAAACTGGTTTGCACTTCCATAAATAGAAACTTTCTGTATCTTTAGCCTTCTAAACCTTAAACCCTATTTTATGTCATCTTTTACTCAAAAATTTGCAGCATTGCTGTTGTTTATCCTGTTTTCAGGAAGTCTTTCAGCTATGGAAGATGCGCGCTTGTTGCGCTATCCCGACATTAATAACGAGCTGGTTGTGTTTGTATATGCAGGCGATATCTGGTCTGTTGATGCCCGCGGAGGCGAGGCCCGTCAGCTTACATCTCATGAAGGCTTTGAGCTTTTCCCAAAAATTTCTCCCGATGGGAAGTGGATTGCCTTTTCGGCAGAATATTCAGGCAGCAGGCAGATTTGGGTGATGCCAGCCGAAGGCGGTACTGCCAAACAGCTTACCTGGTACAATTCAGTTGGTGTGATGCCTCCTCGTGGGGGATTCGACAATGTGGTGCTGGGCTGGACTTCCGATAGTGAAAACATACTGATCAGAGGCAATCGCACACCTTTTGGTGAACGACAAGGCAAGTATTACCTTGTTTCGCTGGATGGCGGTTTTGAAAAGCCATTACCCATTATTAATGGTGGTTTTGCTGCTCTTTCGCCCAATGATAATATGCTCTGCTTCACTCCGGTTGATCGCGAATTTCGTACCTGGAAACGCTACAAAGGAGGCCGCGCTACTGATTTATGGATTTATGACCTGAATAACAACAGCGCTGAGCAAATTACCAGTTTTGCCGGTTCCGACCAATGGCCAATTTGGTTTGGCAACGAAATTATCTTCGCCAGCGATCGCGATCTGCGCCTCAACCTATATCGCTATGATATCGCAACCAAAGCTACCGAACAGCTCACACAATTTTCAGATTTTGATGTGATGTGGCCATCCGGAAAAAACGGAAAAGTAGTTTATGAAAATGGCGGTTTCCTGTATGTTTATGACTTGCAGGAAAACGTAAACAAAAAAATTGACATCGCGCTCAACATGGATAACCCCAATCTTTTGCCCTATTATAAAAATGTAAAAGACAACATCCATAGCTATGCTATTTCGCCCGGCGGAAAAAGGGTTCTTTTTGATGCCCGAGGCGATATTTTCTCTGTTCCGGCCGAAAACGGCAACACCATCAATCTCACGAATACACAAGGTGTACGCGAAATTTATCCAAACTGGTCGCCTGATGGCAAATATATTGCCTATTATTCAGATGCTTCCGGCGAATATGAGGTGTATTTACTTGAGAACAAAGAAAATGCGAAACCCCGTCAGCTTACCAAGGCTTCGGCTGCCTGGAAGTATGAAGCCGAGTGGTCGCCCGATAGCAAGTACCTGATTTATTCTGACAGAACCATGCAGCTTTGGTTGCTCAACGTAGAAAGCGGTACTCAAAAAGCCATCGATAAGGCCAGCAGCAGCGAGATTCGTTCGTATGTTTTTTCTCCTGATTCAGAATGGATTGCCTACACCAAAGAAGCGGATAATGATCAATCAGCAGTATGGGTTTTTCACATTCCTACATCCAAAGCCACGCAGCTTACCAATGATGAATTCAACGATTGGTCGCCTGTTTTTAGTAAGGATGGCAAGTTTATTTTCTTTGTTTCTAACCGCGATTTCAACCTGGAGTTTTCCAGTTTCGAGTTTGATTACCTCTATAACAAGGCTGCAAAAATTTATGCGGTAGCCTTACAAAATGATGGCACAAGGCTGATGCCATTTAAAACGGATCAGGTACCCGTTAAAACGGACGAAAAGGCAGAGGATAAAAAGAAAGATGAAAAAGAATCCACAGTGGAAACGCAAACAAAAATTGACTTTGAAGGCATTAATGGCCGCATTGAAGCTTTGCCGGTCTCTTCGGGCGACTATCGCATCCTGGGTGCCGTGGATGGTGGATTGTTGTATAGCAGCGATGGCAAGATTATGCGCTACAATATTGAAGAACAAAAAGCCGAAGAGATTATGGAGAAATCCTGGAGCGCTGTTCCAACAGCAGATGGAAAACAAATGCTATACCGTTCTGGTGGCGATTATGGCATTGCTAAAATTGCTCCCGGCCAAAAACCCGGAACAGGAAAGCTTAAGCTGGATCAACTGGAAATGAAAATTGATCCACGTGCTGAATGGAATCAGATTTATAAGGACGGATGGCGCATTTTCAGGGATTATTTTTATGTGAATAATCTCCATGGGGTCGATTGGGAGGCTATGGGAGATCGCTATGCTGCATTGCTTCCTTTTGCCGGAAGCCGTTTTGATGTGGATTATGTGCTTAACGAGCTCGTTTCGGAAGCCAATGCAGGACATGCTTATGTGAACTGGGGCGATATTGAGCGCGTAAAAAGAGTGAATACCGGTTTGCTGGGTGCCGAGCTGGAGGCCGACTATGATGCGGGTCGTTACCGTATTATGAAGGTTTACGAAGGCGAAAACTGGAATCCCGAACGCCGGGCACCTCTCACCGAAGCTGGTGTGGATGTAAAGGAGGGCGACTATATTCTTAGCATTGATGGCGAAGCGCTCACCACTGATATGAATCCCTATAGGTTGCTTGAAAACAAAGCCAATCGCCTTGTTGAACTTGAAGTGAGCAGCAATGCCGAAGGCAAAGCTTCAAGAAAATCTCAGGTGAAAACCATTGAAAGCGAGATTGAGCTGAAATACTTAAACTGGGTAAACGAACGCCGCGCTATGGTTGATAAGCTGTCGAATGGTCGTATTGGCTATATCCATGTGCCCAATACCGCTTTTGAAGGTAACCGCGAACTGCATCGTGGCATGTATGCCAATCACAATAAGGAAGCCCTTATCATCGACGACCGCTACAACGGAGGCGGTTTTATCCCTGATCGTATGGCCGACCTGCTCGACAGACGCACCTTAACATATTGGCATCGAAACGGCATGGTGCCCAATAAAGCACCTGGTATTTCGCACAATGGCCCAAAAGTGATGCTGATTAACGGTTATTCATCCTCTGGTGGTGATGCCTTTCCTTATTTCTTTAAAAAGCTCGGTTTGGGTAAATTAATCGGTACACGCACCTGGGGCGGATTGGTTGGTATTTCGGGCAATGCAGGGCTGGTTGATGGCGGTTATATTTCGGTACCGCGTTTTGGTATTTTTGATGAAAATGAAAATTGGATCATCGAGGGTATTGGTGTTTATCCTGATATCGAGGTGGTTGATCGTCCCGAAAAGCTTGCCAAAGGAGAAGATCCCGGCATTGAAAAAGCCGTTGAAGTTTTGTTGCAAGAACTACAGGAAAATCCTGTGAAGAAAGTAAATACTCCCACACCTCCTGATCGAAGCAAATGGATTGAGGTGGAGATAGAGTAAGAAATTATTGTTCTGAAGCGTTATTTATTAACAGCTTAGTAATCAAATGATTGCTAAGCTGTTTTTTTATTTTCAAAGGAGCGGACGGTTGCAGTTGAGTGCAGTCGGTGCTTGAACAGCTCGATTTCCTGATTGCTACAGCTTGATGTTAAAGAAAGCATAAAAACGTATTGGAAAAAAAGTTTACTTGCTATTTGCTCTTGTTTTGACTTATTTTACAAAGATTTACAATCCCAACAATATGAAAAATTACCACCAACTTTCTGCTGAAAACCCTCGGAAATCACCCTTAGCACTAATTTTTCTTGTGATAATTGTTGCGTCTCTGATTGCTTTAAGCGGAGTATATTATTTTCAATTTGAAAAGAAACAAACTCAAGAAACCAGCTATAATGAACTGCAGGCCGTTGCAAAACTAAAAATTAATCAATTAAAACAATGGCATAAGGAGCGGATGTCAGAAGCGTTTTTTTTCTCCAGAAGCTACCCCTATAATGCCTACTCAAACCGCATTGTTTCTGGTGATACACCTGCAATATTTCTCTTACGTGATGCCCTCAAACATATTCTGTCAGACAATCGGTATGATAATATTTTCATCCTCGACAGTGAAGAGAACATCGTATTTACTGCAATAAATGATGTGGTTTTTGTGGATAATAAAACGCTTGAAACTGCAGCATCAGTCAAAGAATCAGCATTGATAACGATGCGCGACTTGTACTATTGTTCGCAACATCAGCAAGTTCACTTTGAGTTTATCTCACCTTTGTTTGATGCAGATAATCAGGTAATAGCAACAATGGTTTTCAGGATAGATCCTCAGGAGTATCTGTATCCGCTGATTGGAAATTGGCCTACACCAAGCAAAACGGCAGAGACCATTATTGTTAGAAAGGAGCAGGATTCGGTCAGGATTTTAAATGATGTATTCTATCGTAGCAATGATCAGCTTCAGTTGGTGTTTCCCATGTCGGAAAAAACAAATCCGGCTGTTTTGGCTGCTACTGGATATGTTGGTTTGTATGAAGGCCCCGGTTATGTCGGCAGGCAGATTTTAGCACATATTGATACGATTGGAGAACTTCCCTGGCTGATGATTGTAAAAGCTGAAACAAGCGAATTATATGCGGGTTTTTACAAAAGTATAAGCCTGATTATTGTTGTTGTCGTTCTGGGAATCTTGTTTTTTGTTGCTTTAGTTGCTTGGTTTTATCGCCTAAGACAGCAAAGATTATGGATCAATCTGGTGAATAAGGGCAGGGAATTAATTGAATCGCAGGAACAATTCAGTGCAACTTTGTATAGCATTGGAGATGGTGTAATCACCACAGATACAACAGGGTGCATCCGGCATATGAATCCCGTAGCCGAAAGGCTAACCGGCTGGACCGAAACGGAAGCCCGGGGTAAAAAAGTTGAGACAGTATTTGTTATTTTTAACCAGGATACACTGAAAGATGCTGAGAATCCGGTGCAAAAAGTCTTGCGTGAGAAAAGTGTGGTTGGACTTGCCAATCACACCATGTTGAAATCCAGAGATGGTAGGGAAATACCGATTGACGACAGCGGAGCGCCAATTATTGATGAGCAGGGCAATCTGCTGGGCGTGGTAATGGTATTTAGCGATCAGACTGAAAACTACGCGAAACAGAATGAATTGAAAGAAAGCCGCGAAAGGTTCGAAACGCTTTTTAAGAATGCGCCGTTAAGCTATCAATCGCTCGACGAAAATGGCAATATTCTAGAAGTGAATCAAACCTGGAAAAAAACACTTGGTTACGAGAGGGATGAGGTGTTAGGGATTTGGTTCGGAGACTTTTTGGAGGAGGTTTCTGCAGATAAATTTATAAAAGATTTTGAAGCTTTTAAGCATGCTGGTATGATTAGCACCAGTTTTGTGCTCAGGCATAAATCAGGAAAGCTGATGCATTTCGAGCTCAATGGCCGCCTTGGCAGAAATCCGGATGGTAGTGTTGATAGAACACTCTGTATTTTGCAGGATGTCACCTCGCGAAAAATAATGGAAGAACAGCTGCGTCAGAGCGAGGAAAAATACCGCAATATTGCCGAAAATATTTCCGATGTGGTGTGGACAACGGATTTAAATTTTAACCTCACTTATGTAAGCAGTTCTATAGAACGACTTGTAGGCGAGCCGGCCAACTCGTACTTGAAACGTACAATCGAGGAAAAATTTCCTCCTCATGCCATCTACCAAATACAGCTTTTTTTTAAAGAAGAGTTGCAAAAGGAAAAAGAGCCGGAAGTGGATAAAAATCGTAGCCGCTTAATCGAACTACAGCACTATCGTGTAGATGGCAGTGTGATTTGGGTTGGGATGAATATTTCCTTTTTAAGAGACGAGCAGGGTAATCCAATAGGTTTTCAGGGCATTTCGCGTGATATAACCTCCATCAAGGAAGCTGAACTAAAACTCATCGAAAAGGAGCGACAGCTTTCATCTATGATCACTAATTTGCCGGGTTTTGTGTATAGATGCCATAATGATACGCACTGGACAATGTTATACATCAGTGAAAACTGCAAAAAAATTACAGGCTACGATCCTGGCGATTTTATTGAGAACAAAAACATCGCATTCAATGAAATAATTCTGCCCGAATTTCGACAATATGTAAGGGAAGAATGGAAAAGCGTGTTGAAAAGCAATGAGCTTTACCACGGAGAGTACCAAATTAAAACCAAAAATGGAGAGATACGATGGATGCTTGAGCGAGGAACGGGCATTTTCGACAAATCCGGGAATCTGCTCTTTTTGGAAGGTTATATTGAAGATATTACGGAAAATAAGAATGCGGAAATTGCACTTTTCGACAGCGAAAAAAGCTATCGCGAACTGATCGATGGCATGACCGAAACGGTTTGGGTTATTGATATGAATGGGAAAATTGTTGATATCAATAATACAGCTGTTGAGATGTTGGGTTATTCTAAGCAAGAGTTGCTAAATATAGGATTGGAAGGAATTGATGTAGCCCTGGACAGTGAAACTATTAGTAGCCTGGTAAACAATATACCTGTAGATAAAATTCAAGTATTTGAAACGGCACACAAAACGAAAGATGGAAAAGTTATTCCCATTGAGATTTCGTCAAGTTTGATCAATTATAAGTCCAGTCCCGCTATTTTATGCATCGCCAGAGATATGACGTCCCGCAAAGTCATGCAGGATAAACTGCGCGAAAGTGATGAAACAATTCGCCTGTTATTTGATTCAACAGCAGAGGGAATTTATGGAATTAATAGGAATGGAATTTGTACTTTTTGCAACAAGGCAGCGGTTAAAATGCTGGGTTATGAAAAGGAAAGTGAGATAATTGGTAAAAATGTTCACGAGTTAGTTCATTATGCATATCCTGATGGTTCGGCTTTCCCGGAGTCAAAATGTAGTGTGTATGAAGCAATTGAAACTGAATCAGGCAAGCACATCGATAAAGAAGTTTTCTGGAGGAAAGATGGCAGTAGTTTCGCTGTTGAGTATTGGTCCTATCCCATCAGAAGAAATGATGAAGTAATCGGCTCTGTTGTGACTTTCCTCGATATCACACAGCGTAAGTATAACGACAATATCCAGCATATTCTATACGAAATTGCGCGACATTCAATCGATACTACTTCTATTGAAGAGTTGTTGATGGTAACACGTAACGAATTGGCAAGAGTATTGGACGCGACTAACTTTTATGTGGCTTCCTATAATCAGGAAACGAATAAGCTGCATCAAGTAATTTTGCAAAATGAAAAGTTTGATATAGACTCCTGGAGTGCAGCTAATTCGCTTTCAGGCTTGGTTGTTCAAACAAAGAAATCCATGTTATTGAGTAAAGAAGATATCAATGAATTAAACCGAACCCTGAACAGACCAGCTAATTATGTGGCTCCGGTTTGTTGGTTGGGTGTTCCGCTATTTGATGGCATGCAGGTAATTGGCGTTATGGCAGTACAAAGTTACAGCGACCAGATGGCTTATGATGCCGGAAGTGTTAGATTACTTGAATTGATTGCTCATGAACTCTCGGTGATGATGCAGCGAAAGAAAATGATTGCAGACCTGATAAAGTCCAAAGAAAAAGCAGAGGAAAGTGATAAATTGAAATCCGCCTTTTTGGCCAATGTCAGTCACGAAATCAGAACGCCAATGAATGGAATTTTAGGCTTTCTTGAGTTGCTCAAAGAGCCTGATCTAAGCGAGGAACAGATGGCTGCTTATATAAAAATAGTGAATAAGAGTGGCCAGCGATTGTTGGATACCATCAATGATATCATCGAGATTTCGCGAATAGAATCGGGCGAGGTGGAAGTAATTGAAGATGAGGTTTTTTTATCAGAAGTTTTAAGCTATTATTATGATTTCTTTAAGCCACAAACTGATCAAATCGGTTTAACATTAATTTTAAAAAATCAGCTTGAAAAGCAGGAGGACTGTATTCGGACTGACCGCCATAAACTGGATGGAATTTTGACAAATCTGATTAAAAATGCGATAAAATTTACTAAAAAGGGCTCAATCGAAATTGGAAGTTATATCGAAAACGAAAAACTGATGGTATATGTCAGGGATACAGGTATAGGAATTCCACCGAATAGACGCGATGCAATTTTTGACCGCTTTGTGCAAGCCGACTTGCATATGACAAGAGCACACGAAGGCTCTGGATTAGGGCTTTCGATTGTAAAGGCCTATACCGAAGCTTTAGGTGGCGAATTGAAGCTGTATTCTGAACCAGGAAAAGGAAGCGAGTTTTTGATTGCCTTACCTTTTCGAAAGGTTGAAAAGCCCGAACAACTTCGAGAAAATCATGATTATCATGCGGTAAATCAGACCGAAAATAAGCTCATTCTGATTGCCGAAGACGATGATTCCAGTTATGACTTTTTGCATATTATCCTCCAAGCGATGGGATTTAGTTTGATGCGGTGTGTTGATGGAGCTACTGCCATTAAGCTGACGCAGAAGCATCCTGAGATTGCATTGATATTAATGGATATCAAAATGCCGATAATGGACGGCCTGACAGCTACTCAAAAAATCAGGGAGTTTAATACAGAAGTACCAATAATTGCACAAACTGCCAACGCGCTCTCTGGTGATGCCGATAAAGCACTAGCTGCAGGATGCAATGATTATATTGCAAAACCGGTAAAACGGAAAGTGCTCATAAATGTGATTAATAATTGGGTTCACAAAAAAGTTTAACTGGATACATATGTTGGTATTGAATTGTTCAATGTAAAAAAAACAGGAACCTGAGAGGGCTCCTGTTTACAGTATGCATAGGGATGCTGATTTTTTTATTTTACAAAAACCATCACGGGATAGCGATCCAATTCGCGGTAAAGTACCTGACTGGTAATGTAGAGCGTGTTGAAGGGAATGTCGTCAATTGTTTTTTCCTCGGGCATTTCAAAACTTACATTCATGGCCGAATCGCTGTGATATTGGGCAACAATTTTTGAAGTTTCGAACGGAATGTCTTCGATAAAATTTTCTTCTTCCATGTTGAATGAAGCGGTCAATGCTTGTTGATACCTTATGGAATCAAAAATTTCTTTGGTGTTAAAAGGAATGTCATCGATATATGTTTCTTTTTGTAAACCGTATCCTCCTGCAAAGGAATTAATCGAAATGACTAAGAACAAACTAACTGAGGTTAAGATCTGATATGTTTTCATGGCACTGTATTTTTTTGAGTTCATTTTTTTATTGCTTTGTCTACTCTATTGCGAAAGCTGTGCCAAAAATTATAATTAAATGAAAATCAATAATATATAACACTTTCTAGGACAATATTCAAGACGAATTCTTGTGTGAAAAGCGAACACATCTGTTCGGAGGTGTACGGTTTTTGCTCAGATTTGATAGAAAACCTGACAATAATTGAGACTCAAAATAAAACAAACAATGAATTAGTATAACGAAGCGATATTAATCCCAAACAATAATTCAGCGCTTAATTTGTCCGTATAAAATGCTTGTGATAATCGCACCCCCAGAATTACCGGTGCGGGCAGGTTGAAAAAATGCCAATCGCTGTAAAGCTCAATGCCTGCGCTACTTAGATCAAGGTTATTGTTGTGGACATAGTTCATATAATCGGCAAATATCCCCATCCTCAGGCGTTGCAGAAAGAAAAAACCAGGCACATTTAAATCGGGGTAGAAAAGCGGGAAGGCGTAATCGAGCATGGCAACTTGGGCAATTTTTGGGAAAAGATTGTTATAGCCCCTGGGATAGCGCATCGGGTTGCCAAAGCTGTAGCTGCTGAACGATCGGCTTTGATATCCACCATACAAGCGAATGCTGTGATGAGGAAAAATGCCGGGAAAATAGAAATTGACCGTGGCAACGGATTGCTCATTCAGTTGGTCGTCGAAAAGTGAACGTTGAAAAATTAGCCTGAATTGCTGTCCCCAGCGGGGATAGAGATCGCGTTTCGACATGCGAAGCTGGTTATATGCAAATAATTGCAGGTTAAGCAGGCTAAAATCATTATCCTTGAAGGCTAGTTCAATTGCAGGATCCATTTTACGATGCAGTTGTTCCCATCCTATAAAGGGTTGAACACCCCGCAGGTACTTGTCACGCGTAAAATTCAGGGGCAGGCTTAGCCCCAGCTTGTAGGCAGTTTCGTCCCATTTAAGATCAACGGGCTCCCCATTCTCCGGATCTTGTGCCTGACCCCGCCGCAAACCTCTGCTAAAATTGAGATCTATCACAGGATACCATCCCCGATATTGCAGGCCAACAGTCGTTTTTCCAGTTTGCTCGTTCATATCGTAGCTGTAACCGGCTTCGACCACCATTGTGCTGAGACTATTTTGCGAAAACAGGCTTATTCCCGGCTGAAAGCTAATATTGTCCACATCCACAAATACCGGCGACCAGCTATGAAATTGAAAAAGATGGGCAAGTTTCGCGTAATTGTTTTCAGGATAAACGGTATCTGAATCTACGATGGTGTCAACGATCAAACTACGCATCAGCGATAATTCTTCGGCTAATGGGAAAGTGGCAGGAAGCTTAGGGTCAATGTATTGATTCAAAAAGTCGCTTTCATTTACAGCAACAAGCCGAAAACCATCAGCGGTATAATCTGAAAAGATCAGTGTTTTTGGCTCATCGCCCATTATGGCATCGGTTGCACCAAAAGGCACCGAAACAAGCTTTTTAATCGTTTTGCTTTGGAGATCTAAAGCATAGATTTGACTGATCTCGCTTTGTGAAGCGCTAAAAATTACCTGCTCAGATGTTACATCCGATAGTTGGATGTCGGTAAAAGTAAAACTGCTTAGCTGTTGCCAACTTTTCGTTTGCACATCAAAAAGATACAAGGCTTTGCCCTGACTTCCGGTCATCGTTACGACAATTCTTTCGTTGTCAGGATGCCATTTGGGCGTTGCGGGAAAAAAGTCTTTGAGCTTAGATTCAAACAATACTTCTCCGGTTTTAGCATCAAGCAACGTTAGGAAATTTGAGCCTGTTGTGCTGCTGTTGATGCAGGCAATACGTTTATTATCGGAACTTATATCCGGCGCAAAATAACGGCTTTTGTGCGTTAACTGACGGCTTTTATCTTGATGAATTTCTGCAATTTTTAGTACTGCAAAATTTCTGTTTGGCCAGCGTAGATCGGGTTGTAGCTCGTTCCAAACCAATAGGCTGTCTGTTGCTGAAAGCGAATGCTGAAAAATTGCTCCCGGCGTATATAGGATTTTTTCTTCGCCCCGATCTATTAGTACAAGCCGGTTGATATTGTTTATCGCCGTGCGCAGAGCGATGACGCCGCCATTAGAAAGCCTCTGCGGAAAACGGTAATTCGTAAAGGCTTTATTAACAGGACTAAATTGGTCAACGGCAGTATATTGGGTAGTATCAAAAGCAGGTTTCCAGTTTTCAAAAAGATCAAACATGGTTTCCTGATACAGTTTGATTTTTCCATGGCCTGTAATTTGTTTAATTCCCAGACTAAAAGGAGCTAATGTCCACGGATTTCGGGCTGTTTGCCGCAAAGTGTTTTCCCACAGCAAAGACCCGTATTTGTTTTTATTGTGTGCAACCAGGTAGTATCCTAATTCATAGATGTTTGGGGTGTAATCCTTATAGGAGCCAAAATAGGCCTTGTCGTAAACATAATACCCTTTCTGCAGCAGTTGTGTCCTAAGTTTAGACAGGAATATGCCTTCGCGGCCGCGCCCGGAATAACTCAACATCGTTTCGTTTGTTACGGCATCACCTTCCATAAACCAAAGCGGTATGAAGGCTCCAAGCAGGGCTGCAGAGGCCTGCTGACCAAAGCCAATATTAAGTGCTCGGCCCAAGCCGTCATTAAATTTACTTATTTGTGCAATATGTCGTAACTCGTGCACTGCCAGCTGGCTAAACCAATTCTGAGCATAGCCGTTCTGCGGAGGTTGCGAAAAAAAGTCGAGCCGTCGTGGTGCCCAGGCAACAGTAGCATTTGAAATCACAGCCTGATTGTGCAATATTAAGTCGGATCGCAGCGCCGGACTGGCAAGATCCAAACGACTTGCAGCATACACCTGATCAAGAATCTGAGCCAGCTTTTGAGCCTGTGTGCCGGCTTCTTCGGGATAAATTACCCTAAACCAGGTGGTGTTTATTTGTTTCCATCGCAGGCTCGACGGGTCTTCTCCGCTGAGGTAGTATTGTGCTGTGAGACAGAGTGGCAGGATTAGAAATGTCAGGATTAAGGAGCTGAGTAGTTTCATCAGGAATGGTAAATATTAGCTGAAACAACAAAAGTAAGATTATTTGTGCCTTGTAGAAAATTTATGCACAGTCATCCACAATCTGCTGCGATTTTGACTCCAACAGCACAGTTAAGGCTTCTTCCCAATCAAAGTAATTTGCTAAAAAACTCCCAGGGCTGACCCGAAGGAGGAGGGGCGCTAATTAAGAGGCTTTCTTTTGTTACGGGATGCACGAAGGATAGTTTCCAGGCATGCAGGCTGATTGATCCGTCGGGGTTTGAGCGATCGAAACCATATTTTAAATCACCTTTAATCGGACTGCCGATGGCAGCTAATTGTGCCCTTATTTGGTGATGTCTTCCGGTGTGGAGGGTCACTTCCAACAAAAAATACTGGTCCGATTTACCCAGCAGCCGGTAACTCAGCCTTGCTTCTTTGGCGTTTTTAGCAGCAGGTTTGACAACGTATGATTTATTTTGTTTTTCATTTTTGGCCAAAAAGTGCGACAGCATGTCATTTTTCTTGGGCGGTTCTTTTTTTACGATTGCCAGATAAATTTTCTGCCATTCATGATTTTTGAGTTGCATGCTGAGCCGGCTAAGCGCTTTGCTTGTTTTGGTTAGTAACAACACGCCACTTACCGGCCGGTCGATACGATGAACAAGCCCAACAAAAGCCTCGCCTGGCTTATTGTAAGTCTGTTTTAGATAATCACTTGCATAGTCGAGCAGGCATTTGTCTCCTGTTTTGTCGCCTTGTACCAATTCAGACGGCAACTTATTGATGAGCAGTAAGTGATTGTCTTCAAATAAAATACGGTCTTTTAGCGACTCTAATTGCATCACAAACACTAATTAATACTGTTCCTTCTCGCTGGGGAAACTGGCGGTTTTTACATCACCGATATAACTAAAAACGGCACCTTTTATCTCGTCGTGGAGGTTGTGATAGCGACGCAGAAAACGTGGAGAAAACTTGGTGTTAATGCCCAGCATATCGTGTAAAACCAGCACTTGTCCGTCCACCTTATTTCCTGCTCCGATACCAATAGTTGGGATGCGGACTGACAGTGTAACCTCTGCTGCAAGGTCTGCAGGTATTTTTTCGAGAACAATGCCAAAACAGCCGGCTTGTTCCAGGATTTTTGCATCGCGGCGCAGTTTCTCCGCCTCTTTGTCATCGGTAGCGCGCACCACATAGGTGCCAAATTTGTTAATGCTTTGCGGAGTGAGTCCCAGATGTCCTAAAACGGGTATTCCAGCACTTAAAATTCGGTCAACAGATTCAACAATTTCTTCGCCACCTTCCATCTTAACAGCGTTAACACCGGATTCTTTCATGATACGAATGGCTGAATACAGCGCTTCTTTGGAGTTTCCCTGATAAGTGCCGAATGGCATATCTACCACAACCAATGACCGCTGAACCGCGCGCATCACCGAAGTGCCATGATAAATCATTTCGTTGAGTGTAATAGGCAGGGTGGTTTTGTGCCCGGCCATCACATTGGAGGCACTATCGCCAACCAATATTACATCAATACCAGCTTCATCAAGGATTTGTGCCATAGAAAAATCGTAGGCTGTTAGCATGGCTATTTTTTCGCCTTTCAGCTTCATTTCCTGAAGGACATGCGTGGTGATCTTCGGAATATCTTTTGATGAATACATAACGCTTTAATTAGGGATTAGAAGCAACAAATGTACATCAATTTTAATCATTTGGTATGGCTAAACAGCCTATCTTTAGATGCATGATTTGTTTTTCAGATGTGGGCGGCACCTCTTATAAAGGGAAGGCCGAAACATTAACTCATGCGATTAAGCCGTTTTCTGAAGATTTCTTGCCGGCTTTGAAATATATATTAATTTTGACCGTTTCCAGTTTTAACATGGCCGAAAACAAGTTTTTGACTAAAAAAGTGTTGTTTTGGCTTATTACAGAATATTTTATATGACAATCAGAAATAGCATCATTAGTTTTTTTGCCGGTTTATTTGTATTGACAGCCTTGTCATCATGCAGTACGGATGTAGATTTGTATGCAGATTATCAGGATATCACCGTTGTTTATGGTTTGTTAGATCCAGATGAAGACACCAATTTTGTTAAAATTTCAAAAGCGTTTTTAGGGCCGGGCAATGCCTTGCAAATCGCTAAAGATCCTGATTCGAGTAATTATTCCGGCAAGCTTGATGTACAGCTTAAAGGCAGGAAAAACGGAAACGATTTGCCTGCTATCACGCTCGATACCATTACGATTAATAATAAGTTAGCCGGCGACTCCGTTTTTTACTTTCCCAATCAATTGCTTTATTATACCACGGCCACGATTGATCCGCTGGCTACCTATCAGCTGGTAATCAACCATAACGACAAGCAGATCACTGCCGAAACCGGAATAGTACAATCCTTTGGAATCACCAAACCGGGAGGTTTTGTTTTTAATTTTACCGCAACAATTGCCAGTCAGGTAGAATGGAGATCAGCCGTCAATGGCAAAAGGTATGAAGTAAACCTTACCTTTCATTACAAAGAACTCAGACCCGGAAATCCCGATACGCTCCATAAAACGATGGATTGGTACCTTGGAACACGCACTTCAAACGAACTTGAAGGCGGTGAGACCATGAATGTGAGTTATTTAGGTCAAAACTTTTATGCCAGACTTGGGCAGCAAATCGATGAAACACTCAATGTAAAACGCTGGGCAGGCGATGTGGTGCTTACGATATCTGCTGGCGGCGATGCGCTTAATACCTTTATTGATGTAAATGCACCAAGCAATAGCATTATTCAGGAAATTCCACAATACACCAATTTAGAAAACGGCACAGGTATTTTTTCCTCACGGAGAAATATTACAAGAAGTTATGAATTGCTAAGCACCAGCGAGGACAAGCTGGTTAATGATTATAACTGGGGCTTTATTAAAAACCCTTAAGGCGTCCATCTGTAATTCTTGTCCCAAATTCTGAGTGAAACTGTCGTTTTGTCACCTTTAACCTTTTTGATCGACGAATAAGTAGCAGATTATTTAATTAATTATAAATGAATTAGTTAGGTGGTTTTATATTGGCTGTTATTTGTCTTAATCCCGCAATTCAAGCATTTCCGGCCGCTTCAATTTGCTTTGGCATAATCCTTGAAAAAGCTGTCATACAAATTCGAATATTAGACATAATAATAAAAGGAGGAAAACTAAATGGGAAAAATAATAGGAATTGACCTGGGAACAACAAACTCGTGCGTTTCGGTTATGGAAGGCAACGAGCCGGTTGTAATTCCGAATAGCGAAGGACGTAGAACAACGCCTTCAATTGTTGCTTTTACTGAAAATGGAGAACGTAAGGTGGGTGATCCGGCCAAGCGTCAGGCCATTACTAATCCGCGCCACACTATATCTTCTATCAAACGTTTCATGGGCGAAACTTTCGATCGTGTACAAAAAGAAGTTGAGCGGGTTCCTTATGAAGTTGTTAAAGGTCAAAACAATACACCTCGTGTAAAAATTGATGACCGCCTGTACACACCACAGGAAATTTCTGCCATGGTGTTACAAAAAATGAAAAAGACTGCCGAAGACTATCTTGGTCAAACGGTAACCGAAGCAGTGATTACTGTTCCTGCTTACTTTAGTGATTCACAGCGTCAGGCAACCAAAGAAGCCGGCGAAATTGCAGGTCTCAAAGTAAGACGAATCATCAACGAGCCCACAGCTGCCGCGCTAACTTATGGCCTCGACAAGAAAAAGAACGACATTAAAGTGGCTGTTTTTGACCTTGGCGGAGGTACATTTGATATCTCTGTGCTGGAACTTGGTGATGGCGTTTTTGAAGTAAAATCAACTAACGGTAACACACACCTTGGTGGTGATGATTTTGATGAAACAGTAATTCAGTGGTTAGCTGACGAGTTTAAGAAAGACGAAGGCCTTGATTTAAGGAAAGATCCAATGGCTTTGCAGCGCTTAAAAGAAGCTGCTGAAAAAGCAAAAATTGAATTATCAAGCTCTACCGAAACAGAAATCAACCTGCCATATATCATGCCTGTTGATGGAGTTCCAAAGCATTTGGTTCGTAAGCTTACCCGTTCAAAATTTGAACAGCTCACTGATTCGCTCATTCGCGCTACAATTGAGCCATGCCGCATGGCACTTAAAGATGCCGGATTAACAGCCAGCGATATTGACGAAGTTATTCTCGTTGGAGGCTCTACCCGCATGCCGGCAATTCAAAATATTGTAAAGGAATTTTTTGGGAAAGAACCTTCAAAAGGTGTAAATCCTGATGAGGTAGTTGCTGTTGGTGCTGCTATTCAGGGTGGTGTACTCACAGGAGAAGTAAAAGATGTGCTCTTGCTCGATGTTACACCTCTTTCATTGGGTATTGAAACACTCGGTGGCGTGATGACCAAGCTGATCGAATCAAATACCACGATTCCTACTAAGAAATCAGAAGTATTTTCGACGGCATCCGACAATCAGCCTTCAGTAGAAATTCATATTCTGCAAGGCGAGCGCCCGATGGCAAACCAGAATAAGAGTATCGGAAAATTCCACCTGGATGGCATTCCGCCGGCACCACGCGGCGTTCCGCAGGTTGAAGTCACTTTCGACATCGACTCAAACGGTATCCTGCATGTTTCGGCCAAAGATAAGGCTACCGGAAAATCTCAGAGTATTCGTATCGAAGCTTCATCCGGACTTACTGATGCCGACATTCAGAAGATGAAAGATGAGGCTGCTGCCAATGCGGAAACTGATAAAAAGGAACGCGAGAAAATCGACAAGCTGAATGCTGCTGATGCGCTGGTTTTCCAGACAGAAAAACAGCTCAAAGAATATGGCGACAAAGTTCCGGCTGATAAGAAAGCTGAAATCGAGGCGGCACTCGAAGAACTTAAAAACGCGCATAAAAGCCAGGAAATTTCAGCCATTGATGCCGCTATGGAAAAACTGAATGGCATTTGGCAGTCGGCCAGCGAAGAGATGTATAAAAATACGCAGGCTCAAGGCGAAGCACAGCCTAATGCTGATCAGCCCGCAGGTGAAAACCAGCAAGGTGGTAACGATGACGAAGTAACTGATGTTGACTTTGAAGAGGTCGATGACAAAAAATAGCAGAAAAGTCTAAGCCTAATTATATATTCAGAAGGGTTGGTTCATATAGAATCAACCCTTTTTTAATGAAGGCTTAAATTATAGCTAAATGAAATAGTCTTAACTTTGCATTTTGAATACAGCAAAATTTTAATAAAAATCTTAAATTATGAAGAAAATTATTTTTACCCTTTTAAGTTTGAGTTTAGTAGCCTTTTTTTCGGTTACACAAGCTCAGAATTTGGTTGTTAACGGTGATCTCGAAAGCTGGAGTTCCGACACAGCTCCCGATGGTTGGGATAAAGTAGAAAGTATCACCAAAGAAAGTACTACCATCCATAGTGGCAGCTTTGCCGCAAAACACACCTCCGGTGATGGTACCTTGGATTTTTCTCAAGACGTGCAAGGTGTGGTTCCCGGAACAACTTACACCATTGAGTATTATTATTATGACAATGATCCTGCTGCCCGCACGCGTATTTGGTCCTACTGGATGGACGCTGAAAGCAACTATCTTAACGACAATGAGGATGTGTTGCGTCCCTCTACTTATAGCGAGGATCAGGATGCCTGGTTGCATTATTCACAAGTGCTGGTAGCGCCTGCAAATGCCACACAGTTCCGATTTGAAGTGCGTGTTTACAAGCAGGATGGAAATCAGGGTGGTGCTGTGTATTACGATGACTTCTCTGTTAGCGGCGATCTTATTATCAAACCTGAACCTACAAATTATCCCACTGCTTTTGAAGCAGTAACTGAGGATATTGGCGTTCGTTTGAACTGGACTGATGCTACTGGCGAACAACTTCCTGATGCCTATCTTATTTTAGGTGAAGCATTGGTTACAAAAGATTCTAATATCGAACTTCCGGTTGACGGAACACCGGTAGCCAATAATACGGATATCTCATTGGGTTATATTGCCTGGAATGTTGCCTATGGCGAACAATCGCATCTATTCAGTGCGCTGGAAGCTAACACGGTATATCATTTTACAATTTTCCCATATACCAATCTTGGCGAAAATATCGATTACAAAACTGATGGAACCTATCCTGAAGCTACTATAGAAACCGCCGATATTGTTGTGCTGCTGAATGAGCCTTTTGATGCTGACTTGGGTGTAATGTCAACTTACAATGTGCTAGGTGATCAGGAATGGTCTCACAGCACTTTTGGCGATGATCAGTTTGCCAGAATGTCTGGATACTCTGGTGGCGCGCTTGATAACGAAGACTGGCTTATCAGCCCTGCTTTAGATATGAGTGATCTTGAAACGGCTTCATTAAGTTTTAGAACAGCCTATAACTTTGATGGTAACCCACTACAGTTGATGGTTTCTAGCGATTATGACGGAACCGGAAATCCTAACGATTACAGCTGGACTGATTTAAGCAATGAATTCGATTGGTCTTCAGGAGGTTATGAATGGGCTGAGTCTGGTGTTGTAGATATTTTATCTTATGCATCGCCAACACTTTATGTAGCTTTCAAATATACCTCTAATACCAGTGGTGCTTCTACATGGGAAGTTGATTACGTGCGTGTTACAGGCGAATCAGCAGTTGGATTGAATGAAGCCGAAGCTGTTTCTGTTCAGGTTTATCCCAATCCCGCTATAAATCAGCTTCGTTTTTCACTTGACAAGGAAGCTGCAATGGAAGTAATAGACCTTACTGGTAAAACTATTTTGAATAGCCAGGCAGAAGCTGGAAATGGATCGATCGATGTTTCTGCCTTAAAAGAAGGCTTGTATATTGTTCGTTTCCGTTTTGCCGACGGATCGCAGGCTGTTAGCCGCTTTGCAAAGCAATAAAACAGCATATCCAAATTTTAATTTTGCTGCATGTGGTTTCAACCGCATGCAGCATTTTTTTTGTGAGATGGATTTGAAAAGTAAAATTTGAACAGCCGCTAAGAAAAAAGCTGTAATTTCGTGAGTAGCATAAAAAGTCGATTCATGAGATTGTTTAAATATACTTGCTTATTATGTGGATTAATGGTTTTCTTTCGTGCAGAGGCACAGGAAATTGAGCCCATAAGGCTTGAATTACCGGTGCAGCTCGAAAGTAAAAGTTACCGTTATCAATTGCTTGGCGAGCAAGGAGTGCTGCTGTTTTATGAGAGCAGGGAGTTGGACGAAGCCGGTAAACGCAAGTGGTATTTCAGCCTGCTCGACACCAATCTTACCGAGAGATGGATGCGGTTTATGGCTTTGAATGATGGGATGAGGGTTGAAAGAATTGTGGCATCAAAGGATCGACTGGCGGTGATTCTCCTCAATACCAAGAGCAAAAAACAAGATCCTGTCCAATATGAAATTGTTAGTTTTAGCATAGAAACGTCAAAATTTGGATTGCTGGGAGGCAATTTCCCGGCAAAGTCTGAGGTTGCTGCCGCCAGTTTATCAGGTGATCAGCTGTTGATAGGTCTTAACCTGGATGATTACTTGGCTGACTTTCTTCTTTTTGATTTGAAGTTGGGCACATTAAATGCCTTAGATTCCAATTTGGATGGTCAATTGCTGATCACTGAAATGGCCACATCAAATACCAGCGGAGATTTTATTGTTTCGGTAAAGCAGTTTGAAAACAAGCGATTTATCGCTGATGTTTTTTTAGTTTTTGATTCAGGTGGTAGCCTGCTGCGACAGTATAAGCCCGAAATTGGACAGGCGGGTTTTTTGGCATCTGTCGGGTTTGCGTTTTTTGAAGATGATATTATTGTGCTGGGCACTTTTGAGCGTGAAAATAAACGCCCTGCTGCGCTGAAAGATGTTAGCGGAAATCAGGAGCGAGAGGCTGTCGGGCTGTTTTATTTACAGCTGCATCCCGATGGCTCATTGCAGTCACAGTTTTATAACTTCAATCAGGTGCCAAATATTGATGTGGCATTGGCACGCGAGGATTTGATGCGTCTGCGACAGCAGCAATCGCGCGGTAAAACCCAGGAGCAAACGGAAATTTCGTTTCAGTTTTATAAACCAATAATCTTGAAGCAGGATAGCCAGCTTGTTTTTGCTGCTGAAGCTTACCGGCCGCAATACCGCGTTGAGTCGCGTATTGATTATGACTTTTATGGCCGCCCGATTCCCTATACTTATACCTTGTTCGAAGGCTATAATTTCTTCAACACGCTTATTGTTTCCTTCGATAAAAATGGTCAAATTCAATGGGTTAATAGTTTTCGGATGCAGGATTTGCTAAGTTTTAACCGCGACTATCACGTGATGCTGACTCGTGAGCAGGATGAGTTTCTTGCGGCACTTTTCAATGAGGGGAGCATTCAAAATAAAACTTTGCAATTTGACGGAACCAGCCCAGGCGTGATGGATAAAGTGATTCCGGATCTGAAATTTCCTAACGATCGGCTTCTTGATGATTCGTTTAGTCGAATCCATCATTGGTATGATTCATATTATTTGCTTACCGGAAATCAGAAAATCAGCAATAATCGTTTGCGTATCGAGAATCCCAGATCTGTATTTTTCATGCAGAAGCTTGTTTTTGAATAGTTTATTTTTGAATAGAATATTTTTTCACATCAAGCGTTTGTACAATTATTCTGTTGAGATAATTAATTATCTTTGGAGAGCAAACAAGACAAAAATATATTGGGTATGATTAACATCAGCCTTTCTATCAATTACTTGGCTTATCTTTTCAGAGCTAAAGGCTTGCATAGTCTTCACGCTCCTTTTGCTTACGAACTGGCAAAAAGTGTACTATATGATCATCATAACTACCCTGAATATGCCGAATGTCATCGACAACGTAAACGCTTATTAAACAATAGAAATGTAATTGAAACAGTCGATTTTGGGACACGAGCCGGAAATAAGCCCTTCGCAACCTATCGTGAGCGCGTGAAAAATCTGGTTAAGCAACGCTCTCATTCCGAGCGATGCAACCGTTTGCTGTTTAGGTTTTCAAGGTATTTTAAACCTGATTATGTGCTTGAGCTAGGCACTGCTGCCGGCCTAAGTGCTGCTGCACTGGCGTTGGGTAACCCCAAAGCAAAAGTTTACACGCTGGAGGGCTGCGCTTCTATCGCTTCCATTGCAGAAGGCACTTTTGAACGATTGGGAATTACAAATACCGAGCTGGTTATTGGAAATTTCAACAATGTATTGCCGGAGGTTATTGCCAATGTGCCGAAGCTCGATTTGGTTTTCTTTGATGGAAATCATCAAAAAATTCCTACGCTCGATTATTTTCACCACTGCCTGACAAAAGCACATGATGAAAGCATTTTTATTTTCGACGATATTCACTGGTCCAAAGATATGGATGAAGCCTGGAAAATCATACAACAATATGAATCTGTGACGCTAAGCATTGATTTATTTCAGTTCGGAATAGTTTTTTTCCGAAAGGGGCTTAGCAAACAACATTTCACCCTCAGAAAGTGAAAGATGTTTGTTAACTTTGCTCGGCTCAAAAATAATTTCCATGGAAGAAAATGTGATTCGCCTGAATGGGATTTCAAGGCATTATAAAGTAGGTACAGAGCTGGTAAAAGCCCTCGATCTAATAACTTTAGATATTAAGCGCAACGAATATGTTGCCTTGATGGGCCCTTCCGGCTCCGGGAAATCAACTTTGATGAATTTGTTGGGCTGTTTGGATACGCCCACAGCCGGTTCCTATTTTCTGAATGGTAACGACGTTAGTCGAATGAATGATAATGAGCTGGCTGATATCAGAAATAAAGAGATTGGGTTTATCTTTCAAACTTTTAATCTTTTGCCACGATCAACAGCCCTGGAAAATGTGATGTTGCCCTTGGTTTACGCTGGAATAGGGAAGCAGCAACGTATTGAAATTGGAGAGAAAGTGATGGCTGATGTGCAGTTGAGCGATCGCATGAAACACAGGCCCAATGAGCTTTCGGGTGGTCAGCGGCAACGTGTTGCCATTGCCCGTGCTTTGGTAAACAAGCCCTCGATTATTCTTGCTGACGAACCAACAGGAAACCTCGACTCGAAAACATCTGTTGAGATTATGGGTTTGCTTGAGGCTATTCATAAACTTGGCAATACCATCATCGTGGTCACACATGAAGAAGATATTGCGAAACATGCCCATCGTATTGTGCGGTTGCGCGATGGAAGTATTGAAACTGATGAGTTAAATCCTGATATTGTTACTGTGTCAGCTCGCCAATAAGCCTAAGCAGTGCCTGTCCAACATGCCCGAAAGCTGGATTCCTGCAAAAATCTTAAATCCTTAAATAGTTATAATATACTGCGGTTTGAAATTTTGCACGCTCTGATCCTGAACAGGTTGAACCAGCAATTGACAACTGCTAAATAATTTCTGAGCGCGAATCAGACCAATCAGGTTAAACTTTTTAAAACAATAAACGCTTTAGCTTGTTGAACTGCTAAATAAGAGGTTATGTCAGAAGAAATGAAAATATATACACGCACTGGCGATGCCGGCAAAACTGCCTTGATAGGCGGAACCAGGGTTGCTAAATATCACGATAAAATAGAAGCTTATGGAACAGTGGACGAGCTCAATGCTTTTGTTGGGCTTATTCGTGATCATACGCAAACCGATGAAGAAAGCAAAAAAATGTTGATAGAAATACAAGACAGGCTTTTTACACTGGAGTCGCATCTGGCTGAAGATAAGGAGGCGATTGTTGCTAAACCAATGCCTCCGCTCCATCAGGAGGATGTGCTGCAGTTGGAGAAGGAGATTGATCGCATGAATGAGAGCCTACCTCCGCTGGCAAATTTTATTTTACCGGGCGGACATATCTTGGTGTCATATTGCCATGTGGCTCGAACAGTTTGCCGGCGTGCCGAGCGAATTGCCGTGCGTTTAAACGAGCTTTATCCTGTTGATGAATTGGACTTACGATACCTAAATCGCCTTTCTGACTACTTTTTTGTGCTTGCCAGATACCTCTCGCAGCATACCGGTGCAACTGAAATTCCCTGGAAAGCACGATATTAGGCTGTTAAAGGAATTTTACGATTTTTCTTGACAAGCGTTAAAAAAAAATTACTTTTGCAAAAAATTTCACCTAAACTCCACATATTATGTATTGGACACTTGAATTAGCCTCAAAACTGGAAGATGCCCCTTGGCCGGCAACAAAAGAAGAATTATTGGAGTGGGCAATCCGTTCCGGAGCGCCACAGGAAGTGATTGAAAATCTCCAGGAAATGGAGGATGAGGGCGAAATATATGAACGAATAGAAGATATTTGGCCAGATTATCCTACCAAAGAAGATTTCTTTTTTCACGAAGATGAATACTAACGATTAAACCGGCTGAAGCCGGTTTTTTTATGGCTTATTGAAAAAACTGAAATGTACCCTGCCATAGTTTCTGAGTGCTGAAAAACAGGGTTTTGTCGAATAATCAATATTAGCAGAATGCTCAATTACCAATATACCATCGGGTTTTAACAAATTACTTTCCAAAATCAGTTCAGCAAGCAGTTCGTAGTGATTGCTGTCATAAGGAGGATCAGCAAAAATAAGGTCAAACTGCTGAGGTGTACCGGGCAGAAATTTAAAAACATCCATCCTTATCACATGCAGGTTGTCCATTTCCAGCTGCTTAATGGTGTCTTTTATAAATTGCACACAGGCTTTATTTTGGTCAATGGCAAGCACCGACTGGCAGCCACGTGATGCCAATTCGAAGGCAATATTTCCAGTTCCTGAAAACAAGTCTAAAGCGTCAATATCAGGAAAATCCAGCTGGTTTTCGAGGATATTAAACAGGCTTTCTTTGGCCATATCTGTGGTTGGGCGCACGGGCAAATTTGCCGGAGCATGAATTTGTCGGCGCTGATATTTACCTCTTATAATTCGCATTGGAAAGTATTGAATAACAGGCTGTGATGATGCCATGGCATGGTTTCGAGCACATAGCTATAGTCGAAATTTTTATTTCGTTTTTCAAATTGGATATGGCGAATGTAGCGCTCGCAAATGGTATAAATCTCGTAGCCCGACTCGATGGCACCGGAAAACTGTACAATGGTTTTTTCAGGATTTAGATGTTGCTGCTCCATGGCAAAAAGCAGAAAATAAATAAAATCTTCTTTGGTGTTGAACCTGAATGTATTGTAAAACTTAAGCTTTTGATCAGCAAGTACTAACATATCAAAAGCCTTGTTTCTAACATGCACAAAAACCATGGGGTCGTGCTGTAAGTTTTTGTTGCCGATAAGGATACTTTCGATAAAAGCACTCGACAAATGACGAATTACTGCATTTGCCCACAAATCTTTTATTTTAGCTGCCAGTATATTCGACAGGTAATAAACCAGTGTGGCATCGGCAGTTTTTAAAGGATCACTAACAATACGTGAATTGTCATGAAAGGCTTGTGCAAAGGCGAGATAACTTCCTTTTTCTTTCTCTTCGAAAAGTGGGTTTGGCACAATGACAGCAGATAGATTGTCTATCAAAATTTTTACTTGCTGATAGGGATAGGCAATCCATGGTTGTTTCATCATGATTTCATCCAGCATAGCGGCAAGCTGATATTCATCATCCAAAGCGTTGAAACTGTAGTTTTCTAAACCAACAAAACGCTGCTTTTCAGGAGAGAAAATAACAAAAGAAAAACCATCCGAAGCTATTCGGATGGTCAATTGAAAATTCCTTGAAAAGTCTTGTTTAAAAGACTTATCGATTAAGCTAATTGTAGGTTTTGCCTGGGCAATCATGCGAATAGGCGTCACTCCCAGTTGCCGTCGGTAGAAGGCTCTGTCATGGAGCCCACCTTAAGGCCAGGGAATTTTTCAATATCTTCTTCGGCAGCGATGATATTGTAAATTCGTTGTTCTTCGAGTCCTTTTAAATAGGTAATGAAAGGAGCTTTGGCTTCAAAAACACTTACTTCAACACCACCGCGGTCGATTGATCCAGCGTCCAATTCAAACTCTTTTTTTCCGCTAAAAGGAATATAACGCAGGTTCTCAAGTTTAAAATTTGGTCTTTTGCCAAAAAGAGAGTCGGCCACTTTAACATAACCCAAGGTGTCGGAAATGGTTTTGGTGAATGTGGTATCCTCCGGATCGGGGATAACTTTTACTACGGGGATTTCTCCTGTTTTAAGGAAAGTAATCAGGCTGTCGAAGCTGGGCGAATATTTGTTATAAGCCTGCTTGTAAAGCGTTTGTACTTCACGAATATCCTTGAGACGCTGAACAACTTCAAGCTCTCTTTTATCCTTTTCCTTTTGAAATTCTAATGGCTTGTTGATGCTGTCGTAAACCATATATCCCAGAAAAATGATTACGATAAACAAAACGATTTTCAGTATGAGACTTTTCATAGGGCTTTATTTTTCCATGCAAATGTAAAGTTTTTTTCGAATTGATATAGGTTTTAAAGGTCGTTTGATAAAAATTTACAAATCATTTATCGTGTTGTTTTAAAAAATCGCCATCCTATTCATTTAACTGATGGTAAAAAGTATAGCGTATGCTTTTTGAGATGAATAGCTCGCAGGCTGCAAACTCGAAAATAATCAACTAAACATACACTTTATGGATGGACAATTATTAGTTTAAAAGGTTTATATGATCACCAAAAACTCCCATGTTACGACTTAGGATTTGATTGAAAAAGCAATTCACTCAGTACCGGAAGCATCAATTCGGCTCTTATTGGCTTGGCGATATAGGCATTGCAGCCTGCCACAAAACACGCTTCTTTTTCCTCCGACATGGCAAAAGCAGTTTGGGCGATTATGGGCAGCTCGGGCCGGAATTTTTTTATCCGCATCGTTGCATCCAGCCCATTGAGAACAGGAAGTTGTATGTCCATTAAAACCAAATCAATATTCAAATTGTCTTTGCATAGTTCCACGGCTTCTAAGCCGTTTCCGGCCCTAATTATTTTGGATTTCGTTGGCATCAGGATGATTGCAAGTAATTCAAAATTTGAGTCAACATCTTCAACAATCAGAATATTTTTCCCATTGAAATTATATTGGTTGGCCAGGTGATTGCTTTGCATCATCACCGCATGCTTAGCCTGGTTAAAAAGCGGGAGATTTATGCTGAAAGTACTGCCATTACCGGTTTCAGACTCAAGCCTTACACTGCCCCCCATCAATTGAATATAATGTTGCACAATGCTTAACCCCAAACCAGTGCCCGGATAAATCTTTTTACCACTGTCGTTGAGCTTTGTAAAGCGATTAAATATTTTACGCTGCTGATCTGCAGGTATTCCTATGCCGGTATCCTTAACAAAAAACTCCACTTCTTCAATTTTCCCATATTTATTTTTAAAGGGCACAAAGCCAAAATCAATACTTCCTGTTTCGGTAAATTTTAAGGCATTATCAAGCAGGTTTACAATCACTTGCCGAAGTTTTTGGCTGTCGGCGGGGATCACAACCTGAAAATCGGGGATATTAATTTTCCAATCCAGGTGTGATTTTTTTCGCTGTTGCAATATTGTTTTATAGCTGGCATTCAACTCATTGAAAAGATCGTTCAGGTTTGTTGGCTGCAGGTTTATTTTTGTTTCGCCCGCTTCTACTCTTGCCAGGTCTATAATATCTCCGATTAAACTGAGCAAGGCGTCACCATTTTGGTGGATCAAACGGATAAACTGTGATTTTTCAACAGAGGTTAAGTCTTCGTCCTCCAACAGATCACTAAATCCAATGATGGCATTTAAGGGTGTTCTGATTTCGTGCGACATATTGGAAAGAAAAGCTGTTTTTAGGCGGTCGGATTCTTCTGCTTTTTCAAGTGCTCTTTTGAGTTGTTTCTCAGTTTGTTTTCTATCACTGATATCTCTGCCCCAAACGATCAGGCCTTTGCGGCTGCCGTCTGGATGAAGTAAGGGAATCTTATATACATCGTAGGTTTTGGTATTTCCTTCCTGGTCGGTAATGTCCTCATCTTGCCTGATTATTTTGCCTTTTTGCCAGGCGATCTCGTCAGAGATCATGCAGTTTTCGAAGGCATCTTTATGCATTGGGCTATAGACGGCCAACTCTTCATCGGTCTTCATTTTGTAATCTACACCGGTAAGATTAAACACTTCCAGATCTGACTGATTGGCTTCAACCCAGCGCCCTTTTCCATCTTTAAAACAAATAATGTCTGGTGTTGAATTGATAAGTGTCCGAAGCAACTCTTCCTGCTCGCGCAATGATTTATGGGAGCTGGTTAAAGCCAAACGTGCTTTTTCCAGTTCATCATTTTTATGGCGCAGGATGTTCATGGTTCTCTTATTTTTTTTCAAAAGATTGAAAAGAAAATATACAAAAAGCAGCACGATAGCTAAAAACAGCAGGCTTACATAACTAAGAATGCGTTGAAACTTGAGTTTTTGCTGCTGCTCATTCAATAAATCAAGCTGTATTTGCTGCTGTTCTTTAAGTGTTTCAAGCTCACGAATTTTATTGTTGACTTCAAATCTGGCCTGAATGTTTTTAACCGCGGTAGAGTCGAACAGGGTTTTGACTGAATCGAAAAGCACATGGTATTGCTGAACGGCTTCAAAGGCTGCGTCTCTGTTATTGGTGGTTTTGTAGGTTTCGAAAAGATTGCGATAGGCATCAAGCCGAAGTGTACGGCTATTTGTTTCATAACTGATCGCTAAAGCCTCCTTAAAGGCTTTCAGGGCTTTTTGATAGGCTCCTTTCTCGTAGTAACAGTTTCCTAGGCCTAAAAAATTATTGCCACTCCGTAATCCTATATGTTGGTAAAGTTTTTCGGCTTCCTGATAATAATACAATGCACTGTCGATATTTTTTTTAAAAAAATGAATCATCGCAATATTGTGCATGCTGTTGGCTATGCCTCCACTGTCATTATTACGTTTCCCAATTTCAATGGATTCCCGGAAGCTCAGCAGGGCCTCCTTATAGTTCTGCGTAACTAATTGAACTAGCCCGATATTGTTTTTGGTACTCATCATGACTATTGAATCCCCTTGTTCCACCGAAAGCTCAAAGGCATCCTGAAAATACCTGAGGGCTTCAGTATGGTCTTCAAGCTGATAATATAAAGACCCCAAATTGTTATAAAGCGATCCTAATGCCGCTGTATTATTTGTACTTTTTCTGATTTGTAATGCGGCCAGATACATTTCGATGGCGCCATTGTAGTTGCCCACGGCTGATCTGGAAATCCCCAGGTTATTGTACACATTACCTATTTCGTTTGTGTCGTTCAATTGCTTAAAATAGGCCATTGCTGTATCATAGGCCGGAATACTGATTGCGGATTGTCCGGCATAATAATTGGCTGTCCCAAAGGCTTTATAGCAATGTGCCTTGAGGCTGTCGTTGTTGGTTTGCTTCGCTTTTTCGAGTGCTAGTTGGCTATAATTAAGCGCTTTGTCAACAGATTTAGTATAAAAACTTTTTGCCAGATGTAAATAGTCAAGTGCTTCCGAAACAGCTTCCGGATCGTTAGCCGTTGCTTTTTGTTGGGTATGGCCATTGAAAATTGACACGAGGCTAAAAAAGAAAATCAACGCGATTTTTATGATTTTCATATGGAGTTATTTTTGAACGTATTCATTTCAGAAAACAGAAGCAATTTTTCACAAGCTGTTAGTTTGCCCGCGTTATTGCGAAAGAGATAATAGCTTTTCGCATTGCTAAGCAGCAGGTATTCAACCTGTAAACCTGAGTTGTAACGGGCTGCCTGATCGAGTGTTTTTTGGTTGATGGTGATGTGAGCAGCTTTGCATTCAACGATCATCAATGGCTTGTGCTGGCTGGAAAAGACCACCACATCGCATCGTTTTGTCAGGGAGCCCACTTTTATGGTGTATTCAACAGCTGTTAATCCAACCGGAACCTGCATCGTATGAATAAGTGTATGCAGCACCTGTTGCCTCACAGCTTCTTCGGGTGTGAAACTGACATATTTTTTACGAATAGGATCGAAAACCTGTTTATCGTTCTCTAATTCTCGTACTTTAAACCATTCCATAATTATCCGCAACAGCCCCCTCAGGCTTTTGAATTTAGCCGTAAATATAATTAAAATAGCTTGTTAAGAAAGACATTTTTAAAAAATATTCACAATTCTATGTCAAGGTACTAACTATGTGAAATGAACTGATAAAACCACTAAATTTGTCCTTTTAAGCCAGTATTTATGAAAACGAAGAAAGATATTGTTGCGAACTGGTTGCCACGTTATACTGGTTTGCCGATTAATCAATTTGGAGAGTACATTATATTAACCAACTTCAGTCAATACCTCGAGCTATTTGCTGAATGGAACAGCGTGCCCATTATAGGAGCTGATCATCCCATGCCATGTGCTACTTCTAATAATATCACGATCATTAATTTTGGAATGGGAAGCGCCAATGCTGCTACTGTTATGGATTTATTGGGAGCTATTCATCCCAAAGCGGTATTATTTTTGGGCAAATGCGGTGGGATCAAACGAAAGAATACGGTTGGCGATTTAATTTTGCCTATTGCTGCTATCAGAGGAGAGGGAACCTCCAATGATTATTTGCCCGTTGAAGTGCCGGCCTTACCGGCATTTAGCCTGCAAAAAGCCATTTCAACCACAATTCGTGATCATGGCAGGGATTATTGGACAGGAACCGTTTTTACCACAAATCGCAGGGTTTGGGAGCATGATAATGTTTTTAAAGAATACCTGATTGAAACCAGAAGTATGGCTGTTGATATGGAAACTGCTACGATTTTTGTAGTGGGGTTTGCCAATGAGATTCCTACAGGTGCCTTGTTGCTTGTTTCGGATCAGCCTATGGTACCTGAAGGCGTGAAAACCTCAGAAAGTGATCGCAAAGTCAACAATAGATTTGTTGCCGATCATCTTAAAATTGGCATAGATGCATTACTGCAGTTGATAAATCAGGGAATTACAGTGAAACACCTTCGATTTTAGCTTATGGCTTTTACATTTGACCAGATATTGGGCGATATCCGCAATAAAGTGTACTACCCGATTTATTTCTTGATGGGGGAGGAGCCTTATTTTATCGATACTATTTCGGATATGCTCGAAGATCAGGTGCTTCAGCCTGCCGATCAAGCCTTTAATCAGATGGTAGTTTATGGCCGTGATGTTGATGTGCAGGCTATTGTAAGTCAGGCACGTAATTACCCAATGACCGGCGATTATCAGGTACTGATTGTTAAAGAGGCTCAGGATATTAAAAATCTTGAGTCGCTGGAACAGTACATTGAAAAACTGCCAGACACCACTATTCTTGTGATTAATTTCAAGTACAAAAAGATAGATAAGCGGCGTTCGCTAGCCAGGAAAATTGAAGCCAAAGGAGTGCTTTATGAGGCCAAGAAACTTTATGACAACCATATTCCCAAATGGATAGAGCAGTATCTGGCGCAAAAAAACTATAGTATTACACCCAAGGCCTGCCAGATGATGGCTGATTTTTTGGGAACAGACCTGCACAAAGTTAGAAATGAACTTGAGAAGCTCATCATTGCCTTGCCCGCAGGAAAAAAAATTACGGATGAGGATGTAGAACGGAATATCGGGATATCGAAGGACTACAATATCTTTGAATTACAAAAAGCCATTGGCATAAAAGATGTGTTGCGGGCCAATCAGATTGTGCGTTACTTTGGCTCCAACAGCAAGGATTATCCACTGCTGCTCACCGCGATAAATCTGTACGGGTTTTTCACTAAAATTCTGAAGATCCATTATGCCCATGATAAAAGCCGCAATAACCTGGCAAGTATTTTGGGCATAAATCCTTTTTTTGTTCAGGATTACCAGCTGGCAGCAAAAAACTTTTCTATTGCAGATGCCGTTCGCTGCATAGCCGTTCTGCGCGAATATGACCTCAAGTCAAAAGGCTATAACAGCCAGGATATTGGTGAGGATGAACTCTATAAAGAAATGCTTTTTAAACTTTTGCATTGAAGCCCTCGTTATGATATAGCGATTCGATCGTGAGCGCATATTTACGTGTTAAAAACTTGCGTTTTAGTTTCATGGTAGGCGACAATTCTCCGGTTTCCACATTCCATCCATCAGCCATTAATTTGAATTTTTTAACGCGTTCGATTTGATCAAGCTGCTTGTTTTTTTCGTTGATTTCTTTTTCAATACGGCTGATGATCACCGCATCTTTAATACTTTTTTCAGCTCCTTCGTAGGTTTTACCTTTTACTTTGCACCAGGATTCAATATGTGCGAAATCGGGTATAATAATCGCAGCGGCAAAATTTTTGCCCTCACCCACAACCATTGCCTGTTCGATAAATGGGGATTCCTTCATTTTGTTTTCTACCTGCTGAGGTGCAACATATTTACCGCCGGAAGTTTTAAAAATTTCCTTCTTTCGGTCGGTAATGCGCAAAAATTTTCCTTCAAAATGGCCGATATCTCCTGTATGCAGCCAGCCCTCCTGATCAATGATTTCGGCTGTGAGGTCGTCTCTTTTAAAATAGCCGAGCATTACATTGGGGCCTTTGACAAGAATTTCACCATCTTCTGCAATTTTTAATTCCACGCCTGGCAAAGCAGGACCAACTGTGCCAATTTTTACACCTCCCGGCAAAAAGTTACTCACAGCAATAACGGGCGATGTTTCGGTGAGGCCATAGCCTTCCATCACCTTAAAGCCTGCTGCCCAAAAAACACGGGCAATACGCTCCTGCAGGCTTGCTCCTCCGCTTACGATGGCATTCAACCGGCCTCCAAAGGCTGCCTGCCATTTGCTTAAAACCAACTTGCGTGCCAATGACAGCTTGAATTGATACCATAAACCGCTTTTCCCCCAGGGCTCGTATTGTTCGCCAACACGCAGTGCCCAGAAAAAAATTAACTTCTTAATACCCTTCAGGCTTCTTCCCTTGAGAATAATTTTTTCATAGGTTTTTTCAAGTACGCGTGGCACAGCGGTAAACATCTCGGGTTGTGCATCACGGATATAATCGCCAATCTTTTCCAGGTTGTCGCAATAATAAATCGTTGCCCCATGACGCTGATAGGTATAATTCATGATTCGTTCGAGCACATGGCATAAGGGCAGAAAGCTAAGTACCTTGCTCACCGGATTATGTTTTAGGATTTCAATTGTGGCATCGGCATTACTCATAATATTTTTATGCGAAAGCATTACGCCCTTTGGGTTTCCGGTAGTGCCTGAGGTATAAATAAGCGTTGCCATTTCATCTGCTGAGTGAGAAGCACGAATTTCTTCCAATTCTTCTTGTCTGGTCGATTTTTCGCCTCTCTCGAGCAATTCGGCCCAGTTTCGTAAACCATCAACGGGTTCAATACTGAAGATTCCGTCCAAAAGCGGCACTTCATTTACAACATCCTTAATGCGAAGATGAAAGGCTGCATCTGAAACAATGATGTATTTTACTTCAGCATCGTTAAAAATAAACTGATAATTGGTGTCGCTAATGGTTGGGTATATGGGCACCTGAACAGCACCGATCTGAAGCAACGCCATGTCGATGAAATTCCATTCCGGACAATTTTTTAAAATTGTTGCGATCTTGTCCCCTTTTTTAATGCCTGACTCCATCAGTCCCAGGCTAAGTTGATCAACCGTCTTTACATAATCGGCTGCAGTAACTATTTGCCATTGATCGTTTTGCTTGGCAGCAAAAACCTCCTGGCCTGCATTTTCAGTTTTTCGGAATGGGTTCAGTATATCAAAGATGCGCATATTTTCCATAGGAGCAAGTGTTATGGGTTGATTGAGAATGAATTAATCACTATAGATTTTATCGATTTTATCTTTGTATTTCAAGGTGATAAAACTTCTTTTAAGCTTCAGGTTTGCAGTAAGCTCGCCCGAGGGCACGGTCCATTCGTGATCGGTAAGCTCAAATTTCTTAATTTTTTCGTAATCTCCAAAAAAGCTGTTGTAATGATCAATTTCTTTGCGAAGTCGTTTGACGATGTTATTGTTTTGGATCATTTCTTTGTCAGAAGTGTAGGTTATGTCTTTGATACGACACCAGGACCGCAGGTGCTCAAAATTCGGCACGATAAGCGCTGCGGCAAATTTTTGATGCTCGCCAATAACCATTATGCCATCGATAAAGGGCGATTCCTTGAAACGGTTTTCGATCAGGGCCGGACTTATATATTTTCCCATCGAGGTTTTAAAAATTTCCTTGATGCGTCCCGTGATGCGCAAATGACCTGATGGTTCAATGTGTCCCACATCGCCGGTATGAAACCATCCTTCCTGATCGATTGCCTCGGCCGTCATTTCCTGATTCTTAAAATAGCCTTTCATCACATTGGGTCCTTTGACAAGGATTTCGCCTTCTTGTGCTATTTTTACTTCCACGTTTTTGAGCACTTTACCTACTGTTCCGAACTTTAATCCACCTTTTTCGAGGGTGTTAACAGCAATTACCGGAGAAGTTTCGGTAAGTCCGTAGCCCTCAAGCACCGGAATTTGTCCGGCCGTAAAAACTTTGATAAGTCGCGGCTGCAATGCGGCCCCACCCGAAACAATAACGCGCATTTCGCCTCCAAGTGCCTCGCGCCATTTCTTGAAAACCAGTTTGTTGGCAACAGCAAGCTGAGCCTTATAAAAGATGCTGTTTTTGCCAGCTTCTTTGTAGTTCAGGCCTAAATTGACAGCCCAAAAGAAAATTTGTTTTTGGGCACCTTTTAGCTTGAGCCCTTTTGCAATGATTTTGTCGTAAACTTTTTCAAGAAGTCGGGGCACAGTTGTAAGTATTTGGGGCGAAATTTCCCGAATATTATCAGCAATAGTTCCCATGTTTTCGGCATAATAAATACTCACACCCAGGTATAAATAGGTATAGATATTTGTGCGTTCATACACATGGCAAAGTGGCAGGTAGCTCAAAGCCCGGCAGCTTTCATCAACCGGAAAATAAGTGTGAACCGCATCAACATTACTCAACAGGTTGTGATGTGACAGCATAACGCCTTTTGGATTTCCCGTTGTTCCTGATGTATAAATCAAAGTGGCTATTTCATCGGCCTGAATAGCAGCTTTAGCATACTCCAGCATCTTCATGTTTCGGTGTGTCGCGCCTAACTGGATCAACTCGCTGAGGTGTTTAACTCCTTCTGTATTTTTAAACGTATAAACTTCGGGGACGATGGCTAACTCAGGCAATAAGTGTTCTATTTTGCTATAAAGCTCCTTGCCAGCAACAAAAACAAATTTAACCTCAGCGTGTTGAAGAATAAATTTGTAGTCCGACTCGCTGATTGTGGGATAAATAGGGACATGAACGGCGCCGGTTTGTAAAATGGCCATATCAATAAAATTCCACTCAGGGCAATTATTGGATATTGTGGCTATGTTGTCCCCCTTTTTTATGCCCAGCTGAAGCAATGCATAACTGATATCATCAACTATTTCGCGGAATTTTTTGATGTCGTACTTGACCCATTGGCCATTTTCTTTGCTGGCCAAAACATCGTCTTTAAATTTAAACTGTTTTTCGTAAAAAGGCAGTAAATCGAATATGCGTGTAATACTTTTGTCCATAATTGCGCGTATGTGAGTCCTTAAAAAAGAGATTGTTGCTATTAGTACCTATTTGTAGGGGCAATATTAATAAAAATATATTTAGCTATTAAGCTGATTAAGTGGTTGTTTCGCGTTTAATATGAACCGCACTGGCTTGTGCAGTAGGCATTATCACTAAATCGTTGATGTTAACATGTGCCGGAACATTGGCAACAAACCAAAGGGCATCTGCTACATCTGCTGCATTTAAAGGCGCAAAACCATCATAAACTTTTTTTGCTTGTGACTGGTTTCCTTTATAGCGCACTAATGAAAATGCTGTTTCAACAGCGCCCGGAGCAACCTGACTTACACGGATGCCATAAGGCAATAAGTCGATGCGCATAGCTTTGGTGAGGCCGTCGATAGCATGTTTTGTTGCACAATAGACATTGCCTCCGGGGTAAGCTTCTTTGCCGGCAATAGAGCCAATATTGATGATATGACCGAAACCCTGATCAGTCATTATTTCAGAAATTGCTCTTGAAACATACAACAGGCCTTTAATATTGGTGTCGATCATACGCTCCCAATCGTCAGCAACACCTTGATGTATGGGGGATACTCCAACTGCAAGTCCGGCATTATTAATTAATAAATCAGGTTTAATTTGGTTTTCGTGCAGCCAGGCGGCCAATTTTTCCCCGCTATCAGGATGACGCACATCTTGTTGAAATAGCCATGTTTTTTGCTGGTATTTCTGATCAATTTTGGCTTTTAGGCTCTCCAGCTTTTCTATTCTTCTTGCAGTAAGTATCAGGTTCCATCCACCCTGAGCAAATCGAATTGCAGCAGCTTCTCCAATACCACTGCTGGCTCCGGTAATAATTGCTGTTCTTTTCTGTTCCATTTTGGTTTATTTTGAGCGGCAATTTAGTAAAATTCCTGATTAAGCATCTTTATACTTAATAGAATAACGTAAAAACCAGAAATTGACAGACCGACAAACAATAAATTAAGTCGGAAGGTTTTTGGATAATACTTTATTTATGTGCAGCAATCCATTGCCGGGCATTTACGAAAGCCTCCATCCAGGGGCTAACCTCATCAGCTTTTCTGCCTTCCTGATAATGTGCCCATTGCCAGGGTAGAAATGAGCGTTCGATATGGGGCATCATGGCAAGATGTCGGCCATCGTTGGAACAAACAGCAGCAGTATTCCAATCGCTTCCGTTTGGATTGCCGGGATATTTTTCCTGTCCATATTGCATCACTATGTTGTAATTGTCTTTATAACAAGGGAAACTGAACTTGCCTTCGCCATGTGCGATCCAGACTCCAAGTCTTTTCCCGGATAGGTTCGAGAGCATCACACTATTATTTGCCGGAATATCAACGGTAAGAAAAGCTGATTCAAATTTGCCCGATTCATTATGCAGCATCACTGGTTTTTCGGGATGATCAGGGTAAATAAGACCCAGCTCCATCATAAGCTGGCAGCCATTGCAAACTCCCAAACTAAGGGTGTCTTCGCGGGCATAAAAATTATCAAGGGCAGCTTTTGCTTTTTCGTTGTATAAGAAAGCTCCGGCCCAGCCTTTTGCAGAACCCAACACATCAGAATTGGAGAAGCCGCCAACAAAAGCGATCATCTGCACATCGCTCAGGTCTTCGCGCCCACTTATCAAATCAGTCATATGCACATCTTTCACTTCAAATCCGGCGAGATAAAGCGCATAAGCCATTTCCCGATCGCCATTCACACCCTTTTCGCGAATGATTGCAGCTTTGTGGACAGCTTTTGGGCGTAGGTTTTTTTCTATGCCAAAATCAGCGGCTTTCCCGCTAAAATTTTTACCAAAGCTAAATTTCAGGTCTTGTTTTTTATAATTTTTAAAACGACGCAGCGCGTGCTTTTCGCCACTTTGCTTTTGATCGAGCAGGTAGGACGATTTAAACCATACATCGCGCAAGGTGTCGATATCGAAGCTGTATTTCGCTTTGTGGTGGTAAAGATTTATCTGACGCGCTGCAATAGGTTTGCCAATGTTGTGAAAACGGATATTGTTTTCCGTGAGCAGGTCAAAAGCTGCCGAATCATTTTCTACCTGAATAAGGATGGCTGGTTGCTCGCTGAACAACAGTTTGATGAGATCATTTTGCGGCAGGCTGTCAAGTGTCATCGTAAGTCCGGATTCACAATTGGCAAAATTCATTTCCAACAAACTTGTAATCAGCCCGCCGGCAGAAATATCATGTCCCGAAAGGATGAGTTCTTGTTGAATCAAGGCTTGGATGGTGTTAAACACTGTCTTAAAATAGACGGCATCATTTACATCCGGAGCATTACTACCAATGCCGCCAACACTTTGTGCAAAACTGCTGCCTCCCAGCTCAAAATTATCCAAAGAGAGGTCGATATAAAGCAAGCTTGAATTGGTGTTTTGCGCTAAAACAGGTTTTACTGCTTTGCTAATATTGGAAACTTCGCCAACGGCAGTAACGATAACAGTTCCAGGAGCTAGCACCTTCTGTCCATCGGGATATTTCTGTGTCATTGAGAGGGAATCTTTTCCGGTAGGAACATTGATGCCCAGCTCGATACAGAAATCACTTAATGCTTTTACGGCCATATACAAACGACTGTTTTCACCCGGGTTTTTGGCGGGCCACATCCAGTTTGCACTTAATGACACGCCACTTAATCCACCTTCGATTGGAGCCCAGATAAGATTCGTAAGTGATTCGGCGACAGCAAGTCGGGATCCGTTGCGGCTGTCGATCAATGCAGCTACCGGGGCATGACCCAGGGCTGTGGCAATCCCTTTTTCGCCTTTGTAATCAAGCGCTGTGATACCCAGATTATTGAGGGGCAACTGTATTACTCCGGCACATTGTTGCATAGCAACCCTGCCCGTAACAGAGCGGTCAACTTTGTTGGTGAGCCAATCCTTACTGGCAACAGCTTCGAGCTGCAAAACATTGTTGAGGTAAAAATGAAGCTCATCATTGGTGTAGCTTAATGCAGCAAAATGATACGGCTTATGCTTGTCTTCGAGGACTGTTTTGGGTGGTTTTCCAAAGAGGTCTTCCATCCTGAGGTCAATCGGACAAAGGTTTTCGTCGCGCTTAAATTTTAGCTGATGATCGTTTGTGGCTTCACCTACCACATAAAATGGGGCACGTTCGCGCTCGGCGGTTAGTTGTAGCAGTTTGATTTTTTCGGGGTCGATAATCAATCCCATGCGCTCTTGCGATTCGTTGCCAATGATTTCTTTATCGGAGAGTGTTGGGTCGCCAACAGGAAGTTTGGCAATATCAATTAAACCTCCGCTCTCTTCAATTAATTCGGAGAGGCTGTTCAGGTGTCCTCCTGCGCCATGGTCATGGATTGATCTTACAGGGTTAATGTTGCTTTCGGCCATGGCCCGGATTACATTGGCGACTCTTTTCTGCATTTCGGGATTGGCACGTTGCACAGCGTTGAGTTCGATAGCATTGCTAAATTCACCTGTATCTACGCTTGAAACTGCACCGCCACCCATGCCTATACGGTAATTATCACCACCCAAAACCACAATCAGATCTCCGGGTACAGGGGCGTCTTTTAAGCTGTCTTCTTGTCGTGCAAAGCCAACTCCGCCGGCGAGCATAATTACTTTATCAAATCCAAATTGGCGTATTTCGTTGTGCTCGAAGGTGAGCAGACTGCCATTAATTAATGGCTGGCCAAATTTATTTCCAAAATCAGACGCGCCATTTGAGGCTTTTATCAGGATTTCGGCCGGATTGTGATAGAGCCAGTCGCGTTCGGGATGGTTTTGTTCCCAGCTGCGGTTTTCTTCAGTTCGGGGATACGAAGTCATATAAACCGCTGTGCCGGCTAATGGCAAGGAACCTTTTCCTCCGGCCAGGCGATCACGTATTTCGCCTCCACTACCTGTTGAAGCACCATTGAAAGGCTCCACTGTGGTAGGAAAATTATGTGTTTCGGCTTTGAGAGAAATAACGGATTGAATGGGAGTAATTTGAAAAAAATCGGCTTGATGTTGAGTGGCCGGAGCAAATTGTTCAATTTTTGGTCCCAGCACAAAAGCAACATTATCTTTATAGGCTGATACCAGTCTGTTGGGGTGTTCTTTGGCAGTTTTCTTGATGAGCGCAAACAAGGTTTCAGGCATGGTTTTGCCATCGATGACAAAGGTGCCGTTAAAGATTTTATGCCTGCAATGCTCTGAGTTTACCTGTGCAAAACCGTACACTTCGCTATCTGTCAGCTTGCGGTTAATTTTTTGGCTTATTTCATTTAAATACTGAATTTCGTCTTCACTCAATGCAAGGCCTTCTTTTTCATTATAGGCATCCAGATCATCAATAAAAACAACAGCTTCGGGCTGATGGGAGATATAAAACAGCAGCTGATCCAGGTTGTGAAATCTAGCCTGAAGCATGGGGTCGAAATCGGTATTGGTTTTATCGGTTTTTTGAAATGATTCTATCCTGCAAATGCCTTCAATACCCATATTCTGTGTTATTTCAACAGCATTGGTGCTCCAGGGAGTGATCATTTCTTTCCGTGGCCCGATAAAGAATCCTTTGATCGTTTTTTCGTGAATCTGTTTGGCGCCACCAAATAGCCAGCATAGCTTTTCGATGTCGTCCTTATGGGGTTTGGTGTTGGATTCCAGTGCAATAATTCGATTTGGAGAGGGCTGGAAAAACAGTATCATGGGTATATATTTTGCGAAATAAGCCTAAACGAAAAACTGCTGCAAAGATAAAAAATGAAGCGTATCAACTGTGGGTTAACACTTAATTAAAGCTGGTATTGTAGAATAAATCGTAAAGCTTGGTTTTTTTTGCCGCATTATTTGTCGGACAAATCGCCTGGTGTTATGCCAAAAGCTTCATTCGAGCGGTCATCGCCAAGGGGTTCGATATGTATTAATATATCGTAAACATTTTTAATTTTATGCTTTATCTCCTGCTCTACCTTGTTGGATATTTCATGGGCTTCATCTAAGCTTTTTCTCCCATCTATTTCAATATCAAGGGCTATCATATAAAAATGAGCCATTTTTCTCGCTCTTACACGATGTGGATTATGGGCGCCGGCAACCCGGCCAACGGCATCCATAATGGTTTTGTAAATGCCCGGATCATCGAGGCCATCCATAAGCTCTTTGCTTGATTTGATGATGATTTTTATGGCAACAATCATTATCCAAACGCTTACCAATAAAGCGGTTATTGAATCTAATATCGGGAGATTGAAAATATGTGTAAAGATAAGTCCCAGCAAAACAGCAATTGAAATGATTACATCATTCTGCATGTTTTTGGCGTTTGCTTTTAGCATAGGGCTATCGATTTTGCGGCCGGTTTTTCCCAGATACCTGGCCAGAAGCTGTTTGCCAATGATTGAAATCGAAACCACAATTACGGCTAAAGATGACGGAAGCATGCCTTCGTGTCCGCTGATGATTCTTTGAAAAGTTGAAATAGCGAGCTGTGCACCAGCAAAAAATATAAGAAACGCCAGTAGTTTTGAGGCAATGGTATCTGCTTTGTCATAGCCATACGGATGGTGCATATTTGGCGGCTTAGCAATAATCCGTGCTGTGAGTAAAGTGATTAGAGACCCCAAAATATCACCGGCTGAATCAATACCATCGGCTACCAAAGCCATACTACCCGAAAGAAAACCGGCAATAATTTTGATTACGGATAAAAATGCATTTCCTAAAATAGCGACCCAGGAAGCATCGATAATTGTTTTTGCTCGTGGTTTTGGCATGTGACGAAGCTTATTCGGTGCAAAAGTATTAATTAATCACAAGTAGTATTTTTGATTGTGCATTGAAAGTGCACTTACTACTTTGAGTTGTTTAAAAACCGCTTTACCACCTGTGTAATTTGTTCAGATTCTATTAAAAAACCATCATGGGCAAAACTGGTCGATATGCACTCATATTGGGCTTTAGGAATATGTCTGGCAACAAATTCTTGTTCTTTGGGAGGGAAAAGCTGATCGGTGTCGAGGGCTATAACCAGGGTTTTGGTTTTAATTGTACCCAATACTTGTTCAACCGAGCTGCGATTTCGTCCTATTTGGTGGCTGTCGAACAGATGCGACATACAAACATAACTAAAGGCATTGTACCTTTTCACTAATTTTTCGCCCTGATATTGCTGGTAACTGATGGCTTTATATTTTCCAGACAAACCGACATCACCATCTTTTTGCGTGCTGTTATAAGTCTCAGCATTGCGATAGCTGATAAGTGCCATTGCACGTGCGGCTTTGAGGCCGTTGAGGCCGCCTTTTGGGTCATCGCCAAAATAGCTGGAATCTGCCATTATGGCCAACCGTTGCGCTTCGTTCTGCGCAATATTCCAAGGCGATGCCGAAGCACTGCTGGCAATAAATACCATATAATGAATGAGTTCGGGCGATATAATACTCCATTCCAAGGCTTGAAAAGCACCAATAGAACCTCCGATTACCATGTGAATACTATTGATGTTCAGGTGCTGTCGTAAAATTTCATGGGCATTTACTACATCTCTTACAGTAATTTTTGGAAAATTTTTTAGCCAGGGCTTTGCAGTTTCCGGGTTGATATCCAACGGACCAGTAGTGCCATAACAAGAACCAATAACATTGGCACAAATCACAAAGTATTGATCGGTATCCATTAACAAACCGGAGCCAATCATATCCGGCCACCAATCCTGCGCATCGGCATTTGCAGTATAAGCATGACAGACCCAGATCACGTTATCCTGTTTTTTGTTCAGCTTTCCCCAGTATTGATAAGCAATTCGTAGGTTATTAATTGTGCCGCCGGCTTCCAGTGCAAAGGCTTCGTTGTGGTGGTAATAGTGATTTTTGTTCATAGGAAACAACCTGCTTTTCATTAAAGATGCAAGATTACGTAATTAAAGGAAAAATCCGGCATCAAGCCGATGTATATTTTTTTTAAACGCAATTTGTTTTTTATATTTATCTTGCATGATTAATTTGGTATAATTATTGGAACAAAAAACTAAATTGGTCGAAAAATAGACTTATGAAAGAAGATCCACATGATTTAATCATACAGGTTTCAGCGCAGTTGTTCGGACGTTTTGGATATAAGAAAACTACAATGGATGATATAGCTCAGGCTTTACGCATGGGGAAAAGCTCGTTGTATTATTATTTCAAAAGCAAGGAAGAAGTTTTTCAGGCTGTTGTCGAAATGGAGGCTTCGCAGCTCAAAGCAGCAGTTTTGGTTGCGATAAATAAAGAGTCGGATCCACAGGAGAAACTCCGCCAATATGTCATGGTACGTATGCAAAAATTTAAAGAAACCGTTAATTTATATGAGGCCGTTCGCAGCGATTACTTGATGCACTTGCCATTTATCGAAAAAGTAAGGGTTAAGTACGACCTCGAAGAAGTTTCTATCATACAGGGGATATTAAAAGACGGACAGCAGAAAGCTGTATTTAGAATTGATGATATCCAATTGGGTGCTGTTGCTATCGCTATCGCTATGAAAGGTCTAGAAATTCCATTACTAATTAATGATCTGGAAAATAACCTACAGCTCAGGCTGGATAAATTGCTTGAAATTCTTTTTCATGGTATAGTCAAGCCACCTAAAGGGTTAGAGTAATAAGTGCTGTTTTTTTTATTTTATTTTCGACCAAAAAACCAAAATAGTCAAATATATTAATTTCAATGTTAAAAAAAATGAAACGAAGATGGATTTGCCTGGGGATGTTAATTGTTTTTCTGAGTCAGGCCGGATTGAATGCACAAAACAAACTCAGTCTGGAGGATTGCGGCCGGCTGGCATTAGAAAACAACGAAAAACTAAAAATTGCTCAGGAGCAGTTGGGAGCAGCCACCGCAATGCGCAAGTCGGCTTTTACGCAATATTTGCCAAATTTTAGTGCAAATGCCAGCTATTTAAGGACAAACAGACAATTTAACCTATTAGGCGAAGATAAGTTTTTGCCCGTAATTCCTTTCAATGCTATTGATGCACAAAGTGGAGGCCTCAATCAGCAGGCTTTCAGCGATCCGGCAATTGCTTCTGATTTTTTAGTGTTTGATGCTCAGGGTCAGCCGGTATTTGATGAGGCAGGAAATCCTGTATTTAAGCAGTACGTTTATCTGCCAAAAGAAGAGGGTGAGTTGGGCAGTAAAAATGTATATGTAGCGCAAATCGGATTGGTGCAACCCTTGTTTACAGGTTTTAAAATACGGGAAACCAACAGAATAGCAGCATATACGGAACAGTTGGCCATGCAAAAACAGCTTTACGAAAGCAGTGAGCTATTGCATAAAGTAGAGGAGTCTTTTTGGCAGATAATAGCACTTGAAGAGAAACAAAAACTAGCGCAGGCTTATCTTGATCTGCTGGAGAATCTGTCGGTGGATTTAAGAAATCTTTATCAGGAAGGTTTTGTAACGCATAATGATTTGCTCAAAGTGGACGTAAAGAAAAATGAGGCATCGCTAGCACTTTTTAAGGTAAATCAGGGATTAAAGCTATCAAAAATGGCTTTAGCACAGCTTATTGGCATAGACCTGGAAGAAAACATGGTGTTGGTTCCCGATCAGGAAGACGACTTCTCACTCATAACACAGGATCAACTTTATGCCCTCGCCAGGGAAAACCGGACAGAACTTCAGATGCTGGAACAGCAGATTAATATTTCCCGTTCGGGTGTAAAAATCATGAAATCGCGCTATTTACCTGATTTAGCAGCCTCGGTAAATTATGTTGTTTCAAACCCAAATCTTTATGATGGCTATGCGGAGCAATTTAGTGGGGATATCATTGCAGGAGTTGCTTTACATGTTCCTTTATTTCATTGGGGAGATAAAAATCACACTTTGAAGGCTGCGCGTCATGGGCAGCGTATTGCTGAACTGGAGTTAAAACAAGCTACTGAGTGGATACAACTTGAAGTTGCTCAGGCTTTTTTTGCCTGGCAGGAAAGCCTGGAAAGGGTTAAAATGACCGAAAGTGGTTGTGCCCAGGCAGAAGAAAACCTGCGTCTGAATCAGGATAATTATGCTGAGGGACTGGTTACAACCACCGATTTACTCGAAGCACAAGCCATGTGGCAGAAAGCGTCTGCTGATCATATTGAAGCCAAAACAGCACAATGGATTTGTCAAAGCCAGCTAAAGAAAGTGGGTGGCCAACTGGTGGCTGATTATAGCAGATCGGAAACTCTTTTGAGCCCTTAGCATGAGGCTACCTGCCTTAGGTCACATTTTCCGGTTTAAAGTCTATTCCACTTTGTGAAACAAGGCCTCTGCAACAACAAAACCAAATAATTCGATAAAATAGGATATCTGTAAAATATAAAAGTTAAATAAATGAAAACCAAAAGAGTAAATTCAATTGCTACTGCTATTACCTTAAGTATAGTCTTGCTTTTGCAGGGGTGTAATGAACAAATTGAAAAGCAAGCGAGTCAACAAGATGAAGTGCAAGTTGTTTCTGCAGTTAAAGCAGAAAAAATCATTTACACACCTGAGCTAAAATTTTCTGGTGTTGCCAAAGCATCCCGGCATGCCACACTTAGCACTGCTTTGCCGGGCAGGGTAGAGCGTTTGCATGTTCGGAAGGGCGACCACGTTGAGCAAGGACAGTTAATCGCCGAGTTATCTGATGAAATGCTGATTCAGGCTATTGTCGCTTATGAAACTTTAAAAACTGATTATGAAAGATTATCACGTCTTGTGGCTAAAGGAAGTGTTAGCCAGGTGGATTATGACCACCTAAAAGCAAAATTTGAGGCGGCTGAAGCACGTAAAGCCATGATGGAAAAAAACACCAGACTCATAGCGCCTTTCAAGGGCATTATTGCTGAGGTATATATTGAAGAGGGCGAGAATTATTCGCTCATGCCCTCTGGCCTAAGTGGTGCTTTCGAACTCGAAAATGGTATTGTAAAACTTATCAATTACAATCCGGTTAAAGTTGAAATTGCAATAAACGAAAAGATTTTCCCGCAACTTTTTATAGGTCAAAAGGCTGGTTTACGCTTTGATGCTTTTCCTGACACTGTATTTAGCGCCCGGGTAAATTATATCAGTGAGGAATTGTCGGCAACAACTCATTCAGCTAAGGTTGATTTGCTTCTCGAAAACCCTGATTTGCTTGTTAAACCTGGAATGTTTGCGCAAGTTTTTCTTCAATTAAACCCGCGTGAAACTGTTTTTGTGCCACTTCAAAGTATCTATAGACAAGCAGGAACAGCAAATGACTTTGTATTTGTGATTCAAGATGATGTAGTACATAGAAAAAGGATAACACGAGCTGAGATGGTAGGAGATAAGGTTGCTGTAAATGGGCTTTCGGGCGATGAATTGTTAGTTACGGCTGGTAAAAATCGGTTAACTGACGGTGCCAAAGTACGAATAAACTAAAAGGAGGACAGATTATGAATTTACCAAAATATGCTGTCAACAGGCCGATAACTGCTGCCATGGCATTTATCGCGGTTCTGCTCTTTGGGCTGGTGTCGTTCAGGATGCTGCCACTTGATGTTATGCCTGAAATGGAATTGCCCAGCCTTACTGTAATTACTGTATATCCGGGAGCTTCGGCGGAGGAAATAGAAAAACAGTTGGTGAAACCTCTTGAAGCTGTCTTAGCCGGAACGGAGCATCTGAAAGAAATACAGTCCTCCTCCAGAGAAAATGTTTCCTTCATTGCTTTAAAGTTTGAGTGGGGCACAGATATTTCTGCTGCGGCTAATAATGCCAGAGATCTGATGGAACTGGTGAAGGCTAAATTGCCCGCTGAGGCCCATACGCCTATAATTTACAAGATGAATTCCTCCATGATACCTGTGCTGATTTATGGAATCACTGCTGAAGAAAACTATGATGGGATAGAGCAAATTGTTGAAGATCAAGTTGCTTCGGCCTTAAGAAAAGTTGCTGGCGTAGGAACAGTTGTGTATCTGGGCCAGCCCGAGCGGGAAATTCAGATCAGCCTTGATCCAATGAAGTTGCAGGCTTATCATGTTTCTGCGCAGCAAATTGCTACCCTACTTCAGGCTGCTAACCGAAATGTTCCCGGTGGCACGATAAAAACGGGCACCAATGATTTTTCACTAGCGGTTTCGGCCGAATTTGAAGCTGTTGAAGAAATAGGAGAGCTTGTTATCACTGCCTTTCAGGGCAGAATTGTGCGGTTGCGCGATTTGGCTGAAATTAAGGATGGCTTCAGAGAGAAAGACGAATTTGCGCGCAATAAAGCAGGAATAGGGATGGCGCTGATGGTACAAAAGCAATCGGGCTTAAATACCCTGGATGTGATTGAGGCCGTGAGAGCACGAATGGATTTAATCAGAAACGACTTGCCCGCTGATGTAGATGTTTTTGAAGTAATTGCTTCTGATGAAGTGATAACACAATCTGTGTCAAATCTCGCTTCTTCACTTTGGTATGCCTTCATCTTTGTGATTTTTGTGGTGCTGTTTTTTCTCCGCGAATGGCGTTCAAGTCTGATTATTATTCTTACGATACCTTTTTCGCTCATTACCGCATTTATAACCATGTATGCCATTGGTTATACCATCAATATTTTTTCGCTTATGGCGCTGGTTATTGCTATCGGAATGGTAGTTGATAATGCCATTGTAGTGCTTGAAAACATTACCCGCCATATCGAAAACGGGTCAAAGCCAAAGCAGGCAGCAATTTTTGCAGCAAGCGAAATGGGGATGGCTATTCTGGCCTCCACAATTACCACTTTGGTCGTTTTTATTCCATTAATATTTACGGGGGGTGTTGTAGGGATTATGTTCAAACAATTGGCAGTAATCACATCAGTAACACTGCTGGCTTCGCTGATAACGGCTTTAAGCCTTACTCCTATGCTCTCATCCAAAATGCTTAAAAGCAGGAAAAAAAATAATCAACCCTCGCATAGCTGGTTTTTTCGCAAAACAGAATCGGTTTTCACAAGTGTTGAAAAGGCTTATCGGGAATTACTGAATTGGTCATTGAGTCATAAAACACTGATTGTAAGCATATTTATTGGTGTTCTGATAATTTCACTGTATTTCGGTAAGCGATTGGGGTCTGATTATATTCCTGAATTTGATGCCGGTGATGTGGCCATAGTTTTTGAGACGGAGGTGGGCACTACAGCGGCTGAAACAGATCGTATTTCAAAAAAAATCATGGATTTGTTCGAAGCAGAAGTGCCTGAATTAGTGCCCGGAACGCTGGTTGCCATTACAGGCCAAACCCAGGAAGGATTGCTTACAGCAGTTGGATTTTCAGAGGGAAAAAATGTGAGCACGATTTTAGGTCACCTTACGCTTCCGGATCAAAGAGAAAGGTCGGCTAAAGAAATTGGTGAGGCTTTACGCAAAGAAATTGCAAAGATTCCTGAAGTTGAGAAATTTCATGTTACAGCCGGAAGTTTGTTATCTGCTGCTATAACAGGAAATAAAAAGCCAGTGGAAGTAGAAATTTCAGGAAATGACTTACAGGCGATAGGAGAGGTGGCAACAGCTATCAGGGCAAAAATGGAAAGCATGGATTTTTTTGCTGATGTTATAAGTACCAATGATGAAGGAAAAATGGAGCTTCAGGTGATGGTAGACAAAGAGAAGGCGGCTCGAATGGGACTTAATGCCACCATGATTGGTTTGCAGATTAGGCATGCTATTTATGGATTTGAAGCCGGGAGCTATACTGAGCAAGGTGAAGATTACCCGATTGTGCTGCGCTATACTGCCAATGCACGCAATGAAGTTGAGCAGATAGGCAATATCATGCTTACCAATATGCTTAATCAGCAGATACCGCTGTCAACAGTTGCACATTTTGAGCAAACGCACAGCAATATTGAGATTCAGCGGAAGAACCAGGAAAGGATAGTTTTTGTGAAGGCTGATGTAAAAAATATTTCGCTTGGTGAAGCAGCTCAATCGCTTGAGGCTTACATTCAACAGCTCGATATCCCCGCTGGAATTGATGTGAGATTAGGTGGGCAGCTAACAGAAAAAGGTGATGCTTTCGATGATCTTTATCTCATTTTGATTTTAGGCGTTTTGCTGGTTTATATGGTAATGGCGGCTCAGTTTGAATCGTTAACAGATCCATTTATCATTATGCTTGCGCTGCCATTTACGGTGATCGGCGTTGTTTGGGCGTTTCAAATTACGGGCTTAACTTTAAGTGTCACCACTTTTATTGGTGTGATTATGCTTGTAGGTATCGTTGTAAACAATGGCATTGTGCTGGTTGATTATATCAATCTGCTGCGTAAGAGGGGGCTTGCATTGAATCAGGCGGTTTCAGAAGCCGGGAAATCAAGATTAAGGCCGGTATTGATGACCACTTTAACAACCATACTTGCTATGCTGCCAATGGCAATGAGTCAGGGAATGGGCCGCGAAATGTTCTCTCCGCTTGGCATTACCGTAATTGGGGGCTTGTCTGTCTCTACCTTAATTACCCTGGTGTTTGTACCTGTTGTATATACCTTGTTTCATCAAAAGAATTTTAAAAATTAACCTATGAAAATGATTTATTGTAGTTGCAATATCAGCGTATTGGAACAAGTTGTTGAAATTATTGATAGCTTCCAAATAAAAGATTATCAAATTTTTGATCAGGTTTTGTCACGCAACAGATTGGCCGATCCGCGGCTCAACACGGCTGTTTGGCCGGGATATAACGCGAGTTTGATCTTGCAGGTAAGGGAGCAGGAAAAAGCCAATCAGCTGATGCAGAAACTTCGTGATTTCAACCGCAGTGCTGCCAATGTAAGTGAAGTGCTAACGGCTTGTTCGTGGACCATTGATGATTACATCTACGATCAAAGTTAGCTGTTAAAGCCTGCAAACTGGTGCAAAAAAAAGGCTATCGATCAGATAGCCTTTTTTAATATATTCTCCTCAGCTTATTATCAAGCGGTGGCACTCATGGTAACGATGTTGCGATCAGCTTTTTTGAAAAGCCCTTGTAAAACCGTTCCCGGGCCTACTTCGATCACTGTTTTTGCGCCATTGGCAATCATATTGTTCATAATATGTGTCCATCTTACAGGTGCAGTAAGCTGTGCGATGAGATTTGTTTTGATTATCTCGGGGTCTGTAACTGACTGTCCGGTAACATTTTGATAGATTGGGCAAATGCCACGACTAAAACGCGTTGAGGCAATAGCTTCTGCCAATTCCAGGCGTGCAGGTTCCATAAGCGGACTATGAAAAGCGCCACCCACTTTTAAGGGAAGAGCTCGTTTGGCTCCGGCTTCCAGCAGCTTTTCGCAGGCCAATGCAATGCCTTTTTCCGAACCGGAAATTACCAATTGCCCGGGGCTGTTGTAATTGGCCGGAACAACAATTTCGCTTTTTATGCCTGAACATACATTTTCAACATCTTTATCATCCAGACCCAGAATTGCTGCCATGGTGCCCACCTCCATATCGCAAGCTTTTTGCATAGCCAGGGCACGTTTGGAAACCAAACGCAGTCCATCTTCGAACAGCAGTGTTTTGTTGGCGACAAGTGCTGAAAACTCGCCAAGAGAGTGGCCGGCTACCATATCAGGCTTAAATTCGTCGCCCATGGTGATAGCCAGAATTACCGAATGCAGAAAAATAGCAGGTTGAGTAACTTTGGTCTGGCGCAAATCTTCATCAGTGCCATCGAACATTAAATCAGTGATCTTAAATTTTAAGATGCTATTGGCTTTTTGAAAAAGCTCTTTTGCCTTGGCCGATTTGTCAAACAAATCTTTTCCCATTCCAACAAACTGTGCTCCCTGACCGGGAAAAACGTATGCTTTCATACTTGATTTTTTATATTTTAGCCCTTTTGGCTTCCTTTGTCATGTGCTGTGAAACTGCTGTCAGAATTTGTTTCATTGCAATTTGATGAAAAGATTGCGTTTCTTCTGACTTGTTTCATATGCATTTGGCCTGTTTTGGGTAATCGTGTGTTTAATTTAGGTTTTGCTTATCAAAGATCATTCCTAATTCATCCGATTAGTTAAAAGGTTTTTGAAACCCATTTAATCGAATCTATAAAAAAGGAATACAAATGAATAAAGTAAAAGTTTGAACGTTCGATGTGATTTTTTTATTGGGCTTGTCTATCTGCGGTTACCGAAAAACCGCAGCAAAAATAAGAATAAATTGATAAAGTCGAGGTATAAAGTTAAGGCTCCCATTATGGTAATCTTACGCATGCCTTCTCCATCGCTCATAGCAGAAGCGCCAATTCTTTTTAGTTTCTGCACATCATAGGCAGTAAGCCCCGTAAAAACCAAAACACCAATAAAACTAATGATGTAATCCATCATGGCGCTTTTCATGAAAAAATTTACGACCGAAGCAATGATGATTCCGACCAATCCCATCATCATCAGCGAGCCAAACTTACTCAAATCGGTTTTAGTGGTGTAGCCAACAACGGCCATCAGGCCAAACATGCCGCTTGTTATGACAAATGTTTTAGCAATAGAAGCACCGGTATAGGCCAGAAAAATAAAGCTCAGGCTTAATCCCATCAAAATGGAATAGGCCAAAAATACCAGCGTCAAGGTTTGAGCACTCATTTTAGCAAATCCCATCGACATCCAAAAAACCAGCCCGAGCGGCGAAAGCATGATAATCCATCCCGTCATACTCATGCCTCCGGTTTCAGTATTGTACATCAGTTGCATAAAACTTTCATTACCGGCAATTAAATAGGCTACCAAAGCTGTAATGGCCAGCGCCAGAAACATCCAGGAAAACACATTGGCCAGAAAAGTTTTGGCTAAGGCTTGTGATTGAAAGTTTATTTTTTGTGAATAAGGTTGTTGAATCCGATTCATAGTTTAATTCTTGTCTTGATGGTTAATAAGGGAAAATTTAGTGAAGTTTGGCGCTGATCAAGCTGATAAACTCGGCCCGGGTTTCTGCCCTTTGAAAAGCACCTGTGAAATCAGAAGTTGTGGTTACAGAACTTTGTTTTTGTACGCCACGCATCGACATGCAAAGGTGTCGTGCTTCAATAACGACGGCTACACCAAGCGGACTGAGCGCTTCCTGAATGGCCTCTTTGATTTGCGTTGTAAGACGTTCTTGAACTTGCAGGCGGCGCGAATAAGCCTCAACAACCCGGGCAATTTTACTCAACCCGGTGATATAGCCGTTGGGGATATAACCCACATGTGCTTTGCCTATAAAAGGAATCATGTGGTGCTCGCAAAGCGAAAAAATCTCAATATCTTTAACAATAACCATTTCGCGGTAATCTTCCTTGAATTTGGCCGAGAGTAAAATCTCGATTGGATCATGATCGTATCCCTGCGTTAAAAATTGTATCGATTTAGCTACTCTTTTTGGCGTATCCAGCAAGCCTTCGCGCTTGGTATTTTCTCCAATCAATTCCAGAATAGCCTGGTAATGTTCCTGAAGTTTTAAAAGTTTCTCAGGTGCAAATTTTTCAATTTTTTCGTAGCCAAGCAATGCTTTTGGTGCTTCGTTCATACCTTAAATCTTTGTGGTTTATAACACGCCTTAGAGGGTTATTTTTTTAATTACCAAAATATTCAACAAAATTGTTCTCTGATTCATGGAGTTTGATGCAGTGCAAACTGGCTCCTAATGCCTGAACACCTGTTTCCAGCTCATCCCATATTGACATGGCCAATACTTCAGTGGAAGCAAATTTATCTTTCATAAACGCAACCTCCATGTTAATATTTTTATGATCAACTTTTTCTATGATGCGATCTTTAATCAGTTGGCTGAGCAGCTTGAGATTGGTTAAAAAACCTGTTTCAGGATTTACTTCGCCTTTTACTGTAACAAATAATTCGTAATTGTGACCATGCCAGTTTGGGTTTGAGCATTTCCCGAAGACTTCCTTATTTTGTTCGTCACTGAAGTCAGCTCTAAAAAGACGATGTGCAGCATTGAAGCGTTCTCTTCTGGTGATGTATATCATGATTAATTTGGTTTAAAGCCTTTAGAAACAACAAAAATACAGTTTTTTGATTTGTATAATTGCTAAGAACATTTATAATCAGCTTTGGTTCATTCTTTAAATTTTAATCGCGTGCCCACCCATACCCTGAATTGCTCAAGTCCAAGTGCATAAGCAGATGTTTTAATTGGCGCCAGGGCATCATTAAAGCCGCTTACACCGCCCATTCCGGCGAACCATTTATTGCCGTTGTAGCCGGCAGCAAAACGGGAAGTCCATAAAAAATAGGCATTGGTTTTACGGTAATGCTTTTCCTCTGTGTGATAGTTGTAATACTGAATAAATGCTCCCGGTAACATGGCAATATTGACGTAGAACTTTTTAAAAATAACAACAGAATAGGAATAACCCACAAAAATGCCTGCCATATTTAATTTGCCTCTAACAAGTTCGTCTTGATCAAAAATACCGTATTCAATAATATAATCATCAGGAATAAGACTTTTATTGGCCCTAAGCCGGTTAAACTGAAATGCAGGAGCAATCAAAAGAGATCCGGAGCTTTTTTTTTGGTATTCGTTCTGGATATAAGCTGCTCTAAACGAATGTTTTTTATAGTTAGCTACCAGATAAAATATGCCACTCAGGCTTTGTATATCAAGATCGGGTCGCCAAAATAACTTTTCACCTTCCTGATAATTTGTGATTATTTGGGCTGTATTTTCCAGATAAAATCCCTGATAATTGGCATAGGCTAATTCAGCATTGATCCAGGAGCCGTAAGCGTTGATGCGCAAGTCAATGGATTGAGATTCGCCATAGCGGTCATTGTTAGCAGAGGCGAAAGGAGATTTAACCGCTAAGCCAAGCCCGAACCATTTGTAAAAAGCAGCGATTCCCATATGTTGTTGTGTGTTAGGGCGGTAGCTTAAATTCGGTCCGCCCGCAAGCGGGTTAATTTCAAGGTTAACGGCTTCGTTCAGGCTGTATATTCTTGCAGTCAGCTGATTTTTATAATCTTTGATATAAACACTATCAACCTGTGCGTTTGCGCTGATAGCAACAAACAGCAAAACCGCCAGCACAACAAAAAATGGTTTCCTGGCTGTAAGCCTTTGCTTAAATAGAGTACACATTGAATTATTTGGTCACTTTAGAAACTGCAAATACTTCGAGCGCAGTAAAAAGCAGATAATAGACGAAAAACGTCAGCACAAACGGGATAGTATCAGCCCTATTATACAGCAGATATACCACAATAACAATAAGATACAGCACCAGCTTTAAAAAAGTGGCCAGCATAAAGAAATTGGTAAAACTGCTTAGTTTTTTTTGTTTTGCTTTGATGTAGAGCCCGTAGAGCGAAATGTTTGTAATCAGAAAAAAGACAAGTAAATAGGGCCATGCAGGGCTTACCCATTCGGCGGGCAATTGGCTGTTGACAATAGATGTAAGGGCTGCAGCTATTGCCGAAGCGATGAGTAAACGAATTGAAAAACGACGGATATCAGCATTCATTGTAAGTGCTTATTTTATAAAATCTTTGATGGCATAATAGATGGCTAAAGCGACAGCCGACACAGAAAACAAAACCGTAAATAATGGAAATTCCCATTGGAGCCATTTATCGAGTTGAAAGCCTCCAAAAACACCGGCTAAAATTATAAACAGCATTTGAAACGCCAGAGAAGAATAGCGTGCGTAAGCATTTAAAGAACCCAATGGCTTATTTTTGTTTTTTTTCATGCTGAGGCTGTTCATTTTGCAGCATCTCACATTTTCCGGTAAACTGCGTTCCCACTTCAATTGAAAGTTTTACGGTGCTTAACTCTCCTTCAAAAACTGCCGTGGCTTTCATGCTGGTGAGCCCTGCCACCTTGAGATTGGCTTTTACAGTGCCAGAAATATCGGCTTGCTGGCATTCCATCTCTCCTTCAACAAGCCCACTTTGTCCAACGACAATTTTCCCATTTGATCGCAAAATACCGATAACAGTACCATCAATACGTATGTCACCGGCAGATTCAATATCACCTTTTATCAGGGTGCCGTTTCCAATCAAATTGCGTGTTGCAGATTCTACCGCTGCTTTGTTATGCTTCATCAGTTTTGATTAAAAATTTAAGAAAACAAAAATACGGATTTTTGTGCTGAGTTATGCTATTGGCAGCGAATTGAAATTAAGGAAGCTGTTCCCAAAATAGCTTATACTCTTCCAGGTTTTTGTTGCGATAAAAGATCGGGTAGTTGGAGATAGAAATCGGATAAAGCTGATAATCAGATTTTTTGATTCCTCCAAGCACATAGTCGGAGCTACTCAGCACTTCAAAATAATCGGAAGCGGCTGCTCTGTTTTCAAAATTTCCAACCGTAATAAGGGTTTTTTCGTTGTTGAGCATCAGGCTTTTGATCATCAGGCTTTGAATACTGAACTCACTTTTATTAAAATCTGACAGCCTTACTTTGAGAGGATCAGTGCGCACATTGGCAGTATTGGCAACAATCATCACCATATACTGCGCATTTGGGTCGTCCTTATAGGGTGAAGGTAGCGCCTCAATTGCTGCTGTTTCAGTTTCGGGTGGCAAATCCAGTTCAATATTCAGCTCATAAGTTTTGCCGATATTACGCAAAATATCATTGGCCAGAGGTGCCACACTGCTTTGCGGATAAGCCTTGATAAGCCTGTCGAGCGCCACGGCCATTGAATCCACCACTTCCAATTTCCCCGAGGCGATGGCGCGCAAAAAGGCAAAACGTGGTATAAGGGCGGTATCGTTAGGATACAAATCTGAGGCGCGGTCAGCATTCATTACCACCCTAAAATATTGTCCGGCTTTGTAGGCGTCATAAGTGCGTTCATAAAAAACTTCTGATTCATTTTGTGATTCAGCTTTTTTCAAAAAATAATCTGGATCAAGCAGCACTTGTGCGTAATCAGAATCGGGATATTCTGTGATGATGCGATTTTTGTAATTATCAGCGATTTCTGTTTCACCCAACGCGCTATGAAGCTTATACAGCGAATACCATGAAGGCAAACGGTACTCGTTTTCAGGATAACGTTCGTTAAGTTGTTGGTAAGATTCAATCGCTTTTGGTTTATCTTCAAGTCGTTCCATATAAATATATCCTAAGCTATTTAAAGCTTCTGCGATAGCGTTATTTGCCGAGGCCTGTGCTTCTTCTGTAAGCGGCAAATCTTGCAGATAATATGCCCTGTCGCGCTGTGTAAGTTCTGCTGATGCTGAATCTGCAGGGCTCATGTCTTCTTCAAAAGCCAAGTCCATCCCGCCTTCATCAAAGCTGATACTTTGCTTATCACTAATTCGCCAGTTGTCTTCAAGCTTTCGGCGGCCCCACTTGCGCATAAACTCTGTGTAGCCGTAGCTCAAAGTGTTTGGATTGTAAAAATACCACTCTGTAGATTGTTGCATGGTGTTTTCGCGACCCTGGTTCATGCCGGGCATCATGGCCATTTGTTCTTCCATGCGCTCTTGCTCCTGACGCTGTTTTTCTTCTTCAATATAACTGGCAATAAGTTGATCGATGATTTTATTTCTGTCGAGCGAATCCATTACTGCCAGTTTGAGCAGGCTATCTTGTGTTTGAACAATAACGAGATTTTGCACCAGGTCTTGCAAAACCGAGGCTCTGTTGTTGATGCTGTCGTAGCCCGGATATTCAAGTGGCAGTGCACTCACAGCAGTGTCGTAGTAGGCCTGGGAAGGCACATATTCATTATTTTCAAATAAGATTCCGGCTACCATCAAAGATGAGGTGGCTTGCTGGCTTTTGTTGGTAGTGCTTACTGAAACAGATTTTTTCAGAAAGTCGATGGCTGCCGGCTCATCATTTTCTTTGAGCGCAATTTCGGCAAGTGCATAATAGATACGATCGCGATACTCTTCGTTTTTCTCGTCGCGAAGCATTTTGTTTAATAATTTTACAATCTGTTTGCTATCGCCCTGATCTGCATCAAATGCTTTGGCAAGATTAATACGGGCTTCAAATGCCAGCGTGTATTCAGGATTACGCCTGATTACATCCTTAAACTGCTGCGTAGCTAATGCCAGGTTGCCTTCGCGCTCATAAATCTGACCCAAAATAAAAATGGCGCGTGTTTTCAGCTGTTTATCTCTTGTTGCATTAATGCCGCGTTTCAAATGAGGTATGGCAGCCGTGTAGTTCTCTCTGGCGATATAGTAATCTGCCCACACCAACTCAATGTTTCTGCTCACTTCATCAGGCATTTCGGTGTTTCTAGCTTCGGCTTCGATGGCTCGCAGCATAGGCTCGGCTTTTTCATATTGCTCAAGCTGGATGTATGTTTTTGCCAGCCAGAGGTTTGCGGTGTTACTGATGTCGTTGTAGCTATATTGGCTGGCAACGAAATCAAATGTACGGCGGGCGCTGATATAATCTTGTTTGTAGAAATGAGCCTTACCCATCATCAGGTAGCTGTCGTCGATCCAGCGCACGCGTTCCCTGTTGCCAAATTTCATCGAATGCCGTTGCACCCCGATTGAGCCTTTTTGAATCGCCCTGTCCATGGGCTGATAGATGCGCTGTGCATCGCTTTTTTTACCGTAATTATACACCCGTAACACCTGAAGATAGTCGTCAACAACACTGGTCTTCAAATCCTTAACGCCTTGTTTTAGGCTCTCGTTCCCGTTCCAATACACATTGTATTTGCTGGTGACGTTATGGTAAGCACGACGTGTCCAGGTGTTTTTTTTGGTCGAGCAGCCACCCAGGATCAGCAGTGTGAGCATCACAGCCAATAAGCGCAATAAACTACTGTAATTTTTCAACTCTTTCAACTGTTTAAATACCATAACTCATTTTAGGAGGAAATATTATTTTTTTGCACCCTCAGCAACAAAGTAATTAACAAAGTGTCATCAACACTGAAGCATGCAAAAGTAAACAAATCAGGTTTTATCTTAAACTTCAACTCGGAATAGTGAGCGTTTTATTGCAGTAAAAAATTCGCAAAGCACGTAATTCCAAATGCAAAGTCAGTAAGGCTGCTATCGGATACGATGGACAGACACCAGATAGCTGCGGCATTTTTTAATAGGGTGCTGTTATAAATTGCTACTTTTGTGCGAACGAATTCATTGATTCATGGCTATTCCAAAAAAGGAAAAATGGTATCGTAAGCTGCGTCACAAGTATCGTCTGGTGATTTTCCATGACGAAACTTTCGAGGAGAAGATCAGTTTCAGGCTCAGTCGGCTGAATGTTTTTGTGACACTGGTGAGTTTGATGGTGGTGCTGGTTTTTGTGACAAGCTATATTATCGCATTTACATCTCTGCGCGAATATATTCCCGGTTACACGGATATCAGACTCAATCAGCGTATTTATGATATTGAAAGCAGGGCAGATTCTCTTGAAAGGGTTTTTCAGCAGAAAGACCGCTATATCGCAAATATCAAACGCATCGTTGAAGGCTATGATGCTGAGCAGGATAGCTTGGATGCAATTGGTTTGCAAGTAAATACAGGTGTTTCAGCCATCGATACTATTGATTATGTGCGATCAGAAGAGGACAGCTTGCTGCGGCTCGAATTCGAGTCGGCCGAACGCTTCAATCTGTATGATCAAAATAATATAATGCCTGAAAGCCAGCGGCGAACCATGAAAGTTGCCAATTTTTTTATCCCGCTAAAAGGCACGATTACCAATCCTTTTGATCCGCTGAACAAACATTTTGGAGTGGATATTGTGGCCAAAAGTAATGATGCGGTAAAGGCAACGCTGGAAGGCACAGTTATTTTTGCTTCATGGACTCCCGACAAGGGGTATATATTAGGTGTGCAGCATGGCGGCAATTTTTTTTCGGTGTATAAACACAATGCCGTATTGCTCAAAAAGGAAGGTGATTTTGTGAAGGCAGGCGAAGCTATAGCTATTGTTGGTGATTCAGGCGAATTAAGCACCGGTCCGCACCTGCATTTTGAGCTCTGGTTTAATGGTGTACCCATCAACCCCACCGAATATCTCTCCTTTTGATTAAAGGTTAAATTTCAAATGTATAGTGCTTCCTTAAGCGCTCGAATGCATTATTTTTTGTAATCTTGCAGCGCGAAAATTATGAACATATGCACCGGTATGCTGTTATGTTTGTCGTTTTGTCATTCCCTTTTTTATTAATAGCGCTATCGTAAGTTGAAATAAGCACATGGAAGTATTTATAAAGATTGTTCAGCTCTTATTGAGTCTCTCAATTTTAGTTATTGTACACGAATTTGGTCATTTTGCAGCCGCAAAGATTTTTAAGACCCGTGTCGAGAAGTTTTATCTCTTTTTTAATCCCTGGTTTTCCATTTTTAAGTTTCGTTTTAAAGGCACCGAATATGGCCTGGGTTGGCTGCCGCTGGGGGGTTATGTAAAAATTTCGGGAATGATTGATGAGTCGATGGACAAAGAGGCGATGAAGCAACCTCCGCAGGATTGGGAGTTTCGCTCCAAGCCGGCCTGGCAGCGACTGATAATTATGCTGGGTGGTGTTACCATGAATGTGGTGCTCGCTTTTATCATATATATAGGTATGTTGTCGTTTTATGGCGAACAATATTTGCCCACTTCAGAAGCTAACCGTTATGGAATTGCTGTAGACAGTCTTGCCCGCGAATTTGGATTACGGAATGGCGATAAAATATTGGCAGTGGATGGTGAGTATATCGAAGACTTTAATAAAATTCCAATCACCATTATCCTTGAAAATGCGCGCAGCATTGAGGTAGAGCGTAATGGTCGCAAACAAAATATTGAGCTGCCGCAAGATGCTGTTGGCAGACTGGTGAAACATGATTCACCTCTTTTTATGTCAGTTCGTATTCCGTTTATCGCGGAGACTTTTCCGGAACAATCAGCTGCCCGTGATGCCGGTATGCAATCAGGTGACACTATTTTGGGAATCAACGGTGCGTCGATGAAATATTATCAGGATTTCAGAGAAGGAATACAAGGCTATAAAGATCAGATGGTTTTTGTTGATGTGAAGCGGGGCAACGACACCCTTGCTTTGGCAATGCTGGTGCCCGAAGAAGGTCTTATTGGAGTTTATCCGCGCCGGCAACTTGACGATTTCTTTGCATTCAACGAAAAATCTTATAATATTATCGAAGCTGTTCCGGCGGGCATGAAAAAAACCATTGATGGTATCGGAGGTTATCTGAAGCAGCTTAAGTTGCTCGTTTCTCCCGAAGTTAAAGCCTACGAAAGCGTTGGCGGATTTATTGCGATAGGATCCATTTTCCCGGCCGAATTCCATTGGGAAAGCTTTTGGAGATTAACAGCTTTTCTGTCTATCATGCTGGCGGTGTTGAACCTTCTGCCAATTCCTGCACTCGACGGCGGCCATGTGATGTTTTTGTTCTATGAAATTATTGCCGGCCGCAAACCCAGTGACCGTTTTATGGAAGTGGCGCAAATTGTAGGTATGGTGCTGCTGTTCAGCCTGCTTATTTTTGCCAATGGCAATGATGTCATAAAACTGTTCAGGTAAACACTCACTTTTTGGACAAACACTAATTATTGTTTGATTTTTTCTTCTAATGAGCGAAAACCTTTGCCCAATGTTTCTGAAGCATTCAGGCTCACCATAAAGGCTTTGGGGTCGATGTCGTGAATAAACTCCTGCAGCATCGACAGTTCGCGCCGGTTGAGTACAACAAAAATCAGAGGTCTTGAGCTCCCGTTGAAAAGGCCTTCGGCTTCAATTAAAGTAGCGCCACGTTTGTAATCCTGTATTATTTTCTTGCAGATTATGTCGTGCTGCTGCGATATAATAAAGGCTACTTTTTCAACATGTAAACCCTCAAGCAGTCCATCGATAGTTTTTCCCATCACAAAGATTGCAATAAGTGAATAAAGCGGGATAGCCCAATCGGCAAAGGCGATCGTGCCTATCAGTACAATAGCAGAATCTACCAGCATCATAAGCTGCCCCAGTGGCCGTCCTGTCCATTTTCCTAACATCATGGCCATCACATCGGTGCCTCCGCAAGTAGCTTTTGCCTTAAAAAATAGCCCAACACCAAGCCCAATAATGGCTCCGCCAAATATTGCTGATACCAGAGGATCATCATTTAGCAAGGCCGTACTGCCCCAAAGCCATGCCATACCATCAATAAATGCTGAGGTAAGCATGAAACCGGTGACTGTTTTAGCACCAAATCTTGGGCCTAAAACCTTAATACCGATAAGTGTTAGCGGGATATTGAATAGCAGGGCAACAAGCCCGACCGGTGTTCCGAAACTATGATGTAAGATGATTGAAATGCCATAAACCCCTCCGGGAACTATTTTGTGTGGTGTTATAAAAAAGGTGTAACCGGTAGCAATAAGCAAAGCACCAATAAATATAAGACTGTAAGCGCGAAACCAGGCTTTGGAAAAAATCTTGTGCTTTACGACGAAGGCCATGGTTAGTCAGCAAGTTTTTCGCGAAGCGATTTAAAACCTTCTCCTAAAATCTCATTGGCATTGATTACCGTTACAAAGGCTTTTGGGTCTATGGAGTGAATAAAATCCTGAAGCATAGCGAGTTCCCTGCGGTTTACAACGGTAAAAATAAGCGTCTTATCATCACCGTTATACATTCCTTTGCCGTGAATATAAGTGCCGCCACGATTCAGGTCATCAATAATCTTGGTTCTGATTTCTTCATATTTATCACTGATGATAAAGAGCGTTTTGTCGTAATCGACACCTTGCAGGATGGTATCGATAACCTTTCCGGTGATATAAATCACGATGAGTGAATACAATGGAATGCGCCAATCCTGAAAAACAAGCAAGCCAACAAGCACAATAGCCGAATCGACGTAAATGAGCAGCATGCCAACGGGAAGTTTTGTATAGCGGCTGAGTATCATGGCAATGATATCGGTGCCCCCGGAAGTGGCCTTGGATTTAAAAATCATCCCTAATCCAACACCTAAGAATACGCCCCCAAAAATAGCACTCAACAAGGGTTCATCTGCAACAAGCGGATCCTGGCCATAAATATAGGTGATGCCATCAACAAAAAATGCGGTGAACAAAAATCCCACAACAGTTTTATAGCCAAATCGCGGCCCCAAAACTTTTATGCCGAGTATAGTTAGCGGTATATCCATCATCAGCGCAGTTAGGCCCACCGGCGATCCCAACATATAATGGATTACGATGGCGATACCGTAAACGCCTCCCGGAACTATTTTATAAGGCGTGATAAACAAAACAAAGCCCGATGCCAGGATGAAAGAGCCAATAATTATAAGTGAGTAATTGATGATCCACTTTTTAGAAAAAACCTTGTCCTTTTGAATGAAAGCCATGACTGAAGTGTTTTTGAAAATGAGCCGCAAAAGTACATGATTTTTCTTGGTCCTTATTCGATTTTATAAAACAAAAGCCATCCCCCTATACCTGTTATAAGGCTTGTTTTGGATAGAAATGAGATTGTTTTGTTCTCCTATTTATTATCCTGTGAAAGGCAATAAATGAACAATATTTCTCTTCAAATTGACGCAGCAGGCAATAAATATTCGTTTTTATTGTTTTCGTTTCAAAGGATTAAAAGGGGATAGGCACAATGATTTAGGGAACACTCATTTCAAAGAAAGCTGTTGAGGTGGATTGGAAATTGATGAATGAACAAGCTGAATGAAGTCGCATTCTCCAAAAAATACAGCAATCGATAAAGAGTTTCATAGAAAATTAGTACTTTAGCCCAATCAAAATAATCTTGTTTAAACGATTAATGCAACTGAAAATCAAACGCTTAACTATATTTCTATTGTTATTCCTTTCAATTGGAGTTGCCTATGGACAGCAGGCTCCAGTTTTTACCTATCACACAAACACTCATGCATTTACTAACCCCGGATATGCTGGTTTGGGCGAAGGCATTTGCCTGAACGGAATAGTTAGACAGCAGTGGTCAGGTTTTGAGGAGGAGGGAAATAATGTTGCTCCCGAAAATTTTCTTGTTACCGGCGATATGCCAGTCAGGTGGTTAAGGGGTGGTGTTGGTTTGGCGATAATTCAGGATAAAATTGCCTACGAAAGCAATATTGGCGTGCAACTCGGCTATAGTTACCATGCTAGCCTGGCATCAGGAACACTGGGAATAGGAACGGCGCTGAACTTGCTAAACCGTTCAGTGGATTTCTCGAAATTTAATCCGCATTCAGAAGGTGATCCGGTTTTGGTCAGCGGAGAGCAAACAGATATGCTGTTTGATGTAAATCTGGGACTTTTTTGGCAGGTTGAAGACGTTTATTATATTGGGTTGTCGGCCACCAGCCTGCTCGAAACAAAAGGAAAGGCATTGGGCAGCAGCGCCGAGAGCAGTGCCAGTTTTATTGGTGATCGCACTTTTTATCTTGTTGCGGGATACGAATATCCTGTTCCGGGCAAGCCGGCCTACGAAATTCACCCCTCAATGAGCGTAATGACAAATAGTGTAAGCACACAAATTAACATAACAGCCAAGGTGCTATACAATAATAAGTTCTGGGGTGGCGTTAATTATAGGCTTCAGGAGTCGATAGGAATAATGGCCGGAGTGTACATTAAAGATATCAGGATAGGTTATGCCTACGATATCAACACTTTAGGCCTATCTGTTGTACCCGGGTCACACGAAATTAGTATAGGCTATTGTTTCAAAATACAAGCAGATAAAACTGCCCGTGAATATAGAAACACACGATATTTATAATGAGAAATTAAAAAAAATGAAGTGGCATTGAGGTTATTTGTTAATTTTGGCCGCTTTAAAGAGAGAAACACAAATATTTTGAATAAGCAAGTAAACTACATTTTTAATTGTAGCAAACCGAAAATAATTCAGTCCTTTAAGATGAAGAATTTATTATTGTTCGCATTCGTAACGCTGCTTCTTGCAGGTTGTAGCAACTCAAATCAGGGCGAGCTTGTTGGAGCTCGTAAGAAGTCCAAACCTTTTTACCAGCCCGATCCTTATGGTATGGTTTTTATCCCGCAAGGCAGTTACACGATGGGTGTAGGCGGTGAAGATATTAGCGATGGCTACCTGCACCAGCCCAAAACAATTTCTGTTTCAGCCTTTTTTATGGATGAAACAGAAATTACCAATAACGAATACCGTGAGTTTGTTTACTGGGTACGTGATTCTATCGCCCGAACACTACTTGGCGAGGTTCGCCCGGATGACTATCTGATTATGGAAGATAAGAAGACAGGCGAAATTTTCGACCCGCCATACCTTAACTGGAAAGAAGATATCGAGTGGAACAGCGATGATCAGGACGTTAGAGATGTGCTCGAAGAAATGTACCTTCCCGATTTTGAGAGATATTTCAGAAGAAAGGAAATTGATACCCGCAAGTTGTTCTACGAATACTATTGGGTTGATCTGCAGGCTGCTGCAAAAAAGGAATTTCAGGAAGGTGCTGATTTCAGAAATGCCGGTCTGGCTAACAGACCCGATGGTCTTAACAACAGATCAATTTATGTGCGCAAGGAAATGATCAATGTTTATCCTGACACGCTCGCATGGATTCATGATTATACCTATTCTTTTAATGATCCACTTACTGAAAAGTATTTCTGGCATCCTGCCTATGATCATTATCCTGTTGTGGGTGTAAACTGGAGTCAGGCAAAAGCTTTTTGTGTTTGGCGTACCGAGAAACTTAACAGCTACCTGCGTGCCAAAAAAGGCGAGGTCGCCCTGGCTGAGTTCCGCTTGCCCACAGAGGCAGAGTGGGAATGGGCAGCTCGCGGTGGTAATCACCTGAATCCATATCCCTGGGGTGGCCCTTATACACGCAACGACAAGGGATGTTTTCTGGCTAACTTTAAACCAATCCGCGGAAACTATATCGTTGATGGTGGTTTAAGAACAGTTATTGTAGGTCATTTTCCTCCCAACGACTGGGGACTTTATGATATGGCTGGTAATGTGGCAGAATGGACAAATAGTGCCTTCGATCCTTCATCCTACAACTTTACCTGGGATATGAACCCGAACTATACCTATAATGCAAAGGAAGACGATCCGCCAGTAATGAAACGTAAGGTAATTCGTGGTGGCTCCTGGAAAGATATTGCCCATTACCTCAAAGTAACAACCCGTGCTTACGAGTATCAGGATACCGCTAAGAGTTATATCGGCTTCCGGACGATACAGCCATTTTTGGGACGCAACAAAGGCGATAACCCCAACAAGGCCTCCAGGGTATATAATTAAAGAACTTTTAACTAGCTCAGTAATAAATACATTAACCTCAATTCAATAAAAAAATGGGATTTAGCAAATTCTTAAGAAGTAAAGGCTATAAAAACTTCATGGCGAAATTATATGGTATCGGTGCAGCAATTGTAATTATCGGTGCTTTATTTAAAATAAACCATTACGACTATGCCAATGAAATGCTCATTGTAGGTTTGGGAACTGAAGCACTGATTTTCTTCTTCTCTGCTTTCGAGCCGCCGCATGTTGAACCCGACTGGAGTCTTGTTTATCCCCAATTGGCTGGCATGTATAATGAATCCGATGTTGAAAAAGAGTTGAGCAGTAAGAAAACTGCCACCCAAAAACTGGATGATATGTTTAAGGATGCCAATATTGAATCCGCAACGCTGGAAAGGCTGAGTAAAGGATTCGAAAAGCTAAGCGACAATGCATCCAAAATGTCTGATATCTCCAATGCTGCCGTTGCAACCAACGAATATGTTGACAATATCAAAGGGGCTTCAAAGTCGGCTTCTGAGCTTTCAGTAAATTACAAAAAAGCTTCAGAGATTTTAAATAAAGATGCTACAGCAAGCGTGGACTATATCGAGAATATGAAATCTGCTTCAGATAGTGCCGGCAAATTAAGCAATGCTTATGTGCAGGCTGCTGACATTATTAAATCGGAGATGAGAAGCACAGAAGAGTTTGCCGGAACTGTAAAAGAAGCTACTTCTTCGGCAAAGTTACTCGCTGATTCTTATGCTAAATCAGCCAATCTGATACAGAAATCGGCCGATTCACTCGATTTTGGAACAGTTGATGGCGAAGGCTACAACAAACAACTGCAGCAAGTTGCCAAAAACCTGAGTGCCCTGAATGCTGTTTATGAGCTCCAACTCCAAGGCTCATCCAAAGCGGCTGAAGCAAGTGATAAGCTCTACCAAACCATGTCGCAGTACCTGGAGAAAGTTAATCAATCCGCTGCTAATACTGCACAGTTCAATAGTCAGTTAACGGAGTTGTCAAATCGCATGGGAGCCTTGAATAAGGTATATGGAAATATGCTTTCTGCCATGAACGTAAAAGCCTAAACAGCCCATAAACAGCATAAACAGAAACACTTAATTTTATAAAACAGAACAATGGCTGGATATAAAGAAACACCGAGGCAGAAGATGATAGGTATGATGTACCTTGTTCTGACTGCCTTGCTGGCTCTCAATGTTTCGAAGGATATTCTCAATGCCTTTATTGTGGTAAACGACAGCATGGAAAGCACAAACCAAAGCTTTGCCACCAAAGTTTCAAGCCAGTATGCCAGGTTTGAAAGTCAGTATAACCTTAACCCCGGAAAGGTTGAAGAATACTGGGTCGTAGCAAAAGATGTAAGAGAAAAATCCAATGAACTTATTAGCTACATTGAAGATCTGAAGATTGAACTGGTAGCAGGTTCAGAGAAAATTTCACGGGAAGAAGCATTAAGCGAGTTTTTTGTAGTGGAGTCGTCTCCCGATGCATTCAACCCGGGTCAAATGAGAGAACAATACGTGTTGCAACTTGATAAGGTTCCTACTAAGGATAAATACGATGAGCCTACAAACTACCTTATCGGTCAAAACAAGAATGGAAAAGCCTACGAGTTAGCTGAGAAAATGACCGAATACCGGAATTATATTCTGGGTATCGTTGGCGAGCAGTTCAAAGATCGTATTGGCCTTGTTACTACCGGAAGATACAGGGATGCCACTGATACCCCGCAGGATTGGGAGTACTATAATTTTTATCATACTATCTTGGCAGCGGATATCACCATTTTGAATAAGATTATTGCTGAAGTGCAAACTGCTGAGTTTGATGCTGTAAATCAGCTTTACGGCAATATTTCGGAGAAAGATTTTAAATTCGATAATGTTACCGCAAAAGTAATCCCCAAATCAACGTATATCCTTGAAGGGCAAAACTATGAAGCCGAAGTGCTGGTAGCTGCCTACGACTCCAAAACCCAGTCGCAGGTTAAGGTGCTTCGCGGAGTAGATAAAATTACCGATGCAAATATTGCAAGAGCCCAGCAGTTTAATAGCGTAAACGGAACTGTAAAACTAGAGTTTCCTGCTACTTCAACTGGCCCACAGCGTTATGCCGGTGTTATCGAAATGTTGGATCCTACCACGCAAGAGCTTTCGCATTATGAGTTTGCGGCCGAATACATTGTTGCTCCGCCTGCATTAACGGTTTCGCCCTTGAAAATGAATGTGCTCTATGCGGAACTAAAAAACCCGATTTCCATTTCTTCTCCCGGAATAGCCTCCGAATTTGTGGTGCCAAGCATTACAAAAGGAAAGCTTACCAAAAGAAGTGACGGCAACTGGGATGTGGAGGTGCCAATTGAAGAAAAGACGACTAAAATTTCCGCCCAGGCGACCATCGATGGTAAAACCATTTCGCTGGGAAGCTTTGAGTTTAGAATCAAACGCGTACCGCCACCACTAGCCACCATTGCCGGAATAACCGATGGAAAAATTGGTCGTGATGCCCTTGTTGCTGCCGGTGCTGTGATTCCGGAATTGAACGATTTCGACTTCGAAGATTATTATTACGAAATAGTTTCTTATGAGCTGGAAACCATTGTTGGTGGCGACTTGCAATCTACCGGAACTATAAGAAGCAATCGTTTCAACGATGCCGTACTCAATACTATAAGAGGTGCACGTCGCGGGCAAAAGCTCTTTTTTATGAATATTCAGGCCAAAAGCCCTGCCGGTAGAGCGGTAACGCTTAACCCCATTAACTTAGAAATACAATAAATATACGGAGGCACTATGAAAACCCGTTTCATCTATTTAATCGTAATATTGTTTGGATTTATGGCTGCAGCCTCAGAGCTACAGGCACAAATTCTGGATGAAAGGCCTGTCGATGGGCTTTTTGCAGATGATGGTTCCATCGACAAAGACCCTATTGCTTTTCCACATATTCGGCGTGCCGATGTGATGTGGAAAAAGCGCGTATGGCGCGAAATTGATTTTCGTCAGAAAATGAACCATGCATTTTATTATCCGATTACCCCTCACAACGACTGGAAAAATTTTATCACGGTAGTGCTTGATGGCCTGCGCGAAAATAAATTTACCGCTTATGATGTGCGTAATAATCCGACAGATGAGTTTTTGTCGCCTTTAACGTATAATCAAATTATTGAAAGAGAAACGGATAGCGTCGTCAGAACATTAAAACGCAGCTATCCTCCTTACGATGATTACGACACTGTAATTGTAACGCAGTTCGACGAAACACGTGTGATGCGTCTGAGGGTAAAGGAAGATTGGTACTTTGATAAACAACGTTCACAGCTCATGGTGCGTATCATCGCCTTATGTCCGGTATTAATGGTAGAACGTGAAGGGCAGGAAATTACCAAACCTCTCTTTTGGTTTTCATACGAACAAGCCCGTGATGTGATGGCTCACTCAGAAGTGTTTAACCGCAATAACTCTGCTGAAAGACGTACCTACGATGAGGTTTTTTGGAAAAGGATGTTCGACAGCTATGTTTACAAGGAAGAAAATGTGTATGATCGCAATATTGGTGCGTATGCTGCCGGTATAGATGCCTTACTTGAATCGGAAAGGGTAAAGAGGGAGATCATGAATTTTGAAGAACAACTCTGGGAATACTAAGTGTTGAAAATAAATAAGCCAAAACCCATTCTTTTTTACAGAGTGGGTTTTGTTTTTTTTACGAACTGAGAACACTTGATTTTGAAGCCTTTTAACTACTTTTGCAAAGAGCAATTGAACAGGCATTACGTCAACATTAAAACCAAATAAATATGATTCCGACAAATAAGAAAGCGCAAACAAAATGGGACATACATACAGTACTCGAAGAACGATGGAGTCCGCGCGCCTTTAGTGATAAAGCTGTTGAAATTGAGAAAGTTCAACAATTTTTTGAGGCAGCTCGCTGGGCACCTTCTGCTTCCAATGAACAACCCTGGCGCTTTATTGTAGGATTTAAGGGAGACGAAACCTATCAAAAAATAGTTGATACTTTCGTTGAGTTTAATCAGCTGTGGGCTGTCACAGCTCCCGTTTTGATACTTACCGCAGGTAACACAAAAAGCCTGAAGAACCCCGGCAAACCCAATGCTACATTTAAATACGATGTAGGACAAGCTGTTGCGCATTTGAGCTTTCAGGCCCATGCCGACGGACTTCATGTGCATCAGATGGCAGGTTTCGATGCCGACAAGGCAGCAGAGCTGTTTAATGTCCCGGAGGATTTCAAGGTGCTTACTGCCATTGCCGTAGGTTATATTGGCGATCCCGAAATACTTCATCCAAACTTAAAAACGATGGAATATGACAAGCGCCAGCGCAATGAAATTTCGGAATTAGTTTTCACAGGCAGTTTTGGACATGCCGCGCTTGATTAAAACCAAATTAGGCGATGTCTGCTCTTTAACAAAAACATTTTAACTTAATTTTACGGCCTACTACACCAACGATATGCCTTATTTAAAAACACTTTTCCTCTTTATATTGATGGGTCTGCTGGTACTGGTATCCTGTAATCCGCCAGCGAAAAAGTCAGAATCAACAAGAAATCAGGATATTAAAGAGCAAATCACTGTTGCTACTCCTGTTTTTAGCGCTGACTCTGCTTATGCTTTCGTTGCTAAGCAACTGAGCTTTGGGCCGCGCGTTCCGGGCTCAGAAGCACATAGGGAATGCGGCAATTGGTTAGCTGAGAAACTGCAGTCTTATGCTGATACGCTCTACCAACAACATTTCCGGACCAGAATTTATGACCAACGAATTTTTAACGGAACGAACCTCATTGCTGCTTTTAATAAACAGGCAAAACGACGCATTGTACTTGCTGCGCATTGGGACAGCAGACCTTATGCTGATCATGACGCTGATGCTGAAAAGCATCAGGTTCCCATTGATGGCGCAAATGATGGCGCAAGTGGAGTTGGTGTTTTAATTGAGATTGCCCGTTTGTTATCGGATATGCCTTTGAATGAAAACCTGGGTATCGACATCATTTTGTTCGACCTGGAAGACTATGGTCCACCAACAACTTTACGCAACCGTTATAGTGAGGATAGTTGGGCGCTTGGATCTCAATATTGGTCCAAAACACCCCATAAGCCTGCTTATCAGGCTCAATTTGGAATTCTGCTGGATATGGTTGGTGCAGCAAACCCGGAATTTCCGCGTGAATATTTTTCACAGCAATACGCCTCCTGGGTGCTTGATAAAGTCTGGCGTAAAGCATTTGATCTTGGTTATGGTAGTTATTTTGTTAACAAGCCGGGATCTCCAATCAGTGACGACCATGTTCCTATGAACGAAATTGCCGGAATTCCAACCATTAATATTATTCATCTGGATCCAAACAGCTCCAATGGTACTTTTTTTGAGCACTGGCATACCCAAAACGATAATCTCGCTATTATAGATAAGGAAACCTTGCGTATTGTTGGTGAACTTGTAACAGCTGTTGTTTATTCAGAGCAATAGTTTTGGTTTTTTTTGAAGATTGTATAAAGATTCACCTGCCCGAACAGCTATTCAATAAGTTTTATTAGGCTGAGACCAATTTAAGGCATATAAATGTCCCTGACCAGATATATGAGTTTATAGGTTGATTAGCAAGACTTTTACATTGGGTAATTGCTATGAAGTTTTAGGGTTCAATTTATTTTTTGTTTAAAATTCAGGCAAACTGAAAATGGAATGGAAGAAACAGCCACCGTTTTCTGTTGAAAAAATACACAAATATGCTGTAATTGATGTGCTGTTAATTATTTCACGCTGATTTATTCAACCACCCTGAATAAAACTGTTGAAGTTTTAAGCAAATTGATGAAAATTTCACATTTGTTAACAAATTAACGCATGAGCTGGTTTTTGCTTCACGGTGCACATAAAACGTGCAATGCGCTGTATAACAATAGATAAGACTCTATTTTGATCCAATAAAGTGATCTATATCAATTGGCAATATAATCTAAATCTCTAAAAGCCAAATACAATCTCATCTTTAGATGCTTGTCCACTTGTGGTTAAATGGCTAATCTTGCATTAGTAAAATTTAACAATTTTTAAGTTTTAATATATCAAGTAAAATTAAGAACCAAAAACCAGAAAAATGAAGAAGCTACAAAAATTATCATTAGCGATGGCCATAATCCTTATGGCTTCATTATCTTTCGTTTCTTGTACAAAAGAAGGACCTGCCGGATTACCCGGAAAGGATGGAAAAGATGGCGAAGATGGCATCAATGGCCAGGACGGAACCGCCGGCTGTATTGCATGTCACGATAACTCACAGGATTTGTTTGCTAAAACAATTCAGTGGGAAAATTCGACCCACGCAACAGGTGGCAATTTTGAAAGAAATACAGGTGATTGTGCAACCTGTCATACCAGCCAGGGATTTCTTGGTTTTCATGACGGAAGCTACGATCCAACTGCCGATGGTGCTGCGATAAGCAATCCAAATCCACCGAATTGCTACACTTGTCATAAAGTTCATGATACCTATACACCGGAAGATTGGCAACTTACCATGACTGGTGCAGTTACAATGTACAACACAACCCAAACTCCTGATTTTGGAACGGGTAGTCAGTGTGCAAGTTGTCATCAGGGTCGCGAGGTTAATCCTTTCCCTGCTGAAGGCGGTGCTGAAATTACCATCACTAATACCCGTTATGGTGTACATCATGGCCCACAAGCCAATGTTGTAAAAGGTACCGGATTGTTTGAACCCGGAACAGGTTACGCTAACGGAGCACATAGCAATATCGACAACACTTGTGTTACCTGTCATATGGCAGAAGCTTATGGTACTCAGGCAGGTGGACATACCATGTATCTTGGTTATGAGTATCATGGATCAACCGTTTTGAATACTGCTGGTTGTGTTGCTTGTCACAGCGATATTGATGGCATGTTAGTTGCTACAGAAGCACTACAGGAAGAAGTTGCAGCTATGTTGGCTGAGCTAAAAGGTAAACTAGATGCCATAGGTGCAATGAATGAAGGAAGTGATAACTCTGTTGCAGGAACTTATTCTCCTGAAGTAGCCGGTGCAGTGCTTAATTACAAAGCCCTTACCGAAGATCGCAGCTTGGGTGTTCACAATCCAACCTATGTGAAAAAAGTATTACAGAATACAATCGACGTTCTTCCATAATTACTGATGAGATTTAAAAATAGTGAGGCTTCAATCTTTTGAAGTCTCACTATTTATTAACAATTAAGCCCTTTCAAAAACTAAAAGCTATGTCTCAAATTCGAATTTTAAAGCAAAGTCTGTTCGTAATATTCCTGCTGGTGATGGCTTCAGCTTGTACTTATGATTTTGTTGAAATGCCAGAGCCTGATCCGATAGATCCAACAGATACCATCTCCTTCCAATCGGCTGTTGCTCCCATCTTTTCTGATGGAAATAAATGCACCGCATGTCATTCAACAGGCGAAACAGCACCTGACCTTACTCCCGATAGGGCTTATAATGCATTAGTTCCGGCATACGTAAATCTACAAGACCCTGAAGCAAGCGCAATCTACTGGTTTACTCATCCACAATCAGAAACGCATAGCTGGAAAAAATATAGCCTCAGCGAAGCCAATATTATCCTGGGCTGGATTCAACAAGGCGCTCAGAATAATTAACCTTTAAAGTGATTCCCAATGAAAAGACTTATAACAATATTGATCGTGCTGGGTTTTTCGGGCCTGGCATTTGGACAGAATGAAGAAAGTAAACCCAAGGACAAAGCTGTTTGGGCGCCTTTTGAAAGCGGATATCTGATAGATAATCAAACCACTGTTGTACCAACTGCTAAAACACTTGAATATATTATTCAACACAAATTTGGCACGATGGACAATGGATTTAGTGATTTATTTGGTTTGTATGCACCCGGCGCTAATATCCGCATGGGATTAACTTATAGTGTGATTAAGAACCTACAGATTGGTTACGGAATTACCCGATTGAATATGTACAACGACTTTTCTGCTAAATATACTATTTTGGAGCAAACCAGACGCAATACCATTCCTGTTGCAGTAGCTATATATGCCAACATAGGTGTTGATGGTCGCAATAATGAGGTATTTGGCGAAAACTATAAAGGCTCTGATCGTTTTTCTTATTTTACACAGCTTATTGTTGGCCGCAAAGTGAATGACTGGCTATCCTTGCAAGTCAATACCAGCTTTACGCACTACAACAAAACCGACTCCTTGATCGATCATGACAAAATTTCGGTCGGTATCAATGGACGTGCTCGGTTTTCTCCACAATCTTCCATATTGTTTCAATATGACGTACCTTTGAAAATAAAAGGAATTGCTGAACATCGCGAGTTTACAAACCCATCTAAGCCAAATCTTGGTGTAGGTTGGGAAATAAGAACGAGTACGCATGCGTTTCATATATATGTTTCCACCGCTGCCGGAATTATTCCACAGCATAATGCGATGTTTAATCAAAACGACTGGATGGATGGAGATTTGATGATTGGATTCTCGATTACACGCATGTGGAGTTTTTAAATTTGTATTTAATTAATAATCAATAAAAATCATTCCTATGAAAAATAGAATTTTTGCAATTGCAGTACTTTTTGTTGGCGTATTTGCATTACTTGCCTTTACAGTACCTCAGGAAAAAAAGAAAGGTGGCCCCTGGGAAATCCCTGCCGAATATAAAAGCATGGAAAACCCCTATAAAGGTGATGCCTCACTGGATAAATATGGCAAGCAATTATACAGTAAACATTGTCGTTCATGCCATGGCAACGAAGGAAAAGGTGATGGCCCTAAAGCCAGAAACCTCGACACTGATCCTGGTGATTTCAGCGATGCTGCATGGCAGGAGTCTGTATCTGAAGGCGAATTATATTTTATGTCAATCATCGGCCGTGATGATATGCCTAATTACGAAAGCAAAATTGTTGACGATGAAGAGCGCTGGGCCGTTATTAACTATGTCCGCTCGCTTAAACAATAGACCAGCATTACTCACTTGATTTGACTATAAAAAGGTTTACCTTGTTGGAGCGCCTAAAATCGCACATCAGCGTAAACCTTTTCTTTAAACTAACAACCCTTATGCGAACGAAATCGTTATCGGCCTTGTTGCTATTCCTGCTTATAACTTCTACTGCTGTCTTTGGGCAACTTTTGGTTGATATGGAAGCAACACCGGCCAGTGTGGAAAGCAATCAACAGTGCTTTGAATGCCACACCCGGCAAATATATTCCTATGAGAACGACTGGTCAGGACTTGTTGAACGCAAAGCAATGAACCCTAACTATATACTGGATTCTGCTGCTTTCCATCAGGGAGTTCATCGTCATTTTGCCTGTACCGATTGTCACTCACCTGAATATGAAAGCTTTCCGCATGCCGCCGAAGCACGCCTGGAACCCATGTATAGCTGTATGGATTGCCATGGTGGAGACGAAACTTACGAGCAGTATCATTTTGAGCTAATTGAGGAAGAGTTTTACAAGAGTGTTCATTCTACCCGCTACGATGATAGCTTCGATTGTTGGATGTGTCACGATCCGCATGCTTATAAAGCGATGACCCGGGGCGATTTTAAAATATCCGAAATAGTTCAGAATCATAATAAAACCTGTATCGACTGTCATAATGATGCCGTTAAGTTTAGTATATTAACGGATAGTGTCAGGCCTGATCTGGCGTTGGTACATGAGTTTATTCCAAACTATAATTTGCACCTCAAAGCAGTTCGTTGTATAGAATGTCATACTGCACAGGAAGATACCATGTGGGTGGCACACCAAATACTGGAAAAAGAATTTGCTGTGAAAAAATGTGTTGATTGCCATTCTTCCAATACCATGCTGATGGCCTCACTTTACAAATATCAAAATTTGGAAGCACGTCAGGATGGATTTCTGAATGCAATTATTCTGAATAATTCCTATGTTATTGGAGCTAACCGCAACTACATTTTTAATATTATCAGCATCGTATTGTTTGGATTGGCCTTGCTGGCAATCGCTGTTCATGTTTTCTTTCGCATAAAAAACCGTTGATCCATGTCTGAACGTTTATATTTATATCCCATCTGGTTGCGCATCTGGCATGCAATCAATGCTTTTATGTTTTTGGTTTTGCTTGCAACAGGGCTGAGCATGCAATATTCAAATCCTGATTTGCCCCTAATTCGCTTCGACCTTGCCGTGCAATTTCACAATATTGCTGGGTTGATTGTAACTTTTAACTACCTCATTTTTGTGGCCGGCAACCTGGCTACTAAAAATGGAAACTATTATCGTTTAGAAATTGCCAAGCTTTACAAAGACCTTAGTCTGCAACTGGAATATTATTTGATTGGCGTTTTCAAAAAGAGGCCAACACCTTTTCCAATTAATGAAAAAAGAAAGTTTAATCCCTTACAAAAAGTTACCTATGTAGCAACAATGTACGGGCTAATGCCTGTGATTATTGTCACTGGATTGGCTTTGTTGTTCCCGGAAATAATTATAGAAAAGATATTTCAAAGTTCCGGCTTTTTCCTCACAGCCATCTTACATACAATCGTTGGATTTATGCTTTCCTTGTTTTTAGTGATTCATGTTTATTTTTCAACGATGGGGAGCAGCCCAACCAGTAACTTTAAAAGTATGGTCAATGGATATCACGAACCACATTGATTTTTTTAGTGAATAAAAGGTTTAATGCTGCCTGAGAATTGGGCAGCATTATTTTTACCATCTAATTTGGTCTGAAAGGCAATACTCGTTTGTGTCATTTTTGAATAGGGTATGCTCCTTTAGCTGCAGAAGTAACCGTGATCAGTATAAAATAATATGCTAATTTTGATTTTTAATTAAACCCTATCAATAATGAGAAATTTAGTTTTTCTGTTTATCAGTTTTATAGTAATAAGTTCCTGTGATTCGAATGCTAACAAGGTAAGTTATGCCGTTGATCCCAACAACAGAACGGTTGAAGTTTTGGAAGTTATTCAGGCTAATGCTTACACCTATCTCAATGTGGCCGAGGACAACCAAAAGTTCTGGATTGCTGTACCAACAATGGATGCGCAAAAGGGCGATGCCTTGCACTTTACCCAATCCATGGAAATGACAGATTTTCATAGCCGCGATCTTGATCGTACTTTCGAACTTGTATTATTTGTCGATGATGTGAGTACTTTACCCATTCCGGCAAAAACCGCCAGCCTGTCAACTCCCGCTCAGCAGCATGAAGGACGACCAAAAACCGATAAAAAGCCAATCGAAATCAAACATGAAGAAGGTGTTGTGCCGCTTTCTGATCTGTTTGCAAATCCCGGAAAATATGATCAACAGCTGATTAAAGTTACTGGTGAAGTCACCAAGTTCAATACCGGTATTATGGGAAAAAACTGGGCGCATATTCAAGATGGAACTTCTTTTGGTGATTATTTTGACCTAACGGTAACCACGCTGGATGTAATTCCTGTAGGTGATGTCGTTGTTTTTGAAGGTACGATCGCCTTGAATAAAGACCTTGGTTCAGGCTATTTTTATGAGTTCCTGATGGAAGATGCTAAAGCAAAACGGGCTGAAATGTACTAAAAGCTTGTCTGCTTTTTCCAAAGAAAACAGCAGCTTGTCTTTTTTTACTGGTTAATGCATTCAGCCTATTCGTTTATTTACCTTGTTATTGAATCAGAAGCAGTCCTTCTGAAGCACTCTCATCGCCGGGCCGTATCATCAAAGCCTTGTGAAACATTATCTTGGCTTCACGCATTTTGCCCAACTTTAACTCCGTCCAGGCGATCAAAATTACGGTATCATAATCAAACGGATACAGGTTTATAACTTTATTCAAATACCGTAAGGCTGTTTGATGGTCTTCGCGCCCATAGGCAATAAGCGCCATACGGTAATTGGCCAGGCTGTTTTGCGGATCAATCGTAAGGATTTCCTGGTATTGTTTTTCAACCTGTGTCCAGTTTCCCAAAGCAGCAGCCGGATTTACGTAGCCTAATCGTGCCTCTATGGACAAGGGTTTCAGGGTAAAGCATTTCTGATAGTAGGGCAACGATTCTGTAAATCGGCCGCTAACATAATACAGCCATCCTAAGCGCAGGTTTTGCTCGTAGCTTGCCTCGTTGAAAACATTCAGGATTTCTTGTATTGCTTCCGAATACTTGCCATCACCTTCGTAGCGATACGAATTTTCGAAGGCGCTAATTTGTTTTTCAGCGCTTTGTGTATAGGCTGGTGTGAGCGCCAGCAAGAGCGCTAAAAGCAGCAGGTGTTTTAAAAGTTCCATTTGATTCCTCCTATTATTGTATTTGTTTGATAATCGTGGTATTTTTCAGTTAAGGCATTATTCTCAGCATCATAAATAGAATAAGGGTGGCGTCCACTCTGGTAAACATAACCCAAACGCAGCATCAAATTTTTTGCAATTTTAGCATAAATTGCCGCATCTAACCTTGATTGAGTCTGATAAGAAGTGTTAAAAATCAGGTAGGCATTGTCTTTTACCAGATAGGCATGATTGCCCTGCGTATAGTTAACTTCAACCCAGAAATTCCTAAAAGCTTGGAAACCAATTTTCTGACCGATAACTGCTCGGGTATTTGAATTGCTGTTCACTACAAAGAAAGCGGTACTGCCATACAGCTTTAAGTTGCCAAAGGGATAATAATTTAAGCTTGCATTGCCCTGGAAATGATAGGCTTGATTAAACCGGGATAATGAAACCCCAACAGTTGTGACCCCAATTCTACTGCTCATATTTACACCCAAATAGCTGGACCATTCCTTGCTTCTGAAAGCAATCTGCGTGAAGCTGAAGCTGTTTTGGGTGGTACTAAAAAGCGCGTTATCCGAGCCGTCGTATAAGTAATAAGCCGTATCCGTATAAGTTGTGGTATGATTTTCGGCCTGCGTTCGTGTTTGGTTCAGGCTAATCAAATGAAAAGCACCAATTAAATTGACTTGATTCGAAATTGCCTTGTCGAGCTGTAGGTAGAACGACTGCTGTTGGATGCGGTTTCTAAAATCAGCGGTTTGCTGGCTTGTATCAACAGCATAGTAGTAGGCCTTTCCCCAATCGAAGCTGGCAACAGAATCGCGGCTAACAGTGCTTTCGGAATAGGCGAATCGGTCAGTTACTTCAAAATCGAGTGATTGAATGCCCAAATAAAGCCGGTTAGAAGCGTTAAGCTGAAGTGTGACGCCAAGGTCGAAAATTTTCAGATTGTTGTATTCACGCGATTCCCCATACAGGGCATCGTTTCCGGTTAGTCCCGAATAACTTAATCGGTTTTTGTGGGTATAAGTTTGGTTTCCTGCATCAACATGTATGCTTGCTATTCTGAAACCTCTTTTTACGTTCAGGTTTTTGAGCGTGAGATTACTCAAATTATAGGATGCCTTACCGCCAAGGCTAAGCTGATTCAGCTCTACATAGGTGCCATAAAGATAGGCGGAGGCTAAAGGATCTTTTTCGTAAAAGTCGAGCGCTCTGCGGAAATGTTTACGGGCTAATAAAAAGTGTTGTGTTTGATAAGCAGCAATACCCATTCTTATCCGAAGGTAATAGTAGTCGTAGCCATTTTCCAGGCTGGCATTACCTGCTTGAAGCACCGCCTCCCAATTCTTTGCTTCAAAGTAATGGAGGGTCAGGCTGTCGTGCTGCCTAAAGTCGGCTGTTTGTGCTTTGACCGACATCAGGCACACGGAAAAAAAAACGGCTATTAAAATGGATTTATACACGGTTTAAGGTTAGTGTGTGCGTATCTTTTTCAATCACAAATTGATTTATTTCGCCTTCGCTGAAACACAGCAGGTAAGTGCGTTTCTGAAGCTGTTTGCCCAGGGCAAAAAACTGTACTTCTGATTGTATTTTAATCTCTGTAGCGGTTATGCTGTTACTCGATTTAAGATAGGATGCTTTGAAGCGTATTTCCAGAAACCTGTAGAAGGGCGACAAAAAATCCTGAAGTATCTTTAGCGGTAGCATTGGAAATTCTGACAAGGTGAGTCGTTCGTCAATTTTCAATCCGGGAACATGGCCTGTGATAATTTGATAGGCTCCCAGATACACATCATACAGCACACTTTTTCTGTTTCCTTCAAAATGGGTGAAATAGAACATATCGGGTATGCGACTAAACCAGGCTTTCGATTGGGTTTTGGAACAGTACAGGTAGGACTGATTAAAAATATCTGTCTCAATTTTCCAGGTAATTATTTCTTTTTCATCCCCACTAGCTATCTCGAACCGGATTTCTTGTCCTGGAATAAAATGCAGGGCTTTATCGAGTTGTTCTTCCAGCACATTATTCCCGACCACCTCATCCTGGCGGGGTTGGTCCGAACTGTGGAAGCGGATTTCTGCTTCTTTCGAAAGGTAGGCTGCAAAGGGATAATTAAGCGTGTGCGAACCTGTTTCACTGGCCGTTTGAAACTGAAAATGCAGGTGAGGAAAGGGAGACCGCCCCGAATTACCACAACTTGCAACTTGCGTGCCTTGTTGCACATATTGTCCTTTTTGCACCAGAATACTTCCTTTCTGAAGATGGCTGAGTTGCGAAAAAAGCCCTTCGGCATGGCTAATGACAATGGAATTTCCCCAATTGTGTTGCAAATTCATATCGCCTATATCATTGTCATTCAAATTATTAATGATTTCGGTAACGGTTCCGCCTGCAGCTGCCAGCACGGGTTTTCCGTAGCAGTAATAGTCAGCAAGGGCATTGCCTTCGTTTTTATAGGTTTTCCCTTCTTTGTCTGTGATTTCAAAATCCCAGGCATATCGCCAGGCATCTTTGTGGGTATGTTTTCCGCTGATGCCTTGCGTAACTTTCCAGAATCCCCAAAAGGGCAATTTCATCGGGATGCGTTGCAAATGGGCCAGTCTGCTTCGGTTTACCAAAGCGCTGTAGAGATTTTTTTCGGGCTGAAATTGCTGCAAATAAACCAGTGCGGGCTTATCTGTAAAGCGTTCACGTAAGCGGAAAACAAAAAGAAAGCTTATAACGACAAGGTTAAACGGCAAGGAGAGCACGCCAAGTTGCATTGGATTTAAAACCACATTTGTTGCAATTTGCATGAACGCCAGCAGCGGTATCGATACAATTACCCACAGCATCGAATGCCATGAGGGGATCACAAAAAATCCTCCAATTGCGATTGCCGTGAGAATAAAATTGAATCCTATGTAGTTGTATGATAACTCATTAAGATCGGCTCCTACTGCCTGGTAAAAAAAATAGGCCGCAGCAAAGCCAACTACCGAAAGCAAAAATGCTAAGCGCGACCAAATTAAAAGTCCGGCAGCAATTAGTAAACCTGCAAACAGATGGTATTGAAAAAAGATGGCGCCCAACGACTTGAAGTACAACTTGAATGATTCGTGCCAATGCAGCGCTTCGAACCAATCATACAGGCGCAACAAGGGCATTCCGCCCAGCAGGTACAATTCGTTGAGGAAATAAATCCCGCCCTCGCTTAGCGAAAGCTGATCGATCTGCCGGGCACTCAGCATCACGATCCATAAGCCTATCAAAAAAGGTAAACTCAGGTAGGGAAGGCCATACTTACTTAAAATGCCTGCCAGCAAAACACTGGCAAAGAGAGTGAGCAGCGTGATGAACAACAAAATGATAAAAAAACTCAAGCCGGGCTGAAAGGCAATGCCATAGCCCAATCCAACCAATAGTGGATTGAAACCGTAAAAGCCGTTGACGATATGTTGTCGGTTGAGTCCGATAAGAAATGCAGCTGAATTGGCAATTAAAACTGCCAGTAAGCCACTCAAACCTGCATTGAGGTCGAAGAAACTCACTGCAATCAGGATGAAGCCCAGCCATTTATTTTTATTAAAGAAAACCTGGGTATAACTGTTTCTGATGCTTTGCCAAAAAAACGGGAAAATGTATTTTAGTCGTTCAGCAATCATAGCTCAAAATGCGCCAGATGATCAGGTATTTGCTCAAGGTTTTCTATGGTGTCCATCGATTCATTATTACGGATGATATGCGGCTTTCCTTCCGGATCGATCATGACCACTTTGGGACGAAGCGTGATAAATTGCATCCACTGTGTCATATTGTATGCCCCAACATGGTGAATAACGACTTTATCTCCTTTATTCAGCAATGGCATGCTGATGTTCTCGCGCACCACATCGATGTTCATACAAAGCGGGCCGTATAGCACGGTATCTTCGGTATAGGAAGTAAATTCCTGTGCTGGCGTGATTTTGTGGTCGTACCAGAATGAAGTAAACAGCAGGTTCACTCCGGCATCAAGTATGGTTGAGCGCCGGCCATCCGACAAGCGTTTGTTAGCAATTACCGAGCTGATCATATAGCCCGCCTCATCAATCAATGCACGGCCTGTTTCCAGAATCAGCAAGGGGGGTGTTTTGGGACGGTATTCGCTGTTCATAAGTGCTGAGGTAATGGCTTCGGCAAAATCATCAATTGTGGGATTGGTGTCAACACCGGGCAAATAAGCCCCTTTGAGGGTGTTGCGCGATGAAAAACCACCGCCCATATCGATGTATTTCACTTCGTGACCATATTTTTGCTGCACCCGCTGTGCCAGGTTGGCCAGTTTGCTGGCAGCAATAGCATAGGCATTGGGCGAGAGCATAAAGGTGCCAATATGGGTGTGTAACCCAACCAGATCCATTTGTCCGCCAAACATAATTTTATTCAAAGCATCCCATGCCTGTCCGTTTTCGTAATTGAAACCAAAGCGATCCCACATGGGATAGATGCCGGTATCCATATTTACCCTGATTGCAACTTTAGGACGTTGTTTGGTTTCGCGGGCAATTTCCTGAAGCATATACAATTCGTCGAGGTGATCAATATGGATCAGGGAGTTATTGGTAACCGCTTTGCGCAAATCATCTTCTGATTTATCAGGGCCATTGAAGATGATCTTTGTACCATCGATGCCATTGTTGATGGCTTTGTCATACTCAAAACCCGAAACCACCTCAGCCCAGGAGCCTTCCTGATGAAACACATTGCATACCGCTGTGAGGTAATTGGTTTTATAGGACCAGGCAAACTGTACGCGGGGATAACGCGATTCAAACGACTGTTTTGCTGCTTGATACAGTTTTCTGATTTTTCGCTCAGAGATAACAAATAGCGGGGAGCCATAATCCTCGGCCAGCTGGCTCACAGCCACACCTTCGATATGGGTTACGGGCTCGAATTCGGTGCGCATGCCAAATTTGTTGGGCATATTGCTCTCCAGTCGCTTGATCATCGGACGTTCGTATCTATGTTTTGTTGCCATAGTATTTAATTTTTTAAAGTTCTCCGTTAGTTGATATTTGTTCAAATTCTTTTAGATCTACGATCATATCCCAGGCATACCGAATAAACATTTTTCCTGCTTCATAAGTCGTAAAGGCTTCTGTAGGTATGCCAAGTGCCAGTTTGGTGAGGGCTTCAGGAATATTTTGTCCTACTCCAACAGCCAGGTAAATCCAGGCAGGTATCCTTGGATTAATCTCCAGCAAAAAATACCGTCCTTCTTTGTCTTTCATCAATTCGAGCTCAAAGGCACCGCGCCACTGTGTGCGCTGCAGAAAATGTGTGGTAAGCGCGAGTGCTTTGGGATCGGTGATGGTGATGCCTCCCCAGGCTTTGCCTTTGTCGGTAATGTATTGTTTGCGCATTGGAACAGCAGCAATGGTATTGCCATTACCATCGCCCAGGCCGGTAACATTGTATTCGGTGCCATGAACAAATTCCTGCACAATAATAGGAAGCCCCCATTTGGCGCTTATTTTTTGATAAGCTGATTTGGCTTGCTCGGGATTATAAGCTAAAATGGCATCATAGTATTTCCCTTTGACAACAAGAGGCCAACCATATTCCTGCTCCAGCTTGTTAATCTCGCCGGGAGTATAAACGGCTTTGCTTTGTGGCACATTGATGCCGTATTTTTTCCCAAACTCCGGCAGATTGATTTTCTGCCGCGATTCAAACTGATCCATGGTCGGCAGAAAACTGTAAATACCAAGCTGCTCAAATTTTGGTTTCAGTTTGATAAATGAATACAATTCAGCGTCGAAGTTGGGAATAACAACATCAATATTTTCCTTTTCGTTGATGTAAGCCATCCTTTTCATCAGCGCATCCGTGCCGGCCGAAGGGTAGGGAATATGGTAGGTTTTCTCGATCAGATCGTGCATATAAATGCCTGGCTCGAGCGATTCGTAAGCCAACCCGATAATGCGGCAATCAAAAGCTTTGGCCTCACGCAACGCCCTGATCACGGCAACACCCGGGCCGGGGCTGTCGATGGCATTTAGGCCTGAAACGGCTATGGTGAGTTGGGGTTTAGAGTTCTTCATGCTGACTTAAATGATATTGTTTGAGCGTTTCCGAAAAGTCATTCAAATCTTTTTCTATAACGGCAGGATCTGCTTCGTATTTTTCGGCAATAAAGCTGATAATGGCTGCTGATTTTTCTCCCTTACGAAGCATGTTGAGCATATCAAGACCCACCTGGTTCGCGGTATATGATTCTCCTGAGCCGGGATTGAAGACAAAACCATTGTCGCTTACTGCAATATTATTTTTTATTTTCATTGTGATAATTTTTAGTGCACGCTTGTGTTTCAATTGATTCTGCAATATTAATAGCAATCGGTCAATAACTGTGTATAAAATTTTCTAAGAGGTGTATAAGATTATCAGATGCTTAACGCGCCCCTTTTCGTTCCTTTTCGGGTAGTGCTTTATAGTCGGTAACGGAATAGCCGGTTATTTTTCTAAATTGTGTAGATAGATACTGCACGCTGCTATATCCCATCATATAAGCTATTTCGCTAAGGCTAAGCTCATCCAGTTGGATCAGTTCCTTCACTTTTTCGATGCGTTGTAAGATGATATATTTTTCGAGGGTGATGTGTTCTCTTTTCGAGAAAACTGTAGAAAGGTGCTGATAACTGAGGTTGAATTTCCCGACAATAAAGTCGGAGTTGCGCACCATAGCGTTATAAGTGGTGTGGTGCACCAGTTCGATCACAACCCTTTTCATTTCTTCAACAAGCTCTGTTTCCTTGTCTTCGATGGGCTCAAAACCTAATTCCGTAAAAATTTCTTCCAGATCCTCTACTTTATAAAGCGCGGCATCAAATGATAGCTCAACTTCACCAAGTTTAGCCTTTACAACAGTGATTTGCTGTTGTTCAAACACATAGCGTATGAGTTTCAGGCAGCAATCGCATAACATATTGCGCAAGAGAAAACGATGGCGAATTATTTTGGCCAAGCTGAGTGTTGATTTGAGTTACCCAAAATTAAGCTTTTTTGCTTTAGGAGTCACATATAGGGTCAAATCAAAAAGCCTTCCCGATGATTATCAGGAAGGCTTTTTTTAAAGGCATAAGATTTTACTGTTGTTTGCTGGGCCAGAGTTTAATTTTTCCCAGGTACAAAACATGGTACATGGCCGGCACAATCACCAGCGTCAGGAAGGTGGCAAAGCTGAGGCCAAAAATGATTGTCCAAGATATTGGTCCCCAGAACATGGCATTGTCGCCCCCAAAATAGATATCCGGATCGAAGCGTTGAAAGAGTCCGATAAAGTCGATATTGAGGCCTGCCGCCAGCGGAATAAGACCAAGGATGGTGGTGATTGCTGTTAACAATACAGGACGAAGCCTTGTTTTTCCGGCTTCTACCAGGCATGCCACAGATTCTTTCATCGGCAAGTCGCCATCCGGATTAAGACCCATTTCCAGTTTTTTGTCACGTTTCAAAAGTGTGATATAGTCAATCAGTACGATGGCATTGTTTACCACAACTCCTGCCAGCGATACGATACCAACGCCGGTCATAATCACAACAAAATCCATACTGAAAGTCCCAAGGCCGCCAAATACACCAATTGTACTAAATAATACACTGGCCAAAATGATTAAAGGCTTGGCCACTGAGTTGAACTGACCCACCAGTATCAACAGGATTATGGATACAGCAATCAGCATGGCGCGAATGAGAAAAGCCATGCTTTCGGCTTGTTCTTCCTGTTCGCCCGTAAATTCATAGCGATAGCCCTCGGGCAGGTTGAAGCCGGCCATAAGTTGCTTTAGCTGCTCATTAATTTCATTGGCATTGTAGCCGGTGATGACGTTGGAATAAACTGTTATCATGCGGTTGCGGTCTTTTCTGGTCACAGAGCCGTAGGTGGAGCTTAAAGAAACTTCAGCAACGGCAGAAATAGGCACCTGTAAAATTTTTCCACTGGCCTGATCCCTGAAAGTTACCCGTTGATTAAGCAGCGATGCCAAATTGTAGCGGTATTCATCCTTCATACGCAACTGAATGGGATATTCATCTTCTCCCACTTTGTAATTGGAAATCTCCGCACCAAAGAGCGCCGTACGTATGGTGTTGGCAATCTGAGCCGTTGAAAGGCCAAAACGCCTGGCTTTGTCACGATTAATTGTCACATTCAACTCTGGTTTTCCTACATCCAGATCGATCTGTAAACCTTCAATACCGGGGATACGGGCCTCATTAATATGGCCGATAATACTATCGCTGAGTGCAAGTAATTTATCGAATTCCTTGCCGCTGATTTCAAGATTGATGGGCTTCCCGACAGGCGGGCCTTCGTTCTGTTTTTCAACAGTAAGTAATACCCCCGGGTAAACGCCAAGTAGCTCGTCAGAAAGATGTTTCATGATCTTCTCGGTGCTGATGCCTTCGCGATCCTGGTAGTCGAGGAAGGTAATGGTGATCAAGCCCTTATTGGGGCCGCCGCCTCGTCCGGTAAAGCCATCGTTTTCGCCCACAGCACCGCTGCCGATATTGGTAAGTACCGATTTCAAAATGTGTTTGTTCGGCTCTAATAACTCATAAACATGGTTTTCGATGATGCGTACTACAGAGTCCGTGGCATTAATTTCTGTTCCGAGTGGCAATTCTGCACTAACATTCACATATTTGGGGTCGCCGGATGGGAAAAACTCAACTTTTGGATTGCTGCCAAAATATAAAGTCATGGTGATAATCATCAAAAGAAAAGTACCAATTAAGGCAAATAGTGCATTGTTTTTGCGTAGTGTAAAACGGAGTGTTTTCAGGTAAGCATTTTCGATCCAGACCAATAAAGTGTTTTGAAACCAGCGCGCAAAACGATCCAAAAAAGTAAGATGCGCGAGCCCGATGAGCGCAAAAAGGATTAAGATATTCCCCAGGGCGGTAAGGCCGGTAAGGTGAAATATTGCGGCAACAGCTAATAGTGCACCTGCTATGATCAGCTCTCTTTTAACGTTGGGTTTTCGGTTAGGATCGTCTTTTTTGAAAAAACGGGCCGAAACGACAGGAATTATCACCAGGGCCGTAAACAAGGAACTGAGCAGAACAATGATAAGTGTCATGGGCAGGTATTTCATAAACTCGCCCATAATCGAATCCCAAAAAATGAGCGGGAAAAAAGCTGCCAATGTTGTTGCCGTTGATGAAATAATCGGCATAGCGATTTCACCCACGCCAAGTCGCGCCGCTTCATGCAGCGAGGCGCCCTTATCCACATAGCGATAAATATTCTCGACCACCACAATGGCATTGTCAACAAGCATTCCCAAAGCCAGGATTAAGGCAAAAAGAACAATCATGTTGATTTTAAAACCCAGAAGCCCCATGACCATAAACGAGATAAACATCGACAAGGGTATGGCGATACCCACAAATATGGCGTTACGTGTTCCCAGAAAAAAGTATAGCACCAGCACCACGAAGATGATACCCATAATCATACTGTTTTCCAGGTTGCTAAGCTGAAGCTTGATTTGTTCCGACTGGTCGTTGGTGAGGGTAATTTTTAAGTTTTCGGGTAAGGATTTGTTTTTCTGAGATTGCTCGATCAAACGGAAAATTTTGTCGGTGGCTTCCAGCAGGTTCTCACCTCCTTTTTTAATCACCTGAACCGAAACAACCGGCTGATGATTTAAACGGGCATAGCTGGTCGGATCTTCGAAACTGTAAATAACGTCTGCCACATCACGTAAGTAAACGATATCATTATCTTCGTGTTTTACGATGATATTCTCAATTTCTTTGGTGTTGGTAAACTCGCCTGCAATACGCACCGATCGGCTGGTTTTGCCGGTTTTAAGTTCGCCTCCCGACATGGAGACGTTTTCGTTTTTTACGGCCGATTCAATATCGCTAAAAGCCAGCTTAAAAGCATCCAACTTATGTTGATCTACATTGATTTTTATTTCCCTTTCGGTGATACCGGTGATCTCAACTTTTGAAATCTCTGTGAAAGCCTCTATCTCTTCTTCCAGGTATTCGGCATAGTTCTTAAGCTCGTTCACGCTGTAATCGCCCGAAAGATTGATGTTGATGATCGGAAATTCGGAAAAGTCGATATCGGTCACCATCGGATCTTCGAGCAGGTTGTCGGGGAGTTCTTTCTTTGCTTTATCCACGGCATCTTTCACTTCTTGCAAGGCATCCTTGATGTTGACATCGGTGTTGAATTCAACAAAAATATTGGATACATCCTGGCTCGATAAGGAAGTCATCTTTTTGATGCCGTCAACAGATTCAATTTCCTTTTCCAGCTCTCTGGTAATCAGGTTTTCGATGTCAAGTGGCGGGTTTCCGGGATACAGGGTTTGCACCATAACAGTTGGAATCACGATATCCGGAAACAGTTCCTTGGGCAAGGAGCGGTAGGAATAGAACCCAAAGATAACCAGAATCAGGGTGAGAAGAAAAACTGTGTTTCTGTTGTTGAGTGCCCAGCTGGTCAGCGCAAAATCTCTGGACTTATTGGTGGAATTATTATCTTCTTTCATAGTAATGCATTAATATCTTATAAATCAGCGGCTTAAAACTTTAACAATCAAGCGTATTTCCTATTTTTTGGTTAGGATTTTTTGAGAAAACTGCCGTCAGTAATGCGGTTAAAGCCTTCTGTTACAACTTGCTCCCCGGGCTTCAGGCCTTTGGTGACGCGCGTCATATTGCCATACGTACGGCCAATTTCAACATAGCGCTTACGGCCAATCAATTCGTCATTTTCTTCGGCAGCGACATAGAGATACCTCCCATTAAGGTCTTCTTTGATCACTTTTGAAGGGATAATGAGGCTGTTTTCAGCCGTGAAATCATTGATTTCAATTACGGCGATCATATTGGGCTTCAGCATCTCGTTTTCGTTTTCAAATCGCAGCTCAATCTCGAAAGTGCGGTTGTTTTTATTGATGACATTGCCAATTCGACTGATTTTGATGGATTTTTGATATTCCGGGTAAGCCGGAAATTTCAGGCTTACTTCATCACCGGTTTTTATACTGGGTAAAAACGATTCTGAAATATCGGCCCTGACATAAATTTCCTTCAGGTTAACCAATTGCATCAGCTGTGCGCCCGGAATAGCCAGTTCTCCTTTTTTCTGGTTTACATTTTCGATAATACCATCGATAGGTGCATAAATCAAGGACATATCCAGTTGGGCTTTCATTGTTTCAAGCCTGTTCTGCAGGTTGTTCTTGTTATTTTTTGCTTCGAGGAATTGCATTTCGGAGCCGATTTTTTGTTCCCACAGCCTTTTCTGACGTTCATACACATCCATGGCAAGCACGAGGGAGGTTTCCAGCTCGATAATACTTTTTTCTGTAACCTCTGTGTTGAGCTTAGCCAGTAGCTGTCCTTTTTTTACACGGTCGCCTTCTTCAACGTAAATATGCATAATTTGGCCATTCACCTCTGGACTGATAAAGGCTTGATCTACAGGTATTACACTGCCACTGGCTTCGAAAAAGTGCTTAAAAGTTGTAGGCTCAAGATGTTGCAGAACAACGGGTTCTCTCATCAGCTCGCTGTCGCCATTGGCCAGGCTGGCCAACTTTTTCTCGCTTTCCTTAATTTTTTGTGTCAGATCGCGCTGCTGCTGACGAAGTGCTTCCAGTTCCTGACGTGCGGTTTCTTCGGTTTCCGGACTACTGCAGGCAGCTAAAAATCCGATAGCCAGTGCAGTGATGATAAATTGTATTTTCTTCATGGGGTTTATTTACTTTCAGTTATTGATAAATTCGGGATAATTCTCCTGGATATAAAGCCAGCCGGTTTTGGAAATAATACCAAAAAGGTGGTATTTGAAAACTTCAGTGAAGAACTGTTTGGAGTGCAACTCTTCGGCAGTGATCAGGTCGCTGTGCATAAAATATTCGATGCGAAGCATACTGAGTTTTGCCAGTACTTCCTCGTTTATGTCCTTGCGGTAGTAACCTTCTGCTTTTCCTTTTCTGAGGTTCTCAATCATCATGTTAAAGGTGTGTTCGCGGCGCACTTCCTGCACTTTTTTATAAAGCTGTGGATAGTACCTTTTGAGATCAAAATCAAGCGCAGGATTATGAGCGATGACCATGGCATTTACGTAATGATACAGCTCAAACATGCTTTCGATGGCGTTGAGATTTTTAAGGGTGATGTCCTTGAGATTACATTGATTTTGTTCCAGAACGGTATTCAGGGCTTTTTCGACCAGATCATTTTTGTCGGTAAAATAGTGGTAAAGCGTCTTTTTCGATAAGCCCATTTGTCGCGCGAGCTCATCCATGGTTACGCTTTTGATGCCATAACGACCAAAAATTTCTGTCGCCTGTTGTAAGATTTCTTGTTCTCTGGCTTCCATTATGTTGTCGTATTAATTTTCGTAGCCATCAGCCAATAAGCTTTCCAGCGAAACATTCATATTCAGCACCTGCAATGCCGCGTTGATGTATTGCGATTGTGCATTGAGGAATTGATTATGGGTGTTGAGCAAATCGATGCTGGAGGCCACGCCTTCGCGGTATTTAATGCCTGTGCGCCGAAATATTTTTTCGGCAATTGCTTTGTTTTTACGGGTGTTATCAAAGTTGAGCAAGGCATTTTGATAGTCTTTTAGCGTTGTTTCATACTGTATCTCGAGGCTCGACTTGAGCTGTTGCTCGGCCACCCGTGTTTTCTCCAGATCGAACTGTGCTTGTTTTACTTTGGCATGCCGCTGCCCGCTGCTAAAGATGGGGATATTCATGTTGACGCCAAAAACGGAGCTGCCAAACCATTTGCCACTGGCATTAAAAAAGTCCCATTCGGTTCGCTGAGCCTGTGTTTGATAGTTCACAAAGGCTGAAAGCGTGGGCAGGTAACTGCTTTTTTCCAGTTTTACCTGCAAAAGGGCGAGGTCTTGTTGATTTTTCAGAATTTGAAAATCAATATTTTTACTGACCTGAAAATTGCTTCCCAACAAAGCCTGAGCTGCTGAAGCTTCGACCAAATCATCCAGGTTTTCTTCGAGCTCGAGTTGTGCTTCATTATTGAGCCCCAGGTTGAGTTTTAAATAAGCCAGGGCTATTTCGAGTTGACTGAGTGCATCAACGCGGCCAACTTCCAGCTCGGAAATGAGCAGCTCAAGCTGGTCAACGTCGGTTTCTTCGGCAAATCCATTGTCGAAAATAATACGGGTTTCCTCGGCGAGTTTTCGGGTGATTTCCAGTGTTGAATCAATTACTGCAATACCTTCCTCTGTGGCCAACACCATAAAATAGGCCTCCGATACGCTCTTTATTACATCAATCTTGTTTTTTCGGTATTGCTTTTTACTTTGTTGCAAGAAAGCTTTTGAAGCTTGTAAGCCAACAATATAGCTTCCGCTGAAGAGCAACTGATTGATCGATCCACTCAGGGATGCGTTGTATTTTGTTCCAAATTTGATCTCTACATCCTGGCCGGGTTGCCCGAAAAAATCACCGGGAACCAACTGCACGGGCAATGCCATATTGTCGTTGTAACCAATGCTTGCATCCACCTGTGGCAGGCCAATCGTGATGCTTTCTTTCACCTGATAGCGCGCCTTGTCGATGTCTAAAGCAGAAGTCTGCAAATCCCAGTTGTGCTCAAGTGCATATTCACGGGCGGCCTGCAGGTTTAGTTCCATTTGCTGTTCCTGAGCTTGCAAGCTGTTGAGCCCCAGCAGCATTCCTGCAATCAGCAGCAGGGCTGTTTTTTTTCTTCGTATCATATTTTGATGTTCTGTCATTTGTGCCTTAAATTATTTGGCCTGCAAAATTAATAGATATAACAGCAGGAAACTATTAATGTTATAATAGTTTCCATAGTTTTTTTGTTAATTAATTGTAAACACTACATGAATCTTGGCAAAAGCACTCATTTACAGGCGCTTTGCCATGATAGGGGGTGTTGGTTGGTAAAAAAAACCGGTGTTCTAATCCTTCAAAAGAAACCGGCTCAATAATTTTTTTTCGGGTTAAATTACTTGAACCCTGCCGAATTTTTTCTTTTTTCGTAATAGATAAGCCCTTCGGTTGTGGCTACACTTCTAACGAAACTCTCGAACATCTGATCAAACAGCGTCTTGAACGAAAAGGCCTCTGGTGGAAAAAAATCCGGGTTGTGAATATCGATCAAACGACTGATGTAGAGCCTTGCAATCAATTCAATACTCAGGTCGTTGCGATACATTCCCTGACTGATGCCTTTGGTCAGGTTGATCCGTATTTTTTCGGAGATAAACCGAATACGTTCGTCAAAATGTTGCTGGTAAATTTCCGGGAAAAGTCCTTTCAGCTCATGGGTGATAGAGGGTGAAATATCGTAAAACTTCTGTGCCAGCTCATGTGAAACAATGAGCAGAATGTCGATGGCATTCATGCCCTCAAAGTCATATTCAATAAAAATTTCAACGAATTTCTCACGTTCCAGTTCCAGGGTTTTTTCAACCAGACTTTCGTTCGATTTTACATATTTCTGGAGGATTATTAAATCATCACCCAGCAGTGGCTTTAACTTATCATACGATAAATTGCGCACCCCTACTTCAAGGGCTTTGCGACGAATGGTTTCCAAAATGGGCTTTAACTCTTCCTGAATCATAATGACAATGCGAACCTCCAAAAAATGTGCGCCAAAGGTAGAAAAAATTTCAATGGGGCAACTATTTTACTAATAATCTTTAATTCAATCGGTTGCGATGATCATTTTGTGGTGAACAGCTTGTTTGTCGCTGCTGATTTCGTAGAAATATACACCCGGGTTCAGGTTCCAGTTGCGTGCAATGAATTGGTATTCGTGTTTGCCGCGTTCGTGATAAACCTGATTTATTGGCATAGCTACAGTACGTCCTGTTTGGTCGTAAACGGTAAGACTTACCTTTCCGGCTTGATGTATTTTATAGTTGATCAGGGTAGTTTGTTTAAAAGGATTGGGGTAATTCTGTTCCATACTGACAGGTATCAGTGGCGTTTCGGTTATGCCAACGGTCATATCTACCAGGGCGGTATGGATCGAACGCTGGCCGTCGTCCATACGCGTCCAGATGGGGCGCACCATATTGTCGTGAGCAGCAATATTGTTGTAATCTCCGAAGAAGATATTGTCCCAGGGAACAAAAGGACTTTCGCTAATTTTTACATTGGTAAATGTTTCGCCTCCATCGCCTGACCAGGCCATATACACATCCGTTCGATTGTCGTCGTATGCCCTGCGATCGTAATAAACAAAATACAGGTAGCCATTGGTTTGGTCGATGGTCATCCAGGTAAAAAACTGCTGATTTCCGGGGCCGTCATCATTGATACGCACAGGCTCCGACCAGCTATCTCCTTGATCTGTTGATTTGGTGAGCCAGATATCGGTATCATCAACACCGTTTCGCTGGTCGGCGAAATTGATATAAATAGTGCCCCGGTAGGGCGAATCGCTGAGGTCGCATTTGGTTACCGGCATCCCGTTTGAGCGCGAAATTCCAGGAATATTAATATCCCATCCGCCGATATGCGGATCAACCGGAATATCTTCATCGAGCCAGCTGTCGCCACTATCGAACGAACGGTCAAAAACAATCCCTTCAGGCCCTGACCAGGATACGTATATTTCGCCATTGGGCCCTACCGCCGGCACAGCACCTTCGGTGGTTTCATCGCTGTCAATGCAGTTGCCGTGAACTTCGTTGATGCTGATAGCCTCTGTCCAGCTTTCGCCGCCATCAGCTGATTTGCTGAAGCGGATGTTACTTTGGCAGGATGGATCAGATACACCATAATCATCAAATTGTGTCCAGGTAACATAGATGATGTTCGTTTGAGGATCGATTACTGCCCAGTGTTTATCCTGTGCCTTATCGCCATTGAGACCCATATAGCTCCCCGGGCTCCATTGTCCGCTTTCTTTGTCGTATTTCTGACAAACGATGCGATCGATCCAGTTGCCGATTACAGGGTTGGAGAGGTGGAAATAATAGAAATCACCGGCGGTATCTGTCATGATCACCGGATCGCCCCAAACGCCATATTCGGGAGAGCTTAAAACTGCGGCATCCCAGGTGTAGCCCCCATCTTCGGAGTAATACCAAAAGTTGTTGTTGGAACCGGCCATAATTTCCAACGGATTTTTGGGATTGATCCAAATGCTGGGTTCATTGGCAGAGGTGTAATTTCCTATTTGCACGTTTTGGTATTGCCCGAAAACCAAAATCGGTGCAAGCACAAACAACAGTATAGCTATATTTTTACGCATAATATTAGGCTTAAAAGTATTCTTTGTTTTCAATAATCAGGGTTTCATCCAGTTTGTTTTCGGTATGAGCCACAGCACAGGCAATACTGGCATCACCGGTGATATTTACGACGGTTCTGAGCATATCGAGCGGACGGTCAACGGCAAAAATCAGGGCAATTCCTTCAGTAGGAATACCAACAGCACCCAAAACAATGACCAGCATTATCATGCCGGCGCCGGGAACAGCCGCAGATCCGATCGAAGCCAGGGTAGCGGTAAGCACGATGGTAAGTTGTTGCATGAGCGAAAGATCCATGCCGTAAATCTGCGCCAGGAAAACGGCGGCAACAGCCTGATATAAGCTGGTTCCGTCCATGTTAATAGTTGCGCCGAGCGGCAATACAAAACTGCTGACTTCTTTTTTAACACCCAGGTTTTCTTCGCAACATTGCATGGTCATAGGCAAGGTGGCAGCACTTGAGCTGGTCGAAAAAGCCAGGAGCTGAGCAGGGGACAGACCTTTGATAAATTGTTTGAAGCCAATTACCGTCAGCAGGCTTATTATTAAGGGATAGATCACGAAAACAAGCAACAAAAGTCCGATAACAACGGTGAGTGCATAGAGTCCCAGCGAACCAAAAAGGGCTGCTGTATCGGCAATCTGATCACCGGCAACTTCTACAGTAATGGATGCTATCAGCGCAAAAACACCATAGGGTGCGATCCACATGATAAGGTGAATCATCTGTAGCACAATTTCGTTTAGCGACTCAAAAAACACTTTTACAGGTCTGGTTTTTTCGGTGGGGATCAAAATCATCGAGATGCCGAACAGGATGGAAAAAAAGATCACCTGCAGCATGCTGGTGTTTTCCGTCATGGCCAAAAAGATATTGTCGGGCACAATGTCGGTGATAAACTGTAGCGGACCCTCATCCGTAATGGTTTGATCCGTTGCAGCCACATTGGCGGCGTATTTCTCCTGAAATTCCCGTGATTTTTCCTCAGGAAGGAGCTTTCCGGGTTGGGTGATGTTTACCACCATCAAACCAACAGTGATGGCGATAACCGTAGTTAAAAGGTATAAGCTAATGGTTTTTAACCCAATACGCGACAGCTTCGACACATCATTCAGGTTTGAAATACCATTGATAAGAGACACGATAATCAGCGGAACGGCAATCAGCTTGAGCAATTTGATAAAGATCGTGCCCCAGGGTTTGATCCAGTCAGTCGTAAAATCGTGCCAGCCAGCCATAACGGCAAGTAAACCGAAAAGTATTCCGGCTCCCATTCCTATAAGAATCAGCCAGTGAAGTGCAATTTTTGTTTTGATCATGGATTAATAAATCGTCAAATAGCAATGTATTATTGGCTCCTAAAGCAGACCGAAATTATTTTTTTCAAATATACATGATTTTTTTGCACCAGAATTCGAGTTTTATGCTGCACCTATTTTTGACTTTTGAAAAAGGGGGGCGAGGCATTAAACCACTACCCCCACCAGAGTCAAAAAACTTGTCAATTAATTTCAGGACGTAATTTTTTTAGCGCGAAGCGCAGCCGTAGCCCCCATACCCCCGAATTCGGGGGCTTCAGCCCGGACAAGCATCAAGTAAAGGCGGAATTTCCATCAACATACCTTTACAATAATTATCACCGGGCCGAAGCCCCCAAAAATTGGGGGTATGGGGGCCGGGGACAATTTAACCACTACCCCCACTAAAATCAAAAAACTTGTCAACCGATTTCAGGACAAAAAACCATAAAAAAGTCAACAACCAGTTTTAGTAATGTATTTGAGATTTCCGTATATTCGAAAGCTAATTCTACAGGAAGATGAAATATGCCAAAATAAAAGTATTTGTCAATCGCCTGCGAAACAACATGACACCAGAAGAAGAGATCCTTTGGACTAAATTGCGAGGAAGACAACTGTTGGGTCGTAAGTTTGTGAGACAAACAGCATATATCTATGAAAAAAATATCACAGGCGATTACTATTTTTTCGTGCCTGATTTTTATTGCAGAGAAGAAAAGTTGGTGATAGAACTTGATGGGAAAATCCATGACTATCAAAAAGCGCGTGATTATCGACGCGATGAAATTCTAAAACAGCACGGCCTGAAAGTTTTACGCTTTAAAAATGAAGAACTTCAAGATATCAATCAGTTGCTCGAACGCATTAAAGCTGAGTTTTCAGATCAGGAAATGCGGTTCAGAAGAGTAAGAAAGAAAGAACAGAAATAGCGGTTTTGAAGGATATTTTTAGCGCGAAGGTGGTGTATAGCCCCGGCCCCCATACCCCCGAATTCGGGGGCTTCAGCCCGGACAAGCATCAAGAAAAGGTAAAACTCCCACCACCGAACCTTAACATTCCTTCTCACCGGGCCGAAGCCCCCAACTTTTGGGCCTGCCTGTCTGGCAGACAGGGGTATGGGGGCCGGGACAATAAAACCACCAATCCCACCTAATCTAAAAACGCTTCTCATCAAACCTCAATCTACAACTCTTATTTCTTCGCGAAGCACAGCCGTAGCCCCCATACCCCAATTCGGGGGATTCAACCCAATCAATCATAAAGTAAAGGCAAAATTACCACCATCAAGCCTTCACTTAAATTCTCACCGGGCCGAAGCCCCCAATTTTTGGGCCTGCCTGTCTGGCAGACAGGGGTATGGGGGCCGGGGACAATAATACCACTCACCCAATCCACAGTCAAAAAACTTGTCAACCGATTACTGGTCATGTCAAAAAATCAGCCTGCCTCACTTCTTGATTTATTTATCTTTAACGTTAATGTAATTTCTTCGAAAACAAAAAGTACTTACTTTGCAATAAAAATAGATTATGGCAAAACCAAAACGTATTGGCATACTTACGGCTGGAGGCGATTGCCCGGGCATCAATGCAGCGATTCGGGGAGTTGGGAAAACCGCCATCGTTCGCCATGGCATGGAGGTGATTGGCATTTCGTCAGGATTTGCAGGGCTTATCACCAAAGAATATGCCCCGCTTACCGAAGATAAACTATCTGGCCTTCTTACTCTTGGAGGTACTATTCTGGGCACCTCGCGCGAAAAGCCCTTTAAGAAAAAAGGCAGCGGATCGCTGGATAAGCCACAACTGATCAAAAGACATTACAAGGAACTTGGCCTGGACTGTCTGGTATGCATTGGTGGTAACGGCACACAAAAAACCGCCTGGCAGCTAAGCGAGATGGGGCTTAATGTGGTGGGTATTCCAAAAACAATTGACAATGACGTTTTTGGAACGGATTTTTCCTTTGGCTTCGATTCGGCCCTGGCCATCGCCACTGATGCCATTGATAGGTTGCACACCACTGCAAACTCGCACAAACGCATTATGGTGATTGAGGTTATGGGACATCATGCCGGATGGCTGGCGCTTTATGCCGGCATGGCCGGCGGAGGCGATGTTATCCTGATTCCGGAGCTGAAATTTGATGTGAAATCAGTGAACCGTTATTTGCTGGAACGTGCCGGCAAAATGAAGTCCTATTCCATAGTTGTAGTAGCTGAAGGACTTAGCAGGCCTGTTGAAGAAACTTCTGCTGCCGATTATGTTTCCAAAATGATCGAAAAGGGCACCGGCGCCGAAACGCGTAAAACCATCCTGGGTTACCTGCAACGGGGGGGCAGTCCTTCGGCTAACGATAGAATTTTGGCCACCCGCTTTGGTGCTTATGCGGTTGATCTGATCGCGAGAGGAGATTATGGGAAAATGGTGATAAACAAACAGGGCGAAACATCCTGCATGCCGCTAAAAGATGTAGCCGGGAAAACACGCCTGGTGCCCATTGATCATTCCCTGATCAGTAAAGCCAGATCGCTTGATATCTGCATGGGTGACGAATGTATCACACAAAATAGGAAATAATGCCTGCTATTTTAATACAAACTGCAGGTGGACTGCTGGCCGGCTTACTGGTGATTGCCGTACTGTTTTCGTGGGTGGTATTGCTGTCAGGCAGATTCAGGACTAGCTTTATCATGCCCCGGCAACAAGATGATCGCCCTGCCAAAGGACGGGTATGGTTTGTTTTGCAGTCGTTTGCACTGCTGTTTGCCGCCTTCATCGTGTTGATGCGGATGGACCAGCTGCTGGAAGGACACCGCGATAACGTAATCGAAAACCTGGTATATGGCGTTTCGGGTTTGTTGTTCGTGCGGATGCTGGGAGATTTTAAGTATTTCGGTTGGTTTCGCTCACAAACGGCCGGTGAATTTACCACCATCGATCGCAAATGGCTTAGCCCTTTTGCAACAATTTGTTTTGTGCTCAGCTTGCCGCTGTTGTGATTGACGCCCGGGCAGGTATTTAGGAAAACATGAAACTGGGGAATTAACAACGCCTAAATCTTTGAAGCCTAAGTGTTTCGTGAGTAAAACAACTGCAAAAGAAAATCATTGTTGTCCGGTAAAAATTTATTTCGTCCCTGACGACTTATTATTCATCATATATAGCTCTCTACCAATATTTTGCCCCTATGGGACAGCCCCGTTAGGGGCGAAATATTGGTAGAACGCAAAAGAACCCCTTATGCATTAAAGTCCCTAGGGACGCGATATATCAGGGGTTTCATAGTTTTATGTTAAAGTTTACCGGACAACAATGAAAGAAAATCTAAAATAAACCGATATTGATACAAAAAAAAGGCTGCCCGATTCGGACAGCCTTTTAGTTTATTTGTTCAAGAATGCTTAGTCGATCATCAACTTTTTAGCAACCACATCATTGCCAGCTTTCACTTTAACAAAGTAAATACCAGCATCAAAGCTGCTTACATCAAGTTTGAGGTTATGCATTCCGGCATAATTCAAATTCATGCTGTTGGTGTAAACAACCTGTCCGAGCATATTTACAAGGCTCATCTCAACCTTAGTAGGTTTGTCAACATTTACAATTACATTGGCAGTTGTAGAAGCAGGATTAGGATTAATCTGCTCAAGGCCTACAATATTTGCAGGAGCTTCGTTGATACCAACTACAGTAGCAACAGGCAAATGCACAATATTGTTATCTACAACACCATGATCTTCATGAAGCGAATTAATACCAGGAGCATTGTCAGTTTGATATACTAAATGCAACTTATCAGTAACATTAGCAGCTACAGATGGGTAAACACACTCACTAAAGATATGGAATACATCACCGGTAAGGTCAGTATATTCGCTCCAGGTTTGGCCATAATCTTCTGAAAAACGCATCCAGATATGACGGTAGTTAAACTCTTCGGTATTAAATCCAAGGGTTAGGCCGGAGTAGAAAGCATACAAAATCTGGCTATTATAATCGAAAGCAAGCTGTGCCATCGTGGTGAGTGAACCCTGATAAGTAGGTGTACCTATAATAGTATCGCCAGCATCGTTGTCCTGCACTTCAGCTAGCAAATACATTGGATCCATTACTAATGAAGGATTCAAAATATCACTGCCCACAGAAACACTATCCATAGCAGGCATAGTTTCGTTCCAGTACAGCAACCCATTGGTATAAGGATAAAAGCTTGTTTGACCGCCACCACCATCGCCAGTATGCATCATGCGGCCTGATGCGACATGAACCCTGTTTAAATCATCAATAACAATTGAATGATATCCATCTGTTCCACCATGACGGGGCATTACATACGAGTTATCAAATAATGGGTCAGGTGATTCATAAAAGGTTAAACGTTCCCAGGTGTCGCCATTGTCTTCCGACTTCATTACCACACCATCTGCTACAGATGCTGCAACAACAAAAGCAATGGTTTCTCCTCTGGGATCTGCCCAATTATAGTCATCACCACGAATACCAACAAATTCGTCAGCGCTAATGCCATCAAGTATTACATTTTCAGGATCCCAGGTTTGACCACCATCGAAAGAACGGCTGTAAAGCAAGGCGCCATCAAGGCCTTCATACACACTACCTCCACTGAGTTCATTTGGAACAACAGCGATAACATGGATAATGTCATTAAATTCGCCTGTGGTTATCATGCGAGGCCACAATAAATCTTCGTGTCCGACAGGACCCACCAGATAAAAATTGCTCCAGTCACCTTCACCTTTATTTTCACGCCAGCTAAATAATAGACCGTCAGTACCGCCTGTATGGGTACATACAATTTCGCCATTTTCGCCATAAGGCTGATAACTTGGCCAGCCTGTACGCACAGGCTCAATGCGTTGTGTGGGTTCAGGCCCCCAGGCTGTACCATCGAAATAGTTGTAGCCTGTTCCTCGATCCGCATAATTAGGATCTATCTCACCTCTGATCCACACGGCACTTATTGTTCCATCTTCGTGCACATGGATGCGTCGCTGCATGCTGGAGTTTGTCTGCAAATCGTAGCGGGTGCCACCAATTACAATATCCGATGCTTTTATTGTTGATACAAAAGGATTTGTTTCACCTTCATAAGTATTCGGGATATCCCTCAGTGCCTCCTGCCTTACAGCAGTAATCTTACCTAAACGTTCACTTTGCTTTTGCAAAGCACTTTGCGCCAGCAGGCTGCTTCCTGCAATTAACAACACACCAAAAAAAAAGTAGAGTTTTTTTCATCTGCATAAAATTTAGTTTAATTTGAAAATTTCCTATTCATCGTACAAATATACATCTTTTAGAAAAGATAAAAAAAACCGCCTCGTAAGCACGAGGCGATTTTAGATAAAATTCATAATATTTTATTAATCACTCTCAAAAGTACAATTTTTAGCTAATTTTTAAACGATCTAAATTAGTTCTTTTGATTGTTGCTTTGCAAACGATACAACAATATCAAAAAATTACATTTTTCATAACGCTGAATAATTAACATGCATAAAATTTAAAAGGGTTCAATGCAGATTAAGTTTTAAGGACATTTAAATAGTTGCCGACACAATGAATTTTGAAGCAGATTCTTCCTTAAAGTAGTTACTAAGCCCAACTGATTATCAAAGATGTTTTTAGGGATTTTGCGTGCAGTATGAAAAAAAAATTATAAATTTGCTACTAACAAACAAGAAAACAATCAATGTATCTGACAATCAGCACATTACCCCCCCCACAGCACATACTAAGGTATTTTGCTTTATTTACCTGGTAAAGTATTTCCTTAAACTTTGGTTTTATGCGTTTTCTTGGTCGGTTTTATATCGTCATCAATTTGTGCCTTATTGCACAACAAAACATATCTTTTGGCTAGGTAAGAATAAATTTGATCGATTTGTGCCACCTCGGTAATTATTATTTGAGGTGGCATATTTCGCTTTAAATCAAATAATTAAATATCTTTTAAAATTTGAAACAGATGAAAACTCTAAAATTAATCGTGTCTACTGTCTTAATTATAGTTATGTTCAATTCAACAGGAATTGCAGACGATAAAAAGCCAGCTGGTATTAAAGTTTATGTGGAAGTATCTAATTTTCCATATTTAACTACAATTACAAATGCTACATTAACGATAAGTGGCAATGGTGCATTTACTGATGTAGTACAAAATATTACGTTAAATCCTTATACTCTGAACGAGATTGTTGTGAATATTGACACCGATAGTTATACTGGAGTGCTAACAGCAAAAGTTAACTATAGACAGAGTGGATGTATGTATGAAGGCATTAAAAGTCAACAAGGAACTTTTACTGTTGGAAACAGCTATACATTGCCAATTAACTCACATTCTGTACTTTCTTGTTTCTAAGCACTTAATATAAGAAAGAATAATACGAAAAAAGAGGATGGTCTATTAAAGCCATCCTCTTTCTATAAATAAACTAAAATTTACTGCACAATCATTTTGCGGGTAACTTTATCGGCACCAGCTTCAACAGTGTAGAAATATACGCCTGTTGGCAGCTCGTCGGCGCTGATGGTCATGGTAAAGCTTCCGGCTGTTTTGTATCCATAATCTTTAACCAAAACTTTTTGTCCGGTGATATTGTAAACCTCCAGATTAAGGTTGCTTCCCTGTTTCAGGCTAACCGTTACATTGGTTTCGTTGCTGAAAGGATTTGGGAAGTTCTGTCCAACTTCAACAGCTGAAACAGCGGCAATTTCTTCATTACCAACAACACAAAAGTCTGCATCAGTAAAGTAGAAATCTTTGATATACTTAAACTGGGTTGGATCTATATCACTTCCATCTTGCAATGCCTGATAAACCATCGGGATATAATAATTTCCATCCACTTCGCGGGTATTCGGTGAAACACAAACAAAAGTTGCATTCCACATTCCTTCGGAGAAAAGGGTTACATTCGTTGGTTCAGGATTATCCTCAACGCATGTAAGATCAGCACTTCCCCATACATTAGGTTTCATACCACGTGCATAAACATTAGGACGACTGTTATCCTCCTGATCTTCCAAATCAGTATCGTTCCAGCTTACAAAAATCGTTTCACGGTCTTCACTGGCTGTGATTTGAATACGGTTGTCATCGCTGATATCACCCCAAGTTCCGCGAAACTGAAGGAGACTTCCCATTTTTATTGCATGCCATGTTTCGCCGCCATCTGTTGTATAAATGTCATAAGCGCCAAGTATGTTCTGCACACCTGTTGTGATTGAATAGGCAGTCTCGGCAGTAATTCCAATTACTACAGCAATATGAAGGTTGCCATCTGCATCAACAATAATGTCATGATCAAAAGCAGTTGTATAAGGAATTTCTTCACGTGTTGGAAGAGGTTCTTCATAAAGTTCTGCAATTTGCTCGTCAGTCAGCAAATCATAAACAATACCTTCTAAACCTTCAGGACCACCAAGTTGGATTCCACCGAGTTCATCCCAGCTTAAACCACCATCAGTAGTTTTATAAATAACAGGATATAATCCCTTAAAACCACTAATAGCTTCGGCACTTCCGTCATCCGAAAGCACGCTGATATAGCCAGTTTCTCCACCTGATCCAAAAGCTACTTTTACATCAGACGGTGAACCTAATTCAGGGTCAGCAAAATGATCAATTAATTGTTGTTCATAAATGATATCTTCTTCACTTTCAGACCATTCACCTATCTCCAGAATAATACTGTTCTGAAAAATGTCAGCGGCTAGATCGTGATTTAAATCTGTAACATAAACGGTTCCGTTTTCTGAAATTTCAAACCCTGAGGGCAACAACTGATAGACATCTGGTGGTGAAGATTGTAAATTTTTTGTATTTACAGCCGGATCGCCCATATTTGCTACACCATAGCTATAGCCTCCCCAGCCATCATTGGTTCCTTCAAGATTAGGTGCAAAAAAGACCAACCAGGATTCATCTGGATCAGCATTAGCATTTGGATTGAATATCCCCATGCTTGGATATCGCGCAGCATCAGTATAATACTCTCCACCTGCATTTTCAGTGGCTTCATAGATTTCAGTATCATTGGTCCAGGTTTCTCCGCCATCAAGAGAAAAGTCAAAACCAAGGTCGCCACTGTATCCGCCCGGATCGCCGGCACCACCCATGCGATGTAAATTTGCTACAGCATTCAAATCTCTATCGTACCAAACCATTGAACGTGTGCCAGCATAGTAACCATAAGCATTGGCTGAAGTTCCAATATCAATGATAGAAACAATATTGGTATTCTTGTTTGGAGGTAATACAGGGAGGTCTTCTTGCTGTGAAGCAGGAACTGTTGAAGGTTTAATAGGATCGATAGTTAAAGCATGATTGAACTTCTTCATGCTTTTCAGGTTTTCATTTTGTTTCAGACTTTGCGCCAGCAGGCCGCTTCCCGCAATTAACAAAGCACCACAAGTAAGTAGAATTTTTTTCATCTGCATAAAATTTAGTTAGTTAATATTTAAAAATTGTTGTTGTTGAAGTTACAAATATAGTGTTTTTGAATTGAACACAAAAAAAACCGCTCAAATTTGAGCGGTTTTTTACTTTAAAACTCATAAGCTTTTGTGCCTAATCATTTGAAGTTCCATCTGATAAATATACATTAAGCTGAATTGGCGACCAATTACTCCAATGCCAGGTACCACCAAAACAACCTACCGGTAAAGTAGTAACACCTTCGCAATCATACTCTATTCCAGGACAAATGGATCCTGTGCCAGTTCCGGCAATAAAGAAATTGTAAGTATCAGTACCTGTATAGTCTTGATACATTATATCACCATTAACATTAATCTTAACTTGTATATTATCACATTCTGACAATAATTCTGTATTGTGAACTGTTACAACAACCTTTTTTTGAGGTGCTTTTTCTAAGAACGTAAATGAACTTAGAACAATTAAAGCAACAATCGCAACTGATAGAATTCTAATTTTTTTCATATTTCGATACTTTTTATTATTGCACAATCATTTTGCGGGTAACTTTATCAGCACCGGCTTCAACAGTGTAGAAATATACGCCTGTTGGCAGTTCGTTGGCGCTGATGGTCATGGTAAAACTTCCGGCTGCTTTGTAGCCATAATCTTTTACCAAAACTTTTTGTCCGGTGATATTGTAAACCTCCAGATTAAGGTTGCTTCCCTGTTTCAGGCTAACCGTTACATTGGTTTCGTTGCTGAAAGGGTTGGGGAAGTTTTGGCTTACATCCATAGTGGCAACTTCGGCCAATTCCTGTGTACCAACAATGCAGAAATCTACTTCGGTAAACTTAAAGTCAGTGATGTATTTGTATTGTACAGCTACACCCGGATCTACATCCGGAGCTACCGGCTGATAAGTCATCGGGATGGTATAGGCATCACCATCGTAGAACGACATTTGCGCTGCAGCAAAGAAAGTAGCATTCCACATTCCTTCAGAGAAAAGTGTTACGTTGGTAGGCGCATCAGCACCGTCAGCGCAGGTAAGGTCAGCAGTTCCCCATGCATTTGGGCGTAGCCCACGGATGAAGATATTCGGACGTGTATTGTCTTCCTGATCTTCCAAATCGGTATCGAGCCAGCTCACAAATACAGTGCTGCGGTCGGGAGAAATGGTTGTCTGGATGCGGTTATCTTCAGTATAATCTCCAGGCCATGTACCACGGAACTGGTTGAGGCCTCCAAGTTTGATTCCATACCAACTTGTTCCGCCATCGGTAGTGTAAATGTCATAAGCGGCAATTATTTCGGGAATGCCAGTAGTAATTGCATAATCTGTTTCAGAAGAGGCTATACCGATCACAACCCCAATATGCAAGTTGCCATTGGCATCAACTGAGATATTGTGGTCGAAAGCAGTGGTATAAGGAATCTCTTCACGGGCAGGAAGTGGCTCTTCAAAAAACTCAGCGATCTGTTCATCACTGTACATTTCATATACAATACCAGCCAATCCGTTTTCACCACCGAGTTGAATGCCCATTGGCTCACTCCATGTTGCACCGCCATCAGTGGTTTTCATAATAATAGGATAATATCCCGGCACACCACTCACGTAATCTACTGTTTCATTGTCACCAAGGAAAGAAATGTAACCGGTTTGGCCATCTTCGGCAAAAGCAACTTGTGTATGCGATGGGCGTGTGGTGGCTTCAACTACAGGAGCATCCAGCAATTCCTGCTCAAAAATAAAGTCGCCTTCGGCTTCGTCCCATTCGCCTTTGTTGAGGATCAAGGAACCTTGGTATTCGACAGCACCGCTCGACCAGTCTTGATTTATATCTACAACCCAAACTTTACCGTCTTTAGTAATATCAAAGGCATCCGGAATATACTGATAGAAAGGATCGGCTGAAGATTGCAGGTTTTTGGTTTTGATGGAAGGATCGCCCATATTCACAGCGCCAAAACTATATCCACCCCAGCTGTCAGTAGAATTTGAACCATCGAGATTGGGCGTGAAGTACGACATCCAGGCATTGTTAGGATCGGTATTGCCTTCCGGATTCCAAACGCCATGGTTGGGATAGCGGGCAGCATCGGTATAGTATTCGCCACCGGCATTGTTTTCGGCAATGTACATTTCGATCATGTTTTCCCAGGTGAGACCACCATCGAAAGAAACATCATAACCCAGGTCGCCACTGTATCCACCCGGATCCAGCTCGCCACCCATACGGTGGAAATTGGTTACCATATTCAATTCGGGCACAGCCCAAACGATAGATTTCTGTCCGCCACCATAACCATAGCTGTATGCATTGGCTGAAGTACCAATATTGATGATGCTCACAATATCGGTGCTTTTTGTTGGAGGAACAACTGGCGTGTCGATTTCTTGGCTGGCCACAACGGTTGACGCTTTGGCTGGCTCAACACCTACCATCATTTTGTCGATGGCCTGATAATCAACTACCTCTTGCTTAAATTTGTAGGCATTCTGTGCTGTAGCCATCAGACCAAAACCCAGAACAAGACTGAGAAGTAATAATTTTTTCATAAGACATAAAATTTTAGTTAACACTCAAAAAAACTGTTTTTTGCGTCACAAATATAATAGACTTTTGATATACACACAAAAAAAAACCTGCCTGAAAATAAATTCAGGCAGGTAAAACGTGTTAACTAAAAAAGTCTTATTGCACGATCATCTTGCGGGTAACCTTGCTGTTAGCGGCTTCCACAGTGTAGAAATAAACACCAGTAGGCAGTTCGTCAGCACTAATTTGCATGGTGAAACTTCCGGCAGTTTTATAGCCATAAGCTTTGCTCATAACTTTTTGACCGGTGATATTGTATACTTCCAGCGTAACATCGCTTCCATTAGCCAGGCTAATGCGCACATTGGTTTCGTTACTGAAAGGATTAGGGAAGTTTTGGCTCACTTCAATTGCTGAAGCAGCAGCTATATCTTCTGTTCCTACAATACAAAAATCTGCTTCGGTATAGCCAAAGTCGGTGATGTATTTGTACTGAACTGCAACTCCCGGATCAACATCAGGAGCAACAGGCTGATAGGTCATTGGGATGGTGTATTTGTTACCATCATAGAGGGCTACCTGAGAAACAGCAGCAAATGTTGCATTCCACATACCTTCTGAAAATAAGGTTACATTGGTAGCTGCATTGGCTCCGTCGAAACAGGTAAGATCGGCGGTACCCCAGGCATTTGGACGGATACCACGTGCATAAATATTCGGACGGGTATTGTCTTCCTGATCTTCCAGGTCTGTATCCAACCAAGTTACAAACATAGTGCTGCGGTCGGGTGAGGTAGTGATTTGAATACGGTTATCTTCGGTATAATCACCAGGCCATGTTCCACGGAACTGATTAAGGCTACCAAGTTTGATGGCATGCCAGGTTGTTCCACCATCAGTAGTGTAAAGATCATAGGCAGCAATAATTCCGGCAATACCTGTGCTGATTGAATAGTTTGTTTCGGAGGAAGCAATACCAATAACTACAGCAATGTGCAGGTTTCCGTTTTCGTCAACAGCTATATTTTGATCAAAAGCTGTGGTATAAGGAATTTCATCGCGTGCAGGAAGTGGTTCTTCAAAGAACTCGGCAATTTGCTCATCAGTAAACATTTCGTTCACGATGCCATTCAATCCATTAGGACCACCAAGTTGGATGCCTGTAGGCTCGCTCCAGGTATTTCCACCGTCTGTGGTTTTATAGATAATTGGGTACATTCCTGGGGCATCGCTAATGATGTCAGCAGTTTCATTGTCGCCCAGAAAAGAGATATAACCGGTTTGTCCGTCTTCGCTAAAGGCAATCTGTGGGTGAGAAGGACGTGTTGTTTCTTCAACAACTGGTGCATCAAGCAAAAACTGATCAAATACAAAATCACCGTCAGCTTCATCAAATTCTCCTCTGTTAACGATAATGCTTCCCTGATAGTCAACAGCTCCGCTTGACCAATCCTGATTTACATCAACAACCCATACAACACCTTGTTTAGTAAGGTCGAATCCATCAGGGATATATTGATAAACAGGACTTTCTGAAGATTGCAGGTTTTTGGTTTTAATGCTTGGGTCGCCCATGTTCACAGCGCCAAAGCTATATCCACCCCAACTGTCAGTAGAGTTTGAACCATCAAGATTGGCAGCGTGATAAGCCATCCATGCGTTATTCACATCAGTATTGCCTTCAGGATTGTAAACACCATGATTAGGATAACGGGCAGCATCGGTATAATATTCACCACCGGCATTATTTTCAGCAACATACATTTCGATCATGTTTGTCCAAGTGAGACCACCATCAAAAGAAACGTCATAACCTAAATCGCCAGAATATCCACCCGGATCAAGCTCTCCACCCATACGGTGAAAGTTTGTTACCATATTCAATTCAGGCACAGTCCATATAATAGATTTTTGTCCGCCACCATAACCGTAGCTATAAGCATTGGCTGATGTTCCAATATCGATAATGCTAACGATATCGGTGTTTTTTGTTGGAGGAACTACAGGAGTTTCAATAGTTGTATTAGAGACAACGGAAGAAGCTTTTGTTGGTTCGATACCAATTTTTTGCTTCTGGATTGCCTGATATTCACGCACTGGCTGTTTGAATTTATAGGCTTGCTGTGCAGTGGCCATGAAACCCATTCCCAGTATCAAACTAAGAAGTACAATTTTTTTCATGTGTAAGTGTTTTGAAATTTAAAGTATTAGAAACTATTTTTTACAAAGATATCTGAGGCAGATTAACTTGTTCCGTGAATTGTGGCGAGCGGCTACTAATATAAAGTTTACGGCAGTCCGAAAGCCTTTATCACAGCGGAATAGCGGAGCTTCTAGGCGGGAAATGAAACAACTAAATAACTGGTTTGCTGCTTGATCCGAAGAAAAAATTGTTTAGGAATGACCGGTAAAATTTGGACGTACTGATCAGCATCACCGGTTCAATATGCATAACTGCTAAATTGTTCCGTATGCTATGCTTATCGCTTACGAATTTCCAGAAATGGGAAAGTGTTTTTGTATTTTATAAGAAGAGGTCACCGTCCATAATGACGGCTCTATGCCTTGATTGGTAAAGGTTTGATAAGTAAAACAGATTATTTTTCTGTGGTCTTTTCCAAAATTTGGAAAAAAAATCTCAAATATAGACAATGAAATTTAGCTTGATATTCCAAAATATTGAAAGTCAGAGTTATACTATTTTGGCATATAGTTTGTTGATTTACGGCAACTTGTTTTGTTTGTTTTTCATAATTTGACCGCCCTCCCGGGCGGTTTTTTTTGTGATGGTACAAAGTTTAGGTGAAATAACCTTTCCCAAACCTTCACATTCCTTCTCACCGGGCCGAAGCCCCCAAATTTTGGGGGTATGGGGGCCGGGAGAATTAAACCACTCACCCAAACCCCAATCAAAAAAACTTGTAAACCATTTTTCAGGACGCAATATTTTAGCATATAAAATAAAAAAAGCCCTCACCAAAGTGAAGGCTTTTTGTCGGAGCGGCCCGACTCGAACGGGCGACCGCTTGCACCCCATGCAAGAATGCTAGCCAACTGCACCACGCCCCGATTGCTTAAAGCGCTGCAAAATTAATACAATATCCACACCTGCGCAATAAATTTTCGTAGCTGTCAGCTAATCTGACAAAAAAACAGGCTTAACTGAATCGCATCAATATCACCAATTATTATGGTCATTATGACATAATAAAATGTAAAAGCTGCTTCATTTGAGCAAATGGCACTATTTTCGCAAACTGAAAGTCAACAGAAATTAAAACATAAAATCATGAGTAATCAGCCTGAAAAAATTGAATGTTTGATCATCGGATCAGGGCCTGCCGGATATACTGCGGCCATATATGCAGCACGAGCCGATTTAAAACCTGTGATGTATCTGGGCAGCCAGCCTGGTGGACAGCTGACCACAACTACTGAAGTAGAAAACTTCCCGGGATATCCGCAAGGAATCACCGGCCCCGAGATGATGGAAGAGTTAAAAACACAGGCCGAGCGCTTTGGCACCGAAACACGCTGGGGAATGATCACAGAGGTGGATACCAGCTCGCGTCCATTTCGGGTGATAGACGAGGATGGCAAGGAAATACTCGCCGAAACACTGATTATCTCTACCGGAGCAACGGCCAAATACCTCGGTCTGGAATCGGAGGAGCGTTTCAAAGGTGGTGGCGTTTCGGCTTGTGCTACCTGCGATGGCTTTTTCTATAAAGGCAAAGATGTTGCCGTTGTTGGTGGAGGCGATACCGCTGCCGAAGAGGCAACCTACCTGGCAAAACTTTGCAAAAAAGTTTACCTGATCGTGCGTCGCGACGAACTGCGGGCTTCCAAAGCCATGCAGAAGCGTGTGCTCAATACACCCAATATCGAAGTGCTTTGGAACCACAATACCAAAGAACTCTTCGGGGAAGAAAAAGGCTTTATGAAAGCCCTGAACGGAGCCGTGCTGATCAACAACATAACACATGAAGAAAGAACCATCGACATCGAAGGTTTCTTTGTGGCAATTGGCCATAAGCCCAATAGCGATCTTTTTAAAGGTGTTCTGGATATGGATGAAACAGGCTATATCATAACAAAATCAGATTCGACAGCAACCAATATCCCCGGCATTTTTGCCTGTGGCGATGTGCAGGATAAAATTTTCCGTCAGGCAGTAACGGCAGCCGGTACGGGCTGTATGGCAGCGCTTGAAGCAGAGAGATTCCTGGCTGCGCAAGAAGATTAGCGTTGATTTGAAAAAGATAACTGACTGTGCGGAGCAACTCACCGCACAGTTTTTTTTGCGCTATTCGGGAGATGATAGCGCACTTTCCGAGCTTGTTACGGTCAGATGCGCTTGTGGCGTTGCGGTGTGGATTTGTTCTGATCGAAAAGGAATCTGAAAGTGCGGTGACGCTTTCCAAACTTAGCACCAACAGCTTCGTGTATAGCTCGCATCTTTGGGTTGAAATCGCCAACCCAGGACAATTCCACTTCTTTATAATGCTTAAAATCAGGGCTGTCCATCACTTGTTGCATCTGCCAGAATATGCCCGACTCCAATCCGAATCGCTGAAACTTGGGCTTAACACCCATTATTGTTATGCGTGCACGATCGATTTTTTTCTGACGTTTTTGCCAAAGGAAACGCAACTTATTGATCAGGTTCATCTTTCCATTCAGGGGTTTCAGCAGCTGATTCACATCCGGAAACATCACTAAAAAAGCGGCCGGCTCCTCATTGTGATAAACATACCAAATAAATGACTCTTCGAGAAACGAACGCGCTTGCTCCATTTCACTCTTTATCGTGCTGATGTCCAGTGGCGTAAAATTTTCGTGGTGTTGCCAGGCTTCGTCATAGATTGCCTTCAGATCGTGGATATACTGATCAGCCTTTTCCCATTCAAAATGCCGCCAATCGAAGCCGGGTTTTTTACGCACCCATTCGGCAATTTTCCAGAATCGCTCCGGAAAAGGAACCGTTAGATCCAGGTGATTGGTCACCTGTTCAAAATATTCCTGAAAGCCGTATTTCCTGAAAAATCCTTCGTAATAGGAATGATTGTAAGGCATCCCAAAGCTCGGATGGGTAAAGCCATCGACCAATAAGCCCCAAAAATTGTCGTTTTCGCCGAAATTTATCGGCCCATCCATTGCTTCCATGCCTTTTTCGGCGAGCCAGCTGCGGCAGCGGTCGAAAAGCATAAAAGCAGCCTGCTCGTTGTTGATGCACTCGAAAAAACCCATACCGCCGGTAGGTTGTGCATAACCAAAAGCTTTTTTTCTGTTGATGAAGGCAGCAACCCTGCCGATCAAGGCGCCGTTGTCATCCTCCAAAAGCCAGCGTGCAGCTTCGCCTCGCTGGTAGAAACTGTTTTTTTGAGGATCGAAAATACCATCTACTACCGAATCAAGTGGGCAAACCCATACAGGATCGTCTTTGTAAATTTTTCTGGCAACATCAAGAAAAGCTTTTTTTTGCTGGCGTGTTTTTACTTCGGTAAGTTTCATGGGCTAAGGTTTTGACCTTACAAAGGTAGTTTAAAATTCAAAAGCTTTTCGATTTACCGTGCTACACAGCAGGTAAATGCCTTAAAGTAAATCAGGAAAGTTGACCTATATAATACAGGCGTTATTGCTCTGGTAGTCATTTAACCAAGCTTTTGGAGGTGTCTTTTTAGGCTTTTTATCTTGATTTCAAAAGCAAAGAGTTTGCCCGGCTGCGCTTCAAGATAATCAATCTCAGCTCCTGTATAATTTTCTCCAAAAAAGGCCGGGAATTTGTTTCCGGCCTTTTCTGAAAAATAAGTTTATCGCCTTTTACGATTCCTTTTCAACAAACTCCAAAACTGCATCCGTAACATATTTCAGACTTTCTTCATCAAATTCGGTGTGAATAGGGAGTGAAATAACTGTTTTGGACAGCTTTTCCGTTACCGGGAAATCGCCCCGTTTGTATCTTGGATCGAGGTAAGCCTTTTGCATATGCAGCGGCACCGGATAATAAATGGCGCTGGCAATGCCTTTCGCCTGCAGATGTTCCATGAGTTTCTGGCGGTCAATGCAATGCGTTACGAGGGTGTATTGATGAAACACATGTGTTGTAAATGCAGCTGTTGCAGGTGTTATCAGCTTATCGCAGGCTTTAAATGCTTTGTTGTAATAATTGGCAGCAAAACGGCGCGCTTCGGCATATTCGTCCAAGTGTTTCAATTTGATGTCAAGCACCGCTGCCTGAATGCTGTCGAGCCGTGAATTTACACCTATAGAATCATGATAATAGCGCACTTCCATTCCGTGGTTTACAATGACGCGCATTTTTTTGGCGAGTTCATCATCATGTGTAAAAATGGCTCCGCCATCGCCATAGCAACCCAGGTTTTTGCTTGGAAAGAATGAAGTGCAACCAATATGACCAATAGTACCGGCTTTTACTACACGGCCATCAGCGGCTGTATAATCTGCTCCAATGGCTTGGGCATTGTCTTCGATCACATATAAATTATGTCTTTTGGCAATATCCATAACTGCATCCATATCAGCGCATTGACCGAAAAGATGCACCGGAACGATCGCTTTTGTTTTCGAAGTAATCGCTTTTTCGATGGCTTGGGGATCAATATTGAAAGTGTCTTTGTCAACGTCCACCAAAACGGGTGTAAGTTTCAGTAAAGCAATCACTTCAGCGGTTGCAATAAAGGTAAAGGAGGTGGTAATAACTTCGTCACCGGGCTTCAGATCGAGTGCCATCATGGCCACCTGTAGGGCATCTGTTCCGTTTGCGCAGGGAATCACATGCTTCACGCCCAGGTATTGCTCCAGATTTTGCTGAAACTGTTTCACGGCAGGGCCGTTGATAAAACTGGTGTTCGTAAGGATTTCAGCTATTGCAGCATCAACTTCGGGTTTAATTTTTTGATATTGACCAGCCAGGTCAACCATAGGAATTTGCATCATACTTTAGGTGTTTAAATTCAGTTTGCAAATGTATTGATAAAAAATTAACAATGTTTTTGTATCGATCAAACTTCTGTGTCTTTTTACCGGTACGACATTAAATTTTCACAGGATTTGATGGCTTTGTGATCATTTTAGTGTAGCTTTGTGAATTAATTAACAAGTAAATTTATTTGTGTTATGGAGCTTATAGATAAGGTATTGCTGATAAAGCATATCGAGTTGTTTAAAGGATTGAGTGAAGAGGAGCTGGCTTTTATCGCCGGTCACACCCAGGAGGTTAAGTTTGGAACGAATGCGCTTTTGTTTGAAGAGAACACATCCCGTGAGCTTATTTTCCTGATCGTTAGTGGAAAAATTGAGCTGTTTAAGACAACAGCTTTTGGCGAGGAACAAATCATCACCTATTTTGGTCGTCACGATTTTTTGGGCGAAGGCTCGCTGATGGAGGATTCTCCGCATTCCACCTCGGCCCGTGCCAAAGAGGAAAGCCATGTGCTAACACTTTCAAAGGCTGTTTTCAAAACTTCGGGCGCTATTGCATTGGCAATTTTTTCTAATATCACCCGTGTGGTTTCGCGCCGCATGCGTTATGCCAATACCAAAGCCCTCAATATCACCACCCAATACGAATCGGGCAAAACCCGAAAAGAACATGATTTGCTTGGTGAGCGCGATGTTCCCTACGAATATTATTATGGTGTTCAAACCCTCAGAGCACTCGAAAATTTCAATATCAGTGGGATTACCCTGAACTTTTTCCCTGATTTGGTGAAGTCGCTGGCCATGGTAAAAATGGCTGCCGCCAAAGCCAATCTTGAGCTGAAGTTGCTGCCCGACGAAATGGCAAAAGCGATAATTCAGGCCTGTCAGGAAATCATGAACAACCGCTTTCTGTCACAATTTGTTGTTGATATGATTCAGGGTGGGGCAGGCACTTCCACCAATATGAACGCCAATGAGGTGATTGCGAATCGTGCCCTCGAAATTTTAGGCAAAGAACGCGGGCAGTATGAATTTTGCCATCCTAACAATCATGTCAACCTCTCACAGAGTACCAACGATGCTTATCCAACAGCTATAAAAATTGCCCTGATCAAAGCCAATGAAAAACTTGTTGATGTGCTTCAACAGATGATCGCGGTGCTCCATCAAAAAGGCCGTGAGTTTGCCAAAGTTATCAAAATGGGTCGCACCCAGCTACAGGATGCGGTGCCCATGACGTTGGGACAGACTTTTGAAGCTTTTGCAGTGACCATGGAAGAAGAGGTGCAGCAGCTGAACCGCTCTGCGGCATTATTTCTGGAAGTTAATATGGGCGGCACAGCAATCGGAACAGGCATAAATGCAGATCCGCAATACAGCGAAAAAGTGATTCCACATTTAAGACTGATTACCGGAATGGACATCAGGCTGGCGCGTAACCTTGTTGAAGCAACGCAGGATACCGGCGATTTTGTGACCTATTCAGGCAGTTTGAAACGCCTGGCTACTAAGTTGTCCAAAACTTCTAACGACCTGCGTTTGCTGTCATCGGGGCCGCGTGCCGGACTCAACGAAATAAACCTGCCGCCCATGCAGCCTGGTTCAACGATCATGCCCGGAAAAGTTAATCCTGTGATCCCGGAAGTGGTCAACCAGATTGCTTTTAAAGTAATTGGCAACGACTTAACCGTAGCCCTTGCTGCCGAAGCCGGGCAGCTCGAACTCAATGTAATGGAACCGGTGATTGTACAAAGTCTGTTCGAGTCGATCGAGATGCTGAAAAATGGCATGAAAGTATTATCGCACCGATGCATTGCAGGAATCACAGCAAACGAAGCGCATTGCAGGCATACCGTGCTGCATTCAATCGGATTGGTAACGGCATTGAATCCTTTTATCGGTTATGAAGCTTCAACCCTCATTGCCAAAGAAGCGCTCGAAACCGGAGCTAGTGTGTATGAGCTGGTGCTTGAAAAGGGCTTGCTTTCAAAAGCTGAGCTGGATAAAATTTTAGCTCCTGAAAATATGATCCACTAAAACCATGAGCATGTTAAAGACCATTTTTAGAAGAAGAAGTATCCGAAAATTTAAGGAAGTGCCTTTGCAGGAGGAAGAAATCAGCATGATGCTGAAATCAGCAATGGCAGCTCCTTCGGCCAATAACCTGAAAGCCTGGCACTTTATGGTGATCGACAAAAGAGAACTCCTTGATCAGCTGGCCGAAATTCATCCTTATGGCAAAATGCTGAAACAGGCACCTGCAGCAATTCTGGTGTGTGGCGATATCCAAAAGCAGGCTGTTATGGGCTATTTAGCACTGGATTGTACTGCTGCAACACAGAATATATTGTTGGCTGCCACAGCGATGAAGATTGGCAGCGTGTGGCTTGGGGTGTATCCGCGCGAGCAAAGGATGGACGCGATCAGCAAGCAGCTTAAGCTTCCGGAGCATATTAGGCCAATATCACTCATTGCTTTAGGCTTTGCCGACGAAAATAAACCCGCTAATAACCCATGGACGCCAGAAGTGATTCACAATAATAAATGGTGACGTTTAGCGCTAGTTTTTTAAGAAAGGCACTTTATTGCCGGGTTTAAGGATCATGCCTTTGTTTTTCCGGGCGTCGATCACGACTTCCATGTCATTTTCGAAACGGATATGGCGCACAAATTCGTCTTCGTAAAAAGCCTGCTGCTTATTGAGGAATCCAAGATCGTAAGAACCATCTTTGATAAAAGGGTTTATCGTGAAATAGCCAACGCCAAATGAGGTCAGGTTTTGGAAGAAATGAGTGCCCTGACTAGGGTCGATGCGGTAATTTTCAAGGCCTGATTCAATAATGATTCTTGCGGCCGAAATTTGTGGCCACTTAACCGGAATGCCCAGCCAGGGATCGCTTGAGCCCCACCGACCGGGCCCGATGAGAATATAATTTCTGTTTTCTTCCAGAAATTTTGCATTAAGCTTGCCAACCAATTCAGCTATTTCGCGCGTTTTCGCTGAATTGAAAGCATCAGGTTTTACATAAACAAAATCGCGCAGTCCTTTAATAAGGCCATTGCCCAGGGTGTGATCTGCCGTGATAATACAATCCTCCTTCTGGATGCCTCCCAAATCGATGTCCATTGATTCGTTCATGCTTACAATAGGCCTGATTTGAAGCACATAAAACATTTTAATGGCCTCTTTAGGCTTGTTGAGCTCTACGGCAAATTCAATCTCAATTGGTTTACGCATTTCCTTTTGACCAACACGCAACACCTCCTGTAAGATGTCAGCCATCGGAAAAGTATTGTATTTCAGTATATTGGCGAATGTCACCAATTTTTTCCCACCTTGGTGATAGCCATCGCGAAGCATATGATTTTCAAAATCGTAAGTAGAGCAAACCAAGCGTAATGAGCCATCCTTATCGGCTTCATTAATCCTCATTTTGAGCAAATTGGCCGCGTCATCTACAGCCGGATGAAAACTATCAGGATCCAGGTTCAGGGCATAAAAAGTCTTTTGTGTTTCGCGCAGGGCGAGATCGGGCTGACTGGTCTGCAGCACTTTGTTGGGGTGTTTTGGCGAGAAACGGATGGACTGGCCGCCATCTACAATCATTTTTCCCAAACCCAGTGCAATGTTTGCAATGCCATCTTCAGGCTTTTCGGGCGGAATAGGGTAGAAGTTAATAGAACGTGCCACCCCCGAACAGGCAGGATAATAATGCCGGTTGTATTTTTTTCCGCATACCTCCTGCATCACGATGGCCATCTTTTCTTCATCAATCATATTTTTGGTAGCCGTCATATAAGCTTTGCTGTCGGCAAAAAAAGCCGATGCATATACACTCTTGATCGCATTACTCAGCATTTTAATCATGGTGCGTTCGTCGTGCTCAATTACCGGAATCATATAGGTGGAGTAAATCCCTGCAAAAGGCTGGTAGTGGCTGTCTTCGAGCAAACTTGATGAGCGGATGGCAATGGGGTTTCTGATCACCGAAATAAGGGTGTAGAGGTCTTCATGGATACGAAAAGGCAGACGCGCTTCAATAAAATGGTTTAAAATCTCTTCATCAGTGGCGTCTTCTGAGAGCGCAATGGTGTAGAGGTTGTTTTCTTCCATGAAATCATCGAAAACATCCGTGCACAGTACCACCGTTCGGGGAATGCCGATGGTTACTCCGTCGAATTTATTATTGAGGCGATTGCGTTTTATCAGCGAGTCGAGAAAGGCCAGACCGCGCGCTTTTCCGCCAATAGAGCCCTGGCCGATACGCGTAAAAGAAAGGTATTCGTCGAAACTTTCGCGATTGAATTCTGCAATTACTCCCCTGGCTTTGTTGAGCCTGAAATGGGCGATTGCATCGAAAACAAAACGTTTGGTATCATCGCAATCCAGGAAGTCTTCGGGCACGAAAAGTTTAAACAAATCAGCCAATGGAAACAAAGCCCTGGCGCGCAGCCATTTCGACAGGTGATTGCGCTGGATGTGGTATTGCAGCGCGTTGTTGGGCACCTGAAAAATTTTCTCCTGCAACGATTTCAAATCCGAGGCACGCATAACTTCCTGATGCGTTTCAGGATCTTTAAAAACAAAATCGCCAAAAGCAAAGTATTCTTTAATAAATCGGCGCAGTTCAAGCGAAAGTGTTTTGGAGTTTTTGTTGATGAAACCGACTTTTATTTCTTTAGCAATTTCCTCATTTTTAGCATCTGACGACTGCAATAGAAGCGGCATGTATTTGTCGTTTTTCTTAACAACCTTACACAGCCTGATGCCGGCTTGCGGATCTGTAATTCCTTCGCGGGTGTAAGAAATATCGGAAATGATGCCCAAAATATTTTGTTTGTACTTTTTATACAGCTCAATGGCTTCCTCGTAAGTGGTCGCCAGCAAAATTTTCGGACGACCACGCATCCGCAGCATTTTCTGGTGTTCGTTTAGGCCTTCCGTCATAAAGGACTTCGACTGCTTGAAAATAATTTTGTAGATGTTAGGCAGGTAACTGCTGTAAAATCTAACGGAATCCTCAACAAGGATAATGCATTGAACGCCAATGTCAACGATATCATGCTCGGCATTCATCTTGTCCTCAATAAGCTTGATGATGGCCAATAAAATATCTGCATTGCCCAGCCAGTTGAACACATAGTCGATTCCGCGCAACTCGTTTCTGTCAATTTTTAAGGAGAGCTCTCTCGAAAAGGGCGTAAGCACCACGATGGGCACATCCGGGTAGTCGGCTTCGATACGGTCGGCCAGCTTATAGGTCTCTTTTTCCTCGGCGCTAAGCATCTCTATCACCAGATCGATTTTTTCGTTCTTCATAATATCAGCAACCTCATCCGGATTGCTGGTAAGAATGAAACTGGGCGGATAGCGCAGGTTAAGAGATACATATTCGTTAAAAATCTGTTCGTCAATACGACCATCTTCTTCCAGTATAAAGGCATCGTAAACGGATGAGATAAGCAGCACATGATAAATGCGCTTTTTCATCAGACTTGTAAATGAGGTGTCGCTAAATGAAAATTTCCGGTTCAGTAAATCTGGACGTGAAGGAGTCATAGGTTGCATTTTTAGTGGTCGATGATGGACCAAGCAGCAAATATAATACATTAAAGCCTGATAGCGTTTTGTAGTTTGTGGCTTTGCTTAAGATAATTTTTAGGGAGAAAGTCAGGGCTAAAGCCCTTGTGCGTGCTGAGTTTTTAAGATCCATGGCCTGATGACCGTGGTTAATGTTAATCCGGCCTTATCCATAGCGTCATGAGTTTAACAGGTTTAAGTGGCTGTTTGAGCCTGTTCGGGAACAAGCCTGCCTGCCTTCAGCAGATAAACCTGGCCGTCAGATCTGCCTGGCAGCAGACAGGTCTACCTGGCAGCAGACAGGCAGATCGTGTAAAGATATACAGTGTAGCATTTGAAACTCATTATCGGGAAAACTAAAAACCGGCTGGTGGTTTTGAGAGATCAAAAGGCATGCAGGCTTGATCTCGACCACTATGAATCAGCCACTGTGCTTTATAGACAAAATCTAAATAAGGGGGGTATGGACGAAATAATTTGCTTGTTCCATAAACTATTGTAGATTTGTTTACGTTAATTAAATAGTTAATTAACAAACGTTCCAAAAATTGTTGTTATGATCGCTGTAATTGTAATTTCGTCCTTCGCATTACTGGGTGTAGTTGCTTTGATTCATGCAATTAGAAACGCTCCACTTATCGAGGAAAAAAGCGACAGCAATATTGGATCGGGCAACTAGTTTATGCGGGATGAACGGAAGAAAGAGCCCGGGCACTGATAATGTCCGGGCTTTTGCTTTAAGGCAAGTTTTGAAGGGCTTGCAACACGGCTCAGCTATTTAGTGTCTGTCCATAATGTCCGATATCTGTGTTGCTACAAAAATTTTAAATCCTCGAATACTTTAGTATACTGCGGTTTAAAATTTTTATGCGCCTTGATCTCGATCATTATGAATCAGCCACTGGACTTTATAGACAAACTCTATTTAGCCGCACTGACAACTGCCAATTCCCTGACCTTGCAGTTCGGGTGGGTTTCCACAAACACCGCAGCTTTCGTCATCATGATGATGCGCATGGTCATGGCCGTTTCCGCCGCAACAGCTGTCGTTGGGAGTGCCGCACCCACAGCCTGAAGGAGCAGGATTAAGCTCTTCGTAAGTGGCTTCGCGCACATTGATTACCTGCCCTGAGGTATGGAGCTCTTTTCCGGCAAGTGGATGGTTAAAATCCATTTTCACCGTTTCACCATCGATTGCCAGGATACGCCCTTCAAAAGGGTTGCCATCACTATCCATCATCGGAACAGTTTTTCCGAGCTGAAGGGTATCGGCTTTTAATTCGCCGTTAACAACGAAGGCAGCTTTCGGCACATCCATCAAAAGCTCCTCGCGAAACGGACCAAAAGCTTCATCTGCTTCGATTACAAAATCAAAGCTATCGCCTGATTTAAGGCCGATCAAACGGTTTTCAAAGCTTGGTAACACACGGCCCGTGCCGAAAAGCATGGTACGCGGGTTCTCTGCTGTGGCAGATTCCAGAATTTCGCCATCTGGCTGATTTACCTTGATTTGGTAGCTTAAAATGCCAACTTTTTGCGTTTCAATTACCATAATAATATGTAGTTTATTGAATGATTCATAAATGAAGTGATGTGTGTTCGCAAAACACTGCGGCAAAAGTAAGACTATTTCTTATTTAGAACAGTTAAAAATAAGAAATATCACTTTTGACGATGAACGGATTCAATTTGATGCATTGAAGAAAAAGTTTTTTGAGGAATATATCTTAATTCTATAATTAAAATTGGGGTTTCAGACAATCTTCTTAATTTTGCAGCGCATGCACAATCAATCAGCTGAATTTTTTTTAAGATTGTATTTGTGTAATAGAAAATTTTTGCCTTATTTTGCACTCCCATTTTCAGGGGATTCATCTTAAACAGAAAGCGCCATGTCAAAGATTTGTCAAATAACAGGAAAGAAAGTTATCACAGGTAATAAAGTATCACACTCAAATAAGAAGTCGAAACGGACTTTTGAGCCGAATTTGCACGTGAAAAGATTTTATGTACCGGAATTGGAAGAGTGGGTTAGCCTAAAGGTTTCTGCCGCAGGTTTGCGTACCATAAACAAAAAAGGTATTTACAACGCTATGGTCGATGCCAGTGACCAAGGCCATTTGTACCGCAGATAAAACTATTCTTTTTAAAAAAAATACAAAGCTGCTGTGATTTGATCGCAGCAGCTTTTTTTTAAAGCCTTTTCTGCCGCATGAAATAATTCAGGAACAAGTGAGTTATTATAGGACAATTGTCAGGAGCATGGGACTATTCAGGTATTTTTTACTCTTTCTTTTTTTTCCACTAATCGCGTTTTCACAAGAGCAGACTCGTGTAGCAGGCCGTGTTACCGACGAAAGAGGAGTAGGCCTTGAACTTGTAAATGTTGCTGTTCCCGGTTTATCCGGTGGCACAACAACAGATTCACGCGGGCGATACAAACTTGCTTTACCTGCAGATACTACGGTAACATTGGCGTTTTCCTTTGTTGGTTACAAACAACATTTCAAGGAGTTTAGGTTGAGTGCCGGCGAACAGCTTACCTACGATGTGCTGTTGCTGGCTTCCACAACAACACTTCCGGCAGCAGAAATCGTTGATCAGCGTATCAATAACAGCAATATGGTAAATCTCGATCCACGCGAAGCAGCCCTGCTTCCTACCGTGGGTAGCGGCATCGAAGATTTAATTAAAACGCTTCCGGGTGTTTCATCCAATAATGAGCTCAGCAGTCAATATACAGTCAGGGGAGGAAATTTTGATGAGAATCTGGTTTACGTCAACGGAATAGAGATTTATCGTCCTTTTCTCATACGTGCTGGTCAGCAGGAAGGGTTGAGTTTTCTTAACTCCAAGCTGGTATCTTCCATTGCATTTTCTGCCGGAGGCTTTGCAGCAGAATATGGCGACAAGCTCTCCTCCGTATTGGATATCACCTACAAAAAGCCGGAAGAAACTGCCGGCTCTGTCAGCCTGAGCTTACTTGGCGCCGATTTGCATGTGGAAGGCAGCAATAATAAACTGACCTATCTGTTGGGAGCACGCTACAAAACAACCCAATATGTGCTCAATGCGCTGGAAACGAAAGGCGCTTATCGCCCTGATTTTATTGATATTCAAAGTTTTTTAACTTATAAGTTTAATCCTGCATGGGAGCTCAATGTGCTGGGATATTTTTCGCGAAATAAATATAAGCTGATCCCTGAAAGCAGACAAACAGATTTTGGTACCTTTCAGGAGGCTTTCCGGCTTAATATCTACTTCGACGGACAAGAGGTTGATCAGTACAGCACCGGAATGGCGGCTGTTTCACTGATTCACCGGCCTAATAATAGTCTGGATTTAAGATTTACGGCCTCAGCATACAGCACCTCCGAAACAGAGACTTATGATATTCAGGGACAATATTGGATCGGCCGCCTGGAAACCTCATTGGGCAGCGAACAGTTTGGTAATGTGATACAATCGCAGGGTGTGGGCACTTTCGTTGATCATGCACGTAATTATTTTGATGCTTTTGTCGTAAATATTGACCACAAAGGAACGCGGGTAAAACACCGTAATGTATTAAAATGGGGTGCACGGTTTCAGGTGCAGGATATCGATGATCGATTAAGTGAGTGGGAAATGATTGATTCAGCCGGGTTTACTTTGCCACGACCCGGCGATATGGTGGGAAGCCAAAATCCTGATCGGCCTGATCTGATGCTCAATCAGGCGGCAAGGGCTCATAATCAGCTGCGATGGTACAATGCCAATGCCTATGTTCAAAATTCCTGGACATTTTTTGATCGTGAAGAAGGGGAGTACATCTTAACAGGTGGGCTGCGTGCAAATTATTGGGACTACGCCAGTGAGCTGATGATAAGTCCGCGTGCCAGCCTGGCCTACAAGCCGGCCTGGGAGCAGCAGATGGTGTTCAGGCTCGCTGCAGGTGTTTATAATCAGTCTCCCTTTTATCGCGAAATTCGTCAGTTTGATGGCTCGCTTTATGCCGATGCCCGCTCGCAGAAGTCATTTCAGGTTGTTTTGGGCAGCGACCTGCATTTTGATGCCTGGAATCGTCCTTTTGTATTTACTTCAGAGATTTATTACAAATACCTCGATCGCATTACCCCTTATGAAGTGGATAATGTACGCATACGCTATTATGCCGATCAGCTTGCTCAGGGATATGCCACAGGAATTGATCTGAAGGTGAATGGCGAATTTGTGAAAGGTGTAGAGAGCTGGGCCAGCCTGTCATTGCTCAAAACGGAGGAAGATATTAAAGGTGATGAGTACCAGTTTTTTGTGAATACCGATGGAAAAAAAATTACACCTTTTTCCGAAAACCGAACGATAGCAGATACTGTTACCGTGTTTCCGGGGATGATTCCGCGCCCCGCTGATCAACGCCTGCAGTTTTCTGTTCTTTTTCAGGATTATATACCCAGCTATCCTACCTTCAGGGTTCACCTGAGGTTGCTGTATGGTACAAGTCTTCCCTTTGGACCGCCCAATACCGAGCGCTATCAACAAACCCTGCGCATGCCCGATTACAGAAGAGTTGATATCGGTTTTAGCAAGCAGCTCATCGGAGAACATAATGCAGTGAATCAGAAATCGGTGCTTCGTCATGTTAAAAATATGTGGCTCAGCCTGGAAGTGTTCAACCTGTTGCAAGTGAATAATACCGTTTCCTACATTTGGATCAAAGATGTGAACAATCAACAGTATGCTGTCCCTAATTATCTTACCCCCAGACAGCTAAATCTTAAACTTTTGGTAGAGTTTTAAGCCTTTCCACTTCTGATTTTTTTTGTTATTGATTGCTAAATCCCGAACAATTTTAAGTTGCTTGTGTTATAAAGGTGTATGTTATTTAGAATATATCTAAATAGCTTTGAAAAGAGAGTTTAAAATCAAAAAAAATTTATTGCAACATGAACACAAAAGTTAAAGACTTAAAATTTCCTGAATTGGGTTACGCGTTTAGCGCTTTAGAACCTCATATTGATGCCATGACCATGGAAATTCATTATACAAAGCATCATAAGGCATATTTTGATAACCTGCAAGCTGCTGTTAAAGACACCGAAATGGCCGATATGGCTTTTGGTGAGTTGCTGAAGAATATCAGTAAATTCCCTGTTGGTGTTCGAAATAATGGAGGAGGTCATTTTAACCACAGTCTTTTCTGGAAGATTATGTCAGCACAGGGTGGCGGCCTTCCTCAGGGAGAGCTGGCAGCTGCTATCGACAAGAGCTTTGGTTCGTTGGAGGCGATGAAAGAGAAATTTAACACGGCAGCAAAAACCCGCTTTGGTAGTGGATGGGCCTGGCTGTGTGTAAACACTGATAAAAGCCTTGAGATCTGCTCAACCCCAAATCAGGATAATCCGTTGATGGATGTTTCTGATTGCAAGGCAAGCCCAATTCTTGGCCTTGATGTTTGGGAGCATGCATATTACCTGAAATACCAGAACAAGCGCCCTGATTATATCAACGCATTTTGGAATGTTGTTGATTGGCGGGAAGTCGCAAAAAATTATAAAGCAGCGCTTTAAGCGTAAAAGCTGAGAACAAAAAAAGACCGGACATCATGCCCGGTCTTTTTTTTTGTTGCAATTTACCTTTGAAGCAATTGCCTGAGATCAGTTATTCAAAAAACAGTATAGATTTTTTAATGCGCTCAATGGCTTCGCGCAATTCCTCTTCACTGATGACAAGCGGAGGAGCAAAACGGATTATATCGCCATGTGTGGGCTTAGCCAGCACACCATTTTCAGCCATTTTAACGCAAACATCCCAGGCTGTTTTACCATTTTTTGGGCGGATGACAATGGCATTAAGCAGTCCTTTTCCCCTTACGAGTTCGATCATTTCGCTATCGATAGCCCTCATTTCATCGCGGAAAATTTTGCCTAAAGCTTCTGCTCTGTCAGCCAGATTTTCGTCTCTCACAACTTCAAGAGCCGCAATAGCCACCTTTGCCGCAATCGGGTTGCCGCCAAAAGTAGAGCCGTGTTCTCCGGGCTTAATGGTGAGCATGATCTCATCATCAGCCAGCACAGCCGAAACAGGATATACCCCACCGGAGAGTGCCTTGCCGAGGATTAGAATGTCGGGCTTAACATTTTCGTGATCGCAAGCGAGTAGTTTACCTGTGCGCGCAATTCCTGTTTGAACCTCATCAGCAATAAAAAGTACATTTTTGGCTTTGCAGAGGTCGTAAGCTTTTTTCAGATAGCCTTCATCGGGCACAAAAACTCCTGCTTCACCCTGAATGGGTTCAACGAGGAAACCGGCTACATTAGGATCTTTAAGGGCTTCTGCCAGGGCATCAAGATCGTTGTAAGGTATGGTGATAAAACCGGGCGTAAAAGGGCCAAAACCGTTGCGTGAATCCGGATCTGTTGACATGCTGATCACGGTGATGGTGCGACCATGAAAATTGCCATCGCAAACTATGATTTTCGCTTGATTTTCAGGCACTCCTTTTTTCTCGTAAGCCCATTTACGGCAGAGTTTTAGGGCAGTTTCATCGCCTTCGGCGCCGCTATTCATCGGAAGCACTTTGTCGTAACCAAAGAATGATGTCACAAATTTCTCATATACGCCAAGCACATCATTGAAAAATGCCCTGGAAGTAAGGGTAAGCGTTTGTGCCTGATCAATCATGGCATTAATGATTCTTGGATGACAATGTCCTTGATTTACTGCAGAATAGGCTGAAAGAAAATCAAAATATTCTTTTCCTTCAACATTCCACACCCGGGCTCCTTTTCCTTTTGATAAAACAACAGGCAGCGGATGATAATTATGTGCGCCATATTTATCTTCTAAATCCATTGCCAACTGTGAAGTCATTTTTTCAGTCATAGTTAATATTGTTAAAGTTATTCGTAAAATATTCAACTGTTATTTTCGTAACAAAAGTAGCACTTCTCGCCGTGATTACCAAATGTATGAGCGGAAATTTCTGATGAATAGGTGGCTTATAATCCTGTTAATTAGAGCAAATGACGCGCTGGAATAAGCAACCACTCGAATAGCCTGCTTATCATGGGTCTTTTTCGCCAATGTTCGTAATTGAACAGTTCGGTATTTTCAAGGGTGGTTTCTATAAAGCGCTTAAATTGTTGGATAATTATTTCTTGTGTGCCCAGCAGCACAATTTCATGCATATACCTGAAGCTTCTGTAATCGAAGTTTGATGAGCCAATACTGAAAACTTGATCATCAATTAGCATAATTTTGGCGTGCAGGTTGTGCGGTGCAAAAAGCAAAAGCTCAATACCGCTCTTATGCAATTGTCCCATATATTTATTGCGCAAAATATCGACCAGACCAACATCGGATCGTTTTGGAATAATCACTTTAACGACTAATCCCTTCTCGGCAGCCTCCATAAGCGCTTTTCGAAGCATAAAACCTGGCAAAAAATAAGGAGTTACGATGGTAATAGATTTTGTTGCCTTTCGAATTAATCCAATATACTTGCGCATAATGCGTTGCTTGGTGATGGAGGGCATATCGCGTATGATCTCGAAATTTTGATGATGAATCAATCGCAGGTAATTGTTTTTGGCAAAGACATAGGTATTGTAAATTTTGAAGTCTTGTTTAAAAACCTTTTTAAAAGCCAGTGCAATAGTGCCGGTCATTCTGAGCACCGATTCGCGCCAATTGAGGTTGTATTCTGTGATGTTTGACGATCCTATATAGGTGATTTCGTCATCAATCAACAAAATTTTGCGGTGGTTTCGCTTATGACTTCGGGTAAAGAAATCGGTATTATATTTAATTTTTTCAAAAAAACGCAGCTCTATTCCTGACTGACGCAAATCGGCAGCAAATTGATTATGAATGCGTGAACTCCCCCAAAAATCCACAAGTATTTTTATTTCCAGCCCTTGTTTGGCTTTTTTGATTAAGGCGTCTTTAAAACGAATGCCAATCGTATCATTTCCAAAACGATACGTTTGAAGGTAGATGTAATCCTTTGCTGATTCAATGTCATCAATCATGGCATTGTAATAACGAATAGGATCGGCAAACAAATGATATGGTTCGCTAACGGTTTTCATGCTTGCCGACAAAGTTATAAATTTTGTAAACGAGAAAGTAAGGCGGCCTTTCGCCTGATCGCAACCGGGACAATAGATTTGTCCTTGAGCACGAGAAGTGACTTGTTAATCTTGTCAAATCTTTCGATAAAATCCACGTTTACAAGATGGGTTTTATGAACCCTGATAAAATTGTAGTCTTCCAATAAATTGTCAAATTCTCTTAAAGATTTAGCGGCAATAATTTGTTCCCCGTTGGTGAGATAAAAGCGTGTTTGATTACTTTCAGCTGCACAGCGAACGATATCCTTTACGTTGAGCAGATATACGCTGTTATTTGTATGGAGCACAATTTTTCGGGATTCGAGGCCTAGATGCTTGAAATTATTAAAAAAGGCATTCAGCTTTATGTTCAGGTTTTCTGTTTCTATAGTGCTGAGCGCGCGTTCTATGGCGCGATCTAATTCGTCAGCATCAATAGGTTTTAGCAAATAGTCCAGTGCGCTGAACTTTATGGCGTTTAGTGCAAAACGGTCGTAAGCAGTGATAAAAATAATTTTGAACTTTATTTGGTCAAGCGATCTGAGTAAATCAAAGCCAGTACCATCTTTAAGGTTGATATCCAACATCACCAGATCAGGCTTGGTCGAGTTAATCAATGCGATCCCGCGTTCCACACTATCTGCTTCTCCTACAATGGTCAGCTGGCTTTGTTTTTGTTGGAGTAATTGAATAATGACTTCCCGGGCACTCGACTCATCGTCGATAATTACAACTTTTAACATGAATTGAGTTTACTAATTTTCACCTTTGGGTCAGGCTGGCTGATTAAGCCCCAAATATACATGAATTTCTTTTATAAGCCACAAAGTTTTGGGTAATAATTAATGACCAAACGTTGGAGTGACTTTGTTGCCAGCCATGGATTATGGCTTTTTCCTGCGTCGATACTGCTTTATTTTTTTTCGGGACAACCAAAATAATACAAGTAGAAAAGCCAGAATAAGTAATGAAGAAAGCCCAAACTGATAAATTTGAAGCTGGCTTTTTATTTTTGTATTGTTTGCCGAAAGCAAGGCAATTTCTGTCATTAATTCCTCAATACGAAAACTTTTATGGGCTTCTTTGGTTTGTAAATCAAGGTATTTGCTGATCAGTGTGTCTCTGGCATCGATAAAGTGGTCAAACTGAATTGAAAAGTTTTCAAAGTCGCCAAGAGCGGCAAAATTTTTCATCCGGCCTTCTATAATCAGCTCTTCATATTGTGTTATTTCAAATTCTGCAGCTTTTTCCTGGCATTTTGCAAAATAGCGATTAGATTCAATATAATTACCCATTTTTTGATGGGCTACTCCCATATAATAATACGCCATTAAAATGCCATCTACATAGCCTATCGACCGATGAATACGCAGCCCACGCTCATAAAATTCAAAGGCTTCTGTATAGCGCTGCTGATCCATCCAGATATTGGCAATGTTTATCACTACATTGCCGGTGCCTTGCGGGTTACCAATTTTTTCGCGCAAATCCAGTGAGTGTCTGAACATTTCAAGCGCTTTTTCATGATCTCCTTTGTCATAGGCGTATATCAAGCCTTTGGTGTAAATTACACGCGACATGTCCAATAGCGAATGGTGCTGCTGGTATATTTCGAGTGTCTCATCAAGCAATTCAAGGGCTTTATCATTTTGATCCCATTGCCAATACACATTGGCGATATTATTCGTTACCGTGGCATAACGCAGGCTGTCGCCCAATTTCTTAAAGATAAGCTGCGATTTGTAATAGGCGTCGTAAGCTTTATCCAGTTCACCCAATTGATAATAAATACTGGCAATGTTAATGTTTGTTGTTGCATAAGCCCGTTCATCACCAAGCTGTTCCTGTATCGTAAAGGCTTGATTGTAAAAGGCTAATGCTTTGTCGTTTTCGCCTAATAGCTTGTGAACAAGACCTAGGTTATTAATTACTGCCGCCTTTCCGCTTAAGTCGTTAACCTGATCGTAGGCCTCCATCGCCTTTTGATAATAACTGATTGCTAAGGCATAATCGCCGCTTTGATAAGCACTAATACCCAATGATTTAAGCACTTTACCTTTTAGTTTTTGAAAGCCATTTTCATTGGCATAATTCACAGCATCTTCTCCTGTTCGCAGGCTCTTGTCAAAAGAAACCAAACGATAGGCTTCAGATAACGAAATCAAGGTTTCAATGCGTTGATGCCCTTCTTGCTTATCAAGCTGTGAATAAAGACTGTCAATTGTTTTTAACAGCTCGTCGGCACGGACAGCAATTACAATTAATAATGCTAAAAGGATAATGGAAATTCGTCTCAAATCAGTGATTTTAAGAGTGCAATAATAAGGATTTTATCAGAGAATAACTGACAAAATTAAGCAGTAACTTCATTTCTTTGACGTTTTAACAGGTAGTTTACAATGTGGTACTTTCTTGTGTGAATCAGTCAATTGGCTATCTTTGCAGCAAAAGAAACTGATATGATTCGTTCGATGACGGGTTTTGGAAAAGCAGTAATTGCTTTTGAGACAAAAAAAATTCAGATTGAATTAAAGGCTTTAAACAGCAAGCAGCTGGATTTAAATATGAAGATTCCTGCTGAATTACGCCATGTGGAATATGAATGGCGTAATCTTATTTCTAGTGGGTTGCAAAGAGGTAAGATAGAGATGAATCTCAATTTGAGCGACACACAAGAGCGGGAGGGATCGGTCATTGACAGCGCATTGGCTGCTTACTATTTGAAGCAGCTAAAAAAACTTTCGGACGATTTAGGTTTTGATCCGCCACAGGATATTGCAGGCTTTTTGCTTAAAATGCCGGGTATTTTTTCTACCGAAGAAAGTGTGCCCGATACCGAGCTCACCCTGGTGATAAAAAACTGTTTGCTACAAGCCATCGAAAGCCTGGATCAGTTCAGGCTTAAAGAAGGCAAAGTGCTGGAGGCTGATTTGGTTGCCCGCATTGATGTGATCCTGTCCTTATTGCAACAGATTGAACCTCTGGAGGATGAGCGCACTCAAACTGTTAAGCAACGGTTGCTGCGCAACCTAAACGAGCTGGCCGTCAATGCCAAGTTTGATGAAAACAGAATGGAACAAGAGCTGATCTATTACCTGGAAAAATTTGATATCACAGAAGAAAAAGTGAGGCTGAAGCAGCATTGTGAGTATTTTTTACAAACCCTTGCTGAGGATAATGCCGGGAAAAAATTAGGGTTTATCTGTCAGGAAATAGGCCGCGAGATCAACACCCTGGGCTCAAAGGCAAATCACGCAGGAATTCAGCGTTATGTTGTTCAAATGAAGGATGAATTAGAAAAAATGAAGGAACAATTGTTCAATATTTTATGAGTAGTAACAGTATAGATAAGGGGAAGTTATTGATTTTTTCTGCGCCTTCCGGCTCAGGGAAAACAACCTTGGTAAAACACCTTTTGAAACGCATAGATGGCTTGGTTTTTTCTGTTTCGGCCACCAGCAGGCCTGCGCGTAAAGGCGAAATAGATGGCAGGGACTATTATTTTTTATCTGTAGAAGCGTTTAAGGAAAAAATTCAGCATCAGGAATTTTTGGAATGGGAGGAGGTCTATCCCGATGTGTTTTATGGCACACTTTACGCTCAGGTAGCGCAAAAGCGTGCGCAGGGGTTGCATGTAATCTTTGATGTAGATGTTGTAGGAGGGCTGAACATCAAAAAGTATTATGGCAAAGATGCGCTGGCGATTTTTGTGCAGGCGCCTTCGATGGAAATTCTTGCTGAAAGGCTTAAGCAGCGTGGTTCCGACGATGCACAAAGCATCCAAAAACGTTTGGAAAAAGCCCAATGGGAAATGAATTTTGCGCCTCAATTCGATCATATTATTGTTAATGACAGCCTTGAAAAGGCGCAGCAATTGATCGAAACAAAAGTGAAGGCTTTTCTTTCCGAACATTAAGTTTAGCCTTTTTGGCACCTTTCAGTTGAATTGCAGACCGAAAAATAAAAGATATTATGCGAAACGAAACCTATAATGCCGCTGTTTTAAGCCACACAAATCCCAATTTAGTAAGGGCCATTTTGAGTATTGAGGTTCAGCAAAAGAAATTCCGTGAGCCACTTCCAAACGAGTTATTGATAAAAATGGAAGCCGCTCCTTTTAATCCTTCAGATATTGCTTTTCTTCAGGATAATTATAACGTAAAGAAGCAAATGCCCTGCGTGCCTGGTTTTGAAGGTGCCGGTAAAATTGTTGAAGTGGGCAAAGAACTGGATTCGGGGTTTTGGCTGGGCAAACGGGTGAGCTGTTTTTCGCAGCAAAACAAGGATGGCACCTGGGCCGAATATTTTTATGCCGGGGCACACGAAGTGCTACCTGTTAGCGACAAATTGTCAGCCGCGCAGGCCGCCACTTTTTTCATCAATCCTTTCACAGCCTGGGGCTTGTTTGAAATAGCGCTGCAACGCGAAAGCAGTGCTATCATCATCAACGCTGCCGGTAGCCGGGTAGCCGACTTTTTATTGGCCTTAGCCCGTATGCATCAGCTGGAAGTGTTGGCTATTGTTCGTAAGGAACAAACCGCCAAAACATTGATAGCACAAGGTGTAAGGCACGTTTTGGTAGAATCTGATCCTGATTTTAACAGCAAGTTACAATCGCTGGCTCATGAGCTTAAGGCAACAACAGCTTTTGATGCAGTGGGTGGCGCACAAAGCGGTCAGCTATTCAACCTGATGCCTTCAGATTCGGAGGTGGTGCTTTATGGCGGCCTTTCCGGAAAAGCGGTTGATGGATTAAACCCACTGAGTTTAATTTTTGACAATAAAATGTTTACAGGCTTTAACTTGAACGACTGGATGGCCGAAACAGATGCCGTTAGTTTTGAGGTGGCGCGTCAAACATTGGAAGAACTGCTGACTGATAATGTCGTTAGCACAAAAATTCAGCAGGAAGTCCGCTTGCCCGAAATCGCCAAAGGCCTGAGAAATTATATCACTGCCATGTCGCAGGGCAAGGTTGTTATTCGGTTTTAAAAGCTTTTGGATATGAATAAAAAACGTGTTGGATTGTTTTTTGGTTCCTTCAATCCCATTCATAACGGGCATATGATTTTGGCCAATTATATTGTGGAATTCACCGACTTACATGAGTTGTGGTTTGTGGTTTCACCGCAAAATCCTTTGAAAGAAAAAAAATCGCTGCTCGATGATCATCACCGGCTCGATATGGTTTTTAAGGCGGTGAACGACGATCCGCGTTTTAGCGTAAACGATATCGAATTCAGAATGCCTCGTCCGTCGTTTACCATCGACACGCTTACGCGCCTGAGCGAACGCCATCCGAATACTGAATTTTCGTTGATCTGCGGCATGGATAATCTGGAAAGCATGCCGAAATGGAAAAATTACGAGATGTTGCTGAATACTTACCGCTTGCTGGTTTACCCCAGAAAAGGTCATGATGGAGGTAAATATGCGCAGCATCCATCTGTACAGCATGTTAACGCACCAGAAATAGAAATTTCTTCCAGCTTTATTCGCAGAGCTGTGGCCAGCGGCAAAAACCTCTCATTCTTTATGCCTGACGGGGCTTTTCGCTATATGACTGAGATGCATTTTTACGAATGAGATTGCTTGTAGCAAGAGCAGATATTTATGCTATCCCTATCTCAGGGGCTTCGGTTTATTTCTTTTCGATAGAACTTTTTAGGCAAGGTATTTGTTGTTTATAACAGATTCAAAGAGAAAATTATGAAAGAATCGACAGAACTCAATGCCTTGATTAGTTTAGCTGATGAGCCGGACGAAAAACTCTATGATCAGATCCGGTCACGCATTTTGTCCTATGGCACTGCAGCGATTCCTTCGCTCGAATCTGCCTGGGAAGCCTCATTTGACGACAGCCTTCAGCAACGACTCATTCAGCTCATTCATCAGATTCAGCAAGAGAGTCTTTATGCTGAGCTTTATCAATGGAGTCAGTTTGGATACGACGATTTGCTCAGAGGGTATATGCTTGTCACCCGATTTCAATATCCCGATTTGGATGTGGACAGCCTTACACGCGAGGTAGGACGCATTGTGCAGCAGCTGTGGCTCGAGCTCAATACCGACCTTACGCCTTTGGAAAAAGTGAAGGTGATGAATCATGTATTTTACGATATCAACCATTTTAGCGGCAATACCACCAATATTCACCTGCCCGAAAACTTTTACCTGAAAAATTTGCTGGAGTCAAAGAAAGGTAATCCACTTTCGCTGGGGATATTTTACATGATTATTGCCAAAAGCATGCGTATCCCAATATTTGGAATTGACTTGCCTAAGCACTTTATTCTGGCCTATACCGATGAAAGCAAACAAACACTCTCAGCAGATGATGTGGTGTTTTACCTCAATCCCTTCAATAAAGGGGCTGTTTTTACAAAGAATGAAATTGATCTCTACATTAAGCAACTACGGATCGAAACGCAGCAAAGTTTTTACGCGCCATGCAGCAATAAAGTTATTATCACACGATTGATTAATGGCCTGGCCGAAAGTTACATCCTGTCCGGCAATAATGACAAAGCGGATGAGCTCAATCAGCTGCTGAAAGCCCTTGAATAGCGACTTATCTGACTTTGTATTAAATTGATTTGGACAAATAGTTAGATGTTGATTGGCTCAACGTTTTAAACCGACTCCATGTTAAACCAACAAAAGCTATCCTTTTAATATAAAAAAAACCGTAACAATCTATATGGATGATTATTACGGCTCATTATAAGTAGAGTAAAATTTATTTGCTCATGCGTTCCAGGCGATTGTGTTCCAACATAAATCCAAAGCTTGACTGTGCAATTTTATGCGTGTCAAAAGGAATATCGTCAATTTGTTGCTCTTTTTGCATAGCGAAATCAACCTGCATGGCTTGTTCTGCTATTGCTTCGGCAGCTACTTCTGCTGTTTCAAAAGGAATATCGTCAACATAGGCTGTTGCATCCATGTGCTGCATATTAAATATGCTGTCCTGATAATTTCTAAAGAGCTTTTCGGTATCGAAAGGAATATCATCAATATAGTTTTCTGTTGTGCCTTGAAATCCTGTAACTACCTGAGCAGCTTGTGCCTGCATAAAGTTAAAGCCTAAGACTTGAAAAATTGCGATGATTAAAATTGTTGTAGCTTTCATGACTGTATATTTTTAAGTTTTTTTCTGTTTTAAAACTGTTTGATTCTATTATTACTATTTTCGTGCCAAAGATTGTAAATAACTATAAGTTAGTTAAATAAGTCTATATTAAGTAGAACAAACCAAGTGAAAAAGTGTTCGATAAAAGCAATAAAATGTTCGCTACTGAACATAAATTAGGTTAAGTTGAAAAAAAGCGGGCATTTTTCTTTAGATCTAAGAACTAATGTGGAGAGGTTTTCTTATTAAATCGTGGATTATTTGATTTTGAAAGTCAGTTTCTTTTGGTTAAAAGCCTTGATTTATCACAAAGCTGTTTTGGTTGGAGGTCATAAACGAAAAAAAATAATGTACTTTTGATGGGCAAACACTAAAAAACAATTACCATGACCAGATTGCAGAAAGTTTTACTTGTTTTGTTGATAATTTTCGTCTTGATTCAATTTGTTCGTCCTGAGCGAAATATCGAGAATAATCCAAGTCGGTATGATATTTTTCACAAAACAGACCAGCCCACCGAAATTTCAGCTATGGTGCAGGCAGCATGCTACGACTGCCATTCCAACCGAACAGCTTATCCCTGGTATGCAAGTGTAGCTCCTGTTTCATGGTTTTTAGCCAATCATGTTAAGGAAGGGAAGGAGCATATGAATTTCAGCGAATGGAAATTACTTGATAAAACTCAACAGCTGCATATGCTTGATGAGATTAAGGAGGTGCTTGAAAAACAGGAAATGCCTCCAAAATCATACCAATGGCTTCATGATGAGGCCAGGCTTAGTGCAGCGGATCACGACAAAATAATTAATTGGGTAAAGCAATTGGAGACCTCGCTGAACTAGACAGCATGTAAAAAGGCGGATCTATGCCATGCATAAATCCGCCCTATAAAAATGACTGTAATTTATTATTTCCGAATGATGATCATTTTGTTTTGAACGCTTCCGGAATTCGATACAAGCTGTATCTGATATACGCCCTCAGCAAAACTTTCTAAATCAAGTCTTTCCTGAGTTAGTTCTTCAACGGCAAATTCACGCAAAATTTGTCCTTGCTGACTAACCACCCGTATAAGTTTCGTATCGTCCGAAAATTCCAGTTGTATCCAGTCACTAGCCGGGTTGGGGTAAGTCTTGAAACTGGTTTCCTTCATTTCGTTCGTTCCGGTTATAATTGTCAGCGTGACGGGCACATTGACTTCGGGGTGTTCAGGATCGTTGCTTTGGATGATGATTGCAGCTTCGTACAGGCCCGGATCAAGTTCAGTAGCATCCATGCAAACTTCAATCATCATATTTTCTCCGGGATTTACAGCTCCTGAATTGACAGAAACCGACAGCCATTCTTCCCGTAAATAGTCTATTGATAGTGTAAAATCGAGTACTTCATTACCAATGTTTGAGATATTCAAATCCTGACAAACTATTCCGGGGCTTTCCCAATCCTGAATAATAGCCTCGGGGCTGATCACGATGGTAGGATTTCCGGCGATTGCGCCAACAAATCCCTTATGGTCGTTGCTTCCTTTGTAAGTTCCGGCCAGCACATTGGCTTGTTCCACACTGATGCCGAGGCTGTAGGCATTTACGAATACAGAATCATCGGGAGAAAAATTTAGTTCATAGGAAAGAGCGATCAGGTCGAGCATGCCATCGCCGTCAATATCTCCCAGGTTAGCCCCATTCATAAAGGTAAAGCCTGTAGGACGTAATGGAAAGCCATCTAACTCCCCGGTTCCATCCATCTTGTAGGCGTGGATAAATCCCATGCCATCAATCTTCAGGTTGCTGCCAAACAACAGCTCATGTTGTCCGTCACCATCAATGTCAGCAACGCTGCTAAAGCCTTCCAGTCCGCCGGATTTGGTTATCGGAAAGTTGTCCATCAAGCTCCCGTCGGGATTAAAACCATAGAGCATGGGAGCAACATCTTCACCTGTGGGGCGGCTCATAAATATGCTGTACTCCTGATTACCTGTCAGATCAACAACAGTGGGCGGTGAATAAGTCCAGTAATTTTCGGGCACAGCAACCGGCCAGCCCTCGCGGTAGTTGCCATCATGATTTCTGGCATAAAACTTTGGCGCATCGCCATGTGTTGCTCCAACGATAGAAAGAAACCCATCACCCTCAAAATCTGCCAAAATGGGTGATTGATACGAAAAGCTATAGCCATCTGAAGCTACAGGAAAACCTGTTAAGGCGTTTCCGTCCGCATCAAAGGCATACATTGTTCCATTAGAAATAGCGGTTACGATGTCCATTATGCCATCATTATTTACGTCGGCAACAGATGGAGTAACAGCGGGAGTGCCAGCCAGATTTTGAGGCCAGTTCAAGCCAAAAGCGGTTCCATCCTGCTTGAGTACATGCAGATTGTTGGAAGTACGTGTCTGGACGATAATTTCACATTGTTCGTCACCATCCATATCTGCAATTACAGGACCGCAAATCACCCAGTGATTGTTAAAATTCAAAGGCCATCCCGGCTGATCGTCGCCCTGCGCATCCAGATAATAGATGTGTCCGTTGTCAGGAACTCCTCCTGTAACACAAACAATTCCAATCGTACCATTGCCATCCATATCGGCTACGGCAGGCGGATAAATTGCTGTTCCGGATAGATTTTTTTGCCACAGCAAACTGCCGTCACCTGTGTAAACGTTGAGTTTGTCGAATGAAGCAACCAGGATTTCATCGGAACCATCCTGATTGATATCCGCAACGGTTACTCCACGCATGTTTTTAAAATTGGGACTGGCTCCCATTTTTTTTGGAAATCCGGGTAATTGATCAAGGCTCTTTTGCGGTGAATACTCCTGATCGGGTATAAACATTGCTGTTGTTACACTACCATCTTCAGCGATGGATGCTTTATAAGCCTGCTGTTGAGCTACGCTTAACAAGCTGAATAATAAAGCTGTAAAAAGTAAAAGGTACATTTTTTTCATAATTAATCTCTTTATAGATTATTAACAATTAAACTAAGTTGTTTGATGAATTGGTAAAGTTATAGAAAAACAGACTGGAATAAAAGTAAACAGTTATTAAAATGGCTGCAAGATAATTCTACACCATCAGCAAACATAGCAATTGTTAGCTGCGGTGTTGCACGAATCTTAGCTTGGCTAAGCTGGATAGGGTTGTTTTTTGTACCGGTGAATCTAACCAAATTGCATTCTGAAAAACGAATATTGCCGGGTTAACCTGATAATTGTCTTTTAGACGTTTTACAGCCGCTCTTCGATAAGCATTTTGCGGAGTAATTTCCTGTTGGGTTTACCACTTTCAAGCATTGGAATTTGATCAATAAAATGAATCCTGCGAGGCATTTCTTCGGCAGTTAGCAGTGCTGAAAGCGCTTTCCATAGTTCGTAAAGCGCAGCTATAGTGGTGTTTCCTTCTATAACCAATAGGGTTGTTTCTCCGGCTTTTTCATGAGGTATTCCAACGATCAACATTTGATTTTTGAAATGTCTCCCGAGTTTTTGTTCTACCAACAAGGGATGTATTTTTTTTCCTGCACTGATAATCACATCATCAATACGGCCTAAAAGTTTAAACTTTTGGTCGCTGGCGATAGAAACCAGATCGTTTGTTAGCAACTTGTTAATGCCGAGAGATTTTGCGTCAATAATCAGACAGCCTCTTGCATCGGCCGATACTTCAATGTTTTTGAGCGTACTGAACCAGGCGCTCTTATGCTCGCCATTTATTTTTCGCAGCGCGATATGACTCATGGTCTCTGTCATTCCGTAAGTGTGATAAAATGACGTTTGCACTTCTTGAAGTTGTTGTTCAAGTTGTGGCGAGAGTGCACTTCCTCCGATAATTACTGTGTTGAGCAGCTTGAGTTTTAGGGGTGTTTCGTCTAGTATTTTTGATAGCTGCAGTGGAACCATGGCGCAGAAATCAATAGGCTGATCAATATGCGCAATGGGATTACTTGTTGTTTTGGCAAGGATAAGATTCATCTTCCAAACTAATGCCCTGATTATCATCATTTTTCCGGCGATATATTTTGGTGATAAACACAGCAGCACATTCATTCTATCATGGAAACCAAAAAAGAAGCCTGTCATTTTTGCGCTTTCGATCATTGCCGCTTTAGGCAGCTGCATTTGCTTTGGAGCAGCTGTGGAGCCTGAACTTTGTTGCCGGATTGTTGCTTCCGGATTAAGCCACTCCACCAAAAAACTTACCGTTTCGGCCCACAAGTCATCAGCATTTTGAATGCTTAAATTCAAGATAGCTGAGGTGGAATAGTCCACTCCATTGATTTTTATGTAGGTTTTATCCGAATGCATTATTCAGGAAGTATGGTATCCCATTGAAGTTTTGAATTGTGAAACAATTTCGCCTCCCGAATTTCGAGAGGGGATGCAATATTATTGGAAAAAAGCTGACCGGTTCCCAATCCCTGTGGGAGCGGATTTTGTTTTTTATACACCCATTGTGCGATGGCATTTAGCCCGATATTAGATTCCAGTGCAGAGGTGGCCCACCAGTTCACGTTTTGTTTTTCGGCCTGTTCAATCCACTGCTCCGAAGCTTCAAGGCCGCCTATCAAACTAGGTTTTAGTATGATGTATTGGGGTTTGATCGCTGCCAATAAAGCAGGGATGGCTTCCTGATGGATGCCGATAAGTTCTTCGTCCAGGGCGATTGGAATCGGACTTTGTGCGCACAAAGCTGCCATTTCCTGTCGCTGACCCGCTTTGATGGGCTGCTCGATAGAATGAATATTGAATTGCGCCAGCTGTTCAAGCTTGTTCATGGCTTTGTCTGGTGCAAAAGCACCATTGGCATCCAAACGAATTTCAATTTCGTCGGCATCATATTTTGATCGGATTCCGGCCAATAAAGCCAGTTCTTTCTCAAATTCCAGGGCACCAATTTTAAGCTTGATACAATTGAATCCCGCTTGAATCTTTTCCAAAAGCTGAGCTTGCATGAAACCGGCATCTCCCATCCAAATCAAGCCATTGATTGCTATTCCGGCTTCACCTTTTGTAAATGCAGTTTCCCCGAAAATCCGGTTGCCGCCGTAGTTCATATCGTGTAATGCCGTTTCGAGGGCAAAGCGGATAGCCGGAAATGCTGTTCCATGAGTTTCAAGCCAAACAGGGTAACTCGCAATATTTTTGCAGAGTTTGGCGAGTTCTGCTTCTACCGCTTCCGGCGGGTCGATGCTTAAGCCGGGAATAATACTCACCTCGCCAATTCCATAGCGGCTTGTATCATTACCATCGGTTAGTGTGATAAACCAGGAATCTTTTGCCAAAAGCACTCCTCGGGAAGTGCCAGCAGGTCTTTTGAAAATCATTGGATGATGCTGAAAATTGGCTTTGAGCATGACTAAAAGATAAATCCAAGTCCGTAGACAAAGGTTAATAAAAGTGTTTTCAGGGCTAATTTACGCAAAAATGGGTCTAGTGCAGCGGTGTTTTTTAATTGCCGGATTTTGTTTAGGTCGAGCAGAAATAAAGGGAGCAGCAAGAGAAAGCTATAGCTTATCCAGCTGGCATTTTCCAGTAAATTGTATATGCTGAGCAGCAAAAACGGAAGCAGAACGAGTAAAAAATGATACACTATTGCACCTTCAACGCCCAGTTTTACGGCGATGGTACGTTTTCCTTTTTGTTTGTCATTTGAAAAATCTCGTATGTTGTTCAGGTTAAGCACGCCCGTGCTGAGCATGCCCATGGCTGAGGCGGGTAATAGAATGGTGTATTTCCACGAAAGTGTAGATAAAAAGTAGGTGCCGCAGACAGCAGCGAGGCCAAAAAAGAGAAACACAAACAAATCGCCCAGTCCTGCATATCCGTATGGATTTTTCCCGGTCGTATATTTTATTGCAGAAGCAATGGCAGCTATACCTAGCACAATAAAAATACCGGTTTCGAGCAAGGGAAGTTTAACCACGAAAAACAGCATCAGCAGCCCACTGACAAATGCCAGCAGTGAAAAAATCAGCATCGCGGTTTTCATCTGTGAAGCAGTAATTTCGCCCGATTGCACGGTTCTTCTGGGGCCAATTCGCTGTTCATCATCAGTTCCCTTGCTAAAATCGCCATAGTCATTGGCGAAATTTGAAAGCACTTGCAACAGCAGCGTGGTTAGCGCGGCCATCAGTACGACAGCCAGTTTGAATGATTGGTCCGGAGCAGCGATGAAACCGCCTAAGGCTATGCTTGAAAGAGCCAGCGGAAGCGTTCGCAAACGTGCTGCTTTGATCCAGGATTTGAGAGAGGCCATAATTCCTATGGGAATTTGGGATACTTATGAAAATCAGGATCGCGTTTTTCGAGAAAGGCATTTTTGCCTTCCTGAGCCTCTTCGGTAAGGTAATACAATAAGGTGGCATTGCCTGCAAATTCCTGCAAGCCTACCTGGCCGTCAAGTTCTGCATTAAGGCCCAGTTTTATCATACGTAAAGCCATAGGACTGCGTTTCATCATAATTTCGCACCATTCAACTGTGGTATCTTCCAGCTGAGCTAAAGGCACTACCTTGTTTACCAGACCCATTTCGAGGGCTTCCTGTGCACTATAAAACTGGTTCAAAAACCAGATTTCGCGTGCTTTTTTTTGTCCAACGATACTCGCCAGATAACTGGATCCCAGCCCGGCATCAAAGCTGCCCACTTTGGGACCCACTTGCCCAAATCGAGCATTATCCGAGGCTACTGTCAGATCGCAGATGACATGTAAAACATGTCCGCCACCAACTGCCCAACCATTTACCATGGCAATTACAGGTTTAGGCATCGACCTTATTTTTCGCTGCACATCAAGTACATTTAAACGTGGAATGCCTTGTTCGTCAATATATCCACCTTCTCCTTTTACCTGTTGATCGCCGCCACTACAAAAAGCCTTGTCGCCTTCTCCGGTTATAATAATGGTGTAGATATCCTGATTTTCCCGGCAGATATCCAACGCTTCTGCCATCTCAAAAGTAGTTGTTGGCCTGAAAGCATTGTGCAGCTCGGGGCGGTTTATTGTAATTTTTGCGATATGATTCCAGCTCTCAAAACGGAGGTCTTTGTATGTTTTGAGTGTTTTCCAATGTCTTTTTTGTTCCATGAGGGATATGTTTTATGGAGAACAAGTTAAGATGTATTTTGTTTGCTCTGCCTTTTGTTTCGCAAAAATAGTAAATGCTGCTTAAGTTTGATCTGCAGCTCTGGCCATAAACTTGAAATACGTAACCAATTGTTCAGAACTTGCCTCGGGAGGTGTTTGTATTTCGAGCAAAGCAGCTTTTGACTGTGGTTTGTAAAATTCAGGTAAGATCTTGGTCAGTGATTCCAGCGAATCGGCTTCAAAATAGTGCAATCCGTATGTAGCGGCGAGATTTTTTGCGCGTGTTTGATGCCTGGCTTCAAAGTGCGATTCGAGTAATCCGGTTTTAGCCGGTCCGTCAATAAAGCGGAAGATGCCTCCGCCCTGATTATTGATAATAATCACTTTTAGAAAAGGCGAAACATAAGGATTCCAAAAGGCATTTGAGTCATAAAAAAAGGCCAGATCACCAGTGATCAGCAAGCTGGGTTTCTGAACGGCAAAGCAAGAACCAACAGCCGTTGAACTGCATCCATCGATGCCGCTTGTTCCCCGGTTTGAATAAAAGTTATAGGATTCTTTAAAATCAAAAAGCTGGGCATAACGCACCGGGGTGCTATTGGCCAAATGAATGTCGTAATGCTGCGGAATCGTATTCAAAAGCATGTCGAACACCTTGAGGTCAGAATATTTTGCCTGCGCGATGAAGCTGTGATGATGCTCAGCGGCTTTTGTGTTGGCATGCTGCCATATCGCGTTGAAATTACTTTTCGATGAAAACAGTTTTGGCATAAGTTGCTCTAAAAAAGCATCAGCTTTCATCGGGATTCCTGTTGTAAGGTGCTGGTAAGTATCCATTTGCCAGTCAACAGGATCGATATGCCAATGGGTTTTAATGGCGGCATTCCGCAAGAAGGCTTTGATTTTTTTCGACACAATATGTCCACCAAAAGTCACTAATAATTCAGGCTCATAGGCCTCCGTATCCTTTCCGATAGCCGCTAAACAGCGATCGATGGTGCTGATAAAACGCGGGTTGTTGAGGTTTGAGGTCGTTTCGGTAAGTACAACCACATCACCAAAGTTTGCAAGCTTTTCGAGCAGATCTGAGGTGTTATGTCCTGGAAACTGCTGCCCGACAAGGATTAGCTTTCGTGATGTCTTTTCCCAGTCTTCCTTTAAGCTTGTGATTGTTTTTGCTGATAAAGTGTGCCCTGTTTCTGCAATATCAATGGTTTTGGGTTCATTTTCGGTTTCCATGCTGAAGCCATAAAGTGGCTCGGTAAAGGGCAGGTTGATGTGCACCGGACCAGCCGTTGGAAAAATGGCAGCGTTTAATGCTTCCGATACCAGCCTGTCGTTAAACCAACGGTCATCCTGAGACCTGATGGTTTCCGGTAGTTCATAACTGGCTTTTACGTAATTACGAAAAACTTCTTTTTGTCTTATCGTTTGGCCATCACCCTGATCGATCCATTCAACGGGTCGGTCGGCTGTAAGAATAATTAGCGGAACATGCTGGTAGTAGGCCTCAGCAACTGCCGGAGCATAATTAAGTGCAGCTGAGCCTGAAGTGCAGACGATGGCTACCGGTTTTTGGAGTTTCATGGCAATGCCTAAGGCAAGGAAGGCGGCGCTACGTTCATCGACAATAACAAGGCATTCAAAAAAAGGATCGTTACAGAATACGCTTACAACCGGCGCATTGCGCGAACCCGGAGAAATAATCAGGTGTTTGATCCCCCGCTTTTTCATCAGCCGGGCAAGGTTTAGTAAGCCGGATTTGTCGTTGTCTGCTATCATGATACAAAGGTCAGCAATTATTTCGAAAAAAGCGATAAGATGGTTCCTGACTTCAATACGGTTTCTTCCCATTCTTTTTCAGCAACGGAATCTGCCGTAAGTCCACCTCCCACATAAATATATGCCATGTCATCAACGACTTGCATACAACGCAGGTTGACAAATACATGGGCATTGGATTTGTCTTTAAATGAGCCCAAAAATCCGGTATAATAGGCGCGGTTATGATTTTCGGTATTTAATATCATTGCGAGTGCTTCTGAGGCGGGCGAGCCACAAATGGCTGGAGTGGGATGTAGTTTTTGTGCCAGCCCGAGGGCAGAAAGCTGAGGCGGAAGCATGAAATCAAAATGCGTGATAAGATGGGCCATTTTACCTGCAATTTGGGTGGAAGTCGCAGAAATTTCCGGGTTTTCTACGCCTGATTCCCGAAGTAGTTTATGGATGTAATCAACCACATATTGTTGTTCTTCAAGCTCTTTTTTTTGCCATTGATAGGTTGATGATTTAGTGTTTTTTATGGCTTGTGTTCCGGCTAATGCCATGGTATAGGCTTGATATTGATTAACTTGCAAAAGTGTTTCCGGTGTGGCACCCATCCAAAAGAGGCCGTTGCCATCACTAAGCAGATAGACGAAGGCTTTGGGATAGGTCAGGCACAATTTCCTGAAAATTTTTCCCCAGGATGGTTTGTGCTCGAATGGGTGTGCCAATACCCTTGAAAGGACAACTTTGTCAATTTTCTCATGGTTTAATGAGGCGATGAGTTGTCCGGCCTGTTTTAAATATTCTGTTTTCGTTGCAATATATGGCTTAGACGTTTTTGAATAATTTGCGTTTTGAGCCGGATTGAGCTGATGGAATGGAAGGGTTGCTTCCCAGCCTGAAACTTCAATTTCTGGCTCAAAAATGAGCGCAGGTGATTCCTCATTGGCATGAAAGGGAAAAAAAATAAAACCAGCTTTCGGTGTTTTTTTTAGTTTTTTTTCTGAGATAAATTCACCGCCTGCAATAAGCTGTGGTTCTTTTGCATCGGGGTGACGAAAAGCAACAAAAGCAATATTGTTTTCCAGCAGTTGTTCAATTGTATCCGAAATATGCATAGCTTTTACTGTGCCGTTGTGTTGCGGGCTATCACGAAATTTGTCAGTCTGCAGGTCGAAACAAGCTTTCCTGCTTCATCCCTGATGTCGATATTCCAAACATGAGTGTTTCTGCCCTGATGAATGATTACTGCTTCGGCAATAACAAAGCCGTCTTTTGCAGCACTTACATGGTTTGCACTCATGTGCGAACCCCGAACATCATATTGATCGAGGCCAACTATAAAAGCCGAACCCAGGCTGCCCACCGTTTCGGCCAGTGCCAAACTACTTCCTCCATGCAAAATTCCCATGGGTTGTCTGGTTTTTTCATTAACAGGCATACGGGCTTTTACATAACCTGATTTTACTTCAAGATATTCAATGCCAAGCTGTTCCATAAGGGTATTCTGGTTCATGGATTGCAGTTCGGCCAGCGTGGTTTTTGCGTTGATCATTGGCTAAAGCTTAATGGTTTAACTGCCCCAGGTTTCTCGGTCGAGGCTTCTGTAGTTGATGGCTTCGGCCAGATGTTCGGTGCGTATTTGTTCGCATTGCTCCAAATCCGCAATGGTGCGCGACACTTTTAAAATTCTGTCGTAAGCCCTTGCCGAAAGGCTTAGCCGTTCCATGGCATTCTTAAGCAACGCACGGCCTGTATCATCAATGTCGCAATGTTGTTGAAGCAACTTACTGCTCATCTGGGCATTGGCATGTATGGATGGGTTATTTTTGAATCGCATTTCCTGAACTTTTCTGGCGAGGATAACGCGTTCGCGAATGGCAGCACTATTTTCCGACTTGCGTTTTTCAGTAAGATCCTTAAAAGCAACAGGAACAACCTCTACGTGCAGGTCGATTCGGTCCATCAGCGGACCGGAAATTTTATTGAGGTATTTTTGGACGATACCCGGGCTGCACACACATTGCTGATCAGGGTGGTTGTAATAGCCACAGGGACAAGGATTCATCGCTGATATCAGCATAAAACTTGCCGGAAAATCAACAGAAATACGTGCCCTCGAAATCGTTACCACACGAGCCTCCATGGGCTGACGCATTACTTCGAGTACGGAGCGTTTAAACTCGGGTAGCTCATCCAGAAACAAGACGCCATTATGTGCCAGTGAAATTTCGCCGGGCTGTGGATAGGTGCCACCTCCTACCAGGCCGGCATCTGAAATGGTATGATGGGGGCTGCGAAAAGGACGCGATGAAACCAGGGCAGTATGTTGTCCGAGAATGCCGGAAACAGAATGAATCTTGGTTGTTTCCAGTGCTTCCTCCAGATTAAGTGGTGGCAGAATCGAAGGTAAACGCTTGGCCAGCATGGTTTTACCTGATCCGGGAGGGCCTATCAAAATGACATTATGACCTCCTGCTGCGGCTATTTCCAGGGCTCTTTTTATATTTTCCTGACCTTTCACATCCGAGAAATCGAATTCATACAGATCGCGCCGGTTTAAAAACGCTTCAGATAAATCGGGTTTATAGGCTGACAGGTTTCCTTCGCCGTTTAAAAAACTGATGACATCAGTGATGTTTGAAGCACCATACACCTCCAACTGTTCCACCACAGCGGCTTCGGCGGCATTTTCTTCAGGAATTATCAAACCTTTGAATCCTTCCTGCATAGCCTTGATGGCGATAGGTAGCGCACCTTTAATGGGTTTTAATCCTCCATCGAGCGACAGCTCGCCCATAATGATAAACTCGGCCAAACGGCTGTGTTCAACCTGGCCAGAGGCGGCCAATATGCCAACAGCAATTGGTAAATCATAGGCTGAGCCTTCCTTGCGGATGTCGGCCGGTGCCATATTAATCACGATTTTCTGTTTAGGATATTTCAGCCCAACATTACCAAGAGCCGCCTCAATTCGCTGCTGGCTCTCTTTTACAGCGCTATCAGGAAGTCCTACCAGGAAAAACTGAATTCCTTTATCGATATTCACTTCGATGGTGATGGGGATTGACTCAATGCCAAACAAGGCGCTGCCAAAAGTTTTTACAAGCATATACAGAAGTGTTGCGGTGAGACTTTGCTGAACAAAAATAAGGAAATATGCGGTGATTTAGGCAAATTATTCAGTTTGGCCTGATATTCTGTAAATAATACTTTACACGAAGGCTGGTTATCTTTTGCTTTTAGCCGGTTTGTAGCGGGCTGCAATCAATATTTCCTGTGCATCTTGTGCCTTGATGAGCTTCTTCAGGCAGAAGTCGTTGTGGTGCAAGGCATAGTTTCTAATCATCTGCAAGCCAATAAAATCGCCTAAACGAGCCGGTGCCTTGGGATCAAATTCTTGTGAAAATGGACCATCGGCAAACAGTTTTTTAAAAGCATCAAAATCATTGGCATACAATAACTGATCACCAACCAGAAAGGCCCAAATGTCACCTTCGTGTTCGCGTGCCCATTGCAATTGTTCGGGACGGTAACCTAATAGCACTTCATCACTGATATCAGGCAACATGGCTTCGATAAAGAAAAGTTTTTTGCCTGATTGCACAAGTTCATCGAGAATTGTAACCGGATTTTGTTGGCCGGGCAGGAAGGCTTCATAAATGGCAGCGGCCACATCGCGTGGCAAATGGTCGGGTTTCATCCTGAACGACATGTATTTAGGGATACCAACCTGATCATAAACGGCTTCACCGGCGCCCAGGTAATTATCCAAACCAATAGCAATGGCATCTTCGCCAACAATTATTGGCATCTCATAGTTCAGGCCGGAAATATAGGTGAAAACCGGGGGTAATTCCTGATCGGGATAATAGTGTTCAAAATGCTGAAATACAGGCAATAAGTCTTGTTCAAGTTTTTGGATGTCGGGATATACTCTTCTGCATCTTTGATTTAGGCCAATTAAAAAGGTGTCACTGACAAAATCATAAAGCTGCTGAATGTTTGCAGGATTATTGAGATCAGCCATTAAAAACTGAGGAAATTCAGGCTGCAATATTTTCAGGGCATGCTGTAGCCGGGAAGTGTCTGCCTCAAAAAGTGCTTTCCCATATTGTTTTATTACGAGTTCCTGTGTTTTTAAAGCTGTTGTGTCTATTTTCAGCTTTTTCTTATAGCCTGATTCACAGGCATAAAAACCCAATAGGAAAATGAGGGATAATAACTTTAGCCTATTCATTGCTGTCTTTCAATTTGATTGTAAATGCTCACAAAAAAAACCGTTCCGGTAAGAAACGGTTTTAAGTTAAGAAAAATTATCTTGATTAGATTATTTTCCAGCCGAGGGTGACCATAAAACCTTTTGATTTCGAATCGAATGTTACCTTTTCTCCTCCAACTTCAATATCTGAAATTACATTGTTAAGTCCCAAGTAGTATTGCACATCGAGCGTAAACATCAGCACATCAACACCGGCACCAAACTGAAATCCCCATTGAATGTCGTTGATATCAGTTTCTTTGATTGAAGCGTAAGTTGATCCTGATAACGGGTTAATTTTTTTCTCGGTATAAATATTTGCAGTGGGACCGGCCTGGGCTCTAATTTTTGCAAGTTTCAGGTCGGCAAGGGTTAATCCAATATAAAGTGGAATCTGTATGGTTTTTAATTCAACTTCATCATTTACAGGATTTGGACTGGCTATATCCGGTGTTTTAAAAACACCACCAGCAGTGTAGAAGTTGATTTCCGGTTGGATATACCACTTGTCTCCGAGCCGTAAAAAGGCCCCATAAATAAAGCTGTTTTTCAGGTCGGAGGTGATATCGCTTTTATCCGTTGAAAGTTTATTGGTGGTATAACCAATTTTTGGACCAAGCGAAATTTGAGCTGACAAGGCACTTGCTATCATCATAAACAAGGCCGCAAAGATGATTTTTTTCATAGCTTTTTGGTTTAGTTAGAACAAAAGTAATCAATCAATTTAAAAAGGCAATTTATTTTTTATCGGTAAAGCTGTTTTTCTGGTTTAGCAGGCCTTTTATGTATTTGTATCAAGCGATTATTTCAACAATGAATTTTTGATAAGTTCTCTGTTGCGGCGCGCTATACTCATTGAAAATAACTATTTTTACGCCTCAGAAAAACGAAAATTATGAAGCGCTATTTTACACTTTTTCTCCTTGTTTTTATTTTGTTTGGCAGTTTGCATGCCCAACAAAAAGCTTTTCAGTTCGGATTTAAAGTCGCTCCATCAATGGGCTGGATCAAACCCAATAGTGAGCATTATGAACGCGACGGGATTAAAGCAGGCTTTAACTGGGGCTTTGTAGGTGAGTTTTTTCTGATGGAAAACTATGCCTTAACGACCGGTTTTAATGTGATTTACCTGAATGGCGCTTTTACTTATCCTGTATATTACAGGGCAGGCAGCGCACAAGTTATTGCCCAAAATACTCGCGTGCTGAAAACAAAATACATCCAGTTACCCGTGATTTTAAAAATGAAAACCAACGATTTTAATGGGTTAAGGGTTTATGGTGAGTTGGGTTTCGGGCTGGCCTTCAAGACGGATGCCAAAGCTGATGATAAAATTTACAACGGCAATATCCTGGTTGAGGAAAGTTCAGGCGATGTAAGCAATGAGCTTCGTTTTACACGTGAGTCGCTGATTTTGGGTGCCGGTATCGAATACCCACTGGGTGGCGCAACTTTTATCACGGCCGGTATTCGTTTTGACAATAATTTTATTGATATTCTCAAAGACCAGAATGAGGTATATCCGGATATTGAGCAGATAGGCATTTCAAATTTCATTGAATTTCAGCTAAGCTTACTGTTTTAAAAAAAACTTGCCCGTGAAAATTGCACTTGCTCAGCTTAATTTCCATATTGGAAACTTTGAATCAAACACTCAAAAAATCATTGAGGCAGCGCATCAGGCGGCGTCCAATGGAGCCGAGCTAACTGTTTTTGCCGAACTGGCAGTCTCGGGATATCCACCGCGCGATTTTCTGGAATTCGACGATTTTATCCACCGCTGTGAATTGGAAGTGGATCGCATTGCTGAAGCTTGTTCTGATATTCCGATAATATTGGGTACGCCGGTCAGAAATAGCTCGCCCAAAGGGAAACCACTCTATAATGCAGCTGTTTTTATCCATCACCGAAAGAAACAATATTTCCGAAAGGCCCTGCTTCCGAATTATGATGTTTTTGATGAATACCGGTATTTTGAATCGGCTTCCAGCTTTGAGTGCCTTGAGTTCAATGGCAGAACAATTGCCGTTACAGTATGTGAGGACCTGTGGAACTTAGGCGAAAACCCGCTCTATGTCAGGCAGCCAATGGAAGAGCTTATAAAGCAAAAACCCGATCTGATGATCAATATTGCTGCTTCTCCGTTTGACTACAAACGAGCCCTGGAGCGCGAATCGGTGCTCAGAAGTAATGTGACAAAGTATAAGCTTCCGCTTGTGTATGTGAACCATGTGGGTGCGCAAACAGAATTGCTTTTTGACGGAGGTTCTCTCGTTATGAATCGGGATGGCGAGCTGGTTGAACGCTTGCCTTTTTTTGAAGAGAAGCTGCAAATTGTTACTGTTGACGATACAGTTAAAGCTAAAAAGGAATTTCTTATACCTGAGAAAATTGCGCTTATCCATGATGCGCTGGTGATGGGGATAAGAAATTATTTTGAAAAGCTGGGTTTTCAAAAAGCTATTCTGGGATTATCAGGAGGAATTGATTCGGCAGTTACAATGGCTTTGGCTGCCGAGGCCCTTGGCGCTGAAAATGTTTTTGCTTTGCTGATGCCTTCACAATTCAGCTCGGATCATTCGGTAAGCGATGCTTTGCAACTGGCCGAAAAATTGGGATCGCCTAACGAAACCATACCTATCGCAGCTTTGTTCGATGCCTATGAAAAGCAGTTGGCAGCTGTTTTTAAGGGAAGGGCTTTTGATGTTACCGAGGAAAATATTCAAGCGCGGACAAGAGGGGTTTTACTCATGGCTTTGTCAAATAAATTTGGATATATCTTGCTCAATACCAGCAATAAAAGTGAATCAGCTGTTGGTTATGGCACGCTTTATGGCGATATGAATGGCGGGATTTCGGTTTTGGGCGATTTGTATAAGACGGAGGTTTTTGAGCTGGCGCGTTATATCAACAGCAACAAAGAGATTATTCCTTTGAACAGCATAGTTAAGCCGCCTTCTGCGGAGCTGCGGCCAGACCAGAAAGACAGCGACAGCTTGCCGGATTATGAAATACTGGATAAGATTTTATACGCATATATTGAAGAACGCCAAGGACCTGAAGCGATTATTGCAGCGGGATTCGATGAGAAAACTGTTGCCAGGGTATTGCGGATGGTCAATCAAAATGAACACAAAAGGCATCAAACGCCACCAATCCTTAGAGTTTCGTCAAAGGCTTTCGGGATGGGACGCAGGATGCCTATCGTTGCCAAATACCTGATATAACGTTATCAGAGATTGATGGCTTCCACAGATTTTATTTCGGGAAGGGCTTTGCGAATGGTATTTTCAACACCGTTTTTAAGTGTCATGGTGCTGTATGGACAACTTCCACAGGCACCTGTAAGCTCAACATTCACAATCATATCATCGGTTACTTCAACAAAGTTGATGTCGCCTCCATCTTGCTGAAGATAAGGCCTTACCTGCTCAATGATTTTTTTCACCTTGATGGTGAGGTCTTCTTTATGTTCTGTCATGACAAGGATTTATTAAGTGTAATCTAATTAAATTTTGTTTTGATTGTTGCGGCTATTTCATCAAAAGCTTTTGCAATGGGCGATTGCTCGTCCAGTGCTATGGGGCTTCCGCTGTCGCCTGATGAAGCAATTTTTTCGACTATGGGAATCTGACCCAGCAATGGGATGCCTAACTCCTGCGCAAATGCTTCTCCATGTCCTTCTCCAAAAATCAGGTATTTCTTATCGGGCATATCTGAGGGCGTAAAATAAGCCATGTTTTCGATCAGACCCAATATGGGAATTGTAAGTTTCTCTTGTTTAAACATATTGGCAGCGCGTTTCACATCAGCAAAAGCCACCTTTTGTGGTGTGGTTACAATTACAGCGCCACTTACTGAATAGGACTGTGCCAGGGTTAGTTGTATATCGCCGGTTCCGGGCGGAAGGTCAATCACCAAAAAGTCGAGCACTCCCCAGTCTGCATCGCTCAACAACTGGTTTAAAGCACTGGTCGCCATGGGTCCTCTCCAAATCAGCGGTTTGTCAGTATCCACAAAATAGCCGATGGATAGCAGCTTTATGCCATATTTTTCGATGGGGACAATTACCGGCTTTCCTTCTCGTTCGAAAACGCCCGGTTGCTGATTTTCGGTACCGAACATCATCGGAACAGATGGACCATAAATATCAGCATCGACCAGCCCAACCTGCGAACCGCTTCGCGCCAGCGCGATTGCCAAATTTGCAGCAACAGTTGATTTCCCTACGCCACCTTTGCCCGATGCTACAGCAATAATATGTTTTACGCCGGCCAAGGGGCCACGTCCTTTATCTTTTTCGGCAATGGGTGTTATGTCAATCTTTATTTCCTCGCCAAAGGCTTCGCGTAATGCCTTGGTGGCTGCGTTCATCACAATATTTTCTGCCGGCTCACCTAATTTTGGAAAGACTAACCTGAATTTTATGGCTGCTTCCGTAACTTCAAGCTCATCGAGCATGCCTAAATCCACAATATTATCGCCTTTTGCAAAAAAAATGACACCTTTTAGAATTTCAATTACACTGCTTTTTGTGAGTGTCATGCTATGTTATTTATACTTGTTAAAAAATACGTGTTAATTTCGAAGGGCAAAGGTAAGCTTTTCGTTAAAGAAATTTAGCCTGAATATGTTTACGGTGTGTAATAAAACCATGGTTCGATCAAGCCGAATTTCTACTTGCATTGATGTTGCCATAAAGCGAGCGCGTGACCATTTTTTCGTAAACAGTTTTGTTGTGGTCATGTTTTTCAATCATCTGTAAGGCAAACTGTTGAATCACCAGCAGAGGCAGCACTATTTTTTCACGAATCACGATGCTTTTTTTGGTCATAGGCTCCTCTTCCATCAAAGTGTTGTATCCGGAGATGAGCAGGATCATTTTCTTCGAAAGGAGGAATTCATGGTGTAGAATTTGCCAAAATTCCTGGTAGTCATTTTTTTCTTTTGCCATATAGGCAGTAAGTGTGAAGTTTGATTTGGATAGCGACATCATCGCATTCAACATCAGGATTCTGAAGTAGGGTGCATTTTTAAACAATTGCTTTAACTCATCAAGCCTGCCCGCTTCAGTCAATTGATTGAGTGCTGTGCCAATTCCGAAGTAACCCGGAACATTTTGTTTTAGCTGACTCCATGAACCCACAAACGAAATCGCCCGTAAATCAGAGAAGCTGAGCTTGGTTTTTTGACCACGGCTGGCCGGCCGGCTGCCAATATTGGCTTTGCTGTAAAACCTGAGGGTGCTTTTATTCTCAAGATAAGGCATAAACATCGGATGGTTTTTGAGCGCCAGGTATTTCTTGTGACTGATGTCCGACAGTTCTTCCAAAGTTTTTGCAGAAGCTTCTGAAATGGTATTTGACTTCCCGTTGATCTGGTGTGATAAGGCGGCAGTAAGCAATTGCTCGATATTGTATTTGAAGTGTTCTTTTGTGGCAAAACGACTCGAAATGGTTTGACCCTGAATGGTTAATTGAATTTCATTGTTGGCGATATGTTCGCTCTGTGAGGCATAGAACTGATGTGTTTTGCCTCCGCCACGCGCTGGTGGGCCGCCCCGTCCATCGAAAAAGACAGGGATGATGCCGTTGTTTTCGCAAACCGAAGTAAGTGCTTCTTTGGTTTTAAAAATAGACCAATTGGCTTTTAAATAGCCGCCATCTTTAGTTCCGTCGCTAAATCCAAGCATGATGGTTTGCTTATTGCCTCGCTGTTTTAGGTGATCTAAGTAGGCCTGATTATCAAATAGAGACTGCATAATGGCAGCTGCGTTTTTCATACCTTCCATCGATTCGAACAAGGGAATGATATCGACCTTGAGTTGCTGTTGATCCGTATTGCACCACCTCAACAATCCAAATACATACAGCACAGCGTAAATATCTTCGGCATTGCTGATGATATAGCGATTGCATCCTTCTTCACCGTTTTTTTGCTGTATGATTTTAATCTGCTGCGTGGAGGCTATTGTGTCCTTGATTAATGCCTCGTCAGAAAAATTGTGATTTACCGGCACTTGCTGTTCTGTAAGCAACTGAATAATTTTTTCGCTGCCTAACTCGCTCAGGCTGTTTTTTATAAGTTGGTTATCCCGTAGCACTGCTTCAACGGTTTGCTTGTGTACCTTGTGGTGCTGACGAATATCAAGACTTGCGAAGTGTGTTTTGAAAATCTTTACTTTATCAATCAGCAGGTCAATTTGATCTTTGTACAAGCTGTTGTATTTTTCAACGACAAGCTGCTCAATTTTTATCAGTGGCTCAATGATTTCTTCATACGGAAGCGGATGATCCGGCTTAAACATTGCGGCATAAATGGAAGAGAGTAGTTTTGTGAGTATTTCTTCTACACCTCTGAACGACAATTTTTTAGAGAGGTTTTTAAGGTCTTGATAGTAACACTTCATCAATGTCATGCGTAGTTCGTCAGCAACCTTTAAGGTTACTTTTGCCGTTACAAAAGGATTGCCATCGCGATCGCCTCCCGGCCAAAAACCAAGTTTTATAATATCAGGATTATCGAATTTATGATGCTGAAATTGATTTTTGAGCTCGCCATAAAATTCGCCAATGGCATCATAATACACCTGTCGGAGGTAATAAATAATGTTTTTGGCTTCGTCGAAGGGGAGGGGTTTTTTGACATTACTAAAGGAGGTCATGCCAAGCTGTTGCAGTGCGAGATCAATTTTATTGATGTCGTTATCTGAAATATAGTTGCGCAACTGCTGTATAATTTCGAGTATGGCCGGTGGATAAAATTGAGTAGGATGAGCCGTAAAAACGATGCGGGCACTAAAGTTGGAGAGTTTGCGGGGGATTTCTGTCTCTTTTTTTGAGGTTTCCAGCAAGTGAATAAAGTCGCTGAGCGACCATTGGTTGCCATCTTTCTGGGTATTTTTGAAAGCGGCATCTTCCACACTGTCAAACAGCACAACCTGCCGCTCAACGTATTGTATCACCCTAAACATAAAATCAATCTGATCAGCTTCGGTTTGTAAACTGGTGTGCTGTGTAAAGAAACTGTCCAGTATTTCTTTGGGTTCAAGCCCGTTTTCAAGCCCAGTTGTACAATGTTCCTGGAGCAGGGGAAGCAGCATGCCCGTTTTGCTGATTTTTTGAAAGGGCAGGCTGAGAAAGAGGCTGTTGAACAGATTGAATTTGTTGATTACCAACTTTTCAAATGTCTTGTTTTGGTCTGTATTTTTCATTGCAGCTTTATTTAAATCCGGAAACGTTGCAGCACGATTGATTTCTCCCAGTTTTCGCGCACTGCCTGCTCGCAAAGTTTGGCATTTTCTTTATCATTGAGCATCAACATGCCGTTTAGTTGATCATTCAAAAAGAAGAAGCGATAATATTTTTTTTCGTTTTCAAGAATAACATTGTCTGACTCCTCAGGGTTATCCGGGATGTTCATCGAAAAAAAGAAATGATCAAAAACTTCCATTTTTAAGCGAAAAGATTTATGGTCGAACTTTGTTTGAACGCCAGCCAGATTACGCCCGGCTATGCTGCCCTGATATTCAGAGGCATGCCATAATCCACTGACATATCCGCCAGGATGTTCGGCCACATCGCCGGCAGCATAAACATCAGGATGCGAAGTCTGTAGAAATTCATTGACGAGAATACCGCGATTGGTTGCCAGGCCTGCCGCTTTTGCCAACGAAATATTGGGCTCACTTCCAACATTGAAAATCACCATATCACATATTACCTGGATGATTTCGCCAATCTTTACGAGCTGTTTCTCGTTACTTATTTTGCTGATGCCCTGCACGCTTTCATTGCAAATTACAGTAACACCTTTTTCTTCCATCAGCTGATGTAGCAGGCCTGCCAGTTTGCGGTCCAGGTGTCGGTTCATCAGCTGTGTGCCATTGTGCACAAGCGTAACTTGTTTGCCGGCTTGCAGTAATTGGTCCACTATCTCGATTCCCTGAACGCCGCCGCCGCCAACAACCACTTTTTCGAGAGTATGGATGTCACGCATTAAATCTTCTGCTTCTTCTGCATTTCTGAGAAAGTGGACATCGCGTTTGCCATTTCCCCTCAAAAGGGGCTGCCTGCTTTGGGAACCAGTTGCAATAATAAGTTTCTGCCAGTCAAACTTTCGCTTGCTTTCGGTTAATAAGGTTTTTTTGTCCAAATTAATTTGTAAAACAACATCCTGAAATAGCGTAATTTGTCTGTTTTCATAGAAATCAGCCGATGCCAGCGCAAACTGATCGGCCTGAAATCCACGGTAAATATTTTTGTTGATACGGGTTCTTTTGTATGGTTTCCGGTCTTCACCATTGATGAGCAGCAAGCTGCCTTCGTCGTCATATTGCCTGATTGCCTCGGCGGCTTTAAAGCCTGCAATACCTGCTCCAATGATGATATATTTGAACTTTTTTAGCATTGACCTATTTTTTAACAAAATTAGCAAAATTTCTCTATTTAGAAATATTCTATATAGCGTTCAGGGGCAGGAGTTCCCATTGTTATGAAACAAACAGCAGGATGATCGTAATCGGGACGCAATATGGAAGAATTAAAATATTTGCAGTTAAGATTTTGTAATTTAGCGCGCTGAAACGAGAATGATTATGGTTAAGAAACAGGAGAAAGCCGAAGAAATTGAGATGTCATTTTGGGAGCATTTAGAAGAATTGCGCTGGCATATTCTTAGGAGCGTAATTGCTGTATTGGTGCTTTCGATTATCGCGTTTCTCAATAGAAAATTCGTTTTCGATTACCTTATACTTTCGCCCAGCAAGGCCGATTTCTTTACCAATAGAATGTTGTGCAAAGTGGGCGAATTTCTAAATATTGAAGCAATTTGTATGGATCATCTGAACTTACAAATTATCAATATCAATATGTCGGGGCAGTTCTTAACGCATATGTATATTTCGTTTATTACCGGTTTGATTGTTGCTTTCCCGTTTGTGCTAAATGAGTTCTGGCGCTTTATCAAACCGGCGCTTCATGCCGGAGAAGCAAAGTATTCGGGAGGTGCCGTCATCATTAGCTCACTTTTGTTTTTTACCGGTGTTTTGTTCAGTTATTTTCTGATTGTTCCGCTAACCATAAACTTTTTAGGAACCTATCAGGTTAGCGAAACTGTTGCAAATCAAATTTCGCTTCAATCTTATATTGGTACTGTTGTTTCGGTGATTTTTGCCGTAGGGCTGGTGTTTGAGTTGCCAATTTTGATCTATTTCTTATCAAAAGTAGGTTTGATAACGCCTGGTTTTATGCGAAAGAACAGAAAATATACCTTAGTGATTTTGTTGGCGGTATCAGCCATTATCACGCCCCCGGATGTTTTTAGCCAAATTTTAGTCTGTATTCCATTAATGGGGCTTTACGAGCTGAGTATCCTGGTTTCTGATCATACTTACAAGAAGCAACAAGCAGAATCACAGGCTAAAACCTAAAAGATCAGTTTTTTATTCTTTAAACCAATCGGGTTTTCCTGTCAGAAAGCCTGAGCTTAGCTGGTAAAATTGTTCGGGAGCCTCGGCATGTACCCAATGTGAGGCATCTTCAATGGTGATGATCTCGGCACGCGGAAAGTTGTGCCTGATATGGGTATAGTCTTCCGGAAGTATATAATCGGATGCGCCTCCTCTGATAAAAAGTGTCGGCTTGGTAAATACATCTGCAGTTTGGATAGCGTCAAACATTTGGTTCAAATTTGCTGCAATACCATCCAGGTTGATACGCCATTCCAGGGTTTGTTTGTCTCTCCAGTGCAGGTTTTTCAACAGAAACTGTCGGATGCGTAGTTCTTTGATTTTTTCCGAAAGTTGTGCTTCGGCTTCTGATCGGCTGCTTATTTTGGACAGATCAATAGACTGCATTGCCTTGATGATGTTGCGATGATGCGGGCGATCGCCATAAGCCTTCAAGCTGATATCAACGATTTGAAGCCTTTTGACGATTTCAGGGTTTTCTATGGCCAGGCGCATAGCAACTTTTCCACCCATGCTGTGTCCAAGTAAAATGGGCTTTTTGAGGGATAAACTGTTTATCAGTTCCATCACATCATCGGTAAGAGCTAAATAGTTAAATGTTTCACTGTGAGGAGATTGGCCATGATTACGTTGGTCAGGTATAACGACATCAAAACCTTCGTCAGCAATACGTTTACCAAAAGTGACCCAGTTGTCAGAAAGCCCTAAAAGGCCGTGTAAAATTAGTAAAGGTTGATTTCCTTCTTTTCCGTATCGTCTGAAATGCAGTTTCATCAGCTTTTAATTTTCGACGAGCAAAGGTAGTCATTTTAGGCTTTTAATCATCCAGCCTTAGTTCGGCACCATAGCCTTTGAGCCCAAAATACCGGCGCAAACCATATACCCCAAGATAAGCAAAAGGGGTGTCAAGCAGTGCAAAAGCTACCTTAAAGATGAATCCGTTGAGCAGCAGTTTCCCAAATAAATCCCACTCCAGAACCTGAAAACAACTGAGCAAAAATAGTACGGTAAAAGTATCGACAAACTGACTGGCAAAGGTGGAGAAATTATTGCGCAGCCACAGGTGTTTGCCCTTGGTTACGCGTTTCCAGAAATGAAAAATCTGAACATCCAAAAACTGCGCGAACAGATATGCAGCCAGCGAAGCAGCAACAGCCAGGTAAGTAAAACTGAAGGCCTTGCTAAATTCCTGATTTGTGAGCGGCGACCAGGAAGTGGCAGGCGCAACGTCAGCTATTATAACAATAAGCAAAGCAAAAAAACTGGCGAAAATCCCGGCAATAACAACTTTTTGTGCCCGTTTTTGACCAAAAACTTCTGAAATGATGTCGGTTATTAAAAAGGTAATCGGATAGGCAATGATGCCAACACTCAATTCAAATTCATAAAGTCCGAGTGGATTCCAATGAAAGAATTTTTGAAAAATAAGGTTACTGGTCACCAATGAGGTGATAAAAAGTGCTGTCAGGATTAAAAACAGGGTTTCTGCTTTTTTACGGTGTTTCAGACTTATTGCCGGACTAGCTTCTTGCATAGGGTTTTGTCTATAGTTGTGTTCTTGGTTTATGGTCATCAAAGCGTGTTACAAAATACAATCACCTAAGATTTTAAATTTTTAGCAGTACAAATAAACATGTTTTTTGTTTGAGTGGGGCAACAAGAAATGCTTAGGGCTCAAAACCCTGGATCTTGTTTTTGAGCCAGCCCATTCCCGCGTTTGGCCTGTTATCCATGTCAGGTACAAAAGGTTTTATATCGAGAAGCGGACTATTGTCAAACATATCAGCATGATTAAAATATAGACGATTTTCTTCAATCTTCACGAGCTCCACCACCGACATACCAATAGGGTTGGGACGGTGTGGGCTGCGAATTGCAAATATGCCATATTCCTTGTCGCTCAAAAAGGGCTTTTGCTTCAGCTGTGGAGATTTGGCTTTATGGAGCCAATAAAACAAAATCACATGCGTAAACTGATCAAGGCCATCGAGGCCTTCCATTAACTCCCTGTTAATAATGGCAACCGAAACTAAGCTGTTTGTGGCAAAAACCGGCTGTATAGGAGCTTGTTTGCTTCCGTCGTATTCCGTATGAATTATGCCTATTGGCTTGATATTGATGCTGTTCATTATACAATAAGCTGCCGGCGATACAATTGAATTGTGTTTTCGAGCCCAAAATACAAGGCGTCAGCAATGAGCGCATGTCCGATTGAGACTTCGAGCAATCCTGGAATATTTAGGGCAAAATAGGCCAGGTTATCCAAATTAAGGTCGTGGCCTGCATTGATGCCCAAGCCGCATTGCCGCGCTGTTTCGGCAGCCGTTACGAAATCTGCAACTGCTTTATCCCGGTTTTCTAAATAGTTAGCAGCGTATGCTTCGGTGTACAGTTCAATGCGGTCGGTATCTGTATCCCGGGCATGTTTTATCATTTCGGTATTGGCATCAACAAAGATTGATGTGCGAATGCCTGCATCGTGAAATTGTCTGATGATTTGCTTTAAAAATTCTTTGTGTTTGATGGTGTCCCAGCCATGATCTGAAGTAAGCTGGTTCGGATCATCAGGCACCAGCGTAACTTGTTCGGGTTTGTTAGTAAGCACCAGCTCGACAAAATCCGGTGTTGGATTTCCTTCAATATTAAATTCTGTGGTGACCAGAGGACGAAGCAAAGCCACATCTTTATAAGTAATATGTCGCTGATCGGGTCGTGGGTGGACTGTAATGCCCTCTGCGCCAAATTGCTGACAATCTACTGCTGTCTTTTGTACGTCGGGGATATTGCCGCCGCGGGCATTGCGCAGACTTGCTATTTTATTGATATTTACACTGAGACGAATCATGATACGATTGAATTAAATGTTTTAAAAAGCTTGTCTCCTGACAATGACTGGCGAAATTAATCAAATTAAAGTTTTTTGAATGTGTTTCTTTTGTGCAGCAGTCCCACAACTTTTAGCTGATGTCGCGTTAACGCTATTTTGGCCGTTAAGTCTTGTTCTTTTTCCTCAGCTGAGCTAATTAGTCCCTATGTTTGTACCTTATTTTCTGCTAATACGGTACAAACATAGGGACTAATTAATGCCCGGAGAAAGGAAAATTTTGAGAAACATAAAAAGATTAGCTAAGAAATTGTTCATTTTGCAGCCGCAATGCCCGATAGTGTAACTGGCAACACGTCTGACTCTGGATCAGAAGAGTTCAGGTTCGAGCCCTAGTCGGGCAACATGAAAATGAGAGGGATACAGTAAATGGTCTGTAACCCTCTTTTTTTGTGAACTTACGATGGGTGTATGCTTAGTTATTCATAATAAGTTTGATCATCTGATTTCCTGTTGCTGCAATCTTCTCTGATCAAATTGCATTATTCGCAGAAACAGCTTATATTTGGGGTATCCTTATCCAAATGCATAAAGCATATGTCAACAGGCCGAAAAACAAAACTCAGGAGGATACTGCTACTGCTGCTTATTTTTATACTCACAGGATTATCAAATGGTTTCACACAGGAATGGATGCCAATAAAGCCGGGAGAAAAATATAATTATTTGTATAACAGTGGGATCATCCATACTACTGTTTGGGTGGATTCGGTGGATTATAATAATGGAGATTCTGTGTACTATTTGAATAGAATCGGGTTAGCAGTACACCAATACCTCATAAAAAGCCATGTTTTCCTTCAAAAAGAAATTCATTTCAATGATCAGAAGCTTGTACTGTTCTCTCCCGAGGAATATGTAATCCCATTGGAAATGAGCTTGGGAGACAGCTGGATTTTTGATACAATTAACAATCTTACTGCAACGCTTGCTTCTGTGTTTGAAGACAATGTATTCGGCCAAAACGATTCAATCCGAGAGATTATTATCGAGGACGGACAGGCTAACCAGCACACTATGCGGATATCCAAGAACCATGGAGTGCTTCGCTTCCCTGATTTTGCCTTTCCGGATTCAGCCTATATACTTGCAGGGCTTGAAAATGCCGGTCTGGGACAGCAGATGCCCTTGACCAGGGAGTTTTTTGATATACATGTTGGGGATGAGTATGAATATCGTGAAGTACATGAATACGCGACCCAGTTCAATGCCGATCAGTATGTTACCAGGAAAAGGTATAAGGTAATAAGTATTAACGACACCAGCGATCAGTTTCAATATGTCGTAAGGGGGGTATACAAACTTGATTATTACGGAGCCTATGGAGGGCATTCCGTTCGTTATGGCATCATAAATGAAACCCATACAGCGTCAAAACTTACCAACCTTTACCCAAACCAGCTGTATCGTGCTGGTGAAGGCTATAAGTATTGTAAATATGCCTGGGATGAAGAGTATCAGGCACCTTCAAAGTCAGAGGGTAGTACACAATATATGGGTGTAGGAGATACCATGAGATTTATACACGGAGGTCCCGAAATTACCAGTAAATATATCCTCGGTATAGGACTGGTTAAGAGTAATATAGACTACCTTTTTAATGAATACTGGCATACCGACCTGTTAGCCTATCAAAAGGACGGGATCGTGCACGGAAACTTCGCAGACTATTGCTATCTGCTTGACCCAGAGATCAAACAAGAGATGCGCATAATTACAAGTGACACGACCATAAACACCCTTGATACCCTGATCATCAGGGCCAATCCCGGATTCGACAGCTATGAATGGATAAACACAGGAACAGTGGGTGAACAGGATACCATTATCGCATCAGAATATGGTACAGGTAGTTTTAGGTTTGGCCTTGACATCACCTATATGCATTGCATACAGTCTGACACATTTCAGCTCAACATTATCGAAGCACCTGACTCGATTCCCGAACCTGATACCATTACTAGTATTGTGATGAGGCTCCTCCCCTCGGGGGAGCTGCATATTGAAAATGCAAGCACGGAACAGCTAAGCATGCGGCTGGAGATCATCAACCAGGCCGGGCAGCCCGTTTATGTGCAAGAGCATATATTGTTAATCGACGGTGGAAAAGCAATGATTTCGCTAACATCACTGCCCCATGGCTTTTATGTTGCCAGGATTGTGACGGATGAGTCAGTTTTCACGAAAAAGATCAGTCGGTGATCTGCTGTCAGAAACAATGTAGTAAAACATCTACTTGCATGGTTAATGAAAAATGAAACTTAGCAGAACAACCGCATACTGACTGCAACTGATTGAAAACATGGAACACTTAAACAACAAAAGTGATACAAAATAAGCTGGAACCAATATTGAAATGAAAACAATTTACCACCTACTCTCCTTTAGCCTATTGTTTATGCTGATTACTTGTGTAAACAGTGAATAGAATGAAATAATTGAAACTGATTACAATTTACTCAATCCTGAAACTTCTGAGGGAATCACAAGAAGTGAATCACAAGAACAGATGATGCATTTTTTTGCCAAAGTGCGGGAAAATACTGTTGGGAGGAGCATCCCTGATATAACAGTGTTTTCGCTTACAGGAACAACCTTAAATCTCAAAGATTTTATCAATTCGAAAACAATTATTATATCAGCAGATGCATATTGTGCCTGGGGCCAGGAAGGAATCGCAAATGATTTTCCCAATACTGTAACTCAAATTAAAAATGACTTTAAAGAATTTGATTATGAAATTATATGTCTCTTGAAAAGAGAAGCTTCTGACATAGATGACCCTCAACAATTTAATTTGTTAATAGATGAAGTAAAAAAAAGTTATAAATCACTTTATATAATTGACGAATCCGAATCACGAAAACTTAACTTATTTGCAAATCCAGTTCGTTTTTATACCAATGAAGATAAAGTAGTTACTAATATAAGGATTGGAGCATCTCTGATTGAAGGAGCCATATCTGGCATGCCGAAAGCTGTTGTTTGTCCACGCCCACTAAACTATTAAAATACAGCCTGAACCGCAGTGCGGTACTATTTTTAAACCTCCCCTGAAAAAATATTTTTGAACAATAAAATTATTTTCTTGTTGCACCTACAACGACCATTAAATAAATTATGAAAGCGACGGGCACATCAAAGCCCGTCGCTTTTTAACATTAAAAAAACTAAAACTATGACATTTAAAAACATGGCGTACCCCGTCATAATTCTAGGGTTTTTTACTGGTTCATTAATCTTAAGTTCTTGTGAGAAAAAAGATGAGGATGAACCTCAGGTTGAACCACCAATTGTAACTGCCGAAGCAGGTAGTGATATACAGACAGAAATTAATCAGCAGGTGAGTCTCGATGGCTCTGGTTCGAGTACATCAGTGGGTTCGCTGACTTATTTTTGGGAATTAATAAGTTCTCCCGATCAAAGCACAGCAGCAATCACAGATGCTACTTCAGCAGTGGCCAGTTTTACCCCTGACGTAGATGGGGAGTATAACATCAGACTTAACGTTTTATCAGATACAGTTAGCCGTAGTGACAATATCACCGTAACGGCAATTGCATCCGGCCCTATCGTACTCTCATGCTCTGATATTAACGAAGAGATGACATTGGAAAATAAATTTGACGGAGTCGATTATTATGTCCCTTGTATGATACAGGTCAATGCCGGATTGATAATTGAGCCGGGTGTTACCATTGAGTTTGCTCAGGAAGCCGGCTTCGAGATTCAGGATTATGACGATTGGGAAGGCTATATCTCAGCTGTTGGTACAGCACAGGACTCAATACGATTTACCGGTGAAATTAAATCAGAAGGTGCATGGAATCAAATCCTGATGAATTCCAGTGACCTGAGGAACACCATGAAGTATTGTATTGTGGAGTATGCAGGAAACTCAGACGGAAGCGAAGCTGCAATCCATTTGGATGATGCTAAGCTGGAACTTCAAAATTCACTTATCCAGGGCAACAGCAGCTATGGGATGTTTGTAGATAATAGATCGAATATCTCAGGATTTGCCAACAATACTTTTACTGAAAACATGAGTTATCCGCTCCATATTGCTGCCAACAAAGTGGCTCAACTCGATGGACAGGGCAGCAGCTATACTGGCAATACGAGTGGTGTCGAGGAATACTGGGATGAGATTTATGTGTTTTCAAATTCAATTTACGAACGTGGATACATCACCGGACAGGAAACTCATGTGTGGAATGACCCAGGGGTTCCTTTCTTTGTCAACGAGTTGATCTACGTTGGTGAAACTGATGAAGGATCCTTGCGTATTATGCCGGGTTGCGAAGTGAGTTTTGGGCAAAACTTCGGATTTTGGGTGGATGAATATAATGCCTCCCTTCAAATTACGGGTACTGCCGACAACAAAGTTATCCTGCGGGGACGCTACGGCCAGGGATCATGGAACGGAATTTACCTGAACACCAACAATGTTGAAAACAGTATCGAACATGCTGTGATAACCGACGGCGGTCAGGAAATTGTAGGACACTGGTTTGATAATCCGGCCAATGTGAACCTCGGATACTCAGGAGGAAACATAAGGTTAAGCCTCAATAATGTAGCACTCAATAATAGTGGCGGCTGCGCGATTGCTGAAGGTGGAGGTGATATTAACTTAAGCCTCAATAATGTTACCTATAGCGGAAATGCCGGAAATGACTATTGCAATTAGGTTGATTTCGTTTTTGATTAATCTTAAATAGGGTCTACTGAAAAAGTCTGTCGTGCGCCATGCTTCGGGGTGTCGCTCAGCACAAGTACTCGAGGCGACAAGGCGAAGATGTATCGGCATACTTCGAGTCGCAGTCGCCGAAGAAGATGGTGTGCGACAGGCTAATCAATACCTTAATCCAAAAAGTTTTTAATTTGGATTAATCTATATTGATGTTATTGGATTAATAACAAATATCTACCAGCAAGCATTTTGCTAATACGGTACAAACATAGGGACTAATTAAAATTCCTAGCGAGGGCTATGCTTAGCATTTTTTTTGATCGAGGAAAAGTTGCAGCAACTTAACCAAGCCAGCAGCATTGATACGGCACTGTTGCCTGTGATGTTTGCGTCAATTTCTGTAGCTTTGTCAGCCAATTGAATAAGTAAAATGCGTGTTGTCATACAAAGAGTAAGCCGTGCTGAGGTTGTTGTTGATGGAGCAGAAATTGCTGCCATAGGAAGCGGGCTGTTGGTTTTACTCGGAATAGAAGGGGCTGATGAGGCAGCAGATGCTGATTGGCTCTGTGCCAAACTCTCGAAGCTTAGAATTTTTTCGGATGAAGCCGGACAGATGAATCTTGATATCCAGACGGTTGGAGGTGAGTTTCTGGTTGTGAGTCAGTTTACCCTGCACGGCAGCACCAAAAAGGGAAATCGCCCGGCTTTTATCCGCGCTGCAAGGCCGGAACAAGCCATTCCGTTATACACTTATTTTGTGCAAAAACTTGAGGAGCTTTCCGGATGCCCGGTGAAGACCGGAGAATTTGGTGCAAATATGCAAGTTTCGCTGAACAATGATGGACCTGTAACCTTGGTTATCGACACGGCCAACAAAGAATGAATCAGCCTACTTTGAAGAAATTTGGCAAAACAGTTTCCCGGTATTTGAAAATACGCGCCACTTTTTTCTTCACAAAAAGCCAGTGGGCAAATTTTCCCAGAAGCCCCAATGGCAGATGATAGCTTACGATATCAGTCATTTCAACGCCTTTTTCAGTTTGTTTAAAATGATGCTCGTGGTGCCACATGGCATAAGGGCCGATGCGTTGCTCATCAACAAAAAAAACTTTGTCCTCAACATGGGAAATTTCAGTAACCCAAAGTGTAGAAATGCCAGGTATCGGATTCACCCTGTAAGAAATGATCTGGCCCGGATACATTTTGCCTTCGCCTCCGGTCAGGATTTGAAAACCCATTGATTTTGGAGTGATTTTTTGCAGATTATGCGGTGAACTGAAGAAATCCCAGACTTCCTCTAAAGGTGCCTGAATCAGACTTTTGGTTTGTAATACGTACATCGTTTCTGTTTGTGGAAATAAACAGCACAACAAACAGAAAGTTCAGCAATCGGGAAGTAAAAGTTGTTGTTGTATGCTAAGCAGGAAAAACTTTATTGTGGATTTTTAGCCTGTGTTTTCAAAAACTGCATCACCTGCTTTTCAATGCGCTTCACGGGATTTTCCTGTGATGCGGGAACGAATTGTTGGCCTGTAACTTTTTCGAACAGTTCGATATATCGGGCCGAGACTTGTGCAACGAATGCATCGGTCATTTCCGGAATCTCTTGTCCTTCAAGGCCCTGAAATCCATTTTCCATCAGCCATTCACGCACAAACTCCTTCGATAATTGATTCTGAGTTTCTCCTTTCGCAAAACGCTTTCCATAGGAGTCTGCCATAAAATAACGGGAAGAATCCGGGGTATGTATTTCGTCAATCAGCATGATATCCGCTCCTGACTTCCCAAATTCGTATTTGGTATCCACTAAAATCAGACCTTGACGGGCAGCCATTTCGGTTCCTTTAGCAAAAAGTTTCAGTGCATACTCTTCCAGCTGCAGGTAATCTTTTTCGGTTACAATACCCTGGCTGATAATTTCTTCGCGGCTGATATCCTCATCATGCCCTTCGGCGGCTTTGGTAGTTGGAGTTAGGATGGGTTGTGGCAGTTTTTGATGTTCGCGCAGGCCATCAGGAACAGCAACACCGCAAATATGGCGTGCTCCTTTTTTATAGGTTCGCCAGGCACTGCCACTGAGATAGCCACGCACTATCATTTCAACCGGGAAAGGCTTGCATAAGCGGCCAATAGTAACTACAGGATCGGGAGAAGCAAGTTTCCAGTTGGGTACGATGTCCCTGGTGGCATCCAGAAAATAACCGGCTATCTGATTCAAAACCTGACCTTTGTAAGGAATAGCTCTGGGTAAAACCACATCAAAAGCCGAAATACGATCTGATGCAATCATCACCAAAAAGCGGTCGCTGATAGTATAAACATCCCTTACTTTTCCCTGGTAGAAATGTTTTTGATCCGGAAAGTGAAAATTGGTATGCAACAAGGGGTTTTCCATTTTAGATTAGCTTAGGTTGTGGTGTTATTCTGTGCATTGATTTCAGGAGCTTTTGGTTCAGTTTCCTGGTAAGCAAGAATAATTTTTGTGACCAGTTTGTGACGAACCACATCTTTATCATCAAGCATGATAAAGTCGATCCCGGCAACGTCTTTCAGGATTTTTGTAGCCTGAAGCAGTCCTGAGGGCTGTCGTGCAGGCAAGTCAATTTGTGTCACATCGCCGGTAACGATAAAATGAGATGATTTTCCCATCCGTGTCAGAAACATCTTGAGCTGACTTCTGCTTGCATTTTGTGCTTCATCAAGGATTACAAATGCATGATCGAGGGTGCGTCCGCGCATAAATGCCAGCGGGGCAACTTCTATGGTGCCGTCTTCGAGATAGGTAAGCAGCTTCTGTGTTGGCAGCATATCGCGCAAGGCATCGTAAAGCGGTTGCATATAAGGATCGAGCTTGTCTTTCATATCCCCGGGAAGGAAACCAAGGTTCTCGCCGGCTTCAACAGCCGGGCGGGTGAGAATGATCCGTTTCACCTGTTTGTTTTTTAGCGCCCGCACTGCCAATGCAATTGCCGTATAGGTTTTGCCTGTTCCTGCCGGCCCTATGGCAAACACCAGGTCGTTGGCCTCACTCGACGATACCATCCGTTTTTGGTTAGCAGTGATGGCTTTAACCTGCATGCCAGCTCTGCCGTGCACCAACACATCGCCATTAGTGGCTTTGCTCGTGGTATGCTTGTCAGATTCACCCTGCATAATTTGCTCGATAATACTGTTGTTGATCTTGCCAAAACGCTCCAGATGCACGATCAAAAGCTCGAAACGACTGCTGAAGAATGCCATTTCCTGTGGATCGCCAATCACTTTCATAAAGTCGCCTCTGGCAACGATGCGTAGCTTTGGAAAATAAGATTTTACCTGATCAAGGTATTTGTCGGCAGGCCCGTAAAGATCTATCGGACTTACATTTTCAATCTGAATTATTTGTTCACTCATAATTGCCAGTGGCGGCTTACTATTGGATGTTTAAAATGCAAAGATATTCAAGAATTAGGTTTATTGGTTGTTGCGGGTAAAAAAGTTCAGAAAGCTGTTATCCAGTAATTTTGAACCGGCTGACCCGGAAGTATTCGTATAAACTGAAACAAATATTTGTGTGATCGGTCAGTCAATGTAAGCCTTTTGAATATCTTTGCATGAATACAAAAAAGTCGTAAAACAGTTATTTATGACGGATGAAATTGTCATATAGCAGAATTAAAGCATGTCAATCATTACCTTAACAAGCGATTGGGGCACTTCCGATTATTATTTGGCGGCTGTAAAAGGCACTATACTTGCTCAATTGCCCGATGTAAGTATCGTGGATATTTCGCATCATATACAGCCGTTTGATGTGGAAAGTGCTGCTTTTACCATCCGTAATTGTTACAAAAGCTTTCCGGCGGGTACGGTTCACATTATTGGGCTCAATAGCGAGGAATCGGTTGACACGCCACATATAATACTTAAATCTGCCGGGCAGTATTTTGTGGGGGCTGACAATGGCATTTTTTCAATGATTTTCGAGCCGGAACATATCGAAGCCATTATCGAGATCGACATACCACAGGATTCTGATTTTTTTACGTTTAGCTCGCGCGATCGCTTTGCAAAAGTGGCTGTTCAAATCATCAAAGGAACAGCATTGGAGGAGTTGGGCGATGCGAAAGAAAGCTGTGCCCGCAGGATTTTGTTTCAGCCCACTACATCAGCCGATACCATAAACGGCCTTGTAATCCATGTGGATGCCTATGAAAATCTGATTACCAATATCTCGGAGAAGCTTTTCAGGGAAATGAAGAAAGGAAGAAGCTTCGAGATTTATTCAAGCGGTTATCGCCTGCGCAAAATTCATTCAGGATATATGGATGTTGGAACGGCTGATCTGGTTGCTATTTTTGGATCGCATGGCATGCTCGAAATTGCCATTAACCAAGGCAAGGCATCTTCGCTTTGCGGCATTCGACGTAATGCTTCTGTGGTGATAACTTTTTCAAATGCTTAGCAGTTTTTTAGCAAAGGTTGCGTGCTCCGCATGTTAAGCCATATATTTTCCATACCACAACGGAAACAAGCCCGCCCAACAAGGCTCCTGCAAGAATATCTCCCGGATAGTGCACACCCAGATATATTCTGCTATAGGAAACGATGGCAGCCCAGGGAAATAAAACAAAACCTATTTTGGGATAAACAGGCTTGAGTAAAAACCAAACAAAACCAGCTAATGCGAAGCTGTTGGCAGCATGTGAAGAAACAAAACCATAGGCTCCGCCACATTTTCCTGCAGCAAGATGTATCAGGGCTTGCAAATCTGCTTCGTGGCAGGGGCGGGGACGTTCAAAAACGTATTTGAAAGCGCGTACCGAAAGTTGATCTGAAAGACTGATCAGGGCAGCAATAAACAAAAGAATTACAAGCGTCTGCCAGCGATAATGCCGGATAATGAAGTAAAGCAAAATCAAATAGAAAGGAATCCAGCTGAGTTTGCCCGAAATAAATACCATCAAAGGATCGAGCCAGGAGGCATGCAGGCCGTTTAATATCAGGAAGATATCGGTGTCCAGCTGGTTAATAAATTCGATCATGACTTATTCTGATTTGGTGTTAAGCAGTTCGCGTTTTAAATCATGGAAGCGCGTATTGTAAGGGTCGCGGTGCATCAGCTGATCCAGCATTTCAAGGGCTTTCTTTTTTTTGCCCTTCGCTTTATACTTTTCAAAACGCTCCAGGTAATAACTATCGCTGCGACAGGTAAATCCCGGACTGTCGCCAACCAGCGTGATAAAACCTCTGGCATTGGTTTCCGTATTTTTCAGGGTAAAGAGCACGGGAATTTCGAATCGGGTGTATTTTTCATCCTGACATTCGTTCCACATGCCCTCTGTGGCTTCCATAAACTGTTGTAGCGTTTCATTGAGTCCATAATGCATAGGGTTCCGAAATTTCAGTTCGCTGATAACATTATCGCAACTCACTGTAAATGTCATGATTACAGTTCCTACAACGCAATTTTTTCGGGCTTCATCAGTGTATTCGGCGGTTTTTAAAAACATACGCTCAAATTCGCCACTGCCTCCTTTGAATCTGTAATCAAGCAGGCTGCGCATAGTTTCAAAACGTTGATTTGTAAGTTGTTGATGGAGCGCATCCTGATCCTGTGCCTTGATACCAAAGGCAAAACAAATTAAGATTACTAGTAAAACCGTACGCATAAAATCAGATTTTGGCGCTAAGTTACAATAAAATGTAGGGATGAGCTGCTGAGGTGCTTCCATGCAAAGATTTTAGCTGTGATTGAAGTGCTGCTTTATCCGTTTTTTTTTGATAGGTGAGACGGCAATACGAAATCTATTTTGGTTGCAGGATAAATCTGGCTGATATCGCTGGAAATAAGGTTCACCCAAAGCCAAGCGGCATGTTAATGAACCCCTTGAAACAACTATTATAATGCAGAAAGCAGAAGTTTTGGGTGTATTACAGGCAAGCGCTATTTAATAATCATATTTTTCACATCTTTGCTTCTACATTTTTGCAGGTATGTTAAGAATAAAATTGGGTAGGTTTTTTAGTCAAATTGGCCATAAAGTGGGTTATTCGCGAGCGGTAATCTTGTTATTCGGCATTGTGGTCATTTTTACCAATTTTAATAACTACCTGTGGAAACGCAAACAGGGTGTGGTGAAACACGATGTTTTAAGTTACTACAGCTATTTGCCTGCTGCAATAGTGCATGGCGATTTGACCTTTGCGTTTGTTGATAATGACCCGAAATTTTTTGCAGGAAAAATATTTAATAAAAAAACGCCGGAAGGTGGCTCTTTTCAAAAGATGACCATGGGACTGGCGTTTTTGTACCTGCCATTTTTCCTCTTAGGCCATTTGGCAGCCTGGGTCACCGGAGCCGAAATGAATGGTTATTCGCAACCGTATATGTTTTTTCTGCAATTTGCCGCGCTGTTTTATGTTTTGGCGGCAATGCTGGTACTGCGGAAGTTGCTGTTGCAACTTGTTTCGGATCGTATTGTTGCGCTTGTTATTTTAGTGATAGGTTTTGGCACAAATCTCTTCTTTTATACCACAATAGAAGCAGCGATGTCGCATGCGTTTAATTTTAGCCTCTTTGTGTTTTTCGTTTGGCTAAGCATGCGATGGCATAAGCAACCAAGTTTAAAAATAGCTGCATTAATTGGCTTGGTTTTTGGCCTGATCGGATTGATCAGACCAACAAACGGGCTGATTGCTTTGTTTTTCATACTGTATGATTTCCAAAATGTTAGCGAGCAATACAAGAAGCTCGTCAATCATTGGAAGCAGCTGTTAATCCTTGTTTTGATCAGCTTCTTGGTCGTACTGCCACAACTGCTTTTTTGGAAATTCAATACCGGACACTGGATTTTTTATTCTTACGGCAGAGAAGGATTCTTTTTTGATAATCCACAGATTTGGCGGGCACTTTTTAGCTACCGCAAAGGATGGCTTGTTTATACACCTGTAATGATTTTTGGCTTGGCTGGAATTTTGGCACTGCGCAGGCAATTCAGGAGTTTTTTAGTTCCGATAATGGTATTTGTGCCCCTGAATTTTTATATAATATTTTCGTGGTGGGATTGGACTTATGGCGGAAGTTTTGGTTCCCGGCCACTAATAGATTCCTATGTTTTAATGGCTGTTTCAATGGCAGCATTGCTCTATTTTTTAGAAAAGAAGTCACGAATCGGATTTAAAATTATTGCCGGGATAATGCTGTTGCTTATTGGGTTAAGCTTGTTTCAAACCATGCAATATAAATATGGTCTTATTCATTATGCCCATATGTCCAAAGCTGCTTATTGGCATAATTTCGGTAAACTCAAAACTGATCTCGACTATTCAGATTTATTAGAACCCATGAATTACGATTCACTGGTAGCAGGAAAATATGTTGTAGTACCGATTGTGCGGCATACGATTGGACCTGATGCGTTTACAAGTTTTGAGACCTTGGATAGATACAGAACCAAGTTTTTGGCCGAAGATGGGCATTATGCTTTTGCTAACAGTGAGCTTCAGGTCGATTCTGAGACCAGAAGCGGGCAGCATGCGGTGATGCTTTATGGCGAAAAACGTTTTGCAGCTGGCATTGAATTTTGGGTACGTAAAGGAGAAATATATGAGATTAGCATCTGGAAAAAGCCTGTTGATACAAGGGCTGCTCTGGTATTTGCAGCTCCCGACCCCAAAGATTTCTACATGCAGCTCGAAGCTGTTTCGGAAACCGACAGTGCCGGCTGGGGCAAAATTATTTTCAGCGCTGAAATTCCCGATGAGGCGGCAAATAAAAAATACCGCGCCTATGTCTGGAGTAAGACTAACGATACTGTTTTTTTCGACGATTTTAAGATTATCAAGCGACTTCGTTAAAAATCGTCCTCAAACTGTTGCTGCTGATTGCGTCTCTTCAAGGCCTGCTCGGCATCATATTTATCGCAGTCAAACTCTATTGCAACATTTCCGAGCGGCTTATTAAAATCTTCTTTTGTGATGCCAAGCGTTGGGTCGTCATAAACTTTCTGCATATAAATAGCCCAGACAGGTAAAGCCATATTGGCTCCCTGACCCAATTTGATGGTGCGAAAATGTACGCTACGATCCTCTGCACCTACCCAAACACCAGTAGTAAGATCGGGAGTGATACCCATAAACCAGCCATCGCTTTGATTTTGTGTTGTTCCGGTTTTGCCTGCGATAGGATTATTGAATCCGTATTTGAAACGCAGCCGGATACCTGTGCCCGATTCAACCACTCCTTTCATGAGTTCGATCATTTTATAAGCAGAAACTTCATCAAGCACCTCTGTTTTTTCAGGTATAAAGCGTTCAATAACATTTCCGTTTTTATCTTCAATATGAGTCATAAATGAAGGCTTAATATACACACCCTGATTGGCGTAAGTATTCATGGCGCCAACCATTTCGTACAAGCTCAGGTCAGGAGTACCTAATGCAATGGCCGGAACCGGATCGATGGGCGAATTTACACCCATTTTTCGGGCAAGCTGAACCAATGCCTGTGGCGAGAATCTTTTAATAAGGTAAGCCGAAATCCAGTTGTTGGAGTTTGCCAGCGCCCATTTGAGCGTAACCTCTTCACCAATTCTGTCGCTCGACGAGTTGCGCGGCGACCAGAAAGAACCATCGAAGAGCTGCACACTGTATTGGATATTTGGCACTTTAAAACAAGGCGAATAGTCGCCTTCCTGCATCGCCAGTGTATATAATAAGGGCTTGATAGTCGAACCAACCTGGCGGCGTGCCTGGGTTACATGATCGTATTTGAAATAACGGTAATCGTTGCCGCCCACGTAAGCCCTCACAAAACCGGTATGTGCATCAACAGAGAGGATACTGGCCTGAAGGTAGTATTTATAATAGCGAATAGAATCCAGTGGAGTCAATACCGTATCGATTGAGCCATCCCACGAAAACAGGCGCATACGAACAGGCGTTCTGAATGATTTGCTTATCGAGTCGGGGCTTATGCCGGCTTGTCGCAACAAACGGTAACGTTCGGACCGGCGCACAGCCTGCTTCATAATTTTATCAACTTCTTCTTTCACATCATTTTCCGGAAAAACGAAAGGTGCGTGTGTATATCCTTCCCAGTGCTTGAAAAATGCCGGTTGTAAATCTTTTCCAAGATGCTCCTGCACCGCTTCTTCAGCATATTGTTGCATGCGCGAATTGATGGTTGTATAAATTCGCAATCCATCTTTGTAGATGTTATACGGACTTCCATCTGCCTTAAAATGTTTGGATGCCCATTCGTGCAATTCACCTCTTAAGAATTCACGGAAATAGGTAGCTTGCCCGCTATTGTGATCCAGGATGCCATAATTGGACATGTCAATGGGCAAGTCACTCACGGAGTCGTAAACGGCTTGGCTGATAAATCCATAATCGGCCATTTTGTATAAAACCAGATTACGCCGGCGCAGCGCATTTTCAGGATTTCGGGTAGGGCTGTAGCGTGTAGGTGCATTAACAACACCTGCCATGAGTGCGGCTTCTTCGAGCAGAAGCGAATCAGGAAGTTTGTTGAAGAAAGTTTGGGAAGCAGATTTGATACCAAAGGACTGACTTCCAAAGGCTACGGTATTCAAGTACATGGCCATTATTTCTTCTTTGGAGTAGTTGCGCTCCAGTTTAGTGGCAGTAACCCATTCCTGAAATTTTCGAATAACAAGTTGTACCGTGCTCAGATTTTCGCCGCGCGGGAAAAGGTTTTTTGCCAATTGCTGTGTTAAGGTGCTACCGCCGCCTTTGCTGTTACCCGTCAAAACTCCCCAGGCAACACGCAGCAAAGCACGCTCATCAATCCCCGAATGCTGACTAAAGCGGATATCCTCGATAGCCAGCAGCGCATTGACAAGATCGGGCGAGAGATCGCGAAAACGCACATTGGAGCGGTTTTCGATATAATAGGATCCCAGCACATAACCATCTGAAGAATAGATCTGAGAGGCCTGATTTGTTTCCGGATTTTCTAATTCCTCAAAGCTTGGCATCTTGCCAAACCACTCATTGGTAATGCCATAGAAAAAAAGCATTACGGCTGCCAGACCTATAAAAAACAGCAACCAGAGTTTAAACACATAATTGAACCAGCCTGATGCAGGCCTGTCTTGATCTTTTGTTGTCTTCTGTTCGTTCACCTGTACTTAGTTTTTCTTTTCAATACGGATACCAATATCGCGGATACCTTTTAATGTTGTTTCGCGCATGGCTTGCTCAATTTCGAAACGGTATTTGCCCGCTAAAGGAAAACGTAATGAAGGGTTTAAAAGTATCTGGTTAGAGATTAAGCTACCTGTAGATTTTCCGAGCCAGCGTCCATCGGCTTGTGCCAACACGCATTCAATGGTATCGTGTGTGGTGGTGCCATTTGGGAAAGTGGTATGTAAAAACACATAAAGATTACTGTATCTGTAGTTTTCCTGTTGCCGGATATTGATATAAAAAGCATGAAGCGACAGGCTGTCATCCACCATCACTTCAAAACTGGCGCGTTGGTTGTGATCCCACCCTTTTTCTGCAATAGCAATATTTTCATCAATGAGGTTTTGTTGATTACAGCTGCTTAGCAGTATAATCAAGACTGAAGGCAGTACAATGCTGAGAAAACGATTTATAGCGGACTTTTGCATACCAATTAACGCATTAGTGATTACTCATAATTTGAAAACTGAACATCGTTCTTATCATTTCCATACTGATCTTCTGTGTTTTGCTCTTTCAAGAAGGCAAAGTCTTCCAGTTTTTCGGGCAGCTTTCCTTTTTTATTTGAGGCGGCAATTTCTTTTACTTTATCTATTGGTATCGCCATCAGATTGTTGCGATCATTGGAATACGCATACCACATCAGGCCTTTAAAAATGTCGCTTTTTTGATGATAAGCCTCCCCTTTTTTTGTTTTGAGCACAGTACGATTATCCGGGAATGCCTGCAGTGCATCAACATAGGCCTGATATTCGTAGTTGAGGCAACATTTTAATTTGCCACATTGGCCGGCAAGTTTTTGCGGATTGGGCGATAGCTGTTGAAGACGTGCAACATTGGTGCTAACCGAATGGAAATCGGCCATCCAGCTGGAGCAGCAGAGTTCGCGGCCACATGAACCCATCCCACCAAGTTTGGCTGCTTCCTGCCGCATTCCAATCTGCCGCATCTCAATGCGAATATGAAACTCTTCAGCCAGTTTTTTGATAAGTTCTCTAAAATCTACACGGTCTTCAGCTGTATAATAAAAAATGGCTTTTGTTTTATCGCCTTGATACTCAACATCATTCATTTTCATATTGAGGTTAAGATCCATGGCAACTTCACGGCTTCTGAAAAGCGTTTTTTCTTCAAGCTCAACGGCACCTACCCATTTTTCAATATCAGATAGCTTAGCATGGCGATATACTTTTTTAAGGGTTTCGAGCGGAGCGACAATTTTTTTTCGCTTCATTTGAAGCTTGATTATTTCACCTACAAGCGTTACGATGCCCAGGTCATGACCGGCAGTAGCTTCAACAGCGACGATCTCACCTTCTTTGAGTTCAAATTCAGTAGTATAGGAAAAGAATTCTTTTCTGCCATTTTTGAAGCGAATTTCTGCTGCACGCAAGCCCTCTTCAGGCAGGGGCAGGGGATAGTCTTTTAGCCAGTTGTGCTCGTCCAGTTTGCAGCAACTGTGTTGAAAAATGCGGTCTTTTGGGTTATATACACGTGGAGCCCTGCAGCAGCCTCTTGGCATAAAAGATGCTGCATTTTTGGCTTGTTGATCTTCATTCATAAGGGATAATATATATTGAGCCTAAGCGATATTTTCATGTTAATGAGAGCAAAGATAAGACAAATTTAGGGAGAATGAATTTTTGACTTTTTACCGAAAATAAAGGCATAGCGATGAGGTGTAACGGAATGATTTTTTGAGAAAATGTCACTTAGTAAATCCAATTTGTCTGCCAAAAAGCAGCCAAACTTAGTAAGATGGATTTTTTTAATGGACAACTTCGCTGACATTCTCCACAACTCCACTGTTGATTGACGCATCGACCCCGCTCTGAAATAGAGCAAAGCGGAAATCAGCTAAGCTTAATTAATGGCTGTGGGGGCTTTCTGTTTCAATAATTTAATCATCTTCAGGCTGATATCCATGAAAATTAATGGGCCAAAGCCATTCCGTTCGATTTGCCGAATTCCTTCTTCCATCAGTTGGCTCATCTGAAGTAAATTGGCAGGGTTTACGAAGGGAGCAAATTTTTCGTTAAAGGACTTTTCTTCGGAGGGTAACCTCACCAAATCAACAAGTTGATTATTGAACAGCAAAGCATTTCTGAACACCTGCAAGCCATAGGCCAGCAAGGTTTTTTGTTTTTCGCGTCCCAGTGGTCTCAATTTATCTACAAAGTCTATCAGCTCGGTAACGGATACCTTAAAGCATAAGCGCATCCATTGCTGAAAAGTCTGAAAATTATATTTTTCCTCTTCCGCATTTTCAAAGAAATGCAGCGCTAAAGGCCAGTCTCCGTCGGCCATCATCACTGCATCGTGGGCATCAGCTTCGCGACAGTTGTGCTTGTCGCACAATTCCCGGAGTAATTCCTGATCGTTTATTTTTGGCACTTTTACCTTGTAGGTGCGCGATAATACCGTTGGTAAAATCTGATCCTGCTGCTCAGCAAGTAGCAAAAACAGGGTTTTGGCAGGAGGTTCTTCCAGTAGTTTGAGTAGCTTGTTGGCTGCTTGTGCATTAAGCTTTTCGGCCATCCAGATAATCATCACCTTATACTCTGCCTCATAGGATTTTAAACTCAAATTGCGCAAAATGGTAGCCGCATCGCGAATAAAAATAGTTCCCTGTTTTTTTTCAACATCCAGGTGTTCGTACCAGGCTTGCAAATTGCCATAGGCTTTAGTAGCTGTAACAAATCCCCGCCAATCATCAATAAAAAGAGCCGATTCAGGATCTTTTTTAACCTTTTTATTGGTCGTTGTCGGGAAGATAAAATGTAGATCGGGATGCGTAAGTTTACTTATTTTAAGGCAGGAAGGACAAACGCCACAGCTATCATTTTCAGTGCGCTGACCACAGTTGATATATTGGGCATAGGCCAGAGCCAAAGCCAGACTTCCACTGCCTGAACTACCCAAAAACAGCTGGGCATGACTTACCCTATGGTTTCTAACCGACTGTATAAGATTTTGTTTGACAGCCTGTTGGCCAATTACCTGAGAAAATTGCATAGCGCTGGCGTTTAAGCTTCAAAAGTACATGAAATTTTGTCATTGAAGGACGTTAAACGGCGCATAAATGCCATTTTATTGAGGGTATTATTGGACGGGCTTGTCGGGCATGGCTTCTTCTTCGGCCACTTTTGATTTGAGTTTTAGCAGCTTCATCAGGAATTTATTTGCTGCAATCGATTGGGATTCCCAAACTACTTTTACGAAATATTGCGAGGAGTAAAGACTAAGATAGCCTTCGTTCTTGAAGATAGAAAGATTGCGATAGGGCACAATCCACCCATAAGTTTCCAGCCTTGATCGAAAAGCCAGAATTATACCTCCCGGACGGAGCTCGATATGACATTGCCATCTGCGATTATCCACTGCCAGTAAGGCTTCAATAGCTGCATTGGCACGGATCAGTTTGAATTTTGGCGATCCTATTCCATTCATTTTAAATCGTTCGTACCATGAAAATGCAGGACCCACGAGTTTCTCAACCTCCCTCTTCAGCGCTTTGTCGTTGTAACTTATATTTTTGAGTATCATTTAGTTTTAAACAGTTTTTTTTGAGAACAATCTTCAAAAAGATGAAAGACATCTTGTTCCTCAATCATCAAACAGTTAATGAGGTGCATTGTTGAAGCGCCATGAAAAATTCTACTGATTTTTTGAGATTTCCCAGCGTATTGGCTAAAAAAACCGAAGCCATAATGCGTCGAGGAACATCCATGGGAATTTCCTATTTTTGTTGATAAAATTTTAGCAATGCTTAAGAGAACATGGTTTGTTTTATTGCTTATATTAACGATGAGTTCCTGCGACAAGGTATTTGAATTTTCCCTTTATTCAGCCTATGTTTCATCTGACAGAAGAAATACCACAGCGAAAAATCTGGAACAGCTGTATGCTGAACCGGCAAGCACCACATTTGAGCCTTTTCGTTTTGCTTTAGTTTCTGATAATCATTTGTTTTACGACGAGTTGTCTGAAGCTATCGAGCATATCAATGCCAATTCGGGTGCTGATTTTGTGATCCATGGCGGCGATATGACAGATGGTGGGCTTATTAAAGAGTTTGATTTATTTCAGGATGTAATGAAAAAGCTGGAAGTGCCATATTTTACGGTAATTGGCAATCATGATTTGCTGGCAAATGGTCAGTCTGTTTACACCGATATGTTTGGTGAAGAGAACTATAGTTTTGGATATAGGGAATGTAAGTTTATTTTTTTTAATAATGTGGTTTGGGAACTCAACTATACCGAGCCTGATTTTCGCTGGCTCAGAAACGAATTACTTGATAGTGATCAGTATCAGCATGTATTCGTTATTGCACATATTCCACCCTGGACAGATCAGTTTTTTCTTTCCTATTTTTACGTTTATAGCCTTTTAATGAATGATTACAATGTGAGTTTATCTATTCACGGACACCATCACAGCCCATATGAATATTCTAACGACAGCTTACCTGCCGAACTGCGTATCATGCCTAACCTGGTGATTGGTGCGCCACAGAAAGGTGTTTACCGCCTGGTAGATGTAACGCCTGATAGTGTTATGTTCCAAACCATAAAATTTTAGTATATGGTTAAGGTTTTGAAAGCTGTTTTGTTATTTTTATTTGGATTTGCAATGCTGGAAGTTTTAGCTCAAGAAGATTTTTCTGTCAAGAAAAGAGGTATTGTTCCGGATTATTTAAACATGCAATTTGCCGGTAATATTGGTTCAGGTTCAATTGGAGCAGGATATTATTTAAACCCATCGCGAACCTTGTTTTTTGATGCTGTTTATGGCTATTCACCGGCTTTTCGTTCAGGTCGTGCTATACATAATATAGTAGTGCGGTTAGTTGCAAAACCGTATAGTTTGAACTTGAAAAAGCAATATAGTCTAAAGCCTTTATTGAGTATTGCTGTAAGTAAACAAATTGCAGATGATGACCGTACTTTTAGCCGATTGCCGAAGAATTTTCCCGAAGGCTATTATGCTCCCAACGCATTTCGATTGCATTTTGATTTAGGACTGGCTTTGCGCAAAGACATAGATAAATCTGGAATTATTAAGGCCGTTGAATTTTATGCCAATACAACGACCAACGAAATGTATGTTACCTATTTCATACGCTCTCAATCGGTAAATTTAGGAGATATTTTTAGTCTCACATTGGGTTTTAACCTGTATTTGTTTGAATAAAAAAAAGCCGGCTCTCACCGGCTTTGACAATAGCTTTAGCTAGCTATTTTGTTTTTTCGCTAACCACTTTCGACGACAGAAACTCTCTGTTCATTCTGGCGATATGTGAAACAGAAATTTCTTTAGGACATTCAGCTTCGCAGGCGTAAGTGTTGGTGCAATTACCAAATCCCAACTCATCCATTTTAGCTACCATATTCTGAACACGTTCGCGTGCTTCTACTTTGCCCTGGGGCAACACGGCAAACTGCGATACTTTGGCAGAGACAAACAACATGGCACTGGCGTTTTTACATGCAGCAACACAAGCGCCACATCCTATACAGGAAGCTGCGTCCATGGCAGTGTCAGCATCGCGTTTGGGTATCGGTATCGCGTTGGCATCGGGAACACCGCCGGTATTGATGGATACATAACCACCTGCCCTGATGATCTCGTCAAAAGCTGTGCGATCTACCATTAAATCTTTGATAACCGGGAAAGGTCTGGCACGCCAGGGTTCTATTACAATGGTTTCGCCATCTTTAAAACGCCTCATATGCATCTGACAGGTTGTGATTCCCTTGTCGGGGCCATGAGGACGTCCATTAATATATAAGCTGCAAGCGCCACAGATTCCTTCGCGACAATCGTGATCAAAAGCAACAGGATCTTCGCCTTCTATCACCAGGCGCTCATTGAGTATATCTAACATTTCCAAAAAGGAAGCATCGGCTGAGATATTCTGAACCTGGTAATCGACAAATCTACCCTTTTGACTGGCATCAGGCTGTCGCCAGATTTTTAATGTTAAATCCATATTCTCAGGTTTTTATTGTGAAAAGTCAATGTCTTATTTATAGTTACGTTGTTTTACTTCGATAAATTCAAACTCAAGTGGTTCTTTATTCAGCTTGGGTTCCTTATTTTCGCCGGTATATTCCCATGCTGCCACAAAATTGAATTTTTTATCATCGCGCAGGGCCTCACCTTCTTCGGTTTGGTATTCTTCACGGAAATGACCACCACAGCTTTCTTCGCGAATAAGCGCATCGCGTGCCATGAGTTCGCCCAGCTCCATATAGTCGGCCACCCGGATGGCTTTTTCCAGCTCGGGATTTACCATTTCGTTATTTCCGGGAACTTTGACATTTTTCCAGAATTCTACACGCAATTCCTGAATTTGTTCGATGGCCTTGGTCAGGTTCTCTCCGTTACGTGCCATACCAACGAAATCCCACATGATTAATCCCAAACGGCGGTGGAAACTGTCAACGGTTTCTGTTCCTTTCACCGAAAAAAGCTTGTCGATTGTTGCGCGGGCTTCTTTTTCGGCTTTTTCAAATTCGGGCAAATCAGTATCGATGCGCGACACTCCGATTTGATCGGCCAGGTAGTTTTGTACCGTATAGGGCAACACAAAATAACCATCCGAAAGCCCTTGCATTAAAGCCGAAGCACCTAATCTATTTGCTCCATGATCGGAGAAATTAGCTTCGCCTGCGGCAAATAAACCCGGAATAGTCGTTTGAAGTTCATAATCAACCCAAATGCCTCCCATGGTATAATGCACGGCAGGATAAATCATCATAGGTGTTTCATAAGGATTTTCGTCGACGATCTTTTCATACATCTGAAAAAGATTGCCATAACGGGCTTCGATCACATGTTTGCCCAATCTGTTAATCGCGTCTTTGAAGTCGAGATACACGGCCAGACCTGTTGATCCTACACCAAATCCGGCATCGCAGCGTTCTTTGGCGGCACGTGAAGCCACATCGCGTGGAACCAGGTTTCCAAAAGCAGGATAGCGTCTTTCGAGGTAATAATCGCGACGATCTTCGGCTATTGCTGTGGGTTTGATGGTTCCTTTCTGAATTTTTTCAGCATCCTCTTTAAATTTTGGCACCCAGATACGGCCATCGTTGCGCAAACTTTCACTCATCAGGGTGAGTTTACTCTGATAATCTCCATGCACCGGAATGCAGGTCGGGTGAATCTGTGTAAAGGAGGGATTGCCAAAGAAAGCACCTTTTTTATACACTTTCCAAGCCGCACTTCCGTTGGATGCCATGGCATTTGTGGAAAGGAAAAACACGTTTCCGTATCCTCCGGTGGCAAGCACAACGGCATGAGCCGAATGACGCTCAATTTTTCCGCTGATAAGATCCCTGACGATAATTCCCCTGGCGCGTCCATCAACAATCACCAGTTCGAGCATCTCGCGCCGGGTAAACATTTTTACACTGCCTTTGGCAATTTCTTTGCTCAGTGCGCTGTAAGCGCCCAATAACAGCTGCTGTCCGGTTTGGCCACGGGCATAAAAAGTGCGCGAAACCTGCGCGCCACCAAATGATCTGTTGTCGAGCAATCCGCCATATTCGCGTGCAAAAGGCACACCTTGTGCTACACACTGATCAATAATATTGTTACTCACTTCGGCCAGACGATATACGTTGGCTTCGCGGGCCCGGTAGTCGCCACCTTTTATAGTATCGTAAAACAAGCGATAGATACTGTCGCCATCGTTGGTATAGTTTTTTGCGGCATTAATTCCTCCCTGGGCAGCAATGCTATGCGCGCGGCGAGGGCTGTCGTGGATTCCAAAAACCTTTACGTTGAATCCCAGTTCACCAAAACTGGCAGCGGCTGAAGCGCCGGCAAGGCCTGTCCCTACAACAATAATATCCAATTTCCGCTTGTTGGAAGGGTTTACCAGATTTTGATGTGCTTTATAATTTGTCCATTTTAAGTCAAGTGGACCCTGTGGTATTTTTGCTGCTAATTTGTCCATATCTTATTTTGCTTAAGAGAAGTAAATGACCAGTGGAATTGTAATAAATCCAAGCGTAAGGGCAATGGAAAAAATGGTGCCAAAGGCCTTGATGAAAGGCGTGTAGCGCGAATGATTAAGTCCTAACGACTGAAAAGCCGACTGGAATCCATGATCCAGATGAAAGCCCAGTAGCAGAATTGAAATCACATAAAAAATGACATAACCTCCATCTTCAAAAAGCTTCACAATAAGCAGTCCCAAGTCTTCGTAAGTGCCCGAAGCATAGGTTATGGGCTCAATATGACCAAACTTTGCCTTGATAAAGAAATTAACAAAGTGTATGATCAGGAAAATGAAAATGATGGCTCCCGTATGGATCATGAACTTTGAAAAATAGGAAAGCTCACTAAACCCTTTCTTTTCATAACGTATTGGCCTGGCTACCCAATTTTGTATTTGCAGTATCAATCCCAGTATGATATGCAGGATAAAGCCAAAGAACAAGACATACTGAAATACCTGAATTAGTGCATTGGTAGCCATAAAATGAGCCGCCTGATTGAATAATTCCCGACTGTCATCAAACAAGATTAACAAATTGATGATGAGGTGTACTACCAAAAAGCTGGTCAGGAATAATCCAGCCAGCGACATCACGATTTTTTTGGCAATAGATGAATAAGAAAATGCTGATTTGCTCATAATGCTTTGTTTGGTTGAGAAACAAATGAACTTTCCAGTTGATTGAATAACTAATAAAAAATTATCTTTGTGCTAAAGAGATAACAAATGTAAAGATATATTTGACTTATTAGATATGAATTTTTTTGAATCTTTTAATTTAGACAGATTCTAATTTAATCACCTTTATGCCAAAATACAGTATTTCTCCCGAGTTTTTTAAGGAAAACAGAAACAAATTCACAGGTTTGCTACCCCCAAAGAGCATGGCTATTTTCAGGGCGGCCGAGCGCATGCCACGCAATGGCGATCAGTTTTTCCCTTTTCGACAGCAATCTGATTTTTTCTACCTGAGTGGGATTGATTACGAAAATGCCTTTTTGATTTTGTTTCCCGGATGCCCGGTGAAAGCCTTAGAAGAAGTGCTTTTTATTGAAGCCTACAATCCTGTGAAAGCGACCTGGGATGGGCATATGCTCAACAATCAGGAAGCCATTGAAATTAGTGGGATAAAAAGCATTAAGTTTTCCGATCAATTTGAAACCGTTCTGCGCGAATTGATGCACTATGCTGATGCTGTGTATCTTAATCTGAATGAATATCCCAAATTCCAGTCTGATGTAGCCGATGCACATCAACGACTTGCGCTGGAGCTGAAAAATAAATTTCCATTGCATTCCTATTTAAGAGCAGCGCCACTGCTTGAAGGCTTGCGTGTTTGCAAGTCGGATCATGAAATATCCCTACTCAGCAAAGCCTGCGAAATCACTGGAAAAGCCTTCCAACGCGTTCTTTCATTTGTAAAACCCGACTGTTATGAATATGAGGTGCAGGCCGAAATAGATCATGAGTTTACCATCAACCGCGCAAATGGCCATGGTTATGCACCCATCGTGGCAGGAGGACTAAATAGCTGTGTTTTGCATTATACCGATAACGACAGCCAATTGCATGACGGCGATTTATTGTTGTTTGATTTTGGCGCCGAATATGCCAATTATACAGCGGATATGAGCAGGACAATTCCTGTGAATGGAAAGTTTTCACAAAGACAGCGGGATTGCTATGAGGCTGTTTTGCGTGTTTTGAAACAAGCCATAAAACTATATGTGCCCGGAAACACCATCGATCAGATCAACATGGCGGTGTGGAAAATGATGGAAAAAGAAATGATCGGCCTGGGCTTGTTCACGGCCGAAGCTGTGGAGAAACAACATCCTGAATCGCCGCTTTATCAAAAATACCTGATGCACGGTGTAGCTCATCATATTGGCCTTGATGTGCACGATGTTGGCCTCAAACACCAGCCTTTAAAGGCCGGAATGGTTTTGACCTGCGAGCCTGGCATTTATATTAAGGACGAACGTATTGGCATTCGACTTGAGAATGATATTTTGGTAACGGATGCTGAACCACTTGATTTAATGGGGTCTATTCCTATTGAAATAGATGAAATAGAAAAAATAATGTCAAACAATTTATATTTAAATCTTTAAAAACTTAATTATGTTTCCAAAAGAAGTTTATGCCGAGAGGCGCCAAAAGCTTAAAAACGAATTGAACTCAGGCATTGCGCTGTTTATGGCCAATCACGAGGCTGCTTTCAATTATCCTGCTAACACTTACCATTATCGTCAGGACAGTCATTTTTCTTACTTTTTCGGGCTTAACCACCCTGGCTTTGCCGGAATTATTGATTTCGAAAGTGGTAAAGAAATTCTTTTCGGTGATGATGTAGAAATCGACGACATCATCTGGATGGGGCCTCAGCCATCTGTTAAAGATCAGGCTGAGCAAGTTGGAATAACAGAAACCAATGCCTTTGCCAAACTGGAAAGCTATATCAAAAAAGCCCGAGAGGCAGGCCGAAGCATTCATTATTTGCCTCCTTACCGTGGTGCTATGATGATTGCTATTGGTCGTTTGCTTAACCTGCCTGCGCACGAAGTGAAATCCAACGCCAGCTTGTCGCTGATAAAGGCGGTAGTAAAACTCAAGGAGATTAAATCAGCGTTGGAAATTGCTGAGATTGAGAAAGCGGTTGATATCGCCTGGCTGATGCATACTACTGCCATGAAAATGGCTAAACCCGGCATTATAGAACAGGAGATTGCAGGTACCATCGAAGGTATTGCCCTGGCTCATGGCGGTCCGGTTTCGTTTCCGGTTATTCTGAGTGTTGATGGCCAAACACTGCACAATCACAGCCATCATAATAGATTGGAAGCGGGTCGTATGCTGGTTGTGGATGCCGGAACAGAGACACAAACACTTTATTCGAGTGATATCACGCGTACCATTCCTGTTGGCGGAAAATTTAGCAGCAGACAAAAAGAGATCTATGAAATCGTGCTCAAAGCCAATATGGACAGTATCGCCGCAATCCGGCCCGATGTTGAGTATCGCGAGATGCATTTAATTGCCGCCCGAACGATTGCCGAAGGGCTAAAGAATCTTGGGCTGATGAAAGGTGATGTGAATGATGCTGTGGCAGCAGGTGCACATGCCTTGTTTTTCCCGCACGGCCTTGGCCATATGATGGGAATGGATGTGCATGACCTGGAAGGACTTGGCGAAAATCATGTGGGATATGACGAAGAAACCAAACGCTCCAGCCAGTTTGGGACAGCATACCTGCGTCTGGGCAAAAAACTAAAGCCCGGTTTTGTGCTTACCGATGAGCCTGGTATTTATTTTATTCCGGCATTGATTGATAAATTCAGAACAGAAGGTCTTTTCAAAGATTTCGTGAATTACGAAAAAGTTGAACAGTACAAGGATTTCGGTGGCATCAGAATAGAAGATGATATACTGGTGACCGAAGATGGCTACAGAATTTTGGGAAAACCAATTCCGAAAACGGTTGATGAGGTGGAAGAAACAGCAGCCCAACAGCGCGAATGGTTGAAAATTCCGGGCGTATTTTAATTTATTGGGATCAGTTTTTTTGTGAGTCTGGTGGTTTTTATCCACCGGATTCACAAAATATTAAATGATTAGCATTAGACTAACCATCTATGGCCGTTGTGGGTGAAAAGCACGAGAAGTAAAAGCAATAAACATGAAAACAATCACTTATCAGCAGAAGCAGCTGGCTTATCACAAGCAAGGCGAAGGCCATTGTGTAGTGCTTCTTCACGGATTTCCGATGGACAGCAGGGTATGGAAGTCTGTTATCCGCGAGCTCTCGAATCATTTTTGTGTTATTGCACCTGATTTGCCGGGATTAGGTGAATCAGCAATGCTTGCCGAACAGCATGATATGTCGCTGATGGCGGACGCTGTTGTGGCCATTCTGAGCGCTGAAAACATAAGCCGTTGTGTGCTTGTCGGTCATTCGATGGGTGGATATGTTGGGCTGTCCCTGGCTCAAAAATATCCAGAGATGCTTTATGGTTTGGCTTTGTTACATTCCCATGCCACAGCTGATGACGACCAGACAAGGGAAAACCGGAATGAGGCCATTAAGAGTATTTATGAAGATAAAAATGCCTTTCTATCCGCATTTGTAGAGAGTCTTTTTGATCCGCAGTTTGCAAAACAACACCCGGAAGCAATAGCCGGCATCCGCGAGATTACCACAAGCCAGGAAACCAAAGCTGTTGTGGCGGCTATGGCGGGCATGCGCGAGCGGGAAAGTCATATTGAATTGCTGACTAAAATAAAGTTTCCTGTGCTCTTTGTGCTGGGCAAAAGCGACAGCCGAATGCCTATAGTAAAAATTATGGCACAGGCCGGCTTACCCGCACATGCCGAGTTGATTATGCTACAAGGTGTTGGCCATATGAGTTTTTTGGAAGCCACACTAATCCTGCAACACAGTTTATACAGCTTTGCAGCACGCTGTTTTTTGATTGGCAGTGCCAGGTAAGATAAAGCAGCAAAGATTGAAATTGTAGGTTGAATTCTTTCGAATCAAAGGCGATGCATTGATGTTTTAATTCATCCAGCTTTTAGGGGGCAGCTTATAAAAATAGTTGCCAATGCAGCTGATTGGTTTTTGCTTCTTTGACATGCGCGGCTGGGAATTCCTAAACTTAAAGGGTTTTTAAAACCACAAAATCTTTTCAGGCCACCAATCGATCCAGGGTTTGCTGAATTAGTTTTTTCATAAACGGCTGATAATTGCCCGAAAACTTTTCCGTAACCCTGTTGGCGATAATCACGCAAATTGTTAGGGCATTGTGCCCCATTAACCGACTTAAGCCATACAATGCAGACGACTCCATTTCGAAGTTTGTGATACGGTGATCGTTGAATTTAAAATTTTCGATAGCATGATTCATGGAAGGCTGAGCCAAACCAAGGCGTAAGCTTCTGCCCTGGGGGGCATAAAACCCGGCTGAGGTGGCAATAGTTCCGCTATTATAGCCGGTAGCCAGCTTTTTCAGCAGGGTTTCCGAAGCTTTTACAATATAGGGTGAAGGCAGCGAAGCAGGCCAGTTTGTTTGATCAATAAAAGCCTGCGTAAATTCGTGTTCGATAATTTGATCTGCACCGGCATAAAAATGAATCAAGCCATCAAGGCCAAGTGCATATTCGCCCGCAACAAAGCTCTCGCCAACCGGAATATCTGCTTGCAGGGCTCCTGAAGTTCCCAGCCGGATTAAATTCAAACTGCGCCGCTCTTTTTTTATCGTCCTTGTTTCGAGATCAATATTTACAAGGGCATCCAGTTCGTTGATGACAATATCGATATTATCGGTACCCATTCCCGTTGATATTGCCGAGATACGCTTTCCCTTATAGATTCCGGTGTGTGTGACGAGTTCGCGGCTGCTTACCTGATGCTCAATGCTATCAAAAAATGAAGATACCAGCGCCACACGATTGGGGTCGCCCACCAAAATGATGTCGTCGGCAAGCTGATTGGGCTTGAGTCGTAAGTGATAAATACTGCCATCAGCCGCAAGAACAAGTTGCGATTCGGGAATACGCTTCATAAGTGTTTTCTTGGTTTATTCAACGAAATGGATAATTTTGCAAAGGTAATAAACAATATTAACCATGTCAGATAAACAATATTCACTGCTGGTTCCGGTTGATTTTAACGAACAGTCGCTGGTAGCTTTGCAGCAATCATACAACCTTGCACGTCTTTTGCAATACGAAATTGTGTTGCTTTATGTGCAGGAAGAAAAGGACTTCTTAAACAGCTTGTTTTCTGCCGAACAAAAGCAGCAAATTGCACAGGATATCAACCAAAAACTTGAGCAAATTGCTTCAGAAGTTAGCCGTGCCACAGCGGTAAGGGTTTCGCCTCTGGTAAAAAAAGGTAAAGTGCACACCAATATTCTTGATGTTGCCGACAAGTACAACAGTCGATTTATCCTGATGGGAACTAATGATAGTGTGAAATCGGACGAGCCACTGAAAAACATGATAGGATCTAATACCTCCAAGGTGATCCGCCAATCGAAAGTGCCTGTTATTGCTTTCAATGGCAAAACACACTTTAACGGCTGCCGGAGTATTTTGCTGCCACTGGATCTCACCAAAGATACACGCCAGAAGGTTACTTATGCTATTGAAATGGCTAAACTCTTTGGCTCCACCATCAAGGTGATATCGGTGCTTTGGGATAAAGATTCAATCGACATAAAACAACACCTGATTGTTCAACTAAAACAGGTTCAGCATTTTATAAAAGAAGCCGGTATTGTATGTATGTCAGAGCTTATCGAAACAGGCAACACACAACAGGCGCTGGTTCCGGCTATCCTCGATTATGTGCACGAAGAAAGCGATATTGATTTAATCATGATTATGACCCAGCAGGAAAATCGAATGATAGAATTTTTTATCGGTTCGGCTGCTCAGCAAATACTTCGTCAGAGCGAAGTTCCTGTAATGTCAATAATTCCGCGAGATTTGGGCTTTTCTTATTATCAATTTTAAAAATCCATGCAAGATAACCGGAAGGGCAAAGCCGAAATCATTTCTATCGGCGATGAGCTTTTAATTGGTCAGGTTGTTAACACGAATGCCTCATGGATGGCCGAAATGATCAGTGAAAGCGGTATTCATTTACATAAGATTACAACCATCGGCGACGATCCGGCTCAATTGCATCAAGCGATTGATGAGGCACTTAAGCAGGCCCAGTTTGTGCTGCTTACCGGAGGGCTTGGCCCAACGGCTGATGATGTTACCAAGCCTTCGTTGTGCACCTATTTTAATACCAAACTTGTGTTTCACGAGCCCACTTTGCGCCATATAGAAGCCTTATTTAAAAGGCGGTCTTTTCCCATTTCTGACCGCAACAAGCAACAAGCCTGGCTTCCGGAAGCCTGCACGCCAATTCCCAACAGCAATGGAACAGCGCCTGGCATGTGGTTCCGGAAGGATGACGGTGTGCTAGTGTCGATGCCCGGCGTGCCTTTTGAGATGAGACAAATGTTTGAATTTGAAGTCATGCCGCGAATGAAGGCCTTATTCAAAGAGATGTTTTACCAACGTAAAACCATCATGACCAGTGGCGTAGGGGAGTCGTTTCTGGCCGATCGTATCAACGAATGGGAAAATGCGTTGCCTGATTTTATAAAACTGGCTTATTTGCCGCAACCCGGAATTGTGCGGCTACGCATCAGCGGAAGGCATCGGGATCAGAAAATCTTACAACAAGCTATTGCGTCTGAAACCCAAAAGTTAATTGCACTCATACCTGAATTGATATTTGGCTACGATGATAAGCTCTTGGAAGAGGTGGTTGGCGAATTGCTACGGGATAAAAATGCCAGTGTTTCCACAGCCGAAAGCTGCTCAGGTGGCTATATCGCGCATTTGATTACGGGCATTGCCGGAAGTTCGGCCTATTTTAAGGGAAGTATCGTGGCTTATGACAACAAGGTAAAGACAAGTATTTTAGGTGTTTCTGAGCAGGATTTAAACAGTGAGGGTGCGGTTAGCCGTCGGGTGGTGGAGCAAATGGCTACCGGAGCACGAAAGCAGCTGGATACTACTTATGCGCTTGCAACATCAGGTGTTGCAGGGCCTGATGGCGGAAGCCCGGAAAAACCTGTCGGAACTGTTTGGATTGCGCTTGCCGGACCCGACTTACTGATTTCTGAACGCTTTCATTTTGGTGAGCACCGTGGCCGGACAATCCGTCGCTCGGCTTTGGCGGCACTGGAGATGCTTAGAAAAGTGCTCGTAAAAAAATAGCAAACAATACCGACCTTTATTGCTTTGGGATTGAGCGCTGCATAACAATCAAATAAGCCCCCGTTTATAGCGCAGTAAGCAGGAATTTGCCTGCGTGATTTACTGAATTTGATAAGCAATACCCCCATTCCACGCGCCAAAAAAGCAAACCTATTGGTATAATAGGTAGGTTTGAGCATAAAATATTTCAAACCTAAAAACTAGTGATATGGCAAACATTTTTGAGAAAAAACTGAATGATTTTATGGCAAAGGTAATCGCCAAAAATCCGAGCGAAGTAGAGTTTCATCAGGCAGTGCATGAAGTGATCAGCTCCTTGATCCCATTTGTGGAAGAACATCCGCAATACAGCGAGGCAAAAATCCTGGAGCGCATGGTAGAACCTGAGCGTGTAATTATGTTTCGTGTTCCCTGGCTCGACGACAAGGGAGAAGTGCAGATCAACAAGGGCTTCCGCATTGAAATGAACAGCGCAATTGGCCCTTACAAAGGTGGTTTGCGGTTCCATCCTACTGTGAATCTTGGCATTTTGAAATTCCTGGCATTTGAGCAAGTGTTTAAAAATGCCCTTACAACTTTGCCGATGGGCGGTGGTAAAGGCGGCTCTGATTTTGATCCAAAAGGCAAGTCGGACAACGAAGTAATGCGTTTTTGCCAAAGCTTTATGACAGAACTTTTCCGTCATATTGGTCCAAATACCGATGTGCCTGCCGGCGATATTGGTGTTGGCGGACGTGAGATCGGTTTCCTTTTTGGTCAGTACAAACGCTTAAAAAATGAGTTTACTGGCGTACTCACAGGTAAAGGTATTGAATGGGGCGGTTCGGTAATTCGGCCCGAAGCCACTGGTTATGGCGCCACTTATTTTGCCGAAGAAATGCTGAAAACCCGTAACAAAAGCCTGGAAGGCAAGATAGTAGCCATTTCGGGCTCAGGTAATGTAGCCCAATTTGCAACAGAAAAAGTGACCATGTTAGGCGGTAAGGTAGTTACACTTAGCGATTCAAATGGTTTTATCCACGATCCTGATGGCATCAATCCGGAGAAACTGGCTTATGTAATGAACCTCAAGAATGTCCGTCGTGGCCGCATCTCAGAATATGCTGAGAAGTTTGGCGCAACCTACGTTGAAGGCGAACGTCCGTGGAGTGTGAAGTGCGATGTTGCAATGCCTTGCGCAACACAAAATGAAATCAACGAAGAAGAAGCAAAAATGCTGATTAGCAATGGCTGTTATGTGGTTTCTGAAGGTGCCAATATGCCTTCAACACCCGAAGCTATTGAGGTGTTCCTGGCTGCAAAAATTCTTTATGGACCGGGCAAAGCTGCTAATGCCGGTGGTGTTGCTGTTTCAGGTCTCGAAATGAGCCAAAATTCATTGCGCTTGTCATGGACACGCGAAGAAGTGGACGCCCGCCTGCATCAAATCATGATCGACATCCACCAAACCTGCGAAAAATATGGCAAGGAAGAAGATGGCTATATCAATTATTTGACAGGAGCCAATATCGGTGGTTTTGTGAAAACTGCTGATGCCATGCTCGCTCAGGGACTGGTTTAGTAAATTCCAATTTTAAAACCCTTTCATCGTTTTGGGTTTTCAAATTAGGCTGTCTGCATTGTTGCTGACAGCCTTTTTTGTACTTTTGACCTGAAGCAAAGCTTGTTTTAGTGCATTATTTTTAAACTTTTTAGCCATGAAAAATACTGTTTTTGTACTGTTTTTATCGCTTGTACTTCTGGGGTTGTCGTCATGCGACAAAATGGGTTCGCAACTTGAAAACCAAGCGTATGTTATTAAGGTGGATAGCATCCATATGCCCGATACGGTTGCTGCGGGAACAAGCTTTGCGATTCATTTTTTTGGAATAGCCGGCTCGGATGGCTGCCATAGCTTTAAGGAATTCATTGTTTCGGAAGACAGTACTCAACTGAATTTGTTGCTGAAAGGAAACAAAATTGTTTCGGAGGATATTGCCTGCACACAGGCGCTTGTAATGCTCGATGGCCTTACGTATTCGCATAAATTCACATTGCCCGGGCGATATATGATCGAGGTTACCAATCCGGGGATTTCAAATTTCCTCAGAAGGCCGCTTGTAGTAACGGCGCCATAAAGCCTTAGCAAAAGCCGGCTTCAGCTTCCCGGAAATTACATTGCCGGACCGCCCTCTTCATAAAAGATCACCGGCCGAAGCAATTTGTCGAAAGTGAAATATTGCAGCAAAACAAGGTCTTCGCCATTGTTAAGCAAACCGTACATGCGGTCGTTATCAATTTCAGCCTGATCTTCTGTTATTCCCAAGTGTTCCACCTGAAGTTTCTTGTTGTAGGTCGTTAGCTGATTGGTGTCACCATTGTGGTTGATAAGCGTAAAACGGTGCAAAAAGGGCGAGTTGATAATGGAGTCCTGTCGCGCAGTGGGCAGTGTGTTGGTAAGTACGGCCTCAAAACGTACATCGTTGAAGGAGGTTAAGAAATTTAACACACGCAGCGTATCATAAGCAGCGATCTCGAATTGATCAGCTGTCCGTGTAAGTTTATAACTGTGTTTTCCGGTGTTTTCGATGATAAAACTCATATAAGGCTGTTCGTTAAATTCCAGCTTCACTGATTTGATGTCGGCTAATTTTTCATTGAAGATGATATGATCGCGCCAGTCATCCTCGATCGGCGTATAACGTGTCATAACAAAGCCCCTGAATCCCGGAATATACATCACAAAGGCCTGTTCTGCATTTTCTTTGAGCATATAGGTGCCCAGATTATCTCTGGTTACATCGCCTACATAAAAAACCTTGGTCAGTTTTTCGCGCGGAAAGAGTTTGATGCGGTCGAAGAGGTTGATGCGATGCACCCTCTGATAAACCTCGACCTTAATTCCGAGGCTAGCCATACGCGCCACCACCTGATCGTGACTGGCAAGGGGCACGGGGTTTCTAACGCGCAGCCGGTACATGGTTTCCAACAGCTGATCTACTTTGTTTTGCTGCGCTTTGTAAACTCCATTGAGTTGCCAATGCCGGCCTTTGCGTTCGAGTAATACCTGATTGGTGTCCATATCAGCCAAAAACACACGGGTGACTGAACTGGTGTCGCTTACTGAAAAATCAGCAGACTCACCTTCAAGGGTGGACAGGTAACGGTTGTTCCAAATTAAAACAATGGCAATTATTGCCAGAACGATGAGCAGTAAGTAAACAAAACGGTTTTTATTCATAGGATTTTTTTTGAGGCGCTATTTTGCATATCGGTTTTTACGAACCCAGGCCAGGATCATTCCAAACAGAATCACCAAAGCAATAGGCAGCAGGGTGTTGAAAAGTTGCCATTGCAGCCGGGTTTGCTGTATTTTGTTTGTGTCGAGTTGCCGGAGCATTATTTCTCTGGAGCGAATACTAATCAGGCCGTTGCCTTCAATCAGATAACTCAGGGCATTCAGCAGGAAGTCTTTATTGCCAAAGGTTTGGCGTGTATATTGGTCGTATCCCAGCGGCAGTGGATACCCTTGCTGCCCATGAAACTGGTTTCGGGCCATGTCGCCATCAGCAACAACAATCATCGCAGTAGGGAGGCTTTCTTCCCGAAAAGATATTTCGCCGCTTGAGGTAATTTCGTTCGGCATGCGGTTGGCATAGAGTGATTGAAATTGGCCTTCGAGCAGCAAGGCTACTGTTTGTCCGCTGCGGTTAAACATGCGCTGATCCGGCTCGGTTTGCAGCATACTCAGCGAAATAAGTGCCGGAGTGCCGGCAATTCGTGTGTAACCGGAAGTTTTTAGGAGCGGGGTTTTCTTAATTCCTTCGCGGATCATGGTATCAATACTACTTACAAATTCTCCTTTTACGGCATTGATATTTTTTACCAGTGGATGTGTCGAAGCTTGCTCCAAAAGAGGGAAATAAAACCACCTGAAAAAGTCGATCTGTGGTCTGCCCCCGGCTTCTCCTGTGCGCACACCAATGGCGGCAGCGTTTAAATCGAGCAGGAGGTTTTTGTTAAGGCGCAGGCCGTACTTAAACAGCATATCATCAAGTTTTACATCTAAATCTACTCCTACAGTCGATTCGGTATTTTGAAGGCTATCCATGCTGGCAATCACCGGATCAACCAGCCATAGCACCTTCCCGCCATGCATCACATATTGATCGATAATAAATTTGTCCTTTTCATCGAAGCTTGCAGTAGGTTTGGCAATCACAATAGCATCGTAGTTCGTTTGAATACGCACATGTCCGTTGTTGTCTGGTTCTGAGCGTCGGGTTAGTGCATTGAGGCGTCCATTGAGCGGGATGCGATCTACGCGGTAACTTTGAAGCAGTGTTTGTGTGAGATCATACACTTCGTCGGCATCCAGTTCGCCATGACCTTCAATAAATGCAATAGAAGGCTGCTGCAGGCGCGTAACCTTGTTTATTATGTCGATAAGTTTAAACTCGAGGTTGCGCACCGAGCTGTTCAATGCGGCTTCGGGCGACATATTAACCTGGCTTTCGAGCAAATCAACCGCCATCTCTTTATCGCGATAGTTGACCAATGCACCGGGGAAAATTAATTGTTGTTGGGTGCCTTCATTGGTTCTCACTTGCAAATCGGTGGGGTTGAGCCCGCGTTCCACCAAAAGTTGATAGGTGGCATTGCGTTCCTGCTGATTGCTGCTTTCCGAAGGATTTATGAAATCGTAATCAATAAACTTGCTGTAGGCACGAAATTCGTCCAGCATTTCGCGGGTTTCGCGGCGGAGCTTCTTAAAGCCTGCCGGGAAATCGCCTTCCAGATAGACCCTGAAATAAACATAGTCATCTAGCGAGTTCAGTATATCTTTTGATGCTTGCGAAAGGGTGTAACGTTTCTCGCTGGTGAGATCGAAACGGGTGAAAACATAGCTGCCAATAATGTTTACAACGACTATAAGGCTGATAATCAAGCCAAATTGTAGCAAGGCAGCTTTTTGGGTATAACGACGCTTGTTGTTCATGTTTTTCTTTTTTTTACCATTTGCGGCTTGCAAGTCTTAAATTGGTGAAGCTGAAAAATAATACGATCAAACTCAGAAAGTAAAGCAGATCGCGTGTGTCAACAACACCACGGCTAATAGAGCTGTAATGGGCGGCAATTCCCAGGTTTTTGATGAATAAGTCAACATCGCCAAAAAGCGATAAGCCATAAATCATATCGAAACCCATATACAGGAATCCGCTCAGAAAAACTGCAATGATAAAGGCCATCAGCTGATTGTCGGTAAGCGAACTGCTGAACAAACCCACCGAAACGAAAGCGGCAGCCAGTAAAAACAAACCGATATAAGAGCCCAAAATCCCTCCAATATCCAGGTTGCCGGGAGGAAGCCCCAATTGATAAACTGTAAAAAAATAGAGTAATGTCGGTAAAAGCGAGAAGGCCACCAATGCCAAACTTGCCAAAAATTTGGCCAGGATGAGCTGGAAATCCGACAAAGGTTTGGTAAGCAGCAATTCTATGGTGCCTGTGCGTTGCTCATCGGCAAAACTGCGCATGGTGATGGCCGGAACAAGAAACAGAAACACAAAAGGCGCCAGTATGAAAAGACCATCAAGGTTAGCATAGCCAAAATCGAGTATGTTAAACTCGTTAGGGAAAACCCATAAAAATAACCCGTTGATTAACAAAAAAACAGCAATCACCAAATAACCTATCAACGAACTTAGAAAACTACTTATTTCCTTTCTGAACAATGCTATCATAGAATCGATTTCTTTTTGAGTTGACAAAAATACATTTTTTAAAGCATTTCGATCAGGTCAAATGCTTTCGGCTTTTAGGGAGCTTTGGTAAGCCCGAAATAGCAATAGTTGTATCTTTGGCTTTTGAGAGTTTTAGGGCTGTAACGCGCATGCTGCAAATTTTTAGTACCAACTTTTGCAGGATATTTAGAAGAAATTTTACCTATGAAAAATCTGATTATTAGCTTTTTGATGCTTTTTGTAACGACAGCGCAGTATGCGCAGTCAGAAAACTGGCAAACGGATTATGAAAAATCCGGTATGGTGGCCACGCCAACCTATGCGCAAACAATGTCGTTTCTTGATCGTTTGGACACCGCTTCTGCCGAGATTTCGACAGCTGATTTTGGAATAAGTCCGCAGGGAAGGCCCCTGCGATATCTGATTTATGACGTTGATGGTTTAAAAACCGCGGAACAGCTAAAAGCCTCCGGACGCGTTTTGCTCATGGTGCAGGCCGGCATTCATCCGGGCGAGTCGGAAGGCAAAGATGCGCTGCTTATGCTTTTGCGTGATCAGGTTTTGGAAGGGAAATATGATGCCTTATTTGAAAAAGTCAGCCTGCTTTTTGTGCCCATTTTTAATGTAGATGGCCACGAGCGCTTTAGTCCATACGGGCGCATAAACCAGAACGGCCCGATAGAAATGGGATGGCGCACCACGGCACAAAACCTCAACCTCAACCGCGATTATCTTAAGGCTGAAGCACCTGAGATGCAAGCCTGGCTCTCGCTTTTCAACCGTTTCGATCCACACTTTTTTATCGACACACACACCTCTGATGGAGCCGATTACCAGTATGTGATGACCTATGCCATGGAAACTGCCGGCAATATGGAGGCTGGTCTTACTGCCTGGCAAGCGGAGGTTTTTTTGCCGTTCTGGAAGCAGCAGATGAATCAATCAGGATTTCCGGTTTTTCCTTATGTGAGCTTCCGCAAATGGCACGATCCGCGTAGCGGTTTGGTCAGCTGGATATCGGGGCCTATGCTGTCGCAAGGCTACACAGCTCAGCGAAATCGCCCGGGATTATTGCTCGAAACGCATATGCTTAAGCCCTACAACCAACGCGTGGAGGCAACCAAAGCTTCGGTTGTTCATGCTATGGAGCTGCTGGCTCAGAAAGCTTCTGAATTGCAGGAGTTGCTGAAAGCAGCAGACGAATACACCGCATCCGGCTCTTTTCGCGAGCAGGATTTTGCCCTGGATTTTCAAATAGATATGACAGACAGCACCCTGGTCGCCTTTGATGGAGTGGCCTACAAGGTTACCAAAAGTGACCTCACCGGCGGGGATTGGTTTGTGTATGACAATCAAAAACCACAGCAGTTTGTTTTACCGTTTTTTGATAAGGCAAAAGTTTTGAAAACCGTGAAACTTCCCGAAGCCTATATCGTGCCTGTAGAATGGATCAATATCATCGGAAAGCTGAAAAGTCATGGCGTGCACATGAAAACTTTGGAAGCTGACAAGGAGATGTTGGTTGAAACCTATCTTTTTACGGATATTTCATGGCAAACACGACCTTACGAGGGGCGTCACAGGGTGAATCAAATGAGTTTTGAGCCAAAGATGACAAACAAAGTTTTTCCGGCGGGAAGCGTTATCGTGCCCATGAATCAGCCCTTAGCCAGATTGATAGCATATATGCTTGAGCCCGAAGCTGATGGGTCGCTGCTGGAATGGGGATTTTTTGATGCGGTGTTCGAACAGAAAGAATATGCCGAAAGCTATGTGATGGAGCCCTTGGCCAGACGTATGCTCGACAGCATTCCCGGCCTTAGGGAGGCTTATCAGCAGAAGAAACAAAGCGATAAAAACTTTGCCAACAGCAGTTGGGCACAGCTGAACTGGTTCTACAAACAAACACCTTGGTGGGATCAGCAATTTATGGTTTATCCCATCGGCAGGCTCATGCAATGGGAAGAGTAAACAATAGATTGTTGATAAGTCGGTAAGCCGGTATATTGGAAGATTGGTCAGGAAGGCGTTAATTTTATGCATTCATAAAACTAAGCCTGAATTATGCCAGCAGCCAAGCCCAAATCAAAGAAAATTTTCGTACTCGACACCTCGGTAATTATCTACAACCACAATGCCATCAATACCTTTGAGGAAAATGATGTAGCCATTCCCATTACGGTTTTTGAGGAACTGGATAATTTCAAGAAAGGCAACGACACCAAAAATTTCGAGGCGCGTGAGTTTATTCGTTTCATGGACAGGATTTCGGGAAAGACTACCATGAAAAACTGGCGGCGACTTAATGGCCCCACCAAAGGCCGTTTCAAAGTGCTGATGAATGAAAAAAGTAAATTGGATGCATGTGCCGTTTTTGGGGGCGACAAACCCGATCACCGCATTTTAAATGCTGCCTTAAAACTTGTCGAAGACAACCCTGAGACAAAAGTTATTTTGGTAACCAAGGATGTCAACCTCAGGTTGAAAGCGAAAGCATTAAACTTGCAGGCAGAGGACTATGAAACCGGAAAAGTTAAGGATGTTGACTTGTTGTACACCGGGAAAACACTCTTGGATAATGTTGATCCTGATGCTGTTGACATGCTTTATGCCGAAGGTTTTTGCTCGCTCGAAGCTCTGGGAATAACAAAGGCAAATGCCAATCACTTTTTTATTTTAAAGAGTTCAAAAAGTTCAGCGCTGGCTTATTACAATCCCATCACCAGTCGCATCGAACGTATCGAAAAACATGCAGTTTCGCGCATTATGCCCCGTAATGCCGAGCAGGTTTTTGCCTTGCATGCTTTGCTCAATCCCGAAGTAAAGCTGGTAACCATGCAGGGCATTGCCGGAACAGGAAAAACACTGTTGGCTTTGGCTGCAGCCTGGGAACAACGACGCAACTTTAAGCAGGTGTATCTGGCCAGGCCCATCGTTCCGCTTAGCAATAAAGATATCGGGTTTTTGCCGGGAGATATCAAATCGAAGCTGAATCCCTATATGGAGCCGCTCTGGGATAATCTGAAGTTTATTCAAAATCAGTTTAGTGAAGAAGATAAGGATTATAAGCGCATTACCGAGGCAATAGAAAAGGAGAAACTTGTGATAACACCTTTGGCTTATATTCGCGGGCGCAGCATTTCCAATGTGATATTTATTGTGGATGAAGCACAAAATCTCACACCTCACGAAGTAAAAACCATCATCACACGGGCGGGCGAAAACACAAAAATAATCTTTACCGGAGATATTTTTCAAATTGACACGCCCTATCTTGATGCACAATCGAATGGCTTAACCTACCTGATCGACAATATAAAACAGCATGCGCTTTATGCGCATATTCGTTTGGAAAAAGGCGAGCGTTCGGAATTGGCGAATCTTGCCAATGACTTGTTGTAGAACCACTATCAATCTAGGCCGACTCTGCTGAATATTAACAGCATCGCGTCAAAAAAACTTGTACAAAAAGTTTAGATTGCATGTATGGTTTCTATGCAAAAATAATGAGTCCGGCCCTGAAAAACCACCTCCTACTTTAAGTGGTAGCAATAATCAGGCGTTGTAATCATGCTTATGAGGCAAAACATGATAGCCGCTGGGATCGGTGTATTTGAGGGGGTTGTTCATGGCAAGGGTTTAAACTACCATAATAATATCATCGAACAAAAGTATTAAATTCCTTTTTTGTGGTAGCATTCAAATTCATTGCTTTAATAGTTAAAAGGTTGTTAGGATTGCAGAACCGCTCTGACAGGGTGATAATCTATTGAACTTAAAAGCATTACTGCGCCATAATGTAAAAAGCTCCAATAAAATATTGAAGCTTGGAGTCAGCTTTCTTTATCTGACTGTAGCTGTTTAATAGAATAATATGCAAATCTGTATCCAATGAAAAATCCTGTTATCATAAAAAACACATTCAAAACAAAATCCGGTATTTTGTCAAACACAAAATAATGTAAAATGATCATTGTAATAAAAGAAAAACCAAACATGATGTTGACAATAAAAAAGGAATGATAAGCTAAGTAATTTAAAACTTTTTTCATGATTTTCTCTTTCGTCTTTTAATTGCAATTTCAACAACTACCGAAATAACTAATGATAAAGTGAGAAGTAAAATAAAAATTTTATTCCAAATACCAGATATGAAATCCGCAAACAAAATATCAATTAGCACTAATAATACTATTACTATTAAAAAAAATGTATTTACTTTTTTTAAAGTTCTCATAATCATGTTGTTTTAAGGCCAGTTTGGATTTGGAATAGGTGTATAAAATGGTGGTGGTGGAGCTGGGTATATCACATTAGTGTTATCAGCGGGCAAAACATGAGGTTTATAATTAAAACCATCATACAATTTTTTGCCTAAAACAGCGGCTCCGCCTAACCGGATTGTCCATTTAATAAAGTCATTTCCATTTCCTTGAGGAAAATAGTTTTTGTTATTTGGCCCGTTAAGAGGTGCAGGTATATAATTATTTGGTCTATGAGTGTACCAAGGTTTTGGAAACTTAGAGGTGCTATTCAAATAAAGATATGTAGCATATGTTAATGTTGCAACTCCCATTGCTACTTCACCCCAAAAAGTCGGTTCTCCATAAGCTGCACTCCATCCAGGAGCTAATACTAAAGCTGCATGTGAAATTGCAGTTCCAAATGAATCACCCCAAAACGCATCATCAAGATTTGATCCATCAATTACAGATGCTTCATAAACCCAGAACTGTCCATAAGTTCCATCTTCGCCAACAATTGGATTACCATTGCTGTCGTAATAGAAAAAGCCTACCTGTACCCAGGCTGTGGATAACTCATTATTGTTACTTACATCACCATTCGAAATGGTGTTTTCGCTGGTTTGTTGGGTATAATGCTGGTTGTAGTAACTGTCATAAGCACCTTCGCCGTACTTAGAATCAAATGAAGCTTCGTTTCCGAGCCACCAACTGCTATTTTCGGTTCTGTAAGGATCGCTCCAGTGGTTGTTTGAGCCCGGCCCGATTAAACCGGTTGGCCCACTGTTAGCATAGTGATTCACATAAAATGCTCCATTTGTCCCTACATTCCAGTATGCTGGTTTATAGGAATAACCGCTGGGATCGGTGTATTTGAGGGGGTTGTTCATGGTTTTTATTACTCTGCTTACAAAAGTAGGATTTTTAATAAAAAAGAAAGCCTCATTTTTTGCTGAGGCTTCACCTCCCTTTACAGTTGTTATGATATCTTTCAGATGCTTCAATGATTGCTTAAAAAGTAACTCATAATAATACCACCACCAACCATTAAACTAAATGAAATCAAAATGAGAAATACTGATAAAAGAGCAAAAACTAATTTCTTTTTCTTTGAATATTTTTTTGTCTCTTCAATAACACCAACATAACGTTTTGATTTTATTAAATACTTGTCGTACAGCAGATATGTAGAAAACGCTATAAATACTAAAACTAAAACCCACATCAGAAAATTATTTATTTTAATATTTAATAGTCCAAGAATAACCATAATTATAAAGCTAAATATAAAAGTGGTTACCATTTCCAAACCCATTGCAGCTCTTTTATGCCTATCTCCATATTTATCGTCTCTTGTAAGGCAAAGAAAGATAGAGTATATTTTTTCAATAAAATTCATTTTACTTCTTACTATGGTTTGATAAAATTAATTTGATCTGAAATATCAAAATTGGAATTTAACCATTCATCTCCACCTGCAACTGATATAACACCATAAATAACACCAGCACCAATAACATAAGGTGTTGCAGCTGCCCCAGCAAAAATTATTACTGCAGATCCAGCCATAGTTACACCTGCGTTTACAAGTGTAGATGTATTCGCAGTTCCTGTAGCAAAGTCATAAGAAATCATTACGCCTGATAAAACATTTGATCCTCGTCCAAATAGTCTTGATCCCTTTATCCAGGTTGCAACTGTTGGTTGAATTTTTTTTGCAGCATCAAAGCCGGCATAAATAATATTAGCCCAAATACTCGTGCCAAATAGGCCATATGTTAATGCATCATTTTTTTTGAATCCATTTGAGTTTAATTGCCTTCCTGTCACTTGTGCCTCATCAATTACAGATGCTTCATAAACCCAGAACTGTCCAAAAGTTCCATCTTTGCCAGCAATTGGATTGCCATTGCTGTCGTAATAGAAAAAGCCTAACTGAACCCAGGCTGTGGATAACTCATTATTGTTACTTACATCACCATTCGAAATGGTTTTTTCGCTGGTTTGTTTGAAAATATGCTGGTTGTAGTAACTGTCATAAGCACCTTCGCCGTACTTATAATCAAATGAAGCTTCGTTTCCGAGCCACCAACTGCTATTTTCGGTTCTGTAAGGATCGCTCCAGTGGTTTCCGGAGCCCGGCCCTGAAAAACCACCTCCTACTTTTGATGGTGGCAGTAACCAGGAGTTGTTATCATGTTTATTAGGCAAAACATGATAACCGGTGGCATCGGTGATGGCGGAGATGCTACCTAAGTAATCCTTGTGTACGTAATACATGGTTTCGGTGGTGCCTTGCTTTACCATGATGGCGAAGAGGTCGCCGGGGCCATTATGCGCAGGATTAACTGGTGCCTGCAAACCACAAGCAATCGGATTACTATTGGTTTGATTGTAAACGATGGCCGTACAAGGGTTCATTTATGTTTTTTGGTTAGTTATGGCAAATGTAGGAAGAAAACTTTCCCCCGGCCGGGTTTGGTGGCGGGGGGAAAGTCGGAATCTTATGAAGGTTTGTAAAATAAATCCAATCATTTTAGCTTGATATGGCTTGCTATCCTTAAAAAAAACTAGTGTTAGAATCTGCTTTTAATCAACCAGACAAACAAAATAAATAAAACTAATTGAAGTAATAGTATCAGTGAATATTTAATCTTGTTAATTACCGATTTTTCTCTTATGATTATACGGATAAAGGCAAGATAATCCATGGGATTAGCAATGAAGTAGTACACTTTTCTTCCATTTTTTGATAAAATATAAAGCATCACTAACCAGAAATATAAACTCAAAACGATAACCGAAATAAACCACATAAAACTATTGGAATCATTCATGATTTGTTATTTATATAGATAGTTAATAATTTGGCTCCAAGTAATTCCCCAAGTATAAGTCTGGTAATGTGAACTAGCAATCGGTGCGCCAAAACTTAAGCCATAAGCATCAATTGCATATGAAGAGGCAGTTTGGGCATTGATATTACCATTCCCTGATCTTGAATAATTCCCAATATGTAAACCATAGCTCCATGTCTGACCTGGCCCAAATGTTTCTTGAATACTTAGATTTTTTCCATTTGTGGAATAAATATTTAAATAATTCACGCTAGCAGCAATTTCATAACCATCACCATTTCCGTAAAGTGTAAAGCTGAATCCGAAATCATTTTTAGCTTTGATGAATGCTAAACTAAATCCATTGCGCATTTTTGGCAACCCAAATGAAATTAAAAAATCTAATGAAATACCCCATTTTCCTGCTTCAACATTACCTGAAAAAATCATTGCCTCCCCCTGCACAGCACCCGCAGTAGGGTTATAGACCTTAATAGCGCCATCAGGATAATGCCTTACCTCGCCAAGTTTGCCAAAATAACCTATTACAGTATTGTTGATAATGGTAAGGTTAAAACCCTCTTGCATCCACGCCAGAATCGTTCCGTAATCTTTTTCGGCTACATTGCCGGTGGTGGTGTTTTGCTTGGTTTGTTGGGCATAATGCTGGTTGTAGTAACTGTCAAAAGCACCTTCGCCGTATATGCCATCAAACGAGGCATGGTTTCCAAGCATCCAATTGCCATTTTCGGTTCTGTAAGGATCGCTCCAGTGGTTTCCGGAGCCCGGTCCGGAAAAACCACCTCCTCCTTTTGGTGGTGGCAATAACCAGGCGTTATAATCATGCTTATTAGGCAAAACATGATAGCCGCTGGGATCGGTGTATTTGAGGGGGTTGTTCATTTGGGTTTTCATACTCTGTTTACAAAGGTAGCTATTTTAAAAAACACCCCAATTGTTATTTCTAACCTTTGGAGTGCAGTTCAGTCATGCTCGAGCTTTTTTGATAATACTTAAAATCTACCTTGATTTTGTAACATTTTTAAATACATCCCCAAAACAAAAAGGACAAAAGCTAATAAGAAATAGATTATTATAATTATATTTCCAAACAATTGTTTTGAACTATTTTCAGATTCATACTTTTCAAGAATCTTTAAATACTTCTTTTTGTGAAGTAAATGGAAATAGTAAAATGTGATAATGATAGCTGATAATACTCCAGAAACTAATTTATTTCCAAACAATGGGAAATTAATTCCGAATAGTAAACTAGTTAACATAATTAAATCAATGGCGTAGATTATAATAGAGAATGCAATAGTCAGTGCAGCAAAAAAGGCGGGATCATCACTATGACCAACTTTTTGTTGAATTTTATAGCTTCTATAAAAAAGGTAGTTAAACATAACATTGAATAATTTGACTATGGTTTATTTGGATCTCCCCAACCACTAAAACCACCAGTTGATACATCTAAAATAAAATATGCTCCACTAATTGCTGTTCCAATAGGCCAAATGAATGCTGCAGCGCCCATTGCAACATCAAGAGTCGCTTTTGCTCCAACTTGCCAGTCTGTTCCATTTTGGTTGTAATAATAGTCATAAGAACCGTAGCCACTTATCCCAACATTTACCACAAAGCCCAATATACCTGCTCGTTTTACATATTTCACATATCTTGCTCCTGCTTTACCCCAGTCTGCACCTTTCATTCCCCATTCAACCAAATTTCCTTTAATACCATTGGCAAGACTAAATGCTCCAACGCCGATTGCAGCTTCTTGCATTGTTATCCCATTATTTTTATCCTTTCCCACCACTTGTGCCTCATCAATTACAGATGCTTCATAAACCCAGAACTGTCCATAAGTTCCATCTTTGCCAACAATTGGATTACCATTGGTGTCGTAATAGAAAAAGCCTAACTGAACCCAGGCTGTGGATAACTCATTATTGTTACTTACATCACCATTCGAAATGGTGTTTTCGCTGGTTTGTTGGGTATAATGCTGGTTGTAGTAACTGTCAAAAGCTCCTTCGCCGTATATGCCATCAAACGAGGCATGGTTTCCAAGCATCCAATTGCCATTTTCGGTTCTGTAAGGATCGCTCCAGTGGTTTCCGGAGCCCGGCCCGATTAAACCGGTTGGCCCACTGTTAGCATAGTGATTCACATAAAATGCTCCATTTATCCCTACATTCCAGTATGCTGGTTTATAGGTATAGCCGCTGGGATCGGTGTATTTGAGGGGGTTGTTCATGGCATAGGTATAGCGGTTGTAGTTTTGTGTAGCAGAGGGGTCTTGTACAAAAGGATCGGGGCTAAGAAAACGAGCCAGCACAGGATCGTAAATACGTCCGTTCATATTGATCAGATTAAACTGATCCAAATGTTCGTGCCCTGTATATCCCCTGTCGAGCATAGGCTGTGGCACCTGATAGTCGGCCCAGTTGTCGGGATTGCGCCGTCTGCCCCAGGCATCATAGCTCATGCGTTCTATGGTGTTGCCTGAGTCGTCAGTTATAGTGGTATAGGAGCCTAGATGGTCTTTGTGCAGGTAGTACATTTGCTGTGTGCCATCGTGTTGTTGAATCATCACACCAAACACGCCATCGCCACCTGCCAGATAATGAAAATGTTTCTGCTGACTCAGGTGATCGATCTCCACCTCATAATGATCGCTGTAAAGTTTTATTTCCTCCTGATTGGGTTTTTCGGGTGTGGTTTTAATTGCCATTGTTCGCTGGTCAAACACACCATAGCTAAGGTTCAGGCTGCCTTGTGTGAGGCCGTTAATAGCGCTTGCCTTATCAAAATGGGTGTAAGTGAGATCAATTATTTCAAAATCCGCCACATAGGCATCGGTAGGCAGTGTAATTGAGCTAACGGCATTGATGCGCGAATCCTCGTAGTTGTAGCTGCCGCTTCGGCGTGTTACATCGCTTTTGTTATATATATTGCCGTTATCCTGGTATTGTATGTCAACAACAGCCTGGCGTGGGCCGGCTGCCGTAAGTCTGTTGCGTAGCAATTGGTCATAGTCAAATTCTTCGGTTTGTCCGTTCAGTAGGTCTTTGCGGTAAAGCAGGTTGCCTGTTGAAGTTTCGAAATGATATTGCTGTCGTTGTATGTCGAGGGGCACATCTCTCCACGTGCTAATGGCATAATTTTCCATTAGCAGGCCATAATCATCAAAGCTTTTAAACTCGTGCACACCATTGCCCGAATGGTATGAAGTAAGTTGCATGCGTTCATTCTCGGTATCGGCCTTCCAAAGTAAACGCTTGTCCGAACCCCTGATTACCTCGCTTACCTTACCATTGAGCGCATAAGTGTAGATCAATTTGAATCCGGTAGGATAGGTTAATGTTTCGAGCATGCCATTTTCTTTGTTATAGCTGTAGGCAAAGTTAAAAAATTTTGCCGGAGATGTTTCACTTTTGGCAATTATTCTACCCAGTTGGTCGTAAGTGTAACGTACATGTTCGCCATTGGTTCTGGTAATGGCAGCCACCTGGCCAAAACCATATTGACTGCTGCTACGGTAATAGGTATAATTGATTTCGTCAAAAGTGCCTGTGGTTTCCTCGCGTTTGGTTAATCTGCCAAATTCGTCATAAAATACCTGATAAGTATTATTCTTTTGGTCTTTTTGTTCAATTATTTCGCCAAAGGCATTGTAGGTATAAGTTTTTGTTCCGGTATTTGGCTCTGTTATTGATGCCCTGTTTCCTGCCTCATCATAGTCTATTTCAGTTAGATTGCCTAAGGCATCTATTGTAACTGGTTGTCCGTTGGCGTTGTAGCTGTAGTTAATGCTGCCGATGCGATCGGTTACAGTTTTTGGCTTTCCGATTATGTTGTATTGTGTTTGTTTATAAACGGATGTTGCATTGTTTGTTACTCTTACGGTACTGCCATTATATTCTGTTTCAATTTCTGTGCCGTCAGGGTTTATTTGCGCAACCAGCCGACCAATGGGGTCATACTTATAGTAGGTATATAAGGCGGGTTTACTGGTGATGGCAAAGTAGGGCTCAGAAACACTCTCAAGCCTGCCATCTTCATTGTAATACTGATCGATAAACACTTTTTGACCTTGTAGATTATACATCACAGCCCGCAATGATTTGCCCTCGTTGTTATAATAAACAGTTTCTTTATTATAAGCGTTTGCCCCTCCCTGCAGGTAGGTAGTTATTGCATAAATGGCATTAATTGGGGCATCATCATCTTTTTCAACCCATTTGTTTTCGACTATCCCTATTGTTTCGTCCGGATTGAATGATGCCATTAATTTACCAAAAGCAGTATATTTATAAGAAGTGCTCATGCCAGCGCTATTGGTTGTTTGCAGCAACCATCTGTAGTCTGGGTCGTACACAAATTGCTCCGTAATATCATCTCCTGATTGAGCTTGACTGATTGTTTTGTGCAGAAAACGTTTGTCGGTTGTGTGCTCATAAGCAATACTTCTGCTTATGGTTGCAGGATTGTTCGGAGCGCTTATTTGTGTCCATATCAGATTGCCATGTGCATCATATTGGTATTCGGTAAGCTTTACCAATGGGCTGCCATAGGATTCATTAGGAATGTACCTCTGAAAAAGTACAAGTCCGTTATCATCTCTGGTAAGTATTGTTCTACGTTGTTTCCATACTGCATCACCTTTAATTTTTGATTTCGTCAGTTCGTTTTCTTTATAATTTATCCAGTTAGCAGCCGTAGGAGTTTTAAAGGTGCTAAAGACTTGTTTTTCGTGTGTCCAGTCATAAAAAACAGGGCTTTGTGCAGTTTCGCTTTTTTTGATCTTGTATAAAAGCGAATTGCCAAAGTTATCCACTTGATTCAATTGCTGTTCATGCAATTCCAACCCGATATATGCGCCATTCAGATCGAAGGATTTGGTATAGGCCTGAGTAATAACAGGTAAATAGACAAGCGGATTGTCAGCAAAGGTTTGTTTCGCTGCCATAGTGTTTTCAGTAAATGACAGTAGTTGTTTTGTAGTTTCATGCACTGTTTCTGTTTGTTTTGTATAGGGCATAAAATAGAGGCTGTTGTTCTTCGTGCCTGATACTGTGAGTAGGTCGTTGTAGGTCGTTGTTTTTATTTCTGAAAGCTTGTTGTAGGTAATTATTTCCTGAAAACCCAGCACTCCTTTTCCTTCTGCATGAAGCATCATGCCTTTAAACTGATAGGTGGTGGCTGGATAGAAGTTTACTCCATCAGGCATTCCATTTTCTACTGCTTTTACAACAGTGTATTTTTTTCTTAGTCCAAGTACAGGATAATCTTTGGTATTTTCATACGAAAGGGGGTCGTATGTTGTATATGTAATCCTTTGTTTTCGTTCTAATCCATTATTAACACTATGGATATAATTGCCATTGGATGTCGTATTTGCAATAATTAAACCGTTATAATCTGTATATAAGTCTTCTTTCTTGCTATCTTTTTGATCCCTATCACTAGGTAACAGTTTAAAACGGATACGTTGTAGAGCAAATATACTATTAATACCTTGTCCATTGAAATCTCCAATTAAAAGCTGTGTTTGAAAAAAAAGTGGGGGAACGCCTGGGTTATCAATGTAGAATGTAGCTTGACTGCTGTATGTTTTAAAACCAGTTTCAACACTCGCGTACTTGAAGTAAGTGCTGTAACTTAATTTGAAAGTATTCCCGTATAAGCTATAGTTTTTGAGTGTGTAAATATCTGCTCTTCCGTCATTGTTGATGTCGCCTACCATAAACTGGCCGCTATACCATGCTGTATCAGTAGAAATATTAGTATGGTATTTTTGTGTGAATGAAGTGCCATTACTATAGAGAATGGATACCCTTCTTACTTGATTATCAATTGTTTTAGATGTCACAAGCAAGTCATCCTTGTTATCTGCATTAAAGTCAGCAATGTCTAATGATATCAATTCGGTCATTGCAATCAAGGTCTCATTTTGACTTAAGGCTTCTAAAACATAAACTGTTCCTGATTGCACCAGATTATATAAGCTCACAGATGTACTGCCATTTGTAGTGACTTGTTTTAGGAAGGTAGTTATACCGCTTCCAATAAAATTACCGGTTTTGTATTCTTCAAGTAAATCAAAACCGTTAATTGTATAAGCATTGGTAGCGGAAAGCAAGCCATTTATATTGTCCGGGATTCCCGGATGGTATTTGTAGCTGCTCGTGGATTTTTTAATGATCACATCCATAATCATGTCCCCATTAAAATCGCCAATGCTTTCAATGTTGTCGGTTTGCGAGCTTGCAATTTCTATGATCTGAAGCGAGGTTGCGCCTGATAGAAACTTGAATAGCTTATATCCCGTATTTTGTGCAATTAAAAGTTCATCCTTGCCATCACCATCAAAGTCGGCGCTATAGTGTTTTCCTACAGCCTGACTTACAAATTGTCTTATTTGCAGTGAACCGTTATTAATCCGTATATAAGTTCCTGCTGCACAATTGTCCATAGATTCCCTCTCACTCTCAACCAGATCTGAAATACCATCACCATTAAAATCTCCGGTACTAATATTTACGGTAGAGCCATAACAAGCTTGATAAGCTAGTGCATTTTTCTGTTGGTGGGTAAAATCAAAACTGTTCCAGGAGAATCTGGTAGGCGGATAACTGGATCCATTCGCGCTTACACTCACTTCTTTTACTACTTCTTCTTCGAGCATTCCGTTTTTTTCGTAAGTAATAGTATATGATGTTAGCACTTCCTCCTTCGAATTAAGAACATTAATGCCAATCAATCTTTTTCTGATATCAAAACGATATTCTTGATATTGATGAGCGTAAAAATTTGAAGAAATATGATTGGGGGCAAGATCTTCATACACAAAAGCCACTTTATAGTAGGCATTATCAGGATTGTTGTAGTCAAAATCATATTGAATTTCTTTGATGTAAAGTTCTCCGTTAGCAGTATTCCTGTCGTAGTAGTATTTTATTTTGTTGCCAAAACGGTCTTCAACAACATCAAGATGCCAGCGGATAGGTATATTTACATTGGCTCCAAAGTATTGTCTCGATTCCGCCATATCATTTGAGCCATAATATTTAGTTATACCATTGGCATGCACTGCAGTAAAGTAGGAACTTTTACCTTCTTTTTCTTTTCCATAGTTAGTTGAAGTAATTCGGGCAAAATTGTCTATTTCTGTTCTATAGTAATTGTCCCCCTTTATGAGTCTGTTGCCATCGAGTAAAAGACCATCTGTATTGTTAAAATCCATTATGCCAATCTGGCCATCGTGATACTTGGTTTCTGCAACTCTTTCTATATAAGACCAGCCGCTTAAGCCCCATCCTTTTCCCAATATTCCCTGTCCGGAAAGACTGTTGTAATTTAATGCGATGCTTGGCGTCATGTTCCCTCTGCCTTGTGGCAGTTCAATTGGTATTGTGTAGGTGGCGGCTCCATTGGGAGCTACACCTACAGAGCCTGGCAATGTTCCTATTTCAGTAGTTGACTTGGAATAAATTTGAAATACTGACAAAACGATAGTAATAGTCAATAAAATGCGCTTAAAATTTTTCATGTTTTTAGTTTTTGATAATGCTTTTTAAAACACATGTTTCTATTGTCGTTATTTCTAAGAAGTATGTTCCTACTTTTATGCCATCAAGTGCAACTCTGGTCTGTTTCAAAACACTATAGTGTTTGGTGAATAATATTTTTCCGTTTTCATCAATAAGTTTTATAGTTGCATTGTTTACTTCGCGATTTGTTTTAATATTAACGTATGATCCGGCAGGATTTGGGAATGCCTGATAGCTGATAAGCCCATCAGTAGATAGTTCTGGATCTGTTGAGGATATTTGATTTTGATCAATACTATACTTAAAATCCATCACTTGTTGATTGGATTTTACAGAATCAGAATCTTTTACAATTATTGATCTGCCAGTCATGTTTCCATTTAGATCATAAGTGAAGTAGAAAGTTTGACTAATTCCCAGCTGTGTTATGAGCAGGGCGATAATTGTTACAATGTTTTTCATGGTTTGTGGTTTATTTGTATGAAATATTGAATGATTTGTCAGTAGAAGTCGTAGCATGGCTGTTTGAAGGAATTTGCTTATTTATTAGTTATTTTATGCTGAATATAATGAGTACCATATCTGTTCACAAAGTTCTACCCAGAGACCAGTTTTCTGTAATGAGATAAGGTTATAATTTATGTGAATAGCACATAATTTATGCTATATTTGCATAAGATAAACAAAGTGTATTGTTATGGAAATAGGTGTTAAAGTTAAGAAAATTAGAGAGTTAAGAAATTACTCACAAGAATACATGTCGGAGAGAATCGGAATCTCCCAAGAGGCTTACAGCAGACTTGAAACTGGGAAAACCAAGCTGGATTTGCACCGCATGCTCAACATTGCGAACATACTTGAAATTGACCCAATTTTGTTGCTATCTTTTGACGAAGGAATAGTTTTCAATAACTGTTCTCAAAGTGGTAAAAATGTTACTAACAACAATGGTTTGAGTGAAGAAAAGCAAGCAAATTTGGAAGAAAGATTGGAAAAGCTTGAAAAAATGATTCTTAAATTAGCACATGAAATTAAAAATTAATAGTGGGTTGTATAGTGTATTTCAATCAAACTTAAAGCAAGTAAGAGTAATTCAAATTTATTAATTATGGACTTCCATTCTTTCTGTTCAAACATTCAGGTTCTGGCTGTTAACTGTTTCGTCATATCTCTGCTTCTTTGTTAAAGAGCATGAGCTATCAGTAGAAGTTTGATTGGTTTTTGAAGAGAACTAGCTTTCGGTAATTACTAAATTTTTTTAATGGCAAAAACTACAGACAATAAATTAGAAACTGCTGTGTATACCTATGTTCAGCATTAGAACCTTTTGTCACAACTGAATATTCTCAACTGGGAATTAACATGGTTGGAAACTTCTTAGACAATGATTAGTGGCGATTTTTCTGTGAAGGTTATCTTACCACACCTAAATATTAGTTGATTTTCTATTACAGATTGTGGTACAGGATTGGTTGAATTGAAAACAAAACACATTGGTTTACGCAATGTAATGCCAACAATAGAAACAACTAAGGAATTTAAAGTTCCACAAGGTTATTACGGATGGCGAATTTTACCATATCTACCATGGTTTTCAGGTTGAGCTTTTGCATAATATTGTTTTTATGCGATTCAACGGTACGCACGCTGATATAAAGTTTTTCAGCAATCTCTTTGTTGGTATGGCTTTGCGCAAACAACTTGAGAACCTCCAATTCGCGTGTCGAGAGTTTTTGCTCACGTTCGTGCTTGTTTCCGTTTTTGTTCTCAGCCTCGATCAGGTAGTTGCGTAAAATCAGATTGGTGATCGTTTTGGCATAAAAATCATAACCATTGCGGAGGGTATAAATGGCTTCGATAATTTCTTCCCGATCGGTATCGCTGGTGAGGTGTCCTTTTGCGCCGGCGCGAATCATCTTAAGTATAAAGTTTTCCAGCTGATACATGCTGAGCACCAAAACTTTAACCCGTTGGTGCTTGTCGCAAAGATGTTTAATCGTTTCAATATCAGCCGGATCGGGAGCGTATAAAACTGTCATCACGATATGGACGGGTTCATGATACAGTAGCGGTATCAACTCGTTGACCGTGTTGGTATTGTGAACGATTTGAATATCGGGGGCGTCAGTTAAAAGGCAACTTATGCCATCGCGCATTATGGGGTGTGCATCTACCAGTGCCAGCTTAATTTTTTCAATCATTTTTACTCAATTGAGGCCAGCGAAAATACAAAAAGCATTTCAAATTCTCATAGTTTAACAGCTGGTATTATCGCAAATCCTTATCTCACGTCAAAAAGCATATAAGCTAAGATGGGCGTATATGGACACTATTTTGTTGGAAAGCAGAACCTTTTTTCAGCATCCTATTTTCCCATTGAAACCTACCTGTTTCAGGTGAATTAAAAATCTTGTACATTTGTTAACCCATACCAAATTTGGAAATCTAATGAACCCCAGCAACGACATCGGAGGCCGTTTTCAGCAGCTCAGAGCCGAAAACCTGGAGAGGCTCAAGGAGCTCGCCACACTCAACCGCACGACACAAATCCTGCGCGAAAACAAATCGCCCGAAGAAACCCTCAAACATATCTGTATGATACTGCCCGATGGCTGGCAGTATCCGGCCTTTACCGGAGCACGGATAATGTATAACAAGCAGTTTTATCTTTCGCCTAATTTTACGTTATCGGAATGGCGTCAGCTACAGGAGTTTGAAACAATTGACGGCACAGAAGGCTATATTGAAATCAGTTATTCTAAAGCATTTCCGGTTTTTGATGAGGGCCCGTTTTTGCAGGAAGAAAGGGATCTGTTGTTAAACCTGGCCAACCTGATTACCGGCTATCTCAACAGCCACAAAGGGAAGCATGCATTCAAGACGGAATCAAAGCTCCTAAAGGAAGTTGATGAGGAATCGAAAGAACCGGCATACAGCAGGCAGCTGCTGCAAAAGTTTTTGAACAAAAACAATTCTGACCGCGATATCTATCACGACCTGATGACTTTTAAAGTGAAGGAGATATTGCTTATTTCTAATTTGTACGACGCCTATTCTATCGAACGCGAAGGCCGGTTTTCGGAGCATGTGCTGGGGCATTACCACCAACTCAACCTTACTTCGGTGCCCCGAATTACAGGGGTTACTACCAGCGCTGAAGCATTTGAAGTACTCAGATCAAAGCATTTTGATCTGATAATTTTTATGGTAAGTGTCGACAAAAAAACACCTGCCGGCCTTAGCCAGCGCATCAAAAAAGAATTTCCCTATATCCCGATTTTTTTTCTGCTCAACAGCAATGCAGAGATTGCACATTTCAATCATGAGATTAAAAACACCTTGTCGATTGACCGTATTTTTAGCTGGAATGGTGATTCCAATGTGTTTTTCTCGATGATAAAAATGGTTGAGGACCGCATCAATGTTGTAAATGATACGCATGTAGGGATGGTGCGCGTTATTTTGCTTGTGGAGGATTCGCCAAAATATTATTCGCGTTATCTGCCCATTCTCTACAAGATTGTGATGGAGCAAACTCGGCGTATTATCGATGATGTAAGTACCGATGAACTCTACAAGGTGCTGCGTATGCGGGCAAGGCCAAAGATTCTGCTGGCAAGCACCTTCGAAGAGGCTACACAAATCCTAAAGGAGTTTAAGGAATATATGCTGTGTCTTATTTCTGATATGAAATTTGATCGCAATGGCCTCCTTGATGAGAACGCGGGAGTAGAGCTTATCGAGTTTGCCAAAAACCTGATCCCCGATTTGCCAACGATTATTCAATCCTCCGATCCGGATAATGCACGCGTGGCTTTTCGGTATAAGTCAACATTTATCGATAAAAACAGCGAAACACTCTCTCAGGATTTCCAGAGTTTTATCACCCATTATTTGGGTTTTGGGAATTTTATTTACCGAAATCGTTTTGGAAAACAGATTGCTCAGGCACAAACGCTTAAAGAGTTTGAAGCGCAATTGCGTACCATTCCTGATGAGTCATTGCTCTACCATGCCCGGCGCAATCATTTTTCGCTTTGGCTTATGGCACGTGGAGAAATCAGGGTGGCCAAAATTATCAGCCCTAAAAAAGTTTCTGATTATCCTGATGCCAAAATGTTGCGCAGCGAACTGATTACCATGATACAACAGTTCAGAAATGAGCAAAATGTCGGTAAAATTATTCCTTTCGAAGAACAGGCCATAATCGATGAAGAGAACATCGTCAGCCTGGCCGATGGATCACTTGGCGGCAAGGGCAGGGGACTGGCATTTATCAACACTTTGATTCATAATTACGACTTTGCGCAGCATGTGCCCGATATTAGAATCAGGACACCCAAAACTTCAGTGATTGGTACTGAAGAGTTTCAGTTGTTTTTGGACCGCAACAAACTGCATGAGCTGGCCTTGCGCGATAATGATTTTTACCGCGTGAAGCAGGCTTTTGTTGCAGGAAAACTTACTCCAACGCTATTGAAAAGGTTGCGGGTGCTTCTCGAAAAAATTAATACGCCATTGGCTGTTCGCTCCTCAGGTTTGTTCGAAGATAGTCTGTCGCAACCTTTTGCAGGTATTTTTGAGACCTATGTTTTGCCCAATAACCATCCCGATATAGATGTTCGGCTTCAACAACTCACCGAAGCAATCAAACTGGTATTTGCATCAGTTTACTCCGAAGTGGCGCTGGGTTATGTAAATGCCATTAATTATAAGATAGAAGAAGAAAAGATGGCTGTTGTGATTCAGGAGCTTGTCGGTCATCAGTATGGAGATTATTATTATCCGCATGTGAGTGGTGTGGCACAGTCGTATAATTATTATCCCTTTGCCCATATGCAGCCCGAAGAGGGTTTTGCTGTGGCTGCACTGGGTTTGGGCAAATATGTGGTAGAAGGCAATAAGGCCTATCGTTTTTCGCCAAAATACCCCGGTCTGGATATCAACTCGCCCAAAGATCAGTTTAAAAACTCCCAATTAAATTTTCTGGCTGTTGACCTGAAAAACACCCAGCCCGATTTGCTGCAAGGCGATATGGCAGCTCTTGTATCTCTCGATATTGTTGAGGCGGAGGAACATGGAACGCTCCGGCATTGCGCCTCGGTTTATAATGCAGATAATAACACCATTTATCCCGGCATTAGCAAGTCGGGGCCACGTATTTTGAATTTTGCCAATATTTTAAAATACAATTACACGCCTTTGGCAAAAACCCTGGAAGTGGTTCTTGATGTGGTTAAAGAAGCGCTTGGAACGGCTGTTGAGATTGAGTTTGCACTTGATCTTAATCGCGATAAGCAAGGACGCTGTTCGTTTTTTCTTCTGCAAATAAAGCCTTTGCTTGGAAGCGCTGATGATTATGTCGTAGATATGGAAAGCATTGAAGATAAGGATATTGTATTGTTTTCCGAAAAAGGCATGGGCAATGGTTTAATCAGGCATATACGTGATGTAATTTATATCAATAAGGAGGCTTTTGATAAACGCTATACCGAAGAAATGGCCGAAGAAATCAAGAAGCTTAATGAAGCCATGGCGGCTGCAAAGCGTAATTATATCCTGATTGGTCCCGGAAGATGGGGCACACGCGACAAGTGGATTGGAATTCCGGTCAACTGGCCGCAGATCAGTCAGGCCAAGGTTATTGTGGAAACGAGCTTTGAAGATTTCCCATTAGATGCTTCATCAGGATCTCATTTCTTTCACAATGTGACCTCCATGAATGTGGGCTACTTTACCGTGCAGCCCGAGCTTTCGTCGAGTTTTATCAATTGGGAGATGTTAGATCAGCAGCCCTTGCAAACTGAGACGCGATTTTTTAAACATATTCGTTTTAAACAACCGCTGGAAGTGCGGATGGATGGTAAAAAACGCATTTCGGTGATCACTGTTGGTAAGCCGGCCGCAGAGAAAATAAATGGTAATGATTTATAGCAATTATTTCTTAATTGAGAATAGCCATGTAAGCAGTTGAGGATCTGCGAAAACTTCATCCCAAACTGCATGTCCCACTTCCGGGTAAATACTGATTTTTACATCAAATCCTGCATCTTGCATGCCTTTGAATAGGTCGATGCTGTAAGCAGGCAACACGACTTTATCTGCCTCTCCGTGAAAAATCCATGCTTTCAACTCCGGACTAAAAGCTTTAATTGCCTCCGGATTTCCGCCGCCACATATCGGAAAAGCTGCAGCAAAAACATCAGGTCGGCGCGATAGCAGCTCAAAAGTTCCCATGCCTCCCATCGAAAGGCCTCCCAAATATATCCTGTTGCGGTCAATAAAATCAAGATGTATCAGCGAGTCTAACAAGCTGATCAGCTGTTGCATTGCTGCTCTCGGCGGGTTTCCGGGAAAAAACTGAAATGATTGCGAGCCATCGGCTGTTCTTGTTTTTTTGATGTTTGCCCAATAATCATCCTCAGGGCATTGCGGAAATACGAGCATCGCAGGCTGCGATCCCCCGACCACAGCATCTCTGAAAAAAGCGCCACCATGAATCAGTTGTTTTTGATTATCGTTGCCGCGCTCGCCGGCACCATGCAGAAAGATCAGCAGTAGAATTTTTTCGTTTTGCCCGGCCATTTCAGGCAGCAAAAAGCGATAGGGCAGGCTGTCGTTTTCATGAACATGAAAAGCGGCAAGCCATTCCTGAGCTTGCAACGGATACTGGAAGACCAGAAGCATGACAAAAAAACAAACCCTTTGAAACGATGGCATTTTCATGGGACAAATTTTCGATCGAAGAAAAGCTTATCTGAGCTCAAATTCGGTGCTTAGCCCGGCATTGGAATCTCCACCAACAAAAATAGTAAAACGGCCGGGTTCCGTTCCATAGCTTCCATCTATTTTATAAAAGCCCAACGATTCGGGATGCAGGCTGAAATTCACTTTTTTACTGTCACCGGCTTCAAGCCATACCCTTTTGAATGCCTTCAATTCGCGCACAGGGCGTGTTACCGAAGCCAGTTGATCATGCACATACACCTGCACAATTTCTTCGCCGGCAAAGCTGCCGGTATTGGCCAATTCAACTTCAAAACGAATAGAATCGTCAAGGGTATATGTCTCTTGTTCCAAAGCCAAATGGCTGTATTCAAATTGGGTATAACTCAGGCCATGGCCAAAAACGAATAGGGGAGTATTGGGCACATCGAGGTATTTGGAAGTATATTTACTATTTTCATTAAAAGGCCTGCCGGTATTTTTCATGCTGTAATAGATTGGAATCTGGCCTACATTTCTGGGGAAAGTTAAAGGCAGTTTTCCTGAAGGGTTATAATCTCCCGAAAGCACATCGGCAAGTGCATGGCCTGATTGTGTGCCTAAAAACCAAGCCTGGACCAAAGCCGGGCTGTTTTGGGCAAGCCAGTTCACGGTTAACGGCCGTCCACTTATGATTACGGTGGCAACCGGTTTCCCGGTTCCGATGATTAATTCAGCCAATTGTTGCTGAACGCCTGGCAGATCAATTTGGGAGCGGCTGGCAGCTTCGCCCGACATCCAATAGGCTTCGCCAAGCGCAAGAATTACAAAATCAGCATCAGCGGCCGCACGTCTGGCTTCATTAAAGCCTTCAGTTTGCTCACCATCAATTTCGCAGCCTTTAACAAATACAATTTCGGAAAGGGGATACCTGGCTTTCAATCCTTCGACCAAATCTACAGCCTTTGACCAGTCGCCTGCTGCAGACCAACTGCCGATCATATCTCTTTTGTTGTTGCCCATTGGCCCGATTACCGCAATTTTTTTAATGTGCTGTGGGATAGGAAGTGTTTGCGCTTCGTTTCTCAACAATACGATGGATCGTCTGCCCATGTCACGTGCTGCTTCGAGCTGATCAGCCTGCATGATTTCATTTTTTTCACGCGTTGTGGAGCAGTATTTATAGGGATCATCAAACAGCCCAAGCTGAAACTTTACTTTTAGAATCCTTCTTACTGCTTGATCTATCAGCGATTCGTCAACGATTTTATCTTCAACTAATTTAGGAAGCGTTTGATGAAAGAAACCGGACTGCATATCCATATCAACACCAGCTTCCAGCGCCAGGGCTGCTGCATGTGCAGTGTCAGCAGCCACTCCGTGATACAATAATTCCATAACGGAGGTGTAGTCTGTTACCACAAAACCCTCAAAGCCCCACTCATCGCGCAGCAAATCAGTAAGCAGGAATTTATTGGAAGTAGAGGGAATGCCATTGAGGTCGTTGAAAGCTGTCATAGCGGTTACTGCTCCTGCATCCACGGCAGCTTTATAGGGGGGGAGATATACCTCGCGCAGCATATTTTCCGACATATCCACGGCATGATAATCGCGTCCGGCCTGAGGTGCGCCATAGGCCGCAAAATGTTTTACACAAGCGGCCAATGTTGTTGGGTCTGAGAGGTCATCACCCTGAAAGCCTTTTACACGGGCTTCAGCGATTAGTGAGGCCAAAAACGGATCTTCGCCGGCACCTTCAACTACACGACCCCAGCGTGGATCGCGCGAAATATCGCACATGGGTGCAAATGTCCAGTGCAGGCCCTCAGCAGAGGCTTCTATTGCTGCAATGCGAGCAGCATGTTGTATGGCTTCAATATTCCAGCTGGCAGCTTCGGCAAGCGGAACGGGGAATATGGTGCGGTGACCATGAATCACATCATAACCAAACAACAATGGGATGCGCAAACGGGTATTGTTTACAGCCATTTCCTGCAAACGACGTGTATAATCCACGCCATAAGCATTGAAAATTGCGCCAACTTTTCCCTGTTTTATATCATTTTCGTATTCTTTACGGATATAGGCGCCGGTTTGATCCATATCGCTGGTATAGAGCGTGAGTTGTCCTACTTTTTCTTCAATAGTCATCAGTGAAATCAGGGAGTCAATTTTTGTATCGGTGGAATGCTCGATGTCTTGTTGTGGCTGTTGACAAGCACCAAATGACAATAGAACAATGATCAATGAAAATAAAACTGTAGTACGCATATTTTTTCGGATTATTGATTTTGGCCTGAAAAGCCTAGTTTGTTCATTGCGTTCTGTGTTTCGGGAGCCGACATAAAGAGGTCCCATATTAAGTTGCTGCGGTGATTTTCGATCATTACCACAATAGGCCCCTGATCAATCGCCAGGTATGCATCGGACCACCAGCCTTCTTCGGGGCTAAAAGCATCATAAAATCCATATTCTCCCCAAAGTTTGTCGCCCAGAACAAAATAGAAGTGACGCAGCGCTGCCATGGATTCTTCCGGCGTATAGGGCATGGAAGATAAGGCAGCGGTAGGAGTAATTACACCATTGTCGCGTGTGGGTTCATGCACGCCGTAGCCATCCGGCTCGTCGCTGGCAGTAAGGCCCCAGCAGTCGGCACTGTAGCCTGTAAATTGGTTTGGGTTTTCGATGCAATGCTGTCGGTTTATCAAACTGTGGTTTACATTTTGAGTCCAATAATTGGCGTAGGCATCGGACAAGCCTCTGGGATTGAGGCCTAAAAAGGAATAATGGGCAAAGAACAAGGGGCCGCCATAAGCAAAGCCAAGCGGCAGGTTGATGTTGTAATAATCGTTGCCGTTTACGATTGCACCGGATTGTGCCCAACCCTGGTGATAAACCTCGGCCTCAATGGGATACGTATCAGAACTTGCTGCCATAATGTAGGTAATCAGGGCCTCATTGTATCCGCGGATTGGCATATTCATGGCCCATCCGTTGTTGGGCGACCAGTGCCAATACAACCTATTTTGCCCATCTCGCGTATACCAGCTCCATTCAATGGATTGAAGCAGCGCATTGATGGTATTGATCACAGCCAACTCCGTGTTGTTAGCTGCATGCAGATATTGACGTGCTGCAATTAAGCCTGCCGCCATAAAGGAAGTTTCAACCAGATCGCCGCCATCATCCATATTGCTGAAAGCAATAGTGCGGCCTGTGCTGCCGTTCATCCAATGAGGCCATACCCCATGAAAACGATCAGCTTCTGCAAGGAAATTGGTGATCGTACTTAATCTGCTGACGCCATCCGACCGGCTGATGAAACCCCTTTCTATTCCTGCCAGGATTGCCATAACCCCAAATCCGCTTCCGCCGATTGTAACTGTTTCGCCTGAGTTAAGGCGTTCGCGGGCTAAACCACTAACCGGATGGGCATGATCCCAAAAATACCGGAATGTTTTTAGCTGCACTTCATCAAGCAGTTCTTCGTCAGTGAGGGGTGGCATTTTGTAGCTTGGATCGAGGCCGCTGATAAAGCTTTTATCAAATCCTTCAAAATCAAATCCGGTAACGGAATTGAGCGTGGCACTGATTATAAAGATGTATTTGCTGTAGTAATCAAATGCCGAAATATTTTTGATGATGACTTTTGTGTCATCTGCTGTTGTATTGATTTGCAGCGGACGGTATGGAATAGTTTTGAAACTGGCTGCAATATTTGCCGTATCAATGGCTTCATTAAACTGCAATTCGATGTGTATGCTGTCGAATTTAATGTTTTTTAAAACGGTATTATCCATCATCGAAATACCGTTGATGCTGGCAGCGGTAAGTTTTAGCTTGCCGTTTTCTGTTATAAAATCAAATTGAGCGCCATCAAAACCGGCACCTGCCGCGTCCTTAAGTTGGTTTGTAATGGCTAATTCATATGCTGTGAGCCATTGCAGTGGTTCATCGGGATTAATAACAACGGTTTTATTACCGTTTTCAAGCGAAATAGTAAAACTCACTTGGATGTCTGATGTTTTGCTGGCAATCTTTAAGGCCTCTGTTGCACTCAGGCTGTCGATTGCAGTTGTGAAGTTCAGGTAGAAATTGCTATTTACATCAACGTCTTCGAGCACAGCAGCTTGATTCATCGTTCTGTTTCCGGCTTTTATTTCGGTGAGCTGAAATTTGTCCGTAACAGGAGGATTATCTTTTTGTTTTTTGCAAGCACTAAGCAGGATGACAGGGAAAAGCAGTAAGGGTAAATAGCTGAATTTAAGCATATTAATTTCTTGTTATTCAATAAAAAAAAGCTGCCTTTGAAGGATTCTTCATCAAGCTAATCCGTCATAGCCCTCAAAGGCAGCTTTTAATCACTAATCATAATTTTCCATTAAGGTTTTTCCGACTCGTACATCAACTGCACTTCGTTAGGAGTAATTGCTTTATGGAATATTTTTATGTCATCGAGTTGACCCTTAAAGTGATTGGCATCCGGGAAATCATAGCCGCCCCAGGGCTCCTGATCCCACATGGTGCCTGCACGTGAATGCACAAAGCCAAATGCGAGTTCGTTTACTACATCGGGCTCTTGTCCTGCATACTTCAGGCCAACAGCTGTGCGTTTGATATCCTCTTCAGGCCATAAGTTAAAGTCGAAACTTTTCATCTTTTCGGCATCATAATACAAGGTGCCTTTTTTAGCGGCGGCATCATAGATATAGGTCACATGTAACCAATTGTCTTTGAGTTTTCCCATCATCTCGTCGATAGAGAGACTCTTGGCAAAATCCCATCCTTGCCAACCGCCATTGCTGGCATCGGTGGCCTCTGCGGGGAACCACATATCTTCGGCAGCTGTTGAGCCATCTCCCATTTCGTATTGAATGGCAAATTTTGCGCCATCATAGCCACCAAAAATTTCGAACTGAAGGCCATAAAATGCGCCTAAACCCATTACAAAATGGCCATGCTCGATGCCTTCAGAATTTGTTTTTACCCAAAAACTAATGGTGAAATCATGGGTGTTGATCAACTGATCTCCGTTAGGAATTTCAATGATACTGGTAGTTCCGTTGAAAGTTGCAGCTTTTCCTGCTTCGGCATTGCGGCCGGCGGTATAGGCGATATCAACTACACCATTTGCTGAAGGATTGAAGCTGCCAACAACATCATTGGCGTTATCTTCAAAGGTCCAGTGGGCAATAATTCCCATTGGAGAGAAGGTGCCGGCAGTGGTGAATGTTCGGCTGGTATTTGACAATGGTTTGGCATCAGTGGATAAAATTGCTGATGTCATGTCTAGTTTGTACAAAGTACCGCCTCCTAATGCTTCAGTGGGCGTGATTTTGATAACATTATTTAGTACCTCAATAGTTAGAGGAATACTGACTCCGTTATAATCCTGTGTTAGCGTAATACTTGAAGCAGTAGCTGTGGCAGGGTCAATATTGGCCGTAAATGTTGCCGTGATCACGGGTTCCAATGGAACATTTGAAGGGGATGTTGCTCCGTTTAAATCTATATCATTGGCTACTAATGTACTGAGAGTCAAATCAACAGGATCATCATCTTTTTTGCATCCGTTGAAGAGGAGCGCAGTAGAAGTTAGCGCAATTAAAAAATAGAACAAAAAATGATTTCTTTTCATAAGAGTGATATTAGTGTATTAATTTATGTGAGTAATTTTTATTGTCGGTTATGATTTGCATCAAATACATGCCCTGTTTCAGACTGGATAGTTCGACTACCACTTCAGTATTTCCGGTGTTTTGGCTATAAACCATTTTGCCGGCCAGGTCATAGATTTCAACACGACGAATAGGTTCATCGAGTTTGATGTTAACCATTTCAGTGGCAGGATTAGGATAAACCTGCAAGGTCTGTTGTGTACCAATTTCTGCGGTATTGGTGAGTGGATCATGCATTAATCGGATATCGTCAAAATAAAGAACGATATCTTCGGTCAGTGTGAGTGGGTCTTCGAAGTCGGGCATAAAAGCGATTACATTCCATAGGCCGGTTTTTTCGGAGAAGTCAAAAACGATTTCTTCCCATCCGGATGTTACATTTTGAGGATTCATGCTGGGGACTTCCAGGTTACCGCTCGGGCCACCTTCAACTTTGAATTTTAGCGGACTTACACGTGGTTTCCAAACTTTAACATACATATATTTGTTTTCTGTAAGGTCTGCCGGTTCGGGCAAAGCCGACCAAAAACCACCCCATGGCACGCCATTCATACTGCGGTAGTACTGAATTACATTGGCACTTGGGTTTACGTCATCAGGATCAGGATTGGCAATCACAGTCATGCTGCTGTTGTCTTCGTCACCGCCAAGCATTAAATTAAGCGGAATATGGTCGAAATCTTCAATTACATATACAGCATCGCTGCCAGGTGTGGGATCATTATTTACCATGATGTAGTCAAAATAAATAACGATGTCTTCGGTAAGCGTGAGTGGGTCTTCAAAGTCGGGCATGAAGGCGATTACATTCCATAAGCCTGTTACTTCTGAGAAATCAAAAACGATGTCTTCCCATTCATCAACAACAGTTTGTTCGTTCATGCTAAAGACTTCCGTATTGGGGCCTGGTCCACCTTCCACCTTAAACTTGATCGGACTTATACGCGTTTTCATAACACGCACATGCACATACTTATTTTCGGTAAGATCCAATTGTTCAGGCAAAGCTGACCAAAAACCTCCCCATGGCACACCATTCATGCTACGTTCGTATTTTACAACATGGGTGCTGGGGTTAGTTGTGCCTTCAGGAGTTGGGACAATACTCATTGTACTGTTGTCATCATCTCCGCCCAGCATTAAATTTAGCGGAATATGCTCAAAATCTTCGATCATCTGAGCAGTTGCAATGCCTGCAGTGAGGAACATTGCCAGGAAAAAAATAGTAAATTGTTTCATAATAATAATATTTAAAGGTTAATAAAAGGAAATTCTTGTTACCAGTTTGGATTTTGTGATAAAGTACCTTGTGATATGTCAATTTCATTTTGAGGAATCGGTAAAAGCTCGTGTTGACCGCTGACAAAACCTCTTGGTCCTAAAACCTGAACTGCTTTTCCGGTGCGCACCAAATCCCAGAAACGATGCCCTTCGAGGGCAAGCTCGTGTCTGCGTTCTTCCAAAATGAGATCACGAAGCTCAGCCTGACCAGTTTCTGAAATGTCGGGCAGAATATCAGGAACGCCTTGTCTGGCGCGCGCTCTCACACGATTCAAGTGGATCAGTGCTTCGCCTGGTTTTCCATTCTCATTGAGCGCTTCGGCGGCCATCAGCAATACATCAGCAAAACGTATTAATCGCCTGTTATGGCCGAATTGCGTGTCGGTGCTCGTGCCCGGAATCCATACTTTTTGGTTGTAACATTCCACCTCGATCAGGTTACCGTCTTCATCGTAAGTTTCGTCTGGCGTAGTGCCATCACCCAGTATCAAAATGCCATCAAGTTCTTCACCGAGGTCAATAATAGTGGCATCCAGCCTTGGGTCGCCTTCTTCAAATGAGTAGCGCAGATCAAGTGATGGCCTGTTGAAACCCCAGCCTCGGTTGGGCGTACCTCTTACACCTTGTGTGTTGGCATACTGATCGCCTAAGGCTGATTCGTTCTCCATGGCGCCAATCTCGAATACGGATTCCATGCCATGTTCGCCATTTTTGCCATTGGCATCAGCAAAGTTGGGTTCCAGGTTGTATTCGCCGGATTGAATTACTTCAAGAGCGAATTTTTCGGCATTTACAAAATCGTTTTTAAACAAATACATTTTTGCCAGCAAAGCTTTGGCAGCGCCATTGGACGCCCTCCCTAAATCATTGGCGCCATAGCTTCCTTTGGCCGGAAGGGTTTCTGAGGCAAATAGCAAGTCTTCTTCAATTAGTTGATATACATCCTCTTTTGAAGCACGGGCCAATTCTAATGGCGGGTTGGTTGAGGTTACAATGGGCACTCCGCCCCAGGCGCGAACCAGATCGAAATAGTAAAGGCCACGCAAAAACCGGGCTTCCGCAATGTATCTTTGTTTGAGTGCTTCGTCCATGTTGATTTCAGGAACTTTTTCAATGACCACATTGGTGCGCTTTATTCCTTGATAAAGTGCCGACCACCAGCGATCCAACCCGTCTTGTGTGGTAGTGATGCTGAAGTTGTTGTATGGTCCAATGGTATTAAGGCCATCATTGGGATTGCTGCCTTTCATGGCATCATCCGACATGATATCGAGGATAGGAAATCCACCTGAATGAAAGTGCCAGTCGCGCAGGGTGGCATAGCTTGCATTGGTCGCTAATAACGCATCAGATCCTGTGGTGGGGAAAACTTCCTGGGTGACTTGTCCCTGAGGGTTCACTTCAAGAAAATCGCTGCACGAGCTCAAAAAGAAGACGGGCAGGAAACTAAGGTATATCCAATATTTTTTCATGGTGTTCATTTTTAAAATGTAACATTGATTCCAAAAGCATAAACTGCCGAAATAGGATAAATGCCGTTGTCAATTCCATTGGACAATACATCATAGCTGCCTATTTCGGGTGTATAACCGCTGTATTTTGTCAGCGTGAATACGTTGGTGGCTTTTACATAAACCCTTACTGTTTGAAGCGCTAATTTCTTTACGATATTATCCGGAAGCGTATAACCGAAAATCACATTACGCAACCTGATAAAAGAGCCATCGAGGACAAATCGATCAGAGGGCGTATAATTGTAGCCTCCGAACGAAGGCTTGGGCACAGTATTGCTGGTTCCTGGGCCGGTCCATCTGTCCCAAACGTATTGTTCAAAGTTGTAGGGGTCGGGCCGCACCACATCTTTTCCATTGAAGATACTATTGCCTGTTTGCCCTTGAATATCGATGGACAGGTCGAATGATTTGTAGGCAATATCCATATTTAGCCCAAAGATGAAATCCGGAATTGGTGTGCCAATATAAGTCCTGTCGTTTCCGTCAATTTTTCCATCATTATTGGTGTCAACAAAACGCAAATCGCCAATTTCTGCTTGTGAGCTGTGCGGATAGGCATCCAGCTCGTCCTGGCTTTGGAAGATGCCATCGGTAACATAACCATAAAATGCTCCAATGGGGTCGCCAACACTGCTTAGCGTAACAGGAATTCCGTTGCCCAGATATCCGCCGAAAAGCACGGAGTCAACGCCGCTATTGCCGCCAATGCTGAGCACTTCGTTATGGATCGTTGTGCCTAAAATGCCCACGCTGTAGCTGAGATCTCCGACTGTTTCGCGCCAGCGAAAATTAAATTCAAAACCGCGGTTCAGAATGGATGCCGCGTTATAGCGCACACGCTGCCCTTGTCCGTTGCCCAAATGCCCGGGTGTGGAGAGGTCAACGAGGATATCTTCGGTTTTTCGGTCGTAATAATCAAATTCTGCAGTCAGCCTGTTGTTGAAAAAACCCAGTTCTAAACCAATATCGGTTTGTGTTGTCGTTTCCCAGCGCAGATTAGGGTTTCCGCTCTTGGCATAGGTAGCCGCATTAAAAGGAGCATCGGGATTGCTGAAAATAGCAAACAGGTCGGATTGTACGCGTGAGAACCTATCGTAATAGCTGATTTTGTCGTTACCAATTTTACCCCAACTTGCTCTGATTTTCAAGTTAGTAAGATAATCAACGTTGCGCATAAAGTCTTCATTGATGATGTTCCAGCCCAGGGCAAAGGAAGGGAAATTGCCATAACGGTTTTTCTCACTAAACTTGGATGAACCATCCCGCCTGAAGGTTACGGTAGCAATATAGCGGTTGTCAAAAGTATAGTTGGTACGAAACAGGTACGAAATCATCGAATAATACTGATTGGCATCTACTCCGTTAAAAATACTCTCCAACATATTGATATTGTTGCCTTCATCGATGATATAGGGAGGCTGGATATACCAAAAATCTTCGGCATCACGTATCAGGTTCTGCCCGGCGAGACGAAATTCCTCTGAACGTATTTTTTGCATTGTAAACCCGGCTACTGCATTGATATTGTGTTTGTTGAAGGCTTTATTATAATTTACTGTATTTTCCCATAGCCAGGTATAATTATCGCTATTACTTTTCCCCAAATCGCTAAAGAGGTTATTCTGCTGTGAGGCTGTGCCATCCGGATTAAAAATGGTGTAGGCCGGTGTAAAGCTTTTGGATTTATTGAAGGAAGCATCGATACCATAACTTGTTTTCAACAGGAAATCATTGAGAATGGTGGCTTCGGCAAAAATGTTTCCCACTCCGCGAACGCCCGAGCGATAGTTGTTTGAGTAGGCAAGGTCGGCTAGCGGATTGCCAACGTTATAAACCACACCATAGCTGCCATCGGCATAGTAAGGCTCTAAAACCGGCTGTGCGCGATAAACCTGATAGGTTACATTGGGTGCATTGCGCTGATTATAGGGAGCAATGCTAATGTTATTACCGATTCTTACCTTATCGTTGATATGATAGCTGTTGTTGAGTTTGATGCTGATACGCTGGTAGGAACTTTGCGGAATGATACCATCTTGATTTAAAAAGCTCAAACCAACATAATATTCCGCTTTTGATGAGGCGCCCGAAATGGAAAGCTGGTAGTTTTGCATGGGAGCAGTCTGAAAAATAAGGTCTTGCCAGTCGGTATTTGGTACCGCATCCACATTGTTATAGGAGCCCGGTCTGATTTCGTTCGAGATAACAGCAAACTGGCGTCCATCCAATAAATCAATTTTATTGGCCAATTGCTGAATGCCGTATTCTGCATTAAAATTGATGATGGTTCTGGCCTGGCCTATCTCAGCAGTTTTGGTTTGAACCAAAATGACGCCATTGGCACCGCGCGAACCATAAATAGCTGTTGCAGAGGCATCTTTGAGCACTTCCATGGAGACGATATCCGAGGAATTTAAAAAGGAAATATCATCGAGGATCATGCCGTCGACGACATAAATTGGTGATGAATTGTTGAAAGTACCAATACCGCGTACGCGCACCGTTACGCCCGATCCCGGCGCTCCCGAATTACTCGAAACCTGCACCCCTGTTACTTTTCCCTGAAGTGCCTGCTGCGGATTTACGCTGGTTATTTTGTTGATTTCTTCTGATTTAATAGAACTGACAGCTCCGGTGAGGTCACTTTTCTTAACTGTACCATAACCGATTACAACAATTTCATCGAGTAATTCACTAATTGCCTGTAGTTCAACATCAATACGATTTCTTCCTGCGATTTCTGCTTCAAAGGTTTCGTAACCGGTAAAGGAGAACTGAAGCCTTTCATCTTGTGGTAAAACCTCTAATGAATAATTGCCGTCAATATCCGTTGTAACTCCCCGTGTGGTTCCTTTTACAACAATATTAACTCCCGGCAGGGTTTCTTTGGTGTCGCTGGCGATTACTGTCCCGCTTATTTGTGTTTGTGCAACAAGCTGCATGCCTGTCAATAGCAGGATCGCTGATGCAAGCAAAATCTTCGATAGGCATAAATATTTTTTCATATTGAAAAATTTAGTTGTTTATATTTTTGCGGGACTTGAGGTTAACCAACCGCCGCTAAATCCGGCTTTTATCAATCCTTCTTTGAGGTATTTATTCTTTTTTAAGATATTCCAAATCAGCTCACTATCATGATTTTCGAGTTGAATTAAAAGGGCTCCCTGATCGATGCCAATATAGTCTGGAGCAAACCAGCCAGCTTCGCTAACACTCAGGTTAAAAGCGTCGGCAAATCCATATTGTCGGTATAGCTGATCGCCATATCTTTGATACATGGTAAAGAGGGCATCCGTTGTTTCTTTCGGGGCAAAAGGAATAGAACCACCTGCTGCCGTTGGGGCTATTGTTCCATCATCCTGAAGATAATCGAAGGCAACGCCACGCGCATTATATGCCTTAAAATCAATGGTTTGATTTTTCCATGTTTTCTTTCCTGCTCCCGGGCCATCGCTGGCGGTCAGGCCCCAGATGTTTTTACCGTAGCCCTTGAAATTAAAAGGATTGCGCATGCAGTAAGCACGATTACTGAGTGTTGCCCGCCGTGAATTTTCAAAATAATCGATTCCTTTATCCTTCATATAGGCATCATGAATCTCCCTGAAATCAATAAACATATGGCTGTATTGATGTCCGAATAATGGGCCAAAATTGATGTGCTCGTAACCCTCGAACTTTACCCAATCATAAGATGCTGTCCATGCCTGCCATGAATTAGCTGCAATCGGATGTGTTGGCGATCCCATGGCCATCAACAGGAGAATCATGGCCTCATTGTATCCTTTCCATTGGGCATCAAGGAATCCACTTTCGGGCTTCCAGCCCATGCTCATAGTTTCAGCATCGTTCATCATCCAATTCCATTCAACACGCAAAAAGAGGGAATCGGCAAGTTCACGAATTTGCTGCTCGATGGGATTGTCGCCATCAAAATAGGATTGTGTGGTCAGAATTCCTGCCATCAGCAGTCCGGTATCAATCGACGAAAGTTCTACATCTTTATACCTGGTGCCCTCGCCATACTTTAAAAAATGGTAGTAAAAACCTTTATAACCGCTCATATGATGTTGCGCAGTTCCCATTGGAGCTTCCCAAAGCCATAAGAGTGTTTGATTTACACGTTTGGCCGCTTCATTGCGACTGATATATTGGTTTTCGACACCTATTATATAAGCGGGTAATGCAAAACCTGTGGCAGCAATGCTGGTAAATTGTTTGCTCGGATAACGATCGTCGGATTGCCAGCTTGCCGAATCTACGATGTCCCAGAAATAATTAAAAGTGCGCTGTTTGAGGTCGTCAAGGAAAAGCTTTTTATCAGTGATTGTGGCTGGTTTTTCTGCTGCCTTTTGTGTTTGTGCTTGATTTTTACAGGATAGCAAAAATATAACCATCAGTAATGTTGAGAGTTGAAGCCATGAATTTGTTTGGCCACGCTTTCGGGTTGTAAAGTGATTGTTTAAAACAGCAATGAGTTTTACGAACACGATATTAATTTTTTGTTAAAGTTACAACCGATCGCAAACGATTGCAGGAATTTTGCATCAACTTGATTACTTCACGGTAAAAATGGCAATAATGATGACCTCATCATTGCCTCATCGGAAGAATAATATAGTTTTTAAATAACAGGAACACAGTTTATTATGACAAGAGGAATAATATAAAAAATTTAAAAATTCATCACAAAAAATCTATGTTGGCAGGCCATTTTATTGTTGTAGTGTTCCTGATATTTAACTTCAGTCGCATTTTTGAGCTGTTTGTTCAGGGATTTGTCTTCTGTTAAAAGCTCACAATAAATTCAGATAAACCCTGATCAGAGGTTAGCCCCATTCTTTTTCTGATGCGGTAGCGTTTTTCCTCAACACCTCTTACCGAAATATTTAAAAGGGGCGCGATTTCTTTGCTCGAAAGGTTAAGCCGGAGGTAGGCACATAGCCTCAGATCGCTGGCAGTGAGGTCGGGATAGGATGTTTTAAGGCGTTTGAAGAAATTTTCGTGGGCCTGATCGAAGAGGTGTTCAAACATTTCCCAATCGTTTTCGCTGTTTATTCCCCTGTCAATCAGTTTTATAAGAGAGTCATAATATTTATTGGGTAATCGGTATCCCAATTCTTTTTTGAGTTGATCAATTTCATGTTTGATGGAAATCAGCAGCTCATTCTTTTGAATCATCGACATCGTATTTTTTGCCAGCTGCATATTTTTATGCGAGATTTCCGATTGCAGCTTTTCGTTCGAGATTCTTATCATGGCGGCTTCCGCTTTGTTTTTTTCGAGGATGAGCTTTTCACGCTCTTCTTTTAAAAGTTTCTCCTGTTGATTCCAGCGTCTGCGCTTGTAATTCAGGCGAATTAGCAGAACGAGTGCGATCAATAAAACCCCATCTGCCAGAAGCGCAATTCCTGATAAAAACCAGGGCTGCTTAATCTGAAAGTTAAGCACCGCCTGTGGGGTGATGATCCCTTTGACCGAAAGGGATCGAACCTCAAAACTGTAGCTGCCGGCAGGTAAACGCGAATAGCTGACAGTGGACTGATTCACCCAATTACTCCACTTATTGTCTAAACCCGTCAGGCGGTATTGAAAATACTTTTTTCGGCCAACAGCTTCTGTATTCGTGAAGCTTATTTCAAGGCTGTTGAAGGTGTTATTTATTTTAATTGGTTTCTTGTCGTTGCTGCTGTATGTGAATGCTTTATCATTGATATTTTTAAAGGTAGCTTTCTTGATGATCGGAGGCACATGCTTCTCTTCCAGGCGGTTTAATCGATTGATATTTAGTATGGAAAAGCCGTTTTCAAGACAAAACAGATGCAGGCTGTCATTAAGAGCTACAATATTTTCATAGCCTTCAATAAGATTGAGATTATACAGATCGGGGATGATACGATAAAGAATTTTGGCATTTCCAAACCTGACTTCAAAAAGACCAATTTCAGAAGATTTGATAAACCAGTATTGTTGCGAGCTGCTGGCAATAATGGTTACAGCTGATGTGAAGCTTTTTAGGTTTTCATTGAGTTCAGGAAATGGTACAACTTGCTCGTTCATGGCATCCCATTGGAATATACTGTCTCCTGATGGAATCAATATTCTGTTGTCCACATTATAAAACCTGTTGGCAATAAAATTTAATCCGTATTTTTCACCAAGCCGGTTAACCTCCACCACAGTATCAAGATCAAGGGAAGGTTTTATTAAATAAATTCCTTTGATGGTATGCCCCAGCAAAAGCCTGCCAAGGTGATCTGTTTCCAAAAAGCGTGCTGGCGCTGTGAAACCCGCAATTTGTTTTGACTTCTTCCAGTAAGCCTGTTGTTTTCGAAAAACTACAATATTGTTATAAGTGCTCTGTATGAGATAGTTAATATCATTAGCGTTGAATGGAAGTAAATTGTATCCGCCATTGATATCATTTACTTCAATTAGTTGCTTGTTCTCGATAACATAGGTTCCTTCGTTCAAACCAGCGTAAAGTTTGCCATCAATTTCCTTGATAAACCAACTTTGACCCTGGGTATTTTCTATAAAATTTTTATTGGCAAATCTTCCATTGTCGGTCATTTCAAAGTAGTAAATACCTTGATTTGTGCCGATATAAAGCGTGTCTCTGTAAAGAGCAGCAGTATAAACTGCACCAATATCAACATCGGGTTCATGATAATTTTCAAAAGGAGACTTAAACCAAATAAAATCAAATCCTTTGTCCATTCCTACCCAAAGGTTTTCGTCCCTGTCTCCCTGCAATGCCAGTATGGTGTTGTTTTGCAGGGCATTCTTGCTGTTGAGGTGATTTTCCAGTCTGCCATCGGGATGTATAATAAAAACACCTTGCAAAATAGTTCCAAAAATCAATTTGTTGCCCAACCTGATACCGTTATTCAGCGTGCTGTTTTTGAGCAGATCATTGATTTCATTGCGGAATACGGCGAAGTTCTCGCCATCGTATTCAAAAAGTCCTTTGGAGCTTGTGCCGAACAGCAGTTTGTTGTCGTTCAATGGAATAACAGCTTTTATTTCGGTATCGTTAAAAATATCGCTGCCTGCCAAAGCATGGAAATCATCATTGATTATTTCAAAAATTCCGCCTTCAATTTGTTGCACAAACAAGCGATCACCCGTAGTTAATAAGAACAGTATGGATCCGGGAAGTTTTATCGATTGCAGAGTTTGACCATCATATACCAACAACATACCGAAGCTTTGGAAATAAATTTTGCTATTATGGGGAACAATTTTCCAAAACTCCTGGTTTTCTATTGAGATTTCTGGTGCAATACCGCATAAACTATGGTATGTCAATTCGCCGGAATCATTTTTTTTCCAGTAGCCAAATTCTTCAAAAGAACCTGTATAAATGCGGTCGCCAACAGACTGTACCGAACGAATAATCGTTTCGGAGGGCAATTTGTAAAGCCTGCTTTTTATGCCATCCTGAACCAAAAGGCCAGCATTATTGGCGAGGTAAACTATGCCTTCCTGGTCTATGCTGATGTCCCAGTTTTGATTTCCGGCCTGGTAAGTCTCCGGTCTGAATTGGTTTACCTTTGAATAACTTTGCGCAGCGATTGGCTGGTAAAATGCAATGACAACAAGGGTAAACAAACAGCTAATCCATTTGAATAGATTGGCGGAGAAAGCCCTGTTTTCATCGAAATTAGTTGATATATAACAAATCATCAGCACAACTTTTGCATTTTGTCCGTGTAAAAATACGAAAACTTGTATTAGATGGATCAAACAGCAGGAAGCATGATGTCTGAGATGGTGGATTAATAAAAGTTACATGACTTTTTTTCAAGGAATTCCCCTTGGTTTGTTATTTTCCTTGTAAATTGCAGGCTTAAAACCAATTTTCTGTAATTCACGGAATTTCAAGATTGTTATGGATACACATAAAAAATACTTTGCCCACGAAACAGCTGTTATTGATGAAGGCTGCGAAATTGGAGCTGGCACTAAAATATGGCATTTCACGCATATTATGACGGGTTGTAAGATCGGTGAGAACTGCAATTTTGGACAAAATGTAGTGGTTTCCCCCGCAGTAGTTCTCGGTAAGAATGTTAAGGTGCAAAATAATGTCTCCATTTACACTGGCGTTATTTGCGAAGATGATGTTTTTCTGGGGCCTTCCATGGTTTTCACCAATGTAATCAATCCGCGAAGCGCAGTTAACCGCAAGGCGGAATATGCCAAAACAAGAGTAGGGAAGGGGGCTTCTATAGGAGCCAATGCAACCATAGTTTGCGGAAATGATATTGGAGATTTTGCTTTTATTGGCGCAGGTGCTGTTGTAACAAAACAAGTTCCTGCTTATGCTTTGGTAGTCGGAAATCCTGCCAAACATATTGGCTGGATGAGCGAATATGGTCAAAGGCTTAAATTTAATGAAAACGGCCTGGCTGTCTGTCCCGAAAGTAACGAAAGCTATCAGCTTAGCAATGGACAAGTTACAAAGCTAAAGCAGTGAAAGTGGTTGACAAATAATAATTTGGAATATCGAAATACATTGAACATGAAAATATTAGTTACTGGCGGAACCGGCTATATTGGTTCACACACGGTTGTCGAGCTTCAGAAAGAAGGCTTTGAGGTAGTGATCGTAGATAACCTTTCCAATTCACAAGCATGGATTGCAGATGCCATAGCAGATATCAGTGGCAAAAAACCTCATTTTGAGCAGTTTGATCTGGCTGATCAAAAGCTTACTGCTGATTTTTTTCGGCGGCATAGTGATTTGATGGGTGTAATTCATTTTGCAGCTTTCAAAGCGGTTGGCGAATCCGTTGATAATCCGCTGATGTATTACCGCAACAACTTAGTGTCGCTGATGAATATCCTGGAAGGCATGCAGCAAAACGTTATCCCAAATCTGGTGTTTTCATCATCATGCACGGTTTATGGGCAGCCGGATGAGCTCCCGGTTTCCGAGAAAGCCCCCATAAAAAAAGCAGAATCGCCCTACGGAAATACCAAGCAAATCTCTGAAGAAATTATTCAGGATACCATTAAGTCCAGCGAAATTCACGCAACAGCGCTGCGTTATTTCAACCCGATTGGGGCACATGAATCTGCAAGTATCGGCGAACTTCCGCTGGGTGTGCCTAATAACCTTGTGCCGTTTATTACCCAAACTGCTATTGGACTGCGCAAGCAACTTAGCGTGTTCGGCGAAGATTACAATACGCCGGATGGCACGGCTATCCGCGATTACATCCATGTTGTGGATCTGGCACAGGCACATGTGGTCGCCATAAAACGTATGATTAACCAACAGATGAAGCAGCGATTCGAAATTTTTAACCTGGGAACAGGAAACGGATACTCTGTGTTGGAGGTTATTCAGTCCTTTGAAAAAGTGAGCGGACTCAAACTGAACTACAAAATTGTTGGACGCCGGCCGGGCGATGTGGAGCAGGTTTGGGCCAATCCTGAATGGTCAAACAACGAATTGGGCTGGAAAGCAAAACGCAACCTGGACGAAATGACAGCATCGGCCTGGAAATGGGAACAGTATTATCGCAATAAACAATAAACCAATTTATTATGAAATTAGCACAAGCAAACTATTTATTAGCTTACCAAAAGCAATGATTATTTTGTTTGTACGATTCCATCTGACCAATAAATAATATAAAAATAAACAGATGAAAAAGATTTTAATTACTGGTGGTGCCGGCTTTATTGGCTCACATGTGGTACGCCTTTTTGTAAACAAATACCCCAATTATCAGGTGTATAACCTGGATAAGCTTACCTATGCCGGAAACCTGGCGAATCTGACAGATGTTGAGCAGAAATCAAATTATCACTTTATCAAAGCTGATATTACTGATGGACCTCTGCTGCTTGAATTGTTCGAAAAACACGATTTTGACAGCGTGATTCATCTGGCTGCTGAATCGCATGTTGATCGTTCTATTGCCAATCCGATGGAGTTTATCATGGCTAATATTGTGGGTACTGTAAACTTGTTAAATGCTGTGCGCCATCAATGGAAGAATGATTTTGAAGGCAAGCGTTTTTATCACATCTCAACTGATGAGGTGTATGGTTCGTTGGGACATACCGGTTTTTTTACCGAACAAACGGCTTACGATCCCCATAGCCCCTATTCTGCTTCCAAAGCCAGTAGCGATCATCTGGTGAGGGCCTATCACGACACCTATAACTTACCTGTTGTAATCTCAAATTGTTCGAATAATTACGGACCAAATCAATTTCCGGAAAAGTTAATTCCATTGATTATCAATAATATAAGAAATAGCAAACCCTTGCCTGTTTATGGCAAAGGCCTCAATGTGCGTGATTGGTTGTATGTGGTGGATCACGCCAGGGCCATTGATGTGATTTTCCATAAAGGTGCTGACGGCGAAACCTATAATATCGGCGGCCATAATGAATGGAAGAACATTGATATTGTGCGCCTTGTCTGTCAAATCATGGATGAGAAACTTGATCGCAAGGATGGTACTTCTGAGCAGCTGATTACTTATGTGAAAGACAGGGCCGGCCATGATTTGCGTTACGCCATTGATGCTTCTAAATTGCAACGCGAGCTTAACTGGACCCCCTCTTTACAGTTTGAGGAAGGCATCCGCAAAACAATTGACTGGTACCTCGAAAATCAGACCTGGCTGGATGAGGTTACCTCCGGGAATTATCTTAAATACTACGAACAGCAGTATCAGAAAAGGTAACGGATTTCAAATAGCGCCTAAAAGCAAGCCTCTGGAAAAATTTCAGGGGCTTTTTTTCTATCACTGCATCTTTAAAAATGAGGCCTTATCGCTTGAATTTATGCACAGCACGCATGTTCGAAAGCAGTTGCCTGGGCACCGATTACTGCTGCCGGAATAGTTATGCGCACATTCCCTTCATTTTTTTACCTTTGCGCCTAAAATCAGAACCATTTTGGAAACACCTACAATAAGTATCGTCATTCCGGCTTACAACGAAGAAGAAGGAATCCGTCAGGGACTCGAACGGATAGTAGAAATGCAGTTCCATAATCGTTATGAAGTGATTTTCATTGATGATGGATCAACGGATAAAACCTTTGAAATTATCAGTGAATATCCTGTAAAATGTTTTCGTCACAATGTGAATAAGGGCTATGGTGCAGCGCTAAAAACAGGTATCCGCAAAGCAAGTGGAGATAAAATTGTGATTTTAGACAGCGACGGGCAGCACGATCCAAAGTATATTGACACCCTGATTGGGATGCTCGACAGCTTTGATATGGTCATTGGTGAGCGCACCGATGATTCTTTTCAGGTGAAGCGGCGCCAGGGCGGAAAACGTTTTATTCGAATGATAGGCGAATTTTTGGTCGAACAACAACTACCCGATTATAATTCCGGGTTTCGGGGTTTTGATCGAAAATTGATCCGCGAAATGCTACATATCATGCCCAATGGTTTTTCGTTTTCGACAACTTCAACATTGGCTTTTCTCAAAGAAGGCTATACCATAGGAACATTTCCAATTATTGTTGAGGAACGCATCGGACGTCAGAGTAATGTAAAGTTTGTGAAAGATGGGAGTAAAACGATTTTACTCCTGCTCAGAATCATTATGCTGTTCAATCCACTAAAAATATTCTTCCCTACAAGCATTATCACCTTCTTTTTGGGGATAAGCTGGGGCGTGGTCGGCTATTTTATTTCGGGACGTTTTCCGAATAGCGCCACCCTGCTGTCTATCATGGGAATGTTTATCTTTTTCATTGGTTTGCTGGCTGATCAAATCGCCATGCTCAACAGAACAAAGAAAACTTGATGCGAAACTTCGAGCAGTCTGATCATGTAAATTGGTGGAACGATCGCGATGTTGAAGCGCATTGGGATCGGGTGGCCACTATTTATGTTGCCGAAAATAATAAGGTAAAAACCGCCCACGACCAGCGGTTTACCGAAAGCATGCAGCACCTGCATCTTGAAAATGCCCGTCGCGTGCTTAATGTTACCAGTCGTGATGCCGAAGCGGATGATTTTATTCGAAAACATAATCCTACAAGCGTGATTGTCAATGCCGAAATTTCTTCCGGGCTGATGGCCGAAGCGGCTAAAATAAGGCCTTTGATAATCCAAAAGAAAATCGAGACATACAGCAGCTTGCCTTTTGAAGATCAATATTTCGATCGGGTTTTAAGTCTTGAAACACTGGAACATGCCGCCGATCCATTGGCTTTTCTAAAAGAGATGCATCGGGTTAGTAAGCAGCATGCGCGTTTGGTGCTGAGCTGTCCACCGGCAACCAGCGAAATCCCATATCAAATTTTTACCGCATTATTTGGTGGACATGGCGAAGGACCCCATCGCTTTTTGCCTTCCAAAGAGGTTAAAGTAATGTTAAAAAAAGCCGGCTGGAAACTGCTGATACACAAAGGAACAGTGCTAATACCTGTTGGTCCGCAGTGGCTTCAGGGCTTTGGTGAGCGCTTAATTAATGCCTTTCAGGGAAGTCTGTTGGCCGAGTTAGGAATCCGTCAGTTTTTTGTCTGTGAAAAGTATTGATCAGCTGCAATCGGTGATGCGGTCGCACCTATGCAACCGTTGCGGAAGCTGCGTTGGCCTTTCGGAAGGGAAAATTGTTTTTGGGGACAAAACCGGAAAATATCAGCCCAAAATCATTGCGCCCATTGATGAGCAGCTGGCCGATACCCTTTGGGAAGCCTGCCCCGGAAAGCAATTTGATTTTCCAAAATACCGCAAACAGTTTTTTAGAGAACCCGCATATTTTCACGAGTTTATCGGGCCTTACGAACGAATTGGGATAGGCTATGCCGCTGATTCACAAGTTAGAAGAGAGGGCGCTTCGGGCGGAATCATTTCAGCCATTCTTATCTGGTTGTTGAAGCAAAACAAGATTGATGGCGCTGTAGTTCTCGGGATGTCAACTAAAGAACCCTGGCTTACGCAGGCATTTATCGCGACCACGCCTGATGAAATTTTGTGTGCTGCTCAAAGCAAATATATCATCAGTTCGAACAATGATATTTTACCTGAAATTGCGGCTTTTAAAGGAAGACTTGCCTATGTTGGACTGCCCGGACAAATTCAGTCGATCCGTAAGTTACAAGCAGCAAAGCATCCTTCGGTGAGCAATATTGACTATATTTTTGGGCCTTTCTACGGTAATACCCTGCATTTTTCATCAATAAACAGTTTTCTTCGAACACATGGTGAGCACGATTATCACACGATCACAAAACTGTATTTCCGCTATGGCGAATGGCCCGGAAATATGCGTGTTGAACTTAAATCGGGGCGAATTATTGAGTTAAAGAAATTTCATGCCAACTACCTGATTCCGTTTCATATTTTGCGCAACAGCCTGTATTGTACAGATTTGACCAGTGAGTTTACGGATATTTCGGGAGGCGATGCCTGGGCGCCTGTTTATGAAGAGCGGGGCAAAGGCTTCTCGATGGTCATTAGCCGCAGCAAAAAGGGAGACGCCTTACTAAAGGAAATGGTAGAGGCGGGCTGGTTAAGTTTTGATCAGATTAGCGAGCAGGAAGCCATAAGCATGCATTCTCATGGGTATGATTTTAAGAAGCGTGGCGGTTTTATACGCATTAAATTCAGGAAATTACTCGGCAAGAGTGTTCCTGATTATGGATACCAAATCAAAGGCTTTAAGGCCTCGCGTTATTTGATGGAAATGGTAATCAGTAGCTTATTTATAGTGATGAGCACCTCTTTCGCGAGATGGGCAGTGGAACAGTTTCCACCGAAATTTATTGGTGGTATTTTTGAGAAAACCCGCACCATCTGGAAAAAGTCAACGCATAAAATTAAACGCAGGGAATTATAATCCAATGGGAAAACAAACACGCAGTTTCTTGATCAAATTGGCCGGCTCGGCACTCATTCTGTGGATCTTGTTTCGTTTGATCGATTTTGATAAGGAGGAGTTTCTGGTTGTTTTAAGCGAGATGAACCTGAAGTTTTATCTGCTCTCACTTTTTGGTGTGGTGATCGTGCTTGGAATAAAAAGCCTGCGTTGGCAGCAAATTGTCAGGAACGAAGGGTATTTCTATCCGCCTGCCAAGGCTTTTGGTGCGTATATGTCGTCTTTTACAATTGGGGTTATCACACCGGGGCGTATTGGTGAAATTGCCAGGTTGTATTATTTACGTGAAGACTGTGAGATTGGATTTTTACCTTCGTTCAGAACAATTGTTACTGATCGGATTTTTGACCTGGGGGTGTTGTTTATGCTTGCGATAGCAGGCCTTTTTTACTACGGCGGACTGCTTCCTGATCAGGTTTATCTGGCAGTATTTGCAGGTGTTGTACTGTTTTTTGCAGGCCTTGTTTTAGTTGCTTATATCCTCAAACAATTGATGAAGAAGGATAAGCTCGCCACAAATCAAGTGATGCTTTTTATCTATGAGAGTCTCAAGCAGGCTGTTAATAAAAAGGCACCGGCACTTTGGGGAATTACTATTCTTGCCTATCTGGCCTTTTATGGTGCTTTGGCATTGATTTTTCTGGCTGTTGATATCCAGCTCCAGCTTGTTGATATCGCCTTGATATTTAGTATGGTAGGATTGGCTACAATTTTACCGATTTCCTGGGCAGGATTTGGTACCCGCGAGATGAGTCTGGTTTATCTGCTGGCTTTTTATGGCGTTTCGGCTGAAACAGCAATTACTTTTTCGCTCTTACAATTTGGTGCTTTTTTCCTTTGGGGAAGCCTTATCGGATTGGTTTTTTGGTTTGCCATGCCCATTTCACTAAAACAAATCAAGGCAGATAGTCGATCTCTTAAACAATTGATTAGCAGAAAGAAAGCGGTTGATGTTTAATTTTTAATTGCGCCTTGCGGTTTTTTCATTTCCCATTTGAGTTGACCCACAACTGATTTTATCTGATCAGGACTGGCATCAATGGGCAGGGTGGCATTGGGCTTTAAAAAATGCAGTTGATGTGTTTTTTTGAATAAGGCCTCACCACCGCCGGTGATATTGAGCATGATCACCGCATCTTTTTCCACTAGCCCTTCTTTTACAGCATTGATAAGTGAGGCTGTTGCGATAGCAGCAGCAGGATGTAAATCATTTCCTTCTGATTGTTGAAACAACTTATTGGCTGCTCTCGCTTCGGCATTGGTGGCCGACAAAACGGCACCACCGGCATCGGATAAAGCATCAAAAAGTCCGCCGATTATGGGATAAGGCGGTTTGCGGTTTGACAGTACTTTGGCATCGATCTCTTCCACATGATTACGTGCTTCGACACTGTCGTAATGTAACATTTCGCGCGAATGGGCATTCCAGGCATGCTGAATGGGGACAAAAGGGTAATTCTGCGAGATCATTAACTTCATTTTATGCGAGCCAAAACGGCCATCGTCAATAAAGCGCAGATTGGCCTCCCAGGCTGCAATAGCTCCGGTTCCGCTGCCAATAGCCTGAAAATAGTAATCGGGAATCCTGCCGATAAAAGTTGTGGCCGACAACACAGTCGTCCCCATACCATCGCGACGTGCCACATTTTTCGCGCCTCCTTCAGCATAAAAACCTTCCAGTGGAATGATCTGATTGGATAAGTGAATGGCATCAAAATAATCGCTGCCTTTTTCTGTAGCCAGGAGTTTAACGCAGGAGTTTAAGGGTGCACCAAACCACAGTGCATCCAGGCTGGCTTCGGGAACACAAAGCAGCAGCGGTATTTGATTGTCGGAACAAACCTGCGCGAAGGCTCGGGCGGTATTTCCTGCAGAGGCAACTACCAATACTTCATTTTGCTGGTTTTCTTTCATCCGGCCACCCACCGAATAAGCTTCTGTTTCTTTGAAAGAACAAGTGGGCATAAAAGCGCCCTTTTCGGGCCAGTAGCCACTGAAAGTGATGTAGAGATTTTTGAGCCCCAACTCACCGGCCAGGCCTTTACTCTTATAGGTTACAGGTGCCGAAGAGCCCTTTAGCATACGGTTTATGGGAAGCCAATCAGCAAAAGTGTATAAGCCAAAGGCTTCGCCTCTGAGTTTGATTTGTTTGGTAGTATATATCGCTCTGATAAGGCTGGGTATTTCTTCTCCCGGAGGATCGAGCAACCAGCCACTGTCGTCATAGTTTTTTCCGCTGGCAATAGATTGTAGCTGGTAAGCTGTAGGCTGAAAAGAATCTGTCATGTGATTTGATCTAATGGGATTGCAAAGATAGAAAAATGGTCATTTATTGGGAATCCAATAAGGCTTGTTCCGGCAATTTCTTCAAATCCTTGAGCATAAATATAAAATAATGCTTTGCCGGCTTACCTGCCCGCATAATGGTGAGGGTGTCCGCCGGAATGATTTCCCGAAAATAAGGCGCGTAAATTGTAAGCGGATCAACATAATCCCGGCTGTTGGTCATATACCAGTAATCGGTGCCTAAATCAAACCCGCCACGTTCTTGGTTGATCCATAGATATTTATGTAACTTTTCAGGCTTGCCGATGCCCAAAACCTTCAGCTGCAGCGGTCGCGCCACATAATAATCAAGATGTGCCAATGGAAACCAATTGTTGGAGATTATGGGTGCGTTTTCTGGCATTAGCCGGTTCTGGACATGCTTTGTGATAGCTTCCTCAAATGGTTTATCAAGGCCGCGCCAGCCATACATATCAAGGGTTACATCATTTTTACCAAGCTGATGGAAGCTGTTGTTGTCGCGAAACGGAATAAGGCCAAATTTGATCTGCAAACTGCCTACCACAAGGATAACTGCTAGTAATCCTAAAGCAGCAATAATGGGCTTGGGAAGGATTGATGCTGAGATTTTTTTCGATGAAGCCAACCAGGCTGCTGCAAAAAATAGCAGGGTATTGTATCCAGGGCTTGTCCAGTGTGGCAGGGTGGAACGAAATAATGAAAAAAACAAAAAGAGGGCAATTAAAGGCACAGCCATCAATAATAAAAGTTTCTGAATGTCGGGTTTGATCATTATTTTTGACCTGAATGCACTTACCAATCCTAAAACGATAAGCACAAAATTGATGGGATTGTTATACAGGATTTGTCCGGATAATTCCATTAATAGCAGGTCAGGACGCAGGCTTCCGGCCAAAAGATTGACCCGTTCGCCCTGAAAGCTGAAACTGATGAAATCATTTTGAATATTCCACCAAATCACCGGAAAAAGAAGCAGCAACGAAAGGAGAACAGCGACATACAGACTCCACGCTTTTAGCCATTTTCTTGCGTAGAAAAGGATATATAATCCTGCACCAAACCATAAAAACACGGTAGTGTATTTGGATAGGATTCCCAAGCCGGTAAACAGTCCGGCTAGTAGCATCCAGCGGTTTTTTGTGTTGTCTGAGCCGTCAGAAAATGCATTTATAAAACTCCATAAACCCAAAAACCAAAAGAAATTCTGTGGCGTATCCGGAAGGATAAAGATGCCGGTTATAACAAAGGCGTAGATGGAAGCCGTATAGAGCAAAGCAGCGTAAAATCCAGTACGCTCACCGGCTATTTTTTTTCCGATATGAAAAACCAGGAGCGTATTCACTGTCATCATAATTACGGACGACATACGAATGAATAACTCACTGTCGAAAAGTAAGTTAAGACTAAATAGTTGTATAAACCAACCAACCATCGGAGGATGATCAAAATGACTCCAATCCGGAAAAAGGGCATAAGTCCAATAATATACCTCATCGTTGCCCAAGGCTATCCAGGCTGCAAAAAATCCACGAACCAACATACTGATTAACAGTAAAATCAGCATATTTTTAGGCAAAATTGTGCGTAAATCGAGTTTCATTTTTGTTGTTTTCTGAATTTTTTGCGTTTGCTGTAAATCAAAAATAAAAACAAGCCCAATGCTGAGAAATTAAATATTCTATACAGATTAGTGCGCAATTTATGCACCTCGCCCAGTCTCTGACGGCTTAGTTGGCCAAGATCTTTATGCCGTGTAACCGGATTTAGGTAAATAACTGATTTGTCCTGAAAATGAATCTCAGTGCGGACGTAAGTATCGGATGGCTGAATAATATAATTAGCCTGAAAGCTGTTTTTTGCCAGTTTCAGCAATTTCGCGTTTTGCCCCACAAAGCGAATGGAATCGGCTATTTGATCTACGCTTATCGAAAAGGTGTCGCCACTTAACGAAGCCTGCTGCAGATAAGGAATATGGCGCGAACGTTCGATTTTGTCTGTCATGGGTTCATCATCAATGCGAAAAAAATCCATCCCGTAAGCAGCACCGGCATCAAGCGCCTGAGTAATTGTTTCCCGCTTTAGATCGGAGGCATTGATCAGGGTAAATCGGCGGCCAACTTCATTACTGTTCGACACATCATGTGCATCATCATTGGCAATGATATAAATTCTATGTCCATAAGAAAGTGCTGTATCCCAGTGATCTACAGAAACGCGCATATTGGTTAGCACTTCCATCAGCTGATAACCGCTCAGGTATTTCATGTCCTCAAAAGTGTAGCCACCAAGCAAAAGTGGATGAGCCAGCGCAATCAAATCGCAATCTTTTCCTAAGCGGTCAATAATGCCTTGTTTGTGGCTCAGCGATTGATAAAAAGGATAATCAATCCAGAGCACCTTCGATGCTCCAATACAAACCTGATGGGTTTTCCTAATGCCATAGCCATGCTCGTAAGTTGGTATAAACGAAGGTTTTTCGCTTCCAAATTGGTTTATTTTCTGATAATCAGATGTGGCCACATGGTCGAATCCAAGCTTGTTATAGGTACCCTTGATCAATGCGTTAGAATTTAACCTGCCATCCGTAAGCCCTCCCCAGGCCTTGGATTGAACCTGAAAGTTGTATTTACGCCAATGTGCAGGATTGATATTTTGATAGGGGTTGTAAAGTTTTTCGCCCTGAAACACTTGTGGCTCATCAAAACGGTAAACCGGAGCACTAAGGTAAAACACCAGGATAATAAAAAGGATTCCAATGGGAATGAGCAGGCTGTATCGTCCTATTGTATTGAGGTATTTGAGGGATTTTTTTTTCAAAATCATGAGCTTTTATCGGACTGCAAAAATAAGCATTCTGTGATCATGGTTTTCATGCATTTAGGCATTTCAGTTTTTAGTGCATAAGGTCAAGCAAAAACGCGTTATTTAGCGGTATGGCCTGGCTTGGGATGCGCTTGCAAAGTCCACTTACCCATCGACTTTTTTAGTATTTCAACGGTTTGTGCAAATTGCGTAGTATGCATTGATTGCTGTGTTAGTTATTGCCGGAGCTAATGGATATTCCTATTTATCAGTTTGTTAAGATGATACGAAATGAGGGAGAACCAACCAAAGACGACTATCCCAAATAATCTTTGCGTTAAGCCGCGTAAATTGATGGGGTCTAATCTTGCAATCATTGACCATAAATAAAGGAACATCAGTAAACCGGCAGCGATCGACAGGCGATGAAGTGTTTTGCTATTGAGCTGTTCGCCGGTTTCGTACAAAAAAACAAATGGTAGTATCATAATAAATAAGCCAAATCCATAAAAGCCATGCCAGGGTGAACCGATTGGATAAATGGCTCCAAAGATAAAAGTCGCGCCAAAAGCAAAAATCAGGATGCTTGATAATGCATACTTACGCTTAAAATTTAGCAATAGACCTAAAGCCAGTACAAACAAGGAAGTGCTGGTTAAAAAGATGCCAACTTTAAATAGAATCACAGCGCTTTTTGTGGCATTAATACCTAACTCACTGGCATGCTGACCCCAATGGCTATAGTCGTTAGCGAAAAATCCAGCAATAATGATAAATCCAAAGTAAATAATTGGTAAAAAAATGCCTTGTTTAATTAAAAAATGCTTCATAATTCTTTGTTCAAATAGTTGTAATATGGCTTTGTTTAGTTGTTAAATACAACTTCAGTCCGAGTAAAAATCCCGTCCAAACCTCATTGTATGGCAATATTTCCCTGCTAAGATAGCCAATTATTCATTTGTCTAGCGCTTGTTTTTCATATGAAAACAGAAGCGGGTTATTAATATGAGCCAAGTGCTGGCGAAAAGCCCATATTTAATCCTAACTCGGGGGTGAGTATACATTGCATTGTGCCTGTTGGTATGCGCTGTATCGAACTCGTTGAGATAAAATTCGATTTTGAAAGTATGAGAATCCCTCGTTGAAATCATGGAAGTTGGGACGAGCTGAACCAATGGCTCAGTAACCTCTGTAATGCTAAATTTTTTTATACTATCTCTAATCCGGTTCTTTTTACTAATTCAATCAATGGAGAATCCTCATTATTATTAAACCTTCCTTTTCCAACAAGATAGGGCTCAATTTTTGAATTTACTTTTCTAGTCAAACTCCAGATTTTTCCAGTCAAATAATCATCCTCATTTTCGGTTACAATCATTATATCGATGTCGCTATCATGGCTGGCCGTATTGGACAAATAGCTGCCATACAAATATGCTTTATCGATGGTTATTCCCTCTGAACGTAAAACAAAAATATATTTTTTCAATAGCTCTACAATCTCTTTTTTAGCCATTGCAACAAGGTATTAGTTTTTTCGTAATATTCATTTACTTTTAAGATGTCAGGTAGAACAGGATTATAATCAGGATAACGTCCTTGCAACTGATACTTCATTAAAATCCCCAAAAATATCTCGGTTTCATTGTCAAATTCCAAGTCTGTTTTTCTGATAGAAAAATCAAGTTATGTGACCTTGGAGCTACCTCTCCCGATGTTTTGACTATATGAGCTTTTATCGCTTTTTCAATCACCAAATGACAGAAAAACAATCCATGTAAAATTCTCTTTTCACGAATCAGTAATTCAGCGGTCATTAAATCATCTTCAGCTCCTTTTGTCCAGTATGCTATCTGTTTTTTTTGGTCTATCATATTCCAAAATCTAAATATCCAAAATTACAAAAAACAATCATTGAACAGATTCATTCTTAAAATGTTTGTTGCCAGTGTCATGTCAACACTACTTTAGCCGGCTCAAGTCTTGTTTTTTTTCCCCAACTCTGCAAAATACATCCTTTACGTCCTGCATGTGCGGGATGCACAGAATTTCTTTTTTGATTTGAGAAAAAATTGCTGCGACTTAACCGACACAGTAGCATTGACACGATACTTGTGATGCGGTTTGGTCACAAATTTAACAGCTGTCAGTTATAAATTTCTTATTACAGTTAGTTTAATGGCAATATTTCCCTGCTAAGATAGCCAATTATTCATTTGTCTAGCGCTTGTTTTTCATGTGAAAACGGAAGCTGGTTTTTGGCACAGACAAAAAAACTAAAGCAGAAGCTACTGAAACGCAAAAGCCATGTAAAATCATCAGAAGCAGCGATAGTTCAAAAAAACGTACGTTCAACCTTATATCAAACACTAATTAGTGTCCGTCTATAAAGTGAGTGTTTAATTCATAATGCTCGAGTTCGAGGCCTGCGAAGTGTTTAAAATCAAGGAGTTTACTCACGTAAACGACTGTTTTAAATACGAACATAACGAAGAAATCGGACATTATGGACAAACACTAATTAGCACAGTATGGTGTTTGATCTAATCAAGGCAATAGTTTTTCGAGTTGAATTACTTCTTCTCAAACTATTCAACATACTTTCGGATTAATGACAATAATTTTTCCATTTTGATTGGTTTTGCCAGGTAATCATTACATCCTGCTTCAAGTATTCGATGTTCATCACCAGTTTGGGCGTAGGCTGTGGTGGCAACGACAGGGAGTTCAGGCCTGAATTCACGGATAAGTTTTGTCGCTTCAATGCCATTCATCACCGGCATTTTTATATCCATCAGTACGATTGAAATTGCAGCATTTTGTTGGCAAAAAGCCACTGCTTCGGCTCCGTTTATCGCGTGGATATGATTATAGCCTATCGAATTCAAAATAACTGCTGCATATTTATAATTTGACTCATCGTCTTCAGCAATAAGGATGAGCGGCTTTTCTTTATGGTTTATTTCAATTGCCGGAAGCGCATCTTTTGTGGTGGGTAATGCTATATTATTTACGGGGATGGTAAATCTAAAAGTTGACCCTTTATCTTTAACAGAAGTAACATTTATTTTACCGCCAAGCAGTGTCACAAGCCCTTTTGCAATGGATAATCCCAAACCGCTTCCTTCGTATCCGCGGGTCATGGATAAATCCTCCTGGGTGAACATTTCAAAAATCAATTCCAGTTTATCGCTAGCTATACCTTTACCGGTGTCCTGGATAAAGAACTCAACAAATCCGGGCATTATCCGGTATCCGCAGTTGATGCTTCCCTGTTCGGTAAATTTGATGGCGTTGTTAATCAATTTGCCCAAAATTTTTCGAATGAATTCGGGATCGGAACAGATAGAAAAGTCAGAAGATTCGATCAATATTTCAGTATGGATAGCTATCTGTTTAGCTGCACTTTGTTGTTTGCTGTTTTCGATTATTTCTTCGAAAAATGGCTTCAGAGTAAATTCTTTTTCATGCACCTCCATGGTTTCCGAAAAAATCATGGCAATGTCCATATAATCAGTAACGGTATCCGTTAGCCGATATGCGGCATTGTTAACATGCTCCAACAAATCAACCCTTTCTGCCTGCGAAAGTTCCGTTTCGGCCAGAAATTGTCCAAAGCCCAGAATACCATTGAGCGGGGTTCTTATTTCATGGGATATATTGTTAATAAATGCCGTTTTAAGTTTATCGCTGGCTTCAGCTTTTTCTTTGGCCTGAACCAATTCTTCCAGGTATTTAATCCGTTCAATAAAGCTGCCAATGGATTGGGCAATAATTTCCATTATCGATTTGTCTGTTTCGGTGTATGATTCCAGATTTTGATAATCCTGAATGGCAATTACCCCGCTTGGCTTGCTGTCTTCTGCTGTTTTAAATGGCACACCCAGCCAAACCGACAATTCATCACCATATCCTTTTATGGTTCCGTCTTGCTCAACTTCAAGTTGGTGTTTGGGGGTAATAATCAGCGATTGATTGGTTTTAAGGACATAATCGGTAAATCCATTGCTAAAATCGTAGGGTTTGTTTAACTCCACCTGATCCTGTTCGTCAACGTGATACGGGAAGGAAAATGTATTGTCCGTTGCATTGTATAAAGCCACATAAAAATTATCGGCACGGATAATCTGCCTGATTTTTTGGTGTACTTCTGCAAGAAAGCTAGTGAGTGTATAATGTTTGGTCGTTAATTGCGAAATTTCAAGCAATAATTTTCGGGTTTCTTCAAATCTTTTTTGTTCGGTTATCTCAACAACATATCCCCTGATTTTTTCAAGTTTGTCGTCTGTGTCAAAGATGCCGAGGGCATTTATCAATGCATATATTGTTATCCCTTCTTTTGAAATAAACTCGACTTCAAAACTTTCAACTTTTCTTTGTTTTTTAATGCGTTGAATCATTTGATCCCTGTCACTCGGATTTTTGAATAATTCAGTGATATTGAAACCTTCAGAATCTGATCTTTTTTCGAACCCAAATAGATTCAAAAAAGTTTTGTTGCAGCTTAAAATTTCACCCGAAACGGTAACCACATAATTGGCCGAAATATCGTTCTCAAAATATTCTTCCAGATTGCTTTTGCTTTTTTGAAGCGCTTCTTCAGCCTGTTTGCGTTCAGTGATATCCAGCATGGAAACAACACTGTGTTTGGTTCCGGGAATCATACTGATATTCAAAATTACATCGCGTTTTTCAGCTTTATTGTTGAGTAGTTTTACTTCATATTTTCGCGGTGCCAGTTTAGAGTTTTGACGTCGGAGGTGATGGTTTTTGAGCATTTCCTGAACGCTTTCGGGGGCTACAAATAGGGTCCATTTCTGGCCTAAAAGCTGAGCCGGATCATATCCGAACACATCGAAACATTCGTTGTTTGCCAGCAAAATGGTGGTGTCTTCATCAACAATTAAGGTTGCTGTTCCCGTAGATTCGAAAATTGCTTTGTATCTTACTTCACTGGTCTTCAGGTCTTTTTGGGCTTGCTTCTGTAGTGTAATATCCTGCATTGCACCCTGAATTTTAAATATATTTCCGTTCTTGTCCTTAACGGCTTCGCCAATGGTTCGCACCCAAACACGCTTTCCGGTTGCAGTAATGATCTCCATTTCTTCATCGTAGGGAATGCCATCCTGTGCACATTTGTCAAAAACTTCAACTATTTTTTTGCGCCATTCCGGAGCATAAAAATTAATGCCATCTTTTACCAGTGGTGAATAGCCAGCCGGCATTTCGTGTATGGCCGCTACCTCGTCGGACCAATACGAGCGGTTTTCCTTTAGCATTACATTCCATCCGCCCAGTTTCGCTTTCTCCCCGGCAATCCGTATCAGATCATAACTTTCTCTCAGTTTGTTTTGCGCTCTTTTGTATTCGCTGATATTTTGTGTTGTATTTAAAAGATATTCCTCCCCATTGATATTAACTTGATCAATATTCGTTTCATAATAATGCTTTTCTCCCGATTTTGAATGCAGAACCATTTCCTGATTGCGTACTGAATTGCTTGCCTTTAATTTTTCAAGGATTCGTTTTCGATCTTCTGCATCAGGATTAATACCTAAATCTTTTGAGTTTTTGCCTAATGCTTCGTGTTTGGTAAATCCAAATTCTCGCTCAAAGGCTTCATTCACTGCAATAAATTTTTCATCAGGCACTTTAGAAAGCGTAACAGCAAATGGCAACTTTTCGAAAAGGGTAAAAAACTTCTCTTCACTTTCACGTAAGGCTTGCTCAGTCATCTTACGGTCGGAAATATCAACCATGGTTGTTATAAAATGTAGCGGTTGGTTGTTTTTGTCTCGCAGCAATGTAACATTCACATCAGTCCAGAGGAGCGAGCCGTTTTTACAGATATATCTCTTTTCAAACCTGGCAGAGTCTTTTTCGCTAGCAATCAGTCCTTCTATAATCTTTTGAATTGTTGGGATATCTTCCTTGGGCGTTATGTCCTGCCATTTTTTGTTTTTCAATTCCTCACGGGTATAACCCAGTATTTTACAGTATGCCTCGTTGACATTTATTTCTCCGGAAGGTAAAGTAATTGATTTCCCTACATTGGCTGATTCAAAAACAGATTTGAATTTTTGCTCGTTATCTTTTAGATTTTGGCTGATCTTTTCTTGTTCTAATTTTTGAATAGCCAGTTCACTGATAAATTCTGTCATATTCAACAGAAAATCCATTGCAACCTTCACTTTTTCCTCTGACACTACCGGCACTTTGTTGAGCGCTTCAAGGTATTTCTTCTCGTCGAAACCAAACGCTTCCGCCTGTTTTTTGAAGAAAGCATGATCGGGTTTTTCAAAAAAGAACTGACCGGAAAACAGGTTGGCAATATGTTCGCCATTTATTTTCAGGGGCACAGCCACATCCATCAGTCCGTTCATGCATTTGTAAGCGTGGTATTTTTCGCCTGTTTTCATTTTGTTTGCCAGCTCTGTGTCGCTTATGATGCACCTTTTTGATGTCTCAGGATTGAATCGATGAAATTCGGTACAAATAGACCTCCAGCCCGATTTGGATAATACATTCCCTTCAAGGTCAATGATTGCAGTAACAAATCCCGTTGATTTGTTAAATCCTTCCAAAAGCGTATCGATTTTGTTTAAATCGATTAGGTGCCTGATATTCGTTTTCATCATTGAATCATTTGAAGCTATGTATTTCGGTATTCTAACTAACATTTATCACAGCTATCACGATATCAATGTGATACAATTTCAAGCCCTCTCATTAGTTATGCCAAATTTAACAATTTGTTTTCTAATACGCTCAATCCGGACAGGTTTAATTTTTTGGTAAGTTACATCTCAAAAGACCATACTAAATCAAGCACAAAAACGGGCTATACACTAACAAAAGCCCGTTCAACATTTATAATACGCGCAGGTTTGGCAGATCACTCCGCGGAGCTGGTTTATGTAATAGGTTTATTGTTTATCCAGTACGGTTCCCTCTTCATTCAACAGTTCTATTTTGGGGTTGTTCTCCTTATCGATATAAATCTTTATGCGTGGCTTTCCTGTATTGTCGTTAATAAACAAGCCTACTTCGTTGTTCATTTTTTTGCCAACAAACATTCTGTCTTCCGGCAATAAGCCGTCATCTTTCATTTTTATAAGCGCTTCTTTTTTTTCTTCAGCATCTTCAATTAGCTGCAGTTTATCGAAAGCACTGCTCCTTTCGTCAAATCCATCCTCTTTAGGATATTCCCAAAATTGAAGACCGTATGTTCTGGCATCATTCGCTGTATTTTCCACATAGCGTAATTGCATTATCTGGTCATCTCTGTATTTGTCGACCGATAAAACCAGACCTGCCTGCTTGTCATTCCCGTCGTAAATGAGACCGCCACATTCATCGCCGGCTGAATTGAAAAAAATCAGCCCTGCTTTTCTCTGTCTTTTGGGCAGATCCTTGCCATTTATTATGCCCGAATGTTGTCTCTCGCTATTGCTAAGCACCAGTTTTAAGTCGCCATTGCTTTCAATTATATTAATTCTTTCAACAGTTATTTCCTTGAACGTCGTTTCCCTGGATTGGTTAAATAAAAACAGGACGACAGCTAACAATACAGCGGATAAAAAGCCTGAATAGATTTTTAAAAATTTTACTTCATTTAGAGTTTTGTTAGTCATAATTTCTTTGTTTAATTTGCTCATTTTGTTTCTTTTCTCTTAATCCAGCCCATAAGTAATTCAAAGTAGGCAATTTATAAGTTTATGCGTTAGTTTACCGGTGGAATGGTTGAGATTGTTTGATCAGTTAACTTTGCTCAAATCAGCTAGTCGTTTGGTCTGGAGTAGGTTTAGTTATCAAGCGTAAAAATAGAACTTCCGAAATAACTTTGCAAATTATTGCGAAGAATAGTCAAAAATAGAACAGTAAAGGCAATTCTTTGCTGTTTTTTTAACGGTGTAAGGCTGATCTTATTTGGACATAAATTGCATACCCACTGTATTCATTGGCATGAAAAACAAAATTGTCTCAGAAAAAAAATTTGCCAAAAATATAAAAATGACTATTTTTGCTTTGATTCCAAATTTGAGACAACCGCAAAACCATCCAATTTTGAGAATCTATAAATGCGGGGGCAGTAATAATTTAGAACCATAGTTATATGGATGCATTCAGGATATTTATCGTTGAAGACGACATGCTCTATGGAGAAATGTTGCGCCATCATTTGGCCCTTAACCCTGATAACGAGGTACATCTGTACAATAACGGGGAAGAGTGCCTGAAAAATTTGTACCGCGAACCTTCCATGGTTTCGCTCGATTACAGCTTGCCTGATATGTCGGGTTTGGATGTGATGCGGCGCATAAAAAAAGAACACCCCGAAATTCCGGTTATCATTGTCTCAGGCCAGGAGGATATCTCCACAGCGGTTACTTTGTTGCGGGAAGGAGCGTATGATTATTTCGTGAAGGACGATGACGTAAAAGATCGCCTGTGGAATGTCATCAAAAAAATTAGAGAAAATCTGCAGCTGCGCAGCGAGATCAGTTATCTTAAAGAGGAGATTGGCCGAAAATATGAGTTCAGGAATGTTATTAAAGGAAATAGCCCTTCCATCAAGCAGATTTTTAGCCTGATAGAGAAATCCATAAAAACAAATATTTCTGTTTCTATTACCGGTGAAACAGGAACTGGTAAAGAGTTGGTTGCCAAAGCGATACATTACAATTCAAACCGGGCCAAAAAGCCATTCGTAGCCGTAAATGTGTCAGCGGTGCCTCGCGAACTTATCGAGAGCGAGATGTTCGGGCATGAAAAGGGAAGTTTTACGGGAGCCACAACACGCAAAATAGGCAAGTTTGAACAGGCCATCGGCGGGACCATATTTTTGGATGAGGTGGCCGAGATGGATCTGAATATGCAAACCAAGCTGCTTCGCGTGATACAAGAACGCGAACTAACACGTGTGGGCGGAAACGACCTGATAAAAATCGACGTGAGACTGATTGTAGCCACAAACCGCATCCTTTCGGATGAGGTGAAGAAGGGCAACTTCAGGGAAGATTTGTATTACCGCTTGCTTGGCTTACCTATCGAGTTGCCGCCTCTGCGCTACCGGGGAAATGACATTATTTTGCTGGCTAAGTATTTTGTTGACGAATTCTGTCAGGAAAATAAAATGAAGAAGCTAAGCATAACCGAATCCGCTCAGCAAAAATTAATGAAGTATCATTTTCCGGGTAATGTGCGTGAGCTTCGCGCGATCATTGAGTTGGCTGCCGTGCTTACCGACACAGACAAAGTTGATGAATCACATATCAGTTTCAACTCGGTGGATGCTGCCGGGAACTTATTGATGGAGGAAAACACCCTTGCTGAATACACCCGTCAGATTATTACGTATTACCTTCAAAAGTATAACAATAACGTGCTTTTGGTTGCCAAGAAACTCGACATTGGCAAATCGACAATTTACAGAATGATCAAAGAAAAGCAAATCATTACTTAGATGTCCACAAAACTAAAATCCTATCATTTGGATAAACTCATCGCGTTCGTAGGTGATGATCCGGATGCCATAAAAAATATGGTGGGCATATTTTTGCATACCACACCCGAATTGCTTGAAACCATCAACGAGAGCTACAAGCAGAAGCAGCCCGAACAAATGGCCAAAGCAGCACACTCCCTTAAACCTACGCTGGATGTTTTTGGTGTTGACAGTGTTTATGATGTCATCAGAAAGATTGAGCAGAAGGCCAAAAATGCTACACTGGATGATGAATTGGCAGGCCTGATTAACACGCTTAACGGGGTGCTTGAAACTGTTTTCGAACAGTTGAAAAAGGCTTTTGTCAACTAAATTAGCCTGGCTTTTTTCTGCTGATTATCCAACCCGAATCAGCTACATCCTAATTTCCTGAACAATAGCCTTGCCCGGTTTGTGTTTGGTTTGATAAAACAAATGAGCATTTCAGGGGTTATAAAGATGGGTTCGCAAGTCGATGCAATTCGCCTAAGAATTACTATCTTTGCAGCCTTATTTAAACACGATCTAAATAAGTTCATTATGGACGAAAACACAAATAATAACATCCTCGAAGAAGTAACAAAAGGCGAATATAAGTTTGGCTTTTTTTCTGATATAGAGACTGATTATGCGCCAAAAGGCCTTACAGAAGATACGATACGTTTTATCTCAGCTAAGAAGGAAGAGCCGGAATGGATGCTGGAATTCAGATTGAAAGCATTCAGGCACTGGCTCACGCTCGAAGAACCCGAATGGGCGCATCTGCATCATCCGCCGATCGATTTTCAAGAAATCATCTACTATGCCTCTCCCAGAAAAAAGCCTCAGCTTGAAAGCCTTGACGAGGTAGATCCGGAATTATTGGAAACCTTCGAAAAGTTAGGAATCTCTCTCGATGAGCAAAAACGGCTTTCCGGTGTTGCTGTAGATGCCGTGATTGACAGCGTTTCTGTTAAAACGACTTTTCAGGACACCCTCTCAAAACATGGAATCATTTTCTGCTCCTTCAGTGAGGCAGTGAAAAATCATCCCGATCTGGTGAAGAAATATATGGGAACAGTGGTTCCTTATACCGATAACTACTACGCAGCACTTAACTCTGCAGTTTTTAGCGATGGTTCGTTCTGTTTTATACCCAAAGGGGTGCGGTCACCGCTCGAGTTGTCAACCTATTTCCGTATCAATGCAGCCAATACCGGACAGTTTGAGCGCACGCTCATTGTGGCCGAAGAGGGTGGTTATGTGAGCTATATGGAGGGCTGTACAGCACCGATGCGCGATGAAAATCAGCTGCATGCTGCTATTGTAGAAATCATTGCCATGGATGATGCCGAAGTAAAATATTCTACGGTGCAAAACTGGTATCCGGGCAATAAAGAAGGGAAGGGTGGCGTCTATAACTTTGTCACCAAGCGTGGTTTGTGCAAAGGAAACCGCTCAAAAATAAGCTGGACACAAGTAGAAACGGGATCTTCCATCACCTGGAAATATCCCAGCTGTGTGCTTCTGGGCGACCATTCCATTGGCGAGTTTTATTCGGTGGCTGTTACCAACAACTTTCAGCAGGCTGATACGGGCTCAAAAATGATTCACCTGGGAAAAAACACACGCAGCACAATCATCTCCAAAGGAATCTCGGCCGGGAAAAGCAATAACAGCTATCGCGGTCTGGTAAAGATCATGCCGGGAGCTTTGAATGCAAGAAATTTCTCACAATGCGACTCACTTCTGCTTGGCGATAAATGCGGAGCACATACTTTTCCTTATATCGATACCCGCAACCAATCGAGCATTGTTGAACATGAAGCAACTACTTCTAAAATTTCGGAAGATCAGCTGTTTTATTGCAATCAGCGTGGTATTGATACCGAGAAAGCAATTGGCCTGATTGTAAATGGCTATGCCAAAGAAGTACTCAATAAATTACCGATGGAGTTTGCCGTGGAGGCACAAAAATTACTTTCTATTACGCTAGAAGGAAGTGTAGGATAAGGTGAACTAAATTAGATTTAAACGTATCATAAAACTTTAGCAATGTTACTCAATATAAAAAATTTAACTGTTGCCATCGAAGGCAAAGAGATCATCAAAAACTTAAATTTCCAGGTGAATAAGGGTGAAGTTCATGCCATCATGGGACCTAATGGAACCGGAAAAAGTACGTTGGCTGCTGCCATCACCGGACGTGAAGGTTATGAAATTACAGGAGGCGAAATTTGGTTCAAGGACAAGAATATTGTGGATATGGATGCCGATGAACGTGCCAACCTCGGGATCTTCCTGAGTTTTCAGTATCCGGTAGAAATTCCGGGAGTGAGCATGACAAATTTTATGCGCACGGCCATCAATGCACAACGCGAATACCGCAATTTGCCGCCCATGTCGGCCGCTGAGTTTTTGAAGCAGATGGAAGAGAAGAAAAAGCTGGTGGATATTCACTCCAAACTGACAAACCGTTCTGTAAATGAGGGTTTTTCGGGAGGCGAAAAGAAGAAGAATGAAATTTTCCAGATGGCATTGTTGGATCCCACACTGGCTATTTTGGACGAAACAGATTCGGGTCTTGATATCGATGCCCTGCGTACCGTGGCCAATGGAGTGAACGCATTGCGCTCGGACGAAAATGCCTTTGTGATTATTACTCACTACCAGCGTTTGCTTGAATATATTGTGCCGGATTTTGTTCATGTCATGTATGATGGAAAGATCGTGAAATCGGGAAATAAAAACCTGGCCCTTGAGCTCGAAGAAAAGGGTTATGAGTGGCTGAAAGAGCATACGCTCGCTTAAACAGAAAAAAGAATCTATCATGGAAAAAGATACGCTTCAGCAAACACTGCCCCTGGATGATATGCTGATCGGGCAGTATCGGCAATATAAAGATCTGATCTCGAAAAATGATACGCCCCACGTTCGGCAATTGCGCCAGAATGCCTTTAAAAAATTTGAAAAGGAGCGATTTCCCACTTCAAATGATGAGCAATGGCGTCATACTGATGTGGAGGCGCTTACCGGGGATTCTTATATCAACGAGCTGCAGCCTCCTGACTCGGAAAAAAACATCGAAGAGATGTTTCGTTGCGATGTACATAATTTTGATACCGAATCGTATTCGATGCTCAATGGCTGGCACAGCGGAAATGGAGAAAGCCTGAAAACCCTTCCCGAAGGAATTGTAATAGGTAGTATTCGTGCTGCTATGGGCGCGTACCCTGAAATCTTTGAAAAACACTACGGCCAAATTGCCGAAAGTGAGGGCAATGGGTTTATTCAGATTAACACTGCCATGATGCAGGATGGCGTTTTTATTTGGGTGCCGGATGGTGTAAAATCTGCTAAAACCTTGCAAATCATTAAAATAATCAACAAGGAAGAGCAGCTTTTTGTGCAAAGCAGAAACCTGATCGTACTGGGCAAGAACAGCGAATTGAGTCTTATGCACTGCGACGATAGCGTGGATCAGCATGCTAGTCTGGTGAATACAGTTACCGAGATTTTTGTGGATGAAGCAGCACATCTTGAAATGTACAAGCTGCAGAACTTGAATGACCAATCTGCATTGATCAATTCTACATTCGTCCGCCAGCTGGCCAATAGCACTATAAAAACCAATACGCTCACTTTTAACTGTGGCCTGATCCGAAATAATATTCACGTAAGGCTCGACGGGCAAGGTTCGCATGCGGATGTGCTGGGATTGTACCTCATGGACAAAGAACAGCATATCGACAACCAAATCCGTATCGACCATAATGTGGCCAATTGTACCAGTAACGAGTTGTTCAAAGGTATCCTTGATGAAGCGGCTTCAGCGGTTTTCAATGGCTATATATATGTAGCCCGCGATGCGCAGAAAACCAATGCGTATCAAAATAACAACAATATTTTGCTTACGCCAACGGCTACCATCAATACCATGCCTTTCCTCGAAATCTATGCCGATGATGTAAAATGTAGTCATGGCGCTACGGTAGGTCAGCTGGATCAGGAGGCTATGTTTTATATTCGTTCGCGCGGTATAAGTGCTGCCAATGCACGACTGCTTCTGATGTATGCTTTTGCAGCCGATATCATCAACCAAATATCTATCGAGCCCTTGCGACAACGCATTGATGATATGGTGAAAAAACGGCTTCGTGGCGAGCTTTCGGTTTGCGAAAAATGCGTGTTGCATTGTGGAGCGCCCGAGAAAGAATACCATTTTGATATCGACTTAAGTCAACTCTGATGAAACCATTTGCTGACAATGAAATAGCGGAGATCAGAAGTCATTTTCCGGCTTTGCATCAAAAGGTTTATGGCAAGCCCTTTGTTTATCTCGACAATGCTGCTACCACCCAAAAGCCGCAAGCTGTAATCGACAGACTTGTTGCTTATTACAGCCTGGAAAACAGCAATATTCACCGCGGAGTACATTATTTAAGTCAGCAGGCAACTCAAGCTTATGAAGATGCCCGCCAAACGGTGGCCGATTTTATAAATGCTTCTGCTGCAAACCAAATTATTTTTACAAAAGGCACTACTGAATCAGTGAATCTGTTGGCAGGAAGCCTGAGGCAGTTTTATCTTCTGGAAGGTGATGCGGTTTTGATAACGGGCATGGAACATCATTCAAATTTGGTACCCTGGCAGCAAGTTTGCAAACAAAATCAGGCTGAACTCTTGGTTGCCGCATTGAATGACAAAGGTGAGACCGACCTCGATCATTTTGCTGAATTGTTGGACAAGAAACCTAAGCTGGCCGCCATCACTCATATTTCCAATGCACTCGGAAGTGTAAATCCGGTAAAAGAAATGATTCGCATGGCGCATGAAAAAGGAGTGCCTGTTTTGGTAGATGGCGCACAAGCTGTGGCGCATACTTCCATCGATGTGCAGGAATTGGATTGCGATTTCTTCGTGTTCTCGGGGCATAAAATGTTTGGCCCAATGGGCATTGGTGTTTTGTATGCCAAAGCATTCTGGCTGCAGAAAATGCCGCCCTGGCAATTTGGAGGAGAAATGGTAGATCAGGTGAGCTTTGAAGAAACGACCTTTAACCAGCTTCCCTTTAAATTTGAAGCCGGAACACCCAATGTGGCTGGCGTTTTAGGACTTAAAACTGCGATTGATTTCCTGAAGCAATATGACATGGAAGTCATTGCAAAACATGAAAATCAGTTGATGCAGCAGGCTTTAGAAAAACTGCTTACAATTCCCGGAATGCGGCTCATCGGTGAAGCTGAAAACAGGGCCGGAGTGATTTCATTTGTGGTCGATGGCACGCATCCTTCTGATATTGGGACGCTTGTTGATAAGATGGGTGTGGCGGTGAGAACAGGTCACCATTGTGCACAACCCGTGATGACCCGTTTTGATGTTCCGGGAACAGTACGTGCGTCTTTTGCGCTGTACAACAGCCTTGCTGATGTTGAAGGCCTGTTTCAGGCTGTGAAGAAGGCTGTGATGATGCTGCGCTAAGAAATTAATCTGAGGATTTATCCTGACCGGCTCTGTTTTTATCACCGGTTGTGAACCTCAATTTTTACTGACATTTTCGCATCTTTGCAAAAAAGAACTGTAAACAATGACAATAGCAGAAACACAACAACAGATCATCAGCGAGTTTTCTCTCTTTGACGATTGGATGGACAAGTACAACTACCTTATCGAAATGGGAAGAGAGGTTCCCAGAATAGACGAACGCTATAAAACCAATAACCATTTAATAAGTGGTTGTCAATCAAGAGTTTGGCTTCATGCCGATATGAGAGACGGGAAAATCTATTTCACTGCTGATAGCGATGCAGTGATAACCAAAGGCATTGTGAATTTGTTAATTCGTGTTTTTTCGGGCCGGATGCCGGATGAAATTCTGGAAGCCGACACGGATTTTATCGATCAGATTGGACTGAAAGAACATTTATCACCTACGCGTTCGAACGGACTTGTTTCGATGGTGAAACAAATGAAATTGTATGCGCAGGTGTATAAGCTGAAGCAAAGTAACTAAAAAGCAGAAACATGACAAACGAAGATAAAGCAAGAATTGAAAAGGATGTTATCACTACCTTAAGAACGATATACGATCCTGAAATTCCGGTAAACATATACGAGCTCGGTTTGATTTACGAAATCAGCATCAGTGAAAATGCTGATGTGCAGGTGCTTATGACGTTAACAACACCCAATTGCCCGGTAGCGGAGAGTCTTCCGCTTGAAGTAAAGCAAAAAGTAGCTGAAGTGAAAGGTGTAAATAGCAGTGAAGTAGAGCTTACCTTTGAACCACCCTGGGATCAGGAAATGCTATCGGACGAAGCTAAACTTGATTTGGGATTTTTGTAGGACTTCTTAAGTTAACAGCTGGGAAGTTCAAATAAACGCTTCTTTTCTTACCTTCGCCATTCAAATGATACACGTGTATGGCTTTGCAGTTGCTTTCAAAAATAAATGATCCCGCTGACCTCCGAAAACTCCAACCGGATTCATTTCCTGATCTGGCAGAAGAGCTCAGGTCTTTTATTCTTGATGTTACTGCCGTAAACCCCGGGCATCTGGGCGCCTCTTTGGGCGTAATTGAACTTTCAATTGCCCTGCATTACCTTTTCGATACGCCAAACGACAGGTTAATCTGGGATGTTGGCCACCAGGCTTATGCACATAAAATACTAACCGGTCGTAAAGAGTTATTTCAAAGCTTGCGAAAACTGGACGGTATCAGTGGTTTTCCTTCAAGATCAGAGAGCGATTACGATGCATTTGGGACAGGACATGCCTCAACGGCTTTGTCGGCAGCTGTGGGCATGGCAGTGGCGGCGGGCTTGCAGGGAAATCACTCCCGACATCATATCGCTGTTATTGGTGACGGCGCCATTACCGGCGGCATGTTTTTCGAAGCTTTAAATCAGGCCGGAGCGGCTGATCTCAACTTGATCATCATCCTGAATGACAATGGAATCGCTATTGATAAAAGTGCCGGTGCTTTAAAAGATTACTTGATACGACAAGCCGAAAAACACAGCAGTCAGGCGTTTTCGAATCCCTTGTTCGAAGCATTTGGGATTGCCTGCAATGGCCCTGTTGACGGACATAATTTTGCAGAATTACTTCCTGCATTGGAAGCCGTAAAAGCCATGAAAGGTGTGCGTTTGCTGCATGTGATAACAACCAAGGGCAAAGGTTTTGAGCGTGCCGAAAAAGATCAGGTGCGCTATCATGCGCCAGGCACTTTCGACAGACTGACCGGTGAATTGCCCAAGGCAAAACCAGTCGAAAACAGGATTCCGCTTTATCAGGAAGTTTTTGGTGAAACCCTGCTGGAACTTGCAAAAAAATATCCTGAGCTGGTTGGTGTTACGCCTGCCATGCCTACAGGAAGTCATTTATTGCCCCTGCTCGAAACCTTTCCGGAGCGTTGTTTTGATGTGGGAATTGCCGAGCAGCATGCGCTTACTTTTTCAGCAGGCCTTGCAGCCGAAGGAATGCTGCCTTTTTGCGTGGTTTATTCTACTTTTTTGCAAAGGGCTTATGACCAGTTGATTCACGATGTGGCCCTGCAAAATTTGCCTGTGGTGATTTGCGTTGATCGCGCCGGTCTGGTAGGGGAGGATGGCGCAACACATCATGGCGTTTTTGATTTGGCTTATTTACGCTGCATTCCCAACTTGGTGATTGCTGCACCCATGGATGAAAAGGAATTGCGTCATTTGATGTTTACTGCAGCAGCGAACCGCAAAGGTCCCTTTGTGATCCGCTATCCGCGCGGCAAAACCACGGCTATGGATTGGAAAGTGGAACCGGAAGTTGTGCCAATTGGTAAAGGCAGGAAACTATCCTCCGGAAGTAGCATTGCTGTTTTGAGTATTGGCCATCCCGGGAATTTCGTAAAAGAAGCCCTGGAAAAATTAGCAGCGGAAAATATTGTTGTCAGTCATTATGATTTACGTTTTCTCAAACCTTTGGACGAAATCCTGCTGAAGGACGCATTTGAACATCACGAGCAGATCATCACAGTTGAAGATGGTGTAAGAAATGGCGGAATGGGCAGTGCCGTAATGGAATGGGCGCATGAGAATGGCTTTGGCAATCCTGTTGTAAGGCTGGGTGTGCCCGACGCTTTTATTTCACATGGCCGGCCGGAAGAATTACAATATATTTGCGGCTTTGATAGCAATGGGATAGTAAAACATATCAGAAAACTTCTAAGCTAAACCCTGTGAAAAATACACTCTGGCTGTTATTGATTTTCTGGCTGGCGGGGCTTACAGTTTATGCCGAAGAGAATTTGAAAGATTTCTCTACCGAGGACTTTCGTGTGAGTTTGCCGGAGGTTTTAGTATCAGACGTCAACCAACAGATTGAAATCAGGGCGGTTGGGGAGCTTTTCGGAAAACTGGAAGGTCAGGAAATAATCGCTGTTTTCAATGGTGAAATGCAGAAACTGAGCTTTGAGAAAAACCTGGCCGTAATCAAACACGATTTTCCGGATGAGGAGTTGCTAACACTAACAATCGATGGGTTTCACTGGCAACAAGAAGTTACACCTATTCCGCTTTGGATGTCGGTATTGCCTCCTTTGATTGCCATTTTGATGGCGCTTTTGCTCAAAGAGGTCTTCGTAGCCTTATTTTTGGGGATATTGAGCGGCACTACGATTATGTTTTATTACCAGGGTTCGGGCATTTTTGTGGCTGTTTTCAAAGGCCTATTGGCCATTATTGATACTTACGTCATGCAGTCATTGCTCGATCCGGGCCATATGGCAATCATTATCTTCTCGATGGTAATCGGAGGCATGGTGCATCTGATCACACGAAACGGCGGAATGCTGGGCGTGGTAAACCGGCTTTCGCGCTTCGCAAAAGATGCCCGCTCCGGGCAATTTGTAACCTGGCTGTTAGGGATATCAATTTTTTTCGATGACTATGCCAACACCTTGGTAGTTGGCAATACCATGCGGCCTGTGACGGATCGCCTGCGCGTTTCCAGAGAAAAACTGGCCTATATTGTCGATTCTACTGCAGCTCCCGTTGCGGCTACGGCTTTTGTAACTACCTGGATTGGTGCCGAGCTTAGCTATATCCAGGACGGACTTAATACCATTGGCCTACAGGAATCGGCCTATAACGTTTTCTTTAACTCCTTGGCTTATAGCTATTATCCGATTCTGGCATTGGCATTTATTCTGATGCTGGTATGGCAAAAGCGCGACTTTGGCCCCATGTTTAAGGCCGAAAAAAATGCACGTCTTGATCCTGATTTTCATCAGAAACTCGCCGAAACAGAAAATACATCCAATACTTTAACCGCTGAAACACATCAAAAACCAAGAGCTTTCAATGCTGTAATTCCGGTTCTGATTATTGTTCTGGGGACAATAACGGGATTATTATACACAGGCTGGGATCAAGCGGTTTGGAATGATGAGGCCATTAGTTTTACCCGAAAAATTTCGGCCATAATCGGTGGAGCAGATTCCTATGCTGCACTTTTATGGTCATCGCTTTTGGCAATGATTGTTGCGATTGCGCTTACGCTAACTCAAAAACTGCTGAGCCTCAAAGACACCATCGAGAGCCTGGTGGATGGTTTTAAAATGATGCTTACCGCTATTCTGATTTTAACACTGGCCTGGTCAGTTGCGCTGGTAACAGATCATATGCATACAGCCGATTTCATCTCGAAGGGTTTGCTGGAACTGTCTTTTTCGCCTTATCTGGTGCCGGCTTTCACTTTTATTCTGGCGGCATTGGTGGCTTTTTCCACGGGCTCTTCCTGGGGAACGATGGCTATTTTGTATCCGTTGATTTTACCCACTTCCTGGCTGTTAACCCACGAAACCGGCATGACCGAAGCCAACAGTCTGTTGATTTTTTACAATGTTGTTTCAGCGGTGCTGGCCGGTTCCGTGCTGGGTGATCACTGCTCGCCAATTTCTGATACAACGATATTAAGCTCGCTGGCCAGTTCATGCAATCATATTGATCATGTGCGCACGCAACTGCCTTATGCCCTTACCGTGGGATTTATTTCAATAGTAATCGGAACTATTCCGGCAGCTTTTGGGGTTCCGGCTTATGTGTTGTTTCCCGCTGGCATGGTATTGCTTTATCTGATCATCAGATTCTTTGGCAGAAAGCTTCCGGAAGCCATTGCCGATTAAGATTACCAGGCTTGCAGCAACTGACTGAGTAAGGTGATGGTGAAAATCGTGATCATCAACCAGCCAATAAGTCCTTCAATAACGGTAAGATACATGGGTGCACGATTTTCCGGGGTTTTGCCAAATCCCATAGCCAAAAACATATTCAGGCTGAGCATAAAGCTGTTGAGAAATTTGATGAGGAGCACCATAGCGAAATAGATAAACAAGCTCAAAGCGGTGACTGTTCCCACCACCGCTTTACGAGAACTACCTAGCTGATTCCATTTACCGTGCATCAATTCAATTTTGGAATAAACAAACCAAATCAGCTGTTGACGGGCGTTCCAGAAAAAATAAAGCGGAAACCCAAGTCCGCGCACCAAAAGTGGTATCTCCGAACGATTTTTGAGATAATGGGTTTTGATGGCTTCAAATTGCTCTTTTTCCTCTTCTATATCATTGCTATACAATTCTTTCAAACTTTTCTCAGTCATAAAATACTCCGAAAGCAACATATATTGCCTAACGAAATAATTGAAGTTTATGCCATCCCAGTCGGAATAGCTGATCATATAGAAAAATGCAAAGATCAAAATGGTATAAAGCGCTATTTGAAGTGATTTGGCCGGATTGGTAGCATAATCAGAAAAGAAGCTCAGAAAGCGATTCAAATGATAACCAATAAATAGGTTTAAGGAAGGCTCAAGGTCATATTTGAATTTTTGATAGCGCGTTTCAATATCTTTGATTTCGATGTAGGACTCATTGATTGATTGCCGGTCTGCCCGGGCCTGATACATCCCGTTTATTTTGTTGTAGCAGCTCATCAATTCATTGTAATGCAGTGTGCTGCCAAATTGTTGTGTTGTTTTTGCCTGATAAATTTCTGGCCTGCCACTGCCTTTTGCAAGCAACAGACTGAGTTTTTCTCCTGCGATATTATGCCAGGGCAGATTGGTGTTTTCGGCCGGAAAGTCGAAATTTTGAACGGCAACGAAATCGCTGATCGTTAAGGAGTCGCCGAGCAATGACTTTTCAATATTCAAATCTGTGAGATTAAGTCCAAAACCATTGATCCTGAACAAACTAAGCTTGCTGATTTCGGCGGATGAGAAGTTGATGCTAAATAAATTATCCGATGCCGTAAATTCAAAAGTCAAGTCACTAAGGTTGATTAAACCAAAACTATGATGCGAAAAATCGAGTTGGGCATGAAGCCTTTCTTCATCCAGACTGGCTAAAACCAGACTATCGGCTTCGAAACGACAATTTTCCAGCTTTACAAAATCCGCATCCTGATTCAGATCCAGTTTGTTTCCAAAATTTGAACCGCTAAACTGAATGCTGCCAAGTGTTTCCTCTCCAATGAATTCGAGGATTCCGTCAAAGCTACAATTTTCAAAGCGTACCGGATAACTGCCATCAGTTGTGCAATTTTCGAACACAAGATCATTGTCGCTGCTCAAATTAATCCCATTCAACCGCAGGAAATTCCAGTCTTTGAAAACCAGTTTCTGATTCATTCCCAGCTTGAATTGTGCATTGTATAGATACAACGAAACTGCCTGATCATGAGGCGATTCAATTACAAATTCCTTGTAAAATAATTTGTCAACAAGAAATTTTTCATCGCCCGGCTGACTCGTTACAATAACATCCTGCACAAAAATATCGCTGTCCATTTGGTTGATGAGCGTCACTAATTCCTGCACGGAGATTTCAGTTGTTGCAGCTTCAACGATCTCTTCCTCTTCTTCTTCAAATTCCTGCGCTTGTATAGCTGCTGTTTGCAGACCAATAAGAAATAGCAACAGCAAATATTTGAACAGCTTTTTCGTCATGTCCTGCATTATTTTTGGAGTAAATCGGCTTTTAGGTTGATTTTGATCTGGCTGTGATCAGTGTCAAAATCAAGCAGTAAATCGCCTGTATCTTTATAGAGTTTTACCTGATTTAGCGGATAACTCAATTGTCCGTTTGAAAGTTCGATGCCTGAAAAAATTTCCACACTTGCATTCCCACTTTTGTAAGCAACTACTTTTATACGTGCATTGTCGCTGATTTTAATCCTGTCAAAAGTGATATCCTTACCATCAGTAGTGCGAATGCTGATAATCCCACCAGCATTTTTCATAAAACTCATCCCACCAAAGCTGTTATAAAAACCCGGGGCAAACTGAGCAAAAGCAGGATTGTAACGATCAAATACTTCTTTAACTTTTTGCCCTTTTAGTTCTATGGTGTTGATTTGTAATAGCTTGGTGGCTGCAAAAAGTCCTGCGATTGTTTTTTCGTAATTTTCCTGAAGCAGGGCGTCATTTTCTGACTTTAAATTTTCGGCAGGATCGAATCCTGCTCCCGAATCAAAGCGTTTTTCGGATTTCATATTCATGCCCGAACTGGCAAAAAAGGATCCTGTAAGGTAAAGGTTTCCTTCGGGGCTTGCTTGTAATCCGTAATGATCAAAGTTTTCTGATTCACTGTATAATCTTGCTGAAATTTTACTTCCTTTCATGTCGAAAGCGGCAGCAAACATAAAATTGGAGTTTTGATTCAGCTTGTCGAGGCCGGCCTGCGTGGCCCATTTCATCTGGCCGTCAGTTGTCATCCTGAGGATGAAAATATCAGCTCCGGGCGAGGCGGTTAGGCTTCCTTTTCCCAGTTTCATTTCATCTTTGAATGTTCCTGCCACACTTAATAAATTATCATTTTCAAGGTGTAGATCGTAAGCCATATTGTCGTTGGTTCCTTCAAAATGCTTGATCCAGCGTAATTTATGATCTTTGTCGAGAGAAATCAGCACCGTATTTTTATTGCCGGAACTGGCACTAATCTTTTCGTCGCCATAATTGAACTCCGAAACAAAATACCCGCAGGCGTAAGCATTTCCAGCTTTGTCGAATATTAAGTCGTTCAGTCTGTCGGCCCGGTACAAACCGGCTTTGAGCAAGAGTTCGCGGATTTGCATTTCCTGTTCCGATACGGCATCAACCAGCACCAAATCAGGCGTTTGGTTTTTTACCAAAGGCATCACCAGCCCAATAGGTGCGCCGATAAACGTGGGATCTGCAACAACATAGCGGCAACCTTCGTGCTCAAACCCTGCTCCTTCAAGTCCTTCAATACAAACAGCAGTAGCCATATGCCCGTCAAAAGCCAGCCCAACCACCTTCATATCGAGCAGGTTTCTGGTCAGCCAGGCAAAAAGTACTGATCGGTCTTCGCAATCGGAGGCGGCATAATGAAAAAGCTCGTCCGGAAACAAAAACTTTTCTTTCCCAAACTGCTCCTGATCGGTTTGGTATTCAAAGGCATTTTGCACAAAACTTAAAAGCAAGGCTGCTGCCTCAGCTTGCGGTAGTTTTTGAATATAGGGTTTTAATGCCAGCGTGAGTGATTCTTTTGTTCGCAAATCGATTGCAGAGTTGAAATAAACTGAGGCATCCGTGAGCGGAAGGCTGTTGTAGAACTTCAGCAGGTTTTTGTTGTAAACCACCTCAAAGCTGTAGTTTTTGTCTGCGTGCTTAAATGAAACATTTTTAACTCCTTTTTCGAAAGGCAGGTTCAAAGGCCTGCGGATGGTGAGGTCGGGTATGATATCCGCTTCCGGAAACTGGCCTGCATAGGTGTTGATATTGTCAGGCGTGCCTGGTGGTAGGTAATAAGGACGATTGTCGATGAGCACAAAATTCTCGCCATATCTGGTCTGCAAAGCAGGCTGCAAAACAAAAAGCTGCTCGTTGTTAAAGGCAATTTTGGCCAGAAAACGGGAACGCGTCAACAGAAACCATTCCATCAGCGCCTGCTGATTGGTATTGTCGGGATGGATGGCCTGAGCGGTAGCTTTAACAAGTTGGGCATAAGCAAAATCATTCAGGTTGAGATCGGTTTTGAACTCCTGCAGCTGCCGGATTAGGTGATTGTAATAGCTCTCGCTTATCGCCGTCCACCATTCGCTGATGCCATCAGCTGAAACAGCAGTAAGGGTAGTGTTTTGTAATCTTGGATCGTATGTCAGTTTGATAGGAGCTCCATAAAAATCAAATGTCAGCGGAGCACCTTTAAAATCTTCCGGCTCAGATTTTTGTATGTTGGGAAGTCTTGTAGAGGGCTTTTTTTGCGGAGGCTTTTGTGGCTGCATAGCAGTTTGTCCCTGTTCCTTTTCAGTAAACTTTGGCGGTTTTTCAGGCTTGGGCCCCGGCTTTTTGGGTTTTCCGGCTGTGGCTTCGAAGGAGCGAAATGAAGCCGCAAGGAAATCAGCAAATTCAGCATCAATCTTTGCTACAAACTGATCGAATTGCTGTTGGGTTTCTTTTTCAAAATCAGCGTATTCCTTTTCAATTTGTTGCTGAAATTCTTCAAAAGTTTGTGCCCGAAGTTGACCGCTGTTTAACAGGCTAATTAGCAACACAACGAAAAGCGTTTTGAGACCCTGTTTTTTCATGAAAGATCGCTTTTTGGAAGGTTAGTTTAAAAGAAATAGTCAACTGAATCTGCTGCATGCAGCAGATTCAGTTGAAAACAACTTATTGGAAAAATCAGAATTCCAACACTTTTGATATTTTCTGATCGTCCATGCCGGAAGTCTTTTTCAGGTCTTCGCGGATAATGTTTTTGGCGATTTTCAGGGCCTCCTCGGTGGAGTAAGCGATGGTAACACGTACTTCCGTGTTTTTTCCAACAGGCTTGTAAGCTTCAAATATTGTTAAAGTACGACCCATTTGCTGGTTTAGCTTCGATTTGAACTGACCCATGGTTTGGGTAACAGAAGCGGCCTCATCTGATGATAATTGCTGATTGCCAATATTTGTGGTTACTAATCCCGCAATTTCTGTTTCAATTTGTCCGGCCAGATTGATCTTAGCTACTTCATAGGCCTGCAGCTTTGCAGCTGTTTGAGTTTCACCTACTGATGTTCCATCAGCTATGAAATACTTTTTTTGGCCTTTGTCATCAAATTCATAAGCCATCATCCAGGATTTTTCGAGTTGTTTGTCCATGGGAAGCTGGCCGGGATTTACTTTGTAGCCGTCTTTTCCAAGACGTTTGGCTTCTTTACGGGCATCTTTCAGGGCTCTGGATTTGACTTCTTTTTTCAGTTCTTTGCTGCTTTGCGCAACAACAAATGGGTGTGCAAAGAGCATGGTAAGTGTGATTACACTTATCACAAAAAGATTGATTTTTTTCATTTTTTTTGGTTTGTTGGGTTATACAATCGTTTCAATCAAAGATTAAAATCTGAAAATTACATTTCAAAGATAAAAATATTTTAAAAAAGAGGCAATTTTTTATATATTAATTCATTCTCAGCAGATTAAACTTTTGGGGCATGAAAAAACAACTGATATTGAGGTAATGATCACGGAAGCTATTACTTTTACAGCCAAATCATCGTGTATGACTTCTTTTGAAAACTATTATATCCAATGCCCCTGTTGCACGTCGTGGCTAATGGGCAAAAGTGCGAAGACAGAATCAGTGAGTCAATCTATTTTGTATTCTGATGGGATGATTGTCAGCGACCTGCTTCCGATCAATCCGCAAAAAGTTGTTTTGTGCCCGGCTTGTGCCTATTTTTTTTGGCATGATAGTCAGCCTGTGATTCAGGATGAAGCCCAACTTAATGGATTTCAGCCGTATCCCTGGTCGAGTTGGCATTTATTTGGATGCAACTTATTGTACAATGCTGGTCGAAAAGCACTGATAAACCATTATTGGCATGTCCTAAAAAGTCAGCGTTCACTTGATCAGGCTAAGGAAATTTCAATCAGAAAATCCTTGCTTTGGGCGTATAACGACCTTTATCGGGAATGCCAGAGCATCAGCTTTAAGGATTTTTACAAGGGCAAACTTAGCTTGCGCTCATGGATTAATCTCAGAAGATTTAACAAGGAAAGCCAGCGGTATTTTGAGGCCGAAAAAGAAAATTTCCTTGATAATTTAAAGCCACTTATCAGGCTTACCGAAAAAGAGCCCGATGTTGATCCGGCTGTTCTTGCTGAACTGTATCGTGAGGCAGGAGATTTCGACAAGGCAACTGCGGCATTGAGTGGCATTATCCGGCGCACGCATTTTATCAGTAGCCTTCAAAAGCATATTAAGGCGCGTAAACGACATGTATTTAAAGTGGCAGGCTAAGTGGCTAAATAGAAGGGGTGTTGTTAATTTAGAATGAGTATAAATTGCCTTTTGTAGGCCAGAATTGGCGCGAAAAACAAAAATATCAGCCACTTAGATTTTGAGAAGCAGATTCTATGGTTTAATTTTGGAGTGAAGAAAGAGAGTTGTTGCAACTGGGTTGACTAACCAAAATTCAAACCAATGAAAAAGCTGTTACTTGGGTTTTCGGAAAACCAAACCGTAGAACTTGATTTAAAAACAATCCAACGCCATATTGCTTGTTTTGGTGCTTCGGGAAGCGGAAAAACTGTGGCCTGCAAGGTATTGGCAGAGGAGTTGGCCTTACAAGGAATTCCAATGATCATTTTTGATCCACAGGGGGATATCGCCTCGCTGATAAATCCCGAAACTGATGATGAGTTGCTGGCATCCAAAGGTTTAAATCCGGATGTTAGGCAACAGTTCAGCGAAAATGCTGAAGTGCTCATCTGGACACCCGGTAGTTCAAAAGGATTGCCCTTATCGATCAACCCATTACAGTTTGAACAGGTTGCGGGCATGGACGCGGAAGACCGGCTGCGTTTTTTCTCGGCCACGGCCAAAAATGTGATCGAACTTATTGGATATGATGCAGATAACGATGATGGGAAATCTGCAGAATCGGTATTGAGTACGGTGTTCGATTATTGTTTTCAAAAAAAGATCCATCTTGATAGCTTTGCCGGATTGATTGATCTGCTTACCGATTTGCCTGAGTCGGTGAATGAAATTGTGACAAAGATCAGCAACCAAAAGGATTTGCAGGAGCTCATCAAAAAGTTGCGGTTTTTGACAATTGGTTCACGTAAACTCATTTTTGAAACAGGTTATCCGGCAACGATTGAAGCTTTGCTTGGATTGGGTGATCACGATACCGGAAAAACGCGGCTTTCTGTGATTTATCTCAATACGCTTTCCACGCAGGAGGAAAAAGAGTTTTTTATGGCGTATATTGCCCAATTGCTCTACAACTGGATGCTCCAGCATCCGCTGCAAAACGGGCAGGATGGTTTGCAGGCCGCACTTTATATTGACGAAATAGCGCCTTATTTACCGCCGGTTAAGATGCCGTCATGCAAAGAAAGTCTGATGTTACTGTTCAAACAGGCCCGTAAATATGGCGTGGGATGTTTGATCGCCACTCAAAATCCCGGCGATATTGATTATAAGTCTATCGCACAGATTTCAACCTATTTGATTGGCAGCCTGAAAACCAAACAGGATCTTACAAAAATCGAAACGCGGATTGAGTCGATGGCACCAAACAATGCCGCCGAACTGATGCAAAAAATCCCAGCGCTCAAAAAGGGTGCTTTCCTCTTACTTTCGCCCGATGAAGCCAAAAAAATTCAACAATTTCAGGTGCGCTGGCTCTTAACAAAGCATGACGTAATCAGCGAAGAACAGCTCAATAGCCTTATTGATGAGTCTTTGCGGGAGCGCTATCAGAAATCCCTGATGGCTAAAGTCCCTGATGCTGTAAGACCCACAGCTGATGATTCTAAAATTGATGATCAATCACCCCGGGAAGAGCAGCCGGATAGCAGCATTAAGACTGCTGAGGAACAGCTTTTTGTGGTTGATTTCACCATTCGTGAGCAAAACCTGAGAAAGGTACTTAAGCCGCAATTGGAACATAAAACCTTGAATCTGATTGTACAGGAAAAGCTTGAATCTGCCAGCTTTGACTACTATCCTTTGTTGAAGGCTTCAATGGTTTTTAATAATAAGAAAGGGCTTTTTAGAAAAAAAATCGAGCAGGTATCCCTGAATCTTTACCTGGATTACAAGCAGCATGATATTTTAATGATCGAAGGAAGAAAAATGATATTTAAGCCTTTGATTGAAATGGATCCCCACAAAATCGATGATTTGGACGGGCTTATTATGCCAACTTTGAAAACACGCAGTGAGCTTGACTATGACTTCAGGAAGCTTGGCAAAAAGCTGGATGTAAAAGAAGTGAAGCAATTGCTTGAACGCAAATATGATGTAGAAGTTAATGAGGTGTCGCTCTTGCTATATCCTGTTTGGCATTGCCGAATTCAGCATAAAACCAATAGCCAGGTACGTCATTTGACCATTGATGCCGTGATGGGATACCCCCTGATTATTAATCCGTTGACATAAAGCCTTGAAAATGTTGAAAAAATAGTTACCTTATTATGAAACGAATTTACCTTTTGTTATTGATGTTGATTGCTTTTATTTGTTCTTACAGTCAGGAAACAGAAGACGCTTTTGATCAATTCCAAAAGCAATCGCAGGCCGGATTTGATCAGTTTCGGGAGGAAACGAATAAGCAATGGGAAGCTTATGAAAAAGCCAATCAGGAAGCCTTTGAACAATTCAAAAAAGGGATAGAGCAGAAATGGGGCGAAGGCAATTTTCTGGAAACTACGCAAACAAGTTGGGTGGAGTACAGTGATGATGGCGAAAGCCGCAGTGCCGTCGATTTTGAGCAGGAAGAGGCCCGAATCGAAATTCTCATGAGCCCGGCCGAAGCGAATAATGACGCTTTCGTAAAACAGAAAATTGCGGATGCTGTTAAAGAATTGGCTTTGAACAAAGGCAAAACCAAAGATTACGCGACGGAATACGAAAAACCGGAGCCTTTGTCGGAGGAACCTGTGCTTAAGGATCAGCTTCAAAATGCTGCTGGTGAAACCGTGACCGAAGAAAATCTGGAAGAGTTTGCCAAACAGATTGTGGAACAGCAACCCGTTGAAAAAGAAGTTGTGAAACCAAAACCACCTCAACCTAAACCTCAACCTGAACCTGAACCTGAACCTGAACCTGAACCTGAACCTGAACCTGAACCTCAACCTAAACCTCAACCGCAGGAAGAAAAAGTAATTGTAAGTGTGAAAATTCCTTTAGCGACCAATAATATTCAAACCCGCGCTTTAAAGTTTTATGAATCAGTGATCAATTATGCCAATCGCTTCACCCTCGATCCTGCTTTGGTGTTTGCGGTCATCCATACCGAATCAAGCTATAATCCAAAAGCAAAGAGTCATGTTCCGGCTTTTGGCCTGATGCAGATTGTTCCGCGTTATGCCGGACGAGATGCCTATAATTTCTTGTATAATGAAGATAAGTTATTGAATGAGAATTATTTATATGAATCGATAAATAATATTGAACTGGGATCGGCTTATCTCCATATGTTGATCACACGCAGCTTCCGCAAAGTAAATGATCCGGTTAGTCGTGTTTACTGTGCAATAGCTGCCTACAATACCGGCGCCGGCAATGTAAGTCGTGCTTTTATTGGAACAACCAAGTTGTATCAAGCTATTCCTGAGATCAATAAGATGAGTGCTGATCAGGTATATGCGCACCTGAAACAACACTTGCCTTATGAAGAAACACAGCATTATATCGAGCGTGTTTCATCCAGAATGAAGGTATATGCTGACTGGTTAGCTGACTGATAGATTATAAACCAAAAAAATTAAAACAATGAGACTAAAAATGCATGTTTTTATGATGAGCCTTTTGCTGGCATGGCTAATCCAGCTGCCGGCTTATGCTCAAAAAGTAGATTGTTATGTGTTACAAGCTCCTGTAAAACAATATAATAACATCAAAAAGATTGGGGTGATGGAATTTTCCGGCAATAAAGATGCAGGTCAGATGCTTGCGGATCAAATCATTGCCAGACTGCTGCAGGAAGACCGTGGAATTAAAGATCAGCAAACAGGATTCCTTGGACTCGGGAAAGCAGTGGAAGGCGTTACACATATCAAAGGTTTTAAAACCAATGTTTACAGCGTGATTGAGCGCAATCAGATCAACGAAATTCTCAAAGAACAAAAGTTGGGCTTATCTGGCACCATTGATGAATCTACTGCTGCCCGTGTTGGTGCTATTTTGGGCTTGGATGCTATTATTTTAGGAAGTGTGAATTATGAAAAAAAGGAAGATAACACTTCAAAAAAATATGTTGGTTTTGATGGCAAAAACTATACTAAAAATTGTAAAATACGAAAAGTTACATCCACAGCAAGCATGAAAATTGTTGAGGTTTCCACTGCTGAGATTATTGGCGTAGAGACAGCCTCTTTCGAAAGCGAGGATAAAAAGTGTGACGAAGAACGTGCTGAGATTTTAAATTACAACCAAATGCTCAATAATGTATTGAGTGGTACAGCCAGAAAATTTGTTAACTATTTTACGCCCGGCTACACCCTTGTGCGCTTTGATATGGAGAAGATTAAACTCAAGGATTTAAAAAAGAAGGCCGATGAAGCCGGTGATTATCTCGAGAGCGGTAATCTTAAACAGGCGTTTCCGCTTTTGGTAGCCATTTATGAGGCTGACAGTTACAACCCTAAAGCAGCCTACAATGCCGGAATTATCCACGAAATGACGGGTCTGTATGATGATGCTGTAAATTACTATCAAATTGCCAGCCAACTCGATCCTGCAAACCAATTGTATGCTGATGCACTCAAACGGGCCGAAGGCGGAGTGCAAACCCTGGCTTTTCTTGAAAGCATTGATAAACCTATCGAAACCTATACCTTTTCGGGTACAGGCGATGCCTTAGCAGAAAGAATCGTGCTAAAGGGCAAGAGTTCCGATCGGGTGGATATTTATGAGTTTCCGGACAGCAAATCTGATGCTATCGCTAAAATCCCCGGCGGACTTGAATTTGTTGTTATTGAGCAGCAAGGCGACTGGTATCGTATCAAACTGATAAACAACAAAGAAGGTTTTGTACACAAGAGAGATGTGAACTGATAAAGTATTTTGTATGAAAAAGTTTTGCTGGTTATTGTTGCTGTTTTTGCCTTTACTGTCGCTGGCGCAGCAACCCCAATGGATTGATTATTCCTGGCGTACTTCTGCTTATCCCGAAAAGGATTATTTTATGACCTTTATTTCTGGCGAAGTGCCAGAAAACAAGGACGCAAAAGTGCTGCTGGATGAATACGAAGAGCAGGCCAAAGCCGCTTTGATTCAACAAATTCAGGTGAGTTTGCAGGCTGCAACTGACTATCAGGTCGCCAATATCGATGCTGCCACAACAGAGGCTTTCAGAATGCGTTCGCAGTCTTTATCGAAAGCGCAAATCACAGGCTTACGCACAGAACGCTATCACGATCGAAAAAAATCATTGGCCTATGCCATGGCCTGGGCAAAGAAATCAGAGCTTAAATATTTTTACAGAAATGCCGTAAGCCGCTTGATGGAGCAAATTCAAAACCAAAAGCTGACAGCTGATAATTACCGGTCGAAAAATGATCAGCAGCAAGCCTTGAAGACTTATTACGAAACCATGCCCATGTTTACTGAGCTTGAGGAAGCGCAGTTTATCCTGTTGGCACTTGAGATTGTAAATGAATCAGATACGCGATTAAAAGAAAGCCATGATCTGCTGGTGGCGGTGAAGGCTGCCATCACTGATTTGCAACAAAGTGAAAAAGCAAGCATTGATGATTTGGGTTATTTTATGGCTTATGGCTTGTTTTTGCAATTGGGTGCTTTGCAATCACCTGTTTACTTGCAGCCTTTTGGTTTTGAGAATTCCGGGCTTACTTCAGAATTTTCAGAACGTTTCAAAACCGCACTTTCGAGTGGATTTGTGCGTGCAGGTGATTACAAGGTTTCTGACTATCAAAACAAATCCGGTGTTTCTGTTTCAGGTTCCTATTGGAAAGAAGGAGAATCCGTAAAAGTAAATGCTGTCGCCAGGCAGAACGGACAGGCAAAAGCGGCTGCCGAAATCAGCCTGCCGGTGCAATGGCTGCGCGATAGGTCAGTAAACTGGATTCCGGAGAATTACCTGAGGATTGCTAAACTTTCCGAAATTAGTCTGGAGGCTGTCAATCCACAGCATGAAGCCCGCGCCGGACGGCCACTCCCGGAACCGCTCAAAGTGAAGGTGCTGGCCGGAACAGAGCCTTTGGTGGAGGCTCCTTTGGTATTTTTGCTGCAGGATGAAATGGTCGGAAAAACAGCAGCAAATCAGTCTGGTCTTGCTGTTTTGCCCTTTACAGCCAAACAGGCCGATCGGCAGCTTCAGGTAGTTTTGGCGCAGCTCGATTTGAAAGCTTTCATTGGCGGTGAGCCAGAGCCGGCATTTTTGAGTCAGCTCGAAAAACAGTACCCTATTTCACCGGCTCGTTTTATGATCAAGGTGGCTCCGCTTACCATTTTTGTGCAAAGCAGCGAAAAAGGCCATTATGGTAAGCAGTTGGATATTAATTTATTGGAGCCTACTTTAAAAGAATCCCTGGCCGAAAGGGGTTATGCCTTTACCGATCAGATGAATGAGGCTGATCTGTTGGTCGAGATTGATGCCAAAGCACGCAATGGCTCCAATGTGCAGGGCATTTATTTTGGTTTTGTGGATGCCAATGTTTCGGTGATGGATCTTTCCGATGGTAGAGAAATCTGGAAACAAAGCCTCAGCAGCATCAAGGGCGGTGGCGCCGATTTCAACAGGGCTATCATCAAGGCTTATGAAACGGCAGCGCAAGAACTGAAAGCAGCCATGCCGGAAAAGATTAAGTAAAACCTGATCTTTATTCTTAATTTAACTGCAAAATAGTATTAAAAAGTACGTATATTTGTACTTAATTAATAACTTAGATTATGCTTGCTGCAAATTTCTCTGAATTTCGAGCACATCTGAAAGATTTTTTAGATAGTGTTGAGAACAATAATGAAACCTTGATTATCAAGCGAAAGTCGGGAAAAGGAACTGTGCTTATTTCAATTGATGAATACAATGCTCTCATTGAGACCCTTCATTTATTGAGCGGAAGGAAAAATGCACAACGGATTTTCGAATCAATTGAACAGATCAAACGAGGGGAACTGGTTCGTAAAACTTTTGAGGTATAAATGACAATCACTTTTTCAACCAATGCTTGGGAGGATTATTTATACTGGCAAATGACTGATAAGCGCATATTGGCTAAGATCAATCAGTTGATCAAAGCAATACAATGAGAGCCTTTTTCGGGTGCAGGTAAGCCGGAACCCTTGCGATACGAATTGTCAGGATATTGGTCCAGAAGGATCGACCAGCAGCACCGTTTGGTCTATCAAATCAGGGAGCAGCAGCTGATTATCATTGCCTGTCGCTATCATTATGATTAGCTGATCAACTCCCTGATTACCACCGATGCACAATAACAACCGAAAATGGCAGGCATATATGAAATGGTTCCAACGATAGAGCGCTTGCTTAAGTCTGAAGTTGATTTTTCGATGCTGGATTTTGCAACAGGCTCCGGGGAGTAAACCGCCGTAAACCCTTCACGGACACCCAATTTGTGCAGCCTTTTGCGAATATAAAAAGCAAGGCGGCAATGCTGGGTTTTGCTGATGTCAACAATCTGTATCTTCAGCGGGTCAATTTTTCCGCCGGCACCCATCGAACTCACAATGCGAAAGCCTTTTTGCAGTGCCTGATAAAGCACAAATACTTTGGACGAAAGCGAATCAATGGCATCGATAATGTAATCATAATGCTGGTCGAGCAGCTTTATAATTTTGTCATCTTTGATGTATTCCTGAACGACTTCAATTTGAATATCAGGATTGATATCGCGCAGCCTTGCTGCCATCAGTTTTGTTTTGGTTTCACCTTCACTGCTACTTAAAGCCAGCAGCTGCCTGTTTCGGTTCGTGGCTTCAATGCGATCTCCATCAACCAATGTCAGTTTCCCAACACCTGCTCTTGCCAGTTGCTCGGCAGCATGAGCTCCCACTCCACCCAAACCAATTACCAACACATGACTTTGTGCCAGTTTTTGCAAAGCATCATCACCCAATAATAGTGCTGTGCGTGATTGCCAGTTTTTTGCCATCAATTTATTTTTGGAAAACAAGCCGCAAAATTACGAAAGATCTGTGCTTTTAACGCCTCTAATTCCATACCTGTGATAGCAGCCGCCTGCTGATAAATAGCTTCAATAGTAAAATCCGTTTGATCGTCAGTTTCAAAAAACAGGTTTTCCAGAGGGATTTTTGGCAAAGCTTTGGTAATCTTACGTTTGGTATTCATGAGCGCAGCACCAATGGAGAGGTTTATTCTTTTTCCAATCAATTGATTGGCCAGGGCAATATTGCCATCGAAACCGTGAACTATCCAGATGCCGTCGGGATGCCTTTTTCGGCTTTCCAACAGTTCGGCATAGGCTTTTACGCAATGAATAATAAGTGGTATATGATGGCTGACAGCAAGAGCAGCTTGTTTTTCGAAGATCATTTGTTGCATTTCCAGCGGAGAATCAATCATTGTGTCAAATCCTGCCTCACCAATGGCCACAAGCTGTTTATTGGCCATAACACGATCGAGGGCTTCCCATAGTGCAGAGATATTTCCGTCCTCGATTTGCCAGGGATGAATCCCGCAACTTAGATTTGTTTTTGGATTGTCAGGCAATGGATTAGCTGCCATGATATTCACGATAGCCACTTTTTCAGCATTGGATGCTTGCACCTGATGGGTGTGCAGATCGATATAGGGATAATGCTTCATCGGCCCAAAGTTAAGCAAGCATTGGCACAAAAAACAATTTATTGGCGATTTACAGGAATCCAATGGATTTCCACAAACCGACGTTGTGATCTGATCTGCAAGAACAGCCTAATGAGCCTAATTTATGCAAATGAGATATTATAAAAGTCTTGAAAAAGCTCGATCGCAATTTAAATTGCTTTCTAAATAAGGTGAAATACTATTTTTTTGTTAAAAATATAACGAAGAATACGCGTGTTTATGGTAAATTTGATCTTTGCATTGGGTGGAGCACCCTGAGTGTTTATTTCTAAACATAAACCACTGATTAAAAACAAGATACCATGGACGTAGAGATCCTTTCCCGAATACAGTTTGCTTTCACTATCTCCTTTCATTACATCTATCCGCCGCTGAGCATTGGTTTGGGCTTGATCATGGTGTTGATGGAAGGCATGTATTTAAAGACAAAAAACAAACAATACGAACAGCTCGCCCGGTTCTGGACTAAAATATTCGCCATTACTTTTGGCTTGGGCGTGGCTACCGGCATTGTGATGGAGTTTGAGTTTGGCACCAATTGGGCAACTTATTCGCGTTTTGTTGGCGATGTTTTCGGCAGTGCCTTAGCGGCAGAAGGTATTTTCGCCTTTGCGCTGGAGAGCGGTTTTTTGGGCGTCTTGCTTTTTGGCTGGAACCGCGTAAAACCCATCGTCCATTTCATTGCAACTTTTGGTGTTTGGTTTGGTTCCATGTTTTCTGCCGTATGGATAGTGGTAGCCAACAGCTGGCAGCAAACGCCGACCGGTTTTCAAATTGTTGGCGAAGGCCTGAATGCCCGTGCCGAAATCACCGATTTCTGGGCGATGGTCTTCAATCCTTCCAGTGTCGACAGGGTTTTGCACGTATGGATTGGGGCACTTATTGCCGGAGCATTTCTGGTGATGAGTGTGCATGCCTGGTACCTGCTTAAAGGCCGCTATACAGCACTTTCGAAGAAAGCCTTTAAAATTGCCTTGGCAGTTGCTGCTTTGTTTTCTGTATTGCAATTGGTTACCGGACACAGCTCCGCTAATGGCGTGGCAGTAAATCAGCCGGCAAAACTGGCAGCCTTTGAAGGTCATTACAACAGCTTCGATCAGGCTGACTTATACCTCTTTGGCTGGGTGGATCATGAAAGTCAAAAAGTTGTTGGACCATACATTCCGGGAGGCTTAAGTTTTTTGATTTATGGAAATTTTGACAGCCCGATAAAAGGATTGAATGACTTTCCGCAAGATGAAATTCCAACACAGGTGAATGCCGTGTTCCAGTTTTATCACCTTATGGTGGCTTTTGGCTTGTATTTTATAGGCCTCACACTATTTGGCCTGTTCTTATGGTGGCGAGGGAAATTATTTGAATACCGTTGGCTGCTCTGGGTATTTGTGTTTTCGGTACTACTGCCGCAACTTGCCAATCAGTTTGGTTGGTTTGCTGCCGAAATGGGACGACAGCCCTGGGTGGTTTATGGCTTGTTGCGCACTTCGGATGCCCTTTCGGCAACAGTTACAGCGAATATGGTTTTGTTCTCACTAATTATGTTTACGCTCATATATGCCTTATTGTTTGTTTTGTTTTTATACCTGATGAACAAGAAAATCCATGCAGGACCTTACGATGAAAGCAATACCGAAAGTCGTCCATTACAGGAAAGTATGGCCAAAACGATTGAGTAAATCCTTTAAAAACAAGAAATTATGGCAACATTTTTAGGAATAGATTACCCAACTTTATGGTTTTTGGTTGTTGGAGCTTTGTTTTCGGGTTATGCCATTCTGGATGGCTTCGACCTGGGAGCAGGAGCCTGGCATTTGTTTTTCAGGAAAGAGGAAAGTCGCCGCATCGCACTTAATGCTGTCGGTCCTGTATGGGACGGCAATGAGGTATGGCTGGTGATAGGTGGAGGCGCATTATTTGCTGGATTTCCGGTGCTCTATGCTTCCATGTTCTCGGCCATGTATATTCCCTTTATGCTTTTTCTGGCATTTCTCATTTTCAGGGCTGTTTCGATAGAGTTTCGCAGTAAAGAAGAAATGAAATGGTGGCGCGATTTCTGGGACATCAGTTATAGCGTGGCGAGTGTGATGATGGCTTTGCTGCTGGGTGTTGTGGTGGGCAATATTCTATGGGGCGTTGAACTGGGCCCCAACTATGAATTTCAGGGAAATTGGATCGACTTCCTGAATCCTTATGCACTACTTGTTGGAGTAACAGCAGTAGCTTTGTTTATGATGCATGGTGCTATTTATCTGGCCATGAAAACAGAAGGAAAGTTGTTTGTTAAGGTGAATAGGTTGCTCAATCGCTCAATTATTTTTTTCATTGTTATGTATAGCATAGTAACCTTGTTTACACTTATTTACCTGCCACATCTTACCGACAGGCTGCACGAAAACATTGCTTTGTTCGTTGTACCTTTGCTTGCTTTTCTTAGTATTGCCAATGTGCCCCGGCTTGTCAGTAAAGGTAAATATGTCATGGCGTTTATCTTTTCATCGCTCACGATGAGTTTTTTGTTGATTTTGGTTGCGCTGGAGCTTTATCCGGTGATCATTATGTCCACGATAGATCCGATGTATGACATCACAGTTTATAATGCAGCCTCCTCCGAAAACTCATTGCGTATTATGTTAAATATCACAGCAATCGGCGGTCCTTTGGTAATTTTATATACTGTTTTTGTTTACAAAACTTTCTGGGGAAAGGTTAAACTGGACGAAACGAGTTATTAAACCTCTCGAATGTACTTTTGGTGTTTAATCTGTTCTTAAACTCTTGCTTACCGAAAGCATGATGGCTTTGAGCGATTGCAGACTAACAGTTGTAATTGCAACGAAAAGCACTATGGCCACAGGCAGGGCAAAGGTGGTCCAGGAACGTTCAATTTGTTGATCAAACTGGATTATCCAACGGCTTATCAGGTAATTATACAGCGGTAGTGCCACTGCAGCAGCAGCTATTCCAAGTAAAACATACTCTTTTGAAAGCATAAGCAGCAACTGATGCGTCTCAGCCCCGAGCGTTTTTCTGATGCCCAACTCTTTTTTTCTGATTTCGGCGGTATAGGCCGACAAGCCAATCAATCCAAAAACGGTAATCAAGAGACAGATTAATGAAAGACTCCCAAAGAAAAGGCTAACACGCTTTTCGGGCGCAAAGATAGTCTGGTATCGGATATTCATATAGTGATAATCGAAAGGGTTTTGTGGAAAGTAATCCTCAAAAATGGCTTGTATTTCGGCTATTTGCCCGGGATGAAGATTGCTAAGCTTCACGGAAAAAGAACCCTGGTATCTCCTGGGATAGCGATACAGTTGTGGTTCTTTTGAATCCTTGGGTGAGCGCTGATAAATGTCTGGAATAATTCCGGAAATCAAAAGTGGATCTTCTCTTAACAAGAGCTTTTGCCCAACGGCTTTTGCAGGGTCGTCGAAACCCAATCGGCTGGCGGCCATTTCGTTAATTACAACACGCTGACTATCAACAGCTGCTCTGCCAATAAAACCCTCACCCTGTAAAAATGGAATTTCGTACACATCAAAAAATGCCTTTGAGGTTTCCGTGACGCGAAAATTATGACCATTTTTAGCAGGCTCGCCCTGAAGTCGAATGCCTCCCCGGTTGAAACGGTTTTGCTCAGTTGGGATCACAGAGGAGAATGCTGCATGTTGCACGAAGGCCAGCTTTTCAAGTTCATCTTCAAACGACTTAATTTTGTAGGCGTTAGTGGCGTTTATGCCTCCGGGTGCTTTGAACGAAATCACATTTTGAGTCGCAAAGCCCGGAGAATGATTGATCAACATCATAAATTGCAGGTAGATTGTCAGCGTAGCCGCTATTACTCCAATGCCGATGGTAAACTGTAGAAATACAAGCGCTCTTTTAAGCCTGATGCCTTTCGGACTTTGAGCGAAATCGCCTTTCAGTAATTGTGCAAAGCCCGATTTGTGTTTTCTGAACACCACATAAACACCTGCGAAAAAGGTGCCGCCAAGCAAGCAAACCATTAAATACAGCCATACTGCCGGGTGATAAATAAGAATAAGTTGTTGAGGCATGCCGGCAAGGGTCACAAACCAGTTGTTGATCCATTCCAAAAGCAACAAAACAAGGATAAGTGCGGCCAAATTGATAGTCAGCGACCAGATCAGGTAATGACGAAATAATTTATTGTTGCTTGCTCCGGCTAATTTGCGAACCAGGATTTCTTTTTTGCGTTTCAGCATGGCTATTGAAGTCAGGTTGAAGTAATTGAACCAACCTATAAATAAGATCAGAAAAGCTGCCACAGCTAACACTTCCATCGTAGAGCGGTTTGGATTGGGCTGTAGCTCATGCATATAATGCGAGTTGAGATGTATGGACGAAACGGGCTGAAGCAAGAATGACATGCTCATTCCGTATTCCTTGAGTACCGGGCCAAATTCCTGATCGATATAATTGGCAATTTTTTCATTCACTTGTGCTTCCTCAACCGGATTGGTGAATCGCAGGTAGGTGTAGAATCCGCTGTAGAACCAGCCATCACTGAATACTTCTGGGCTTTGTGTCATCCAGTCCGATAGCGAAAGAAACACCTCTGCCTGCAAATGTCGGTTGGGTTCTAAGTCTTCAAAAACCGCTGTAATCACATATTGAATGTCCTGGTTGTAGCTTATGCTTTTGCCCAAAGGGTTTGCCGGGCCAAAATATTTTCTGGCCAGGCTTTCCGATATCGCCATACTTCCGGTTTCGTCCAGACAACGTTTTTCATCTCCGGCCAAAACTTTAATGCCCAGCACATTAAAAACACTGGATTCGGATTGAAATACGGCCTTCTCTTCAAAAAAATGCTCGCCATAGCTGAATACGCCATCAGTTTTATAAAGTCGCGCAAAAGCTGACAGGGATGGAATAAGGGTTTTTATCGCCGGGCCGATGGTAGGAGAGGCTGAAGCAAAACTAACTTTTTCGCCATTTTCGCCCCATCGGTTGTATTGAACCCTGTAAACATTTTCGTAGTCGGGTATTTGCTTGTCGAAACTGTGATGGTAACTCACATACGCCAGCATCAGCAAACTGGAGAGTATTCCCAGAGCAAGGCTACAGCATTGGATGAGGTAGAAAAATGGTTTCCGCAAAAGTTCGCGCCAAAAATAACGCATCGAGGCAGCTAACATGTCCTGATCAATTTGGTTTTGCTTGTAATTTCCAAAGCCATGCCATGTTTGATAAATAGTTGAAAACTAACAAACAGCGCAGTATGACGTTGTTAAAGCTGTTCGAAAGTGCAAAACTACCGTACGAAAGTGAACAGCTATTTCACCACTTTGTAGCTGGTTTCGACAGGGAAAACCCTTTTTATCCAGGCCGGAATAAGAAGCATTCCAATAAAGAGGTAGGGATAATAGGTTATTAAACGCCACAGCAAGGCCAAAGGCACTGCCCAGGCAAGATTGGGGATAAGGTCGCCCAAAAAGTCAGAAAAGATAAATTCAGCTATTCCGCTACCTCCGGGTGTTGGACTTACCAAAAGTATGATCCACATGGTCAATTGGCGTGCATAAATCAAGAAGTGATCAAAGAGTTTTAAATCGCTGAAAAAGAAGGCCATAAACATAAAATTTACTACCCAATAGCGACCTGTCCAGGAAACGATCGTTGCCAGAAATGCTTTAGCCCAATACTTAAAATCTTTACCTTTCATGGTGTTTGAAGTGATAATCAGCTGGTTAGCTAATTTGCGCATCCGCATTCTGAAACGCTTTAAAAAAGGCAACAGAAAAACAAACGACAGCAGCCATTTAAAGAAATAGGGATTAAAAAAAAGCGTGTAGGTTAAAACCAGGGTATAAATGAGGATGCCGCCATATCCTAAATAAAGTGCAACCCGCACGCCCTGTGCAAAATCTGCTCCATCGGGCGGGAATATCTGATTGCCAAAGCTCAGGTAAAGAATGGGCACCATCAGTATAAAAAAGACCTCATCCAGAAAAATGGCTGTCAAAATTACTGCGGTGCTTTTGCCCGAATTGATTCCTTCTTTGTAAAGCACAAATATCGCTGGCCCGGTGCCGCCAACCACCGAAGGAGAAATGGCCGAGCTAAACTCCCACAACATAATGGTTTCAAAGGCCTGCCGCCAGCTTAGCTCGCCATCAGTAAGCACTTTGATCCTGTACATATAAGCCAAATCGCGAACCCCCATCATGAGCAATGCCACAGCCAACCAGAAAAATGAAGCTGTTGTCCAACTGAAAAAAGTAAAAGCCTCCGGGTCAAAATTCTTGTAAAGCATCCATGAAGCAACACCTAAACCTATAAGAATAGGATAGATAATGCGTCCGGGGCTAAGGCTTTTACGGATATCTGACATTTGTTGTGGCTTTGTCGCAAAAATAACAAATCATTAGGTTAGAAGTTTAATAAATATTAAAATATTGATATGTAAATTGTTAAACAAAGTAATTATAAAATAGTACTGTCACTATGGCATGTTAATAATTTGATATACAGACAATATGGCGGTATTATGAGTTAAAAGTGCTGGATGAATGTTTTGGTATATGTTTTGAACAGGGCTAGTTGAAATAAAAATTCAAAAAAACTGAAGTTAAACTAAAATAAAAGGAGGTTTTATCATGAATTTAATCAGATTTAATCAACGACCAGTAAGCATGTTAAGCGAATTAATGGAAGATCTTGACCGCAATTTTATGTGGCGTTCAGCTGAAACACGTCCGATGATGCCGGCTGTAAACATCAGCGAAAATGAGGATAGTTTTATGCTCGAGATGGCTGCACCAGGTATGCAAAAAAGCGATTTTAAGATTAACCTGGATAACAATGTGCTTACACTTTCTTCCGAAAAACAAGATGAAAAGGAAGAAAACAACGAAAATTTCTCACGTAAAGAATTCAACTACAGCAGCTTTAGTCGTTCTTTTACCCTGCCGAAAAGCATTGATTTCGACAAAATCAAGGCAGACTACAAAGACGGCATTTTGAAAGTGAGCTTGCCAAAACGTGAAGATGCAAAAGTTGCATTGAACAGACAGATCGAGATTGCTTAAGCAATTTTGACTACCAAAAAAAAGGCGTGCATGAAAATGCGCGCCTTTTTTGTTGCCTTACCCCTGTTTGTTTTTTACTTACTTTTGTTCTTCCAAAAACCAAAACAAATAGCCGTTTGAAAAGTAGCCTGTTATCCTTTTTTACTGCACTTAGAAAGATTGATTTTTCGAAGTGGAGTATTCTGTTTGTCCTTGCTTTCGTTATAATCTATGCCATAGAATTCGGATTTTATAAACGGCAGGATCGGGTAATTGCATCCGATGTAATACACTATTATGCGTATTTACCCGCTGCTGTTATTTACAAAGACCTTTCGTTGGATTTTGTTTTTGAGGATCCGGGTCATTTTAGCAAGATGTTTTGGCCCGTTAATGCACCAAATGGAAAGCATGCCTTCATGGTAACGATGGGCATGTCAATTTTGTATGCACCAGCCTTTTTTATAACGCATGCCATTGTAAGTGTTTCTGGTGGAGATACCAGCGGTTTTAGTGAGCCTTACCGTTTGGGTTTGGTTATAATGGGATGGGTTTATCTGTTTTTAGCACTATTGATGCTGCGTAAAGTTTTGCTGAGGTATTTTTCAAAAAATGCAACTGCACTTAGCTTAATCATGGTTGTGATTGGGACCAACTTGTTTCACTATGCCACAGCCGAAACAACCATGAGTCATCAGTACAGTTTTTTTCTTTTTTCTGCTTTTCTATTGCTTACCATTCAATGGCACGAAAAACCCCGATTATCTAAAGCGATCTTGTTGGGTGTTGTCGGTGCATTAATAACTTTGGTCAGACCCACTAATGTGTTGATTGGATTGATTTTTGTTTTTTGGGAAACAGGCTCTTTCTCTGGAATAGCTGAAAAACTTCGATTATTTGGAAAGCAAAATCGTTCAATATTAATGATTGTTTTATCAGCTATCATCGTCTGGATTCCACAATTCGTTTATTGGAAAGTTTTTACTGGTAGCTGGTTTTTTCTTGGATATGGTGATAATGGCGCCAGTTTCTTTTTTGATAATCCACAGATCATCAACAACCTCTTCAGCTACCGCAAAGGATGGTTGGTTTATACGCCCTTGATGGTATTTGCCTTTGTGGGTTTGGCTATGCTTTGGAAAAGAAAAAGAGGCATGGCGCTTCCGATTTTAATTTTTACGGTTTTTAATATTTATCTTGTTTCCAGCTGGTGGTCGTGGTGGTATGGGGGAGGTTTTGGCATGCGGGCTTATATTGAAACCTATGCTATTTATGCATTGGGTTTTGCGGCTTTTACGGATTGGGTTCTAGAAAGCAGGTTTTTTGTTCGCATTCCTCTTATTTTGATAATGTTAACTTTGGTAGGCTTTAGTTATTTCCAGACACGCCAATATTATTGGGGAGCCATACATTATGTAGGAATGACCAAAGAAGCCTATTGGTATCAGTTTTTAGTGGTTAAACCTTATGGCGATTATTATAAAAAATTAACGATACCGGATATGGAAAAGGCTCGTAAGGGAATATATGTTTATGAGCCTGAAGAATAATCTAAATTGTTAATGTAAATACTTGTTTTTTAGGTATTCTTGGTCAATAATTTATTGGTTTATAATTACTTTTCCAGAAAATGTAATGTGCTTATTTGTGCATCGCTTAAGTTTTTTACACTTATTTTCGAAAGCTTATAAACACACAGGTTTTGGCAGAACAGGGCTTTGAAATAAATTAGGTATTTTGTGCTTACAAGTTAGCTATTCTAATTCTAACAGATGCTATAGTTGCTGCTTTCTCGTTTTTGATTAAATAGATTTTTAGTAAGGAATCTTTAAGTTTGTTCGATTTTATCTCCAAATTGATCAATCCCGTTCCTTCAAAATCTTCCCATCCAACACCATTGAAAAGGTATTTTTTGCTGTAGTAAAGGTTATTACCGGCAGTATCATCTGCGATGACCAGAAATTGGTCAAGACCTTGTTGAAAATTGACTTTATACTCAAGTTGTAGTAAGTGTTTAGAAGCCTCACTATCTATGTTTTTTAATGAAATGCTGTCGATCAGCGTTGTTGTGTTTATTTCTGGATTTAATATGTACTGATCATCAACTGTCTTATCTATTAGAATCTGCTCAGCTTTTAAGTAATAGGTGTTCATCCAAAAAAGACCTTTCCATTGTGGCTCTGTTTTGAGGAAAATTTGCCAATATTTTTCTTTATTCATCCTTGCCCAGTGCATGATGAAATGCTTGTATTGGAATGTTTGAATGATGGCAAGATAAATGAAGAAACCATATAGGAGAAAAGTGGCTGGTTTAATAAATTTTGTTTTTGTACGATAAAAAGAACTTCCAAACAGAATAAACACACCATAGTAATCAATCAAGACGCGGCTTCCATAGCTGGCGCCGTAATACCAAACCCACCAGCTCGATAAGATATATACCACAATTAAAAAGGGAGCTATGAAGCTAAATAATTTCCAATAGTTCTTCTTTGAAACAGAAGTAATTATTCCCAAAAGGATTAAAATAAAAAATACTGGCGCGTAAATAAAAAATCCCTTTTGGTAGCTAAATAGGAATTTGATGATATTTGGTTGGGTAAGGATCAGTCGCTCTTCCTGATAAGAGCTAACGTAAAAACTCCCTGTTTGCAAATACCAAATAACAGGCTGAATAGCAATAATCAATAGTGTGATTGCCATTGAGACGATCAATACGAATTTATTTTGTGTAAAGATTGACTTTAGGGTAACAATAAAAGCCCCCCAACTATCGAAAATGTAAGGAACGAAGAGTACAATAAGTCCATTAACAGGCCTGATTAAAATTATCATACCTAAGGCAAAGGCAGCCCCGTATAGCTCTTTTTTGTGTGGCTTAATATTGTATTTAGCAACTAAATATAAAAACAGATTAACAAAAGCAAAAGAATAAACATGGCTAAAGGATGGCAGATTATTGGTATAATACATCAAAGAACTACTGAAAAGTGTTACTAGCTGAAGCACAAATATATAGCAAGCTGGAACCTGATAGATTTTGAGCAGTTTTCTTAGAAACAATAAACCTATAAATAAATAAAAGAGGGCGGCATAAAAAACAAAATCCTGATAAATTAATGAATAGCCATCAGCTTCTAAATTACTGTCCTGCATGGCTATCAGATGAGCGATCAGGAAAAATGGTATTTGTGCGGCTGCTGTACCAGCAAAGTACTTGTTTATTTTGTTTCCATTTATAAAAGGTAAATAACCACTACTCGCTGCTTTATGGTCATAAAATTGACTTACTAAGGTATCGGTATAGGTAAAATTTAAATCATTATAAATAAAAACTGCAGGCAAGTATTCGTAATAACCTTTGCCATCAGCCAGAATTACAGGTCGGTTATTCTCAAAATAATTATTAATTAGAAAAAGAAACAAGAGCAGAATTATGATTTCCTGAAAAAAATGAAGTCGTTTTAAATAATACATTTCAGCAAATTAATAGTGTGCCTGACAAGATTATTTGCTCCATAGATTATACTTCAACACGCACCAAATTGCCCTGAAGCCATCCTGCCAGTTAATTTTTTTACCCTCGGCATAGGTTCTTCCATAATAAGAAATCCCTACCTCGTATATCCGAATGTCTTTGATGCGCGAAATTTTAGCAGTTACCTCGGGTTCAAAGCCGAAGCGGTTTTCTTTTAACGGTATGGACTGCAGTATTTCACGCTTGAAAAGCTTGTAGCCCGATTCCATATCCGTGAGGTTCAGGTTGGTAAACATATTGGATACTGTGGTCAAAAACTTGTTTCCGATCGAATGCCAGAAAAATAAGATCCGATGTGGATTGCCACCAACAAAACGCGACCCGTAAACCACATTGGCCATGCCATCAAGCACAGGGGCTAGAAGTTTAGGATATTCGCGCGGATCGTATTCATGATCAGCATCCTGAATTAAAATATAGTCGCCTTCGGCTGCTTCAATACCCTTTCGGATAGCAAAACCTTTTCCGCGATTGGGCTGAGAAGCAATAGTTACAAGCTGAGCTTCCGGATTGCGTTTATGCCAATCGGCAACATGATCCAACGTTTCATCTTTTGAAGCATCATCCACAACGATAATTTGTGTTTCTATTTTGTTTAAAGTGGTACTCTTTAACACTTTGTCAAGTACTTCCCCGATTGTCCTGGCTTCGTTGTAAGCGGGTATGATTATGCTTAAAGTTGGTTTCATGTGTAATTGTTGGATATTGATTCAATAACTATTCATCACTTCTTTTGGGCTCAAATACCCTAACCTCAAAATCATCAATAAGTATGCGGTTTGCACTTCTGTTCCAGATGTAAGTCTGAAATTGGTCGTTTTTAGTTGTAGGCTCAGGAGCGAGATAATCGATGGATAAGGATTGCCATTCGCCGATTTTTGAAGTTTCAAGGGGGAAAACACGGTATTTATATGTTTGACCATTACTGGATCTACGGGATCCGTAGTAGGCATATGTGCACACTAAAAGTGCATCCCCTTTTTTTATGGGTTTCTCTCCCATAAATTTCAAACTGACCCTTGCCCAATAGTGTTCTTTATCGGTAATTTCACGATGAGCAATTTTTAAATCCTTGCTAAATTGAATTTTATCATCCATTAGGAATACAAGATTCGTTGAATCTATGGGGTCAATGAATTGCCCGGGATTCTGAAAATCGTAATGGACTAAAACTTTTGAATGATAAATGCTTGTGTCAGGAATTTTGTTTCCGGTTTGATCATCTATGTAATGATCCAGCCTGAGATATTTTTTTACATCAGGATTAATGCTTGTTTTGCCAAAGATTTTATAATAGTATGTTTTGGTCATTTTTGAGCTGTCGATAATGCCCATCCTAATCTGCCACCCTTGAATCGCACTCAACCAAATAAAGAAAATTAACAATAGAGCTGCTGTCGATTTTACAAACCATTTTTTCTTCAAAATCAGGCTGATGAAAGCCGCCAACGGAAGTGCCAGCAGGGCATAGGATTGGATAAAGGCGCGCCAGCCATAACTGATGAGGCTGGTGAAGGCCGCGATCAAAAACAAGTTCACAGCAAAATGCAGCAGCAGGGGAGGTGCAAGTGCCTTGTGTTTTTTCCATAAAGGGATAAAACCCAGCAGCGCGAAGACCATCAGCGGGGCATAAATCAACCAGCCTTTTCTGAAGCTGAAAAGTACCCAGCCAAAACGCGGGTTGGTAAAATCAAAACCCGACTGTGGATCGGTATAAGTGCTGTAAATGAATTTTCCGGTAAACGTATAAAAATAAAGCAGTTGCGGCAATCCAGCCAGAAAAGTGAAAAACACCAGCAAGATCACTTGTCCGAAATGTGTTTGGATAAGCCGGATTTTGTTTTTCAAACTTGCTTTATCATACACATTCCAAAACAGTGGGATGAGAACCGCAACAATATCGCTCGGTCGGCTAACGATGATCAGGCCAAGCAACAAACCGATGGCGACAGCAAAACGTTTTTTCTGTTCTTCGTGCCAGCGGATGGTAAACCACAGCAGCATGGCATAAAAACTCAACAAAATAGTGTGCGGGGCGCCGGCATCAAAAGTGGACCAAAAAATTAAATTAGTCCCCAGATAAAGGGCAATCAAGGTCCAGCTGGTGGTTGTGTCATCGAAATATTTCAATAACACCTTGCGTGTAAATATCAGGCCGACAATCACATAAAACCAGGCTGCAATCATCATGGCCAGCTGATAGGGATACGAAAAACCGTCAGCCGGATACTGGCTCATATTGGCCATGAGGTGCCCCAAAAAGAAGAACGGCGAAAGCAAAATGGCGATTCCATTAAAAAAACGGATAATATTGTATTGTCCCTCCTTTTGAAGCTGATAAAAAGTGGGGGTGTTGTTGTAGGTTTCATTGATTTTTTCGAGCCAGCTGATATCACTAACAGCCGGATCGTGGTAGATAAAGGTTGCCGGTAAATGAAGATACAAGCCAAAATAATCAAAGCTCAGCAAATTGGTCTGCTGATAACCAAATTTCAACAGACCCAGGAGAATCACGAGTCCCCAAACAGTAAGCAGCGATCGCTGATTTGAGCTGTAGCCCTTCATTTATTTTCGATTTTGGTTGAACGAATGCAAACCCGAAAAGTACTACTTTTTAATGAATTTCAGCTTTTGAACGGTGTCATTGTTTTCCACAATTAACACATATTCTCCGCGGCTTAAATGATTGACATGAATGGAGTTTGCGCTGAAATGGCGTGTTTCAAAAACAACTTTCCCCTGCAAATCAAGTATTTTGATGGTATTGCTCTCAGCTGTTAATCCCTTAATCTGCAAAATATCCTGAACCGGATTGGGATAGATTTGGATAGCCTCCGTTTTTGCTTCTGCCAGATTTACAAAGATGTCCATCACAACAAGCTCAGTCAGGTCTTCATCAATCATTTCTACTGATCCGTTCACAGCTTCGTAGGCTTCAACCAATACTTCATAAGTATAAGTTCCCGGCTCAAGGGATTCAAAAACGCTGATGCCGCTGTCATTTGTGCTTTGTGTGCCAATTCCTTCCAACGTAATTTCAGCTCCAGCCAGCGCAAGGCCTTCTTCATCTTCAACCATAAAAGTCAGGTCATAAGTGGCAGATTGCTGATTTGCAATCACTGTCCATTCGGCTTCTGAACCATGAGGGGTGCTTAGCGTATAAACAACATTTTCATTGAAATCCTGTGCCACTTCCGAAGCAGGATCACCGCTAATGCCCAGTTCAACAGTATAAGTTGGAATCAGGTTTGTAAGCGAAATGCCTGCCGGAACTTCGAGCGTAACAGTAAAATTGTCAGGATTAACCGTTCCGGAAATATTGTTTTCAAGTTGCGGATTGTTGAGGGCCAGCAAGTCAAAAGACAAAAATTCGGGCTCCAGCGTTTTAATCGGTTCATAGGTTACCAGCCCAAGCGTGCCATCATCTGGTTGATGAAAAATATAGGTTTCTGCAATGGCTAAATCATTGGTTCCCCAGTAATTACCAATAGCACTCACGTCTTCGGCCGTATTGTTATAAAAAGCATAAGTTTCTCCTGTATTGCCATTCTCATAAAAAACATTTCCTCCCGGATTCATGGCTGTGCCGAGATTAATGTCAACGATTTCTTGCGTGGTAATTCCCCACAAATTGCCCGAAATGATATTATTACGAATAATGGCTTTATTGGTGGTTGTGGTTCCATAAAAATTCAGGCCGCTTCCGCCAAGCATCGGATCGTTTTGAATGTTATTGCCTGCCAGTATGTTATCGCTGATACGGCTGCTGATATTGTTGCCAATTTGTGCATAGCCGTAGCGGTTATTCACAATGGTATTGCCTGAAACAACGGCTTTGGTATTTCCTACGCCAACCAGACTGGAGATAGAAATTCCGCCTGCATTATCGTTAAATCCTTCCACGTAATTGCCAACAATATAAATGCTGTCAACAGCTCCGGGCCCGAGGTTGAGCTGCGGACGATTGCTGTTATCATTAGTATTGTGGATGAATTCATTAAAATAAATCTGAGGCGAACCTTCCGTATTGGCACCTGATCCAATAGCCGAACGTTCGTTCTCCACAAAGCGGCAGTAGCGGATTATTGGGCTGCAATTGCTGTAGCTTATCACACTTGAGGTATTGGATGAGCTGTTGTGAATAAAAGTACAATATTCAAAAGTGGCTTCACTTTCGATAAGCTGTATGCCTCCGCCATGCGTGATGCGTGTGTTGGCAATATAATTGGCTTGTGAGTCTTCAAAACGCAGACCGTCAAATCCCTGCCCTGCAGTAATAGTATCCACAGCAGTGATAATTACTTCCCCATTTTCGGGATTTGAAATAATACTGCCAAAAAACTCGGGACGAAGGCCTGCAGCAATTTTTAGAACGGTGGCTTCGGTTATTTTTAAGGTGTCAGTAGCTGAAATGGTAAGGGCATTATTTATGATAAAGCTTCCATTTTCAAAACTTACAGTGCCACCACTCAAATCTACCAGATCGTCAAGTGTGTAGGCCTGGCTGTTTCCGGGCGTGATATATTGTGCCTGCGTGGTCAAAAGCATGCCAAAAAGGAAAAGTAAGATAAAGCTAAAGTTTTTCATGAGGTATTTTTTTGCGAAGTTAAACAATCATTTTTTCTGAATTGATTTTGCTTTTCTGATTTGTTTTGGGCCGTACCACATCCAAAATCCGGTTATGGAAAACAGCAGCAGCGCCAATCCCATCAGCGAGGTGAAGAAAAGTTTAAAATAGTCGTTTTCAAAGCCAAAATAGCGATCGAGGTAGGACGCATCGTGCAGCTGCTCCAGAAAATCGGATCGGCGTTTTCTAATTTGTAAAACATCGGCGGTAGCCGCATCCATTTGCACGCCCCAGTAATGGTCAAAATAAACGAATTTCACGATTCCTTCCTGTTTACGCGCATCGATACGTGCTATTTTGAGTGACAATTCTGCTGAAACAGTTTGATGTAATGCAATGCCCGCAACCTTTTCAAGGCTGTCTAATGGCAGCCATTGCGATAAATCAGAAGTGCTCCCCTTTTGTGTTTTGGGCAAAATTAAATCTGCACTGTTCTTTTTCCATCCAAGCAATATGCCGGTAATGGCAACATTAAGTATAAAAACAAGTAAGATCAAGCCGCTGCTGCGATGAATTTTGCGAAAAAGCCGAATGGTTTTAGCCCGATTACTGATTTGGAATTTTGTCATTAAAGTTCAGTAGGATATAAATGGTAAATAGGTGCAACTGTCAAAGTCTTAATCAGGTTAATAACCATAAGCCTTTCCGGTCATTTCTTTGATTATAACTTCCATTACGCACACGTTTTTTAGCGCGGGCTCGCTATATTTGAACGGATTATCTGTGTATTGATGCATAATAACATCCAAAGCCTGCTGTTTTTCATCCATTTCTTCAAGAAATTTTATCTCACCCAGGATCATCACCGAACGGTATTTCATGGAGTAGCTGCAAGCCACTTCGGTGTTTTGCCAACGTAACTCATGATCGGTACTGAAAGTAATGCAAACATGCGGATTGTGTTTGAGAATTTCAATTTTCCGGCCTTCGGGAGCTGCATGAAGAAACAGGCGGCGGTTTTCGAAGCCGAAGTTCATAGGCACAGCATAAGGCATGCCATGGGTATCGACCATTGACAAGGTGCAGGCTTCACATTTTTTAATTATGGACACTATTTCAGGTTCAAAAGTCAGGGCTCTGTTTTTCATTTTTCTTGTGTTCTCCTGTGATTGCTGCAAAGATCGTAATTTTAACCCAAATAGCCTTACAGCATGTTAGTTTGAAATGTTTAATTTTGCAAAAAAAATAACTATGCGTTTATTCAGTGTAATACTACTTATAACTTTCTTTGTCAATTCGTTAACTTATGGTCAGCAGCCAGAATCGGAAATATCATCCATGCAGGAGCAGCTGAAATTTTTAGCTTCCGATTCGCTTAAAGGGCGTTTTCCGGGAACTCCTGAAGATGCTGTGGCTGCCAGCTTTATTCTGGAAAAGTTTTTGGATGCAGGGCTTAAACCGCTTGATGACAATGGAATGCAGTATTTTTCGGTGGTCACATCTGTTGAGGCTACCTCAAACAATAAGGTTCAATGGGAAGATGCTGTTGCTGAGTTTCAGAAAGATTTTAGTCTGTATGCTTTTAGCAGCAATGCCAGTATTGAGGCCGAAGTTGTGTTTGCCGGCTACGGGTTAATACTCGATCTCGACTCTTTGCAATGGAACGATTATAAAAGTGTGGATGCCACAGGAAAATGGGTGCTTGTGTTGGAAGGTGATCCTGAACCCGAAAATAACGACAGCCCGTTTATTCCTTTTGCCAATGTGCGAAGCAAAGCATTGCACGCCCGCGATCAGGGTGCTTTGGGGCTGTTGGTTGTTGGTGGAAGCCGCAATGATGCAAAAGATGAAATTACGCCTTTGCTTTTTGAACGTTCTGTAATTAGTTCCGGAATCCCTGTAATCGACTTAAAACGTAGCTGGGTGAACGCCCACATGCTTCCCGAAGGCTGGACAACAGATAGTTTGGAAACACTTGCCAATGATGGTGTTATAACGTTGAAAGAAATGGGGAACGAAGTGTTTAACGCAACTACAGAACTTGAGCGCCAGGAAGTTAGAACCCAAAATATTGTAGCCTATCTGCCTGGAAGCGATCCTGAGTTGAAGCAGGAATTTGTGGTTTTAGGAGCACATTACGACCATCTGGGCATGGGTGGTCAGGGATCGGGATCACGCACCCCTGATACCGTTGCACCTCACTATGGAGCCGATGATAATGGATCGGGTGTTGTGGGGCTTATTGCAATGGCACAAAGAATGGCAGAATTAGAAGAAAAGCCTGCCAGAAGTTTGGTGTTTGCAGCTTTTGGCGCCGAAGAGCTTGGATTATTGGGTTCCCGTTATTTGGCGAAAAATACGCCATTTGAAGCCGAAGATATGCATGCAATGGTTAATTTCGATATGATTGGCCGGCTCAACGAACAAAAAAGTATAGCAGTGGGCGGAACAGGTACTGCGGTAGAATCAGAAGATTTATTGAACGAATTGAAGCAAAATACTGTACTCGGGTTATCGTATTCTCCCGAAGGTTTTGGAGCTTCGGATCATGCTTCTTTTTATGCTGAAGATATTCCTGTGTTTTTTATCAGCACGGGTGCACACAGCGATTACCATACTCCGGCAGATACTTGGGATAAAATTAATTACGAAGGGATGGAGCTTGTGCTTGATTTTAGCGAGGATTTATTGCTGAATTTATTGAACCGTCCTGAACGATTAAGCTTTCAGGAAGCCGGGCCAAAAGAACGCACTTCGGGGCGACGTGGTTTTAAGGTGACACTTGGCATTATGCCTGATTTCACGAGCGAATCAACTGATGGATTGGGAGTTGGTGGCGTTACCAAAGGTGGTCCGGCCGACAGGGCAGGTATGCTTAAAGGCGATAAAATTATTGGCATCAATGGCATGCCGGTTCAAAATATTTATGATTATATGAACCGCCTCAAGCAGCTTAAAGCCGGCGAACGCGCCAATGTTGACGTAAACCGGAATGGTGAAGAACTTGTGTTGATTGTGGAACTGTAGCCGGCTGTGACCATTCAACTTCTATATATCAGCTTTGTAATCAGAGGATTTCTGTTTAAATTTCTGAAGTTTGGTGCAGTAGGTTTTTCGGGATTATTTGTTGATTTTGGATTGACCTACCTTTTTAAAGAAGTTTTCCATGTTCAAAAATATGTAAGCAATGCCATCGGCTTTATGATGGCGGCCAGCAGTAACTATATCTTAAATCGTATTTGGACTTTTGAAAGTACAAACCCAAATATTGCACTGGAATATACGGAGTTTATTACTATTTCGCTGATCGGGCTGGTGATCAATACAGCCATCCTGTATTTATTGGTAAGCAAACTAAGGATGAATTTCTACCTCAGCAAGGTTTTTGCCATTGCAGTAGTTACACTGTGGAATTTCTTTGCCAACCTGCTGGTTACCTTTGCTGTAGTTTAGTTTACCTGAAAATCCTGTGATCAAACGGAAAACGTTCCTTGTTTACGATAGCGATCTGCTTAAATCGGGGATGAGCCGGATTGATTAAAACATTGAAATCACCCTGCGTTACAACTGACGGGACTTTGATGACAGCATATTTGTTTTCAATGATGAAGCGATCACCGATATTTTGCGTTTCCCGGCCGTGCGGAAAACTGTTCCAATACGTTGGCAAATCATTTATGTTTAGATGAAATATTTCTAAATCGTCAGGTAAAAAAATGGTTAGCATCATAAAATCTCGTGGCAGCATGGACAAACTTAAATGAACCAAAACCTCTGCCATGGCCAGTGAGCGATTTCCGGCAGTATAAATGATTTCTGTGCCTTGCGAATTCCACCTGGCTCCTTTCAAGGCAGCGCCATAACCCGATAGTTGGTCGGCATATTTTTCGCGGCTTAACCTATAAACTTCCATGACTAAATACTAAACGAAAATGCCATGATCAATGTGAATCAACTCGGCTAAAACCAATTCGCGGCCGTATTGATCACTTAAGAGCTCAACAGGTTTGTTATTTCCCAGTGCATAAACAGGGCTATTAAGCCATTGCTTAAACTGCTCATAATCCTCAAAAACCTGAAGACCACGGTAGATAAACTCAGTCATTGCAAAAATGCGTTCGGATTGCAGCGGTTTAAAAACAAAACCTTCAGTTTGTTTGCTTCTGGCAAGGGTTTTTGTGGAAACTCCCAAAAATACAGCCCATTGATGTTCGTTGAATGGACTCACATCCTGAATAGTTTGAAAAACATGGTAAGGAATTCCTGTTCTTATTAAGGTGCTGACCAGAAGTTTGTTATCTAAAACAAGCCTGATGGAAGATTTATCAGCTATTGATTCAAAACTGCGCTGGTAAGATATTTTTTGAGCATATCCGGCTATTGCTTCGGAGATGAGATGTTCAATATTATCTGTTGTTGTAATCATGACATATACATTTGTCCCCAAAATTACGACAAATGTCTCAGTTTGTCAAGCTTTTTATCAAATTTAATAAGTTTTTGTCATGGTTTCAGGCACTGCAATGGTAAAATCTGCCACAAATCGTTGCTCTTCGTCCAGGCGTCTTTGCAATTCAGCTGTTTCTATGGTAGTGATGGTTACAATTACAGCTTCGGGTTTCAATCGTTTCAAATACCACACAATACCTTCATAATCATCCGAATGGAAGCTGCCATTATAATGAATAAAAAACTGTCCTTTGTTCCAGTTTTCGGCTATTTTCCACGCCATAGTAGCATCTTTTATCGCTTGAGCTTTTGGGAAGTTCTCAGAGCTGTGATTGCTCATACCTCCCATCATTTCCATCATTTCCAGATAAGAAGGAAGGTTGGGGTCGTAATCAATTGGCAATGGAGCAATCCAGTTTTTATCATTTTGCGGGAGGGTGTCAAGCACTTCAAAACCTCCTTTGAAAACCATTGAAGCATAGCGCCTGGGCACATTGGTTCCTATAAAATCAAGCTTGTTCTCTTTGGCCAGATCCACCAGTGGTTTATAATCGGTTTTAAAGTTAGCCCATAATCGCGCAGTAGATTTCAATGAATCCGCATCTATTTTATCTTGTAAATAATAATTTAGCGCTTCCTGATTATCTGTTTCAATCATCTCAGCTCCCAGAATCAATTGATTTCCATGGATTGCGTGAAGGGCTTGTGTAAGCTCAAGTTGCAGCCAATGCGAAATGGGATTGTTATGCAGTTCACCAAAGAAGACGATATCAGCTTTGGAGGCTTCTTTAAGTAGTTTTTTGAAGTTTGTCCGCTTACCTTTTTGATTATAAAGCTGATAGGCAGGCATATCACTTCGGAAGGCACTAAATATAATGAAGATTGTCAATAAAAAATAGAGGTGTTTATTTTTGAGCATAACACATTGTTTAGTAGTAGATTCAAAAAATGAAATTCTTAAATAGTGGTATTGGTGTATTTGTGGAGGTATTCATCAAGGAAAGAGAATGGAAGCAGCACTTTCATACTCTCGGCTACCATTACCGGACCTTGTTGGCCTTGCATAATAACCCGCATTGGCTGGTTCGAGTTTTTCTCTGATTCTGCCATCACTTGCCTGCAGGCGCCGCAGGGCGAAAGTGGTTCATTGATGAGGCCTTTATTTCCCAGCGCAGTGATAGCGATAGATTCAACGGCCACATCAGGGTATTGCGCATGGGCATAAAATAAGGCAACTCTTTCGGCACATAGTCCACTGGGATAGGCTGCGTTTTCCTGATTATTACCCTGAATGATAATACCATTGGCGAGTTTTACAGCGGCTCCCACCTTAAACCGCGAATAGGGAGCATAGGCTTTTTGTGCAGCTAATCTGGCTTCAATCAATAACTTAAGATCCTCTTCCGGTAATTCGTTTTCTGAGTCAAATAGGAGTGCGCTGAGCGGTAAAATTTCTTTTTTCATAGTTTACTATCAATGGTCAAAGATAGTTAGTTTTTACAAATCTTTGCTTTGGCGGCCTAAGGATGTTGCAGCCAGTAGAAAAAATGCATTGAAAAAAGCAAAGAAAGTAACTCCTGCCTGATTTTCAATGGTGTCTTCTGTTAGCATAGAGATTAAGAAAATGGCTAAAAAGATAGTGTAAAGAAAATGTCTGTAGTTTCGGCTATAGCAATATGGAAACAGAAGCATCACTAAAAACCAGACAAGACCAAATACTCCAAATCCGATCAAAATTGAAAGGTATTGATTGTGCGATCGCCACTGCCACTTTTCTTTCAATACAGTATCAATTTCCTGATAGGCATTTTCAAAATGCCGGGGTAGATCTCCGGTTCCTACGCCTATCCAAAAATTGTGTTCTATTATATGGACAGAGGCTTTTAAATATTCTATACGTTGCAAGACTGAGCTGCCATTGGGATCGCTTAAATTGATGTATTGCTGATATCCCAGCAATATTTTTGAAATCCTGGTGCGAATACTCGGATTTTTGAGGTAATTTACATTGGCAATTCCATTTTCGATGGCACGAATATCTTTTTCAGAAAGCTGAGAAACACCAGCCGCATCTTTGCGCAGGTCCCTGGAAGTAAGGTAACGAATCAAAGTGTATTTCAGGTGCTGGCCGGCATAATCTTTTCCGTGATATTCGAGCTTGCTTCTTTGATTCCAGGCTTTTGCCATTTCGGGCTCTGCCAAATACAGGCCAACATATTTACCGTCTTCAATACCAAAATTAATGGTGTCATGCACATAATGAGTTCCTTGTGCTGTGGTCGAGTCCAGATTTTCAATGACTACCGGATCAGCCGTGGATAACTTATAAACCAGAGAGCTTATATAAAGATAAAATGAAAGCGGCAAGGCTATCATTAAAAATATTGTCGCTATTCTCCATTTTAATCGCTTGATAGTAAATGCTTTATAAGCAGATATTGCAGTCAAAAGAAAAACGAGGCTCACTAAGCCAACCCCGGATTCCAATATCATTAGAAAAACAACAAACCAAATCATGAGAACAATCCAAATCAGATTGATCAGCAGCGTTTTTTCTTTTTCTATAAATACAAACCAACTGAGGATGAAAAAGGCGAAAAGTATATTTAAAGCAAATCGTATAGAGCTTATAAAGAGCGATATACTTCTGATATCGTTAAATTCCTGTCGGAAAAATGCGTTCATGCTAAAAAGTGTACCAATAAAAACAGCCAGTACATATAGAATCAATAACTGCTTGATTTGCTTTCGGCTTAGAGCAGGCATTGTGCTCATTACCAATGGGATTACAAAAATTGGGAGCTTCGTTCTGAGGTCTTTTAAGGCATAGTTAAAATCGCTTGTATGAAGCAAACCAATAAGATGCAATAAAAACAAGGAAGAGATAATGAGTGCGATACGGTTTTTAAAAAACAGACCGAATTTGTCTACAAAATTTGAAGCCGCCAGTTTTAACGTATAAATAAGACTGTGATAGGTAGCGGCAACAAAATTTGTTTTACGATAATAGCGCTGAATAACTGTTCCCGAAAATCCATCGGCAAACCAAACCAGGATGAGCACAAACTGAAACACGCTCATCGTAAACTTTGAGAGTGGAATACTTACTGCCAGAAGCACCAAGACCACAAAATACGTCTGATTTGTTTTAATTGCCGGGGCAGTATTCATAATTCAAATGGTAACAGCTCTTATTGATTGGGACTTAAAATCTCATGATATCTGGCCTCATCCTCTAGTATATCGAAGGCTGTTTTCAGCTCCGGATCATTTTGTAAGGCTGCAATAATCTTGCCCTTTTGATAGTAATAGCGTTGTGCAATTTCCATCTTTAATAATTCTTCAACTTCATTACGATGCTTTTGCAAATCGTTTTTTTTGTAGGATTTAAGTTTTTCTTCAAGTGCATGCAGTTGGGTTTCAATAGCATCTTTATAGGCTTCTTCTTCGGCAATTTCGCGCATTTTTTCTATCATGAGCTCACTTTCGGTAGTGTAACTGAAATTTTCCTGATCAAGAAATGCGCAAAATTCATCGTAAAGAGTATCGCTGATCTCAAATTTTTCTATTTCGCTGATGCTGCTGTTTTCACGGGCAAATTTGTTGGCAAATTTGAAAAAATAATTGCCGGTATATAAATTTGCAGTTACAGCAGAGTAAGTTTGCGATTCAAGTGGAACATCGGGGGCAATGCCTTTACCCTCAAATACTAATCTGCCTTTTCTGGTTTTAAAACTCGCGATCAGGCTGTCAGGTGTTTTCCCGCCATTTTCATTTTTATGGGCATAATCAATTTCCTGAATACAACGACCACTTGGAATATAATACTTGGCAACTGTTAACTTCATTTGTGTGTTATAACTCAAAGGAACCACATTTTGCACCAGGCCTTTGCCAAATGTGCGTTGCCCGATTATAACAGCCCGATCCAAATCCTGCAAAGCACCGGCAACAATTTCACTGGCTGATGCACTTCCTTCGTTTACCATGATTACCAACGGAAGTGTCTTATCTAAGGGAGCCAGTCGCGTGCGGTGAACAGTTGTGCGTTCGGCCACCTTTCCACGTGTGCTAACAATTATTTCTCCTTTGTCAACGAACAAATTACAAATATCTACCGCTTCATTCAGAAGTCCGCCGCCATTGCTTCTAAGGTCAATAATAAAGCCTTTAAGTTCATGCTCTTCCAACATTTTAATCAAAACTTCCTTCAATTCTGAAGCAGCTTTTTGCGTAAAACCAGTAAGCCGAACATAACCGATCTGATTGTCGAAAACCGTGTGATAGGGTATATTATCAATTTTTATCTTTTGACGAATCAAGGTTTTTTCCAGTGGCTTATCATGGCCTTCGCGTTTTATTTTCAACACAACGGTAGAGCCGGGCTGTCCTTTGAGCAGTTCGCTGATTTCTGAAGTGCTTTTATCGGTAACTTCAACTTTGTTGATTTGCAAAATGGCATCTCCCGGAATCAGTCCTGCTTGCTGCGCCGGGAAACCTTCGTAGGGTTCTGTGATAGTCACCAGGCCATCAATTTGCTGGATGAGGGATCCAATTCCGCCATACTCACCGGTGGTCATAAGCTGAAAATTCTCTATTTCGGCTTCCGGAACAAAAACGGTATAAGGATCTAAATTGTCGAGCATCGACTTGATAGCTATTTCGTTAAGCTTTGCCGGGTTTATTTCATCCACATAGCTTAGGTTGAGCTCCCGCATCATCGAGGTATAGATGTCGAGGCTTTTTGAGATTTCAAAATTGTTATTATTTTGAGCCGGCAACCTTGCTGAAAGCAGTAGTAAAAGCCCGATAATAAAGGTATAAAAATTGAGATGTTTCATGCACTATTAATTTGTTAAGGTACTGGATCGTAACCACTCCCGCCCCACGGATTACAGGAGGCAACACGTTTTGTGGCAAGCCATCCGCCTTTGATTGCGCCGTGTTTTTTTATGGCTTCAACACTATATACCGAGCAAGTGGGGGTGTAGCGACACGACCCGCCAATATACGGTGAAAGTGTGTATTGGTATATTCTGATCAACAGAATAAGCAGCTGCCCTGGTAATTTAATTATGATCTTCATAGCCATCCATTAAACGCAGCAAAATTACTTTTATTTTTTGGCTTATTTCAGTAAATGGAAGGATACTGCCTGCTGTATAAATGAGCGCGACATCTTTGCGTTTATTGTTTTGAGAAAGCTTTTCGATAAGCTCACTTTTTTGCATTCGCCAGGCTTCGCGACACAGGCGTTTGATGCGATTGCGATCGGGTGCTTTTTTGAACCGGCGTCGCGATACGCTAATTAACATCCTGAGTGGTGGGTTGTCATTTGTAACTTCTTGAAAAACAACTACCTTAAAGGGGTAAACATAAAATGACTTCCCCCGGCTAAATAGCTGTTCAATTGTGTTGTGCCCATGCAAACGCTCACTTTTTGGAAGCCGCATGTTGTGACACGGATTATTGGAATCAGCTGGCACGATAATTACTTTTTTCGTGCAAGTTTGTTCTGCTGCTCAATATACTCTTCGATGGCCATGGTCATCGAAGGAGCCGATTTTGTTGGCGCATTGATATGTAGTTCAAATCCGGCTTCCTCTGCGGCTAAAGCTGTTGAAGGACCAAAGGCACCAAAGATTTTTGTTCCTTGTTTGAACTTAGGGAAATTCTTTGTGAGTGATTTTATCCCGGCAGGACTGAAAAAGACCAGCATATCATAATCATCAATTTTTAATCCCGACAAATTGCTGGCTACAGTGCGGTATAAGATGGCTTTATTGTAGGTTATTCCGGCCTTGTCAAGCATCTCTATCATACTTTCTTTATGGATGTCGGAGCAAGGCAATAAAAACTTCTCATCTTTATGCTTTTGTATAATCTCCATCAAATCCCCAAAACTTTGTTTGCCGTGAAATATTTTCCTTTTCCTGTATTGCACATATTTTTGGAGATAGAAAGCTGTCGATTCGGAAATACAATAATATTTAAGTGTTTCAGGCACTTCGTAGCGCATGTCTTTTGCAATACGAAAAAAATGATCAACGGAGTTGCGGCTGGTTAGTATAATTGCAGAATGTTCCGCCAGCGATATTCGTTCCTGCCTGAATTCTCTGGCAGCAACACCCTCAATTTTTATGAACTTTTCAAAGTCAATCGTAAGGTTGTATTTGCGCGCAAGTTCTCCGTAAGGTGACTTTTCAATATCTGCCGGCTGTGGCTGAGACACCAAAATGGATTTAATTTTCATCTGATTACGATTTATTTCGCTATTCCTAAATTTCCAAAAATTACTTTCTAAATCTACTTTTTCTGTTTTCTTTTTCTGATGTAATATCAATTAGCCTTTTTTCTGATATTGAATTATTTTTTTCATGTCCTGTGATTTAATATTTCAGCATATCACCCTGATATGCCTGTATTTTTTTTCGCAATCGTTTGAAAAAAAACAGCTAAATAAAAGATGCATTTCTAATCCACTAACGAAGCTCTAAAATAGCTTAAGCTGACCAGAAATCACCATTGCAACAGACTTTATTAACAGCAAAAAGGGAACGATTTCGAGGGCGCAAAGATATAAAAATAAATACAATACGGAAAATTTGGCCATTGATGCACCAATAGAGAGACTTCTTATTAAGTTGTAAATCAATAAAATAAGAAAAGCAACAAGGCTGATATAAAAAGTTGTTTGTGTGGGTTGGAACAAGATCACCAATAACACCGCAAAAAGAACGAGGGTGGCTATCAGGTAGTAAGAAAACTCATTGGCACTGTAGCGCAGATTGAGTTCCTTGGCACGAAACAGGCTTGCAACAATTTTTTTAAGCAATAGTCGCAGGACGATAATACTTCCTGTAAACACTAAAATTTGAACATAGTATTCAGGCCTATTCAGCAGCAAACTGTTTGGTGAGAAATGACTCGCTACTAACTGTAAGAACTTGGAAAACAATAATATATACGTAAAAAAGAAAACAATGCCAGGCATGCTTTGTGATGGATTCCACTCTCTCAACATCAAATTCATAGAGGTCTCACCTCCCATGGCTTGCGAAAGTTGCTGAAAACGGCGGGTAAAAAGATGCTTGCTCAACACAATTAAAAATAAAACCAGAATCAGAATTATGAGGCTGCCATAGTCAACATTTTTGTCGGTATTCCTGATTTTGGTTTCAAAAATCACCGGACTTCCATCGCTGATAAAATAGTTTTGTGTAGAATCGATAGCCTGTTGCGGCTTATTTCCGTCAGAAAAACTGGCATCAAAATCATACAAACCCGCATCAAAAGGCTTGTAAATGCTATCGTTTGCAGAAAGACTATCGGAATTGCCAAAAATACCAGGCATAAAATTTATGATTTTTTAATTGGCAAAGGTAAGCTGCTTATTTCATATATGTGACTAAAGGCTGAAAGTGCTTCAAAATAGGGAGGTGCGGGTTTTATCTTAGATTAAATGAGTGCTTTACTTAGTGTCCGTATATAAACGCAAACCTTTATTCTGGAAAGTTAGAATTTGAAGCTTGAACTGCCCGAAAAACAAATGTTTGCTGGTGTTGATAAATATTTTGAGGTAAGCAAAACAAAAAAATCGAACATTATGGACAGACACTATTTATACTCATTATAAAGAATTGCATTATTTCATAAATAGCAGGATATTAAACGTTTATAAACACATACAATTTGTTAATTCTTTAACATAACACTTCATAAATACAAGACTTTGGAGTAAATTTGCGGCTCATTTAAAAAAGAGAAAAAATTACATGGATTTAATAAATAAGATCAGAGCCGGAGCGAAGGGAAGTGATATACGAATTGTTTTACCCGAAGGCGCCGAGGAGCGCACTTTAAAAGCAGCGGATATTATACTGGAAGAAGATCTTGCGGCCTTGATTTTGCTTGGAAACGTGGAGGAAATCAAAGAGAATGCCAGGCATTGGAACCTAAAGCATATCTCCAAAGCGAGTATAATCGACCCCCTTTCAAATGATAGAAAGCAGTATTTTGCTGATTTACTTTTTGAGCTAAGAAAGCATAAAGGTTTACTCATGGAACAGGCTTTGAAGTTGGTTGAGGATCCGCTTTATTTGGCTGTTTTACTGATTAAAGCTGGTGAGGCCGATGGTGAAGTGGCAGGCGCAAATAATGCCACCGGAGATGTATTGCGACCTGCATTCCAGGTAATAAAAACTTTGCCTGGCATAAGTGCTGTGTCCGGTGCATTTATTATGGTTGTTTCCGACAAACAGTATGGAGATGAAGGCGTCATGATTTTTGCTGATTGCGCTGTAAATCCTGATCCAACTGTAAAAGAGCTTGCTGAAATCGCCCTGGCCTCGGCTCAAACTGCCCGTTCTATTGCTGGTATAGAACCACGCGTAGCCATGCTGAGTTTTTCGACCAAAGGAAGTGCCAAACACGAGAAGGCCCAAAAAATGATTGATGCTACTATTTTAGCCAAAGCGCTGGATCCTGATTTGCAAATTGATGGAGAATTGCAGGCGGATGCAGCTATAGTAGAAGCTATTGGAAGAAAAAAAGCGCCTGATTCAACAATTGCCGGTAAAGCCAATGTATTGGTGTTCCCATCATTGGAAACAGGAAATATTGCGTATAAATTGGTGCAGAGACTGGCCGGAGCCGAAGCAATTGGCCCTGTGCTGCAAGGTCTTGCTGCTCCTATCAATGATCTGTCGCGTGGCTGTTCGGTTGAGGATATTGTAAATCTTGTTGCAATCACAGTTAATCAGGCAAAAAACAGCGTTTATAAACAGAAAAGACACAATTAATATTTATTGAAAATGAGTGAAACATTAGCAGATTTCAGTCTGGGAAAACGAATGCAGGCCAAAGGCATTATTCAGAAAGTTGGCGTAATAGGATGTGGTGCCGTGGGGCAGGAAATCACCCGTGCAGTAAGCCAATATGGCATCGATGTAGTATTCTTGGATCTTGATGATGAACGTATTGAGCTAATTTATAAGCAGCTCGATGTGCAGCTTGATGAAGTGATAAACCATTGGGGGCTCACTCCGGGCGAGAAACGTGCCATTCTTAGCCGTATTAAAGGCACTACAGATTATGCTGACCTGGCTGATTGTGATATTGTTATTGAGTCGATTAGTTCGCGTAAGCGGGGCACCAGCATCGAGATTCGGAAAGAGATATTTCAAAAAGTGGAGCAGGTTGTGAGACCCGACGCCATTATATCCTCAAATATTGCAACACTGATGATTTCAGATCTTTCTACCGTTCTGGAGCATCCGGAGCGTGCCATCGGCATTCATTTTATACTGCCAGTGCATAAATCGCATGTGATTGAGGTGGTGCGCGGCATTGGCTCTTCCGAAGAGGCTTATCAGCAGGTTATTAAGTTCGCCGGCATGATTAATAAAAAGATTATCCGCGTCAATGAATCTCCCGGAAATATTGTTACCCGAATGTTGGTAACAACCATTAATGAAGCCTGCGAAATTCTGATGGAAGGTGTTGCTTCTGTGGTAGATATCGATACGGCAATGAAAGAATCTGTGGGTCACATCTATGGTCCTTTTGAAATGGCCGACCGCATCGGGCTCGATAAAGTCCTGAAGTACATGGATAATCTTTATCAGGAGTTTGGAGATAAGAAATTTAAACCGTCACCCATTATCAAGCGATTGGTTCGTGCCAATTATTACGGACGTATCAACGGAAAAGGATTCTACAATTATAAGGATGGAAAGGCTGTGGATCAAACGGTTACCTGTGCTGTTATCAAATAATTAACTTTCAAGCTATTTACTATGAAAATTATCGTTCTGAACTGTGGAAGTTCATCCATAAAATATCAATTATTCGAAATGCCTTCCAAAGCTGTGCTGGCAAAAGGTCTTGTCGATAAAATTGGCCTGAAAGGGTCGCTGATCAAACATAAACGCACGGATGGGGTTGAAGCTAAGCTGGAAGGAGAAATCCTTGATCATCAGGCTGGCATTCAATTTCTACTGGGAATTTTAGTCAGTGAAAAATACGGAAGCATTAAAAATATTGAAGAAATAGATGCTGTTGGTCATCGTGTGGTACATGCCGGCGAAAAATTCAGCGGGAGTGTCTTCATTACCGAAGAAGTTATCGATGCACTCGAAGAATGCGTTGATCTGGCACCCTTGCACAACCCGCCAAATCTTAAAGGTATTTATGCCATGAAAGAACTTTTGCCTGAGGTGCCTCAGGTTGGTGTTTTTGATACAGCATTTCACCAAACAATGCCCCCCAAGGCTTATCTTTACGGCATCCCTTATTCGCTTTACGAGAAATATAAAATCCGTCGTTATGGGTTTCATGGAACCAGTCATAAATATGTCTCCAGAAGGGCTTGCGAAATTTTGGGACTGGATTACGACCAACAAAAAATTATCACTTGTCACTTGGGCAACGGCGCATCAATGGCAGCCATTAGCAATGGAAAATCAGTAGACACGTCGATGGGGATGACGCCTATCGAAGGCCTGATTATGGGAACGCGCTGTGGTGATTTAGATGTAGGTGCTTTGCTTTATATCGCCGATAAGGAAGAAACGAGTATTCAGAATACCAGCACTTTGGTGAATAAGTTTTCGGGAATGATTGGCATTTCTGGTGTTTCATCTGATATGCGTGACATAGAAATCGCTGCAGAAAATGGTAACGAACGCGCTCAGGTAGCTATGGAAATGTATCAGTACCGGGTGCGCAAATATATTGGTGCGTATGCTGCTGCTATGGGCGGTGTTGATGTGATAGTTTTTGCCGGCGGAATAGGGGAGAATGACACCATTACACGCACAAAATCACTCGACGGACTGGAGTTTTTAGGCGTTGATGTGGATCGCGAAAAATCCTTGAAGTCAAGAGGAAAAGAGGAAGTAATCAGCACTGCTGAGTCGCGCGTTAAAGTTATCGTGGTGCCAACAGATGAAGAGTTAATGATTGCAGCAGATACCTATGAAATAGTAGAAACTATTGTTGATTCGCAACGGTATTAACAAAGAGTTTATAGACAAAAAAAATCCGCTGAAACGAAGGCTTCAGCGGATTTTTTTGTTTCTGAACAGCTTACCAACTTGTAAGACTGATGCCGACTGCAAAAGGATATACCTCAGGTCCTTTGTCTTTGATAAACAAACTGGTCAAAGAATAATTGGCATAAACATTTACAATGCCCCAACCAGCGCGAACACTGGCATCGAGCTTAAACGGACGCATATAAAAGTTGTCGTAGTTTTTGCTGATGTTTCTGCTAGAATTCCCCGGACTTTGCATCACTGACAATTCCCCTGTTTCCGCATCACGCAAGGAAAACTCTTTATTTGCTTCTTCGTAATAGATTTTAGTGTGTGAGCTTATGCGCCAGCCTGCCACCACACCGGCAGCAAAATGCAACTTGTCTTTTGTTTTGAATGCCTTTGACTGCACCTCAAGAAATAAAGGAAGCGTGAGGTAGAGGTTGGTCAATTTGCTTTTGCGAACCGAAATGCCTTCCATAAAATATCCTTTAAAGGTATCCGAATCACCACTAACCATTACTGGTTTTGAAAAGCGGTAGTTGTTCCAGGACAAGCCCAATCCACTGAACATACCAAAGGTGCCTGATTTGTTAAGTGTGATATTTTGCTCATAGAAATTCAGGTTCACATTGATACTTTTTTCCATTCTCAGGTCGAGATAGGTTTGTCCGGCAGGATAACTCATGTTAAAATCAGGAGTCAGCAGCCCGTTGATACCCAGCTCAAAACCTGCCCAATGGCCGTTGAAGCGATGCTTTTTTGTACGTTTTACATTGACATTGCCGCGATCGTCCACAATAATTGTGCGATTTCCGATGATGATTTTTGTGGAATCATTTTCAATCACTTTCACTTTCATGTTGCCCACATTTACGCTCACCGTATCGCCCCAGCCAGAAGGATAGCTCTGACTAATATTTACTATTTCTTCATTTTTTTCTAACGAATTCGGTGTTTTATCCCAACGCACTTTTGAAGCGCCGCTGGTATCATGGTATAAAGCTTCCTCTGCCCATACTTTTGCATCACTGGCACCACTGGCTTTTACGGATGTGGTTTCAGTTTTCAGCTCGCTGGCTTTTAGCTTGGATGCTCCACTGAGCAAGGCATTGTGCTTTGCAGCAAATCCGCTGAGGGTGAGCTTGCTGGCTCCTGAAATTTGTGTAACTAATTCATCTGCATTTAATATCATTACAACAGTTGAAGCACCACTTGCCTTTATCGTAAGTTTTTCGGCCTCAACAACCGCAGGACTTTCAATAAATGCTGCTCCGGATGCCTCAACGCTTTGCAGCAAGGCAGTTGTTACTATGGCTTTGAGCTTGGTTGACTTTCTTATATGCAAGGTAGAAAGACTTAGTTTGCCGTTAACCTCTTTTACTTGTATATGATCGAAAAGATTGTCGTCTGTTTCAACATAAACGCTGGTTTCGTCACTTTGAATAATCTCAACCTGAAAGTTTCCGCTGGCATTGATACTGTGTATATCACCGGTATTGAATTCCCTGCCGGTAACATTTCCATTGCCATAATACTGAGCAAAACCCATCAACGGTATGCCAACAACAATTAACATGAACAGTCCGAAAAAAGTAATCTTTGTTTTCATAGGATTGAATTTTTAAATCGATATTATTAATCTGTTTATGCATGTGACGTGCTGATTTGATTTTTTGTTACAGCAGTAGTATAAAAATCCTGAAAACTATTGTGCCTGAGAACTACAACAATCGTTGATTTCGGGCGTTAAGCTATTGCAAAGCAATTTGGCGTGGTCTGCGAAATTTTGACGCAAATCAAATCAATATGATTATACAGCTAAAGCTGCCTTAAAATCATGTAAATTTGCATCTGAAAAAAAATCGGCATTGAAAAAAATCTATGCTTTTACGTTAAAATCTTACCTGGGGCCTTTTGTGCTCACATTCTTTATTGCCTTATTTATTCTGTTGATGCAGTTTCTGTGGAAGTATATCGACGACTTGGTTGGAAAAGGCCTTGAAGCCGATGTAGTAGCTCAGCTGCTTTTTTACGCTTCAGCTACTTTTGTGCCGCTGGCTTTGCCGCTGGCCATTCTGCTTTCGTCGCTGATGACCTTTGGTAATCTGGGCGAGCATTACGAATTGGTCGCCATGAAAGCAGCCGGTATCTCAATCTGGAAAATCATGCGCCCGCTTGTGTATCTTTCGATAGGAATCAGTATGCTGGCATTTTTGTTTTCTAATTACGTACAGCCTTTTGCCAATCTCAAATTCCAATCGCTCCTGTACGATGTGCGACAGCAAAAACTCGCCTTTGACATCAATGAAGGCATTTTTTATCATGGCATCGAAAATTACGTTATTCGCATTGGTGAGAAAGAAAGGGATGGGCGCACTATTTACGACGTAAAAATCTTTGATCATACTGATCGTCTTGGAAATATCAAGGTAACCACGGCTAAATCAGGCTATATGGAGTTGAGCCCGGATCAGCAATATATCCTCTTTACCTTGTTCGACGGGTATTCATATACCGACATTGTAACTGCCAGAAATTACCGCGAAAACCGGCCATTCGATCGCATGGCCTTTAAACAGCAGCGTATCCGTTTCGATTTGTCGGAATTTAACCTTAACAGAACGCAGGAGGAGTTGTTTAAAAGCCATTATACCATGTTAAATGTCAAACAGCTGGATTTTTTTGTTGATTCACTTGAGCTGCGCTTCGAAGAACGAAAAGACCGGTATAAATCAAATTTTCAAAGGCGGTTTCAAAACATGATGACCCTGGATACCACCGGGAAAACGGATAACCTTATGCAAGCTGCCTCACAGAAGAATATTGCTCAAAAGAAAACGGATGTCAATAACGATTCCACATTGCTGCTGCAATGGCCCATCCTTTCCAATTTCGACCGAAAAGACAAGAATAATATTGTGGAAATGGCAATGAATGCCACACGCTCGACCAGAGACAATGTGATTTTTAATAAAAATGATTTTAGCTATCAGCAGGAAAATATTCGCAAGCACGAACTGGCATGGCATAAAAAGTTTACGCTGAGTATCGCCTGCCTGATCCTCTTTTTTATTGGTGCACCAATGGGAGCCATTATCAGAAAGGGCGGGCTGGGATTGCCTGTTGTGATTTCTGTTTTGTTTTTTGTGGTGTATCATATCACCAGCATTACAGGCGAGAAGGCAGCAAAAGTTGGGGATATTGATATGGTTCTTGGTGTTTGGCTTTCTTCCCTGGTACTTTTCCCGATCGGATTGTTTCTAACTTTCAAAGCCACAACGGATGCCGCCTTGCTTGATGTTGACAGCTGGCGTAAAATTTGGCGGAAATATTTTGGCAAACTAAAGCAAACTAAGGCTGTATGAAAGTATTATTTTTATGCAATAAATCACCCTATCCGGCCCGAGAAGGAGGTCCGATCGCCATGAAAAGTTTAATTGACGGCTTGTTGAAAGCTGGTCATAAGGTGAAGGTGTTAGCCGTAAATAGCGAAAAATATCAGGTGTCGGAAGCTGATATTCCGGAAGAATTTGCCACGCAGACTGCCATTGAACTCGTTGATGTGGATTTAAGGATAAGACCTTTTGCAGCATTGAAGGCTTTTGTTTTGGGGCAATCCTACCATGTGCAGCGATTTATTTCGACGCATTTTCAAAAAAAACTGATCAGTATTCTTGAAGCTGAAAAATTTGACGTGATCCAACTCGAAACGGTGTTTATGATGCCTTATGTTGGTGATATCAGGCAATATTCCGATGCCCCAATTATTTTACGTGCGCACAATATCGAGCACCTTATCTGGAAACGTATTGCCATTCAAACAAAGAACCCGTTCAAAAAATTCTATATCCATCACTTAAGCAAGGCGTTAAAAGAATACGAGCTGCAAAGTCTGAATCGTGCAGATGGCATTGCGGCCATAACGCGCAAAGATGCTGCCTTTTTCAGGGGGCTGACCAGCACACCAACCATTGATGTCCCTTACGCGATTAGCCCTGAGAGTTTTATTCCTTCATTTGAAGTCGCTGAAAAACCTGTTTTTTTTCATATTGGAGCAATGAATTGGATTCCTAATCAGGAAGGGATAAATTGGTTTTTGGAGAAGGTTTGGCCGCTTGTAATCGCTAAAAAGCCTGATGCGCGATTTATACTGGCAGGCAGGTTTATGCCGGAATGGCTATTAAATTGCAAGGCTCGAGGGATTGAGGTGATAGGGGAGGTGGACGACGCTTCGGATTTTGTAAGAAATAATGATATTGCAGTGGTTCCTTTACTCTCGGGCAGTGGCATACGGATAAAAATAATCGAAGCGATGGCGCATGGTAAAACCGTGTTAACGACAAGCATTGGTGCCGAAGGTATCAACTATACCGATATGAAAGACCTTTTTATAGCCGATGACCCTGCAAAGATGGCAGCACTTATAGTGCAACTTCACGAGAATAGTGCTATTGCAGTAAAAACTGGCAAAGCCGCCCGGCAACTTGTTGACGAGCTTTACGATAATAGCAAAGTAATCGCTCGTTTGCTGCTGTTTTATACCAATCTGATGGCAGCTAAAAATTCAATTTCGTAAGATTTTATAGCGTTCTCACTATATTTGCAGCTGCAAACCCGAAATGTGCTGCTTAACATGAAAATATTTGTGCTGCTTTCCCGCATTCCATGGCCTCTCGAAAAAGGAGATAAGCTACGGGCATTTAATCAATTAAAGCAGCTTTCCAGGCAGCACGAAATAGTGCTTTGTGCCTTAAACACAGATAAAAAAGCGGATAAAAAGGCTGCTTTTAGAGCGCTGCAACCCTTTTGTAAATCCATAAACTTTGTCGACCTGCCCGGAATTGGCATTTTATTGAATGTAATCGTGGCCTGGATAAATGGCCGGCCCCTGCAAACAGGTTATTTTTACAATACCAGAGCGGCTAAAAGCATTGATCGCCTGATTGAGCAGCATCAGCCGGATTTTCTTTACGGACAACTGCTTCGTGTTGCTGCCTATATCCGTAAAAAGAACATTCCCAAAGCTATTGATTATCAAGATGTTTTTAGCATGGGCATGAAAAGACGACTGGAAGTTTCACCTTGGTTTATGAAACCTTTCCTGATGATGGAATATAAACGCTTGCAACGTTTTGAAGCTGCGGTTTTTGAAGATTTCGACTTAAAAACGATCATCAGTGAGCCGGATCGTGAGCTGATCCCTCATCCCGCGCGTCAGGAAATCTTAATCATACCTAATGGTGTGGATCACGATTTTTTTAGCCATTATGTTGCCGAAAAGAATTATGATATCGTATTTACCGGAAACATGGCTTATCCGCCAAATGTGAATGCGGCAGCTTTTCTTGCCCATGATATCATGCCAATTGTTTGGAAATCCATTCCTGATGCCAGCTTGTTGCTTGCCGGTGCAAGTCCGGATATCAGCGTGCGGCAGGCTGCTTCCGAAAGAGTTTTTGTGAGTGGCTGGATGGACGATATTCGGCAGGCCTACGCCCAATCGAAGGTGTTTGTGGCACCCATGCGAATAGGAACAGGTCTGCAAAATAAGTTGCTGGAAGCCATGTCGATGGGGCTTCCCTGTGTTACCACATCTTTAGCGAATAAACCCTTGAAGGCTGTGCCTCAACAAGAAATTTTAACTGGCGAAACAGCAGTGGAAATTGCAGCACAGCTTGTATTTCTCTTGCAAAATCCTATAAAAGCCATGGAAATTGCCGGGCAGGGCAATTATTTTGTGCGACAGAAATTCAATTGGGAAACGGCAACAAATATTTTGTCGGAGGCCATAATAAGAACCAAACAAAAGCAAGGTTAAGTGGGTTTTTATTTTGGCCGCGCGTATGGGTTAGTCCATCATTTCTTTATGGGTTTTTTTGTCTATTTATGATTTCCGTCATCACGCTATTTACAATCTGTAATTTTAGTGTAATTTTGAATTTTAAACGATTAGAAACTAATAAACTACAAGAAAGTGTCAGACGATAAAAAGATTATTTTTTCGATGGTAGGCGTAAGTAAGGTTATTCCACCTAACCGTCAGATTTTGAAGGATATTTACCTCTCATTTTATTATGGTGCCAAAATTGGTATTATCGGCCTTAACGGTTCGGGTAAATCAACGCTTTTGCGCATCATTGCAGGGAAAGATAATTCCTATAATGGTGAGCTTGTTTTCTCGCCAGGTTATAGCGTAGGCATGCTCGACCAAGAACCTGAGCTTGATGAAAAAAAGACTGTCAAAGAAATTGTGGAAGAGGGGGTTCAGGAAACTGTTGATATTTTAAAGGCCTATGAAGAGGTCAATAATCGGTTTATGGAGGAACTCACGGACGAGGAAATGACGGCTTTGATAGAAGAGCAGGGCAGGCTCACCGATTTAATAGAGCATAAAGATGCCTGGGAACTTGACAGTAAACTTGAGCGTGCTATGGATGCCCTGCGCTGTCCGCCGGGCGAGGCTCCAGTAAAAAATCTTTCCGGAGGTGAACGCCGCAGGGTAGCGCTTTGTCGCCTGTTACTTAGTGAGCCGGATATTTTATTGTTGGATGAGCCTACCAACCATCTTGATGCCGAATCTGTTGAGTGGCTCGAAAAGCATTTGCAACAATACAAAGGAACCGTAATCGCTGTAACCCACGATCGCTATTTTCTGGATCACGCTGCCGGATGGATACTTGAGCTCGACAGGGGAGAGGGCATTCCCTGGAAAGGAAATTACTCTTCGTGGCTCGAACAAAAAACCAAACGAATGGAGATGGAGGAGAAGACAGCTTCCAAACGCCGTAAAACACTGGAACGCGAGCTGGAATGGGTGCGTATGGCTCCTAAAGCCCGCCACGCCAAGTCGAAAGCAAGACTTTCGTCCTACGAAAAGATGTTGAATGAGGATACCAAACAGAAAGAAGATAGGCTGGAGCTTTTCATCCCGGATGGCCCCCGACTTGGGAGTAAGGTGATTGAATTTATTGGTGTTTCAAAAGCTTATGGCGACAAACTACTTTTCGATGACCTGAATTTTAGCCTCCCACCCGCTGGTATTGTTGGTGTAATAGGGCCCAATGGTGCCGGAAAAACTACTTTATTCAGACTTATGATGGGACTCGAAAAACCCGATAGTGGCGACTTTGAAGTAGGCGAAACGGTGAAAGTAGGTTATGTTGACCAGGCACATCAGGATATTGATCCTGAAAAATCGGTTTTTGAGATCATTTCCGGAGGTCACGATGAAATCAGACTTGGCAACCGCAGCTTGAACGCAAGGGCTTATGTGGCACGCTTTAATTTCAGCGGAACCGATCAAAACAAAAAAGCAGGCGTATTGTCGGGCGGTGAACGAAACCGACTGCACCTTGCTATGACCCTGAAACAGGAAGCCAATGTGCTGCTGCTCGATGAGCCTACCAACGATATTGATGTAAATACCCTTCGCGCACTCGAAGATGGAATTGAGAACTTTGCCGGTTGTGCTGTCGTAATCTCGCACGATCGCTGGTTTCTTGATCGTGTTGCAACACATATTTTGGCCTTCGAAGGCGATTCGCAAGTGTACTACTTTGAAGGAGGATATACCGAATACGAGGAAAACAAACGTAAACGCCTTGGTGATAAAGGCCCCTCACGAATCAGGTATAAAAAGCTGAAAGCTGATTAGCGGTTTTTGAGCTGACATTATAACTCAAAAAAAAGGCTGGAAATCTTCTTTTCCAGCCTTTTTCGTGAAAAGTATATGGTTTTCTGTTAAATGAAAAGTAATTGAGTGAGAATATACACAGGCAATAAAACAACAATAGAGAATTTAAACATATAACCAAAGAAACTCGGCATAGGAATTTTATTCTCTTCTGCAATAGCTTTTACCATAAAGTTAGGGCCGTTTCCAATATAGGTCATGGCACCAAAGAATACCGCGCCAAGCGAAATAGCTGTTAGCAAATCTTCCGGAATTCCCGCAACAAGCACCGCATCGGCAGCAGTTGGTAGTCCTAGTGCCAGTTTGTGGAAGGCAAGCGCTGTTGGCGCATTATCCAGGAAAGCACTCAAGCCTCCTGTTGCATAGTAGAACATGGCAGCACCATCGATTCCAAGCGATTCGGCATTGGTGTTGAGCCATAGCAGCGCAGGCACCATCGTGGCAAAGATCCCCAGAAATAAGAAAGCAACTTCAATGATTGGCCCCCAGGTAAATTTATTGTCAATACGAAGTTGTTTTTTGGTAAAATAGAGCGAAAGGCCTGCAAAAAACAGCATAGCAGCCTCACGTATAAAACCAACATAAGCGTTATCCTGGATAGCAGCGATGTAGTTTACATTTAGGAAAGCAACAGAAAAAACTACGCCAAGCAGAAAGATAAAATTGAATGTTCCTTTCATGCTGATGGGTTCGATATGAGCGTGGTCTTTGATAATATTTATTACAGGTTCCTTTTTATGATAATAGGAGTCGACCAGGTAATAAATAACCAATAAAAGACCATTTACGAAAGCCCATTCTTTGGTAAGTGTAAAGAACCATTCAAATGGAGCGCCGCGCAAATAGAGCAGGAAGAGTGGCGGATCACCAAGTGGCGTAAGCATACCGCCGGCATTGGCTACGATGGCAATAAAGAACAAAATGGTATGAACTTTGAATTTTCGTTCAGAATTCGTTCTGATAACCGGCCGAATCAACAGCATAGCAGCACCTGTGGTTCCCATAAAGCTCGCCAGCACAGCACCAATACCAAGAAACAAAGTGTTAATGGCAGGCTTAGCTTCAATATCACCTTTTAGCTGAATACCCCCGGTGATTACGAACAGCGATCCCAAAAGGATGATAAATGGCACATAATCAAACAACATTTGATGCGTTAGGTTATGTGTTAAACCATGCGAAATCAACCAAATGGATGTTGGAATACCCAATACCAAAGAAACAATAAGTTTATTGCGGTTATTTTCCCACCAATGGTGAAAAAACAATGGCCCGATAGCAATAAATAGCAGAACAATCGCAAAGGGAATCGATGCCCAAAGCGGAATAACTTCAAGATGGTGATGGTCCATAAATTTCAGTTTTTTAAATGAAGGCGCTAAAATACTACCTTTCAGTTTTCACACAAGTGAACAGCACAATAAAAATGATTAATTTAGAATGAGTTTTAATAACTTAGATATGTTCATAGATCACTATTTGTATATAACTCTTTAAGCCTTACTGCGTTTCAAAAAGCTTTCAGGCTTAAAGGATTAGTTGGTAAGATGAACGAACAGATTGGTTATTTTTGTGCACTAAAAATGACTTATGCCTACTGATCCCAAAAATTTGACTGAACTTGTGAAAAGAAACCGCAGCTATCGAAAATTTGATCACAACTATACTATTGCGTATGACGATCTCCTAAAAATGGTTGATTTGGCGCGTCTTACACCTTCGTCAAAAAATATGCAACCGCTAAAATATTTGGTGGTACATGATTCCCCGGACGAAAAATACGTCTTTTCGCATCTCAAATGGGCCTGGTATCTCAAAGAATGGAGCGGCCCATCGCCGGAAGAACGTCCGTCAGCGTATATCATTATGCTTTTGGATACTTCACTCAATGATCGGGCAGATTTTGATGCCGGCATAGCTGCACAGACCATACTGCTCGCCGCTACCGAAATGGGACTGGGCGGATGTATCATCCGTACTTTGAATCGCTACGAATTGGCAAAATATTTTATGCTTGAGCCTCATCTGGAGATTCTGCTGGTGATTGCGCTCGGAAAGCCAACTCAGCAGGTGATTATTGATGAAATGGATGCCTCCGGTTCAACTGCCTATTTTACAGATGATGAAAACAGACACCATGTTCCCAAGCGAAATCTAAAGGAAATTATCTGGAAACAAAAGCACAAGTCATGATAAAAATTGACAACAACTTTATCGATCTTAGCTCTCAAAAAGCAAAAACCGCTAAAAGAAGGCGGATGAACTATAACTTTCACAGCAAGCCGCAGGATACCATGCAACGCATGCTCAACGCGATGGAACCTGATACTTATATTCAGCCTCACAAACATGAAAATCCCGATAAAACAGAAGCCTTTTTCTGTCTGCGTGGCCGCTTGTTGGTGGTAGAGTTTTCAGATCAGGGCAAAGTGCTTGATTTTGTGATCCTTGATCCCCTTGCTGGCAGTTTTGGCTGTGAAATTCCGGCGCGTACCTGGCATGCTATTATCTCTCTTGAAGCGGGCTCAGTAGCCTACGAAGTTAAAGACGGACCCTATAACCCTGAAGATGATAAGCATTTTGCCGATTGGGCGCCATCAGAAAATGACCCCAATGCCAATGACTTTAACAAAAAGCTTATTAAAGCGCTGGAAGAAAACTTCCGGATTCATATTTCATCAGCTATTCAGTAAATTAAGCAAAGAATACACTTCAGCTATTTCATCATTGAGAAAGTAGTTTGACACAATAGAATAAGGTTTTTCGGGCCAATTCGGGCCAAAAAATTCATGTACCTTTGCAATCCAAAATTTAAACTTCAAGCACCAATGGCTCAGAAACCTGCGATACCAAAAGGAACCCGTGATTTTAGCCCGGAAGTAATGGCCCGCCGCGACTTTATCTTTGATACCATCAAGACGGTTTTTAAACGCTACGGCTATCAGCCGATTGAAACGCCGGCTATGGAAAACTTATCCACGCTGCTTGGCAAGTATGGCGATGAGGGCGATAAATTATTGTTTCGCATTCTCAATTCGGGCGATTTCCTGTCATCGGTATCGCAAGACGGTGGTAATTTGACTGCCGAACAGCTCAGCCCGCAAATTAGCGACAAAGGCCTGCGTTATGATCTTACAGTGCCGTTTGCACGCTTCGTGGTTCAATACCGAAATGAATTAAGTTTTCCCTTCAAGCGTTATCAGATTCAGCCGGTATGGCGCGCTGACCGGCCTCAAAAGGGTAGGTACCGCGAGTTTTATCAGTGTGATGTTGATGTGGTGGGTAGCGATTCCTTGCTCAATGAAGCCGAATTGGTTCAGATGGTTGCTGATATTTTCAGGGCTTTAAATATTAAGGTCGTTGTAAAAATTAATAACCGAAAAATCCTGGCTGGTATTGCCGCTTATATCGGTCGTGCTGATGCCCTTGTCGATATCACTGTAGCAATTGATAAGCTTGATAAGATTGGCGTAGCGCAAGTTAATGCTGAACTTGCTGCCAAAGGTATTGAAGCAGAAGCGATTGATAAATTGCAGCCTGTGCTTTTTATGCAGGGCAATTCACGCGAAAAGCTGCAAACTTTACGCGGCTTATTGGGCGATAATCTATTAGGAGCCAAAGGATTGGAAGAGATGACTAAACTCCTGGATTATATTGACCTGTTGCAGGTAGATGTTGCCACGGAACTGGATCTTACTTTGGCACGTGGACTGAATTATTATACCGGAGCAATTTTCGAGGTGAAGGCAAGCGATGTGCCAATGGGAAGTATTTGTGGTGGAGGTCGTTATGATGATCTGACCAGTATTTTTGGCATGCCGGATGTCTCGGGTGTTGGGATTAGTTTTGGCGCCGACAGGATTTATGATGTGATGCAAAGTCTGAATCTCTTCCCCGAAACGACTGCTGAATCAACACAAGTAATCTTTCTGAATTTTGGCGAAAAGGAAGCGGCCTATTGTCTGCCTTATTTGAATAAGCTCAGGAAAAATGCGGTGAATGCAGAAATATTTCCCGATAGTGCCAAATTGAAAAAGCAGATGAAGTATGCAGATCAAAAAGGGATTCCATTAGTTGTTATGGCGGGTGAATCGGAAATGGCCGGGCAGGTATTTACACTTAAAAACATGCAATCCGGCGAGCAGTTTGTGATTCCGGCTGATCAGCTTATAGACAAAATTTTGACGATAAAACAAGGCTAAATGATGGCTTCTGCATGGATTTTAAGTTTTTTAATTCAGATCAACCGAAAATCGCTTTTTTAATGGGTTGGCTTTCTTCCTTTTAACGGGGGATCAATTCTTATTTTTTCGGATTTGTTAACTTAAATAATTCATATACAAATGAATGTCCATTATATTTCAGCTGAAAAACTTACTTTTCAACGCCTTTTTGATATCATCAAAGGAAATTATAAATTGGTATTGTCGGACGATGCCAAGGTTAAAATAGAAAAATGCCGACTTTTTCTGGATCAAAAAATTGCCAGTCAAACCACACCTATATATGGTATAACTACTGGTTTTGGTTCGCTTTGCGACACCAGTATTTCAAAAGATGACCTGGGTCAGTTGCAGGAAAATCTGGTGATGTCGCATGCCTGTGGCACCGGAGATAGTGTTCCGCGTGAGATTGTAAAACTGATGCTTTTACTGAAAGTTCAGAGCCTATCCTACGGGCATTCGGGTGTGCAGCTTGTTACGGTTCAACGGCTGATTGATTTTTTCAATGAGGATGTATTGCCGGTGATCTACGAAATGGGTTCACTGGGTGCTTCGGGCGACCTTTCTCCACTGGCGCACATGTCGCTGCCATTGCTTGGCATGGGCGAAGTGTATCACAAAGGCGAAGTGAAACAGGCCAACGAAGTGCTTTCGAGCTATAATTGGAAGCCTATCGCACTTAAGTCGAAGGAGGGATTGGCGCTGCTGAATGGTACACAATTTATGAGTGCCTACGGGGTTTATGCGCTGCTGAAGACTTTCAGGCTTTCGATGTTGGCGGATATTATCGGTGCTTTGTCGCTGGAGGCTTTCGATGGCCGTATTGAACCGTTTTTTGATCAGGTACACCAGATTAGGCATCACAAAGGACAGATTGCTACAGCCGATCGCTTTCGTAACTTGCTTGAAGGTAGTCAGTTGATTAATCGCGAAAAAGCCCACGTACAGGATCCCTATTCTTTTAGATGTATCCCACAGGTGCATGGCGCTTCTAAAGATTCGGTGAATTATGTTGCCTATGTGTTTAGTAACGAGATCAATGCGGTAACAGATAATCCAACAATTTTTCCGGATGATGATTTAATAATTTCTGCGGGCAACTTTCATGGCCAGCCTTTGGCACTGGCATTAGATAACCTGGCCATCGCTTTAAGCGAATGGGGCAATATCAGCGAACGCCGCACTTATCAGCTTTTGCATGGTAAAAGAGGTCTGCCTGCCTTTCTTGTTGCCAACCCGGGCCTTAACTCCGGTTTTATGATTCCGCAATATACCGCAGCAAGTTTGGTAAGCCAAAATAAACAGCTGTCATCGCCTGCCTCAGTCGATTCTATTGAGTCGTCGCAAGGCCAGGAAGATCATGTAAGCATGGGAGCCAATGCGGCGACTAAGGCTTTAAAGGTGGTGAATAACCTTGAACGGATTTTGGCAATTGAGCTTTTTAATGCCGCACAGGCACTGGAATTTAGGCGTCCGGCCAGATCTTCCGAATTTATTGAAGAATTTGTGGCAGCCTATCGCCAAAAGGTGAGCTTCATTACCAATGATAAGATCATGTACCCCGAAATAGCAAATTCTGTAGCGTTTTTGCGTGAGGTGCCGCTAAATATTCCGGATGCTTTGATGAAGGATATTTAGTGTTTGCCCATTTAATCAAGCAATAAATGATAAGGCCGATCGATGGCTTCCGAAAGTTGCGCTATGGAAACGTATTTGCTCAAGCGCTGATGTTCGTGCCCATCAAAATAAAGCAACAGCGTTGGATTAGAAAACACACCGAAATAAGCAGCTATCTCGGGCTGCTTCTCCGAGTCAACATAGATAAGTTTCATCTCGGGGAAGGAATCCTGTAGTAGCTTTTCAACTTTTGGACGTAAACTGATACAAGGCGCACAACGATCGCTGTAGAAATAAATCAGTGCAGCAGCGGATTGTTTGAGGTGAGCCTTAATTTGTTCAGTATCTGATAAATTCATGTTTATTTGTTTTTGAAGATGCAAAAATAGCCATTAATTCAATGCCTTTCTCCACTTCTGAATGTCTTGTTGATGAGCGGGTTGAATCATGAATTTAATCTTCGAAATAAATCAAAATAGCAGCTTTAAGTCGGACTTAGGATTAAAAAACATAATTTAGCTTTTGTTTTTAAACCACAAAAATTAAAACCATGGAGGAAGTGTTAACCATTAAAGGCAGCGGTTTAACTATAGAGGATGTAGTAGCCGTTGCACGAAACCGTCAGAAAGTTCAGCTGGCCGCTGATGCCATCGAACGGATCGTTAAATGCCGCAATATGCTTGAGCGAAAGATCGAAGCACGTGAAATAATGTACGGTGTAAATACCGGCATTGGCGAATTTTCGGAAATTGTGCTTGACGATAGCCAGATCAAGGATTTTCAGAAATACCTGGTTTACAATCATGCTGCAGGTATTGGCGAAGCCATGCCCGAAGAATGGGTTCGTGGCGCCATGCTTGGGCGTATCAATGTGCATGCCCACGGGCATTCAGGTTGCCGGACGGCGATTACACAAACCTTGGTGGAAATGCTCAACAGAGGAGTAACACCCTTTGTGTGTCAAAAAGGAAGTGTTGGAGCTTCGGGTGATTTAGCGCCTATGTCGCAAATTGCCTTGTTGCTAATGGGCGAGGGCAAAGCTTTTTACAAAGGCGAATTGCTGCCCGGAAAAGACGCTATGGACAAAGCCGGCATTGAAATTCCCGGGTTGCATGCGCGTGATGGGTTGGCTACCATCAATGGTTCAAATGTGCTGACAGCCATGAGTGCACTTTTTTTGTATGATGCCAATCAGTTTCTTAAACAGGCCGAAATTGCAGCAGCCATGTCGCTCGAAGCCTTAAAGGCCAATATGAAACCCTACAATAGCAGGATTCATGAAGTGCGCGGATTTAAAGGTGCTGTGCGCAGTGCCGCTGCAATAAATAAAATGGTGCAGGGAGGCGATCTGGCCGAAAACAGGATAAAGTGCAAGGTGCAGGATGCCTATAGCATGCGATCTACTCCGCAAGTGATTGGAACTGCCCATGATGCCATAGCCTGGGCCCGATCGCAGGTTGAGATAGAATTAAATGGCGTTGGAGACAATCCAATATTTTTCCCGGACGAAAATATGCAGCTCTCTGGCGCAAACTTTCAGGGAAGTCCCGTTGCACTCCCGATGGATATGGCGGGAGTTGCCATTACCATGGTTTGTGTGCTTTCGGAGCGTAGGATGAACCGCTTGAATAATCCGGCACTGAGCGTGGGCTTGCCTGCTTTTTTGACCAAAGGTGCGGGCATGTTTTCGGGTCTGATGTTGTCGCAATATACAGCTGATATGCAGATCGTTGAACAGCGTATTTTATCAGCTCCGGCAAGCATACAGTCAATTCCTGCTGCTGCTGATCAGGAAGATTTTGTTTCGATGGGAATGAATACCGCCTTGAAGAACTTCCAGATTATGGACAATGCCTATGGTATATTGGGAATTGAAATGATGGCTGCTGCCCAGGCCCTTGATTTCAGGGAATATGGTTTTGGTAAAGGAACACAGAAAGCCAAGGAAGTTGTTCGCAGGCATGTTGATTTTCTGGATATAGACCGCCCCTTGTTTGATGATCACAATGCCATGAAAGCCCTTATTAAAAGTGCTGAAGTATTGCAGGAAGTGGAAAATGCCATTGGGGCACTGGAGTAAATAGCATCTAAAATTAGTAATAATAATGACTATTAATCAACTGGACAGACGGCCTCAACTACTGACAATTTTATGCATAATTAGTTTTCTAGGCAGTGGACTGGGAGCCGTAAGTAATCTCTTTGTTTTTTTTAATCACGACAGTATTATCACGCTTTTTAATGATGACGCCTTTGAGTCGTTTGGGTATGATTTTAGCCTGTTTGCTCAAATCAAGCGGAACTATTTCATTATTGCAGCCTTGTTGCAGATAGTTTCATTCAACGGGGTGCGTCTGATGTGGAGACTGCAAAGAGCAGGGTTTCATTTGTATGCCATTGCTCAGCTGTTGATGCTAATCGTTTCAACGATTTATATTTATAAGCCACTCGATATGTTTCCAATGTTTGATTTGTTGCTTGCTACCGTATTTATATTGTTGTACCTTCGCTTCAGAGATCAAATGCATTAAAAGAGTAAGGTAGAATCAGTGAAACTAAAAGGAGACTTACTGAAGTGATTTATTAAGCAATTTTATCTTTCAGCAGAAATAGAATAAATGGAGAAGCAAGCCACACAAAGAAAGTATTTAAGTCTGGGACAACTGATGGCAGGAAGTTTTTCGCTGATGTATTATCTGTTGTCAGTAATTTTAGCTACATCAGCGCTAGTTTTTAATCGATTTTTAATCGATTGGGAAACCTTCATTACGCCTTACAGGCTGTTCAATGAACAAGCGCTTATGTTAATGCTTATAACCGGCCTGATTATAAATCTTGGAGCAGTAGTTGGGTTAATAATTTTTTTGGCGGGAAATATTAAAGGACTGCGTTTATTTTTGATATCTGCTGTTTTGCTGCTTTTTGTACAGGCATTTTTTGGTGGATTCGAAGGCTGGCAAAAATTTGTTGTGGAGATTTTTCTGATTATGCTGTTGATTGCCCTACCTTATAAAACCAGAAAACCAATGAAAATAAGGAAAGAGCAGCAGATTGACCCAATTTAGGTGCAATATGCCTGTGAAAAATGTTTTTTGTAACTTATTGATAAACTGTAAAATAAAGAAATTGATGTTAAATAATTTAATATTTTTGAATTAAATTTTTGTTAAATATTAAGATGTTTATAACTTGCACCCTTATTTGCAATCGTTTTCTATAAATAAACATGCATTAAAAAACTAGTTTTAATCAATTCACTAACCAAAAATCACCATTATGAGAAAAATTACGTTTTTGTTAGTGTTCTTGTTGTTAGTAGGTGTGAATTTCGCATTTGCCCAATCAAGAACAATTTCTGGTACAGTTACCAGTTCACAAGATGGGATGGGAATTCCAGGCGCCACGGTGTTGGTAAAGGGTACTACAATAGGTACCACAACCGACATTGACGGAAATTATCAGCTTGATGTTCGGCCAGTTCATCGTACGCTTATATTCCGTTATGTAGGGATGGCCACCCAGGAAATCACTATCGGCGATCAAAACACAATCAATGTTGTTTTGGAACCGGATGTGATGCAAATGGATGAGGTCGTTGTTACGGCACTTGGTATTTCGAGAGAAAAGAAATCCCTCGGTTATGCCACACAAGAAGTTTCCGGCGAGGAACTTAGCACAATTAAACGCGACAATGTCGTTAGCGCACTTTCAGGTCGCGCAGCTGGTGTTCAAGTTCGTACAACAGGAAATATGGGTGGTTCTGCTAACGTTGTTATTCGTGGTAACTCTTCGTTAACACAGAATAACCAGGCATTGTTTGTTGTTGACGGCGTGCCGATCAGCAATGCCAACACCAATAATTCAGGTCAGATTTCGGGACGTAACGGCTATGACTACGGTAACGCTGCTTCCGATATCAATCCTAATGACATCGAGTCGATGAACATCCTTAAAGGTGCTGCTGCAACGGCACTTTATGGTGCCCGTGCTGCCAACGGTGTAGTACTGATCACCACCAAAAAAGGTAACAAACAAATTGGTGGAAGTAAAGCTTTTGGTGTAACAGTTAATTCAAACGTTACAACAGGTTTCCTTGACAAAAGTACCTTCCCTAAATATCAGGTTCAATATGGTGCTGGTTATGGCCCTTATTACGGAGCTGATCCATATCCTGCTTTCCAATTGGATTATGATGTTGACGGTGATGGAAACTTAGATTACACCGTTCCTACAACTGAGGATGCCTCTGTAGGTCAGAAATTTGACCCAAGCTTCTCCTTGTATCAATATGATGCCTACGATCCGGCTTCACCTAACTACCTCAAGAAAACTCCATGGACTGTTGGTGCCAATGGACCAGAGTATTTCTTTGAAACACCTATTTCTTTAACAAATAGTGTTGATGTTACCGGTGGAAGCGAAAATGGTACTTTCCGCCTGGCATATACAAACCTGGATCAAAAAGGTTTAATGCCAAATAGCTCGCTGAAACGTAATAATTTCCTATTCAACGGATCTTATGATATTGTTGAAGGTCTTACTGTTTCCGCTTCGGCTAATTATATTAAAACCGATGGTTTAGGTAGAAACTCAACAGGTTATAGCGATAATATCGTTTCTTCATTCCGTCAGTGGTTCCAAACCAATGTTGACCTCAAGATGCAGGAAACATTGTATGATATCTCAGGTCGTAACATTACCTGGAATCCAAATTCTCCAACAGATTTAAGACCTGCTTATTGGGACAACCCTTACTGGGTGCGCTATGAAAACTATCAAACTGATACAAGAGATCGTATCATTGGATATTTGCAGGCTGATTGGAAAATCGACGATCATTTCAGTATAATGGGTAGAGCATCAATCGATACTTACGCCGAACTTCAGGAAGAACGCAAAGCTATTGGCTCTGGTTCAGGTGAATTTGGTGTTGGACGTCCTGATGTAACTTCCGGTTATTCACGTTTCGACAGAAGCTTTATGGAAACCAATATGGATTTGATGCTGCGTTATTACAACCAGTTAAGCGAAGATTTTAACCTGAATGCTTTGGTGGGTACTAACATCCGTCGCAGTAAAATTGATCAGGTCTTTGCTTCAACAGATGGTGGATTAATCGTTCCCGGTTTGTATTCATTGGCCAATAGTGTTAACCCCATGCGTAACCCTGAAGAAAGATTACAGGAAATTGGTGTTAATGGTATTTTTGCCAGTGCTTCATTGGGATATCAAAACTACTTGTTCCTTGACGCCACTATTCGTCGTGACCAGTCTTCTACCTTACCTGAAGATGATAATGCTTATGTTTATCCATCAGTTTCAGCTAGTTGGTTGTTCTCTAACAATTTAGATGCAAGCTGGCTACAGTTAGGTAAATTGAGACTGAACTATGCACAGGTAGGTAATGATGCTCCCTGGGGCAGTATCAAAGATACTTATGCACAGAATACTACTTTTGGCGGAACAGCTTTGTTCTCCTTGCCAAACACTAAAAATAATGAAGTGCTGCGTCCTGAAAATACTTCAAGTATTGAAGCAGGTTTTGAGTTGATCACCCTCAACAAACGTTTAGGTGTGGATGTGGCTTTCTACAAGATAAATACCACAGATCAAATTATGCCTGTAGCTGTGTCAACTGCCACTGGCTATTCCTCTAAATTTGTTAATGCCGGAGAACTCCAGAATCAGGGAGTTGAAGTTATGGTATTTGGTACACCTATCGTAAATAACGATTTCCGTTGGGATGTAACCCTTAACTGGGCGAAGAACAATAACGAAGTAATAGCATTGGCTGATGGTATTGATAACCTGCAGCTTGCTGCTTTGCAAGGTGGTGTTACCATTAATGCACGTGTTGGCGAACCTTACGGAACAATTCAGGGTACTGATTATATTTATACCAATGGAGAAAAAACAGTTAAATCCAATGGTTACTATATGAAAACCGATGCTTCAGATAAAATTTTGGGCGATATCAACCCTGATTGGAATGCTGGTTTGAATAATAAATTCACTTACAAGAACTGGTCTGGTAGCTTCCTGATCGACTGGCAACAAGGCGGTAGCGTATTCTCACTCGACCTCTGGTACGGTATGGCTACAGGTTTGTATGAAGAAACTGTTTACACCAACGACCTTGGAAACCCGGTACGTAACAGCCTGGACGATGGTGGTGGATTAATCCTGGAAGGCGTTACCGAAGACGGTGCAGTAAATACAAAACGTGTAGCCGGTGATAACTATGCAGTATGGGGTTATAGTCAAAACCCAAACAAAGCATTCGTTTACGACGCCACTTACATCAAATTGCGTGAAGTTGTTATTTCTTATAGCCTTCCAGCAAAACTGATGGCCAGATATAACTGGATTCAAGGCGCAACATTTAGTATTGTTGGCTCTAACCTTTGGATTATCTCAAAAGATCTTCCTCATGCCGATCCTGAAGCCAGCCAGAGTTCTGGTAATGTTCAGGGATGGCAGAGTGGTGTAATGCCATCAGTACGCAATGTAGGTTTCAGCATTAATTTACAATTTTAATCCTTTTGACATATGAAAAAAATAACATTTCTTCTGATAATATTGATGGGTTTTCTGGTCTCTTGCACAAAGGACTTTGAAGACTTTAATACTGACAAAAAGAGCGCAGTTGAAGCTCCAGGAGAGTTTCTGTTTGCAAATGCCCAGAAAGCACTGGCAGATGTAAATTCAAGTACCAATGTGAATATCAACAACTGGAAGCTTTTTGCCCAGTATTGGACAGAAACTACTTATACTGATGAGGCAAACTACGATGTAGTTAACCGTAACGTTGGTACTATCCTCTTTAGAATTTATTACCGCGACATCCTTGCTGATTTCAATGAAGCACGCCGATTAATTGAGCTTGAAAAAGCGGATGGAGCTACTGCTGAGAAAGTAAAAGCAAATAAACTCTTTATGATTGACCTCATGGAAGTTTATACTTATCAGCAATTGGTTGATATATTTGGTGATGTTCCTTATACCGAAGCGTTGAATATCGAAAACTTATCACCTGTATATGACGATGCACAAACCATCTATAAAGATTTGCTGGTACGTGCTAAAGCTGCCGTTGATGGTCTTGATGCCAGTGCCGGTGGATTTGGTGCCGATGACCTGCTTATGGGTGGCGATATTGCCATGTGGAAAAAGTTTGGCAATACATTAATCGTAAAACTGGGTATCACACTTTCTCCTGTTGACGCCGCAATGGCCAAAACATACATCGAAGGTGCTCATGCCGGTGCTTTTGCGTATGGTGAGTCAGCTTCTTTCGAATACCTGGGTGCTGCTAATTCAAATCCTTTGTATCAGGATCTGGTACAAAGCGGACGTAATGACTTTGTTGCTGCCAATACCATTGTTGACTTGATGAACGGATTAGATGATCCCAGAAGGGCATCTTATTTTGATAGCAACATTACCGACGACAATGACAATGTTATTTATGTAGGCGGTATTTATGGTGAAAGTAATACCTTCACACAGTTCTCACATATTGCTCCACGCATTCAGGGAGACACCTATGCATACGTAATGCTTGACTATACCGAATTAGCATTCTATCTGGCTGAAGCTGCTGAGCGTGGCTTTAGTGTGGGTGGTGATGCTGCAACCTGGTACGAAAATGCAATTAAGTCGTCAATGGATTATTGGCATGTAGCTTCAGCTGATGCTGATGCTTATCTGGCAAAACCTGAAGTGGCTTATGCTACAGCTGCCGGCGACTGGAAACAAAAAATCGGAACACAGGCTTATGTTGCTTTTTATGTTCGCGGTTTAGAAGGCTGGACTTCTTACAGAAGAATGGATGCGCCTACTTTTAACTTGCCTCCAACTCCTGCTGAATCAGCTGATGGTATGGTTCCTAACAGACATACTTATGCCATTGCAGAACAAACGCTGAATGGTGTTAATTATAATGCCGCTGCTTCAAAAATTGGTGGCGACAGACTGAGCACAAAATTGTTCTGGGACGTTGAATAAATTCCACAACAAATAGTTTTAAAAAGGAGCCTCAAAAGGGCTCCTTTTTTTTTGCCTGAACTCTCAGATTTCAACTAATTTATCCTGAAACAAAAAAAAATTTGGATAGTTAAATTCTTGGGAATACTTTTGTATTTAGAATTACTCTAAATAACAACCAAATTTTTATATTATGAATGTTCAGAAATTTAGTTTTTTACTGTTAGGCTTGTTGATGCTATTTACTGCCAATGAGGTGTTTGCCGGAAAAAGAAAAATGCAGGTCAGTGCATCAGAAAATGATGCCACGATCTATGTTGATGGGGTGAAATCAGGTACTGGCAGGGTTAATATTGTGGTGCTCGATAACAGCTGTGTCACTGTTAAAGTGGAGAAGATAGGTTTTTTAGAAGAAACCATTACCTTTTGTAATCGAAAAAACTCAGCCAAACTACCTAAAACGTATTATATCGAAATGCGTCGCGACGACTCATACGATGCCTCTGTGCAACTTGATATTGCCAATATCGATATGGAAGTGCGCACACAGAAATCCTACGATGATGCCTGGAAACTGATGAATCAAATCGTTGTCAATTACATCGATGCGATTGAAATAACAGACAAGGAAACCGGTTATATTCGCACTTCCTGGGAGGTTCAGTCCTACACCCAGAATACTATTCGCACGCGAATCATTGTGAAACTGGGTTCAGAAGATCCTTTGGCGTTTAAGGTAAAACTTGTAAGTGAGATTTCACGTCAGCCGCTAACCAGTGTAAAAGCTGATGAGCTATACAGGGAATGGGATCGTGTTTTGCGCAAATATGCGAATCTGATGCCTGAAATTCAAAGTAGATTATAATTGTTTGAAAATGATGAACCATGAAAACATTATTGCTTCATACGCTCTATAGCACAGCTTTTTTTGTCTTTTTTAGCGCATTAAATCTCAATGCTCAGATTTATCAGGGAGAAGCTCCTTCGGCTGATAAGCAAAATCTGGAGGAAGAGATGCCAAAAAGTAAAGGCTCATCCGGTGCTTATAAAACAAAATTTACACATTTTGTTTATTTTATGCCTGATATGACTCCCGTAAGCAGCCATACTTATGGTCCCTTTAAAATGGGTGCCGGCCCTAAATGGGGTGCTATGATCGAAAGCGGTGCTTTCCGCTTTTTTGATGATAACTTTATGCTGAATGGCATGGGAAATATTGGGTTGTATTCAAGTTTTGGTTTTGGAGCTTCGTTCCATGATTTTCAACTCCCGCCAGATTTTGAAGGATTAAAATTACCTTTCTTTTTTGCAGATCTCAAACTGGGGCCGGATATCAGGTTGGAGTTTATTGATTTTGCAAAAGTTGATATCTACGGCAATATTGGCGTATTGGCCAGCTACGGAGGTCTTGTCGGCACCCTTAGTGATGATACTTTTTATAAGCCTACCAAGCCTGTAATAGCTTTGCAAACCGGGCTTGGGTTAAACGTGGCACTGGGGCGCTTCGTGATTGGTGCCCAATATACGATGGCCAATGGAAGCTATGAGTTTGATATTACCGAAGATCAGGATTATTATTCGGGAAGTGTACCCGAGGAGGAGAATAATGCTTATGAAGTAAACCTTAATAGCTTGCGTGTACATATTGGTATTTATACCGAAAGACGCCGGCGTTAATAGTACAGAATGATAAGGAAGCTCCCGGGCTTCCTTTTTTTATGACAAATTATTTACAGCTTTTTCTTCGATAACTTGTTCCTTGTTACGCACAAGATTAACAGAATCCCTGAGTTGGTTTAATCTTGGCAGCCACTTTTTTAAATGAATCTGGTATTGTTCCATATGGGTAGTATCAACAGGTTTGGCAGGAGGTGATTCAACTTTGAGCGGATTTACGGCATTCCCGTTTCTGAAGAATCGAAAATCGAGATGAGGGCCTGTAGATAAACCTGTACTTCCCACATAACCAATTAGTTGTCCCTGTTTCACCCGTGTTCCCTGCACAATGCCTTTTGCAAAACCTTTAAGATGCATATAGGCAGTTGTATAAGTGCCATTGTGCTTGATATACAAATAGTTACCTCCACCACCTTTTTGATAGCCTTTGCGCGTAACGGTGCCTTCCCCAATGGCGTAAACAGGCGTTCCGGAAGGAGCTGCATAATCCACACCATGATGTGGCCGGTATATCTTTAGAACAGGATGAAAACGCGCGTTTGAAAAACCAGAGCTTATTCTATTATATTTTAGCGGAGCTTTCAGGAAAGTGCGCATCAGACTTTGGCCGTTTTCATCAAAATAATCGCCTACACTATCCTGCTCAAAGTAAAAAGCCAGCTGATCTTTACCATAATGTTGAAACCGTGATGCCTTTATTTTTCCAATACCGATAGGATTTCCATCCACATAAAGCCTGTCGAATAGCACCTCAAACTCATCTCCTTTTTGAATACCAAAAAAATCGATGGTCCAGGCATATACCTCCGAAAGCTCGTTGGCCAGATTTGGATCGAACCCCCCATCAACCATGGCATTCCAAAGCGACGAATTTATTGTGCCGTAAGCTGATTCAAGCCTGTATTCGACTGGTTTATAACCTCGCCGGGCGGTCAGACTATCACTCAAATTGAACACGACATAGTCGGTATTGTCTATTTCATAAACAAAATACATTGGAGATGTTATTGAATCATTGGCAGAAATTATGGTGTAGGAATTGCCGGCTCGTATTTTTCGAACGTCAAATACAGGCCTGTGGTTTTTTGCGATATGGTCAATCACCGCGTAATTTACGCCTTTATCCAGTAGAATATCTGCCAGAAATTGGTTCCGCTTCACCTGGCCGCGCTCGATTATTAATGAATCTACATTAATATCGTAAAGCATTTTGGGTGTTAAAATGATTGGCTCAACAATTTCAACACTTTCTTGCGTGTTTTTTTCTTTTTTTGTGCCGCAGCTTTCAAAAAGTAATGGTGTAAAAATGAAAAGTAGGATCAATGGTATGGCATGAACAGCCTTGAGTGAAGTGGAAAGTTTTATTTTAGTTTGCATAGTTTATTAACATCCTCTGTGAAATCTGATTTGAAAGCACAAAAGTACAATTTGCTGCGTTAAAAGCAGGCTATATGTATAGCCGGAATTGTTAAAGCTTCAAAATAGCTGTATTTTAAGCTAATACTAAGATAAATCACCTCAACCAACATCGAATATCAGCACAAGCAAAAATATGCCATGCACTCAGCCTTGGACACTATTCTTCAATGAGTTGATGATATAAAAGTTTAGCTTTTAGGCGGCTCAAAAAAACTAAAGCTGCTTCAGCGTGTGATCCCTGCCTGCATAAATAGCTTTGAGGTTAAGTGCAACGATTTCATCGCCTTTACGTCCAAAAATGGCTTTAACAGCGGCTTCAATGCTGGAAGGCTTCAATCCCAGAAATGGAACAGCGGCACCCAGAACAACCATATTTGCGGCTTTTATACTGCCGCAATCTTTAGCCATCGCATTGGCATCTAAAGTGATATATTTGGGTTGCTTCCAGATTTCTTTCATCAGTTGTTCAATTTCAGGATAATCTTTAATATTATCAAAAGGATTAATGCTGGTGATTATCCATCCATTTTTATTGAGCATTGGCAGATAGCGCAAGGATTCCATGGGTTCAACGGCCAGAATAATATCCGCTTTGCCTTCAGGAATGAGATCTGATGCGATGGGATCTGATGATAAACGCAAGTTCGATTGCACGGCTCCTCCTCTTTGGCTCATGCCGTGAACTTCAGCTTGTTTCAGATAGAGCGATTCTTCCAGTGCAGCCATTCCAATGCATGCTGCGATACTTAAAATGCCTTGTCCGCCAACACCGGCTAGTATGATGTCTTTCTTCATTTTTTTTAGACTTTAGGATTAAATATTCATGGCTTTAGCAGTGGCTTTCTGGCGCATTTTTCTGTTCAGCGTTTGTATGCACTCCCGACGAGGTATGATCACAGAAACACCTTGATAAGCTAATTCTTCTTTAATGATTGCGGTGTTTTCTTCGTGGTTTTTGCGCAATGGCTTGAGGATCCGAATGTGTTCTTCGCTTACGCCTAAACCCCTTACGATATCGTCAATCCTGCCATAGGCTGATGATGCCTGTCCGCCCGTCATGCCGGTGGTTGAGTTGTCTAAAATCAAAACCGTAATGGGGCTGTTGTTATTTACGGCATCAAGCAGACCAGTCATGCCGGAGTGTGTGAAAGTGGAGTCACCAATAGCAGCAACTGCCGGCACAAGTCCCGCATCGGCGGCACCAATTGCCATAGTGATGCTGGCACCCATATCTACGCAGCTGTTAATGGCCTCCAAAGGCTCGAGTGCGCTAAGTGTATAGCAACCGATATCGCTAAATACACGGCCACGGCCATAGGCGTTTAGCGCTTCGTTTAGTGCCAGAAAGGCGTCATTGTGCGAACAGCCATCACAAAGCTTTGGCGGACGGTTCTTCACCAACGGAGGAATTTCGCTTCCATGCTCGTGACCTTTGCCCAATGCATGACCCACCACAACAGGATTGAGTTCTCCGTCTCTTGGAAGTGTGCCATCAAGCCTTCCTTTGATCGATTTTCCCTTGTTGAGCATGCCTCGCAGCAGCTCTTCTATCATGGGATAGCCGTCTTCGAGCACGATAATTTCTTCGCAACTTTCGTACAATTCATTAACCATATCCAGCGGAACAGGGTATTGCCCTATTTTAAGAACAGGATTTACCAGCTTATCATCTGTATAGTTTTCGAGTAAATAGTTGTAAGCAAGGCCGCAGGCAATAATTCCCAGCCGTTTATCCGAGCCTTCGATCATACGGTTGAAACCGCTTTCGGAAGCAGCTGCTTCAAGTTGCTCCTGTTTGCCAAGCAGTTCGCGGTATTGCTTGCGTGCAATCGAAGGCAGCAATACAAACTGACGGAGGTTGTCGGGTAAGCGTAATTCGTTTTGTGCAACAGCATCACTAGTTTCCAGGCCGGTGCGCGAATGCGCTAATCTTGTGGTAATTCGCAGTAGAACAGGAATACGCATTTTTTCAGAAAGCTCGAAAGCATAGCGGGTCATATCATAGGCTTCCTGCTGATTGGAAGGCTCCAGCATGGGGATGAGTGAGAATTTCCCATAGAAGCGGGAATCCTGTTCATTCTGGCTGGAGTGCATCGAAGGGTCATCAGCGGAAACAACTACCAGTCCGCCGTTGGCGCCTGTGATTGCTGCATTTATAAAAGCATCGGCAGCAACGTTAAGGCCAACATGCTTCATGCAAACCATAGCGCGTTTGCCTGCATACGACATGCCTAAAGCAGATTCCATGGCAGTTTTTTCATTGGCCGACCATAAGGCTCTTATTCCGTTTTCTTTAGCAAGTTTTGAGGCTTGCACGTATTCCATGATTTCTGTTGAAGGCGTGCCCGGATAAGCATATATACCTGATATGCCTCCATCGATGGCTGCTTGGGCGATTGCTTCATCTCCCAGTAACAATAGTTTTTGCATTGTGTTAAGTGTGTGATTTATAGCTTATTTGTTATATCTTATTAAGTGTTACAAAAATAACAAAACCAGCGGTTTCATCAATCGATTGCATTAAATCAGAATCTTTCTAAATAGCAGACCCTTCAAAAACCGGAAAGCTTTGTCAAAAACTGTACTTTTGTAGATTAATCTATTGATTTTCATGAATTTTTTAGCGCATGCCTTTTTATCAGGAAACAATTCCGAAGTGTTGTTTGGCAATTTTGTTGCCGACAGCATTAAGGGAAAGATGATTGCAAAATATTCCGGAGCCCTATTGCAAGGCGTTCAACTGCATCGGGCCATCGATCTTTTTACGGATCAGCATCCTGTTGTCAAACAAAGTATTAATCGGCTTAAGCCGGAGTTTCTCAGGTTTTCTCCTGTAATTGTTGATATCTATTACGATCATTTTTTGGCTGCCAACTGGTCAAAATACAGCTCCCGGGATTTGTCTGAATTTTCGGTTGAGGTATATCGGATTTTGCTCCGCAACTATTCCAAGCTGCCTCCCCGTTCAAAACGGATTTTACCATGGATGATGGCGCAAAACTGGCTTACGGGATATGCCAATTTGCAGGATCTTCAGCGTGTTTTCGGAGGCATGTCAAGGCGCACTAAGTTTGATTCGGGTATGGAGCATGCAGTGGAATTTCTAAAACTCCATTATCAGGATTTTGAACAGGAGTTCGACACTTTTTTCCCGGATTTGATTGCCGAAAGTGAAAGAGTTTTAAGTGAATTTGATAGTTGGCAGTAGGCTCTCTTTGCAGCTGTAAGGCACAAACAATCAAACTTAAAGAGGTGGGAAGGTGTTAGCCGGGGGCACACTGCGATTTGTAATGCCAAAAGAAGTCTGCTTGGAATGCAGCATCTATTCTTTAAGAAGTAAGCTCTGGCTAATGGGGCAGAGCTGATTAGTGCTGACACAAAGTTTATCGAAAAAAATTGAGATAAGAATCTTTGAACAACTGCTATTAGCGTGTTTGAGTTATAACTGCAAAGAGTTTATTAGCCTAAATGGATACGCTTATTTATTTAACTCAGAAAAAATAAATTGCAGTTTATCTCAAAGTACAGTGTCATTTCCGAAATGCTATGCACTGTTTGCATTGTTTGTATAGTGAAAGAATCTCTCAGGAAGTGATTCTTGCGTAGTAACCAAAAAAAAATTGGATGGCTGGATCAGAAGTTTTAGTTTTACACTTTGATTTTTTCAACCAGCATCAAACATGGAAAAAAAGGTGATAGAAATAGCGCAACGGGTAATTCTATTGAAGAAGATTCCTGTATTTAATCCTTTGGATCAAGACGCTCTCAGCGAACTGGCCGCTTTATTGGTCGAACGAAAAACAAGGGCGCAGGAGCCTATTTTTCGAAAGGGCGACCGGGGCGAAAATATGTATATCCTGGTGGAGGGCGAGGTAAGGGTTCACGATGGCAATCACGTGATCGCACGCCTGCAGGCCGGTCAGGTTTTTGGCGAATATGCGCTCTTCGATACCGAAAACAGATCGGCCTCCGTTACCACCGAAAAACCAGGCCTTGTTTTGGTTCTCGATCGTTCCTCGCTGATGGATTTCTTAAAGCGTTTTCCTGAGCTTTTGCTTGGCATGCTTCAGCTACAGATTAAGCGAATGCGCGATATGAATGACTTGGAAGAGAAACTCTCCAAAAGCTATTTAAAGATCAGCAAGCAGAAACAGGAGATCGAAGCCCAACACGAAGCCATCAAGTTGCAGAAAAACCTGCTTGAAACTCAGAATATCAGTCTGGAAGACCTAAACGCCCAAAAGAAACAACTGTTGAGTGTTATTATTCACGGCTTAAAAAATCCGATGACAAGCGTTCAGATGATGGCAGATTTGCTGGATCAGCATAAACAATTTAGTGATGATGAGTGTGAATATCTTGCGATACTGAAGCAATCGCTGAATAGAATGAATCAGGTAATCAACGACTTGATTCAAACAAATCAGGATGACGAAGCTTCCTTGAAAAGGCTTCGACCAATCAACTTACGCGAAGCAATTGCAGAGGTAATCCAGCTACATAGGCAGCAAATTAGGTTGAAGAAGCTTGATGTCGAGCTTCCCGATTCCGCCTTGACAAGCATGCTTCATGAAAGCTATTTTGCACAATTACTCGATCAATTATTGCTCTGGGTTATTGGTGAGGCTGAGCCTGAAACATCCGTCAGTATTGAAGTTAAAGAGCGGGAGACAGTTATCTTGGAAGTTAGTTTTCAAATGAAAACAGGGTTTGAAACGCCGGCATCCCAAAGTGCTTTGGCAGAAACTTTGTTCGCCACTGCTTCCGAAGTTTTGGATAGGTTTTTATTTATTCGAACCCTGCAGGAGTTGTCCGGCATTGAGGTGCGTTTGAAGCCTATGAAAGCGACAAAATCTATGCTTTATATCGACTTGAACCAGCATAGCATCTGATAGTTCCCAAAACCTTTTTTGCTTTCAATTTTACTTTTCGGGCATTGTTAATGTGCTATGCTGTCAGGTTTTGCTTTTCCTGACGACTTAAACTGTGCATTGAAATGGCAGTAAAACCATTTCGAAACCTAGCTTCTTTTTAAAAGATCATGCCCCTTGGCTTGACTGTTTAATTGATTAAGGAAGCTTTTTAGCGCTGTAAAGCAGTTTTCTTGTGTTTTTTGAGGATGGTTCATCCTGGCAAAAAGGCTAAGGAAGTGGCTATTGAACGGTTTATCAAAATAAATATCAAATGAAATCTATCTTATTTTTTATCCTGTTATCATTCCTATTGATGGCTTCATGCAGCAAAACCACTATTCATAAAGACACAAGTCGAGAGGATTATGCATGGCAAGTTCCAATTGATCAATTAGTTATAAATGAGAATGCCCATGATCTTATTCCTGCAATTGATACACCTTATTTTAAACCAGCGCATCAGGTTGAGCTTCCTCCGGACGAGGAAGTATTACTGTTTCGAACAGCAGATCAAGTGCGTATTTACCCAATAAGCACAATTTGGAAGCATGAGATTGTAAATGACAAAAGCAGTAACAACCCCTTTACGGTAAGTTATTGTCCGCTAACAGGCAGCGGAATTGCCTGGCAAAGACTTGTGAATGGTAATGAAACGACTTTTGGAGTTTCCGGAAATCTTTACAATAGCAACTTGATTCCGTACGATAGAAAAACGGAAACGTATTGGTCGCAAATGACCTTGAATGGTATAAAGGGCGAATTGGGAGGTGATGTTTTGCAACCTTTGTATTTGCTTCATACAATTTATTCATCAGCAATTCTAGCTTATCCCAATTCGCAAGTGCTTGTGGATGAGAAATCCGATGCCGGTTGCGATTCTTTATGTGTTCCCAAATCTCTTTATGTTTCTAAGGATTATCCGGGAATTGCGTCAAAATATTTCGGCGTGATAATAAGGGATGAAGTTTTGCTATTCGAAAGAGGAAAGTTTACAGATAGCATGCATGTATTTCAAACGAGTTTCAAAGGAACCAGATTGGTTATTGCAGCTAATGAGGATGTTGGGTTTTTTACCGCTTTTAAATCTCCTCAAACCCTATCAATGCATGCAATACAGCATCAATGGCCGGTTATCATGTCAGATGCAGAAGGAAACACCTATGACATTATGGGGGTTATTATTTCGGGAGAAAATAAGGGACAACACTTAGACGCGCCATTTTCTTATTCTGCGAAAGCATTTGCCTGGCAATTGTTCTTTGAAAATCTGAACTACTTTTAAATGACCATCTAACTAAATCTATCGCTGCTTGTATTCGATGTATTATTGCTAAATTGGGTATCTTTAGCATTTATAGAAATAATAGACACACTTATAAAATTGAACTATGAAAACAGCTAAAGTTTCATTTTTAAACCATCAGGGAACCAAACTAATGGCCAATATTGAGTTGCCCGACGATCGCAAACCGGGAAGTTTTGCTTTGTTTGCCCATTGCTTTACCTGCAACAAAAATTTTACTGCCATGCGCAATATCAGTAAGGCATTAACAGCAGCGGGCTTTGGTGTTTTACGATTTGATTTTACAGGCTTAGGGCAAAGTGAAGGTGATTTTGCTGACACCAATTTTTCGGGCAATATTCAGGATCTGAAATCTGCGGCAGCGTTTATGGAAAAAGAATACAGCGCACCTGCACTCTTGGTGGGCCATTCGTTGGGTGGGGCAGCAGTTTTATACGCTGCTGCTGAATTAAAATCGGTAGGAGCAGTGGCAACTATAGCTGCGCCCGCCGACCCAAAACACGTAAAACAACTCATCACTTCGGATTTGAAGGAGATTGAAAAGCAGGGATATGCCAACGTGTCAATTGGTGGTCGCCCATTCACGATTAAAAAGCAGTTTATCGATGACCTTGAAGCGGTTGAACTGAATAAAATACTTCAAAATTTAGGGAAGGCTTTGCTTATTGCGCATGCTCCACAGGATGCTATTGTAGGCATTGACAATGCTGGGATAATTTTTAAAAATGCGCGTCATCCCAAAAGTTTTATTTCGCTTGATGGAGCAGATCATTTGCTCGCCAATGAAGCAGATTCAAGGTATATCGGAACGGTAATTGCCCATTGGGCAAAGCGGTATATTGATTTTGCCCAAGTTGAAAATCCTGATACAGATCTGCAGCTTGTCGCCAGTTTAAACAAATCAGATAAGTTCACTACCTTAATCAAAGCCGGCAAGCATCAGTTGGTGGGTGATGAGCCCGAGAAATATGGTGGAAATGATTTTGGTCCATCGCCTTATGACTTTGTTTCGGCCGGCCTTGCAAGCTGCACTGCGATGACCATTAAGATGTATGCCGACCGGAAAAAATGGGAACTGGAAGAGGTTGTCGTGCATATTAAGCATCAAAAAACACATGCCGAAGACTGCAAGACGTGCGAAAACTCAACAGAAAGTAAGATTGACCAGTTTAACCGATTCATTGAACTCAAAGGATCGCTGGAAGAGGAACAAGTCCGGAAACTGATGGAAATTGCCGACAAATGTCCGGTGCATAAAACACTGCGATCGGAAATAGATATTCAAACGACATTAAAAGATTCGGAGCCAAATGATTGAGTGGTAGCTTATCATTAATAAAACCTTGGAAGGATAATTAGTGTCTGTCCATAATGTCCGATATCTGCGTTACTACAAAAATTTTAAATCCTCGAATACTTTAGTATACTGCGGTTTAAAATTTTTATGCGCCCTGCCTGACGGCCAGGTTTATCTGCTGAAGGCAGGCAGGCTTGATCTCGACCATTATGAATCAGCCACTGGAATTTATAGACAAACTCTAATTAGGTCAAAGTATAAAATGACCTCAGTTTGTTGGGTTGCTTGTTTTTCGGACTTTTACAGGGCGTCTTTGTTCTTGCAAAAAGCCGGATAATCCATTTTGCTACTTTGTTTTTCGATTCGGATTATCTGTTTTTAACGGAATTATTTCCAATGTTGGGAAATTTGTTTGCCATTCCGGTCTTTTCTATCCTGTTAAATGTGAGGCTGGTAAGGGTAAATCTGCGGTTATGGCCTAAAGTTTGATAAGCAGTGGCAAGATTTTAAGTGAAGTAATGAGAAATACCGGTTTTGTAATAGTTGTTTTTTTATTGATTCTATTGTCATCCTGTGCCAAAAAAGCCTTGGATATCGATGTGGGTCGCATCAAGGTGATTAATGCCACAGATTTGCCTTATGCCGTTTTTGTAAGACCTGCTGCCGATAGCATTGCATTGGAGCGATATGTTGGCACATTGCCGCGCGCCTCTTATATTATTGTACCATTGAGGGCCAATGAAACCTACGAACTTAAAATTGGTGAAATTAATACTGGCCGACTGGACAAATTCGAAGAGATTTTTACCCTCCAAAAAGACGAATCCATAGCTTTAACCTTTACAGGTATTGATCCTTGACGCTACGGGCAGCCACTAATTATTGTAGCAACAATTTTTCGGCTGCCGCCATTATTTCTAAATTCACATAAGTAGATACCCTGCCAGGTTCCTAAGCCAAGTTTCCCGTCAATAATAGGTATTGAGAGGCTGTTGCCTGTTAAAGCTGCTTTGATATGTGCCGGCATATCATCGGCACCTTCCATGATATGTCTGAAGTAATCTTCATTTTCAGGCACAATTTTGTCAAAAAACATGTTCATATCGTGCCTCACATCGGGATCGGCATTTTCGTTGATGAGCAAGCCGGCAGAGCTGTGTTGGATAAAAAGCTGCAAAAGACCGCTTTCCGGGAGCTCGTTCAACTGATAAAGCAATTCGTCAGTAATAAGATGGAACCCTCTGGGGTGTGCCTTTAAGCGAATAAACGTGTTTTTTATCATTTTTTTAAAATAAGATTCTTGAGGTTGAGGCTGAGGTTAAGGTTGAGCAGTTATCCTTCTCAACCTCAACCTTAACCTCAATTACTTTCCACAATTTTCACGGAATAGCTATAAGTAAAAGGCTGAAAGAACTGCTTTTACATTTCTTCCAGCCTGTAACTATGCAATTAGGATACTTTAGTCTTTATCCTCTGATTTTGGTTTGATGCCTACGAGTTCTTCAAGCATATCCGTTGTCAGTGATTTTGGTCTTTCCAGCGGGTAGAGTAAAGCCCTGTCCCAGATCAGGTTTGTTGTGATACCAATGGCGCGTCCAATTCCAAATAATACGGTATAGAAATCATATTCGGTGAGGCCATAATGCCATTGGATAACGCCGGATTGTGCATCCACGTTAGGCCATGGGTTTTTCGCTTTGCCCTGTTCTTTAAGGATTGGCGGAACCACTTTATAAAGCAGGTCAACATATTTAAAGATTGGATCTTCGGGGATATGTTTCAGGCTAAATTCGCGCTGAATCATATATCGGGGATCGGTCTTACGCAATACAGCATGTCCAAAACCAGGAATCACCTGTCCGCTGTGTAGCGTATCCCAAACATATTGTTTCATTTCGCTTTCGGTAGGTGTTTCTCCACCCATTTTGTCCATCAATTCCTGTAGCCAGCGCAATACTTCCTGATTGGCCAATCCGTGAAGTGGCCCGGCGAGGCCGTTAATCATGGCAGAAGTTGATAGGTAAACATCAGATAATGAGCTCGCTACCAAATGTGCCGTGTGGGCACTTACGTTACCGCTTTCATGATCGGCATGGATGATAAAGTGCATACGCGAAACATCATCATACGGATTGGGTTTGCCCATCATATGTGCAAAATTGGCACCCAGGTCCAGATCCGGATTGCCTACAATACGTTTACCATCGCGGTATAATTTCGCATAGATATAAGCTGCGATTTCGGGCAGCTTGGCCAGCATATTTAAGGAGTCCTCATACATGGGCTCCCACAAGTCCATTTTACTAATGCCGGCTTTGTATTTCTTGGCGAAGAAAGATTCGCGCGCCATGGCCAGAATGGCAGAGCTAAAAATTGCCATTGGGTGACTACAGCATGGCCATGCATCAATCACTTCATACACATAACGTGGTAAAATCCGACGTTTTGAAAACTCATCAATCAGATCGTCAACCTGTATTTTATTTGGCATATCGCCGGTAAGCAGCAGATAAATCAAGCCCTCAACATAAGGCATTTCGGCACCTTTGGCCTTGGGGAGTTTCTCAAATACTTCGGGCAAGGTATAGCCCCGGTAACGAATCCCTTCTTTAGGATCGAGATAGGAAATATCAGTAACCAGACATTTTATGCCACGCATACCACCCAAAATCTGACCCATCGTCACTTTATCAACCACAAAATCACCAAATTCATCATTCAGCCTTTGGGTGCGCGGACGCCATTCATTAATTTTTTCTCTTAGTACTTCTTTAAGGTTCGACATAGTTCTTTGAATTTATTTGTTAAGCGATTAATTTTTTTTGAAGTCCTTCATTAATAGCGTTAAGAAAGTCCTGGGTATAGAGGTAATGCTCAGGTTTTAGGCCATTTCCATGGATCAGCAAGGCTAAATCTTTGGTCATTTTTCCTGATTCTACGGTTTCGATACAAACTTTCTCCAGCGTGTTGCTGAATGCGATCAACTCCTGATTGTCATCAAGTTTTCCCCGATGCGCGAGCCCGCGTGTCCAGGCAAAAATTGAAGCAATGGGATTTGTTGAGGTGGGATTCCCTTTTTGGTGTTCGCGGTAATGGCGCGTCACAGTACCATGGGCGGCTTCTGCCTCCATTGTTTTTCCGTCAGGAGTTACCAATACGCTGGTCATAAGCCCCAGCGATCCAAAACCTTGCGCCAAGGTATCTGACTGCACATCGCCATCATAGTTTTTACATGCCCACACAAATTTGCCACTCCATTTGAGCGCTGCTGCAACCATATCATCAATCAGGCGATGCTCGTAAATGATGCCGCTGGCCTCGAACTGAGCTTTATAATCGCGCTGATAGATGTCTTCGAAAATGTCTTTAAACCGTCCGTCATATTTTTTGAGGATGGTGTTCTTGGTCGACAGATAAAGCGGCCAGCCTTTTTGTAAGGCCATATTGAAACAGGAGTGCGCAAAGCCACGGATAGACTCATCGGTATTAAACATGGCAAGTGCTACGCCATCTCCATCAAAATCATAAACGGAATATTCCTGTGCTTCGCTGCCATCGTCAGGCGTAAAAGTTATGGTGAGTTTTCCTTTCCCTTTGGTCAGAAAATCAGTTGCACGGTATTGATCGCCAAAAGCGTGACGACCTATCACAATTGGATCTTTCCAGCCCGGAACCAGCCTGGGAATATTATTGATGAGTATGGGCTCGCGAAAAACTGTTCCGCCAAGGATGTTTCTGATCGTGCCATTGGGTGAGCGATACATGGCTTTTAAGCCAAATTCGTCAACCCTTTTCTCGTCGGGAGTTATCGTGGCGCATTTAATGCCAACATTGTATTTGCTTATTGCATGGGCAGCATCAACAGTTACCTGATCGTTGGTAGCATCGCGGTGTTCCATTCCTAAATCAAAATATTTGAGATCCAGGTCAACATAAGGCAGAATGAGTTTTTCTTTAATAAATGACCAGATTACGCGTGTCATTTCATCTCCGTCAAGTTCCACAACCGGGTGGGCAACTTTAATTTTTGTCATGTTTTTGTAAGGTTTTTATTTTAAAAATTTCATATTTTCATATGTTCAACAATTTTAAACAAGGGTTGTGCAATTTTCGGTTTTTTTTGTTACGGCTCTTATTTCATCCTATAAAAACTATTAATCCTCATAATCAGATAGAAAGCTAAAAAAAGTCCCTGCAATATAATTGCTTTGCTCCGTGCTTAAAATTGGGAAGGTAAAAATACAAAAATCTTTGGCATTTCATGCATTTTCTGACAGCTAACCACTTAATTTATACATTATTCTATATAATTTTACTGTTTATTTATTAACAATAGAACTGACCGATTTCAACGCTTTTTTATGCAGGTTTTATCGTAAGGTGAAGTGACCATAACCGGTGATTTTGTTTTGTTCATTGCGAAGGTTTTTAAAAATAGTGTAAAAATTTTAGTGATAAACCAAAAATTCTACGAAATTTGTACTTAAAGAGCTTTTATTATTGATCATAAAATAAACAAGATGAATCAGGGATTGAAACGTAATGCAACAAATAAAGTAATTGCAGGTGTATGCAGCGGATTGGCAGATCACTTCAATATGGACACTGCAGTTGTCAGATTGATTTTTGTGCTGCTGGCAGTTTTTGCGCTTGGTGGCGTAATCGCCTATATCATATTGTGGATCGTGCTTCCGGAAGCTTATTATGATCCTGCCATGTCATTTAATGAAGATCAGAATGCAGCTGCTGATGTGGAATACAAGCCTGCAGACACAGGCAAAGGGCAGCTTGTAGTGGGGATCACCCTGATCAGCATTGGAGCGCTGTTTTTGGTAGCAGCATTTATTCCAAGATTTAATTTACTTGATTTTTGGCCGGTGGTGCTTATTGCCTTGGGCGTGTTGATTTTGCAACAGGCTACCAAAAAAATGTGAGTCTAATTGGATTATCCTCAGTAAAAGAAATCATATTCTTGAAAAGTTATTCATGAACAACTCATCACAAAAATTTAGAAAATGAAACATCAAAATGTTTTTTGGGGAATATTACTCATTGCGATAGGCACGCTGTTTTTATTCGACAGGCTTGATATTTTTGAATTTCAATGGCGCTTGCTGGGAAAATTATGGCCTATTCTTATTATTTTATGGGGTGTTTCTATTTTACCTGTAAAAGGATTTTTTAAGGTAACTCTGGCTTTGTTGGTTGGTGCTCTGGGTGTTTATATGTATGCTCAGCAGGCCAACGATTTTCCCAAACGGTCGAAGGCTTTTGATTACAGTTACGAAAGCGATGAAATCAAAGAGGATTCAATCGTCACACAAAACTTTAGTCATGCTTTAAATTCCGAAATAGAAACTGCTATGCTGGAATTGGATGCCGGTGCCGGGGTGTATCGGCTTGAAGGAACCACAGGCGATTTGATCCGTGCCGAGAAGCGTGGCAGCAGGATGGTATATAATTTTCGGGTCGAAGAGTTAGACAAGAGAAGCCGGATTGTCATCAAACAAAAAAATTCCAAAGTGGTGTTGAGCAATAACCGAACAAACAGGTTTGATATCATGTTGAATACAAGTCCTGAATGGAGTTTTGATCTGGATGTAGGCGCGGCTGAGCTTGATTTTGATCTCAGCCCATACCGGGTATCTGAGATTGATCTCGATGGCGGTGCTGCTGCTATCGACATCAAACTCGGCGAACAAACAATTCCCACACATTTAAATATTGATGCAGCAGCTTCTGCCATTTTCATTGAAATCCCGGCTTCGGCGGGTTGCAGGATAAAAGGATCTACGGTTCTTTCGAGTAAAACCCTAGATGACTTTGAGAAGCTGGAAAATGGCCTTTACGAAACAGCTGACTTTGAAAATGCCGATCAGCAGATATTTATTAAAATTGATGCTGCTGTTTCCAGTTTTCAGGTGAAGCGATACTAATGCCGCTTAATTTGCCAATGTGGCAGCAGCAGATGGCTTTATTTCCAACTGGCACAAGATTTGAGCGATAGCCTGATATGGAATATAAAGATTATTATCAGATTTTAGGTGTAGATCGTAAAGCGAGTGCCGATGAAATAAAAAAGGCATATCGTAAGCTTGCTGTAAAATTTCATCCTGATAAGAATCCTGACAATGTAAAGGCCGAGGACCGTTTTAAGGAAGCTAGCGAAGCCTACGAAGTGCTTGGCAATGCCGAAAAGCGTAAGAAGTACGACGAATTGGGTGCCAACTGGAAACAATATGAACAGCAAGGCTTTGAGGGCTTTGGCGGGAACCGGCGCTATTCATCTGGCCGCGGGCAGGCCAATTATGGAGAGTTTTTTGAAGGAGAGCCGGGATTCTCTGATTTTTTTGAAGCTTTTTTTGGAGGAGGCTTTGGCGGCAGTGCTTTCGGCGAACGGAGTGGCCATACAGGCCGCAGGCAGGTGAAAGGACAAGATTTGAGCGCCGACATTAAGCTTAGCCTTTCGGAAGCATTTCACGGTACTGAACGCATCCTGCAGCTGGAAGGAAACCGTATCCGAATCAAGATAAAACCGGGTGTACGCAACGGGCAAACGCTGCGTTTAAAAGGCAAAGGACAACAGAGTCCTTTTGGAGGGCAGCCCGGTGACTTGCTGTTGAAAATCCACCTGAAAGAGGAGGCCGGTATCTACAGGGATGGTGATGATTTGATTCAGGAACTGCCGGTGGATATGTACACGGCAATACTTGGAGGCAAAATCACTTTACGAACCTTGAAAGGGGAGGTGCAGGTGCCTGTAAAGGCTGGTGTTCAAACCAATCATACGCTTCGCTTAAAAGGACTGGGCATGCCTGTTTATGGAAAATCAGAAAAAGGAAATCTGCTGTTAAAAGTAAAACTGCAATTGCCCCAAAATATGACAGAAAAAGAGCTGGAGTTAATCCGGCAGGCAGCGGAAATAAATGCCGGAAATCAAAGCTAAGCCATTTTTGAAAGGCTATTTTGCCTGAAACTGGCTAAATGGCACTTTATTCTGAATTTTTGAGGTAAGTTGCGTACTTTTTATTTATTTTGCGCGTTCTTTTGCGTAACAATTGACTTATAAAAATTGGCTCATGCCATCCCAGTTCAAAATCTATACAGTTCACATGCAGAGATTTATACACTTCAAAAGACTTTTTTTATTCCTTTTTGTTATCTTAAGCTATGCAACGGCAACACATGCCCAGGAGGCAGCTGTCAGAGGCTTTGTTTATGAAGCGAGTACGGGAGAGCCGGTAATTTTTTCCAATGTTTATCTGGAAGGCACCAACTACGGTGCTTCAACAGATATCAATGGTTATTTTAGCATCACCAAAATTCTTCCCGGTGAATACCAGCTTTTGGTTACTTTTTTGGGCTACGACACCATTCGTCAGGAGCTTGTGCTTAGTGCGAACGATGTGCTCAACAGAAGATTTAATATGAAGGAGTCGAGTGTGAGTCTGGAAACAGTAAACATCACCGGCGAAAGGGTTGAAGCCCGAACAGAGACGAAAACCTCGGTGATTAATATTACCCCAAAAACACTAAAGAAAATACCGTCAATAGGCGGACAGGCCGACCTGGCGCAGTACCTGCAGGTGATTCCGGGTGTTGTATTCACAGGCGATCAGGGTGGGCAGCTCTATATAAGAGGTGGATCGCCTATTCAGAACAAGGTGTTGCTTGATGGCATGGTGGTGTATAATCCTTTTCACTCTATTGGCTTGTTTTCGGTTTTTGACACCGATATGATCCGCAACGCCGAAGTTTTTACGGGGGGATTTAGTGCTGATTATGGTGGCAGAATTTCCTCTGTGATGGATATTACCACACGCGATGGGAATAAAAATCGCTTTGGCGGCATTGTTTCGGGTAGTTCTTTCGGCGCAAAGATGTTGTTGGAAGGCCCCATTATGCGTGCCAAAGAAGAAAATGGCTCAAGCGCCAGTTTTATTTTATCGGTAAAAAACTCCTACCTCGAACAAACAAGTCAAAGTATCTATAACTATATCGATGAAGATGGTTTGCCATTTAACTTTTTGGATTTGTATGGAAAAGTCTCCATCAATGCCGCTAATGGAAGTAAAATAAATTTCTTCGGATTTAATTTCGATGATCAGGTAAATAACTATAAATCACTTTCCGATTTTGGTTGGTCATCTGTTGGAGGAGGCTCCAACTTTTTAATTATCCCCGGAAAGTCGCCCGTATTGATCGAAGGAAATATGGCCTACTCAAGCTATACTGCCACTTTATCTGAGGCCTCATCGCCCGATCGGTCAAGCAGTATCAACGGCTTTAATATGGGCTTTCATTTTACCTACTTTTTAGGAAAAGACCTGGTAAAATATGGCATCGAACTCTTAGGATTTAAAACAGAATTTGACTTTACCAATGGCGTAGGGCGCAACATCAACCAAACCGAAAACACTACCGAACTTGCCGGTTATGTTCGCTATAAAGGAAGTTTTGGTAAGTTGTTGTTCGAGCCCAGCTTTCGTATGCAGTGGTATGCTTCGCTTAGCAATATTTCGCCCGAACCACGCCTGTCGATGAAATACCTTGTCAATGACTGGTTTCGCATTAAAATGGCCACCGGAATGTATTCCCAAAACCTGATCGCTGCCAATAGCGACCGCGATGTGGTAAACCTGTTTTATGGCTTCCTTTCGGGGCCTGATAACCTGCCAAACCGATTTGATGGCGAAGAAATAACCCATAAGCTGCAAAAGGCCAATCATTATATCTTAGGAACCGAGTTTGACCTAACGAATCGTATCAACCTCAATGTGGAAGGCTATCTTAAAGACTTTAAGCAGTTGACAAACCTCAACAGAAATAAGCTTTTCAACGAAAATACAGCGCCTCTCAATACCCCGGATATTTATAAAAAAGATTTTATCATTGAAAAGGGAAAAGCCTATGGGGGCGATATAGCCCTGAAATATGAGGACAAACACTTGTATATCTGGTCAGTTTACTCGCTTGGCTTTGTAACAAAGGAGTACGAAGAGAGTATGGGCAAATTAGTATCCTACAGGCCGCATTACGATAGGCGCCACAATGTCAACCTTTTGATTTCTTATACGGCAGGCGACAGAAGGCAATGGGAATTTAGCGGACGCTGGAATTTTGGTTCTGGTTTTCCATTCACTCAAGTGCAGGGATATTATGAATACCTCAATTTTGGTGAAGGCGTAAATACAGATTACACCACAGCAAATGGTGAGCTGGGAATTATTTACGGTGACTTGAATAAGGGAGAGCTTCCAAGTTATCACCGCCTCGATTTTGACATCAAACGCCGATTCTTCTTTAGCGAACGAACACAACTCGAATTGAATGTGAGTGTTACCAACCTCTACAACAGGGAAAATGTGTTTTATGTAGATCAGATCACCAACGACATTATTCGCCAGCTGCCACTTATGCCCAGCTTTGGCTTAACCTTGAGTTTTTAACAAATAAATCAACCGGATATGCAAATCATTACAAAAAAGAAAAAGGCATTAACAGGAAGCGCTTTGCTGATGTTAGCCCTTATGCTGTTTAGTTTTCACAGCTGTGAACCTTCAAAAAAGACCCCAATGCCTGCACCTGACGTTGCCCAAAAACCACATGAACTTACCAAACACGATCACACCCGAATTGATAACTATTATTGGTTAAACGAACGCGAAAACCCGGAAGTGATCGCTTATCTGGAAGCCGAGAATGCTTATACAGATACCGTTTTAGCCAATACTAATCAACTACAAGAGGAGCTGTATGAGGAAATGTTGGGGCGCATAAAGCAAACAGATATTTCGGTTCCTTTTAAACTCAATGGTTATTATTATTACACCCGTTACGAAGAGGGAAAGGAATACCCAATCTATTGCCGCAAAAAAGATAATCTTGATGCTGAAGAAGAAGTCATGCTCAACGGCAATGAGATGGCCGAAGGCTATGCCTATTTTCAGATTGGAGGATGGGAAATCAGCAGCGATAACAACCTGTTGGCTTTTTCTGTAGATACGGTTAGCCGGCGTCAATATACTATTTATGTAAAAAACCTGACCACTGGTGCTATTTATCCTGAAAACATCCCGAATACTTCGGGTAATATGGCCTGGGGAAACGATAACGAAACACTCTTTTACAGCGTAAAAGACGAAACCTTGCGCCCTTACAGGGTAATGCGCCATAAGCTTGACGAAGCCTATGAAAGTGATAGGGCAGTTTTTACTGAAGATGATCCAACTTTCTATGCTTTTGTTTTTAAAACCAAATCAAAGGCTTATGTCATGATAGGCTCGGTGAGTACGATGTCGGCCGAATATAGCTTTGTTGATGCAAACAAACCGCAGAACGACTTTAAATTGGTTCAGGAGCGGCAGCCGGATATGTTGTATAGCGTTGATCATTACAAAAATGATTTCTATATCCGAACCAACCTTGATGCCCAGAATTTCAGGCTGATGAAAACCAGCGTGAAAAAACCCGGCATGGAAAACTGGAAAGAAGTTATTGCCCACCGGCCGGATGTGTTGCTGGAGGACTTTGAGATTTTTGCTGATTACCTTGCCGTTAGTGAAAGGCAAAAAGGATTGGTGAATATTCGGGTGATGAGTTGGGATAAAAAGAAGGATTATTACCTCGATTTTGGCGAACCGGCTTATACCGCTTATATGAGTACCAATGTTGATTTTGAAACCAAGGTTTTGCGCTACGGCTACACCTCACTCACTACGCCCAATTCTGTTTATGACTACAACATGGCCGATAAAACCCGCAAACTGTTGAAACAACAGGAGGTGGTCGGTGGCTATAACCCTGATGACTATCAGTCAGAGCGTTTGTATGTGACTTCGCACGATGGCCAGCAGGTTCCTGTTTCGCTGGTATATAAAAAAGGACTGGAGAAAAATGGTCAAAATCCCGTGGTATTATATGGTTATGGCTCTTATGGCGCCAGTATGGATGCCTATTTTTCATCCACCCGGCTAAGTTTGCTCGACAGAGGTTTTGTATGGGCTATAGCGCACATCCGTGGTGGCGAAGAGCTTGGCCGTCAATGGTATGAAGATGGAAAGCTACTTAATAAAATGAATACTTTCCACGATTTTATCGCTTGTGGAGAATACCTGATCGATCAGAAATATACCGATACGGAGCATCTGTTTGCCCTTGGTGGCAGTGCCGGTGGATTGCTTGTTGGTGCCGTTGTGAATATGCGCCCCGACCTATGGAAAGGAGTCATTGCCGCTGTGCCTTTTGTGGATGTGGTAACAACGATGCTTGACGAGTCAATTCCTTTAACCACAGGAGAGTATGACGAGTGGGGCAATCCCAACGATAAAACTTTTTACGAGTATATGCTTTCGTATTCTCCTTACGATAATGTGGAAGCCAAAGATTATCCTGCCATGCTTGTTACCACTGGATTACACGATAGTCAGGTACAGTATTGGGAGCCTGCCAAATGGGTAGCAAAACTGCGTGATATGAAGACAGACGACAATTTGCTTTTGCTTAAAACCAATATGGATTTTGGACATGGTGGAGCATCAGGTCGCTTTGAGAGACTCAGAGAAACAGCGCTGGAGTATGCCTTTATGCTGAATGAGCTTGGCATGGTGAAATAACATCTGATAAAACCCCAAAAAAAAAGAGGCTGCGTCGTTGGAGGCAGCCTCTTTTTTTTTTGTCCCGAAATCGAATGAGTTTTATTTAGGGAGAATCAAGCTTAAGGATACTTCGCTTGCAGAAATTCAATGGTGGTTCGAATCATTTCTTTAAGCACATCCTGATTGATGTCGGTCAGTTTTTTAACATAGATACAGGCTTTGCCCATTTTGTATTTGCCCAGTTCGCTAAGCAACGCATCCTGTCCGTCGCTGCCAGCATAAACATACAATGAAATTGCTGTTTTTCGTGGCGAAAACCCAACAAGAGGCCAATCGCCTTGCTGTCGGCTTCTTTCAGATTTGTAGTGATAGCTTCCAAATCCGATAATAGAATTGCCCCACATTTTTGGCTTATATCCGCTAACATCCTCCATTAGTTCGAGGATTTCCAGACTATCTTTTATCTTTTGATCTGTATCTGCAAATGAATGGATAAATGCAATCACATCCGCATCATTTTGTTTCGTTTTTAATTCTGCCATAGGATATTATTTTACTTAACTATTCCAAAAAAGGGTGGGCAGGATTTAACCAAAATACATGCTAATCCCAGCTTCCACAGCTGGCACAAATTTACAATTTATAGTCAAAGTATAATCTTGGATAAGCCAGCAACCAACTAACCCATACTATCCGTTTAAGATCAGGCTTATTTTTTCTTCTGCTATCGGTAGTCGATCAGCAGCCATCAAGGGGTGTATGTGAACCTGAAGAACTTCGGTCAATAAGCCTTTATTGATAATTTTCAGGAGCTCATCTTTCAGAAAAGAATAAATACTTGTTTCACTTGCTATTATCTCTTCAACAATACTGGTTCTGTTATCTATCACGTAAATGATATTTTCCATATCATGGCTTGTCCGGAAAACAAATATTTAAAACAATTTATTCCGAATTGGAAAACAGCATATCACTGTTCACTGTTAACAAAGCCAAGATAACGCCCGGCTTTGCTTTTATCGAAATGGTTTCTTTTAAACGGATGTGCTTCAGTGTTAAAGGTATAGTCGCTAAAAGGATAGCTTTGTTCATCTTCTGTGAAAGTGAGGTACAGGTACTTCAGCGTTTCAGCAAAAAAGAAAGTGGGCATATAGTCTTTCTGCTCCTTGGTTTCAACATCTTTGATGCTGGTAAAGGCAATATCCGTTTTACAATATTGTTTGATGTCGGACCAATATTGCGCATTCATCTTATAAAAACTACTATCACCCGTAATTTTAAAAAGATAATAGGCCGATTCGATAATTTCAGGATTCAGGTCATAAGCCGGATAGCTTGAGGTAGCTTTTTTGTAGTCGTACACCATGGGCTCCAGTCCGTTCAAATTCCACAGGTAGTCCCAGCTGCTTTGCAATTTAATTGCCCTGTCTGTATCTCCTGAAAGCGCCAGTATTGCCGGGAAAAAGGCGTCGTATAAAGTAATCACCGAACTTACTTTTTCTCCGCTGTGCATATCAGCCCGTCCATACCACAGTTTTCCGTCGTATGTTTCGGCCAGATAAGTATTAATCCCTTTGATGCTTTCTTCCCATAGCCTGCCCAGTTCGTCGTCGCCAAACAGTAAATAGCTCTTGTAGAGGTATTCGTAATAGGAGTCAACGCCGGCGCAGAGATGGCTTTGCGTCGAAACCCACTCGCCGGTATTCACATCTATCACATCGCCAATCAAACCAATTTCTGAGCGTAGGTCGAAAATTGCTAAAGTGGCTTTTTTGCCTGCCTGATAATATTTGGGATCTTGTGTATAATAACTCAAAACACCCATCTCAAAAGTGTATGTAGCCGCTTCGGCAACATTTACCGTATCGCCATGAGCCTGTCCGGTTTTTAAATTCACCCAGTAAGTGGGGATGCCTGTTTTGGTATCGAAGGCCGGAAGCATGCGGTCAGCGAAGTCTTTGGCTTTTTCGAGCACGGCAGCATTACGCGACAGTTCGTACATCGAAAGCAGTCCGCCCAAAATACGGATGTTCACCTCAAAAACTTTGGCATCCAGATCTTTATCAAAGTCCAGCGAATCGACCACATAAGCCTCAATCAAGCGTGTTTCGTCTTCAAAGCCCATCATGTATAAGGTGCTGTATGCATCAATGGGGGATATGTACAAAGGCTCTTCGTACCAGTCTTTAGCCGTTTTCGACAAAGGAGCCAGTGCATCATGGCCCCAGGCGTACTTTTTATAAGCCTGCCAGCTTCGGAGTGTTTCGTTCCTTACATTTTCTGCTGCCATTCCGATGACAGGTTTTTCGCCCGATTTGTTTTCAACTCCGGTATTACAGGAAAAAAGAAATATACCGGCAACAAAAATTAGAAGTGATTTTTTCATAGGTTTAAATGTTGTGCTGCAGCGCCCTATGCTGTGGGGTTTGAGGCTTTGTTATTTGATTTTCTTTGATCATTTTGAATTTCTGTCACTACATCTTTAGGGTCTAAGATTCGTGCGTATTTAAAAGAGACTTTTATTATTTGGTTTGTGTACATTGATATTGCTAAAATAACCTAAAATCTCGTTTATCACAATTTTTAATAGGGTTATCGTTTATTTAAGTGTTGGGGGTGTTAGGGAGAAGCAGTTAATTGCTGGCTGGGGCATTCAAAGTAATCACATGTCAAGATTCTTTAAAAGTTGTTTAATGTTCAAAGATTACCCAGTATTCATGCTGCGGTGCTATTAAGACTTGCTGCTAGATAAATCCTTTACGTAGCTTTGGCGATGCACGGAATTTCTTTTTTAATCTGAGAAAAAATTGCCGCGACTTAACCGACTTAGTAGCAGTGGCACGACACTAATACTAATTATCGCATTTAACCTTTATTGATCCGAAACAATCGTCAGCTTCTGTTTCGTTGCCATCGGCATTGGTAAAACGCTGTCCTTTTTTACAAAACTTCACTGAGGGTTTAAGTACTCTCATGGTAATAAAATCCAGCTCACGATCTGTTGTATACCGCATGCAGCATTCGTCAACTCCGAGAGCCAGGAGGGCTGGTCCTACCTTCGAAATTCCGTATTTCTTTCCATCCCAGTAAAAGATTTCAGCATAATGTCCATCTTTCAATGATGTGGTGTGATTAACCAAGCCGTATTCATTTTCGTCTAAATTAACCACGTTCATCCGGCCTTGGGTATGATGTTCTATCCCCAGTCCATGCCCGATTTCGTGGGGTATCATGGCCTCATAAACCCTTTGTACCAATTGCAGCCTGACACTCATAGGATACTCTTCCCGTAAAACAGGATGATCCCAAAAGCGTAAAATCGTCTCAAAAAGGCCAAGCGTTTCCTCTTTCACCAGGTTAAATTTAGGAATTACGATCAGGTGACTGGCTGCTATCGGAGCCCTTTTATATTTACCGGCATCATTCGTACCAATGCATAATCCGGTTGCAAATTCGTCAAGCGGACTTTCAAGCAGATAAAGGGCATATTGCTTGTTGTTTCTGTAACGCTCTGGTGAGTTAGCATTAATTCTTCTAAACTCTTTTCTCGCCCAGTTTTGCTTAATGTTGTCGGCTTCCTGGATAATGGCCCGGGTGGCTTCGTCTTCCGGTGAGTGGGCGTTCTTTGGCGGATCGTCAATGTTTGCAGCATAGATGGTCGATCTTATCTCGCTAGAGTTTGGCAGAGTAAGCTGTTCTCTGGTCAGATAATGCCAGTGGCACGCAGCAGGGTTTTCAGCGGCAATATATTTTGAAAATAACGCATTTGGGTCGTGAATAAAAACATCACGGCAAAACGGACTGGTTCTGATGTGGAAGCCATTTCGCAGGAGGCGATCTTTATCACAGCTTGCAATTACATCTTTGAGTGAGATAAATCCCCTGTATTCTTCGAAGGCGGTTAACCCATCGCCTGTGTCTTTTATTCCGGCCGGCAAATTGTCATCATCCGTGTTTTTGTCTAATCCTTCTGCACCCATCTGTTCTTCCCAGTAATCCGCAATCAGATTACCATTTTCATCAAAAGGTATCTCCATATTGTAAACTTTATCAGCCTTACACAATGCTGTTTGGCCTTTTGTTAATGATTTGGCAACCAATTCAGCATGTCCGCCGAAATCTCTCGAATACACTACAATACTGGCAGCATTGACTTTGTCGGAAGTTTTGGCCAAAGTATCATTGAAAATAATTATGTTGGGATCTGTTTGCCTATCCTGGGGGGCGAAAAAGATATCCGGTTTTTCTTTGGGCGGATCTTCCCCCAGTATGGGAAAATTGGTGCAGATGCCTGGTAAATGAGAAACAGATTGAAGTTCAAAGCAAATAGTGTCTTCTTCGGTATTGTCAATAAATTCCGCTTTAAATGACAGTGGCAACATGGTGCCCGGATAGTCTTCGTGCCCGGGCATCCAGGTTTCATACTCCTCCTGGCTTAGCGCGTCGATCTCAAAGTCAAGCTGTTTCCCAAATGTTATTGTTAAGGCGTAAGTAACATTGCTTGAACTCATGAACCCTTCCGATTCAACCATGCTGTAATGATTGCCCGAGGCCGTAAATGTTTGCGTTTCAGGCTTCTCTCTTAGAAATCTGAAAAATGAGGCGGTGTCAATTTTCATGAGTTGCAGATCTTCGCGGCGGCGAACAGTCTGGCCTTCTTCTTCTACCTCTTCAGATCTGTAGTATTCACCGTTTTTACCGATCCAGGCATTATTGGCCGTGGGTGTTTCACTATAATCTGCCTGATCCGGATACATCTCCAATATCACACCGTCTGATGATTGCCGTTTCTCCCATTTTCTTTGGCAACCAACACCTTCATACGAGGCAGTAAGTTCTTTTGTGATACCGGGAACACTAACATTATTGATTCGCCCATTTTCGAAATAGGCTCCTCCTGCTGAGACATTAAAAAAAAGATAATCGTCACAGTTTTGAATCCCTGTGATGGAACAACTAAATAAAGCTTCGGCTTTACCATCATGTTTGGCGATGCCTCTGTATGATTCAACTCTGTTAAGCATGGGCTTGAAACCCTCATCGCCGGGTCCTTTATAGGTATCGCATGGATCTGCCCCATAAATCTTAACTTCTTTCGAAAAATTCAGAGGATATTGAGCAACCTTTGGCCAGTTCAGCGATGCTAAATCAACCCCCTCAGGAAAAGTAGTGATAAAATTATTCGAGATCACTTTCGTTCCACGCATGCTATGTTTTTTCTTTCTTGCCAACAGCATAAAATCGATGTCTTTCCAAAGTATACTGGCATTCATTTTCGATGTGTAGATCTTTGTTATTTTGGATATGTAGCCAAGCTTTCCATCGAAATGTTCCTCATTGGTGATGGTTATTGTCAATTCAACATTGGCAGGCACCAAAGGCGTTCCAAACTCAAATTGCGAATAGGCAAGGTTAAAACTGCCTAAGAAGATGAACAGAATAAACAGGGCTTTCATGGTTTTGAAGTTTAGGTTACACGATAATGATCAAAGAACCCGGATTTTCACAATCGTTAAGCGATGATTGTCAGATTGTACCGTACAAGATTACTAACAAATGGCTTACTGAAATTGTAAAAAAAAAGAGGGCAGGGAAAATTTGTCACTTTTAATTTTTATCAAAGCAATTTTGCTATCAAAATTTAATGGTGACATTTTTTCGAGAATTATAGGGACCCATAAATGGCTCAATATGAAGCTTATTTTGGGGTATACCCCTCAAAAATACAAAAAATGCTTTCCAAAACGCAGGCTAAAAATTAAAACCCTTCCCGATTATTTTGTCAGGTATTTTTTATAGGGCTTTGTTTGGTGTCATCAATACATCAAACTGACGGTATGATGCAATACTTTCCACTTTTGATGTGTTTTTGATGTAGTCCGTTTTTAATAAAGATGCCTTACTAAACTTACTTTTGTTGAAAATTTACTTTATGAAGAGAATAATACTCAGCTTACTCTTTCTCGCGCTCTATTTAACTTCCTTTTCTCAAAATCTCACCATTGACGAAAAAGTCGATAGTTTATTGAATCTGATGACCATTGACGAAAAAATTGGTCAGATGGCACAGGCCGAAAGGGGTATGCTGGAAAACATCAACGACATTTCCACTTATGCTTTAGGTTCGCTCTTAAGTGGCGGAGGCTCCTCGCCCAATCCCAATACGCAAGCTGCCTGGGCCGGGATGTATGATAATTTTCAAAGCATAGCGCTGCAAAGCCGCTTGGGTATTCCTTTGATTTATGGTGTTGATGCTGTTCATGGACATAATAATGTGTATGGTGCCGTAATTTTTCCGCATAACATTGGCCTGGGTTGTACCTGGAATCCGAATTTGGTAAAATCAATCAATGCCATAACCGCCAAAGAAGTGGCTGCCACCGGAATCGACTGGACCTTTGCACCTTGTATTGCCGTTCCACGCGATGAGAGGTGGGGAAGGACATACGAAGGTTTTGGCGAAACAGCCGAAATTCAGCAAATCATGGCCCAAGCTTCTGTGCTGGGTTTGCAGGGAGACGATTTAAGTGCTCCGGAAAGCATTTTGGCATGCGCCAAACATTTTGTAGGCGATGGCGGTACCACAGGCGGCGATGATCAGGGAAATACCGAGCTCCTGGAGCAGGTTTTAAGGGATGTTCATATGGCCGGATATATTGATGCTATTGATGCAGGCGTGGGTTCCATTATGGCTTCTTTCAATAGTTGGAACGGACAAAAATTGCACGGGCACGAATACCTCCTGACGGATGTATTGAAAAACGAATTGGGGTTTGAAGGCTTTATTGTTTCCGATTGGAAAGGTGTGGATCAGGTGGCCGGAGATTATCGTGAAGCCATCAAAAGATCCATCAATGCCGGTATTGATATGGTGATGGTTCCCGACAGGTATATCTACTTCATCAGTATCTTGAAGGATTTAGTAGAGAGCAACGAAGTAAGCCAGGAAAGAATTGATGATGCCGTGCGAAGAATCTTAAAACAAAAATTCCTGTTGAATCTTTTTGAAAAACCACTGACAGATCCTGATTTTGCTGCTGATTTTGGTTCTCAGGCACACCGCGATACTGCCAGAAAAGCCGTTCGGGAATCCTTGATTTTGCTCAATGCCAAAAACGATGTGCTACCACTTCACAAAAACAATCAAAGGATTTTAGTAGCTGGCAATTTGGCCAATGATTTGGGAGCGCTTTGTGGTGGCTGGAGCATTTCGTGGCAAGGCTCCAACGGCGCAATAACAGAGGGCACTAATATCCTCAACGGATTACAGCAGGCAACCGGAAACAGTGAAATTATCTATTCGCAAAGTGGCGATATCAGCGATGATATTGATGTGGCCGTTGTTGTAATCGGAGAGAATCCTTATGCTGAAGGAAATGGCGACAGAGAAAATCTGTATTTGAATGATTCCGATATCAACCTGATAAAAAAAGTAAAAGGAAATGGCATTCCCGTTATTGCGGTTTTGGTTTCAGGAAGGCCTTTAATTATCAGCGATATTCTCCCTTATACTGACGCCTTTATTGCCGCCTGGCTGCCTGGTTCCGAAGGTGGAGATGGTATTGCCGACATCCTTTTTGGGGAGGCAGAACCCAGCGGTAAGCTGTCCATTTCGTGGCCCAAGGATATGTATCATTTTCCGGTGAATTTCGGCGCCTACAATTACAATCCTTTGTATGCTTATAAACATGGTTTTCAGGGTTTTCCATCGCATAACAGCAGCTCTGCTGTAAGTCCATATGCCGCAAAAACCGAAGATGGAAGAAACAGTATCAGGCTGGTATTGAATGATTTTATCACAGCAGTGGATGTTGGTGTTTCAGATTTTCAGTTAAAACTTGGTGGAAGCGAAATTCCCGCTATCATTTCTGATGTTGAAATTTCGGCTGAGGATGCAAGCGTTCTTATCATCAGCCTGAATACAAGCCTTGGAGAGGGTGATGCGAGTCTTTCCTATTCCGGAAATGGAATTTTTGCCGCCGATTTAGCATTGGAGACCTTCGATGACTTTTATATTTATAATAACGCAAGTACAGGAGGAGAGATTACCCATTTAATTCCGGGAAAGATTCAGGCAGAAGACTATGCTACTATGTTTGGAATTGATACGGAAACGTGCACTGATCAAGGAGGAGGTTTAAGTGTAGGCTGGATTGACCCCAATGATTGGATGAAATACAATGTAGAAATCATGCAATCAGGTGAATATGCTATCACAAGCAGGATTGCTGGTTATGCGACGGGTTCCTTCAGTCTCAGGTTTGACGAGACTGCAGAAGCTATTGTTCAATTTGAATCAACGGAGGGGTGGCAGAATTGGGAAGATTTCGCGACAAATATTTATTTGCCACAAGGAAACTATACCATGACTTTCACTGCCCATAATGATGCTTTTAATGTCAACTATTTCGATTTTGACCTGATTGATGGTATCAGCGAAGGTTTTCAAAATGTAACGGGTATCCGTGTGAGTCCTAACCCGATTAGTTCAGGCTTTCAGCTAAAATACACCATTTTTCAGGCCTCAGATGTATCGATTAAGCTTTTTGATATGACTGGCCATTTGGTTCAAGCATTCTTTGAGGGGAAAAACCTGAGCGGTTTACAGAAATTCCAATTTCAAATCGACTCTTCCCTAAAACGGGGCATGTACTTTATTGAAGTGAAGGATGAAAACAAAAGGTATTTTGAGAAGGTAATGATCGAATAGTTGTAAAACATTGGGGTAAAATTATCCCTAAAGGGACAATTAGTCATTCAAAAAAAACCTTTAAAACCTTTCCGCAATGGCTTTGGTCCTTTGGCCTGTCAAAGGACGAAAAACAAATCTTTTCTATCAAGCCGTATATCCGCTTCAAAGTTATTGTAGCGTGGCATACCCAAACTTTCATCCCCAAAAAACCCACTCCCAACTTGGCCTGTAAAATTATCCATCTCTATATAAATTATTAGCTATTTCGACCTTTCGCATCTATTCCTCCCCATCAACTCAGTTTTATATTCTTCACTTTTCATTATTCTCCCCATTCCCAAAAATAAAAAGAAATCCTTAACCATTGGTCAGCTTCACTTAAAAAAAATTTGTAATTTAGTGCCTCCCAACCATGCTGACAATGAAAACAACTTTATTACGCTACCGTAAAAGCCTGTATCCTATAGTAATAGCGGGTTTTATGTTTGGATTGTGTAATACATCTTTCGCACAGGCAGACCGTATTCTTGCCATTCACGACAGCATCCGTAACGCTTTTGAAAAAGCCAAAGGCAACGACCGCTTCCCTCTGATGATTATTCATGGCGGGGTGCTTCTCCGTTCTGATACAACTACAGCTTACAAATTGATCAATCAGGGGATTGAAGAATCTGCGAAAATTCAGGATCACCAAACCGTCTTACTTGGTTATCATAATCTTATTGCGCACTACAATGGTATCGGTAATTTCTCCAAAGCTATTCAGTTGGTCAAAATCAAAATTAATTATGAAAAAGTACATGGGCTTAAATTCAGTGAGGGGTTCTCGTATATTAACTGGGCACGTCAATATATCTCGCAAAACAGATATGATAGTGCATTAATCAAAATTGATGCTGCTAAAAAGATTTTTGAAGAACTTAATCATCTTAAAGGTCTCAGTGTTGTTTATGATGTTTATGGTTTAATCAATATTTTTCAGGGTAATTATAAGGAGGGAAACACCTACTACTACAAAGCACTTGAATATGCAAATCAAACAGATTCTGCTTATTTTAAAGGTGTTGTAAGCTATCACCTTGGATTATCCTATTCCAGAACAGCTGATTATGACCTGGCATCATTTTACATCCATAAAGCCATCGAACATTGGGCACCGCTCCATAGTATGGGGCTTGCTCCAAAATGGAATGCCGCTGAATTGCTCGGCAATCTTTATTTGAAACTTAAAAGGTATGACCTGGCACTTGAATACCACAGAGAAGCACTAAGAATCCGTGAACTAAATTATAAAGGTGTACGTCCGGATAGCACAAACCTCAGCTATGCCTACTCCTACAACAATATTGCCGAGGTATATTACCTTACCCATCAATTGGATTCTGCTTATTGGTATGCGATCGAATCATTGAAAATCAAACTGCGACCGGCAACCGCAGCTAAACATGAAGAAATTGGAAATTCTTACCTCAATACGGCAAAAATCTTATTAAAGTTAGATTCAATTGTTCAAGCTGATTCACTAGGACGAATGGCTATAAATCTTTACGAATTAGCCAAATGGAACGATGGCTTGGCCGAAAGCTATAGTCTGCTTGCTGATATTGCCTTAGCCAAAAACCAAAAACTAAAAGCATTGGTTTATCTTGAGAAAAGCCTGTCATTATCCCACAAAATTGGAGCAAAGCAGTTAGAAATAGGAATTCTAAAAAAAATAGCTCCGTTACAACTGGAATTGGGAAACATTAAAGCTGCCAATAATGCCTATCAAAAATATATCGATTTAAACGATAGCGTTTTCAATTCCGACATGAATCAGAAAGTTGCAGAAATGAATGTGAAATATGAGACCGAAAAAAAAGAGATTGAAAACCAGTTCCTGAAAAGCGGATTAGAGGCACAGAAAAAAACACAAAAATACCTGCTCGCTTCTCAAGCCATGTCACTGGCATTTATCCTGGCAATGATTGCTTTTGTGATTGCCTTACGCAAAAACCTTAAAAACAAAAACAAACAGCTCATCCACAAAGAAGAAATTAATGAATTACTTCGCGTCCAATACCAAAAAGACCTCAATTACAAAAACCGTGAATTGGAGATGATGGTCGAAACAATCAAGAATAAAAACGAAATGCTGGAGACAATTCGTTCCATCATGCTCGAAGAAATCAAACAAAATTGCAACGCCCCAGTCGAAACGTTCCACCGTACGGTCAAAACTATCCAATCCCACATGACTGCCGACCAAAACTGGGAGCTCTTGGAAAGACAAATTCATGAACTTTCAGCTGATTTCAGAGAAAAAATGCTCAACAAACATCCGCACCTTACACCAAACGACTTCAAACTACTCACCTACCTCAAACTCAAATTGCCGCAAAGAGAAATTGCAGCCCTGATGAACATCACCGAAGACAGTGTCCGCAAGCAAAAATACAGATTACGTAAAAAATTGAACCTCAACGGAGAAGACCTTGAAAGCTATTTAAATTCTATCTAAATAAGCGGCATGTCCACAATTTGTCCCGCACAAGAAAGAAGGTTTTTAGCATTCAAAGCCTAAATTAGCCTCATAAAACAATTTACTCAACCGATATTGTTCTTATGAGTAACCGACCTTCATATGAGAATTTGCTGTTCAGTAGTATTAAGCGGATTGGCTTATCTTCTGTAGCTGCCTTTTTTACTTCATCAAGAAGGATAATGTTTTCTTTGTTTTTTGCATTTAGCTTCCTTTTAAATGGTTTGAATGCTCAAACCATGCATTTACTTGTTTTTGCCAGCACTAATGATATTAGCCCTATACTGCGCGAAGGAATGGCTGAAACACGTGATAAGGTGCAAACTGAATTACATGAAGTAGCGAATGCATTAAATTTGAATACTCGTGAAGCAATTGCCAGTGGAGATGATGTTAATGTTGCTACCTTGTGGAATATTGTCGATAACCTCAATCCTTCTTCAAATGACATTGTGTTCTTCTTCTACATCGGCCATGGCATAAACAAGCCTGCTATTGATCCGCAATGGCCACAATTAACTTTCGCTAAAAATCACCAAAATCATGCTAAGGAATTAGTTTCTTTTTCGGAGATTATGAACCGTTTGGAGGCTAAAAACCCCCGCTTACTTATAGGTATTGCTGAAGCTTGCAACGCCTTAACAGGTGAACTTGAGTATTATGAAGACGAAATACTAGGCCTCGCTTCCCTGAGTTTTTCAGAAAGAGATGTTGAACGCTTAAAGGAATTATACTTGGATTCTAAAGGTAAGGTATTGTCGTCCAGCTCCGAACCAGGTCAAAAATCTTATGTTTCTAGCCAGGGGGGATATTTTAGCAGTTCTTTTATTGATGTACACAAAGAAATCACATCCTTTTCTGACTATGCCGACTGGAAAACAATCTTCGAAAAAACAAAATCCAGAACCCAAACCCTGGCAGGCTTAAGAGCTAAAAACCCAAAAAGACAAATTCCTCAGTATATTGTGAATATTACAGGAAAACAACGTGATTTTCGTTGGAAAGAAAACTTTGCCAATAAGGATAACATTTACAACCAGCAGCCTAACAACTTTACCTATCAACATCAGGTGCAGCAACCACAATTCCTGGTAGCTAAGGTGGTATTTTTTGCCAATAGAAACAGGGTATTCTTTGTGATGCCGGATAATTATGTAACTGAATATAACCCATATACAGGTTTACAAGTGGCTGGCTACAGGATAGCCCCCCTGCAACCCCAATTATTTCAGTATGATTTAATCAGCTATTATAATCCGTATCAATTCAACCGTTGGGGTGTTGATTATTATGGCCGTATAATGCAGTGGGATCAGTGGGCTGGTTGGCAAATGGTAGGAATAGTATATTATTAATTCACCCGACTTATAAATAAATATTACCAATAGAATAACTAATAAATCATGAAAATACTAAAACTTAGGAACATATTCGCTCTTATCTTGTGTATCATATCCAGCAATACTGGACATGCACAAGGGAATACTTTTCACTCAGGACAGGGTAATAAATTCATGAATCACCCTGATGCCAATATATACAATGCATACAATATGCTCGACTTTAGCTGGTGGAATCATAGAACTTTCAATGAGCAGTTTTATGAAGTTGCAAAAGTTAAATACCTTGAATCATATAGGTTGATGGGCAGGATTGAAGCTACAAAAACAACACTCCTTGCTGTAAGAAATGAAAAGAAACAAAATGTTCATTGCACTTCAGGAAAAGATCAACAAAATTTATTACTTGAAATAATGACGCTTGAGAATCTCTATGCTGAAGATAATATGCTTCAGCAGGAGCTATTGGTTTACCAGCAAGAATGCGGAAGGAACATAATGAATTACACATCAACCTATCATTACAATCAGGCTGAAGGTATTATAAAATCCTTAATGCTTAATTCCCGCTCAAAATATGAACTTGGTCATGCTGATAAAGGTTCAATTCCTGCTCGTATTGCCAAAATGAATCAAAATCTGAGAAATATCATATATGGGTCTCCTGGTCAAATGATTTATAATATCCTTGATATAGCGGGAGCTGCGGTAGCAAATTATTAATTGTTATTAACTTGTCTGAGATTAAGTTATTCACATGAAAAAGAGAATCACATTTTTAGGTGTAATGTTTTTTTTAGCTATATGGCATTTTGCATGCATTGCACAAACACAGGTTACAACATTCACAATGACCTCTAATGGTATAGTGACAACTGGGAACACCGATTTACAGCCCATTGATAATTGGGCTTCCGGATCTACTGGAATCAATAATGGTTCTTTGTATTTAAGACCACCCTCGAGCTTTGGCTTTGTTTGTGGAGTTAAACATAAACAAAATGAGAAATATATAAGCATCAAAATTCAACGAATACAAGTAAATAGTAGCATATATGGATGGGCAGGTGCAAAGCTAATCTTATCCGATGTTAATCATAGAGAAGTCGCATCTAAAACTCAACCAAAAAAAGAAAGGTGGTGGGTTATTAATACAAATGCGATTGGATCTTTTCATCGATTTGATTTTAGCAGCTTTCGTGTTCCATACCTGTATGACTGGGAGCGGACAGCCGCAGATAAAGCTGAAGTTTATTTGCATAGCATAACAGTATATTGGACAACACTTTAGACTCCATACTTTGATGGTTTATTGTTTCTTCCATTTAAATTATAAAAATTATTTTGTAGAGATAGAGTATTATAGATTAATCCATTATAAATTTACTGAAATGAAAGAATTAACAACATTGTCTATTGCCTTAATTATGGCAATTAGTTTAAATGCGCAGCAAACTGGCACATTCAAAGATTCCCGCGACGGAAAAACGTACACCACCATAGAAATAGGCAGCCAAACCTGGTTTGCCGAAAACCTCAACTACGAAACCTCTAACTCCTGGTGGTACAACAGCAGCAGTGCAAATGGTAATATTTACGGCAGGCTTTATACCTGGGCTGCTGCAATGAATGGCGAAAGCAGCAGCAATAGTGTCCCCAGTGGAGTGCAGGGTATTTGCCCTGATGGATGGCATTTGCCAAGTGATGCAGAATGGAGCGTTCTTACTGATTATCTGGGGGGAGAAGATGTGGCAGGAGGTAAAATGAAAGAAGTCGGAACAGCCCATTGGTATTCGCCTAATACAGGTGCAACCAATTCGAGTGGTTTCACAGCGCTTCCGGGCGGTTACCGTAATTCGAATGGAAGTTTCTACGATTTAGGCCGCAGCGGTGACTGGTGGTCGGCTACGGAGACCATCTCAACGGCCGCTTGGCGCCGAAGCCTGGACTACAGCAACGGCAACGTCTACCGCTACAGCGCCAGTAAGGTGGGCGGTTTTAGTGTCCGGTGCGTGAGGGATTAGTTGACAATTTGACTATTTATACCGCGAAGCGGTCGATTTTTTTAGAAAATGGGTATATACGAAAATTTGCCAGTTTTTAAGGCAAGCTATGATTTGTTATTGAATATTTACCAGTTTACCGGTAAATTCACACGGGAATATAAATATACTCTTGGTGAGAAAATCAAAAATGAAACGCTTTTACTACTGGTTTTGGTTTATCGGGCAAACAGCAGTAAAAATAAGGTAGAAATATTACAGAATGCCCATGAACAAATTGAATTAATACGTTTAATGATAAGGCTTGTAAAAGATTTAAAGCAAATAAGCCTGAATAGTTTTATAAGGATAAACCAACAGGTTGAAAATGTTTCAAAACAATTAACCGGTTGGCAAAAATCGCAGAAATAATTGGTTATGAGCCAGAGTTGCTTTATACTACGGTATTTGCAAGTGTGCATTATAAATCCGACAACCCGCTGTTGCTGTAAATGCCATTAATTGCTATGACAAAAATGGTAGGCTTCAGCAATAAAAGATTGTTCCGGCTGAAAATGCCGGAACGACAATTAAAGTGGTTGCTTTTTTCGGCGCTTCCGGGCGGTTACCGTAATACAAATGGAAATTTCAACAATTTAGGCAACAACGGTAACTGGTGGTCGGCTACGGAGAACAGCTCAACAAACGCTTGGAACCGAAACCTGAACTACGACAACGGCAATGTAAAGCGCAACTCGGGCACTACCTCTACCTTAAGCAACAGCGATACACCCGGCCATGACAACTTTATTCTGGCAACCTACAGCCCTGCTGATTGGCGCAGCCCGCAAAACGATAATTTATGGCAGGGCGTAAACGGTATCAATAATCCTTGCCCTGTAGGGTATCGTCTGCCCACCGAAGCAGAATGGGAAGCCGAACGCCAAAGTTGGAGCAGCAACAATGCTGCCGGTGCTTTCAACTCCCCGCTCAAATTGCCCGTTGCCGGCAGCCGCTACGGCAGCAATGGTTCGCTCTTCAGTGTTGGTTCCAGCGGGCGCTATTGGTCAGCTACCGTGGGTGGTACGTACGCCTGGCGTCTGAACTTCCACAGCAGTGCCAACATGACCATCAGCAGCCGCGCGTACGGATTCTCAGTCCGTTGCCTCAAGGATTGACACCTTTTCTTTTAAATGAATTAACTACAAGCTATGAAAATGAAAACTATAAAAATTTTAATAGGAATTTTAACAATACTCACTTTGATGCTATCAGCATGCAAGAGAGGGGAATACGTTGAATACAGAAACAGTTCAGCACAAGAAAAAGAAATCATCGAAAAAAGCCGGGAAATTTTTCCTGAAGTGATTGTACAACAGCTGGAGAATGAACTTATAAATCTGAGCCAACAAGAAGATCAGCTGGCCTATCTCGATTCCATCAATATTGCGCTGGATGGCCTCAAAGCTATCATTCCAACAGTGAATGGGTTAACGTTTACTGATTATAAAAATACCCTGGACTCAACAGTGTATCATTTCAACAACTTCAAAAGTACTGCAAACGATAATTGTTTGGGCTTAGCCTATTCCAGATCCGCCATGATTGATGGGGGTGCCTCCGGCAATCTTGCTGGCCTGCTGGCTGCATCACTATCTGCTTCTGGCGGTGGTGGAATTAGTTATATCTACGATTTTGTAAATTTAGACCGCCAGATATACCTCAGCAGAATGTGCGCTGTTGAAGGTGGTATTGGTGTAGGACTTGCTGCTGCTTTGCAGTCAAATATTGGTTTTACAGGTATATATGAGGTCACATCTGGTATTCGATATCACTTTAGTGCTTCCGGAGAAGACAAATTTAACGGTGTTTCCGTTGGGAATTCTTTTGGAATTAGTGGAGCTATTTTCGCCCTATTGGGCCTCGATCTAAGTATTAGTGTAGGTACTAGCAAAGAGGCTCATGGTGATTCCGATTTCCCGCAAAATCTTTCACCTTGTCCAAATAATTTTACCGTAATTGAAAATAGCTCCAAAAGTTTTAGTTTTCAGATGAACGGATCTTTATCCGCAGGTGTTGGCGGTGAATTACTCTTGTTATTGACATTAGAGCATAGCGGAACAGAACTAAAAGGTGTTGCCGGCACATACCATCGCTTTGGAACCAACCGCACATTGGCAGGTATTCGAATGGCAAATGAATTATTAATGGGAGAACCTGATGATGGAATTCTTATAGATTTAGGGCCGGTAAATATTGCTGCATCTGCTCTTGCCATAGTTTATAGTCAGAAAGACTTTTCCAACTGCCCGGCCGAAGCACCCAGTGTAGGAACATTTAAAGCCAAGGACATCACTTCACACAGTGCTGTAAGTGGAGGTATTGTAACAAGCGGTCAGGGCGCATCGGTTACGGCCAAAGGTGTTTGTTGGAGCACAAACCCAGATCCTATTATTAATGATAACAAAACGGATGAAGGACCTGCAGGAGGCATATACAGCAGCAACCTAACCGGCCTTAGTCCAAACACCTCGTATTATGTAAGGGCTTATGCCACTAACAGTGCCGGAACAGCTTATGGGCAGCAAAAGTTTTTCACAACAAACACTGCTTCTGGCGAAGCACCCGTAGCTGATTTCACCGCAAACCCAACTCTTGGTGACGCCCCGTTAGAAGTAAACTTTACCGATCAAAGCACCAACGACCCTACAAGCTGGCTCTGGGATTTTGGTGATGGCACAACAAGTACACAACAAAACCCAACAAAGACATACAATTCTGAAGGCACATACAATATAACGCTAACTGTGAGTAACACATATGGTTCCAATACACTTACTAAGGACAACTATATTACAGTTACAAATGGTAGTGGCAACACCCCACCCACCGCCCTTTTCACCGTATCCCCTACCAGCGGCACCACCAGCACCAACTTTGCCTTTGATGCCGGTGGCAGCACCGACAACGAAACCCCCACCAGCCAATTACAAGTGCGCTGGGATTTTGATGGCAATGGCAGCTGGGACACCAACTGGGATACCGACAAAACCCAAAGCCACCAATACAGCAGCGAAGGCACTTACACTGCAAAACTTGCGGTAAAAGATACCGAAGGCCTTACAGACCAATATACCAAAAGTATTACCGTTAGCAATGGTGGCGGGGGCTTTAACGATGTATTTAACCCTGCCACTGGCCAAACCTGGATGGACCGCAACCTGGGCGCCAGCCGTGTAGCCCAAAGCAGCACTGATGAACAAGCCTATGGCGACCTTTATCAATGGGGCAGGCTTACCGATGGGCACGAAAAGCGCAACTCGGGCACTACCTCTACCTTAAGCAACAGTGATACACCCGGCCATGACAACTTTATTCTGGCACCCAACAGCCCTGCTGATTGGCGCAGCCCGCAAAACGATAATTTATGGCAGGGCGTAAACGGTATCAATAATCCTTGCCCTGCAGGGTATCGTCTGCCCACCGAAGCAGAATGGGAAGCCGAACGCCAAAGCTGGAGCAGCAACAATGCCACAGGCGCATTTAACTCGCCCCTAAAATTGCCCGTTGCCGGCCACCGTTACGCCGATGATGGTTCGCTGTACGCTGTAGGCTCCATCAGTACCTATTGGTCGGCTACTTTGGATGGCATCAGCGCACGCCTCCTGTACTTCTACGACAGTCAAGCCTACATGTACAGTCACAACCGAGCACACGGCTTCTCAGTACGTTGCCTCAAGAATTGATTTATCCTGTGATATTCCGTAGGAGAATTTCACCGGGACACTTTGAAAAGCGAAGCGATTTTGACAATTATGACACTTATCCATGCCGCCCTGTGGGACGGCATGGTTTGAAAACACCGCATTGCGGAAATTTTTTTGAAAAATAACAATTGCTGAAAAAATACTTGAAAGCGCAAAAATGAACACATTCACCCTCTTTAAAGAAGGTTTGTTCTTTAAATGCTACAATGAGGATGCTATGGTATTTGCAAAACTTGTAAAACCTTATAAGGTAAGCACGAAGTATGTTAAAAATATTGGCGCAGATGTATTGAGTTTGGGATTTCCGGTTAGCGAGTCAGAAAAAGGCAAGCTGACTTTTGATAGTATATCTGAAAAACCTGGGGCTGTAAAATTTGATGCTGGAAGTGATAAAGTCACCTTTTCATTGAAAGAAGATTTAAAACAAGGTTTCGATAACTGGTGTGAGGCGATGGCGAAAGAACACGCTGTGCTATACAATAATAAAACAGATATTAGCTTGCCTGCCATCTCCGACCCGTGTGGCAAGGCACTTCCCGCTATATTACGCCTACAAAAGAATACGTCCAATGCTTTTTCATTCTTATCCGTATAATTCCTCAAGTTCTAATTTCTTTACTCTTGAACGAATAGCTCCTTTAGTTCGTCCATAATGTTTAGCCAGGTCTTTTACATTGATACCTTCGCAATACATTACAGTTAATTCGTCATCAAGTTCTTGTGACCACGGTTTGTATGCATCTTTATGGTTTTTTCTAACTTCATCAATAGCATATGCTTTTTCTGTTCCGTTAGAGCCTGATTTTACTGAATCCGTTGGTGTTTGAGTCGATCTGATTTGTTTTTCTTCTGCTTTAGGAACTCTCATAATGTGAATTTGCTTTGAAGATGGGAAGCCTGAAGGTATTAAAGTATCTGGTATATGAATGCTTCTTTTCGACCTTGTAATTGCAACATACAAAAGATTTATTTCTTCATTTAGTTTTCCCAAGTTCCGTTTATCTTGCTTACCATCATTCACGAGTTTTTCTAACTTTTCTTTAGTGATGAAATCGTCCACAATCTGAATAGCATCATATTCCATCCCCTTGCAACGGTGAACAGTCGTAAAAATCATTTCAGCATTTTCCTTGTCATCATTGTCAATATGTGTCTCTTTGATTGCCTTTATAATCTTTGGAATTTTGTTTCCGTATTCCTTAACAATTTCTACCATCATTCCAAGCTGAACATCTTCCGTTTTGTCAATATATTCTTCAAGTTCTTGCATGTTTCGCATTTCTTTGATGAGCTTGTCTTTGATTAACCGGTGTTTATTATTGTATAGGCTCAGAACATCGTAAAGTGAAGCACCTTCGTCTGCATAGGTGTACGAGCTTATGTTACCCTCAAAGTAGATGTTCTTAACTGTTTTCTTCTCTATCACATATTCGATGGCTTTTAATAATAAACCTAAGTTTGTTCGGGCAATTACAGCTTTTGTTCTGATTTTACCACGTAATGCTTTACCTGAAATCTGAAAAGGTGTTTCAAGGTCGATTACTTTTTTCCATTTTAAAACTTCCATGGCCAAATCGGCAATGTTTTGACTAAACCTGAAGCTTGTTGAAAGATTAAAGCTTGTAAAATTTGCTTTACTAAGCGAGTTTACCGCAAAACGCCAACCATAAATTTGCTGGTGTGTGTCGCCTACAATAACCTTTGTGGCTTTTTGCTTAAGAAAAACATCAAGCATAGCAGAAGATGCGTCCTGTCCTTCATCAAAAAGTATGTAGTCGTAGTTTAGTCTCGGATTTGAAAGCTGAAATTTTTTGAGATAGAAGTCGTGGGTAATTTCAATTTCGCCACTATCCATTTTGCTCAAAAGCAATCTTGTTTGTTTTTCTATGTAATCGTAAAATGTTGATGCAAATGTCTTTGCCTTGGCATCTGAAATTACTTCCAAATAATTAAGGTCATGAATTCTCTTTCTGTCGCTGTTACAGAAGTATGAAATGAATTTGTTAATATGATTTGCTATTATGTATTCAGCATGCTTTTCGCCGTTTCCTTCAAGCCCAAGTAATTCGGCTATTTCGTGTGTTTTGTAACCCTGCCCTCTTACTTTGTAAGCGTGCTTATACACTATATGTTTGTAGGCAAGGGAGTGAGCTGTTTCAACACTTACATTTCTCAGTCCCGCTTCCTTGAATTTTTTTTCTGCTTCGAGTTTAACTGATCTGTTAAAGGCAAGATAAAGTATTTTACTATCCTTAGGTCGCGATTTGGCGTAAGCAATTACAGTCGTGGTTTTCCCTGATCCGGCAACAGCATTTATTTTTATATTACCAGTCGAGCCGATGATATCATATTGCTCCTTTGTCAATTCCATCTTTTGTTTTTACTTTGCTACAACAAAACATGCTGTTTTCGCATTAGCGATAATAATAAATAAGCGCAACGGCACATAAATTCTTCATTTGTCAAAGCTAAATAATCCATATACCCAAAAGAATAAGGGTTACGCTCTTCAATTGTTTTTCAAACCAAAATTTCTTTTCGAATAAAACTAATTTTCAGTATCGTAAACTGAACTAATTGGTTCATACTTTAGGTTGTTTTGGTTTACGCCCCTCAAAAATAGAGAAAAGCTTTTAAATTGCCGCACAGCAGACGATATTTTTTTGGAATGGCAGTATCGCCGTTCGTTTTTCGGAACTGCCCGATAAATGCAAGGGCATTTACTGTTTTTCCGCTTTTTATAGGGTAGTTTGTATAGTTAAAAGCAGCCATGACAAAAAGGTGCTTATATACCAGAAAAAAGATACGTATCTTTTACTTGAAAGATGCGCATCTTTTACTGAAAAGATAAGTATCTTTTGATCAAAAGATACTTACAATTTTTGGACTCGCTTAATGCGCTGATAATGAATGTGTATTTTGCTTACATTTCAAGCCTCAAGCTGGGGGGCGCTGTGCTAAAAAGGATTAATTCGTGTGCTGATGTTTTTTTTCTTTGAAGCTCAGAGGCACACTAAAACACGGAGGCTACCCTGTCAGAGGCAAAAAAAGCAATCCCAAGAAGCCGTAATTTTTCCGTAAACTAAAAAATAATAGGCTAAAATCATTAGCGTAAGGTGTAAATATGGTGCAAATAAAAAAAGAGACTCATTCAACATTTCGAATAAGTCCCTGATTTCCAGTGAGCGGGCAATGGGGGTCGAACCCACGGCCCTCAGCTTGGGAAGCTGATGCTCTACCACTGAGCTATGCCCGCTTTTATTGGCAGCAAAGGTAGATTCAATTTGGAAGATTTTCAATAGCAAATGTGGGATTTATTGGTCATGCAGCAGTGAGCAATAAAAAAGCCCGAATCTCTCCGGGCTTTTTTTATTGACGTCTTTTAAAAACTCAGTTTGCGGGTTTCAGCACCAAATAGGACCAGGCGGGCATATTGATGGCGGCACTGGAATCGATAAGGAATTCCTGACCGGTGAAAAGATCGGTATATGTTCCGTAAACATTGGCTTCAGCAGGTATTAGCTGTTGATCTTCGGGACTGGTATTGATGAATACAACAATTTTATTTTGGTCTTTTTCGCGTATGAAAGCGAGAATTTCTTCCGGCTTATTGGATTGTATCTGAGTAATTGTTCCTCCTTCGCTGGCATTCCATAGTGCCGGATTTTCTTTTTTGATCGTGTTCAATGTGGTATAAAGCGTTGTAAACTCTGCGCCATTATTCCAGTCGATCTGATCTTTTTCAAAGAATGCAAGGCGTTTATTAAGACCCACTTCCTGGCCATTATAGATTAACGGAAAACCGGGCAGGGTGTAGGAGAGCACGGCAAAAGCTTTTGCTCCGTCGCCCAGGCGCTCAAATACCGTTCCGTTCCAGGAGTTCTCATCATGATTGGAGGTGAAAGTCATCCTGAAAACATCCGCTTCAAAAACAGTGTCATCTTTGGCTAAATACTGCCATAAATCGGTACAGTTTTTTTCGCCCTGGGCCATTTTGTTGAAGATGTGATGCACTTCCCAGCCGTAATTGGCACCAAAGGCAGCTTCGGTAAGTTCTGGCTGTCCTTCATCCTCGGCAAGCATAAATACAGGCTTTATTTCATCCAATTCTTTGCGCGCTCTTTCCCAAAAACTTACCGGAACCATACCGGCAACATCGCAGCGATAGCCATCAATATCAGCTTCAACAACCCAAAATTTCATGGCATCAATCATGGCATCCCACAACGCAGGATTGTTTTCGTAGTCAAGATCAGCTACATCAGTCCAATCGTAGGGAGAAATAATCTCGCCATTCTCATCGCGGTTGTACCATTCGGGATGTTCCTCAGTCCAGGCATGATCGAAGGCGGTATGATTGGCTACCCAATCTAAAATTACCTTGAAACCCATTTCGTGTGCCTGAGCAACGACTGCTTTGAAGGCTTCCAGATCACCAAATTCGGGGTTTACGGCTGTGTAGTCTTTGATGGAATAATAGCTGCCAAGCGTTCCTTTGCGATTTTTCTCGCCAATGGGATGAATGGGCATAAACCATAAAATATCCACGCCAAGTTCCTTCAAACGGGGCAGGTGATCTGCAAAAGCCTCAAAAGTGCCTTCTTCGGTAAACTGACGTGTATTCACCTCATAAATTACGGCATCTTTGGCCCAGTCGGGATTTTTTGTTAGCTCAACAGTTTCTTCATTCAATACTGTTTTTTCTTGGTTTTCGCAGGCTGTTAATATGCCCATTACTGCAATTATCAGCAGTGGAAAAAGTTTTTTAAAATTTTTCATAAGAATTTGTGTTAGGTTAAAAAATATTATTCAATTGTTATATCGATGGCTTCTCCAGCCCAAAGAAAACGAAAACTCGTATTTCCTTTAGCATTTTTCCAGAAGCCAATCTCGCTGCTGTCTTCCGTTTGTAAATCGAGAGGCTGCAGTGCTAGATCGTTGATGTTGATTTCAGTAACGATTTTTTGCTTGCCGATAAGCTCAAATTCAAGCATCCTCAATTCGGGCATGCCGGCATAGCCGTCTCCGCTTTTGCGCAGCCTGATTGCTATTTTTCCGGCGGCGTCTTTGCTTCCGTCAAGGCTAATCAATTCATAAGCGCCTTTTTGATAGCTTTCGTAGGTTTCTCCATCATCTTCGTAAATTTTCCCCTTTAGTTCTCCTGTCAAAGCCGGCAAATAGGTTTTAAGGTAGAGTTTTTTGCTGCTGTAAAATGCAGTGCTCGTAACCGCATCCACCATGGGAATAATGCTTCCGGCTCTTACAAACAGGGGAATACTTTCAAGTGCTGTATTCACCTGCACCGACTTGCCACCTCTGAAGGCTTCTTTGCTCCAGAAATGGAACCATTCTCCCTGAGGCAGTTCAACAGTCATATTTTTGATGCCTGCCGAAGTTACCGGAGCTACCAGCATGTCGCGACCAAAGAAATAGCTTTCGTAATGGGAGTTAAAACGTTCATCATCAGGATAGTAATAGAATACAGGAACAACAATTGGTGTGCCTGTTTCTGCAGTTTTCCAGGCTTGTGTATAAATATAGGGTAGCAATTGATAGCGAAGTTTCATAAAATGGCGAACGATTCTCTGTGTCGTGTCATTGAAGTAAACGGGCTCGGAGGGTATGCCGCTGCCATGAGGACGCAAAATGGGAGTAAAGGCAGCAAACTGAAGCCAGCGCGTATAAAGTTCATCGTCTTTTTGACCCATTGCAAAGCCACCTGCATCGCTGTGCATATAGGGAACCCCCGACATGCTCATGTTGAGCATGGCAGGAAGCTGTGCCTGTAAGCCACCCCAGCTGCGACTTACATCGCCGGACCAGGGAATCATGCCAAATCGTTGTGATCCGGCATATCCGCTTCGTGCAAGGAAAAACAAACGCCTGTCAGGATAATCTCTGCGAAAACGGTCGTAAATAGACTTGGCCCAATAATGGCCATAGATATTATGCACTTCGTCGGCTTTGCCTGCCACGTGGTACAGATCGGAAGGATGGGATTCTGGTTCGCCCAAATCGCCCCAAAGGCCTGCAACACCTTGTTCAAATTGCTTTTTATACTTGCTCCATAACCAATCAGCAGCTTCAGGCTTGAAGATGTCAATCAGGCTGCCATCACCAAAATAAAATTGTTTGTCAACATAAACCTCGCCCAGGCTGTCTGTGGCTAGCAGCCCAAGTTCAGCAGCAATGCCGAAGTTTTCCAGTGTATCGATAATATAGGGTTCGGAAATGGTAATGGTTTGTATGCCTGATTTTTTAAAATCCGCGATCATCTTTTCTGGCTCGGGCCAGGAAGGTTTGAACCAGTCGAGGCGGCCAAGATGTCCTAAAATGCTGTCGCCAAACCAGTAAAAGTCAAGGATAACCGCATCAATAGGAAAGTCATTTTTGAGCATCAGCTTGACAATAGAATCGGTTTCTGCCTGGGTGCGATAGGCCATGCGCGATTGTAAATTACCAAAAGCCCAGCGTGGCGGCAGTTGTTGCTTTCCGGTGAGCCTGCTGTATTGCTGCAGAATTGAGTTGGGATTCTCGCCATGAATCAGGTAAAATTTTTGCGGGCCACCAATAGCAGAAAAGGTTACAACACCTTTGTGCTCGCTGTCAACATCGATCTGCCCTTTTTGTGGGTTATCAAAAAATATCATGTATTTTTTCGACGACAGCAAGAGCGGAATGGTGTAGTTCAGGTCTGTAGCACCAATTTCGTAACCATATTGCGGCCGATTGTAAAGCCCCAGTTTTTTCCCTCTCAGGTTGATTCCTGATGCCCGTCCTCCGCTGCCATAAAAGCGTTCGCCCTGGCTGGCAACAAAACGATAGCCAACGCCTGTATTGCTTGTGAAGAAACCGGCTTCTTCGTTCAATAGTGCTTGTCCGTTGCTGAGAAACCTGATCTCCAGCGGGTTTTTATGGATAAAAACCTGCATGCCGGGCAAGTCGAACATCAGGGCATTGGGCGTTTCGGTGAGCAGTGTTTCTATTTCTCCGGGTTCCATTATTACTGCATGCGAGCTGTCGAACTGCGTAAAACCGCCGGGATGAAACATCACCTCAATAATGCTGTCGGCAAAAGGCCTAAAACTGAAATCGCCCTGATCGGTTTTAATAAACAGGCTGTTGTTTTCGACCTGCTGACCCAGGTACCGTTTGATCGAACTGCGTGTTCCGGGCTGCTCGCTGATTGCTGGCTGATAGCCTTTGAAGTTGATGTAGAAATCCTTTTCATCGGCGGTTTTTGCTGCCAGACTTCCATCCTCATTGCGAAACACCAGTGCAAGTTGCTTGAGAGGCAGGTCGTCGTTAATATCAAAAAATGTCTTTATTGGAATACTTGCCCGATAGAGTCCGGCACCCATTGGCAACATTTTAACACGCGCATCGGGCTGCCCCCAATTGCCCACAGCATACTTCCAGTCGCTTCCGTCGTTGCTGGCAGAGGTTATCAAACCGGCGTGGAAATACACATTGCCTTTGTAGTCTTTCAGTGCTTTGTTTCCTTCATTGGCATCGAAAATTATCAGGAGGGTATCTGAAATTTCCGGTTCTGCCGGGATATTCCTGACCAACTGTGCCTGCAAAAAAACAGGAAGCAACAGCAAGCTCCACAGCAATAAAAGAAAATTCCGCAGCTTCTTTTTTATCGTCATAATCATGTTTTTTTAAGGCAATTTAGTGTTTTAGTTCGATCACACGGCTGTCCATAGCAGGAATGGTAATTTTGTCCAGGGTTTCGAACCAGCTGCGATGCAGTATATCTGTTCCGCTCTTGAAGCCGTTCAGGTTTTCTTCAAATCGATCGAGGCGAATGGTTTTTTCTTCGGAGTTATTATTCAGAATTACCATGATTGCCTCATCCTTAAGATGCCTGAAATATACATAAACGCCATCTTCGGGGATGTAATGGGTCAGTTTGCCGCTTTGGAGAACTTCATTTTTCTTGCGAAAATGCAAGAGCATACTAAAATGGTTCCAGAGTTCATTTTGTTCGGGGGTTCTTCCTCCGGCTTCAAAAGCATTATGGGTATCGCCTTCCCAGCCTCCCGGGAAATCATTACGCATTTGGCCGTGGCCTTTGTGTTCTTCTCCCGGTGTGCCAAGTTCGTTGCCGTAATAAACCTGAGGAAGCCCGCGTATGGTCAGCAGAAATGTAGCTGCCATTTTCTGTTTGCGCAGATCACCTTTCAGTGTGGTAGCAATACGATCCATATCATGATTGTCAAGGAAATTTACGATATGGTTTGTATTGCCATACAAAAAGTCGAGACTTAACGATTCGTAAAGTGCTGCCACACCGCTACTCCAGCCATTGTCTTCGTTAAAAGCCCTGCCGATAGCAAATTTCAGCGGGAAATCCATCACATAATTCAGGTCCGAATCAAAACCGTCGAAGTTATGTTCGTTTTTGTGCCAGTAGGCAACCTGAGGTGCCTCATTGAGCCAGACCTCGCCAACAACAGAAAAATTGGGGTACTCAGCACGTAAACGCTGCATCCAATCTTTCATAAAACTTTGGTAGGAATAGGGATAAGTGTCCATTCTGATGCCGCCCAAATCAGCATATTCAACCCACCAAATACTATTCTGTATCAGGTAGTTGGCTACGAATGGGTTGTGCTGATTGAGATCGGCCATGGTTTTGTCGAACCAGCCGCGCAGCATTTTGTCTTTATCAAAATCGGAGGCATAAGGATCGGTTATTGTTCCGCCACGATAATTGGAGCGCGTAAACTCAGGCCACTCGTTTACCCAGTCGCTCATCGGCAGGCTTTTGGTCCACCAATGCCCTGTGCCATAATGGTTGAAAACCATATCCATGATAATCTTTATGTCTTTTTCGCGGGCTTTTTGAACCAGTTCCAAATAGGTTTCATTGCTTCCCAAACGGGGATCTACCTTGTAGAAATCAGTAATTGCATAGCCATGATAGCTGTAAGCGGGCATATTGTTTTCGAGAACCGGATTGAGCCAAAGTGCTGTCACGCCAAGCTCTGTGAAGTAATCCAATCGTTCTGTTATGCCTTGCAGGTCGCCACCATGGCGGCCATCGGGGTTTTTTCTGTTGGCTTTTTCGAGCATCCCGGGCATATCATCATTGTTAGGGTCGGCATTGGCAAAGCGATCGGGCATGAGCAAATAGATTGCATCAGACTGGTCAAAGCCTTGTCGGTTAGCGGATCCCTCGCGTCGCTGAAAGAGGTTATAGCTCGTGCTAAAAACCGTTTTGCCGTTTTGCGAAAAAAGAATCTCAAACGCTCCTGCTGCTGTTTCTGCTGAAATTTGGAGGTCGATAAATACGTAATCAGGATTTTCAACTGCCGAAACACGCTTGATTTGCACGCCGGGATAGTCGATGGTAACACGGGTTTCGCCAATGTTCTCGCCATAAACCATCAGCTGAAGACTTTTGTTTTGCATGCCTGTCCACCAAAATGGTGGCTCAATTTTTAGCTGAGCGTCATTCTTTTGCGCCTGAAGCCCAAAAGTGAATAGCAGCATGACCGCCAGCAGCAGCCCATTCCTATAATTTCGTGTTTTCATAAAGATACTTTTTCGATAATTTTTATGTTAATACTTTTGGGACAGACCTAAGAGAACTGATAAGGTGGTAAAGATAAATAATCCATTTTGATTTTTACTTACTTCCTCTTGAGGCGTTGGTATTTGATTTTTAGGTTGAAATTAGTTTAAAAGCTTAAAAATCAAATGATTTTATCCTGTTTTGGAATAAGGGTTTTGCAATCGTAGCTATGAGCTGTTTTCTACCGAAACCGTTTGCAATCTGATTATCCTGTTCTGGTGCAGAAAATAGCTGCCAAAAGCGCGAAAAGGGCTATTTTTGTAGAAAGCATTGTATTCAAATTAAAGTATTTAAAATGAGAGGTATAGACTTGATTTCGTCCCTTTGGTCGCAAATTTATCCTGAAGCAGACGCTCAGCTATTGGAGGGTTTTATCGAAGAGTTGACACAGCTAAACAAGCCGGCTAAAGATGCTGATACCAGCTGGTATCAGGATGCCGTAGTTTATTCGTTGTATGTTGACTTGTTTAACAAGGACTTCGACGGGCTGAAAGAAAAGCTGGATTATATAAAATCTCTTGGCGTCAACACCTTGTGGCTGCTGCCAATTCTCGACTCGCCTATGCGTGATGCCGGCTTCGACATACGCAATTACGACCTGATACGACACGAGCTTTTGGGTTTGCCCGAAAATCATAGCAAGGCAGAGCAGGAAGCTGTTTTTGGTGACTTTTTGAAGGAAGCTCATTCACGGGGTTTGCGTGTGATTTTTGATATTGCGCTCAACCATGTTTCGGAAACCCATCCCTGGTTTCAAAGTGCCAAAGAATCCATTTCAAGTCCATTTCGTGATTATTTCATCTGGACGCAGGATATAAGCCTGTACAAAGATGCCCGCATCATTTTCAAAGGACTCGAAAAAAGCAATTGGGAGCCCTCGGGCGATGCGTATTTCTTTCACCGCTTTTTCAATTTTCAGCCCGATCTAAACTACCGCAACCCCAAGGTGTTGCTTGATATGCTGCGTCATTTCCTTTATTGGCAACAGCTGGGCGTTGATGGTTTTAGGGCTGATGCCATTCCTTACCTTTGGAAAGAAGAGGGTACTGACTGTGAAAACCTGCCCCAAACGCATCTGATCATGAAGTTTTATCGTGCAGTGCTTGATAGAGTCCGTCCCGGCACCCTGATTTTGGCCGAAGCCTGTCAGAAACCTAACAAGGTAGTGGAGTATTTGGGCGATGGAGACGAATGCCATGCTGCCTATCATTTTCCCCTTATGCCGATGTTTTACAAAGCCATTGCCAGCCAGCAGGCTGATCCAATAATCAATATTCTGGACACGGCTGTTACCCCTAAAAAACCAGATAATACGCAATGGTTCACCTTTTTGCGCTGTCACGATGAATTGAGCCTTGAATTGGTTTATGTGTCGGAAGCAGATCGTAAATATATCCATGACAATTATTGTTTGCAGCCTGAGTGGGATTTCCGCGAGGGAGAAGGAATTTCGGCGAGGCTGGCCAATCTGTTTCAGTTCGACGAACGCAAGATAGGTCTGGCCTACTCCATCATGCTCACGCTTCCGGGAACACCCGTAATTTATTATGGCGATGAATTTGGTAAGGAAAATGACCAGCGCTATTATGAAGAAATGATTCATCAGACCGGAAAAGACGATACCCGCTTTTTGGTTCGGGGCAAGATAAACTGGCCCTTGCGTGAGGCACAACTCAATGATCCTTCAACTTTTCAGTACCGTGTATTTCATCGCATTCAAAAACTGCTTGAGCTGCGCCGGAAGTTGGGTGTTTTTGGACAGGGAAGTCTTGAATTTATTGAACCGGATGCTCAAGACACACAAAATCCTGCTGTGCTTGCCTATATCCGCAAGCTTGGGGAAACCCGTGTTTTGGTAGTTCAAAACCTTTCATCAAAGCCACAACTTGCCCGCTTTGAAAGCATCAGTGCCACGGGCATCAACTTGCTGCAGGACAGCGTGATTGCCCTCGACGAAATTATTCTGAAACCCTATGCCTATCATTGGATAAAAATCGATTAACCCTTAACACAGCACCATATATGAGTTCCAATAAATTATTTGATGCCGTTATCTTTGATCTTGATGGCGTAATTACTAAAACCGCCCTGGTTCACAGCGCCGCCTGGAAGCTGATGTTCGATGCGTTTTTAAAGGCCCATGCCGGGCAAACCGGAACAGCCTTTGTGCCCTTTGATCATAAATCGGATTACCTGCCTTTTGTCGATGGCAAGCCGCGTTACAAAGGCGTTGCTGATTTCCTTGCCTCCCGGAGTATTGAGCTGCCTTTTGGCGATCCGGATGACAAGGCTGATATGTTGACAGTTTGCGGGCTGGGCAATCGCAAAAATCAGGCCTTCAATGAGGTATTGGATCGCGACGGCGTTGAAGTTTATCCTTCAACGGTAGCACTGATGAAAACTTTGCGTCAGAATGGCTATCGGGTAGGTGTGGCCTCTTCCAGCAAAAACTGTGAGGGTGTTTTGCGCGCTGCCGGATTGCTCGATTTGGTCGAAACACGCATTGATGGCGTGGTATCAGCAGAAATTGGTCTGAAAGGAAAGCCGGAAGCTGACATTTTCACGACAGCAGCCGACCGCCTTGACAGTAGTTATGCGCGAAGTATTGTTGTGGAAGATGCTGTTTCGGGTGTTGCTGCCGGAAAAAACGGTCGCTTTGGACTCGTGCTGGGAGTGGCTCGCGAAGAAAATCAGGTAGAACTTTATGAAAATGGAGCTGATTGGGTCGTTGATGACCTGCAGGAAGTGACTATTGAAGATTTGAATCATTGGTTTTCTACAGGGGTTGAAGCCGACAGCTGGTCCATTACTTATCATGGCTATCATCCTGCAAAGGAACGCTCGCGCGAAGCCCTGCTGGCAATTGGTAACGGCTATTTTGGCGTGCGTGGTGCAATGGAAGAAAGCAGTGCTAGTGCTGTAAATTATCCGGGAACGTATATGGCCGGGATGTATAACCGCCTGATTACTAAAATAGCTGATCGGGATGTTGAGAATGAAGATTTTGTAAACCTGCCCAATTGGCTTCCTGTAAACTTTAAGGTGGATGATGGAGAATGGTTCGACCCAAACCGCCTTAAAATCATCAGCCTGAAACGCCGGATTGATCTTAGAAATGCGCTTTTGGAACGCGAAATGCTGGTAGAAGATGATCAGGGTCATCAAACCCTTGTCCGCAGCAAACGCCTTGCCAGCCTTGAGAATAATTTATTGGCAGCCATCTGTTACGAACTGGAACCAATTAATTATGATGGCACAATCAGTTTACGATCGGGGATTGACGGACAAATAATTAATGCCGGTGTTGACCGCTATAAAACATTGTCGTCCAAGCACCTGGAGCCTATAAAGCAAGGAGAAGAGGAAGGAAGGATTTATGTGGTGGTCAAAACCAATCAATCGGAGCATCAGATTGCTGAGGTGGCCAAACATCAGCTGTTTCTCAATGCCGAAATCATTGATGCACAGGAGGCTTTTGAGATCTCCGAAAGTCGCGTCTTTGCAGCATTTAAACAGGAAGTAAAGGCCGGAGATAAACTGAGGCTTGAGAAAACCGTAGCCATTTGCAGCGATAAGGAACATTTTGTGGACGATGCCCTGTCGTCAGCCTTTGCATCTGTAAAAACAGAATCAAGTTTCGATAATCTTTTTCAGGATAATCAAGCGAGATGGGCTGAACTTTGGGAAAGGACGGATATCGTTGTAGCCGGCGATCGCTGGTCGCAGAAACTATTGCGCTTGCATATCTTTCATTTGCTGGTGTCGGTTTCGCCTTTCAACAGACAGTTGGATGCCAGCATAACAGCGCGCGGACTGCATGGCGAGGCCTATCGCGGCCATATCTTTTGGGACGAATTATTTATTCTTCCCTTTTATGACCTGCACCTGCCCGAGGTGGCCAAATCCTTGCTGATGTATCGTCACCGCCGCCTGCCCGAAGCCCGGAAGTATGCTGCCATGCATGGCTATTCAGGTGCAATGTTCCCTTGGCAGAGTGGTAGCGATGGGCGCGAAGAAACACAAGTGGTCCACCTGAATCCCCTCACCGGGAAATGGGGCGACGACAACTCTTCGTTACAGCGACATGTTTCGCTGGCTATTGCCTATAATGTGTGGGACTATTTCTGGATCACCAATGATGAGGCCTTCCTGAAAAAATATGGTGCCGGTTTGTTTTTCGAGATTTGCCGCTTTTGGGCAAGTAAGGCGCAATGGAATGAACAAACAGAACGCTATCATATCGCCGAAGTAATGGGTCCCGATGAGTTTCATGAGCACCTGCCCGGAACAGAAAAAGGCGGGCTTACCGATAATGCCTATACCAATATCATGGTCGCATGGATTTTTGGTAAAGCCATGGAAATTAAGAAGATTATTGGGAATTTGAAAGCTGCATTGCCGGATTTCGAAGAGGCAGAAGTGCTGCAATGGCAGCAGATAGCCTCCAAGCTTAATCTTGAAATCAATACTGAAGGCATTATTGCGCAGTTTGCCGGGTATTTTGATTTGCAGGAACTGGACTGGGATGCTTATACCAAAAAGTATGACAATATCCACCGCATGGATCGTATTCTAAAGGCCGAAGGCAAATCACCCGATGCTTATAAGCTTGCCAAACAGGCAGATACACTCATGACGTTTTACAACCTGAACAAGGAAGAAGTGGACGGATTGCTTCAGAAGATGGGATATCAGCTTTCGGAAGACTACCTGAAACGCAACATGGAATATTACCTGCAGCGTACCTCTCATGGCTCTACCTTAAGTCGTGTGGTGCATGCCCGTCTGGCTGCCACCATAGGCGATGAGGCATTGAGCTGGAATCTGTATCAGGATGCACTGTCAAGTGATTACAACGATATTCAGGGTGGCACCACAGGCGAAGGAATTCATGCTGGCGTAATGGCAGGCACAGTGCTGATCGCACTCAATACTTTTGCCGGCATCAATTACCGCAAACAATTTTTGCACCTGGAGCCGGCTCTTCCCAAAGCCTGGGAAAGCCTTGCTTTTAAGCTGACATTCAAACAAACAGATTTTGCTTTTGAAATCAGCCATCAGGAAGTTCGTGTAATGGCCAACAAAAACACCACTATTTGCGTTTATAATAAAAGTCACCAACTCGTTGGAAAAGAATGGACTATTATTTCATTAAAGCTTTAAGCTATGTTAAACGATAAACTTACCGTAACGCCCAAGCATGAGCAGGCAGCGGATGTGGTCATTGAATTTATGGCCGAAAAATTAAAACCAAAGTACATTATTGCCATCGGTGGGGAAGTGGGTTCCGGAAAATCTACGCTGGCATTTGCGATTGCGCACAAGCTTAAAAAGCAGGGCGTGAGAAGTAAAATTATGGATTTGGACGATTTCTACAAGGTGTCACCACTCGAACGTAAAGAATGGCGCAGAACCAACGGCATCGATAGTGTTGGGCCGAATGAGTATGACTGGGGCAGGATTATTCATGTAATCAACGATTTCTACGAGAATAATATCGCAGTAATGCCTTGTGTGGATCTGATTACAGACTATGTTGATGAGGTGAAAACAAATTTCAATGGTGTTGATGTTGCGATTATCAACGGTTTGTATGCTACGAAAATAGAGCAGGCCGATTTGCGCGTCTTTATTGAGCTCACCTATGACGAAACCCGGGAAGCACAGCTTTTTGGCGACAAAGAGGAAATAACGGCATTCAGAAAGAAGATATTGGAGCGGGAGCATCAAATGGTTCAGGCCTTGAAAGTGGGCAGCGATTTGTTTTTTGATTTTGATGCCACACTCGATAAATACCATTTATAAAGTGCTTAAGCCATGGAAACTGTTTTAAAGTTGAGGTGCACTAAGTACAGCAGATAAGCCAGGTTTCTGTCAATGGTATTTATGCAAATAATTGATATATAAGTTATTAAAAATACAACACACAACATTAACAAACGAGATCAACATGTTAGGAGACATCTTACTCATTACCGAAAAGCATCAGCTAGCCGGCAAGGCCATCATCGAACATATTTTGGCGAATAAAAAGGATAAAATGATGATTGCTATTTCCGGCGAATCGGGATCCGGCAAAACCGAACTGGCGCATGTAGTAGCCAAAGGACTGCGCAAAGCGGGCATCATGGCCAAGCCCTTGCATATCGACAATTATTACCGCATTCATCCGCTGGAACGCACAGAATGGCGCAAGAATAATGGCATTCAAAATGTTGTCGGTCCCGGAGAGTATGACTGGGATACGCTTAACCGCAACATCAAGGAGTTTAAAGAAGGGCGTTCCTCAACCGGTCCCTGTGTGGATCTTGTTACAGAGCAAATTGATCAGCTCACCACCGATTATAGCGGTATCGATATGCTGATTATTGATGGATTGTATGCCATCAAAACGGAAGAGGTGGATGTGCGTGTGTTTATCGAACTCACCTATCATGAAACCAAGAAAGCACAGGCAGTTAGGGGCAAAGAGCCGCAGAATGAATACCGTATGCAGGTGCTCGAAACAGAACATCAGCAAGTGCAGGCACTTAAACCAAGTGCCGATATTTTTATCGGCATGGATTATGCATTCCGCCTGGCCAAATAGTGTCTGTCCATAATGTCCGATATCTGCGTTGCTATAAAAATTTTAAATCCTCAAATACTTTAGTATACTGCGGTTTAAAATTTTTATGCGCCCTGCCTGACGGCCAGGCAGGCTTGATCTCGACCATTATGAATCAGCCACTGGACTTTATAGACAAACTCTAAATAGGATCATACAATAATTTCCGGCAGCTGCGATGTATGGTGGATAGGAAATTTCCCGGCAATTCTTACCTTTACCCTGTTCAATTTTTTTATCATTATGGAATCAATCCAACACCTTTTTCGCATTGGCTATGGCCCATCTAGCAGTCATACAATGGGACCCTGTCGCGCTGCAACACGTTTTAAAGCGGAGAATCCGCAAGCCGAGGCTTTTCGGGTAATTCTATATGGGAGTCTTGCGGCTACCGGCAAGGGCCATCTTACGGATCAGGCTATTGCCCAGGTGTTAGCGCCTAAGAAGCTTGAAATCGACTGGCGCCCGAAGACTTACCTTGAGCGCCATCCCAATGCCCTGACTTTTGAAGCGCTGGATGGCCAGGGAAAGTTGCTCAATCAGTGGACAGCATATAGTGTTGGGGGAGGCTCTATCCTGGGAGAAGGCGAAGAGGCAACGGCAACACCGGTTTATCCGCACAATACAATGGCCGACATCCTGAAATGGTGCAACCAGCAAGGGAGGACGATGTGGGAATATGTGCAGATCCACGAAAAGCCTGAAACCTTAGATCACCTGAAAGAGGTGTGGCATGTGATGCAGGAAGCCGTAAAACGTGGCCTGGATAATGAAGGGGTGATACCCGGCGGGTTGCGGCTGGCGCGTAAAGCCTCATCCTATTATATCAAAGCGCAAAGCCTGAAGGATTCATTGAAAAGCCGTAGCCTGGTATTTGCTTATGCTTTGGCTGTTTCGGAGGAGAACGCCTCGGGCGGATTGGTGAGTACTGCTCCAACATGCGGCTCCAGCGGTGTGCTGCCAGCGGTATTGTACCATGCAAAAAATGCGCATGGTTTTTCGGATGAGAAAATCCTGAAAGCTATTGCCACAGCAGGTCTCGTAGGGAATCTGGTAAAGAAGAATGCTTCCATTTCTGGCGCTGCGGTAGGCTGCCAGGGAGAAGTGGGAACAGCCTGCGCCATGGCTTCAGCGGCCGTGAACCAGCTTTTTGGGGGTAGTCCGCAGCAGATTGAGTATGCCGCCGAAATGGGGCTGGAACATCACTTGGGCCTCACCTGCGACCCCATCAATGGCTTGGTTCAGGTGCCCTGTATCGAACGCAATGCGCATGCAGCAGCCCGTGCCTTAGATTGCAATATGTTTGCGCTGCTCTCGGATGGTAAGCATTTCGTTTCGTTCGATAAGGTAGTGAAAACAATGAAAGTTACCGGAAAGGACATCCCCAGCCTTTATAAAGAAACCGCCGAAGGCGGACTGGCGCTCTTCGCCAAACGGAAAGAGCGGAAGGGAGCAAAGGGGCTGGAGTGATGATGCCTGGGGAATCAATCCCCGGAAAATCAGAATGGAAGAAATAGGCGTTGGTTGGAGCGCAATAAATGCAGCTTATTCCCGAACAGCGCTTGCCTCAAGGCGATTCGATAGTTTCTGATAAAGTAAACCCCTATTAGGTATTATTTTATTTTAATGCATGCCCTTTGATGTGCCTTCAGTTCAGAAGTACAGATTTTATCAGGATTTCTGCATGCTACTGCTTAACAGTACGTTTGTTTGCGACCGCTCAAAGTTTTTAGCTTACTTTTATCATAGAATTTTATAATGAAGTAATCAATATTATCTATGGAAAAAATGATAGTGATAAATAAAATGTTTCATAGATTTGCCTAAAAGTAGTAAAAAAACAAAATTCAATCTTATGGACAAGAACAAAAATCTGACTAATTCCGAATGCACTTCCACTTATAATGTAAACGCCGAAAGCAAGTGCCCTGTAACGGGAGCAAGCGCGCAACATGGTGCCGGAAGCGGCCCCTCAAACCGCGACTGGTGGCCTAACCAGCTGAAGCTGAATATTCTTCGCCAACATGCCTCGCTGTCCAACCCAATGGGCGAGCGTTTTAACTATGCGGAGGAATTCAAAAAGCTTGATCTGGCCGCAGTAAAAAAAGACATCTTCGAACTGATGACCAACTCTCAGGAGTGGTGGCCGGCCGATTATGGTCATTACGGCCCACTTTTCATCCGCATGGCCTGGCATAGCGCCGGAACCTACCGTATTGGTGATGGGCGTGGTGGAGCTGGTTCGGGCTCACAACGGTTTGCTCCGCTCAACAGCTGGCCCGATAATGTGAACCTCGATAAAGCCCGCTTGCTGCTTTGGCCGGTGAAGCAAAAATTTGGCAAGAAAATTTCCTGGGCTGATTTGATGGTACTTGCAGGCAATTGCGCTTTGGAATCCATGGGTTTCAAAACTATGGGATTTGCCGGAGGGCGTGAGGATGTGTGGGAATCGGAACAGGATATCTATTGGGGTTCCGAAAGCGAATGGCTGGGTGATAAGCGCTACAGTGGCGATCGTGATTTGGAAAATCCCCTTGCTGCTGTTCAAATGGGACTGATCTATGTAAATCCGGAGGGTCCCAATGGCAAGCCCGATCCACTTGCTGCGGCCAAGGATATCAGGGATACATTTGCCCGCATGGCGATGAATGACGAAGAAACCGTGGCATTAATTGCCGGAGGGCACACCTTTGGCAAAACACATGGTGCCGGTGATCCTGAAAAATATGTGGGGCCCGAGCCAGCGGCCGCCGGTATTGAAGAACAGGGTCTTGGATGGAAAAACTCCCTGGGCAGTGGTAATGCCGGCAACACAATTACCAGTGGCCTTGAAGGCGCCTGGACAAAATCACCTACTCAGTGGAGCAACAATTTCTTCGAGAATCTTTTTGGTTTCGAATGGGAGCTTACAAAAAGCCCTGCTGGTGCTTATCAGTGGAAACCCAAAGACAATGCTGGTGCCGGAACTGTGCCTGACGCGCATGATCCGTCCAAAAAGCATGCGCCATTTATGCTCACAACAGACCTTTCCCTGAGGTTTGATCCCATTTATGAGAAAATTTCGAGACGCTTCTTCGAAAATCCGGAGGAGCTTGCGGATGCCTTTGCGAAGGCATGGTTTAAACTGACGCATCGCGATATGGGACCAATTTCACGCTATCTGGGTCCTGAGGTGCCTTCGGAAGAACTTATCTGGCAGGATCCTGTCCCGGCTGTTGACCATAAACTGATCGACGACAAAGACATTGCAACACTTAAAGCCGATATACTTGCTTCGGGGCTTTCGGTCTCCCAATTGGTTTATACCGCCTGGTCGTCTGCCTCTACTTTCCGTGGCTCCGACAAACGGGGAGGTGCCAATGGTGCGCGTATCCGACTCACTCCGCAAAAAGATTGGGAAGTGAATAACCCGACACAATTGGACAATGTACTGAAGGCGCTCGAAGCCATTCAGTTGGCTTTTAATCAGGCACAAACTGACGACAAAAAGGTCTCCCTTGCCGACCTCATCGTGCTTGGCGGTTGCGCTGCCGTTGAGAAGGCCGCTAAAGATGCCGGTTTTGAGGTAACTGTTCCTTTTGCGCCCGGCCGCACCGATGCTTCTCAGGATCAGACGGAAGTTGATTCATTTCAATACCTTGAACCGATTGTGGACGGCTTTAGGAACTACAAAAAGGCTAGTTACTCCGTTTCGGAGGAAGAAATGCTGGTTGACAGAGCACAGCTGCTTACACTTACTGCACCCGAAATGACTGTGCTTATTGGAGGTATGCGGGCACTCAATGCCAACTTCGGTCAATCGCAGCATGGTGTTTTTACAAAACGCCCGGAAGTGCTCACAAACGACTATTTTGTGAATTTGCTTGATCTGGGAACGACCTGGAAAGCTGTTTCAAAAGACGAAACCGTTTTCGAAGGCTGCGACCGTGTATCTGGCGAATGCAAGTGGACAGGCACCCGTGTGGACCTTATCTTTGGCTCTAATGCCGAACTGCGCGCGCTGGCTGAAGTTTACGCTTCAGCAGATAGCCGCGAGAAATTTGTTAATGATTTCGTTGAAGCCTGGAACAAGGTCATGAATCTGGATCGGTTTGACCTGGCTTAAAATGCCCCGGGATAAGCCAAAAACTATTGTTTAACACAATGAGGTGGTGCGGAAAACGTGCCGCCTCTTTTTTTGGGCAAGGTTGGAAATCCCTTTGAATGATCTCGAATCATGCCCGCTTCGGTATGCTCGGGATCAAAGTGCGAAAAAGTTTTAAAACCAAAGTACTCACAGATTTTAAATTTTTTCCGGGATGCAGATTATGGATATTATTGACAGTCGCGCGCTGCTTGACCACTAAGCCGTAAAAATTCTTATTACTTTTGCCCTTTAAAACAAAACTACACTTGATTTATCCGCATAATTTTGAGGAAAAACTCGGTTTCGACCGGCTGCGCCAATGGCTAATGTCCTATTGCATCAGCGAAATGGGTATTGAGCAGGCACAGCTGATGGTATTTGAGACCAGTTTGCCGGTGATACAGGAAAAACTCAGCCTCATACAAGAGTTTACGAAGATGATGGATGACGGGCTTCCTTTTCCGGTGCGCGATTACAGCGACCTGCGCAACGAGTTGCACCACCTGCGGATTGAAGGTACCGTTATCAGTCAGGAAGCGCTTTTTGCCCTCAAACCCAACCTCAACGCCCTCAAAACAATACTGCGCTTTGCTGATTCTGAATCTGCAATTCAATATCCGGCTTTCCTGAACCTCTGCAAAGGCAGCACACTCGATCATACGATTTGGAGCGAATGCAACCGGCTTACCGACGACAAGGGCGATATCCCCGATGCTGCCTCCGCAGAATTGGCCGATATCCGCAAACAGATCAGGCAAAAGCTGAGCACCATCGACAGGCAGGTGAATAAGCTTTTGCAGGAGGCAAAAAATGCCGGCTGGGCCGATTCCGGAGTGGAAGCCACCATACGCAATGGCCGCATGGTGATACCGGTGCGGGCTGCCGACAAGCGCAAGCTCAAAGGCTTTATTCACGACGAGTCGGCTACCGGACAAACGGTTTATATTGAGCCAACAGCCGTGTTCGATACCAATAACGAAGTACGCGAGCTGGAATATGCCGAAAAGCGGGAAATCAACCGCATCCTCGCGGCATTCTCCCGTTTGTTGAGGCCACATCTCAGTAGTTTGCTCACGGGCTGGGAGTTGCTGGGCAGCATCGACCTGATACGTTCCAAAACCATATTGGCACAGCAGATGCAGGCTACAATACCTGAAGTTATAGCACAGCCCCTCGTCAACTGGAAGCAGGCGCGCCATCCTCTGCTGGAAAAAAGCCTGAACGAGCAGAAAAGAAAAATTGTTCCGCTGGATCTTTTTCTGGATGAGAAACAGCGCATCCTCATTATCTCTGGTCCCAATGCAGGCGGCAAGTCGGTATGCCTCAAAACAGCCGGTCTTATCCAATATATGCTGCAATGCGGTTTGGCTGTTCCAATGGCAGCGGATTCGGTTTGTGGCATTTTTGATGCCCTTTTTATTGATATCGGTGATGAGCAGTCACTCGAAAACGACCTGAGCACCTATAGTTCGCACCTGCTTAACATGAAATATTTCATGGAATATGCCAGTCCGAAATCGCTTTTTATGATTGACGAATTTGGCACAGGAACGGAGCCACAGCTGGGTGGAGCCATAGCAGAAGCTGTGCTCAAAACGCTCAATAGCAAAAAGGCTTTTGGGCTAATAACTACCCATTATGCCAATTTGAAACTGCTGGCCGATCAGCAGGAGGATATTTTTAATGGCGCAATGCTGTTCGACACCAAAAGACTGGAGCCTTTGTATATGCTACAGACCGGCAAGCCTGGAAGTTCTTTTGCATTTGAGATCGCCCGTAAGATCGGCTTTCCGGAGCAAATTCTTGAGCTGGCATCGGGAATAACAGGTCAGTCGCACCTGGATTTCGATGAGCAGCTGCAGCAGCTTGAAGTAGAAAAGAAAGCCCTCGCACAAAAGCAAACAGAGGTGCGGCTGGCCGATCAGTTGTTGAATGAGGTGATCGAAAAATACAAGCGACTGCTCAAGCAGGTGGAAGACCGGAAAAAACAGCTTTTGGCCGAAGCCGGGAGTGAAGCCAAATTGTTGATTGATAAGGCCAACAAACAGATCGAACACACCATAAAGGAGATACGCGAAGCACAGGCCGACAAGGAAAAGACCAAAGAGCTGCGGCAAAAGCTACGCGATTCGAGGGATCAATTGGGTGACGAAGCCGTTGAGTTGGCTGCCCGACTCCAACAAATCGATGAAAAGGAAGAAGCGGATCATAAAATTGCTGCCCTTAAAGTAGGAGATTTTGTGCGAATCGAAGAAATGGATATCACCGGCGAGCTGCTTGCTATCAGCGAGCATGAAGCTGTGATTAGCTTTAATTCCGTTAAGCTGCGTACTTCGCCCGAAAAACTGTCGAAGCTGAGCCGTAAAGAAAGCCGCAAGGAAATTCAGCACAGAAAAACAGGAAGTGCACGAAGTGTGACGGCCGACCTGAATGAAAAAGTTTCGCAGTTTAAACTCACGATCGACCTGCGTGGTCAGCGCGCTGAAGAAGCCCTGGAGCAGGTAGCCAAGTACCTTGACGAAGCAATACTGCTGAGTATCAAAGAAGTCAATATCCTTCATGGCAAGGGAAATGGCATATTGCGTAAGCTGATCAGGGAATTTTTGAGCAAACAGAAAGAAGTCGTTTCCTTTGACGATGCACCTCCGGAAACCGGCGGAAATGGCGTAACAAAGGTTAGTTTCCGTTGAGATTCGACTGGTTGTAAAGCTTAAAACCCGACTGAAAAATACTTGCAAAAGTAGATTTGTGTTGCTGTTATTATGATGGATAAGTAATCAATAAATTATTTCAAATAGTATTAATAGTGCTGTAAATCAATATATTACAATCATTTTCTATCTATTTTTATGTCTGTATAATCATATACAAGTCAAATTATATTTTATGAATTTCTGGTAAAAACATCTTTTAATTTTTGTTTAAGCTCGTGTAAGTTAACATAATGTTGAGCGCTTTTTGATTTTTATTTAGAATAAATGACATTTTAAACAGCTCAAAAACAGTAAATTACAAGTAATCAAAGAAAAAAGTATTATTTTTTACAAAAAAAGTGATGCGTTTTGACGGTTTTAAACAACATATTAATGAAGAGAAGTGCAGTTCTATAAATTTTCAACCAAGATGATTAGTCGAAGATTATTTTCTACGGTAATAGTTTGTTTGAGTGCCTGTCTTTTGATTAAGCATCATTGTGTTGATAACATGCTGCTTTATCACCATAATTTAGAATTTTCAATATTGGTCTTGTTCCTTATCAGTATTGTAATTATTTGTCATGAGCTTTATTTCTCACTTTTATTCAGTAATCAATTTGTGCCTAATTGCACAACAAAACACATTTATAGATTGGGGAAGAATAAGTTCGTTCGAATTAGGCCACTTTGAGCTTTGGTTCAAAGTGGCATGTAAAAAACAGCACAAAACAAGATTATATTAAAAACCTAAATACCAATTTGTTATGAAAAAATTATTTGCAATATTAACTGTACTTACAGCAATGTTCTTCATGCCCAAGATCGCAGATGCAGCAGAGGAGCCATGTCATGTCGAAAACATGTGTGATAATTATGTAGTTATTTGTAATGAGTTCGATGAGATAACTTGGGATGAAATATATTGTAGTGATTTTGATGATTATTAATACTTGATTTCTTCTGCATCTTTTCGGAGATGCAGAAGTTTTTTTATGAAAAGTATTGTATTCTTAATTTAATTTTAAATATGTAGCTATGAAAATGTTTTATATTATTCCTTTGTTATTAATTTCATTTTTTCACATTAGTTCTAAATCACTATTCGCCCAATTTTATGACCATCCTTATCAGGTTTTAGACAGCTTCAATCTTTCAGTTACTTATTCAATTGCATGGAAGGAGGATACAAATAATTTGGAACGCATCAGAAGCAAAAAAATGATTTTGATGGTTGGTAAGGAGGTAAGTAAATTTATGAGTAAAAATTTTTATGAATATAAAATCATTGGGCGTGAGGCTGAAAGAGCAGGACTGCTGCAAGAATTTTTTGATAAAAATGAAAGACAAAACTATAGGACCCGCTTTTCTTACCAAATATTAAAGAATTATCCCAAAGGAAGTTATACTTATTACAATAAAGTGCTTCCTGATTTCCTGCAGTATACTGAACCGTTTCAGGTATTTCAATGGGAGCTTCTGGATGAAACGGACAGCATAGGCAATTATCCGGTACAAAAAGCGCATTGTACCTACGGAGGCAGAGAATGGGTAGCTTGGTACACAAGTAGCGTTCCGATAAACGATGGACCCTACAAATTTCGGGGTTTACCCGGATTGATTATTAAAATATACGATGAAAATGAACATTATGTATTTGAATTGGATGCCATAGAACGACATAACAAGTACTTTGACATCGAATATGAAGACATGGGATGGATAGCAACTACAAGAGAAAACTATTTAAAGGCTGAACAGAGTTTCAGACTCGATATCATTAATCGTGCAAAAGAAGCAGGAGCCAATATGGTATCTCAGCAGCGAGCTTACCGCAATATGTTGAAAAAGAACAATCCTATAGAACTTGAGTAGTTTATGAAGATGCAAAGTGTTATATTTCAAGCGAGTACAAAATTTCTGTATTACACGATTTCTCGCAAAACCTCTGTTAATGAAAAGCAAGTTTTCTTGATTTTTTAATTTTTGAACTATATTTGTACTAATCAACTAAAATAGTAGTTATAAAACTATCAACATAGTACTATGAAAACACGGTCGATTTTGAGAATATCTCTTTTGACTTTCGTCATGCAAATGCTTGTTAGTGATGTATATGCTCAATTTTTCGATGTTCCTTTTAAAGTTTTAGACACTAGCAATATTAAAATCAGCTATATGCTCACATGGAAGGAGGACACCAACAATCTGGAACGTATCAGAAACGAGAATATGATTTTATTGGTTGGTGAGAATATAAGCCTTTTTATGGGCGAAAACTTTTATAATATGACATACTTCGGGCGCAAGGCCGAAAGGGAGGGGCGGTTGCAACAATTCATTGAAGCAAATGAGATGGAAAAATACAGGACGCGCTTTTCATACCGGATTTATAAAAACTTTCCTGAAAGCAACTATACTTATAATGACAAAGTGATTCCAGATTATTTAGAATACACTGAGGATTTTAGTGTATTTAAGTGGGAGCTTTCGGATCAAACTGAAACAATCGGAAATTATAATGCCCAAAGAGCTAACTGCTTTTATGGAGGCAGAAACTGGGTGGCTTGGTACACAACTGAAATTCCGATAAACGACGGACCATACAAGTTTTATGGCCTCCCGGGATTGATTATCAAAATGTATGATGCGAATAAGCATTATGTATTCGAAATGACAGAGATTGAAAGATATAAGAATTGGGTGAGTATAGAATACGAGGACAGAGGTTGGATACAAACTAGCAGGGCTGATTTTCTGAAGGCACAGAAAAATTTCAAACTTGATATCATAAATAGGGCTAAAGATGCTGGAGCCAATGCAGTCTCCCAGCAGAGAGTTTACCGAAATATGATGAAAAAAAATAACCCAATTGAGTTTTAAGTAATGTGTTGATGCATAATTTGAAATGGATTTGCCTTTTTCTGATTTTATTAATGACTAATACGCAGTCGTTTGCGCAGGTGATCATTTCCGGCACGGTTGCCGATTCTTTGCAGCAGCCGCTTTCGGATATTAATATTATGATTTTCCAAAAGCATAGCAATATAATGAAGGCTTTTTCAATCTCAGGTTCAGATGGAACTTATGCTGTTGAAGTGAACCTTGCTGCCGACAGCCTCGATATTATGGTCAGCTCAATCCATTATGAACGCCTAAAATACACCATAGTCAACCGTACACAGCAATTAGATTTTTTATTAAAACACGATACCAAATTATTGGAAACCTTTACTTTAAGAGCCAATCCCATTGATAAAAAGGGCGACACTTTAAGCTATTTGATAACGCAGTTCAAAGGCAAAGAGGACAGATCAATAGAAGATGTGCTCAAGAAACTGCCCGGCATAGAGGTGGAAGAAAGCGGAAAAATCCTTTATCAGGGCTTGCCTATCAACAAATTCTATGTGGAAGGGCTTGATTTGACCGACGGCCGCTATGCCATGATCAGCAGCAATTTGCCGCATGAGTCGGTTTCTACAGTGGAAGTCTTTGAAAAACACCAGCCCATCCGCATTCTGGAAGATCGGGTGTATTCGCAGCAGGCTGCCCTTAACATCAAACTTAAAAAGAAAACCGCTTATACCGGAAGCGGAAGTGTAGCCTCGGGATTTTCGCCCTTTTTGTGGGATTTAAAGCTTACACCCATGTTGCTCAGTACAGATTTCCAGTTATTGGCATCGTACCAGACGAATAACACAGGGAATGATGTTTCGAGACAGCTTCAACAGTTGATTTCCCGCGATAAGCTGGTGTTTCCGTTCCAGCCATCAGAAGCTATTATGTTGTTTGATGGCGCTTCGTCCGAACAATATGGTGCGATTGACAAAAAAAGATACCTCGACAATCGGATTCATCTTGCCAATTTGAATGTGCTGGTGCCTTTAAAAAAGGATCTGCAACTGCGTGCAAATGTTTATTTTGTGGATGATATGCGCAAGAATCAAAGTTTTGAAGAGCGCATCTATTACCTGCCTGAGGATACCATTCGCCTGAATCAGAATTATAATCGGAGGCAAAATAATCGCTATTGGCAGGGAACCTTTGATTTGAACCGCAACACCATTGATAATTATCTTCGAAACAAAACCCATTTCACCCTGCAACAAGATGCCCATCACGAAAGGATTGTCAATGCATCTGATACGGTGAACCAATTCCTGTCAGTTCCGTACCATCGGTTTTCAAACACCTTAAATTCTATTTTTAAATCTGGTGAAACGCTGATAGAGTTTCAGTCGTTATTACAATACGACAGAGGCCCTCAGGAGTTATCAGTTGCTCCCGGACAATTTGAAGCTATTGTAAACAGTGGCGAACCTTATGATGCAGCTTTACAATCAGCCACACTCGAGCGCTTTTATGCAGACCATTATCTGGGTAGCAATTTTCGCTGGAAAAGCTGGGTGTTGTCATTAAGGCTTGGGTTTGCCCTGCGAACCCAAACACTCCGTTCCGAACTTCAGATTAGTGATGAGAATACTTTGTTTGAAGCCGGAGAATCATTTGATAATCACATGGAGGCCAGGCAGTATCAGCTTTATATAATCCCGGCCTTGCAATACAAACGTAAAGGTTTCCGGTTTTCATTCGACTGGCCTTTTAATCAACAACAACTCAACTTAAAGGGAATCGAAATCGGTAAATCCCAAACATTTACAAAACTGCTTCAGGCTCCTAAGCTCAGTATGGACTACACTTTTGGTGGATTTTGGGATTTGAGAACTTCCTGGTATTATTTTCAGCGGATGAGTGATCCAGACAATTTTTATTACGCCTATTTATTGAAAAATTATCGGGAGTTAATCAAAACAGAAGCCTTGATTCAGCAAACAAACCAACATATTGCTTCTGTTTCGTTATCCTATAGAAATGCAATAACTGCCTTTTTCAATACCTTGTCCTACTTCTATGTGCAACGCGAAATGAACCTTACCTACAGTATGCAACTGCAGGAAAATGGTTCGTTTGTGGTTACTGCACAACAGCTGCCCAATATTTCCACGACGCATAATGTGCAGCTTCGATCAAGTAAATACGTGAATGCCTTAATGTCGTCAATCAGCCTGAATGCTGCTTTTATGCTGAATCAGGGAAAAACACTGGTCAACGAAGCATTGTTTGATGTGGAAACTAAACAGTTCAGCCTCACGCCTGAGGTGTATTTTCCGGCTACTACCTGGCTGAACCTCAACTACAAAATACACTACAACGTGATGAACTCAAGCATCGAGGGTGAGTTGCGCAACCAAATCCGACTGAATAAGCATTATTTTACTGTTAACCTGTTTCCGAATGACAATCAGATGTTAAACCTTAATCTGGAGTATTACCAATACAATCAAACCGGATACAATTTTGTTGACTTGATGTATCGCTATAGCTTCAAGAAATCTCGTTTCGACCTTGAGGCGCGTTGGAACAATATCCTGAATAGTGATGTTTTTATTGAGAATTACAGCTATCAGTTTACTGTCATTACCAATTCGCAATCCCTCCGGCCTTCTCAATTTCTGCTCAGTTTAAAATTTTCATTTTAAAAAAATGTGCTTAAACTATTGAAATACAGTAAGTAAAGAACTATCCATTAAAAAGAAGTAAAAATATTTTAGTACTAAGTATTGCATAGTACTAAAAGTCGTTTTATCTTTGCCGCATGAATACCGAGAAAAACATTTCACAAATGCGCAAGGGTGTGCTCGAGTTGTGCATCCTTTCGATCATCGGCAAGCGCGACGAGGTATATGCTTCCGATATCCTGCACGAGCTAAAGCAGGCGCAGCTGATCGTGGTAGAGGGTACCTTGTATCCACTGCTCACCAGGCTCAAAAACGACGAACTACTAAGCTATCGCTGGGAGGAATCAAAATCAGGGCCTCCGCGAAAGTATTATCGCCTTACCGAAAGCGGGCAACAATTGCTTACGGAACTAAAAAACGGCTGGAACGAATTGGTTACTGCCGTTGAACAGATTATCAAAATTGAAAACCAGGCTTAAATTTTTTATCCATGAAAAAGACATTCACCATAAATCTTAGCGGACTCATTTTTCACATCGACGAGGATGCTTATGAAAGGTTGCAGGATTATCTCGAAAAACTCAAACGCCATTTCGGGGGCAAAACAGGAAGCGATGAGATCATCACCGACATCGAAAGCCGCATGGCCGAATTGCTCCAGGAACGGCTGGGCGATCAGAAACAAGTTGTGAGCATGGCCGATGTTGAACATATTATCGCCCAACTGGGGCAGCCCTTCGAGATGGAAACCGAAGAAACAGCGGAAGAACCCACGCATGCCAATACTTATAGCCGGCGTAGCAAGCGCTTGTTTCGCGATCCGGATAGGCGGAAAATTGCCGGTGTGGCAGCCGGAATTGCAGCCTATCTGTCAATCGATGCGCTCTGGATTCGCTTGCTTTTTATCCTCTCACTCTTTGCTTCAGGTGCAGGATTACTGATCTATATTGTGCTTTGGATTGTGCTTCCTGAGGCCTTAACTACCGCCGAAAAGCTGGAAATGAAAGGCGAAGCGGTCAATATTTCCAACCTCGAAAAAGCCATGCGTAAGGAGGTGAACGAGGTGAGCGACAAATTTAATACTTACGCCAAAGGTGCACACGAAAGCTTTAAAAAAAAAGTTCCTGAGGCCACGAATTTTTTCGACAGGCTCATAGGAGTGCTGGGACATGTGCTCAGGGCTTTGGTTAAAATTGCCGGTGTGCTGCTAGGATTTGTGCTGCTATTTTTAGGGCTTGGTTTGGTTACAGGATTTGTTGGCGGCCTGGTTGGCCTGGAAGGATTTGGTCACTTATGGGAAGCAGAAGGATTTCGATTTTCTCCATTGCTTTTTGGCGACCTGTTTTTCGAAAGCAAATCCCTTTCATCACTGGCCGGCCTGAGTATTTCGCTGATTGTGCTGCTGCCCTTGTTACTGCTCATTTATGCAGGACTGCATCTGTTGTCGGCCGGACGGTTCCGCCTTAGTCATTTTGTGCTGGTGAGTATAACGGTATGGTTTGCTTCCTGGCTTGTTGTTGTTGGCATTGGCGTGAGCACCGCCTTCGACTTTCGCCACGAAAACCGCCACGAAAGTATGCTAAAAGAATTCGTGCCGGCCAGCGACAAACCTTTATTGATTGCTGCTGCGGATAACACTACAATGGCGAAACTTGGGGAGTCTTTTATGCTGGACGATGAGCGGCTGCTGATGCTGAACCAGAATGCCAGTCAAATCTTCGATTTTCCACGTTTGCGCTTTCTGCCTTCTGAGGATTCGTTGTTGAGGCTGCGCTTGATTTCGGAGGCGCGTGGCAGAAGCCTGTCAAAAGCCGAGGACCGTTCGCTGAATGTAGATTATCAGCCTGTGATAACTGACAGCAGCCTGCATTTGCCCATGCTGTACGGCTATCCCGCTGCTGATTTGCTACGTGGACAGCGTGTGACTATTACAATGGAAATTCCGTTGGGCGAGGAAGTGTTTTTTGATAGCAGCCTTTACAATGAGAACCTGCCAAATCATCGCAACTACCGTTATTTTAAGCGTTATACCGGGAAAACATGGGTGATGACCCCACAGGGATTAACCGAGGTGAAATAAGATTCGTATCTTTGCACAAGATCGAATATTTCACAACATTTTATGGATAAGAACCTGAAGATAGAAATTCGTAATTTACGGATAGAAGATTATCGTGATTTAAAAAGCTCAATGATTGAGGCTTATGCCGATTGGGAGGATTCTCATTGGTCAGAAGAACAAATTAGTAAGTTACTCGAACTCTTTCCTGAAGGACAGATTGGAGCCTTCGTCAACGGAAAAGTGGCCGGAAGTGCGCTTTCGTTAATCGTGGAGTACAGTAAATTTGGTGATGATCATACGTATCAGCAGATTACCGCGAATGACAGCTTTACAACCCACGACAAGGAAGGTGATGTATTGTATGGCATCGACGTTTTTGTTCATCCTAACTATCGCAATATCAGGCTCGGAAGGCGTTTGTACGATGCACGCAAAGAGTTATGTGAACAACTGAATCTGCGGGCAATCATAGCCGGCGGACGTATCCCGAATTACAATACCGTATCGGACGAGATCAGCCCGAAGGAATATATCGGCAAGGTGAAACGGCGGGAGCTCTACGATCCTACGCTGAGTTTTCAGCTGGCCAATGATTTTCATGTGAAGAAGATTCTCAAAGGCTATATGTCGGGCGATCAGTCGTCGTTGGAGTTTGCGACTTTGCTCGAGTGGCTTAATATTTACTACGAGGATAAAAAATCGCTTATCAAAGTTCCCAAACCCATCGTAAGGCTGGGCCTGGTTCAGTGGCAAATGCGGCAGTTTGTAAATATCGAAAGCCTGTTTGAGCAGATGGAGTTTTTTGTGGATGCTGTAAGTGATTATCAGAGCAATTTTGCCCTTTTCCCCGAATTATTCAATGCCCCGCTGATGGCCGCCTACAATCATTTGTCGGAAGCCGAAGCCATGCGCAAGCTCGCTGAATATACCGAACCGCTGCATCAACGTTTTATGGAGTTTGCAGTGAGTTACAATATCAATATCATCACGGGCAGCATGCCTTTGGTCGAGAATGACAAGCTTTACAATGTTGGTTTTTTGTGCCGGCGCGATGGCACCTGGGAGCGCTATGAAAAGCTCCATATCACACCTACCGAAACGGCAGCCTGGGGCATGCAGGGTGGTGATAAAGTAAAAGTTTTTGATACCGACAGCGGAAAGATCGGTGTATTGATCTGTTATGATGTGGAATTCCCTGAATTATCCAGATTGCTTGCTGATCAAGGCATGCAATTACTTTTTGTGCCGTTTTTAACAGATACACAAAACGGGTATATCCGGGTAAGAAATTGCGCCATGGCCCGGGCAATCGAGAATGAGTGCTATGTTGCCATTGCCGGAAGTGTGGGTAATCTGCCCAAGGTAAACAATATGGATATACAGTTTGCGCAATCGGCGGTGTTTACGCCATCCGATTTTGCTTTTCCTACCAATGGCATCAAGGCCGAAGCCACGCCAAATAGCGAAATGACTTTGATCGTGGATGTGGATATGGACTTGCTCAAGGAGCTGCACAGCTTTGGATCGGTCAGGAATTTAACCGACAGGCGCCGTGACTTGTATGAGTTGAAAAACATCAAAAATCCGGATAACGTGCGTTAGCAGATTGGGAATAAGAATCCCTTAAAAGGTAAACCTGTGAATTCCGGTAGGATAATCGGTATTGATGATTTCCATAATGCGATCGTAATCCTTTTCTGAATGCACAAAATCCAGTTCGTTAGTGTCCAGTATTAAGATGCGCATATCTGGTTGTTGCTTGATATAATCGAAGTAGCCGGCCTGAATTTTTTCGAGGTATTCATTTTTTATCTGCTGTTCGTACGAGCGTCCGCGCTGGCGAATATTATGCTGCAGGCGGTCAACATCGAGATAGAGATACACGAAAAGATCCGGCTTGGGCAGGCTGACACTGATAAAATTGAAGAAACGCGTAAACAACACCAGCTCGTCTTTTGGTAAGGTGTTTTGCGCAAAGATGAGCGATTTGGGAAAGAAATAATCAGCAATGATAAAATCACTGAATAAATCGGGGCTGCCAAGCTTCTCTTTTAATTGCTGAAAGCGCGAGGCCATAAATGACATCTCCAGCGGGAAGGCATACTTTTCCTGATCTTCGTAAAACTTGGGCAAAAAGGCATTGTCTTCAAATTGTTCCAGAATGAGTTTGCCATTAAACTGCTCTGAAATCTTACTTGCCAGCGAGGTTTTCCCCGCGCCTATTGTGCCTTCTATGGTGATAAAATTATACAGCATTGCAGGCGCAAATATACAACGGAATTTGGTTAATTGGCTGCATATCCCAAGCGTCTTACAACAGAATTGTCCACTAATTCGTTAAGCAGTTCGAGCTGTGATTTTTGTAGCAGCGGATGAATAAAATGTGGGGCAATTTCGGTTAGGGGCAAGAGGGTAAACCGGCGCAAATGGAGGCGTGGATGTGGAATATTAAGGGTTTCGTTATCAATGATTTGTGTGTTGTAATAAAGCAAGTCAATGTCAATATTCCTGGAACTGTACTGCGTTTCAGTTCGTATCCTGCCCAGCAGCGCCTCAATCGCCAGTAATTTTTCAAGCAGATGCTCCGGACTCAAATCCGTTTCAAGCTGTATCACCTGATTTATAAACCAATGCTCCGATTCAAATCCCCAGGGGGCAGTTTCGTATAGTTGTGACATCCCCACTATTTTGCCGCAGTTGTTGTCGATGGCCCGGCGTGCCCGTTGAAGCAATGTTTTTCGGTCTCCCAAATTAGAGCCAAGCAGTATGAAAATATTTTTTTGCATGACGATCTGTTAGCGCATTGTCATGGAAGCTTTTGTATGGGGTTTGGCATAACTGCCGTCATAAAGCCGCTCCAGAATGGAATTTATTTTCAGGTGATATATGGGATCGCTGGCCCATTTTCCGGTTAGCTCTTTGAAGCTTTGCACGGAGCCTCTTTTTACATAATGAAAGCGGCTGTCAACCAACGGCTGATTCAACGAATCTGTTGAGGCATAAGCCTTTAAATGCTGAATATGAGCCCGCACTCCTTGCTGTGGATTGTCAAATTGCAAGCCCGGCTCTCCATTGCCGGTAGCACCGAGTCCGCAATAATTATACTGCCCCTGTCCTACATCGCCCGTATATTTTAGATAACCTGTTTCAAGACACATCTGGCTAAAGGCAATATCATGATTCACACCTTCGGCACGACATTCCTGAAGGTACAAGGCTGCTAGATGTCTGGCGTCCTGCAAATTGAGTCGCTGATTGTGAAGCCATAAAAAACTTAGCAGGCGTTCCATGCTAAGATGTCCGGTATCCATGATATGCTCCCGGATCGTAAATTCGCTAAAATCAAGGAGGTAAGCACTGTTTTCGGTCCTCAATGTCACAGCGGGCTTGAGGCCTGAAAAGTAAGCATTTGAGGTGTGCTCGTATGCTGCCGGCGAGGCTTCAGCTTCAACCAATGCGCTATTCATCTCGGGTCGGCTCGCGCTGCCAATACTCAGGCTCAGAAAAGTGAGCAAGGCCAATAAAAAAACAAACTTCCGTGGACGTACAAGCTTCGCGTGAGGCATAATTTTCAGCTGGAATTTTTCTAAGAGACAAAGGTCAATCAATGCACAAAGCAAAACTTAATTTGTTTCTGTTTTTTTTTCACATAAATTTGTTAATAATTATTGGCTTGATCTGAGGTGTTTTTATGAAAATGGCTTCAGTTTTGAGATCCAGAATAGGGGCATAGCTTGTTCAAAAAAAATAAGCGAATAGCTTGTCCGAATACGTACGTTTATGAACATTTGTTGTACTTTTTCGTTCATTTTCTTTCATTTGAAACCAATAGAAAATCAGAACAAATGATTTAAAACCAGAATAATAGATAATTTAGCACAGTTTGTGTTATTTGTAAACAATCATCCATAAACACACAATTAAAAATTAAACCCATGAAACAATTTTTTAAATTTATGTTTGCCTCATTTGTAGGCACGCTGTTAACCTTATTGCTGCTTCTTTTTATCGCTATAGGAACTATTTCTGCATTGGTATCCATGGCTGAAAATGAACAGGTTAAGCTAAAAGAAAACACTGTTTTAGTAGCAAAATTCGACAATCCTATTCTGGATCGCAGCCCGAATAACCCTTTCGAGAATTTCGACTTTATGCAGTTTAAGCCCAATCAGGTATTGGGATTAAATGATGTGCTGAAGAACATTGAAAAGGCTGCTGCTGATCCCAATATCAAAGGCATTTACCTTGATCTTTCTGATTTAAAGGCGGGAATGGCCAGTATTCAGGAAATCCGACAGAAGCTGATGCAATTTAAAGCTTCAGAGAAGTTTATTGTTGCCTATTCAGAAGGCTACAGCCAGGGCGCATATTACCTGGCCAGTGTTGCCGACGAGATTTACCTCAATCCCGAGGGCATGGTGATGTTCAAAGGACTGATGTCGCAGATTGCTTTTTTGAAAGGCACGCTCGAAAAACTCGAAGTGGAAGCACAGATCATTCGTGGTCCCGACAACAAATTCAAAAGTGCTGTTGAGCCTTTGATGTACGATAAGATGAGTGAAGCCAACCGCGAACAAATGGAGACTTTGCTTCATTCGGCTTGGAACGAGATGGTTACAGGGATTAGTCAGAGCCGCAATATCAGTGTTGCAGAATTGCATCGCATAGCCAACGAACTGGCGCTGAATAATGCAGAGAGCGCCCTTGAGCTGCGTTTTGTTGACCAATTGGTGTACAAGGATGAGATGCTGGATATTTTGCGTAAAAAGTTGGGCACCGAAGAAGATGATAAGATTCAATCGGTTGGCCTGGCAAAATACACCAATGCCAAAGTGGGCGACGAGACGATGAGTCGCAATAAGCTGGCTGTTATTTATGCCATTGGCGAAATTGGCGGGGGTGAAGGTTCAGAATCGACCATCGGTTCCGAAGGGATTTCGCGTGCCATACGCAAAGCACGTGAAGACGATAAGGTGAAAGCCATTGTGATGCGTGTGAACTCGCCCGGTGGAAGCGCCTTGGCTTCTGAGGTTATCCGTCGCGAAGTGGAACTGGCCAAAGCCGAAAAGCCCTTTATCGTTTCGATGGGAGATGTTGCAGCATCTGGAGGATATTGGATTTCGACCAATGCCGACTATATTTTTGCCGAACCGAATACCATCACCGGCTCGATCGGTGTTTTTGGCGTGATACCTTATCTGGGAAAAATGTTTGAAAACAAGTTGGGCATGACCTTCGACAAGGCCATGACAAACACCAATGCCGACTTTATTGATGTGATGGAGCCATTGGGCGATTTCCAACGCAAAAAGATTCAGGATGAGGTGGTTGCGATTTACCACGACTTCACTAATTTGGTTGCTGACACACGGAACCTAACACAGAGCTATGTTGATAGTGTGGGTCAGGGACGTGTTTGGACGGGTACAGATGCCCTAAACATTGGTTTGGTGGACGCATTGGGCGGCCTTGAAGACGCCATACAGATGGCAGCAGAAAAGGCTGGGATTGCTGACGACTACCGTTTGTATGCCCTGCCTGAGCAAAAAGATCCTTTCCAACAAATTATTGCTGGAATGACAGGTGAAGCACGCGCAAAAAGCCTGCTTAAAAAAGAATTTGGCACCTATTATGCGTATTTGGAATATGTTGAGAAAATGTCGAACATGAAAGGCGTTCAGGCCAGGTTGCCATTTTACTTTACGATCGAATAGTTTTACAAAAGCTTAATCCTCAAAAAGCAGCATGACTTTCATGCTGCTTTTTTTTATAACGACATTAAGTGGCTTTCAAAATAACCCCCTCATCCACCTAATACTTCACCAGTTTCGTAGTTTCGGTGCTGCCGTCTGCAAAGCGTGTTACCAGCAGGTAGAGGCCGGGCGACTGATGGGCCAGGTCAAAAACAAGCATCTGTTCAAAAGGTATCCTTGTTTCCGTTGCGATCTGTTGGCCGTTTTGGTTAAACAGGCTGATGCTGCTGATTTTATCCCTGCCCGGGGCGACCACCTTAAAGCTTTGGCCAAAGGGATTGGGGCTCACCTGTAGGCGTGCGTTTACCAGCGGGTTTTGGGGCAAACCGACTACCATTTGGTTTTCGATGGCACCCATATCCACCCTAATGCCATAGATACGCGGGTTGCCAAGCAGGTCGGTTGCCGGCAGGTTGAGGCCTGTGGTGTCGGGTGTGCCGGTGTTTACACAGGGCGAGCTGTCTAATAGCGACCAGTCAGCAGCCAGGCCATCGTAATCGAGGCCAGCTCCTTCAGTTGGGTTTACGAACTGTGGATAATCAGTTATATTTCCTTCACCTGGGAAAGCGTCCTGGATGCATGAATAGGAACAATTTGAATTGGTGCCTCCTCCTGAATATATCTGTATTGGATCAATTTGCCAACTCGATACAACATCATTGCCCCATACAATATTATTCTTCATTGTTATAAAAAGATTACAATAAATTCCGCAGACATTATGACTATACCCCATATTATTCACAACGACATTGTTTACATATTTTGATATTCCATTCCCATGTCCGTTCATCATGCCACCACCCATATTATTAGCAACGATATTATTATAAATCTTGCAATTAGCTGTGGTTTCATATAAGGTTCCATTCACTGAATGGTTATTAAAGAATTTATTATTAACAACAAGCGCGTCACAATTAATATTTAACCTTAACCCTCCTCCAGAGCCGTGAATAATCCAACCCCAATCAGCTTGAATGAATATTACAGCTCTGTTGAGAACGAAAGTATTACCTGAAATTAGTGCAGAAGAACATGCCTCAAGTATTGCGCCCCCTCCATAGTAGTAAACTGCATTTGATTTGAATGTATTGTTACGTAATATTACTAAAGAGCAATTCTTTACCCATAGCGCACCACCTGACCAGCTTGCCCTATTATGATAAAAAGTGGAGTTGTTGCATACTAAACTTGCATAATTTTTAACAAACAAGGCTCCTCCCATATTCTCTTCATTTAAGTTATCATTTATTAAGGCTCCAGGATCAATAGCTTTTCCATATGAAAAATTACAATGGCTGAAAACAGAAGTGTCTGTGGAATTGTCAAGCAGCTTAATGCTCCCCCAGCCTCCAAGTAAAGTTGTCGTGTCACCAAAGGAGGTTGTGTCGGAGATTGTAAAAATAATTGTACTGTCTTGCGATCCAATTGCCTTGATACAGCCATACACAGTTAGGCTATAATTCCCCTGAAATTCAACATAAACCCCTGGGTCTATTTGTAGGGTAGCCTGGTTTTCAATCACAATATCATTGTAAATTTTTACTGTGTCGGATGACCAGATAGTATCAGAAGAAATGAGATCTGTTTGCAGAACTTGTGATTTTAAAGTAACGGCCTGAAATAATAAAAGAGAGGATATTAAAAAGATTGCTTTTGTATGTGCCATTAGGAAAGGAATTATGTGATTTCGATCAGTTAGTTACATTTCAAATTGTTTGGTTTGCAAAATTGTTATTTAGGTTGTTGCTAATTGAGGATCAAATATAAGCATAAACAGCAGAAGCTTTACATGCAAAACAAGTATCAGCTGTAATTTAGAAGCTTTCAACATAACCACCTCAACCCCTTAATACTTCACCAGCTTCGTAGTTTCGCTGCTGCCGTCAAGCAGGCCAGGGTGCGAGACCCCATGATGGCGTGGATTAGCAACCGACCGAAGAGAGCTCAGCGAAGCTAATCCGTGCCTGGCAAACATCAAGTAAACTAAACAATTTGACTGCTCCAGCTTACAAGAAATACTTATTTTTGTTAAACCTAAGGATTACTTTTACACCAGTGCTATTATTTACGCTGGCGTTAAGGGTTTAATAGAAGTACATTACTAAGTTGAAATGGATATGCAATGTGGTTTATAAGCAAGAGGTGTGGCAATGGATTACAAATCCACGCCAGGGGGTAATATAAAAAGACCTTCAAGGTTTCTAAAACCTTGAAGGTATGAGGTACTATACTTACCGCCTTTTCGAATAGCCAAAACTATTATCTTTGAGGTACTAAGTGCCAAACAAAACGAACTCAAAAAGAAAGAACTGATGGAACAGCTCGAAACAAAGGATAACCCATTGCCCGAAACAGTTCGTGCCTGGATGGCAGCAGAACAAAGTGCCGCCTTCGACAGGCAGCTTGTTGATAACTTGCTGGGCGATGGCTATGCCACTGAAGCCCTGGAACTGGCTGCCCTGATGCCTGATTTATATGGTTTGCAGGATGAAGCATTGGTTGAACACAACCATTTTGTCAGTCTAAAGGCCTTACAGGCCGATTTGCTGGCTGGTAACCGGACTTTGATGGAGCTGGATGCCGGTGAGGTCAGTCAGCTGGAAACCATTTTAGCGCAAAGCACCGGCAGGGCTGGCATACAGGCCCGCAATATGCTGGCATTTGCTCAGGGCTATACCTACTGCGACTGCCCCACGGAGGTGGACAGCAGCCTGAAACAAACGAATGCTACAACAAAACCATTCAATCCGGAGCAGTTGCTTCATATTGAAGCAAGCCCCAACCCAGCCAAACATTGGGTAAGCTTTACTTATGAGTTACCCATGGGGATGAGTGAAGCGGTGCTGGAAGTAGCAGATGCTACCGGCCGTTTGCTTGGAAGTGAAAAGCTGAGCAATA